>Ga0163216_100016_pt1 | contig 725405 bp, 628 predicted proteins | sample SynspAceP_FD_167610 | JGI IMG/M metagenome (GOLD analysis project Ga0163216, IMG submission 167610) | Saline lake microbial communities from Ace Lake in Antarctica - Synechococcus sp. Ace-P (Illumina Assembly) | ecosystem: Environmental > Aquatic > Non-marine Saline and Alkaline > Saline ...
TATGCAAGTCGATTATACCTTGTTTGAACAACAATATAATCAACCTTTAATAATTCTTTGTAAAAATAAAAGCTCGTCCTTTGAATTTTTATTTCCTCCAAATTTTATAAATCCTAAGTTCAGCCGGGTGATCTCCAATCACAGATTGGAGCTTCCCGGTTTCTCTAAGGATTCATTTTATTTTCCAAAAACAAAAATTCAAGGGACTTCATCAAAATTAGCATTTGTTTTCAATTCGAAATTTTAATCGGACAACAATGATTGTAAAACTTTACGCTTTAAAACCAATCACACAAACATCGTCCAATTGTTCTAAATCTCCTTTCCATTGATCAAAGTTTTGCATGATAATGGTGAGCTGTTCATCCACAGGTTTTACTTTAATTGAAAGGAGCAACTTTTTGAAGTTAACAGATTTATATTTCTTTCCTTTATCTCCGCCAAACTGATCAACATAACCATCGCTGGTCATGTAAATCAAGTCACCTTTTTCTAATTGGAGAGTGTGGTTTGTAAATGGTTTTTTCTCGGCATATTTACCAATCGGTTGTTTATCTCCTTTTATCTCGATTAGTTCCTCAGCACCGTTTTTAATGATCCATAATGCATTCTGTGCACCTGCAAATTGCAATTCCATCGTTTTGGAATTGTAGGCACACAAGGCGATATCCATCCCATCTTTTACTTCCTTTTCTGATTTTTCAAAACGCTCAATTACAATATCTAATGTTTTGTCTAGAATTGCAGCCGGTTGGGTTTGTCCAAATTCCTTCAATGCTTGGTTAAGCGCATTGCTACACACCACACTCACCAATGCTCCAGGAACTCCATGACCTGTGCAGTCTGCTGCTGCAAAAATGACTAAGTCGTCTGTGGTTTCCATCCAATAAAAATCTCCGGCAACGATGTCTTTTGGTTGGTAAAAGATAAAACTCTCCGCCAAATAGTTTTTAACCAATTTGATAGGAGGGAGTATCGCTTCTTGAATCCGCTTCGCATAGTTGATGGAATCAGTAATCTCTTTGGTTTTCTCTTCCAATTGGTAGTGCTGATTTTGAATTTCGTCTCTCTGAATTTCGGCCACCTGCTTTTGCTCTAAAATAATGGTGGCTTGTGCTTTTTGTTTTCTATAACTTCTAAAGCTCAGGAATCCCAGTGAACCAATGATTAGTAAAACAACTAATATTATGTAGTTAATGGACTTCTGGTTATCTAACAATAATGCTGTGGAGCTCAACTGATTCTTAGTCTTTAAAAGGTTTGTTTTTGCTGAATCTAAGCTAGCTTGCGACTGTTCTACCTTTTCAATATTTTCGAGGTATTCTTGTTCCTTCATTCCAATTGATGAAGATAATTTGATTAGTTCGTTGGATTGGTTTTTAATTTTATCTTGAACGATTACTAGCTCTTCTTTTTGCTCATTAATGTTCTCTCTCAAACTAGTAATCTCCTGATCCTTTTTTGAAACCTTAGACATTTCAAGGGTTAAATCAGATTCCAGTTTGGCAACTAATTTATCATATTCCTCATTTGACATTTCAACTGCGGTCTCATTTTTAACCTTTTTATTTACTTCAGCAGTTGGAATTTTTGTTTTTGTAGTAGAACTCGATTCTTCCCTTGAGATGTCGAACTTGCTATAAGTTTGAGTTCCTATTTTGAGCAATGAATTAGATACGGTAATGTTCTGTTTTTTAATTTCGTCTTCATTTAATTTAAACTTCATACGATTGTCAATTTCAATAAAGTTGATCATACACTCATCATTCGGGTACTGGTCACTGATCACCAAAACAGATTCGTATCCAATTTTTTTATAAATAGTCTCTATTGGAAATCGTGTATAATCATTAATATATACCATTTGAAAGGACTTTATGTCACTTAAATCCGTCATCCTAACAATTTCAAAGTAAGCGTCATTAACCCGCTTCACTTTCGCCATAGATTCTAGAGCTGCAGTTAATTCCTCATTATTCAATACGCCAATTCTAAACTTAGTGCTATATGCATCTTTTGGCCAACTAATGTACTTAGTGAAATTGTAGATAAAAGCTGCCCTTATTTTTGCTTCAGTATCTAGGTCGGCTGATTTAGAATAAGAAAAAGTAGAGTTGATGCTAATCAAAATGATTAATCCTATTCGTATCGTTTTATTAAAAAAATTACCCAAACCAATGATTATTAGTTAATATACTGCAATGTACAATAAAAAGTGTTCATTTTTACATCAAAAATGAAAGGCAGTTTATTGAAGGAAGTTAGGGGGAATGTCTCGAATTATAAATTCAATTACACTCGAATATGTTGCGCGATAATCTTTTGATCAAAGAACACTTCAGCCTTATCTTCAAAACTTTTGGCGTCATCGGTGGTGTAAAAAAGCATTGTTCCATTTTTACTGCAATTGGATTCTACTTCAGGGTGGCGCTTTAAATAGTCTGATAAACTGGCAGCTACTAACTCACCTTGAGCAATCACTCTAACAGACGAAGGAACGTATTTTTCTATGATAGGGATCAACAAAGGGTAGTGGGTACAAGCTAAAACGATAGAGTCAATATCTTTGGATTGTTCCAGTAATGCTTTTATGTCCTTTTCTACAATTGAGTGAGCGGCTTGACCATCTATCTCGTTGTTTTCTACCAATGGCACCCAAAGTGGGCAAGCATGTTGATAAACCTCTATTTGTGGATGGAATTTATTGATCTCTATCTTGTATGAATCTGACAATACAGTTCCCTGCGTTGCTAGAATTCCTACTTTATTGCTTTTTGTATACTGATTGATGGTTTCTGTAGTTGGCCGGATTACGCCAAGCACTTTTTTACCTTCTGGTAAATCCTTTTGCTGAATGGAACGCAACGCTTTCGCTGAAGCCGTATTGCAGGCTAGTATCACCAAATTACATCCCATATCAAACAACTTGAACACGCATTCTTTAGTGTATTCATAAACCGTTTCAAACGATCGGATACCGTAAGGAATACGCGCATTGTCTCCTAAATATATGTAGTCGTACTGTGGTAAGGTTTTATGTATTTCTTTAAATACAGTCAATCCACCATAGCCTGAATCAAAAATCCCTATCGGAGCATTATCGTTCATATTGAAAGTGTTTACTTTTTTTTACAAGCACGAATTTAAGGTTATAAATGATAACTGAGATTAAATGCTAAACCAAGTGTATTCGTTTTTAAATGATCATTTTTACTATGGTCGTCCAATAAATCAGTTAACTTAAAATTTCATTTTAGGCGCTTTATCAAATGCAACATAACTAATCACCTAAACTGCTTCGGCTTTAAATTCTGATTGGCCAATTCAGCCACTTCTTTAATGCGTTTTTCTCTTGTTTCGGCTCGCTTTGCTGATTTAATCCAATAAAGGATTGATTTCTTTGTCGATTTACTAAAAGCATGGTAATTCGAATTTGCGTTTGGGTGTTGATTGAATGCGTCTTCTAAATCTTCAGGTAAAATAAGCAAATCTATATCATCGAGTATGGTCCACGAACCATTTTGTTTGGCGATTTCAATACAAGCGCGGCCGGCATCAAACATTAATCCTTTTTCTTCCAATTCAATTACTTTGTCCTTATTAATTTTAGACCAAGTACTTTTGGGTTTCCGCTGACTAAAGAACTGGATGAAGCTTTCATGGTCAATTGACTTCCTAACACTATCAATCCAACCAAAACAGAGGGCTTCATCAACAGCTTCACTCCATGAAATGGTTGGTTTTTGAGATTTTTTTTTGAAGCAGATTAACCAAATAGAAGTAGAAGTGAGGTGGTTTTCTTGCAACCATTGTCGCCATTCTTCTTTACTAGTTGGGTAAAATGTTTCGAGGTCTTCCAAGGATTTTTTTTAGTGACTTTTGAAAAGTAATTGATTGCTCGAATTTACAAAAATACATAGAGTAGTTCGGAAGGAAATTATGGCTTTCTATTCATTCTTTTAGAGAAGTATTGATATTTCATGTCAATAATAGTGTCTCTCCAATCACTAATGTTGGATTTAGAAATAACCTTCGATTCATTGTAAAAAGTACAGGACGAATCTTCGCAAATCATATGAACTAAGTAGTTTCCTATAAATATAAATGATCCTCTGATCGTCGAACTGTCAGAATTGTAAACTATTCTTTGCTCTATATTAGGAGGATACTCTTCACATACAGTACTGTCGGCATAATAATAAACCATTTTTTCGGCATATCTGCTATTGCAGAAGCTATTAGGGTCTGAGTTTCCGCTCCAATAATTCCAAACACCAGACCTTTCACCATTAAGAAACTCACCTTGAAACTTTAAATTATAATAAACTAGGATTTCAATTGGCGTGCTCTTTTGGCCTACTTTTCTTGGAATTTTTGAGTTTTCTCTACTATAGGTTCGTTTTTCATATTGACTGAATTTAAAAGTTGGAAGTTTTACATTGGTAAAATCACCTACCACAGTATCTACATCATTTATAACCACTATTGTTTGACTAGAGTCGAGGTGATAGTAATTATCAAGTAAACTCATTTGCCCAAGAACCATGTTTGAACAAATCATGAATAATGTATAAAGTATTAGAGTTCTCAACTGTGTTTGAATAATTTTAAATTGTTATTACAATTACTAAAGGACTACTTTCTCACCAAGTATTTTAATTTGAAAAGATTGAATGATTTTAATCAGTAATCACCACCTTACGGTATTGATATCCTTCATTGGTTCTAATGGAAATGAAATTGTTAACGTAACTTCCAATTAAAAGGCATAATAAAATTATATCCGACGGATTCGCCTTTTGTTTTAGCAGGTGCATACCACCTTGGGCAATTTTCTACCAACCTGATGATCTCAACCTCTAAATATGGATTTACTCCCTTTTTGATTCCTTCAAAATGCAATACACCCTTATTATCAAGCATTAATTGAGCATAAACAGTTCCTTGCACATTCTTATCCTTAGCTTCTTTTGGATAGGCAATATTCCTAACAATATACATTTGAAAACTATCCCCATCTGAACTATAGACGCCTACGGAGTCAGGGATTCGACTAATATTGGGTAGAGAATCATATTTCAATAGGTCAAATTTCCGCTCATACATTTCAAACTGTGTAGTGGATAATTCAATAGATGAATACCTTTCATCTATTTTTGTAACTATTTCTTTTGCTTTATACCCTTTCCATCTTCCTAATGGGTTTTCATTCAAGAGTGCTTTATATAAAACGGTATCTCCATTATCAGGGTTAATGGTTATCCATTCCTGCAATCCACTTTCCGATTGCATTTCAATTTCTAAAAATTTCTTATTATCACTTTTCAGTGCATTACTTAGCAACTTGTTCTTTGTAAATTTTTCTTTTCTGAAAACTTCTTGAGCTTGTAAATTTGATAATGTAGTAAGAAGTACTAAAACTAATAGTAGGATGTATTTCATTTTTATGTTGGTGTGTTGTGAGGTGTAGTTTTTCCGTGGCCTAAAATACTATTTTTAGGGAAATTAAATGCTCTAATTTATTCGTCTCTTCACACTCATCGACATCGTAAGGTTGTCATAATAAATATCATTGTGTTTAAAAAAGCCTTTAGTCACTCCATTTTCTTCAAATCCCATTTTGCGGTATAATCCCAACCCCAATTCGTTTTGAGAATAGACTTGCAACCAAATCAATTCAAGCATAGGGTTGGCTTTTGACCAATTGATGATTGCGGTAATGAATGCAGAACCTAAACCACTGTTTCTAAATTCGCTCAAAATCCCCATTCCAATCACTGCAGTGTGTTCCATCACTTTCCTGCGATTTCCCGTGAGGTCGATATTTCCAATAATGCGGTTATTGTATTCCGCCACTAAAAGCAATGAATTGTCATATTGAATAAAGGAGGCGATCCAATCTTCACATTGCTTTGTTGTCATTGTTAACTCGTTTTCTAACTTCGGAATGAATTCGCTTTCCGGAACATATTCTTTGATGGTGTTTAGCAACTTTTCGGCATCAGCAATTTCAGCAGCTCTTATTGTCACTACTTTTCCGTCTTTTAGTTGAATATTGAATGGAGGATGGGATTGCACGTTATTCCGAAATACAAGTTTTAATTTCACAGACACATTTTTGCTCATCAGTTAACTTTTCTTGATCTAAAGTATAAGTTAAAGTCCAATATTTACATGCATCTGGAAGGTTATTAGATTTGTAGTACAACGACCCTAATAAATAGTTAATATTTAGATCTGTTGGTTTATAATTTTTAGCATGCATAATTCTATTTATTGCCTTTTTCGTATCTCCTGTTTGGGCTGCCTTTAGACCACTGTCGTAACAGTAATCACCTTTATCTCTATTCGTAAGAGTATGGGCTATTTTATTAAGTGTAAAATTTAAAGGAATTATAAAATAAGTCTCTGTCTTTTTGTCAAATCTTATTGTTGGGATACATTCAGGCATATTTTTAGTATGATTTATTGCGGCAGTATTCAATCTTATATCTGCAGGAATAATTAAACCTATATCCTCTACTAAACCATTCGTGTCGATTTTAAAGTCTAAAAGCGTATAGCCAGCAACATCTTCATTAATAACATCTTCAGGATATTTTATGGTAGCGTAGTACTGCTGGAAAGTCATTTTATTTTTAAGGTTGGCAATTTTAAAACTCGCATTCACTTTAGTTTCTGTTGCATCCTCTATTCTATATTCTTCTATGCCCGTAGAATCATACCACACCCAGGTATTTACAGGATTTCCATTGTTGTATTCCTTTTCACTTACCAACTGCCCTACAAAATTCCATTCAAGCCATTTTCCATGCATTTCACCATCTTTATATTCTCCTATAGATTCCTTATTCCCATTGAAATAATACTCAACGTATTTTCCATTTTCTTTCTTCATTTCATAAGCGTACTGTTGGTCAATTCGTCCATTGATGTGATACCAAGTAAAAGTGTCTTTTCTTGTCGAGAGATTTTTGTTATTGTAATACCCCGTCATTTGTAAGGTTCCATCTAGGTAAAAGTCAGTTACTTTCCATAATTTTCGTTCAACTTTCTCAACAGTCCTTTTGTATAAGGCATCGCCTTTCGCCACTTTATCGCCATTATTATTTATGAAGTATTCATTCTGTGCGGATAAGAATAGTGTAAATAGTAGTGATATAAATAATAATGTATTTGCTTTCATCTGTTTTCTAGAGTGTTTATTATTTGAGCGTTTATCAAGCTTATAAAGTAACGTATTTTTTTATTTGATATAGATTCATTTAAATGCTTTTGTACATTATTAAATGTGGAATTCCATCTTCATCAAAATAGTCGCCCACAGAATTATAGCCATTCTTAAGATAGAAGTTAACCGCACTGTCTCTCGCGTGGCAATAGAGGATATTTACACCAATTGAAGTAGCATAAGACTCACAAAATTTCATCATCTGTGACCCAATTTCAAGATTTCTATATTGATGGGAAACTGCCACCCGTTGCATTTTTAGTTTTGATGCTTCAGGAACCAATACAGCAGTAGCAACCAACTCTTCGTTGATCAATCCGATGATATGAATGTGATTTTTTTCTGCTTCCAGCTCTTCGGCGGTAAATCGCTCTCCCAATGGTTTGCGCAGGACCTCTTCTCTTAAAGTAACTGCTGCACGCCAATCAGCGCTAGAATGAGGAACTGTTTTAAAAATGGGTTTCATTTATGGTATTTCTTTTGGTTTAAATTTACTGTATTTTTGAAATCTATGGGAAAACTCTTGTATAAGATTCGTTCAATTCCTCACCTCTTCAGAATAAAACATTGGGTGAAGAATCTGTTCATATTTGTTCCAGCGTTTTTTGCAGCAAAAATTTTAGATTTCTCCGTTTTTTCTCAATCTCTACTTGTCTTTATCTCCTTTTGTTTTATTTCTAGCGCTGTTTATATCGTTAATGATATTATGGATCAAGATGAAGATAAACTCCATCCTGAGAAATCTAACCGACCAATTGCATCAGGAGAAATTAGTACTAAAGTCGCATTGGTTTATGCTATTCTTTTAGCCGGTTTAAGTTTTACCATCGCTTACACGTTGAATTTTAATGTTGTAGTGATTTTATTGGTGTATTTATGCATTAATCTGCTTTATAGCACTGTACTAAAGAATTTCGTCATTGTTGATCTCGTAATAATAGGGATAGGTTTTCTATTGAGAATTTATGCAGGAGGTTTAGCTACTGAAATTCCTATTTCAGATTGGTTGTCAATCATGGTTTTCCTGATTTCTCTTTTTATGGCATTGGCAAAAAGAAGGGATGATGCCTTACTTTATCAAAAAACAAAATTAGACGTTAGGAAAAATATTAAATTCTATAACCTTCAATTTATTGACTCAACGTTATCTATGTTAGCTGGCGTTGTAATAGTAGCATACATCATGTACAGTATGTCTCCGGCCTTAAAAGAAAGAGTAGGGTCAGAGTATATTTTTATGACCTCACTATTTGTTATAATAGGTGTTATGAAATATTTACATCGAATTTTTTCAGAAAATGAAAAAGGATCACCTGTCAATGTGCTGTTTAGTGACCGATTAATTCAATTATCTCTTATTGGATGGTTATTAACTTTTTATGTTTTGATTTATATTAGTTAATGGAAAAGACAATCTCAAACTGGGGAAACTACCCTAAAATTAAAGGAACTACAACTTCTTTTACCAAAGAAGAAGAGCTTAAAAGGTTACTGCTTTCTGATCAAGAAGTAATTGCAAGAGGCATGGGGCGAAGTTATGGAGATGCTTCTCTCGGAAAAAATATGGTGTCAACTCGGCAATTCAATAAAATCATTGATTTTGATTCAACTAACGGTACGATCAATTGTGAATCTGGTGTTTCTCTGGAAGAAATACTGGAGCTGATTGTATTAGAAGGTTGGTTTTTACCAGTTACTCCGGGAACCAAATTTGTCTCAGTAGGTGGTGCTGTTGCCGCTGATATTCATGGTAAAAATCATCACATCCACGGTTCTTTTTCAAGTTATGTAATCTCGTTTAGAATTATGCTCGAAAACGGAACAGTATTGCTTTGTTCAAAAGATGAAAATAGTGACCTATTCTATGCTACAATTGGTGGAATGGGATTAACCGGAATAATAATAGATGCAAAATTAAAATTGCTTAAAGTGGAGACTTCCTATATTTCACAGCGCGTTACTTGCTGTAAAAATTTGGAAGAAATGTTGCGTGAAATCGATGCCTCTACAGCAAGTACTTATTCTGTTGCATGGGTGGATTGCTTCTCAAATGGCGACATCGGAAAAGGGATTTTATTCACCGGAGAGCATACATTGAAATCGGAATTAGCTCATTCAACCAATCCACTTATTGTTCATCAAAAACAGAAGTATAAAGTTCCTTTTTATTTCCCGAGTTTCATACTTAATCGATGGACTATTAAATTGTTCAATATTTTTTATTATTGGATGCAGTCTAGAAAGGAAGGAGTTGGAATTGCGAATTATGACCAATTCTTTTATCCATTAGATATGATTAAGGATTGGAATAAGATCTATGGCAGAAATGGATTTATTCAATATCAATTGGTTGTTCCTGTAAGAAATGGACAAAAGGCCTTAACTCAGATATTGCAACTAATCAACGACAGGGGATATGGCTCGTTTTTATGTGTTCTAAAATTACTTGGCGATAAATCAGGTTTGATTGCTTTTCCAGAGCCTGGTTACACCTTATCATTAGATTTTCCTGTCAACGACAAAGTGTTTAAACTGGTTGAGGAACTAGATGAAATCGTACAACATTTTGACGGCAAAATATACTTGGCTAAGGATTCTAGGTTGAAAAACACTAATTTTGAGCGAATGTACAAGGATTTGGATGAGTTTAATAAAGTACGCAAGAAGTACAATCCAAATTCAAAATTCCAATCCAGTTTATCTCATCGATTGAATCTAACAAAGTGAAAACAGTTTTAATATTAGGCGCTAAATCAGACATAGCAAAGGCCATTGCTCAAAAATTTTCCAACAACGACTTTCATGTTACTTTAGCGGCGAGAGGAAGCAATGAATTGGTGGATTTTGCGAAATCCATTCAAACTGGAAATAATAAAGTAAATACCGTTGATTTTGATGCCATAAATTACAAAAGTCATTCAGCTTTTTTCAATGGACTAGCAATTAAACCTGATGTAGTTGTGCTTTGTGTTGGTTATTTAGGCGAACAAGAAAAGGCTCAAAATGAATTTGAAGAAACCGAGAAGCTAATTGATACCAATTATACCGGGCCTGTTTCAATTTTAGAAATAGTTGCCAAGTATATGGAAGAAAAAGGAGCAGGGGCAATCATTGGAATTAGCTCAGTTGCAGGAGACAGAGGTAGACAGTCCAATTACATTTACGGCTCTTCAAAAGCAGCATTTTCAGCTTATTTATCTGGTTTAAGACAACGTCTCGCTAAGTGCAATGTATCTGTTTTAACCGTTAAGCCAGGATTTGTAAATACAAAAATGACTGCAGGGTTAGATTTGCCTCCGAAGTTAACTGCTCAGCCTGTACAAGTTGCCGAACAAATATTTAAATCCTATAAGTCGGGGAAAAATGTAGTTTATACTAAACCGATTTGGAGACCAATTATGTTCGTTATTAGAAACATACCGGAGTTTCTTTTCAAGAAATTAAATTTTTAAAATGCAATTGGCTTTATTCGATTTTGATGGAACAATAACAAAAAAGGACAGCATGATCCATTTTTTGATCCATTATAAAGGGATATTTGTCTTTCTAATGGGATTATTATGGTTAAGTCCTACCTTGGTTTTGTGGAAGTTGGGGATTATCGAAACTCAACGAGCGAAAGAGAAGTTGTATCGTTACTTTTTTAGTGGCGTTTCAGAAAAGGAAATCTATGAAAGTGGAAGGTCGTTCTTGGATAAACTGGAGAACTTAATAAACCCTTTGGCTTATAAAAGAATACTAGAACATAAAGCCAATGGTGATCGAATTGTGGTAGTTACAGCATCTTCAGAACCATGGGTACTGCATTGGTGTCAGCGTAATTCATTGGAATTGATTTGTACGCAATTGGTTTCAACGAACGGGATATTAACTGGCCAAATAGATGGAAAAAATTGCAATGGAAGTGAGAAAGTTATCCGCATTAAACAATATTTGGATGTAAAGCAGTTCTCGAAAATTACAGCATATGGCGACAGTAATGGAGATAAACCAATGCTAGAACTTGCAGACGAAAAGTTTTATAAGTGCCTATGAAAAAGACTGCTATAAAGAATCTTTCTGATCATAAGATCTTATTAATTTTCTCATTGCTGTGGTTTATCTTGAACATTTTTCAAAGTGTTTATACCGAGTTAGCAAATGATGAGGCCTATTACTGGCTGTGGTCAAAACACTTGGATTGGGGCTTTTATGAGCATCCACCGCTAGTTGCCATTTTTATCAAAATTGGCGGACTGTTTAGTTCAACAGAATTAGGCGTTCGGTTGGTGACTACAATTGCTTCAACTTTAGCTTTATACCTTGTTTATGTAAAGTTAATTAAGAAGGATGTTTGGCTCTATTTAGCATTGATAACTTCTATTTTTATCATACATGTTGGTAGCTTTCTGACAGCGCCCGACTCACCATTGTTGCTGTTTACAGTACTTTTCTTTATCGCTTTTAAACATTATTTAAACGATGATTCAAAGAAAAATGGTTTCCTAATAACCCTTGTGATAACAGCCATGATGTACAGCAAATATCATGGGGCACTGATTATTGTCATTAGTTTTCTTTCGAATATTCAGTTGCTTAAACGAAAAAGCTTTTGGCTGATCACCTTCTTTTCTTTGTTGCTTTATTCCCCGCATTTATACTGGTTATTCAATGATGGGCAAGCAGGGTTGACTTATGCTTTATCTGATCGGTTTCAAGACTCTTTGGAAATCAATAATGTAATTAATTTTATTGCAGGGCAATTGGTTGTTTTTGGACCACTAATGAGCGTAATTATATTCTATACTAGTTTAAAATATAAAAGTACCAGTCCATTTGAAAAAACCTTAAAGCGGTTAATCGTTATAATGCTCTTGTATTTTCTGGTTTGGTCGCTTAAAGGGGCAGTGGAAGCCAATTGGACAGCCACTTTATTTGTGCCATTAATTTTGCTTTCTCATAGATACATACAAGAAAGACAAAAACTTAGGAAAATAGTTTTTTTCTTATGGGTGCCTAGTTTGCTGATTCTATTATTGATTCGTGTTCATTTGATGTTTGATATTCTTCCATTCACTCGCGATCAGAATAGGGGCAATGAATTTTTTGGATGGAAAGAGTATGCAGAACGAGTAGATTCATTGGCGCAAGGAAAGCCAGTACTTGTTTCTAGGTATCAAAATGCTTCTAAACTCTGGTTCTATAGAAATGAAAAAACGCTGTCCTTAAACACTGGCAAGCGGATCAATCAATTTTATGAATGGTCAGACTACCAAAAGGAACTCCTTGATAGCACTGTTTTAATCATAGATGGATGGTTGTTAGACCAACATGGGGAAATAGATGAAAGAGGGGTAATGACACCCTATCAGTGGGTGAATGGATATAGAAACTATAGGGAAGTGGTTTTAACATTGGAAGAAGACTTTCCTGTTGAATTAAAACCTGGAGAAAAGTTAGCGGTTAAAATACTCGTAACTCCACCTTCGGAATGGTGTATTTCAGGAAGATTGGATACAGAATCACCTCCACACCTAGCATATGGGGTGACCAATATAGAATCAAATGAAATGCCTGCATGGAAAAGTGGAATTACCTACTTTGAAAATGCTTTATGTCATGATTCTATGATGGTGATTAATTTTGAAGCTCCTTTAGTACGTGGGAATTATGAAGTAGATTTTAATATTGTTACCGAGAATACGTTGTTTTGGCATTCGAATTGTCGATTTTTATTTAAGGTGAATTAATGGGGGGAGAAACTACTGAACCTCTATCTTCTCAATCTTCATAATCAATCGATCCGTTTCTGAAAGCACCACAATGATTTTTTGATAGTATATAATATCATCAAATTTTAACATCCGTTCTTTGCGGTCTTTGAGCCATTTTTACGCCGGTTGATAACCACCAATGTAAAAGTTCCAAGCAACCGCAGGAACGTTATCAAAATACTGCTTTTCGTTGATGTAAACCTTACCTGCTTCTTCGTCATTCTCATTATTTTCGAAGCCTATCTTTTTTACCACATTGTCTCCATCTACTGTATAATGAGCTATGTATTCATCCGCCTTGGGACTTTCCAACAAATGAATCTGACGCAGTTCTCCGCCCAATTTTACCAACTTCAAAAAAGTTTCTTGGTTCTTAGGATAAGGCACGGTTGGGAATTTCAATTGCATGAAATCTATGTATTTCTCTCGATAACCAGGCGAATGTAATACCGCATATATATAGTCCAATAAGTTTTGCGATGTAAAACGCCCCTCCTCGGGAGGGGTGCCCTTTAGGGCGGGGTGGATGAAGAGCATTTCCATCACTCCCTTCAAATTATTCATCACATCTTCTACTGGAATATGAATAACCGTCAAGCCCAAGCTTTCTAGAAAAGCATCACGTTTTGCGTCATACTCTTGTTTGTGATCATGACTGCTGCCATCAACCTCAATGACTACATTGCAGTTGGTGCAATAAAAATCAACTATGTAGTTGCCTATTATTTTTTGTCGATCAAAATCATAGCCTTTGAACTGTTTATTTCTTACTTGCTTCCAAAACAATATTTCTGATAGATAACCAGCTTTTCTCAGTTTCCGTGCTCGGTCTTTCAATTTTGGGTTGTAAGGCAGGCTCATGAAACTATACCAATTAACCTTTTAAATATTTTTCATTTAAAAGGTATAAGTGGTAAATGCCGAGCTTCTAGCAAACGAGTATACGAGGAACGAAGTATGCGACATTTGATAGTGCAATCGGTATTACGTGTGTTTCTGTAACCATATGCTTTTTTTGTGTTCAGCTCAAGATGAGAGGGGAAATGACCTCCCCGGCTTTCAGCCACCCCTCCCGAGGAGGGGATTTTTGTAGGGACATTTGCTAATCCAAGTTTCTTTGTAATTTCAAAAACCAATTCCTTGATCAGCGGAAGTAATTCACAATACCTTTCGTCTGTTTTTATTTGAATGTACTTTGCCATTTTATATTCGATTAAAAGCTTTTCTGCATGTCAAACAATTGTCTTTGTAACCCATTGATAGCGTTTTTATACAAGCAAAATAATAACATTACTTTCTTTTTTAGAACCAATAATTTGTTGAATAATTTCGATGTAATGTAAACCATTCTCGTGTTTTACCAAATCAATCAAGAAATTACTCTTGTCCAACTCAAGTTGTTTTGTCTCTATAATTGTTTTCATATTTACAATCCCCCGATCCCGAAAATAATACAAATTCCATTTGAATAGAACATTGCTGAAGAAGTGGAAAAACTTCTATACTCTGTCTTTGATTCTCTACGCAAGTTGCAAATTAGCCGCTCTATAGCTAAATGCCTTGGTATGGCATGAATCTGGCGCCTCTGGATGTATAAATCTTAAAATTAATACACATGCATAATTTAAACAAATACAAACAAAAAGTAGCAACAATCTTAACTGTTGCATTAATCGGAATATTTATTAATGCTTGTAGTACATCCTCTACTGCTGTTACAGGCAGTTGGACTAATGAAACGGCACCATCAGCAAAATACAGACACATTATAGTGACTCCTTTAATTGCCAACAAAAGCATTACGACCAATATGGAAAATGAGCTCGCTGAGAGTTTGTCAGCCTATGGTATAAAAGCCGAAAAAGGAAGTAACCTATTGCCGCAAAAATACATTGACTCAACAGTAGACAAAAACGCTATTTTTCAATCTTTAGAAGTCCGAAAAATTGATGCGATTCTAACTGTATCCATTGTAGATCAAGAATCAGAAACACGTTACGTTATGGGTAATCGTCCTTATTCTCCTAGTTCGGTGTATTCTTATTATGGAACTTATTGGGGATATTACGATTACATGTATCGAAATGTATACCGTCAAGGGTATTATGTAACAGATCACTACTATTACATAGAAGCCAACTTATTTGATTCCAAAACTGAAAAGTTACTTTGGTCGGCTCAAACAAAAACTCATGATCCTGCAACCATTGAAAAATTTACCAATGATTTATCTGAAAAGATTACAGAGCAGATGAAGATAGATGGTATTATTTAGACATTAAACTAAATATTTTTAAAAGAAAACAGCGATTGAAGTAAAGCTTCAATCGCTGTTTTTTTATGCACTGTGGTTCAAATAAAATAAACTCTTGTTTTCGAAAAGTTATAAAAATAAATTACTGAGCATTATAAGTAGTTGTAAATGAATGTTCATTCAATGAACCATTGTTGTCGTGGTCTATCATTTGTACAAAGTGTAGTTTTAATGTTTTTCCATCATTGATAAGAATCGTCTGTGGAGTCTCTCCCTCTAAAGTCAATTCAGTATCATTATTTGTAAGTGCCCAAGTGGCAGTAATAACTTGAGGAGATGAAGAGGTACACCTGTTATTATAATCGTCATAAGTATAGAGTCCATTGTCATAGAAAGTAGTTATATCGTCTCTTTGACATGCTTGAAAATCGCTTAAAGTGCTATAAGTTGTGCCATCAATGGAATAATTATAGTCAATGTAAACATAGTTTTTATTCACCATTTTCTGCTTCTGTGTCAACGATGTATTGTTTTGTGGATTGTTTGGATCGTTTTCCTCTCTGTCATCCTTTTCACAAGAACTAATTAAACAGCAAATGATTAATGTTGAGATAATAAGTAATTTGTTTTTCATGGCTCTAGATTTATAGTTCAAAAAAGTTATTTAATAATTAGGAAAAGGTTACTTTTTAATTACTGGTGCAAACAAAAAATAGAAAATCCAGGCAAACCAAGAAACAAACAAAACTGCGATTAACCAACAAAACTTTTCTACACCTTGTGTTTTATTAGATAAAGCTATGATGGCAACAGGAATTAACCAGGCAATGCCTATCAGGATTAAGACAACTAAAGAAAATGATGCTAATGCTTCCATGTTTTTGTTTTTTTAAGTGTATCGTAAATATACTTTTCTTAAAGGAAAGATTCTTCTCAAAAAATGCAATCTTGACAAAAAAAAGCGGCGGAAGATTCAAAATCTTCCGCCGCAATTAAGAAATTAATAATATTAGTTTTAAGCCTTTATTTAGTCTAGCGAACCCTACTGTAAAAAAGCACTTGCTGCAGAAACACGACTCACATTGTGCGACTTTAGTTGGCTAATGGCAGAGTTAAACTGTCCGTTTACATAAGAATAACCTGATCTTTCAGCATCTGCAGATGCTTGAAGTAAGCTTTGTTTACTCGAGTAGATCCCATCCATACGACCTGTTTCGAAGTAGGACTCTATAAATGTTTTCACATAACCTTTGTAGGTGTTATAGTACACTGCGTCATTGGCAATGTAATTAATCAAAGGCCAGTCAGAACCAACTTCACTCATAGAAAAAGAGATAGATCCTCCCATATTTCCATCCTGAAAAGCTTCGTTGTTGTCCCAAACGATCCACTTGATCAAACCATCTGCAGGGTCGTGGTATAAATAGTAGTTGTGAGGCATTTGACCATAAGTATCCCAGTTCTGAATGGTGTTGTTTACCGCCAAGTATTTTAAAAAACCATCTACATCAAAAACGCTTTCTAGATTGGTTCTCCATTGCTCTGGATTGGTGGTTCTGGTGCTGGCATGCAAATAATTGTACATTTCTGTGATTTCACTTTTATCGCCAATTCCATCGTTGTTTTTCAAATCAAATCCATCCAATGTAAAACCACTTTTCGCGAAACTTGCCCCATCATCTTCGGGTTTGTAGCAATTGCCAGAACTGCTTCCAAAATAACCATCTAAAAACGTATCGAAAACAATTTCACAAACAGTATAAACACCATAATACTCTAATCCATTTCCTTTGTTGATGTATATTTCGAAGAATGCCGTTTGAACTGCCGGTACACCAAACTCACGAAATAATTCAGAAGCAGATTTCTCTCGTATTAATGAAGCATCGTTGTAATTACTGCTCAATGAGAGTTCTTTAAATCCATAAAAACGCTGGTTTGAAATCCCTTCGAAATCATCTTCAAATTCATCGAAATCGAAACGTAAAGGCAATTTTCCACTGTTGGCGCTTAGCGATGAGTTTCCTTTATATCGAACACCTACATTCTCCCAAACCAAGTCGTTGTAATAAATATTGGCAGGAAAGTAGGAGGGATCCTCATCAGAAAATGTTTGACCACCACCTCCGCCACCACCTGGGCCACCGCCTCCAGGACCGCCACCGCCGCCTGAGGTTGTTCCTATGATGTCAGCTAAATTATCTTGCATGTCGCTCCACTCATCAGCCGTAAACTCAATCACTAATTTGTGCACTTTAGAATTGTCAAACACCACATCGTAATTGGCAGAGTAACCTACATTGTGAGAGGCTAGCCCACCTGCTACCTGACCATCTGGCACAAAGACTTCTTTTTTGCAAGCTACACTACCTATTATAAATAATGCACTTAAGGATATCAATAACTTCTTTTTCATTTTTTCTTCTTTTTAAAGGTGTATTGGTATTTAAACCCGATGATGTTGGAGGTCTGAGGATATGACCCTACTAGTTCTTTTTCCATTCGGAAGAATCCAGCGATTTCGCCAAACTTTTTCAAATTGTATGATGTACCTAATGTAAATCGTATTTTATCGAAGTATTCAGCGCTGTTTGTTTCATTAAATATTTCGGCTGCAAATTCAGGATCTAGCTTCCATTTCTTAATGTTATATTCCACCGCAGCTTTCAGTCGAAGTGCTTTTGTAGCATCGTCTTCTGAGGAAAATTCTTTTTTCCGCTGATAACGAAGCCTAGAAGAAATGGTGAATCGATCAATTTTGGTTTTATAATCCAAGTCCGCATTCCATCTAAAATGGTTTTCTATGCCTTGTATATTTCCTTCCGTATCGTTGTTTCTAATGTATCTACCGGCAAGTCCTAAGCTAAAATGTTTGCTAAGTTTTCTACTCACAGCCAACTCCGTGAAGTTCTGATCCATCACACTCGCATTGTCTTTAAAACGATACTGGTGTTCCAAGGATAACTTCCAAAGCTTGTTGGGCTTAAAGTTTACTTTCAATCCGGTCCATAGTTCTAAATCTCTGGTGGTGTAATATTTACCATCTTGAGCAATCACTTCAGGAATAGCCATCATAAAGATGATGAGAAGACCTATTACTATTTTAATTGTATTTTTCATAACGTTCTCAGTTGGTTTATGGATTTGTGCTATTGTACTCCGTTAGTTTTTGCTCGTTAGCGAAGTAGAAAATTTTAACTTGAGCCGTGTCATTCAGGAAATTAAGATCACCCACTTCTACACGATTGATGTTTAATCCAGTTCTTTCTTCTAATTCTGCTTTCAACTCTTCTTCTTTATGAATATTGATGAGCGCAATGTTCTCAAACAAAACAGTCTTGGATGTCTCATTTTTAAGTAACCATTTGAACTCTAAAAAGTATGTCATAGCCAAGATGAAAACATTGATAATGCCCAATTCTAACATCGATATCTTTTTTGATGCCAATGAGTTCACTACACTCAAACCGATAACGATAAAGAGGTAAGTCATCTCTTTAATTTCTATCTGACTAGTTCGATATCTGATGATACTAAAGATGGCAAATAGCCCAAGTCCCATCCCAGTATCGATGTCTAGCTTTCTCATCGAGAAGCAGATGAAGAAAATGATAAAACCTATCAAGTAGTACGTAAAGAGGTAGTCTTTTCTTTTCGTTGTTTTATAATAGATGAATCGAATTATAAGGGTTAAGAATACAAAGTTGATTACTAATCGCAATAGCAACTTGAATACATCATCATCAAACCAGTTTATGTTCATAAGGCATTTATTTTATTGAGTTGAATTAATTTCTTTTTAAATCGGTTGTATTTTACTTCTCCAGTACCGTGAGTTTTAATCAGTCCGATACAATATTTACTCACGTTATATGGCTTTATTTGGGCCTTTCTCAGCACATTGTAAATAGGTGTGGTCCTTGAGAGGTGTGGTTGTTTTAATTCCACAATCACTACATTTTCTAAATCCGTTTCTACTCCGTGAAAGTTGAAGCTGATGTTCATATCGAAGGTCACACGCTCTACTGAATGCATTGAAACCAGCGTAATTCGTTTGTAATTGTTGGTCAGTTGCTTTTTTAAGCCGATTTGTTCGATGTTCGATTTTTTCAAAAACAGCTTGCTCTCCGGACTCAAGTTGAACTGATCGTTTTCTACTTTTATTCGTTTCTTATTTACTCTCCCGTTTTGCTTGTGCTTTACTTCTAGATAAGTGAGGTCAGATTCCACATAGTTTCTAAAACGCACTTTGTATCTATTGTTTCGTTGACGGTGATGTTCGTTGTAGAAATACAAAGAATCGGTATCAAAATAAACGGTTTTATAAGTCGGAATTTCAATTCCTGAAATGCTAACTACCTTGTAATCGTTCTGCAATTGGTCCAATATAAAAGGCAATTGCTTGGCAGAAATAACAAACTTGGTTTCCACCCGATCCATCAGCTTTACATTATTCATTTCTTCTAAAGTGATTTTAGAATACTGTTGAATAGACGAATTGATACCTGTTAATTGCATAGTGAAATCGTTTTTAGGTTGAAGTAAATTTCGCTTTCGCGATGTCTTTAAAACCTGCTTGCCACTTTGACTTCTATTTTAACTGTATCCTTCGCTAAGGTTAAATTATTATTAATTCATTTTAAGTGAAAAATAAGGCGATTGTATTTAAATCGCTTTAGTTAAGTTATTTATGTATTATTTTTTATTTTAAAATCCAGGGATTTTTTATCAAAATAAAAATTGGGAGACTCGAAAATGGAAAAGTTTGAGTTGGAGCATTTTGTTTTAAGATTGAAAACGAAACAGGAGCGGATTTTAAGAAATAAGATAGAATCCAAATCGAATAATCAGCTCAGCTGCCCATTTTTTCTTAGACGTTTTGCAACTATTAAAAAGGAGCTTTAGAAATAAAGTGGCAAGTTTCTATTTAAAAATTTTTCGAAAAAATCCTTCACTACCCTTATTAACTTTTCTATTTGTAATTGATCTGATAATTATTTCAATCAAAAAAGACAATGCAAGTATTCCCACAAACAAATATAGTATGGTGTATGAGTCTTTAATAGAATAGATTAAAAATAACGCAATTACTGCCATTGTCGTAAGTAAAGCAGAAACCACTAAAAATTTTGATGCTTTAGTTTGTTTAATAACTTTAAGATGGCCTAAGTGCGTTACTGCGTGAATAAACAATACCGTAATAGAACCAACGGCTGCTATTTGTAATAAATTCAAGAAAATGATCAATAGGGCTGTTAAAATCACCGTGACTAATAAACCTTCTCTGGTTTGTCCAATTGGTTTGGCAAAGAAACCAGGTAGCTCACCATTTTTTGCCATTTGATAAGAAATATTCGTTGCAGCGTATAATACAGCATTAATAGAGGATGAAGTAGCAAACAATGCGGCAATAGAAATTATAGTAAACCCGATGGCTCCAAAAATAGGTTTAGCTGCTTCGGCTAAAGCAAAGTCTTTAGCTTCGATTACCTGATCAACTTCTAAGTTTCCAAAAACAGCAACCGCCAATGCAGTGTAAATAACCATTGTTATAGCAATTGAAATGAAAATGGCTCTAACTATGTTTTTTTCTGGATGCACAATATCTTCAGCGGTATTCGTAATAATTCTAAATCCTTCGTATGAAAAGAAGGTTATAGCAAGGCTAAAGAGTATTTTATTGGATGAAGGATATAAGGCCGGTGCCATTAATTCTGGGTTCATATTGAGTAAACCTCCTGTGGCAATTATGACTAGGATTGTAATGGTAACTACGATTGCCACATTCTGAAATTTGACTATTTTTTTTATTCCGAAATATTGTACAATACCAAGTAGTGATATTATCGATAAAGCAAATATATTAGTGTATAACAAAGACCCTTTAAAATTTAATAAAGCGGCAGCATAACTTCCAAAGGCTTTAGCCAATAATGCCAGTGATAAAATGGTTGCTAAATACAACATAATACTTATACCACCAGTAAAAATATTTATACCGAAAGACCGCACGACATATTCTACAATACCACCAGCGACAGGATAACGAACTCCTAATTTCGCTAAGGAATAACCGCTAATTGCTGCTACTATTCCTCCTAAAATAAAAGAGATATAAACTGCTTTGCCTGCAATTGCTCCAGCCTCTCCCATAAGTGCAAATATTCCCGCACCAATCATTGCTCCAACTCCTATACCGACAGCCGACCATAGACTTATTTTTTTTGTGGGATTATTCATTTTTTAAAAAGCGATTAATCTGGGTTTTTAACAAGGTAGTTATATATTCTTCAGAACCAACTTTTTTATAATCTAGTCTCTTTTTGTATCCGTTGTAAGGAATCAATTTTAGAGTAAAGAATTTCCAATGAGGCATAATATCGTTGACTAATGATTTTGAATCCGTTCCAACTTCTTCCTCAAACTGGTGTGCACTAAAATCGTACTGAAAATAAGATTAAGAAAACTAGTTTTTACAATAGTCTTAATGACCAATGAGCAAATAGGGAAGCTGATTCTTCACTAGATTTAAACTGATTTATAATTGGGGTGCGGTTGTCACAGTGTTTACCTGATTTTTTTCAATTAATATAAGTTGTAGCCTTTACAATTAAAGGTTTATACCTGCTCTGGAGATTTCTTATTGCTAAAAAGCAATTGGTAAAACTTGTTCATGACAAATACGTGCGGTAAAGTAATAGAAGAGATGACAATTAACAAGCAGTAGCCATAGGAGAATTTGAGGATATCGATGTAAATCAAAGTAAAAAGGAACGCAATACCAAAAATAGACAGTAGCGTAAATGGCGCTATAAGTTGGATGAAATTTTTAAGTGAACCAATCTCTTTTTCAGCCTCAAGAAAATGGTACTCTTCTTTCAATACTTTGAATGAGTGGAGAATAATAAAGTACAACGAAAATCCAATTAAAAAGGGCAGTAAGTAAAAGCTAATTTGAACAAGAGAAATTACAAGTAGTTCCATGAACATATTCTCCATATTGAGCTGCTTTTTAGCGGTGAGGTAAATGATAAAAGAAACGGTGAGCAAGGTGGAGCCAAGAAACAAGTATAACATATCACTTTCTTGGTGCAATGGGCTCAAAACGGCAAATTCTTCATATTGAATCATAATGGAATGTATTTCAGCTATATTGAAAAACAAAAAACCTGAAAGAATTGAAATGCCCCAAAATAAGTACAATGCCTTGTGACTTAATGGTTGTTTATCAAAGTAGTGTGTGAATTGAGATTGACCAAAATGATAGGCGCTTAGAAATAGGAAAATGATGAAGGCTGTAACCGGAGAAAAGATCCAAATGGCAACATTTGACGCAACAAATACCAAGTACATTAAAATAAAGTGAGCGTTTTTAATTTTGTTATTTCTTAAATAGAGAACATTGTCAATAGCTCCGTGTGGTATGCCAAATAATAAGAGAAAAGGTGTGGTAAATAGTAATTGATTGGACATAGAAATTTCTCCTGCATAAAAAACAAATGGCGACAGCAGAAGCAAACAAGAAATAAAGAAGAATATGGCTTTAGTCATGGGAAAATAAACCCTGCGCAACGATTAGCAGCGCAGGGTTTTTTAAATTAAACAGTTGCAGCTTTCTTTTCTTCAGTAGCAGTTATAGCAATACCATAAACTACTAAACCAAATCCAATTTTGTTGATGGCATCCGCAATGTTATAGAATAAATCAACATTCTCAGAACCCCAACCAAAAGCAGTGTTTAGCCAACCGCCAGGCATACACATGTATCCAATTGGATAAATTGCCCATCCTACAAGTACAAACCAAGCTAAGGATCTAACACCTTTCTTCACGATTGCACTGTTACTTTCTGCAGCTAGTTTCGCAACTTCACCAAACCAAGCAGTGTAAAGTATGTATATGTAACCTACAGTTGAAATCGCACCCCACAATACCGAGTGTGCAGTGTCACCACCTTCTGGATTGAATGCTTCTCCAATATACCCAGCTACTAACATCAATACAGATGCAGCAATTAATTTCCACAGCAATGCAATCTTTGCACCAGCTGCCTTAGTCAATAAATAAAACTCAACGCACATTAATGGAACAGTCAGTGTCCAATCAATGTATCTTAATGCAGTTGGGTTTTCACCCGTTGCGAGGTAATAATCTCGCATGTAATAGTAATGCACTGCAGCAATAAAAGTAATTAATGCTGATACTAGTAGTGACAACTTCCATTTGTCGTCTACCCTCCCTCTTTCGAAGAAGAAAAAAATTGAGGCTGCTAGCATTGCCATATAGCCTGTAAAGAAAGTGAATGCTATCGCATCGTCTTTCGGAATGATGAGAACATTTAATAAATCCATAATTAAAAGTTTAATTGTTTAAGAGGAAACAAATAAATTATAATTAATGTTTAATGTTTTACTAAAATAGTTAAACAATATTATTTTTTTGAAAAGAATTGACCACAAGAAATAAGAAGATTTTCATTTTTTTAGTAAGCTTGATTTCATGTTTTGAGGGATTTAGTGAATTTTAAAGTACAAAGGATTGACTTTTACTAATAACAGAAAGGTCAGCGCATCTAACTGGATGACCAATAAACCTTTTAGGTATTTATCCCATTGAAAATTTAAATGGAATTCAAAAGTAGAAGAAAAGGAGTAAGAACATCAAGTATTTCCTCTAGATATTGTTCCGCTTATTCATTAACAAAGTCCGATCATTTTCGCTTTTTGTTAGTTTTAAGGCTAAGTCTAAATGCTTGATGGATTTTTCTTTATCGATATCGGAATACAACTCTGCCAATAAGGATTGGTAAAGATGATTGTGTTTTAAATCGATTTTTAATGCTTGCTTCAACGCACTTTCTTTATTCTCAGCCATTGATAAAGCATACGTCCTGTTTAAGGCTGCGATAGGTGAATACTCGATTTGAAGCAGTCGATTGTACAATTGCAGAATATTATTCCATTTCTCTTCTTCTGTCACTTTGATTCTGGTATGCCAAAAAGCAATTGCTGCCTCCAAATGATACTTGGATATTTGGGCTCCATTGGCCGATATGTTATGGTACTTTTCACCCTTTTCAATCAATTCAACATTCCATTGTGACTTGTCTTGGTCTTTATAAATAATCTGCTGACCGATGTGGTCAAATCTGGCTTCAAACCTAGAAGAGTGAAAACAAAATAGCGCCATCAATGCATTTGCTTTTGGAACATTGCATTTTTCATTTTCGGTTAATATGTAAAGAAGCCGCATGGCCTCAAGGCAGAGTTCTTTGCTGATTGTTTTGGTAGAAGTGGAAGAATAGTATCCCTCGTTAAAGAGGAGGTATAAAATGGAAAGTACGTTGTCCAACCTTTTTTCTAATTCCGAATTAGAAGGAAATGACAAATCAATATTATTATCCCGCAAGGTTGATTTTGCACGAAAAAGTCTTTTATTAATCGTGTCTTTTGAGCATAATAGAGCATTGGCAATTTCATCTATTCCAAAGCCACAAAGAATTCTTAAAGCCAGGGCTATCTGCGCTTCATTGCTATTAATAGGGTTACAAACCGCAAACAGCATTTGCAGTTGACTGTCATTAATATTCTCGTCAGAAAGATCGAGTTCCATTTCATGGGAAGTAGATTGGTCATTTTGAAGCTCTATCCTAACTTTATCGTTGAAGATTTTTGTTCTTTTGAAGTGGTCTTTTGTCTTGTTTTTGGCAACGGTATATAGCCAAGCAGTTGGGTTTTCGGGAATCCCCTTTAAGCCCCATGTTTCTGATGCAAGTAGAAACGTATCGTTAGTAATATCTTCGGCAATTTCTATGTGTACTATTCCAAACAATTTACAGAGTACAGAAATAATTTTCCTGTACTCTGTTTTGAATAATTGCGGAATAAGTTCCTTTTCTTGCATCATTTATTATACTCCAAACTGATTTAAATGATGGTCTAGGTGTTTGTAAAACATATTTTTCCATTCTGTTGTGCTTAATTTTCCAAACGAAAGAGAGTCTCTGTTGTCGAAAGAATCTGCCCCTAATTGTTGTGTTTGATTAATGTAATCAATGAGGCGGATTTTTTCTGTTTCAAAATTCCTTGAATCTTTAATTTTAAATGCAGGTGCAGTTTGTGAATCTCGTTTATACGGTGTTTCGTTAGTCACTATTTTTTTTACAAATGATTTCATCATCACTTTCATAAAAAAGGACGGTTTCGAATGTTTGCTTTCATAAACCATTTCATAGGTAACGTTGCAATGTGCGAGCATTTCCGATACATTCATCTTCCCCCAACTCGGTTCGCTATCCGCTGTAAGGCGATTAATCCGATGAATGACCTGTTCTGAAATGTTTTTGCTGAAGATATTTGGTAACGCCATTTTTCAAATTAATTAATAACCATTACATCTCTAACTTCCACTTTTCCACCCATCAATAAGGTAGGGCAACCCTCTGAAAGTTTCACTGCATCCGCAAGATCATCTACTTTTACAATAATATAACCTCCAATCATTTCTTTTACTTCAGCATAAGGGCCATCGCTCACCACTCCGTTTGAGTTTACCGTTTGTCCTTTATAACCCAAAGCATTTGTGCTTACGAACTTTCCCTGTGCAGCTATCCCACCGATCCAATCTTGCCATTGTTTAATCATCGCTTGCATTTGTTCTGGCGAAGGTTGTGGCTGATCTGTTTTTTCATTTCTGAAAATCATCATAAATTCTTTCATATTTTCTACTATTTTTAAGTTTATACCTCTATAACGATTGAGTTTTCATCAATAGGACATAGTTCGTTTTTTTTCTTAAATTATTTTTATCAGTTCGTTGTTACAAATATGAATAGAATGATCTGTTTTCTCAAACCTGCGGATTTATTAGATAGTTACCAAATTGGAAAATCTGAGAGATTTTTAGAAGTAGGAGAGAAGGAGAAATTGTATATTTCCGGCTTTGAGAAGAGTTAATTATTCAATTTTAATTTCTATCAAATTAGCCCCTTATTCAGCTCATTTGGTTCTATCAAGTCCCATAGATTGCCGTATAAATCTTCAAAAACGGCAACAGTTCCGTATTTAAACTTAGTTGGTGGCCTCACAAAATTTATATTTCTGTCTGTCATTTTATTAAAATCTCTCCAGAAGTCATCAGTGAAGAGAAAAAATCCAACTCTACCGCCAGTTTGGTTTCCAATGCTTTCAGCTTGTCGGTCATCAGAAGCTTTTGCAAGCAATATGCAACATTCTTTTGCACCTGTAGGAGCCACCATTACCCATCTTTTATTAACGTCAATTATTGTGTCTTCAATAAGAGTGAAATCTAATTTTTGAGTGTAAAATTCAATTGCTTCGTCATAATCTTTCACAACTAATGCAATATGAGCGATTCGTTGGTTCATTGTTCTGTTTGAATTTGAGATTTGATTAATTTCCTTAAAAGTCGTTAGAATTAAATTCAAAATTCTCTCAACCTCTATTTTCTCAATCTCCTTCATCAATCTACCAGTTTCTGAAAGTGCCACAATGATTTTTTGAGAGTGCAAAATATCAGCAAATTCCATTATCGAACGTTACTCATTTTTTAAAAATAGGTTCTTACGGCAAACTCAAATTGAGTGATAAAAATATCCTTAAATCTTGAAATATTATTTTGCTCATAAAATAGCAACATCGCTTTCTTATATTCAATAGAATCAACCGTTCTAAAGGATAAAGGACAATGGTTTTCGTTCATTAGAATCGCATTACTCACTATTCTTGCCGTACGTTTATTCCCATCCATAAAAGGCTGAATGTAGGATATTAATACTAAAATTAATAGCGCTTTTTCGAATGTGTTCTTTTTAGAGTTTATTAAGTCACAGGTGCTTCTTAAAGCTTCCAAAATTTGAAATTGGTTATCTAAAGGACGATAATTCGTTCCTGAAATACCAACTCTACGTTTTCTTAGATTTCTTTCAACATCTAATTCTTTTATTAAAATGCTATGAATGTCTTCAATCTTGGCTACTGATAAAGGGTTTAAATAATCTGTGTTTTCAATGATGAAATCTAAAGCAGCTTTATGGTTTAATAGCATAGTCGCTTCTTCCTTCGTTTTTCCAGATGCTGTTTCCCTTTCCTTAATCAATCTTTCAGTTTCAAGTAAAGAATAGGTATTGCCTTCTATTTGTGATGATTTCCAACTTAAATCAATAGCTAATCGATCTAATTCATTCTTGTATTCAGATTCAGATAGTTGTGCTATGTTTGTTTTGTATTCTTTTTGAAGAGCTGACAGTTTTTCTAATTCTATTTCTGTAAATACAGAATGATTATTCAATGTTTCTGTTATAATCTTTAAATTGAAATTTTCTCTAATTTCTCTTTCATCAATTTCTTTTTCATAATAATGGTTAAGGTCAATAGATTCTAAAAGACTATAAACTGCTGAAATCTTATATTTAGTTCCTTTGCCTTTTCCATTAGATTCAAGAGTTTTCTCAGAAATTAACTTAGTTAGCAATCTTTTTAACGTTGCATAACTGAAGTCTAAATTTAGGTTATCAAAAATATCTTTTGATGAGGATTCATTATTTTCCTTTAAGAAGGAAATTATTTTTAATTCTCTTTCTGAAATCATTTCTAGCTCATTTAAGTCACAAATTTATAATTTAAAGCTCATATAATAGTGCATTTTGAGCTATATTTTGTTTACTCATGAGCTATAAAGTCCCTTTTTTAGGATTTGATACCGAAAGGAACAATTATACAGTCCAATTTTAATTATCATCTCATTGTACGGGTAATTGTATTCATTGGCATTAAAAGTACTATCTGCATGAATTAATCCTTAATTCTTGTTGCCATTAAAATTCACTCAATCGCTATTTTCTCTATCTCCTTCATCAATCTACCAGTTTCTGACAGTGCCACAATAATTTTTTGATAGTGCAAGATATCAGCAAATTCTAACACCCGTTCTTTGCGGTCTTTGAGCCACTTTTGCGCCGGTTGATACCCCCCAATGTAAAAGTTTCACGCTATTTCAGGAACATTCTGAAAGTGTTTATTTGGTATTACACATCTGTTTTCTGCTTCTAATGGCTTCTTCAAGTAGCTTTTATGTCTATTCTTTAAAGCTTGAAATTATGTTTTATTTGATTAATTAAATCAACCGCAGTAACTGAATTTACTCCCATAGCTTTCATAATCGCTTTTACATCAGGTGTAGAATCGCTCATGATTTGAACAAAATCATTCAGATCATTTTTAATTCCTTCAGGCAATTCTATTCTGTCATCCGCCCTTAGTGTTGCTGCCAATCGAAAGACATCATTTTTATGCTTACCGATATTTCTTGAATCTACTGTTTTGCCTTCAGCTTTTTTTTCAGTTAAGTCTAGGAATGCTTTAGCTTTTAAGCAAATTAAGGCCAAATCGTCAGCTCTATGTATTGTAGCTCCCTTTTGAGAATGCCTTACTGTGAACTCATAGTACTCATTATCCATTAGAATAGCGGATAAGCTAGACAACTCTTCATCAACTGGTATTGGAGTCAACGTCATACCATCTGTTCTAGTGATTACATCTGGTGTGCGAGAAAACAACTCAATTTGCATTGGGAAGTGTTCTGTTACAGGATTTATAAAACGATAATACTGTCTTTTACCTTCACCAATCTGTTTCTGTTTATAGTTACCTTGTTTAATAAACTCCCAGAAGTGAGCAATAAATTCATTACTCAATGCTTTAACAACTAACACTAGGTCAATATCTTTTGTTGACCTAAAAGCTATTCCTTCTCCTTCAAAATGATCTTCGCATGCAACACCTCCAATTACTATGTAGCATTCACGAAAATCTTTAAAATGTTCTCTAAAGATTTCTATCCCTACCATAATTCGTTTATCATTTGTTCAAGAGCTTGTTGTACACGGTCATCTTCATTTGTTTGTAAACTCAAGAAGAGTGAAATTGGATCAACAGTATCTTGAGTACTTAATACCTTAGGATCATATTTCCATATTTCTAAAGCTACTTGTCCGTATTTTTTATTTTCGCCTATTAATTCATGATCTCTTTTCAGCTGATTATAAGCTTCTGTATTAACGACATAAGTTGGTTGTCTGTCTTCCGATAAGTTGGTATAACTAGCTAGAGCAGATATTCCTCCATGCAGTAGGTTTTGATTCATTGGCATTTCTTCCACCCACACACTTTTCTTTATTGGGGACTTCATTTTTTCTTTCGCAGCTGCCCATATTTCTTTAGCGCCTTTAACAAACCGAACTCTTTTATCTTTTGATCTTTCCAATTCACATAACCCAAATGTTTCAAGTTCCTTAACCGATCTTGTAATAGTCATCTTAGAGTAGGCTAGCGTTTCTGCAATAAATTTTAAATTTCGATCATTGAGGGGTTCTACCAATAAATGGTAGATCAAGATACATTGTGCAGAAGGGCTGAGGAATTCTTTACTCTCTTTAATGGTCTTTCTCTCTTCGAAATCAATAAACAAGAAGGGGATATACATTTGTTTATTCTCTACAATAAACGCAGTTCTATTTTGTACCATTCGTTTTCTGGTATAGGTGTCCACCTTTTCGAAAATATATACTGGTTGCAACTGCAATATCTCTTTTATTTGTTCCATTTGATGATGGATCTGATCAGGTGCCGGATGTTCGGAGTATCGCGGTTTTACAAAAACAAGTCTTCTGCCATTGATTTTTATTTCATTGAATTCATTGCCTTGTTTCAGATGAAAAGGAAGTTGACCTGTATGGATGTTTAGATTTCCTAGCACCTCGACATCTAATCCAATTGTATTTCTTAAGTAATCTATTATTTGATTCATAAATATTAGAATAACATTTAAAATTCAAATATAACACTAATAATGTTATTTTGAAATACTGTATGTTACTTTTAGTGGAGTAGATGGTTTAGAAATTTTTATTAGCTAAACCCAGGGACTTTGTAATCTCACACACCATTTCCTTGATCAAGGGAAGTAATTCGCTATACCTATCGTCTGTTTTTAACTCAATGTACTTTGGCATTTTTTTATAATAGGTGTTTTAAATGTCCTTAAATTTATGAGGAAGAGATTAAATACAACTATCTATAATCTATTTCTCTTGAAATAATTCTATCCAACTTTCCATTTTCAATGATTCTTCTTTCAATCCAATTGTCAAATTCATCTAATTCGTACTCGTATTTTAGTGTTGACAATAATGAATCGTTATTGTCGTATTCCTTTAGTCCAATTATGTTTAGGTTATCATATTTATAAACTATTTTTCGGCTTTTCTTTGGGTCAGTTTTATTAACAGTTTCATCTTTGGTAGCGATTTCATTTCTATCATAAAAGCTAGTAGAAATTGAATTACTCAATGTATCTGATGTTTCTAGGTCTATGAAAATTTGTGTCGTGATCTTTTTTTCTATCGTGTTGTTTTCTCTGTAGTGGAAGGTTTCTATTTGTTCAAATTTCTGATTTGGATAATTTACAATTGCTATTGATTTATCTAATAAAGTGTCTTTATAAAAGTAATCAACGGTAAATGGCAAACTGTCTTCTGACAATTTAACAGTTTCTTTTATGAGTTTTTGGAATTCATTATAACTGTAATCAATTTCCATTTTTTCGTTAATCAACAACGACAACTGATTTAGATGGGTTATCTGATCATTATCGTTATATATTTTCGTTTCTAAGTTTGTGGTATCCCGAGTTTCGATATTTGAAGAATCTCTTTTAATTAGAAATGTATATGCAGTTATCTGACTCACACTTTTAGTCAGTCCATTTTTAAGAAGAACAGGTTCTTGGCAACATCCAATGAATAAAAGAGAGAAAAGGATAATGAGAAGTTTACTCATAGTTTTTTAATTTTATTCTATGTAATTCTTAAGTCCATTAGTCACATTATCCACAAAAATAATGGACAAATGATCTTCTGGATATCTATGTTTTTCAGTATCCATTTTGTCAAGTAAAGCTTTCCATGTTTCTTCTATATTTTCTTGCATTCCTATCTCGTATTGAATAAACTTAGCAATGACTATAAGTTGTTCACAGTTTAGTTTTAGACTGTCATCACAGCTATATCTATTGTAAAATTCATTTGGATATTTTGATGCATATTCCATTGCATAACCTCCAATAACTTCTGATAATGCGCTGTCCGATATATCAGCTATATGTTGGAAAATTGGATAATAAAAGTCCCTAGAATCCTTTGATGAAGATGTTATACTGTCCATTAATTTGAATGTCATATCATTGTCCATTGGTCTTATTGAGTCGTTTAAAACTAAAAGACCAAACTCCCTCATTGAGATATCTGAATAGTAAGCCATATGAAAGGGACTTCGCAATGAGTCAGTAGTAGCTTCGTTATTGTGAATAACTGAATTGTTAGATTCAACATTTGGTTTAATCTCTAATTCCCATTTTCCGGTAATATTGGTTTCTGTTTTTTCGCCTTTCTCTGAACAGGAGAAAAGGAGTACTAGTATCAGTATGTATACTATTTTAGTCATTTGATTGATTCTGATTTGATTCTACTATTTTTTACCATTTCCTTGATCAAGGGAAGTAATTCGCTATAACTATCGTCTGTTTTTAACTCAATGTACTTTGGCATTTTATTATTTATAAAAAGCTTTTCTGCATGTCAAGCAAATGTCTTTGTATCCCATGGTTTTAATTGCTTACTCAACCTCAATTTTCTCTATCTCCTTCATCAATCGATCCGTTTCGGAAAGTGCCACAATGATTTTTTGATAGTGTAAAATATCATCAAATTCTAACATCCGTTCTTTGCGGTCTTTGAGCCACTTTTGCGCCGGTTGATAACCACCAATGTAAAAGTTCCACGCAACCGCAGGAACGTTATCAAAATACTGCGTTTCATTGATGTAAACCTTTCCCATCACTTTGTCAGGCAGAGCGGAGTCGAAGCCTATCTTTACTACTACATTGTCTCCATCTATTGGATATTGAGTAATGTATTCTTCCACCTTTGGACTTTCTAACAAATGTATCTGACGGATCTCTCCTCCTAATTTCACCAACTTCCAAAAGGTGGTTTGGTCCTTTGGGTAAGGCACTCTCGGGAAATCAATTTTTAGGAATTCTTTGTATTTCTCTCGGTATGTTGGCGAATGTAATACCGCATAAATATAGTCCAACAAGTCTATCGGTGCAAAAGTGTTATCATTGCTTTCTTTTTCGTTGGTGAATTCTAAATTTAATTTTTCAACAATTTGATTTACGATTTCTTGGTTTAGATTTGGTGTTCTTGTGCTAGTTTCTTCTATAGATTGTTGACCATTTATATCTGAATAGATATACAAAGGGAAGACAGCAGATTGCGTTGTGCGTTCACCACATTTAGTCTCCATAATATTCTTTGTAATAAAAAAATGATCACAAGTTTGAGACTTGTTACTTCTTGCGGTTATTAGACCTACATTATCATCTTTTAGAAGATGTTTCATAACATCAGTTCTAGGATAACAATGAAACCCTTTTGATTTCCCTGTGTAAAATGTCCATTTATCATCAAACGGGCGATATGATACTTTTGTGAATTTACCTTGATTTGGGTAATTATTGTTTAAGTCTTTTTTTGCAAAATTTACTTGCCAATCTCTAACATCTTTTCCTAGATTAAATCTTGTTCTAGCTTCTTCATCTTCCAATGATAAAAACTCTTCAATTGTACTTTTTATCTCATGTTTTGAAGAATGAAGTGTGAAATTATCTCTTGCCGTAACAATACCAACACTATTTACAGGAAATAAATCTTTAGTGAAAAAACCTGTTCTATATTTTTCTTGCTTTTCTGTATCTACTTGAACAAAAAAGTAATTTGGAGCAATGTTTAATAATTGTTTAAAAGGAATAGTAGTTAAAGATTTTTGACTTAGAAAATTGTATTTTAACTCACGTTTGCCATATAAATCGTGATGAAAAACTTTACCAAGTTCATTGTTTTTCTTTTCTCCGGTTTTAACAAAAATATTGATGGAAACTCCCTGCTGTATATCAAAAACATTTACGTCTACAGAACCGTCTGGGGATGATTCTTGTTGATTGCTATTTCCATGCAAATCTATAGTGTAAATCTTATCGTATGTCTTAAGTAAATGCCAACGCATTCCTCTAAATGTAGGGTTATCCAAGTATCCGTGAGGGTTAATGAATGCTAAAACGCCACTCCCATTTTTCTCGATAAAATGCTGGCCATACCTTAAGAATTTAACGTAATCATCATTTATCCATTTTGGGTTTCGTTCTTTTAACTTTTCTTTACCTCCCGGTTCTTTTTTGTAATCCTCCATTAGGCTCATTATCCATTCTCCCTTATTCGCACTTTCTCCACTATAAGGTGGATTTCCAATAATGCACATCACAGGAGAATCTCGTTTTATGTGGTTGGCTTCATTGGCTTCACTGCTCAACCAATTGGCAAATAAAGTGCCTGTGTCTTGGTGGTGTTCTTCTAAACTGTTGGTTAAGTAAACTTTGAAGCGTTGGTCTTTGGTGGGTTTAAAACCTGTTTCTTTCAATAACAAATCCAATTGTAAATGTGCCATGGCGTAACTTGCCATTAGCAATTCAAAACCATTCAGTCGGGGCAATAAATGTGTTTCTACATAATTGCTCCAAATGCCTTCTTGTCCTTTAAATTTTTTGTGAATGTGTTTCACCACTTCTGCCAAAAAAGTACCCGTACCAGTAGCAGGGTCCAAAATTTGAACTTTGTGCAACTGCACTTCAACATTCACTTCTTTTGTTTTACTCCGTCTATCAGCTGTAGCTTTTGTGCTAGTTTTGAAATTTACAGCTGTTTTGCTCGTATCAGCCAATCCTTGTGGCAAATCAAATTCCGTTTTTAAAATGTCATCAACTGCCCGAACAATAAAATTAACAACCGGAGCAGGGGTGTACCAAACGCCTCTTGCTTTTCGCAATTTGGGATCGTATTCACTCAGAAAAGTCTCATAAAAGTGAATAATCGGATCTTCCATTTTGGTGGCTTTTCCGTAGTTTTTCAATATTTCTTCCACATTGCACGCCAGGAAAATATCCGTCAAGCTGTCCACCACCCATTTAATTCGGTCATCAATATCAGGCCCTGCGATATAGCCAAATAGCTTCCGTAAAAATGGGTTTGATTTTGGAATCAATTCTGCCGCCTCTTGTCGGCTAAATGTTTCTATTGTAGGATCGTGTAAACGAGCAGCAAACATACCATATGCAATGGTTTGTGCGTAAACATCAGCAAAACCTTTGGGAGTAATGTCGTGAATCAAAATTTCCTTGAAAGCTAACATTTGTTCCTTTAAAGTACTGTCTTCTTGTTTGACTTCATCGCTCAACAAAGCTTTTCCAATAATATCCGAAAGGAGACGAGCTTTTCCGGCCATCATTTCTGCTAACTTCTTGCTGCTTTTTATGGTTTGTCCAATGTGGCTGCAAAAATCTTTGATTAAATTCTCAAAGTTGGCAAAGTTCTCAGGTAAAGATTTAATGCCTTTTTCAGTGACTTCCGCAATGGCTATTTGAGTAATCAATTCCCCTTCACGGTATAAATGAAAATGAATGTAGTCTGTAAAAATGAGGTTATTTAGTGAAGCTTTATAGCGGTCAAACTGCTCTTTGTTTCCAGTTTTCTTTTTCCCGTCTAGGTCTTTGTCGCCAATGTCCTTCGCTTCAATAAATCCAACAGGAATGTCCTTTTTGGTCAAGATGTAATCAGGAGCACCACAACTTTGTCTTTTCGGCTCATTTGTGGCTCTTATTGTTGGTACTAAATGTTCTAAAAGTTGCTGTAAATCTCCTCTAAAGGTATGTTCGGTTGCGTTTCCTAGTCTATATCTTTGGTCTAAATTGGCAATGTATTGTTCTAAGGTCATTTGTTCAGTTTGGTTTTTAACGAGGGTTCAGTTTTCCCAACCCCGAAGATAACACAAAAAAACAAATAAATAGAGTAGGAGTGCTTAAAAATTAAACACTTGCGTAAAAAGGCGTAGAAGTAAGAAAATAGAAAATCTTACTCAGCTTTCCGAAAATCAAAATTCTTGATAAACGTCAATTGCCCAATGGGCGTGCTAGAATAAAGGTTGCCACCCAAATTGTCGAAGGCACGCTTTCTTTTCACAAAAAGCATAGAGTAATTAAATTCGACTAATTAATTGCTTGATATAGGATTCATTTCAACTCTTCAATTAAAGTATTAACGATTTGCTCTGATGAATTGCCTGTTCCATAAACAAAATTTCTAATCCCTTTCGTGGTTAGAGCTTTATCAAATAGTTGCTTCAAGTTTTGATTTTTAGGATTATAGATGAAGGTGTCCGCTTGATCTAAGAGCCCCTTTCTTTCGTTATCTGTTCGAGCAATAATTCTAGGGATCCCCAAAAATGCAGATTCTTCCATAATTCCTCCTGAATCCGTAATGACAATCTTACATTTTTTATACAAATCAATCATTTCAGTGTAGGACAAATTGGGCCGGATAGAGATCGACGAACCGTTCTCTTGAACTGTATTGGTGATGTAAGGACTAGGGTGCAATAACCAAATGAATTCTAGTTGAGGATTTTCTTCCGCCAATTCAAGAATTTGATTTAAGAGGATGTTTAAATTTTCATTTTGATTGGCCTTTCGATGGATCGAAATGAGAATGGTATTTCGATCAGTTTCGATAGGGACGTTGTAATAATGGTTCAAAACGTCGTAAACAGTATTGCCTACTACTTTAATTCTATTTGTATCAACTCCTTCATTAATCAAGTTTTCTTTTTCAATTTCAGAGGGTGAAAAATGAAGAGCGGTCATCAAGCTAATGGATTTTCGGTTGTATTCTTCCGGAAAAGGAGAATGAATATTCCCTGACCTTAAGCCTGCTTCTATATGATAAAAAGGAATTCGATTGAAGAAAGAGACTTGAGCAGTGCAAAGTGTCGTCATTGTATCTCCTTGTGCGATTATTGCCTTCACTGAAAATGTTTTGTTCAATTGTTGAACAAGCTCATCTAGCTTAGCATGAATTTTCGAGGTGAGTTGAGCAATACTCTGGTTTTCGTAAAATACTCCAAGTTGATAATCTGGCTTTATGTTCAATTCTTCTTCGAACATGGTGTGGATGTGTTGATTGGTATTTACAACAATCATTTGATCACTTAAATCGGATTTTTTAATCTCCCAGATCAATGGTGCTAGTTTAATTAATTCAGGTCTAGTGCCGTAGCAGATAATAAATTTAAACATAGTTTGCTGCCTTTATAACTTCATCAATTCCGTCCCATTGAAACTTTCCATGTCTACCAATGCACGTTAAGTTGGTTATTGTGTTTAATTTATCGGAGACTTGTGTCAACTCCTTTTTGTATTCAGAATCCAACACAGGGAAACACTTTGGGATTTTAATTACCTTGTATTTTGGCTGTTTGCCAATACGTATCACTGATAGTTTTTTTAGCGATTGAATAACGATATCGGAAATTTCCTGTTCTGAAAGGTTAAAAATAGGATCCGCTACATCACACCATAATTCGGCTGAGATTACTTGATTGAGAGACTCTTTCTTCCAATTGGTGCAAAACGAAATCCTTCCAATAATTTCATCTAAGTTGTAATTGGTTAAATAAAGGGCATCAGTAGTTATCTTTTCAACCTCAATAAAAACAATGAGTGTAGCCCGATAAAGTAAGTTTGATTTTAATGATGAATCGGGGAAGACTAGTCCATGAAGTAAGGTTAATGGAATGGTAGAAATCACTCGGGATATATTTGTAAAAGATTGGTCTTGAGTTTGGAATTGGACAATTCTTCCGTCTTTACAATTTACCTGAGTCACCTGCTGTTTAAATTCGAAGGTCACGCCTTTTTCTACTAAATATTCATGCACTTCTTCCCATAACTTTCCGATGTAACCTGCATGCGGAATGTAAATAGAATCGTCGCTTGTATTTGTATCGCTTGCATAGAGCAGGTTAATAAAGTCTTCCGAAATTAAATGCTCGTCAAGGTTGAAGTACTTTCGGCAATAGGGTACAAATATTTTTTTTCTAAGCCAGTAACCATGTTTATCAATAACCGTTTTGTTTTTAGAAAATGAGAAGAAAGCCAATCCTTTAAAGAAGGCGTAGGCCAAGAAAAAGAAAACATTGTTTCCCTTAAAAAGGGATGAAAATTTAAAGGGAGAGCTAAATAATGCCTCTTTCGTTTGAATTAACTTCTCTGGTTTTACCTTCGTATAATTCTCTTTACCCACAAATTGTTCAAAAAACTGCTTGGTTTCCTTACTGTAATTGGCATAAAAACTATGTGGGCCTAGGTCATATTTTTGATCTAAAAAAGAGACCCCTTTGGATAATCCTCCTACAGTATCGCTTTTTTCAATAACAGTGACTTTAAACCCTTTTTTCTCCATAAAATAAGCTGAAGATAATCCTGCAGGTCCGGCACCTAATATAAAAACCTCTTTTCGTTCTTGCCTCTCCATCATGAGTCTAATAAAGTAGTTGCAAAGTCGGCATTTATTGTTTCCCAATCGAAATTTGCTCTCACGTAGTTATACGCTTGATTGGCTATTTCTTGGTAGTAATCTTCATCATCTAGCAATCGTTGAATGGCATGCACGAATTGCTGTGGTTCGGTAGCTGTTAGAATAGCGATTCCTTCAGGCGCATTGATTGCTGCATTGGCCTGTGGTGTACAAACAACGGGAATTTTCATAGCCATTGCTTGCAGTATTTTATTTTGCAATCCAATGCTAATGATCATTGGAGCTACCAGTATTCTTGATTTCCAAAAGGCCTCTCGTATATGCGGAAAGTGTTCTTGAATAATAACTTGGTTGCTTTTTAAGCTTGTAATTTCTGGGGTAACCCCAATGCCAGCAATTAGTAATTTATTTGATGGCGGTAAAATGGGCACAACTTGCTGAATCGCATATTTAGCGGCAGCTATATTAGGTACATATGCCATGTGACCCGAAAATAGTAAATCGTATTCCTTGGCGATGGTTTTGGGGTAAAACACATTAAAATCGACTCCATTTCGTAGGATCTCAATACTGGACGCATCTGCTAGTGGCAGTGCATCTTTGTCTTGTTGAGAAATAATGAAATGCCTGTTAAATTTTTCAAAACTCTCACGCTCTGCTTTTACTAAACGGGTATATTCAACACGAAGAAAGATCTTTCGAATGAGATTATTCGTTTCTTTTAGTTCTTTCAACGTCCCAATTGAAAAACAATCCATAAAATCAATGGATGTAATTGGATAATAGGACGAATCAATATATCGCACAGTTCGAATCAAGTGGCAGTGAATCAGGTCAGGTTTAATTTCTTTGATCTGCTGATTAATTTCCTTTTTGATTTTAGAATTGTAGAAATAATTGACAGAAAAGGGCTGGCTTGAAAATATGCTTTTGCAGACTCTAAGAAGGCGTTTGTTTTTAGGTAAAACATAATTTTTGATGCTTTTACAATAGGGGTTTAAGGCATCAAGGTCTGTTTGTTCAATTGGTTTTTCAGATAAAGAGATTAAATAAATATTGGCAAAACGGCTCAAATCCTTTATTTGGAAATAAGCCCTTAATTTATCCCCTTTATTTAGTGGGTAAGGAAACCTTGAGGTAAGAAAGAGGATGTCTTTTTTCAAATTCCTCTAGCTTTCATAATGTGGTCAACCACTCCTTCTGCAAATCGAATGGTTCCTTTTTTATTAAAGTGAACACCGTCAAAAAAATCTTCATCTTCCATAGAAATCACTAAGTGCTTAATCTGATGTTTTTCTGTTAATCTGAGAATAACTTGATTGTATCTAGCTATGGTTTTATTCATCTCCGCAGTGTAAGGATAGGATACACCAGCTCTCAGATTTGGAATATCTAATAGCAATACATTATTGTTCATCGTCAATAATTTTGCTTTTATGATTATTTGCTCCATTGCAATGGTATACTCTTCTATTGAAGTGTTTGACTTTGCATCATTTGTACCAATTAAAACCACTGATAGTAAAGGAGTATTAGAAGAAAGGTTTGCGAAATTATCACTTAATGATCTAGCTAAATCAATTGCCTGAAAACCATTTGTCGCGTGATTGATTACATTCCACTCTTTGGATAACTTTTCACTCAACATATTTCCAACATATTCGGGAAATCCCAAATAACTCCGTGCACCTACTGTTAAGCTATCTCCTAAAAAAAGTATTGTTTCCCAATTCATGTATTTAAATTAATGCCAATGCCCATGTAAAGGGAAATGTGCGTTTACTTACCTGATGTCATCAGGATGATTTATTTTATCAATCAATCAATAATTAAAGTGTATTCACCAAGCAGACAATGATTAGTTGTATGTTGATTTTTCCTCCATGGGTACACGTAAAAATGGATAAATTTAAATTTCCATTTAATACTGTGTTCAAATTATCTAAACCCGAAGATAATACAAAAAAACAAACAAATAGAGGTGGAGTGCTTAAAAGTTAAACACTTGCGTAGAAAGGCGTAGAAGTAAGAATAATAGAAACTACTCCGCTTTACTAAAATCAGAAAACTATTATCAACTTCAACATGAAAAGGACTTTATTATTCAATGCTAAATAGAGCCGCCGTCCTTGAGAATTCTTCAAGGATTTCGAATTAAAGTCTTAGAAAGTTTGTCTAGCTCTTTGACCGGTTCGACTTAAGATTGTGCTCAGAATGACAAAGACTCTATTTTCTAACATTTTCCTTTGTCAGTTTGAGCGATAGTCGAAAACAAAAAGGAAAATTATTCTCATTTATTAAACACTTCTATAGCTATAGAAAGAAAATTGAAACTACTCCGCTTTCCTAAAGTCGAAGTTTTTAATAAATGTCAATTGCCCGATGGGCGTGCTAGAATACAGATTGCCGCCCAAATTGACGTATTGGTTCATATAACCCAATTGGATTTTGGTGGCTTTATCAAAGGCATATCCTGCGCCTACATACAGCCAATTTCTTGCAAAGCTGCTCGGCATTAGGTTATTACTTTGGTTGAGCCAAATCTCATCAAAGGCATTTACAAACACTGTATGTCCACTTTTTTTGAAAGTATATACATCAACACTCGCCGTCATCCGGTACCGAAAACGATTGCTGTAGTTGGTTCCACTTTTTACAAGCTCATTGTTTTGTATAACAATTCTTTCCACCCATCGGTGCTCTTGGCGCAGTCGGTTCTGAAATTTCACTTTGCCCGAAGTAAAAGAGAAGAACAACTGCTCCCACATATTGTGTTCGTTGGTATTAATTCCTTTTGACTTTCCAATTGGAACCATATTAATAAAGGTATATCCCACAGAAGCTTCTGAATTATCGTTGAAATGATAATCCAACGACGGCCGAAACAAAAACTGCCCTTGATCGGCCAAAATTTCAAAAGTTCGTTCATGCAATTCATTGGTCACACTCCATATGTCTGAAAGCTGAGCACGATTCAGCAATAAAAACCAACTTCTTGCATCGTTGTACCTTACGTTTTGGGCAAATACAGTTGCGGTGAAGAGAACCAAAAGAAAGACAAGGGAGAATCGCTTCATACAAAATTACGTTTGAGGTGAAATGAATTGGTAAATATAAAGTTATGTCCATACTTTATGGTGAATTACAGTCACTTGAAAATTTAAAAAAACTTAAAAAGATTTCACTTATTTTAGCGGTATCAACTGCTAGTCTGCCAACTCAATACTCATTTATGACGATTGCTTTAAAAAAACACTTGGTTTCCATTACTTTATCGGTTATTGCGATATTGTTGTTCTTGGTCACTACCAATTTATCTTTCGGAAAAGACAAATGGAGGGGTATTTTGGAGTCGGATGCCAAAGGCTATTATGCCTATTTACCGGCGGTTTTTATTTACCACGATTTAAACTTTGGGTTTTTCGATCACATAGAAAAAGACAAGTATTACCAAGAGCATATTTTCTACGATTACCGCAGTGGTGCCAATGGATTTAGCACCAATAAATATTATGCAGGAGCCGCTGTGGCGCAATTGCCATTTTTCTTAGTAGCGCATGCCGCCACCCTGCTCACCAATGGAGATGCAGATGGCTATTCGAAACTGTATATTCTTTCTGTTCCCATCGCCGCTTTGTTTTATCACGTTTTAGGATTGTGGTTTTTAGCCGGTTTATTGCGGTTGTATAAAATCAAAGAAACCATCATTTCATTGTTGTTATTGGCAACGGCCTTCGGTACGCATTTGTTTGTATACACGGTAGTGGAAGGAGGGATGTCACACGTTTTTTCTTTCGCTTTTATCAGCGGATTCCTCTATTATTCCAAACGCTATTTTGATCAACAGAAATTGGCCGATGTGTATAAAATGTCGCTGCTGTTGGGATTAATCATTTTGTGTCGCCCCATTAATGGGTTGGTGGGATTGTTTTTGATTCCATTAGCTGGAAATGTAAATACCTTGAAAAATGGTCTCTTGGATATTTTTTGCAATCTAAAAGCATGGTTAGTTGGTTTAATTCTGTTTGTTGGAATTGTTGGGATTCAGTTGATGATATACAAAATCTCTACAGGAAGTTTCTTCGTCTATTCATACGTAGATGAAGGATTCAATTTCACCGATCCACATTTTTTCGACATTCTATTCAGTTATAAAAAAGGGTTGTTTTTGTACACACCCATATTGTTGTTGGGTTTAATTTCAGCGATATCCTTCATTCGATCAAAATCATTCTTTTCCATCAGTTGGCTGTTGTTTTTTATCGGAATCACTTATGTTTTTTCTTCATGGTGGATGTGGTTTTATGGCGGCAGCTTTTCTTCTCGGGTATATGTGGAGTACATTCCAATTTTCATGCTGCCGTTGGGTTTGTTCCTCGAAAGTTGTTCACCAAAAGTGAAAAAAGTCACGATAGGGTTAATCATTTGTTTGATTGGAATTTGTCAAATTCAGAGCTACCAATATCGTTATTATGAGATTCATTACACCGATATGGATCAAGCCAAGTATTGGGAAGTGTTTTTGTTACGGAATCATTTTTAAAAGTAGATTGAATAATACAAGTCTAGATTCTTGCCTCTAGCATCTAGCTTCTCTTTTAAAACCACAAAGGCACAAAGAACACAAAGGCTTCACAAAGTAGATTGAATATTTAAAGTCTAGCTTCTTGCCTCTAACTTCTAGCTTCTAACATCTTACTTCTCTCTTAAAACCACAAAGGCACAAAGAACACAAAGGTTTCACAAAGAAGACTGAATAATACAAGTCTAGCTTCTTGCTTCTAACTTCTTGCCTCTCTTTTTAAACCACAAAGGCACAAAGCCATGCCTGCGGCAGGCAGGATCACAAAGGTTTCGCAAAGTAGATTCAATAATTAATTGACTGATTGACTATTTGATTAATTCAATATTGACAAATTAACCACAAAGTAGTTTCAATATTTAAAGTCTAGCTTCTAGCCTCTAACATCTAGCTTCTCTTTTTAAACCACAAAGTTCACAAAGGTTTCGCAAAGTTGATTGGAAATACAAGTCTAGCTTCTTGTTTCTAACTTCTTACCTCTCTTTTAAACCACAAAGGCACAAAGAACACAAAGGTTTCATTAGTAGTAATTCACAATTTGTCACACTGAGCGATAGTCGAAGTGAACAATTAACCATTATTTCTTATTCGTTAACACTAAATTAACACTCGACCTATTGTGCACATGAAATAACGGGTCTACTTTTGGCGCCAAATGAAGAACTGTTTCATAAAATACTTTGCTTTAATCGCAATCCTCTTGTTGAGTGGGTATGGTCAGTTGGCCGCTCAAACTGCATTGGGGCATAAGCTTCCAACTTTCGTTACTACGATTCAGGAGGAGGAGCAATTTATGACTGCAGCAGTTCATGCCGAGCAGGCTCCTTCCGTTTCTATTTCCAACAAAAACACACAAGGACAGCAAGGCGAGATTCCGTTTGCAGGTATTGATAAAAAAGAGCCTGAAGATAAGTTGATTAAAGCTCAAAGCCAATTGGCTAAGGGATGTCAGTCACTTATTTATCTTTCAATTATCCCTACACATATTACTTTTTTCGATTTCGAGAAAACAGCTATTTCATTTTTAGAAGACCAAGCGTCTTTTATTTCTCCTACACCTCTATACCTTGAGTTAGAGGTATTCCGTATTTGATTATTTCTTGAAGTTTAGGTGTTTTTCATAGCGCCTAGCTGTATCCCATAAGCTCGTTTTTTAGTTGTGTATCAACTTTAATTCCGAGTCGTGTTGTGCTATTCAGCATTTTCACAAACGATTAACAACAACCAAATTAATTTTTAAAAAATCAGCAACCAATGAAAAGAATTTTCATGACTATGGGGGTTTGTGCATTACTATTCGCAGTAGGATGTGCTTCCCTTGAAGAAAAAGAAGAAGTCGAGACTAAATTTTTAGTGACTAGTCCTTTAAAACAAGACACTACTATCGCACAGGAGTATGTCAGTCAAATTCATGCTATTAGTCACATCGAATTGAGATCTCAAGAAAGAGGTTTCTTGGAAAAGATCTTTGTAGATGAAGGTGACTTCGTTAAAGAAGGACAACTGCTATTCCGCATTATGCCGAAATTGTATGAAGCAGAAATGCACATCGCACAAGCGGAAGCCGACTTAGCAGGAATTGAATACCAAAACACCAAAGCGTTATCAGACAGCAATATTGTGTCTAAAAATGAATTGTCGATGGCGAAAGCACGTTACGACAGAGCAAAAGCTGAATTGGCTTTAACGCAAGTTCACTTGGACTTTACAGAGATCAGAGCACCATTTGACGGTTACATCGACCGTTTTCAAGTGCGATTGGGAAGTTTGTTGGATGAAGGTGATGTATTGACGAATCTTTCAGACAACAGCAAAATGTGGGTGTATTTCAATGTGCCAGAATCAGAATACTTGGATTTAATGGAGCATGTCACCGACATTACCAAAATGGATGTGAGTTTGAAAATGGCGAACAACAAGCTATTTCAACATCCTGGAGTGGTAGAAACCATAGAAGCAGATTTCAACAACGAAACTGGTAACATTCCTTTTAGAGCCACTTTTCCAAATCCTAATGGATTGTTAAGACATGGAGAAACAGGTAACATCAGAGTGACTCGACAATTGAAAGACGCCTTGATTATTCCTCAAAAAGCCACTTTCGAAGTCTTGGAGAAAAAGTTTGTTTTCGTGGTGGATGAAGAGAATACATTGCGTTCAAGAGAGATTACAATAGGTGAAGAATTACCACATTTGTTTGTGATTACTGGAGGTTTAAAAGAAAGCGATAAAATTTTGTTGGAAGGTTTGCGTAAAGTGAAAAACAACGAAGAAATCGATTTCGAATTTGTTTCACCTAAGACCGTAATCACTCAATTAGAGTTGTATTCAGAGTAATCTAACTGACTAAAATTTAATACTATGTTTAGTAATATCATACACCGACCGGTGTTTGCAATTGTGATTTCAATTGTGATTGTATTTACTGGTCTATTAGCAATCAATCAATTACCAACTTCCCAGTTTCCACAGATTGCGCCAACTACGGTAAGTATTTTTATCGCTTATCCGGGTTCTAGTGCAGATGTGTTGGTGAAGTCGACATTGGTGACATTGGAGAACTCCATCAACGGAGTACAAGGAATGCGTTACATGGCAACGGATGCCACGAGTGCTGGAGAAGCGACATTAAATATTGTTTTTGAACCCGGTACCGATCCTAATCAAGCGGTCATACAGGTGAAGACCAGGGTGGATCAGGTAATGCCGCTGTTGCCAGAATTGGTGCAACGAGAAGGGGTAATCATTACGCCGATCCAGCCGAGTATGTTGATGTACGTCAACCTTTACAGTACAGACAAGAATGTGGATCAGAAATTCTTGTACAACTATGCCGACGTAAAAATGATTCCTGAAATCAACCGGATTACAGGGATTGCACGGTCAAGTATTTTGGGAAGTAGAAAGTATGCCATGCGGATTTGGTTGAATCCAGACCGTATGCGAGCGTATTCTATTTCTACAGAAGAAGTAATGGAAGCATTGGCCGAGCAAAGTATCATGGGTCGCCCGGGTAGAATCGGGCAGAGTTCTGGGATTGAAGCTCAATCGTTGGAATATGTATTGACTTATAAAGGTCGATTCAATGAGGAAAATGAATACGAGGACATTATTATTCGTGCCAATGCCGAAGGAGAAAGTATTCGCTTGGGTGAAATTGCAGATGTAAAATTAGGAAGTGAATTCTTTGACATCTATTCCAATTTAGATGGATATCCTTCAGCGGCTATCGTTTTGAAACAAACGGTTGGTAGTAATGCGACTGAAGTGATCGAAGAGGTGAAAGCCAAGTTGGAAGAAATGAAAGAAGACTTTCCGGAAGGAATGGATTACAAAGTGAGTTACGACGTTTCTAAATTCTTGGAAGCTTCAACTGAGCAAGTAATTCATACGTTGAGGGATGCTTTCATATTGGTTGCATTGGTGGTTTTCCTTTTCTTAGGAGATGTTCGGTCTACCTTGATTCCGATTTTAGCAGTACCAGTTTCCTTGATTGGTGCATTCTTCGTGATGCAATTGTTTGGATTGTCGATTAACCTAATTACTTTATTTGCTTTGGTGCTAGCGATTGGAATTGTCGTCGATGATGCGATTGTGGTCGTCGAGGCCGTCCATGAGAAGATGGAGAAGGAGCACCTTTCACCTTACAAGGCGGTGCAAAAAGTAATGAAAGAAATCAGCGGAGCCATTATCGCTATTACATTGGTAATGGTATCTGTTTTCTTACCAATCTCATTCATGAGTGGTCCAGTAGGTACTTTTTACCGACAGTTTTCCATCACCATGGCGAGTTCTATCGTATTGTCGGCTATTGTGGCTTTAACGCTGACTCCTGTATTGTGTGCGATGATTTTGAAGAACAATCATGGAAAACCAAGAAAGAAAACGCCTGTAAATCGATTCATTGATTGGTTCAACAGAGGTTTTGAAAGATTGACTGGAAAATATGTGGGTTTATTGCATAAAATTGTCAACCGACGAATGGTAACATGGGGAATCCTAATCATTTTTGGAATTGGAATCTTCGTACAATCTAAAATCTTACCATCAGGGTTTATTCCTGGAGAAGATCAAGGAACCATTTATGCGATTATTCAAACTCCTCCAGGATCTACTTTGGAGTACACCAATAAGTTATCTCAAGAATTACAGAAAATTTGTGAAGATGTGGATGCAGTAGAATCTGTTTCGTCTTTGGCCGGTTATGAAATCATGACGGAAGGTAGAGGATCCAACGCAGGTACTTGTTTGATTAACCTGAAATCTTGGGGAGATCGTGATAAATCAGTACATGAAGTAATGGAAGAGTTGGAGGAAAAATCCAAAGACTTAGGAGCGGTGATTGAGTATTTCGAGCCACCAGCAGTGCCAGGTTTTGGTTCATCAGGCGGTTTCTCATTGCGGATGTTAGATAAAACGACTTCTACCGACTATCAAGAATTTGATAAGATCAATAAGGAGTTTATCGAAGCCCTAGAGAAACGAAAAGAATTGACTGGGGTATTTACCTTTTTTGCGGCGAACTATCCTCAATATGAGTTAGAAATCGACAACAAAGCAGCCATGCAAAAAGGCGTTTCCATTGGTGATGCCATGGAAAACCTGAATATTATGATTGGGAGTACCTACGAGCAAGGTTTCATCAAATTTGGTCGATTCTTTAAAGTATATGTGCAATCAGCTCCGGAATTCAGACAGTTGCCTTCTGATGTGTTGAAAATGTTTGTGAAAAACGATGAGGGCGAAATGGTGCCTTATTCCGCATTCATGAAATTAAATAAGACACAAGGACCAAACGAAATAACGAGATACAACATGTACAATTCTGCATCTATTCGTGGACTTCCGGCTGAAGGATATACTTCTGCAGATGCCATAGAAGCCATAAGAGAAGTCGCAGTTGAAGTATTGCCACATGGATATGACATTGCTTGGGAAGGCTTGTCATACGACGAATCCAGAAGAGGAAACGAAGCGTTGTACATCTTTATCATCGTTGTGATTTTTGTGTACTTGGTTTTGGCAGCGCAGTATGAAAGTTTCTTATTGCCATTGGCAGTGGTGCTTTCTTTACCTGTAGGGATCTTCGGTTCATTTTTATTGCTACAATTTATGGGCTTAGCGAATGACATTTATGCCCAGGTCGGACTGATCATGCTGGTCGGTCTGCTCGGAAAGAATGCCGTGTTAATTGTTGAGTTTGCTGTTCAGAAACATCAGCAAGGATTATCCATATTTGATGCCGCCATAGAAGGTGCAAAAGTTAGATTCCGTCCTATTTTGATGACCTCATTTGCTTTTATAGCAGGGATGATTCCATTGGTAATATCCACAGGAGCAGGAGCTATCGGAAACCGTACCATTGGTGGTTCAGCCATGGGAGGAATGTTATTCGGTACCCTGTTCGGAGTGATAGTAGTTCCTGGTTTGTATTTCATTTTTGGAACATTAGCTGACAAAGGTCAATTGATTAAAAACCAAGACTCAGTGCCATTATCAGAAGCAATAAATAAATATGCTGGTGATGATACGAATAAGTCAACCATGAGAAAGTTAAAAATCATGATAAAGTTGATGCAGCGTAAATTAAAGAACAATAAGGACACAGATAAATAATGAATAAGATGTTTAAATATAGAAAGATACATACATATGGAGCAGCACTTATCATTACCTTAAGTGTTGCGGCTTGTCGGGTTCCATCTATGGTTTCGGATGCTGATCATGCAGCTATTCCAGAAAATTATAAGGGGGCAAACACAGAAGATACCATGAATACTGGAACTGTGCCGTGGAAGGAATACTTCACTGATGCCAACTTAAATGCATTGATTGATTCGGCTTTGAAGAATAACCAAGAGTTGAATATATCACTATTGGAGATTCAAATGAGTCAAAATGAAATCCGAGCACGGAAGGGAGAATATCTTCCTTCGCTTGGAATTGGCGCAGGAGCTGGAGTGGAAAAAACAGCGAGATACACGCGGAATGGTGCGTTGGAAGCTACAACGGACATTAAACCTGGTGAAGAGTTTCCTGAGCCATTGCAAGATTATATGGTAGGTGCTTACGCCTCATGGGAGATTGATGTTTGGAAAAAGTTGCGCAATGCCAAGAAAGCAGCAGTTTCAAGATACTTGGCTTCTGTAGAAGGGAAGAACTTTGTAGTGACCAACTTAATCGCGGAGGTAGCTAATTCGTATTATGAATTATTGGCGTTGGACAATCAGTTGGAAATCGTTCAGAACAACATTGTGATTTTAAACAATGCGTTGAGAGCAGTTAGACAACAAAAGGAAGCGACAATGGTAACCGAATTAGCTGTTCGAAAGTTTGAGGCGGAAGTGTATAAAACGAAGAGTTTGCAGTTTCAAATCCAACAGTCGATTGTAGAAACAGAAAACAGAATCAACTTTTTGACAGGACGTTACGGTCAACCGATTCAGCGGGATGCGAAAGGGTTCTCCGAGTTGTTACCACAAACAGTGTTGTCAGGAATTCCTGCACAATTACTAGAAAATCGACCTGATGTGAAACAAGCAGAGCAAGAATTGATGGCTTCCAAGATAGATGTGAAAGTCGCTAAAGCGCAGTTTTATCCATCTCTTGGAATTTCTGCAGGAATCGGTTTTCAAGCTTTCAATCCTGAGTTTTTGATCAAATCACCACAGTCGTTATTGTACAATCTAGCAGGTGATTTGATGGCGCCTTTAGTGAACCGAAATGCGATTAAAGCGATGTATTACAATGCGAATGCCCGTCAAATTCAGGCTGTATTTGAATATGAGCAAACGGTGTTGAACGCCTACATTGATGTAGCCAATCAAATGGCAAAGGTGAATAATTTGGAAAAGAGTTATGACTTGAAATCAAAACAAGTACAAGCTTTGTCTGAATCCATTGATATTTCAATTAGCCTTTTCCGTTCTGCACGAGCAGACTATATGGAAGTGCTAATGACACAACGAGATGCATTGGAAGCAAAGGTTGAATTAATAGAGACTAAAAAGCAGCAAATGAATGCGATGGTAGATATTTATCACGCACTAGGCGGCGGCTGGAGATAACACAGTTTTTCTTTTTTTTGGTTGTTAGTGAACCCCGTTTTGCCATTGTGTAATTCGGGGTTTGCTTTTTATAGGAAGAATGTTAGAAATCTTTGACTTGTAAATTTTAGATAATTAACGGTTAAATAATAGTTACCATTAGTTAAAATAAAATAATAGAGTAAATTGCATTTCAAAACAAACTAACTATGAATAAAATACATCTATTTAAACTATTCTTACTTGCCAATTTTTTATTGGTCGGGTCGCTTTTTGCGCAGAACAACAGCATCCAATTTGATGGCAATAACGATAAAATTCAGGTTACTGGTAGCGCTGGATTCAATTCCGGAAATGCACTGACGGTAGAAGCATGGATCAATGCTTCATCATGGAAACCACAAAGCTGGCAAGGAACAATTGTAGGAAAAGACCAATCCAACGAAACAGGTTACGTGTTGCGTTGTGGTAATAACGGAATCTTAAGTTTTACAATTGGATTGGGTAATACCAATTGGAATGAAGTTGTTAGTGCTCCAGTGATGCAAACCAATACTTGGCATCACGTGGCAGCAGTAATGGACAATGGCACGCTACGAATTTTTGTGGATGGAGTGCTAGTGGGTTCTAAAGCTTCTAGTGCAATTTTACCTTCTACTAATTTATTGCTTATAGGCGAAAGTGCAGGTTTTTCAGGTCGAGTATTTGATGGAAAAATTGATGAAGTTCGAATTTGGAATGTGGCAAGAACACAGACTCAGATTCAAGCCGATATGAGTGTGGACTTACCAACGACCACCGCCAATTTATTAGGTTATTATAAGATGGACACCATCGCCAATAATACGACACCCAACCATGTGGGAACAGCAAGCACACAAGGCGTATTGCAGAACTTTCCTGCAAATCCATTGGTCGCTGGTTATTTTGTGCCGACGTTAGACATCAGTGTGAAAGGAGTAAGTGCTCCTGACCAAATTACCTTCTTTCAAGGCTATTCGAAAGTACGCGCTCAGTTTACTAATGTAGCCAATGATACTATTCAGACATTTGACGTGGGGTACAAACTAAATAATAATCCGGCAGTCATTGAGACCATTATCCAAACAGTTTTGCCCGGAGAAAGCATTTCTTATACTATGAATGCTTTATTAAATACAACAGACAGCATCAATAACTTAAAAGTATTCGCCAGCCTTTCAGGAGATATTAATAACTTGAATGATACCGTTTTTAAAAGGTATGTAAAGCCGGCAAATCCAAATAACTTAGAGATTCCAATTTTTACTCGAAAACAACACAATTTTGCTGCTGCAGGTCAATCGCATTTAGCAGCAGTTACTTTACCAGACGATAATACAGCTTATAGCCGAATCTATATGACATTGAGCTTACAATGTCCTTCTACAGGCTGTGATCCTTGGGATCAACCAGCTAAAATTTCTATTTCAAAAGAAGGTAAAATCTATGAAGTTGCACGATTTATTACTCCTTACGGAAAAGGCTGTGGTCCTTGGATTGTAGACATGACCGATTATAAAACCTGGTTGAGAGGAAATGTTGATTTTATCTCTTACATCCAAGTATGGGGTGGATCAGGTTGGTTGTTGAACGCTACGATAACTTATGAGAAAAACCCAGTAGCCAATCCATATCAATTAATTACTCCTTTATGGTCGTCTGACAATTGGGTGTATGGAGATCCTAATAAATCGCATGATTTACCTGCACAAAACATATTTGTGCCAACTGCCGCTAAAGAAGTAGCGATGAGAATGACCATATCCGGACACGGACAAGGAAATACAGACAATGCAGCAGAATTTTCTGATAAAACACATCAAGTGAAAGTGAATGGAAATACGGCGATGAGTCACCGATTGTGGAAAAGTAATTGTTCTGCTAATGCATGCAACAATCAAGCTGGTACATGGTTGTATGCTAGAGCAGGTTGGTGTCCAGGTCAGGCGGTCGATCCTTTTATCGGCAACTTAACTGCAATAGCAACCCCAGGACAAACCATGTCAGTAGATTATGAGCTGCAGAACTATGTCAATCTATTGAATACGGGCTACAACAATAATGGGCATACAGAACCTCATTATAAAATTCATGCGTATTTGGTTCAGAAAGCCAATCAATACATCGATTCAACAACTTTTACGAATATCGCTGCTTCTGCGATTACTTCTCCATCTGCATCAGCAGTTTTATCAGCCACAACTCCTGTGAAGGTGATGTTGCGTAATTATGGCTCTACGAGCATTTCAAATCCGAGTTTGGAATTGATTGTTAACGGTACTTCATTTTCTACAGAAATAGTATCAGCTACAATTGCAGTGGGAGACAGCTTAGAATTCACTTTCTCCACTTTAGTTGGATTCGACCCTCAATTGGTTTATGAAATCGCAGTAGCAGTAACTGCAGCTAATGACGAAGCAGCAAGTGACGATGTGATTAATGGAGTTTATGGAAATGTAATCACTGCGATAGAAGCCAATGAAGTTGCTGAAAATGCCCTGTCAATCTATCCAAATCCTACCAAAGGGCAGTTTAGTTTGAAAGGTGGTGTAAATGGCCAAGAGCTAGAAGTGACCATATACGGCATCAAAGGGAATATTGTTTTTAATCAATTAATCACTAAACAATTCAATGACTTAGAATTGAACCCAAAATTACCGTCAGGTACTTATATCATCAAAGCTACCGCTAATCAATCAGTGGTGTTGAATGATAAACTAATCATTATCGAATAAAAGAAAAGTTTTTTAAAAGTATAAAGGTGGAAGCGCTTCGAATATTCGAGCAGTTCCACCTTTTTTATTGAGGAGATTTGGATTAAACGGCTTTAAAAGCGTTTTCGATGTCCCAAATTAAATCTTCGCTATTTTCAACTCCTACAGACAAACGAATTAGACTGTCAGTAATTCCTAACGATTGTTTTAATTCAGGATCAATTCCTGCGTGAGTCATAGAAGCAGGGTGTTGCACCAAGCTTTCAGTACTTCCTAAACTTACTGCTAGCTTCACCAATTTTAGCTCATTTAAGAAACGGAATGCTTCTTTTTCACCACCCTTGATTTCAAATGAAATCATAGCTCCAGGAGCGGTGTATTGCTTTTTATAGATGGCATGAGCTGGAGTTCCTTCTTCCAACAGTCCCAAGAACATTACTTTGCTCACCATTGGGTGTTTCACTAAGTAGGCGACAATGTCTTGTGCACTCTTCGTTTGTTGTTCCATTCTTACTTTCAACGTCTCTAAACTTCTCAACAATAACCAACAGGTGTGAGGACTTGCCATGTTTCCTAAGAACGTACGCAACGTTTTTATTCGGATCATGTTTTCTGCATTTCCTAAAACAGCTCCTGCGATTAAATCACTGTGGCCACCAATGTATTTCGTCGCTGAGTACAACACTAAATCTGCACCGTGGTCCAACGGGCTACACCACAATGGTCCCATATAAGTATTGTCAACCGCCAAACATACTTTTTTATCTACAGTGCTAAAATGGTCTGCTAATTCTCGACACATAGAGATGTCAATGAGTTGATTGGTCGGATTTGATGGAGTTTCTATATAAATACAACCTAATTTGTCCCCTTTTCCTGAATTTTCAATCAATTGTATCAATTCTTCCTTTGTTGCTCCGGAGCGGAAAGACAAACTGTCTACGCCGATCTTTTTCAAGAAGTGATTGATGAAGTGATCTGTACCGCCATAGGTTGGCGAGCTGAATAACAATAAATCTCCTGGCTTCAGAAATTCCAATAGAGTGGTGCTAATTGCAGACATTCCACTTTCAAAAATGGCACAATCATCGGCATGGTCCCAAAGGGATAACCGATTCTCTAAAATCTCTAAATTGGGGTTGTTGATTCTACTATAGATTAAGCCCAGTTGTTCGTCTTGATCTTTCTCTCTTAGGCCATAAGCCAACTCGAAGAATGCTTTTCCTTCCTCTGCTGTTTTAAAAGCAAATGTAGAAGTTTGAAAGATGGGTGGTTTTACTGCTCCTTCTGATAATTCTGGTTGATAACCGTAGGTCATCATTAAGCTTTCGGGATGTAATTTATGTTCCATAATAGTTGTGTTTATATTTTTTGCAAAAGTACGCCTAGTAGGAATTTGTTTTATGGAATAAGAAAAACTTAGTAATTACTCCTAAAATATATAGTTTTAAGGGAAAGTGTGTGTTAATTTGCAAGTCAGAAGTGGTACAAAAGGAAAAATTCCCAAAATGAAACTAGACAACATCGATTTGCAGCTATTGGAGCTGTTGCAGAAGGATTCAAAAATGAATGTAAAGGAAATCGCAACTCAATTGAATTTGACCAAAACGCCCATTTACGAACGAATCAAACGATTTGAAAAGGAAGGAATTATTGAGAAATATGTAGCCGTATTGAATCGAAAAATTATCAGTCAATCCATGATCGTGTTTTGCTCTGTGTCTTTGGAAAGTCAGAAGATTGATGAAATCAATGCATTTAGTGAAGCAGTGCGTCAAATTCCAGAAGTGATGGAGTGCTATTTAATGGGAGGGATCAATGATTTTCTATTAAAAGTTACAGTGAAGGATTTGAATGCCTATCACCATTTTTCTTCTGGTAAATTAGCCGTATTGCCGAATGTAGGGCAAATCAAAAGTACGTTCGTGCTGAATGAAGTTAAGCGATCTACAGTATTTCCGTTGTTGAGTTGATAAGTTTTCTCTATTAACCGCTAAGTAGATTGAATAAAAATCTTGCTTCTAGCCTCTAACTTCTATTGTATAGCCACAAAGTAGATTGAATAATTGACTGATTCATTGATTTATTAAAAAATAACCACAAAGGCACAGAGAACACAAAGGTTTAATAAAATTGATTGAAAAAAATCTAACTTCTAACCTCTAACTTCTTGCTTCTATTTTATAACCGATAAGTAGATTGAATAATTAATAGACTCATTGATTGATTGACTGATTCATTTATTAAAAAATAACCACAAAGGCACAAAAATTTCACAAAGTAGATTAAAAAAATCTTGCATCTAGCCTCTAACTTCTTGCTTCCACTGTATAACCACAAAGTAGATTGAATAATTAATTGACTCATTGATTGATTGACTGATTGACTGATTCATTTATTAAAAAATAACCACAAAGACACAAAGGGCACAAAGCATGACTTAAACAGATTGAAAGAAAATCTTGCTTCTAGCCTCTAGCTTCTTACTTCTATTTCTTAAACACAAAGTAGATTCAATAATTAATTCACTCATTGATTAATTGACTGATTCATTTATTAAAAAATAACCACAAAGGCACAAAGGTCACAAAGGTTTCTCAAAGTAGATTGAAAAAAGATCTTACTTCTAGCCTCTAACTTCTTGCTTCTATTTTATAACCGCTAATTAGATTGAATAATTAATTGATTCATTAATTAATTGACTGATTCAACTATTAAAAAATAACCACAAAGGTCACAAAGGTTTCACAAAGTAGATTGAAAAAAAATCTTGCTTCTAACCTCTAACTTCTTGCTTCTATTTTATAACCACAAAGTAGATTCAATAATTAATTCACTCATTGATTAATTGACTGATTCATTTATTAAAAAATAACCACAAAGGCACAAACCAATCATTGATAAATTGATACATTGTTATATTGCTTCATTGGCAAATTACATCACCAACAAAGTCAACCCATAGGTCAATAAAAAAGCAAAAGCAGGAGCGACCATCCAAACAGTCAAAAACTTCTTGACAGTCTTATTAGAGAAGGTGTTTTTCTTCCCAGTTTTGGTCATGCTGAGCGCGATAAAACATGCCCCATTTAGCTGCACTAAAGAGGTTGGAATGCCATGCGATATTGATGCATAGAGTAGAAGGGTAGCTACAATAACTGAGATTAACGTTGCATAAAAAGGAGTGATGTTCACAATTTCTTTACCGGCAGATCGAGTCACTTTAAACCCCAACAAATAGCTACCAAATCCAAAGAATGGCGCCATTACCATTAAGGCCAACATAGAAATCGACCAACCGTTATAACTTTCTATTCCAAATTCATTATAAAATAGAGAAGCAATTGGACCCGCAGCATTGGCGACATTATTAGCGCCCACTGAAAAGGCGACGTAGAGAGAAGCTACTACTAATGCTACTTTTAATCCTTTAAAGTTTCTGATGTGTTCAAAATCGCCTTCTAATGCTTTCGTCTTGATGTGTGGAAAGATCCATTTTGAAATGACATAAGTAATGGTAAAAGCAACGATAGGAAGAATAAGCCACATGGGGATAATCTCTGTAAATAAGGTGTCGGCTTGCAGTTCACCTAAAGCTGCTGCGCCTCCTGCAATGGCTAAAACAGTAGTCTGACTAGTGGATTGAGGAACGCCCATTAAATTAGCTGCGAACAACGATATGGCAATCGTAAAAAGAATGATAGAAGTATAGAGAGGTGTAAATAATTCTGGAGAAAGAATCCCTTCTCCTAAGGTCAAGGAAACTTCCTTTCCGCCTAGAAATGCTCCAGCAATCACCATGATTCCAAATAATATTGGAATCCATTTTCTATTAATGACTCCGGCTCCATAAGCTGCAGAAAATGAAGTCGACGTACCACTTGCTCCCATGTTGATGGAGAGGAAGAGTGCTAAAAGAAAAGGGATAACTAAAATGCTAACTATTTCCAAAATGGTTATTAATAAAAACTCGGTAAAAGTAATTAAAACTCTTCAATCCCTATCGTTTTAGTATGGATTAGTAATGGTGTTTTTATATAATTGAAATTGAGTGCATTTGAGTAGGTGTGGTTACTCTGTTTTCCAGAATTGATCACTCCAATTGTCACAAAAAGTATCTTCAATAAGTACTTTTTCGATGACTTTTAGCTGATCAGTAGTTGCTACGGATTGTATTTCATTAAACAGCACTCGTTCTTCAAAGCGAATGTGTTTCTCCAACTCTTCTTCAAAAGCATGGAGTGAGCGTTCCAATTCCTCTTCATTCTCCATCAATCGGATCAATCTGCGGTGTTCTGCAAGTGCACGTTTAACCAAATCGCTATTTCCTCCTAAAACTGGAAACACAAATTCCTCTTCATCTGAGAAGTGTTTTTTGAGGTGTTCGTTATAAAACCAACGAACATATTCAGAAATACGTTTTAATTCAATGTCTTTGGAGAGGCCTTTTCGAACTTTCCAACTCAACAATAATCCTTGATGATGCTCTCTGCTTAGGGGCTGAAGAGCAACATGCCTTTTTATTGGCTGTTTTGTGTTCATAGTAATTTGTTTGGGAGATTTAGGTATGTCTGCTCAACTTTTCTACAATTCTTGCGGCTTTGCGGCTAGAGTATACCCCGTAGCCATTGACTACAACTCCTTTGATGTTGTGATTTTTGGAGGAAACGGCATAGACAATCATAGAATCTCCGGGATCGTTCATTCCTTCGAAACGATACACCGCGTCTATTTCAAAATCTTTTTCTGAAAGCTGTATGTCGCTTTTTTTGCAGACAATACAATCCTCCTCTTCCGAGATGGAAAAGTTGAAGGTATACCCTTGTTTTACTAAATCAGTAACAGCTTCACTAACGGTTTCATAATCTTTGCGTTCCATGGGTTGTAGATTAGTTCTAGAGTGTTAGTCACCCCAATTAGTCTTTTCATTATCAGTCCATAAGTTAGGAAAAAACTTCCGTTGTTGGAACTTTGGGTGTAAGTATTTTTTCCATTCCGAACCACCAGTAGCTGCTTTGTTTTCCCCTTTTTTATCCAAATAATGTTGAGCAGTTTTCAAGTGCACCATTGGCCAAGCTACATTGTATAAATGATCGAATTCTCTTAGCTTTTCTTTCAGCTCATTAGATGGATTTTCTAATTCCATTAATCGATCTTGAATTGTTTTTCCTTGTTGCTTCTTAGCTAGGGAAATTAATCCGTCCAAATATTTCTCTTCAAACTGTCTTAAAGTCAATGTCTTTTTACCAGTTTTTCGGTTCATTCCTGCATCCTTCCAGTAGATGTGATCGAAATATTCCTCAATACTAGGCTGATCGCTAATGCGTTTTTTGCCTTCATCATTGATTAGGTTTTCTAAGCGAGTGCAGTATAATTCGATGTATCTAAACTGAACACTTTGAAATCCACTAGCGGGTGCCAATGTGGCTCTAAATGTATTGTAGTCATCGTAATCCATTCCATCTTTCATAATGTCGAATGAATTGATCAACATACCAGTATATCGGTTTAATCGACTGAATTTAGCGAGTAAAAATTCTTCGGTGTAGATTTCCTCTTCTAAAATTTGTTTGATTTCGTGAACCATCAATTTAAGCATGAGCTCAGTCACTTGATGATACAAAATGAAAATTTCTTCGTCTTTGAAGTCAGTACGTGGTCGTTGTATAGAAAGCAAGGTTTCCACTTGGATGTAATCCCAATAATTGATAGGCTTAGCTTGTAATAACCCATTTAAATAGGTGTCTGGATTTTCGCCTAAATCTTGGTATTTTTTATTGATTGATTCGATGGTTTTTTCTTGACTCATGTTCTATTTTTTAAATAATCGGATTCCGAATATGGTTAAACAAATGACTTTAACGACTTCTAGTGCGATATAAAAGAAGTGCATAGATGAGGAAGGCACAGTTTCGCCTAGTATGATTAATTCTGCACGAACGTCTAAATCGGGCAGGAGATAAATTGTTTGTAATATTAAAATTGCAAAAGGGATGTAGAAGAAGCCTAGAGTGAAAGAAAGTAGCTTTCTATTGATTAAAAATTGGATCAATATCGCAAGAGAGAATACCCATTCTACTTTGTTCAATGCGCTAAAAACCAATCGACCAATTCCCAAACCAAGTGGTATTGTAATGCCAGGAGCTTGGAATTTAAGCCACGCCTCCATAAAGCTAATGGCGCAAACAAAGCCAATCCAAAGGAAAGTAATACTAATGACTAACGGATATTTCGCTGTTATTCTCATGAAATAGGAGTAGCGCTATTGTTTTTGTAATACTCTATTTTGTAGTGAAACATTTCAGCCATTTTTCCTGCACGAAATTTTGCTTCATCAGCTTTTTTACCTGAGAATAATTCATCGATTGTTTCGGTAAATAGTTGAATCCACTGATTAAAGTGTTCTTTTCCAATTGGTAATTTTGCGTGTGGTGCAAATGGACTTCCATTATAGGTATGTTCTTCCAATAAAATGGTTTGCCAGAATCGGTACATTTTTTCTAAATGTTCTGACCATCGATCTTGTATTCGTTCATTAAATATTTTGCCTAGTAATTCATCTTTACGGATTTTACCATAAAAGGTGTCCACTAGATGCTTAATATCGTTGAGGTCTAGAATTTCGCTTTGCATAAAATGCTGTTTATTGTTTTAAAAATGACAATCCAGTTCCAACTCCTTCAGCCATTTCTTTAATAGTAGTGTTTCTCAACATACTTTCTAACTCATTCCGTATTTTTTTGAATTGATGATGTACGGGGCAGGGGTGATTTTCATCACACTGTTTTAAACCAAGCCCACAGCCAGTAAATAATTTGTTGCCATCAATTGCAATAACAACCTGAACTAGTTTAATTTCATTCATTTCTATTAATGGAATAAAAAAACCACCATGTGGACCTTTGATGGAATGAATGACTTTATTTTTAACTAGCTGCTGTAAAATTTTAGCTGTAAAAGCAGTAGGAGAATCAATTTCCTCTGCAATGTCTATCAATGTTGCACGTTGTTCTTGTAGTGATTTGGATGCGATATATATAGCGGCTCGAATACCGTATTCACAAGCTTTTGAAAACATAAAAATATACTTTGAGACAAAGTTAATCAATCAAATTCAACTCGGACAGTTTTATCCTTATTTGTTTTTTGAAAAGATAACCCTTGATAATTAAGATGAAATTACTAGACATTTACAACAAAAATCCTTTGACCGGCTGAAGTGGTTCAGGAATGTTGGTGTCTCCCATCATTTCGCGCATATCAATTTCAATCCCTCTTGCAATGGAGCTAATAGGTACATCGTTATATGTTCCTTCAAATGGATTCTCAGAATAATCTCCAATCTTTTCCATCAGGAAATAGATCCAAATAAGTAATGCAGAGATAAAGGGGGAGAAGTAGATAAAAAAGGTATCGCTCTTGCCATTAAAAATATCCAACATAGAAAATGGAATTAAGGCACAAAATACCAAGGTTAGCCAAAGTGCAGTGGAGGCATATTGTCGCGGAAAAGGAAAGTTTTTGATCCGCTCTGATTTTCCTTGATCGTCATAAAATGCCATTACCAAGTGATGAAACTCCATGTGTCTGAAGTCTTCAAAGTAATTTTGGTCTTTTAGCTCTTGCAATCGTTGTGCTTGAATTCCCATGATTTGAGTGGCTTTGTTAGATTTTCCTTCAATGAGTTCCATTTCAGATTTAGAGAGATAGTTTCTCAACTCTCCGTCCAACTGATTGTTGTAGTTCTCACAAGCAGTAGAGAAAAATAACTCCTTTATTCGCATATCTTTGTGTTCCCATTCACGACTCAATCTAAGCTGGTACCTTAGGGCTGTTAGCCAGGCAATGTGACGATAAATAAGTTCTTTTTGAATGTCTTTGGCGCCTTCGCCTTGAACGAATGATAGAGTAGTAGCCGCAAAAGAGCGACTATTATTTACAATTCCTCCCCATATTTTACGAGCTTCCCAAGTCCGATCATAAGAGCTATTATTTTTAAAACCCAAATAGAACGCTACTGCGATTCCAATTACGCTGACAGGCTGCCAAGGAAAAGCCAGATTTATCTTTAGATAATAAGTAATTAAAGTGATGATTACTGAGTAAATAAATCCATAAATGAATGGTTTTTTTGACCAGTTTAAGGTCATTAAAAAGCTGTAATTTTTTTTAGTGTACATATAAACAAAGATTTACTTCGATTGAATTTACTGTTTTATGAATCGTTTATTCAAAACTCCATTATTGGTTTCTATTTTCAGAATATAAACTCCACACTTAATGTCTTGAATCTCAATTTGATTATTCACTGACTTTAATATTAATTGACCATTTAAATCATATACAGAAAGTTGAATTAATTTTAAATGGGAAGATAGGGAAACATTAATGAATGAGGTTGTTGGGTTTGGAAATACTTTTATTCGGCTGTTTAAATCGTTTTCATTTAAAGAATTGGTGTTGCAAATGACTTTATTTAATCGCTGCCATATCTGATTGCAAAACATAGATGGAACAGAAAAAGCTGAGCCCGAAGAAGGATTACCCATTCTCACCATTACCAAACCATTGCTTTTTGAAATACTCACGATTTGCCCATTTTTACCTAATGCGGCTATCATGTCCGATGGGGCATCAGGTGCAAATGGACCTGGAAATGTAAATTGAGTAGAAGGCAATCTATAACTTGATTTGCCATTTAACCACCATAAATATCCATAAGAAAGATTGATTTGCTGAGAGGTATTAATCATATTGTTATAATACGTTTGATCAGTTAATACTGAATCGCCATTCCAAACACCGTTGGCTTGAATTAATAACCCAAAACGGGCCATAGATCTTGCTTTACTGAAGAATACATTGTTAAATCCTATTCTAAACCACAAGCCTTGCATTCCAGTTTTCAAAAATAATCGGGTATTGGTAAATGATTGGTAAGTTGAATTACTAGCTTGTTCTACAACATTCTCCATAAGTGTGTATGGAGCATTGTGATAAGCCCAACGCGTTCCTGCGTCTGCCAAATAATTCAAGCAGGTATCAATTGTGCAATCTATATCGCCGCCATCATCTAGCCCAGAAGTCATCGTGAGTTGATTCCATATGCTAATTTTGCCTTCCTGAACTGGTGTGCAAGAGGTCCATCCTTTCATTAGGTAGTTGGATGAACTGTCAGTAATGGAAAGTAGATTTTCTTGCTGTGCTATGCCTGTTAAAACGGCAGTAATTGATTTGCCAGCAGAAGCCCAATACCACGCACTATCTATGGTGAAGGTTCCAAAGTATTTTTCAAGAACTATTTTTCCATCTTTTAAAACAATGAAAGCTTTAGTGTTTTCATCGTCCAGAAATTGATATAAACTATCGATTTCATTTACGCACCAACCTAATGACTGTGGAGAAATAGTATCCCAAGTGGCAGTTTGAAGCTTACCAGGAAAATAAATGGATTGAGAATAAGTAGTGGATTGAAAAAAAAGGAAAAGTATAAAAATGAACAATCTATTTTTCATTGTGCTCTCTTAGTTGAAACAATTGCTTCATAAAAATACACAAATGGTTATTGTTATTCTTTCTTTCTGTTAGGTCGAGTGTGAGTTTTCAGAATCCTTGACTTTTCTTTCCTAACTGCAGGTTCTTTGCGATGTCCCCATATTTTGTCTCGCGCATGTTTGCCACTTTCTTTCAAATCTACAATCGGGAAAGGATAATCCTCTCCTAAAGTTACTCCGCAAAAGGTTTGATCGATTGTGGTCATTAACCACGGCTCATGGATAAATTGTTCTGGCACATTTTCTAGTTCAGGAATCCATTTTTTGATAAATATACCTTTTGGATCATGGTCTTGTGATTGCTTGATGGGATTATATATTCGAACAGTATTAATGCCTGTGGTTCCTGCTTGCATTTGAAATTGAGGGTAGTGAATTCCTGGTTCATAGTCCATAAATTGCCTAGCGAGGTGATGTACTCCATCTCTCCAATCCTGATCTAAATGATGGCACAACAAAGAAACAACCATGGCACGCATTCTAAAATTGATCCAACCAGTTTCTGCCACACATCGCATACAGGCATCAACTAAAGGATAGCCTGTATTTCCTGTTTTCCATGCGTTTATGAATGAATCATTCTTGTTGTGTTCTAACAGTTCATACCCTTTATTGATGCATTTCGTTTCATAACTGCATTCTACTTCAAATTTTTGAATGAAATGACAATGCCATTTTAAGCGAGTTATAAAGTTGCCAAAGGCACGTTTATTTGTTTCATAATTTGGGTGAAAGCGAACGTAATGCAGTGCTTGTTTAATGGATAAATTACCCCAAGCCAAATAAGGAGAAATTCGTCCACAGGCCGTTCTGCTTTCCGTTGGTTTTGAGATGTGTTTACTGTAATTCTTGCCTCGGTTTTTTGCAAAAGAGGTTAGATATCTCCATGCATTGATTTCTCCTGCAGGTTGCCATTTTTGATCATAATTTGAAAGGGTATTGATGAAATCTTCAGGAAGTGGGAAGTGATTGAAATGAATGGTATTAATAGCTATGGTAAATCTGTTTTGTAACGTTGCTTTACTCATGGTATCGAACCAACTTTTATCCCAATTTATTCTATTTTTAATGCCGCGTACAATTCCGTCTCGCTGAAATTCTTTCCAGGTTACAGCATGTTGATCAAATAGTCTTTTGACAGCCTTGTCTCTTTTCCAAGTTAAGAGAATCCCGCTTTCTTGATAGCTGTATACCTTATTTATTTGAAACGTATCGATTAGGGCTTTAAATACTTCGACAGCATTCCCATATTGCACTGAGATTTGCTTTTTATACCGAGCCAACGCGTTATTCATCGATTGCAAGGAGTGATAAATAAACTGCAGGTGGCGAATTGAGGTGTCGGGATAACTGATGAATTCTGGTTCAAAACAATAGAGAATAAGGTAAGGAGCACCTATTTCTTCGGCTACAAATAAGGGAGCATGATCTTGAGTCCGAAGGTCTCTTTTCAGCCATACAATATTTATCGTCGGTTTTTCTGTTGTTTTCACTCGAAAGAGACAGTTAAGTCTCTATTTTGTTTCACAGGACATTTACTTTCGATCAAGAAAATCCTGATACGTTAGTTGAGTGAGTGCTTTCCCTAATTCAGTTAGTTCATTTATTTTTTGTCCACGTTTGATCACGTTTCTTTTATGGTGGTAATCATAAACGACCACACCATCTTTACTAACCACTCCAAAGCCTTGGTTGTAAACGTAATGCGCATAGTGTTTGTCAGACTGTACAAATAAATTATTTCCCCAAACAAAATCACTATTATCTCCACCAATTAGCGGAAGTAAAGAAAAAGCAAAGTCGGTGTGAGTGGCGATATTTGAAACAATGGTATCTTTTTGAGCCAAGGCACCACCCAACCACAACATAGGAATGTGAAATTTACTTGGGGAGTGGAAAAACTCTTTTTTAGCAGGTAAAGCATGACCATGATCCGCCATGATCACAATCAGTGTGTTTTCCCACCATGGCTGCTTTTTAGCTTCTGAAATAAAATTACCGATCACTTCATCGGTGTAATGGTGCGCGCTTCTGAAGAGGTTAGCATCTGAATCTTTCCCAAAGGCATATTCTCCAGGAAATTCAAAAGGTTCGTGACTCGAAAGGGTAAATAAAGTCTTAAAGAATGGAGTTTTTTGCTCCTTGTTGATGTCCACTAAAAATCGCTCTAATAATACATGGTCATGCACTCCCCATTTGGAGTTCCAATCTTCTTCTCTAAAGTTTTCACCAGAAACAAAATCAGTAATACCGCCATTTCTGAGGTAAGTATTCATGTTCCCAAAATTTAAGTCACCACCGTAATAATACGCATTGTGGTAGCCAATTTTGGCCATCTTTTGAGTTAAGAATGGCAGCGAACTCGCCTTGTTAGTATTTTTGATAATACTCTGATCGGGTTGGGGTGGATAGCCACTTAAGACAGAAATTAATCCCTTGTCGCTGCGGTCGCCATTGGAATAAAATTGATCAAAAAAGATTCCTTCATGGATCAATTCATTTAAATGAGGAGTTACATCTCTTTCTCCACCTAAGGGAGCCACTACTTTGGCTGTTAGGCTTTCCCAAAGGATCAAAATTACATTCGGTTGAGCGTTGTTTAGCAACTTCAAACTGTCGTTGGACAATGAAATTTTTAACGGATTTCTGACATCATTTATGATGGAAACGGCTTTTTGCTCTTCCATTTCATTGAATGGGTTATCAGAACTATAAGCCTTATAACTTAAAGCGTTTATAAAACTCCAAGTAAAATTTACAGCAGCATGATTGGCATACATTTTATCGGAGAAATAGACATTGCTTTGGTTGACAGGAATGGTTTGTAAACCACCTCTTCCTGCAATGCCTATAGGAACAATACACAGCAAAATAATCGGCGCATTCCAATATTTTAATGGTTTGAACTGACTTATTTTCTGACTAAAAAAACGATTAAAAAGGTAACACAATAGCAGGGAAAATCCAATCCAGAAGGCAATACTTCCGATCAAAACTAACGTCGGAACAGACGCAAACATTTCACGAGGTGTGTTGAGATACATCAGTGGAGTAGCGTCCAACCGCATTCCCCAAGATCGGTATAAACCAATATCAAATAGGAATAAGATGTTGACTACAAAAATGATAATGTAGGTGTACCAATTAATGATAGCTCTCGTAATTTTATTTTTCAACCATATTGAAACTGTAATAATTACAAGTGGGAGTAACGTAAAATAGCTAGCAGCAGATAAATCCAAACGCAGTCCTTTGAATGGAATCATCCAAAAAGTAGATGCATCTAATTCTGAAGTAAAATCAGCATGGTAGGCCAAAAAGATGAACCGAACAAAAACAAAATAAAGTACAAAAAATAGGTAGTAATTTAAATTGAAAAAGATACGATCGATTAAAGGCCTCATTTATTGATGAAATTTATCCACAAAATTAGCCTTATTTTCAAGAATAGGTTAATTTAATTGAAGTTCATCCACTTTTTCTATGCTGATTTTGTCTGCTATACTGTCCCAAAGTGCAATTCTTTTCTTTAAAGCTGCTGTGGCAATCTGCGTAGCTTCTTCCCATTTTTTGTCATCATCACCACACAATTCTGCTACCATTTGCAGTGATAGCGGACCATGCTCATCTCCATCAATTTCTATGTGTCTTTTGAGGTAATAGGATAATTTATTAAATGAGCGGCTGTCATCATTTTTCTCTGCATTTTTGACGATTTCTATAAAAATATCAGGGATAATGTCTTCTCTACCAAAAGTAAATGCTGAAGCAATTAAATGGGGTTGATTGGTGTCAATCGTTTCAAAAGTGAATGCCACAAAATCTTGAACAGCCTTGGACGAATCAATCATCTTTAGTGCTTCAATCACTGGAGTTCTTACCGCAATCAAATCAATAAAAGTAAGAATAGGGTTGGTGCATGCCTGAATTTGTTTCATGGCATCAATGTACATTTCAAAATGACTTTTTGGTTCGTTTAATTCATTGACATCACTTTCCTCACCAAATACAATCTCATTGATGAATCGCGACAGCGTTGGATTTTGAGCAGGAACCCAAGGCAAGGTTACTGTCGTCAATTTAATTTGGAGGGCTTTCAAAAGCGACATAAAATCCCAAACTGCGAACACATGTGTCTCCATGAAAAGTTGAATGTCATCAATTGTATTCAATTGATTGTAAATGCGGTGGTTTGTCAGTTCTTTTCTCAGTGGAAGAATTTCTTGCTCGATGGCAATAATGCGGGAGTGAATCATTTTTTAATGCTATTAACGGTATTATTTTTCAGTCGGTTTTGATATAAAAAAACACCAAACTAAAGAAGTTGTTTTCACAATTCATTTAATTTAGTGCATGTTTAAGTGGTAAAAAGAAGAATTTACTCTCCTGCTCCTAAGTTGTATATTTCTTGGATTTCATGTAATTTTTCAGCAAAATCAATTTTTAAGTCAATCAACTTTCCGCTTTGAACATCGAAGACCCAACCGTGAACTAATGGGTAACCACCTTTCAAATATGTTTTTTGAACCACAGCAGTTTTTATAACATTAATGCACTGTTCTTCTACGTTCAATTCAACCAATCGATTGTATCTTTCATTTTCATCAGTGATGGAATTTAGTTCATCCTTATGCAAACGGTATACATCTCTAATGTTACGTAACCAAGGGTTTAAGATTCCTAAATCTTTCGACTGCATCGCTGCTTTAACACCTCCACAAAAATAATGACCACAAACAATAATGTGTTTCACTTCTAAAGTCCCAACAGCATAGTCGATTACACTCATGGCGTTAAGGTCTGTATTGGCAATTACATTCGCAATATTTCGATGAACAAAAACTTCACCGGCTTCTACACCCATCAGTTCTTCAGCAGTTACGCGACTGTCGCTACATCCAATGTATAAGAAATTAGGGTTTTGTCCTTCTGCAAGTTTTTTAAAAAAGTCAGCATTCGTGGCTTTTTTTTCTTCAATCCATTTTTGATTGTTTTCAAATATTTCGTCGTACGTTGTCATCTATTTATATGTTAAAAGTGTTGTCTGTTAGTTGTTCCGATAAAGACCAAAGTTGTTTGGCTACTTCCTTATCATTAGCTAGTTCGGTGCTTTTCGCTTGTCCTGGTTTTCCTTTCATTTCGTTGAATCCGGATGGCCCAATGTAGTCTCCACCAGAAATGGCATCATGCAATGCAGCAACAATAATTGTTTGTGCAGCTTTCTCTGGTGAATGTGAAAATAAAGGCTCGAATATTGGCGAAATGATTTTTACCCAAGTTGGTAAAAATTGAAATAAATTAGTGGTAGAAACTCCCGGGTGAGCTGCCACAGATAGAATGGAAAAATTGCCTTTCTTTACTCTTCTATCCAATTCCTTTGAAAAGATTAGGCAGGCTAGTTTACTTTGAGAGTAGGCAGCTACTTTGTTGTACTTTCCTTTGCTATTGATGTTGTCAAAATCTATTTTTCCTGATTTGTGGGCAATAGAGCTTAAAGAAACGACCCTTGAATTGGGCGTACCTTTTAGTTTGTCCATCAATAAATTAGTCAATAAAAAATGACTAAAATAATTCACGCCCATTTGACTCTCAAAACCATCTTCAGTTAGTGAAAAGGGAGGAATCATAATTCCTGCATTATTCACTAATAGATCTAATTTATCGAATTTAGAATTGAAACTGTCAACAAAATTGTGAACCGAATCAAGTGAACTTAAGTCCAGCTTAATAATGGACAGCTTGGCGTGAGGTAATTTCTTTTTTATCGCTTGCATCGCCGTATTGGCTTTGTCCAAATTCCGGCAAGCCATAACCACTTCAATTTCTTTTGATACAAAAAATTTGGTAGTCTCAAATCCTAGACCATCATTCGCTCCAGTAACTATTGCTAACTTTCCACTTTGATTTTTGATGTCCTTTAAATTGTAACTACCCATTGGTCAAATTATTTTGTTAACGAAGTTAATGTTTATTGGTGGTTGAGTACTCTTTTTTTATCAGCAACGAATCAGATTAATAAATATAAAGAATAGGGAAGTATTTACTTTTCTTTTATTCAATAATTTAAATGTGTGGTTGTTATCAATTAGATCTTGTTAAAAAAAGCAAAAAATACAAACTTACTTACAAGTATAATAGTAATACTATTAAGTTTGCAACTTAAACTATTTGAATGGATCGTTTTTTATCAAAATTAGAAATCAAAGTAAACGACAAACTGTATATCAAATATCCGGATTCTAGCGAGTTAGGTAAAAGGATTATTGGTGGCGGCGTAGAATTAATTGATGAGATTGGTTTTGACGCTTTTACTTTTAGGAAATTAGCGACACATATTGACTCAACAGAGGCATCTGTTTATCGGTACTTTGAAAGCAAACATAAATTGCTGTTGTACTTATCTTCTTGGTATTGGGGCTGGATGGAGTATCGATTGGTATTTGCTACCACCAATGTTAATTCTGCTAAAGAAAGACTGGAACGATCTATTTCACTCATTACTGAACAAGTTTTAGACAATAACGCTTATATAGATATTAATCTAGTTAAATTGAATCGTATTGTGATTAGTGAATCATCTAAAGCTTATTTGACAAAGGAAGTAGATATTGAAAATAAAGAAGGAGCTTATTCTGATTACAAGCAATTTGTTGAACGGATAAGCGATATTATTTTAGAAATTAATCCAAAGTATAAGTATCCTCATATGTTAATTACGACTGTTATAGAAGGTGCACATCACCAGCATTATTTTGCTGAACATCTGCCGAGATTGACGGATGTAATTAAAGGAGAGGATGCTATTTCTAGTTTTTACACGGATATGGTATTAAAAACAATAATGGATTCACGTAAAGTAAAGTAATCAGAACTATGGAGAAAGAGACGACCACTTTAACAGCAACTCAACGGTTTTGGAGATTATTAAAGCCGGACCAAAAAGAAATTCGAAATGTTTATGTGTATTCGATTTTTAATGGATTGATCAATTTATCGTTGCCATTGGGAATTCAAGCCATCATCAATTTAATTCAAGGAGGATTAGTGAGTACTTCATGGATTGTGTTGGTTTTCTTTGTTGTTGCCGGAATTGCATTTTCAGGGATTCTACAAATTTATCAATTAAGAATTACGGAAAGTATTCAGCAAAAAATATTTGCTCGTGCTGCCTTTGAATTTGCCTATCGAATTCCGAAGATAAAAATGGAGCGATTGTATCAGCATTATGCTCCTGAATTAATGAACCGATTTTTTGACATTATGTCGGTTCAGAAAGGACTTTCTAAAATTCTGATTGACTTTTCTTCTGCGGCTTTACAAGTCATTTTTGGTTTGATTCTTCTTTCATTTTACCATCCATTTTTTATCATATTTAGTTTTATTTTGGTGGTATTGGTCTACATTATCTTTAGATATACTTCAGTAAGAGGGTTAAATACAAGTATAAAAGAATCGAAACATAAGTATGAATTAGCTCACTGGTTGGAAGAAGTGGCCCGTACTGCATCAAGTTTTAAATTGGCTGGAGACTCTAATTTACCTTTAGAGAAAGTAGATGGACATGTTGGAAATTACATTGAAGCACGACAAAGTCACTTTAAAGTATTGGTACAACAGTTTTCAATGATGGTATTTTTTAAAGTCATCGTGGCCACAGGATTATTGATTATTGGTGGGATGTTAGTCATAGAACAACGAATGAATATTGGTCAATTTGTAGCTGCTGAGATTATTATATTATTAGTAATAAATTCGGTAGAAAAGTTAGTACTTAGTTTAGAAACTATTTACGACGTATTGACTTCTTTGGAGAAAGTAGGGGAGGTAACTGACTTAGAATTGGATAAAAATGAAGGAATCGATTTGTGTCAAGAGTCCACTGGAAAGGGATTAGAAGTGATGTTAGATAAAGTTGTTTTTGCCTATCCAGGTTATGCTAAAAACACTATCGAAGAATTATCATTAACCATTGGAAAGGGTGAAAAACTGATGATTGCAGGACAGAATGGGTCTGGGAAAAGTACTTTACTGAACTTAATATCTGGATTATTTGATGTTCAAAAAGGGACCATCTCTTATGATGGATTTGCAAAGAACAATTTGCAGATGAATTCTTTGAGAACAGAGATTGGTGGATACCTTAGCCACGAGCAATTGTTTGAAGGTACGGTAAGCGAGAATATTTCGGTTGGTCGTTCTAGCGTGCCATTTGAAAATGTGAAATGGGCAGCACAACAATTGGGATTAGCTGAATTCATTAAAACATTGCCAAAAGGGTACGATAGTCAATTAGATCCTCTGGGGAAAAAGCTTCCAAGAAGTGTTGTCAGTAGAATATTATTGGCAAGAAGTATTGCTTCAAAACCGAAATTGTTGCTATTGGAAAATGCATTTGAAAGTATTGATGAAATAGATGTCGTGAAAATTATCGATTTCTTAACGGCAGAAACCAATAATTGGACGATGGTTTCTATTTCTTCAAATAGGCATTTGGCAGAAAAATGCGACAAAATTGTTTTTATGGACAGCGGTTCTATCTTAAAATATGGCACCTACAACGAAATGAAAGAAGTCATCAACTTTATAAACTTATAGTATGCTGAATATATCTTCAAATAGTTCTGTTCGAAAACTTCAAAATGGAAAGTTTCCTTCATTGGAGAAAGTAGAGCGAATGCAATCGAGTAGAAGGTTGATTCGAGTAATCACTGGTCTTTCTATTTCATTATTTCTATTTTTCTTCCTTCCTTGGACGCAGAATATACGATCAAAAGGAAATGTAACCACATTAAAACCTAATCAGCGACAGCAGTCTATTCACTCCATCATACCCGGAAGAATAGAGAAGTGGTTTGTGCAAGAAGGCGATAACGTAAAGAAGGGAGATACCATTTTGTATTTATCTGAAGTCAAAGACGATTATTTAGATCCAGATTTATTAGATAATACAGAGCAGCAATTGAAAGCCAAGGAAATGTCGGTAAATTCTTACATGGAAAAGGTAAAAGCTTTAGATAACCAGATTGACGCTTTGTCTCAAACTGGTCGGTTAAAGCTGCAACAAGCGGAGAATAAACTAAAACAAGCTTATTTGAAAATCAAAAGTGACAGCATGGACTTTCAAGCAGCTAAAATCAACTACCAAGTAGCAGAAGAGCAATTTAAACGTATGGAAAAACTGTATGAAGACGGTTTGAAGTCTTTAACCGATTTAGAAAAACGAAAGTTGACATTGCAGAAATCACAGGCTGAGTTGATCTCTTATGAAAACAAATTATTGACTAGTCAGAATGAGGTGTTGAATGCGAAAGTGGAATTAACCTCTATAAAATCGCAATACCGAGATGAAGTAGCCAAATCGGAATCACAGAAATACACCGCCTTATCTAATATGTATGATGCAGAAGCCGTAGTAACTAAGTTGCAAAATCAATTTATGAATTATTCTGTTCGCTCTGGATTGTATTATGTTACTGCGCCACAAGATGGATACATTATTCGCACGATACAGTCGGGAATTGGAGAAACGATAAAAGAAGGGGAAGAGATCTTGACCATTATGCCAGCGGTGTACGATTTGGCGATTGCCATGTATGTGCAACCCATTGATATTCCATTGTTGGAAGTCGGGCAACATGTTCGCACCCAATTTGACGGCTGGCCCGCCATTGTATTTTCTGGCTGGCCTGATGTGAGTTATGGAACGTATGGAGGGACTGTATATGCGATTGATAATTATATTAGTCAAAATGGAATGTACCGTATATTAGTAGCCCCAGATACGAGTGATATTTCTTGGCCCAAAGCGCTGAGAGTGGGCGCAGGATCTACAAGTATGTTACTATTGAAAGATGTACCAATTTGGTACGAACTATGGCGAAAAATTAATGGCTTTCCACCTGATTATTATAAGTTAAACGAAAACGGGAATAAAGAAAAAAGTGCAACGACGAATGAAAAATAGAATCTTATATAGTCTGGTGTTGATCGTTTTTAGTTTTGCAATCAAAGCACAAGAAAGTATTGGGAAAGTGATGTCATTTGACCAATACATGGAAATAGTAAAAACGCATCATCCAATTGCGAAACAAGCGAATTTAAAAATTCTACAAGGAGATGCTACACTTCAGCAGGCAAGAGGTGGATTTGATCCAAAGTTATTTAATGATGTAAGTCAGAAATATTTCAATGATAAAAACTACTACAGTCTGATTGATGCTGGCGTAAAAATCCCCACCTGGTTTGGAATAGAAGTGAAGGGTGGATACGAGCAAAATAAGGGTAACTTTTTAAACCCTGAAAATAACACACCCAATAGCGGATTGTGGTACGCAGGAGTGAGTATACCCATTGGTGCGGGCTTATTCATAGACGACCGAAGAGCAGAGTTGCGAAAAGCGCAGTTGTATCAAGAAATGACAGCTTCAGAGCGACAATTGTTGGTCAATGAGTTGTTGTATCAATCTGGGAAAGCCTATTGGGACTGGTTTGAGTCGTTTAATGTGTACAGGGTTTATCAAGAAGCGGTAGAATTGGCAAATGTTCGCTATCAAGGAGTCAAACAAAATGCGAGTTTAGGGGATCAGCCGGCTATGGACACTGTAGAAGCGGGAATTCAGTTGCAAAATAGGCAAATAGCTCTTCGTCAATCGCAATTGGAATATGATAATACAGCAGCTTATTTAATGGTATTTTTATGGGCCGATGGAACGATTCCTTTGGAGTTGGAAGAGAATACACAACCAGAAGTCAATGAGAATATTTTAGGGAAAGGAGTAGATCCATTTTATTTATCTCAGCGGGATACCTTAGTGATGCAACATCCTAAATTGAAGCAATATCAATTGAAGATGGATCAAATTTCGATTGATCAGCGTTTGAAAAGAGAGCAACTAAAACCAACATTAAATTTAAAATACAACGCTTTGAGCGAAGCGATTAACGATTCTCCATTTGAACAATACAACTCCAATAACTACAATTGGGGATTGGAGTTTTCAATACCCATATTGCTTCGAAAAGAGCGAGGAGCCTTGCGATTGGCCAATTACAAAATGCAAGAAGCCGAATTGGATTTTAGCAACCAAACTGCTGAGATTATTTATAAAATCAACTCCTCAATAAATGAATGGGAAGCTACCAAGGAGCAATTGGACATCTACACTCAAACGGTCATCGATTACAACCGTTTATTGAGTGGAGAACGCCAATTGTTTAATGCAGGAGAAAGTTCGCTATTTATGGTCAACTCCAGAGAAGTAGGTTTTATTGGGGCGCAAATCAAGCAAATTGAGATCTTAGCTAAAAATCACAAAGCCCGATTAAAAACCACCTATTCCTTTGGGCTATTGGGAGAAGAGTAGTATTGTTCTGTTCTATATTTCAACGCCTGGTTCATGGCTTCAAATCCTGGTTTTGTTTTGGTCAATAATTGGCTTTTGAATATTGGTACCAACCATCCTGAAAAGTGCTCTGAATGTACAAATTTCGTTTGGGTTTCACTGATTTTAATCAATTCAAAACGATGTTTTCCATCGAATAAACCTTTTACAAATAACTTCCCGATCCATTCAAAATGAGTTGGAGGTTGATTTTGTAAAATCAACGGATCAAACTTCATTCCTTGAACGTTTATTTTTAAGTGATTCTTTTGTTTTGGATGTGCTGAAATGCTCTGTATAAACGGATTCCATTCGGAATATTGATTCCAATCCATCAATACGTTCCAAATTGTTTCTGGTGTGCTATTGATGGTAATTTCTGTTTGAATTGCTAACGTCGGCTTCATCTTTTTTTTGACAAAAGTAGTCGGCCTAAAATTCAATCGACTTGACATTTGTCAAGAAATTAACCTTTTGGAAATCGATCTTTCCAACGCTTATGGCTCCATAGCCACATAAAAGGCTCTGCTTTTAAAGCTTCCTCCAAATGCTTTGCATAATCCGTTATCACATCGTAATTGTCTTTCGGGATGTCCTTATCTGTGATCAATTGAAATTCAATTTCGTAATACCCTCTTTTAATTCGTGTAAAAGCAGGAAAAATAACCACGTGCTTTCCTTTACTTGCTATGCGGTCTGCACCGACTAAAAAGGCAGTCTCTACACCAAAAAATGGAATCCAATGTTTGGCACTCTTGTTTCGTGGACGTTGATCACCAATAATGATATTCAGCGTTTTAATATTTTCCTGATTGAGTTTTGTGATGGTTCTATACCCTTTGTCGGAAGGAATACACATCACGCCAAATCGACTGCGAATCAGCTGCATCAATCCATCAAAGTAGTTACTATTTAAAGGCTGGTAGAAAGAAGTGACTTGATGTGGAACGAATTTGGGTAAAAATGCCAACCATTCCCAATTTCCCTGATGTGCAGTATACAAAGTGATACTTTTTCCTTCTTCGAAGTATTTCTGAATCAACTCCGGATTTTTTACTTTCAGGTGTTTGCGAATGGCCGCCTCACTAATGGTCAAGTTTTTTAGCGACTCGATCATCATGGTGCAAAAGTGCCTTAAAAATTGCTTTCCGATGTGTTGTACTTCTTTTGGCGTCTTTTCTGGGAAAGCGATGTGGAGATTTTCTTCGATCACCTTTTTACGGTAACCCACGATGTAATATAATGCAAAAAAGGTAAAATCAGCAATCCAATACAATACAAAAAGCGGGAGTAGAGAGAGGAAATAAAATGGGGCGTATTTTATTTTGAAATGCATTGAGGAGTTTTTCTTTTTTTATCGAGCGTAAAATTAACCAATCTCTTCCAATATAAACTTGAATGGACTTAATCAAAATCCTTCATTTTGCTCCTTACTCGACTTAAAGTTTCTGGACTCATGCCTAGCATTGATGCCAGATAAGTTAAAGGAACTTGATTAATAAGTGCTCTATTGTGTTCAAATAAAAAACGATACCTTTCAGAAGCAGTCTGAGAAATAAACGAAAATACCCGATCCTCTATGTGAATGAAACAACTAGAAATGAATCATTTTTCGATTTCTGCCCAGTTTTCAATCAGTTGAGAAAGTGATTCATATCGTTGTTGGGTAATAGTAAATACAGTTACATTGGTAAGGCACTGGATGTTCCATCGAGCAGGTTGGTGAAAGACAAATCCTGATAAATCAGTAATTAACTCTGATGGAGATGAAATCCATTGGGTGGATTCTTTGTTTTCTGCAATTGCATAAACTCTCAGAAATCCATCCATTACAATACTTAAATTGGGATGCCGGTCACCGATTTTGGTATGAAAAGTACCTTTCGGCAATTCTTGAAATTCAAATAAATGAACAATACGTTGAGCTTCTTCTGCAGTTATTCCCCAGCTCGATATCAGGAGTTCTTTCAGTTTGTCAACCATTTGATTACAGATTTATTGAATACCACACGCAGTTTTCCAAGGAAGGATATGCTTTTAAAACATCAAACTTAAAGTTTCTTGAGTAATGCATTCCGATTTTCTCCATTACACTTATGGAGCTGCTGTTGGATGCTGTGGCAATGGAAATGATTTCCGTTATTTGAAGGTCGTTCTTCGCAAACGCTAGTACTCGTTCAGCTCCTTCCGTGGCGAAGCCTTTATTCCAAAACTCAGGAGCCAAACGCCATCCAATATCAACAAATAATTCTGTTTGATCTGCGAATTTCTTTTCTGCAAGGCCAATAAAACCTATGAATTTTCCACTTTTGATTTCATCCACTGCAAAATAACAAAATCCCAAACGACTGTACATCTCGTCCATTCGATCAATAAATTCTTGACTTTCTGTTTCTGTGAGCGTTTTCGGAAAATGGCACATTACTTCTTGATCCTGATTCATTCTTGAAAACGGGGCTAGGTCATCAGGTTTCCAAGTGCGGAATCCTAAACGTTCGGATGTGAATAGGTAAGTTGTTTTCATCTAACAATTTTTGTATTTATCATACTATCTTTTTTTGGTGATAATATCTATAATACAACAAAAGAACGACTAAAATAATTAGGACCCATTCGTGAGGTTCCGGTGTTCCAGTTACATTCATCAAGTCAGGTGGGTTGGTCAAACTTTCATTTCCTGATTCCACTTCTCTATCAAAACGATCTTCAGCAGCTTCTGCTTCTTCCAATGCCTTTTTTTGTCTATCGTTTACCAATACAATCATTGATGAAAAGGGAGTAACGATTCCTTGCTGTAATGCAATCTGATGAATTTTGTCGAGGACATTATTTCTGTTGGAATCCGTTGGAATCTTCCAGTTCTCAATAGCAACTTTGGCTGCCAAATGAGAGCCTTCTGCTAGAGTATGTTTGGCAGAATCTTTTTCAATTTGGTATTGAATTCCTGATTTATACGCCCATATATTTGAATCATTTTTGATTTGTAGCTTCATCAATAAATCATCTAAATCACTTATGATGTTTCCTTTACTATTTTGAATGGTTTCCCAAAAGTGATCGTTATAGATTGGCGTTATTTCTTCGGAAAGATGCTTTACAAAAAGAGGTGCATCCAATTGGATCGATTTAATTGAATCGGAGGAGGTTTCATAATTTCCTTTATCTGTGATTAAAACAATGGCATCTATTGATTCATTCTTGGCAATAGTAGAGTACCTCTCAATCATCTCTGAGTTGTTAGAAGTTCCAAAGAATGGTTGTACTTCATCCCCAATGAACTGTTCCAATTGATTGAAGTTGAATTGTTGTACTTCTTTGTTAATAAGGTAAACAGAGGTCTTTTTTATATTTATATTCTTGTTTTTAAATTCAGTTAAAAGGTCTTTTAGTTCATCCTGATATTTTTGCATACTGTAAGTAGCATCAATAACTATAGCAATTGATTGATTCTTAAATGAAGTAGTCAATTCAATGCTTTTAGGTGCTAATGTTATTCTTAGAGAGTCGGATAGCTGCGCCGTATGACTTTTTCTATTGACTTTATTTTCTGATGCAATCAACTTTGGAAGCCAATTTTCATTTCTGTTTGCAGTTTTGCCATTAATAGTAAGACTCGTACTCACATCCCAATAGACATTTCTTCGTTCCAGAAGAGTAGGTAGTTCCCATTCTGATTGGTTGTTAATAATGGTTTGATAAGCAATCCATAAATGAAAATTATCACCATACTCAATCGTGTAATCATTCCAATTTGTCCTTATATATCCCTCATCATTCCACTGTTTTTGCTTTGGAGCAATAGGAAATGCTCTTAATCGATATTGATTCGGTCCTACCTGTTCTAAAAGAGAAGGATCAACCCTTCTACGAACTTCTTCTTTATATACCTTTTGTGCGGCACCTCTTGGCGACACTTTGTATTCATATTGTTTAGGGATACTGTCATTGTCGCTCAGCCACATTCCAGTAAAAACTGCATTTTCTGGTAAAGAGAAATAATAGAAAATTTCTTGCTGAGAAAAGGTTTGATTCTGATACACTTCATGGATTTCTATCGTTGCTAGATCATCATTTTGTGTAATCCCAATATTCTGATGGGTGATCAATACTTTTTCCTCATTGATATTGAGTAAACCCGCTTCAATTCCATCGCTATCATAATTGGCTTTCAATGCCTTCTTTATGGGTTCCGTCTCTTGTTTTTGAATATTTCCATCAAAGAATTGTGCATAAAGTTCATCAGCTGTATTGGCATCATGGTAGCTACTTCCTTGGTAAAGAAATGGTTTCATTAAAAAGTTGAATGCAATTTGGATTCCCTTTGCATTTTCTCGTTCCATATCAAAACCGCCGTGATACAATTCTTGTATGGAGTTGCTTCGTTCTACAGAGCCTATGTAGCGGTATTTATTTAAGTAGGCATTTAGAAGTCCCTCTTTTATTTCGTCCTCGTTCTCATAGAAAAGCGCTCGATTATCTGCTAATGAGAAATCCTTTTCTAAAAGTTCAAATGCATCGACTTGCGTTTGTTTCGTGTTTAAACCCCAAAACAATAGCAGGTTTATAACAATGGTAGAAATGATTATTGCGTTTCCGTAAGGGATTTTAACTGCAAACATTCTTTTAAATGCTCCAAAATAAAGCTTCATCAAAGCAATCGGTAGAAAACCAAATAATGTAATGGTATACCCAAAGAAAATGATAAAGAGCAATCCCCAACCAATGCTCATTAAAAACGAGTTCAGAATGTCTTTTAGATTAATGCTTTGTATATCCGCCCAAGAAATACTTGCTACACCTTGGAAAAAGTAGCCAATAAATGGAATGAAAAAGAACAACAGTATCACACTGACATATAAGCCAATTAACAGCAGTATCGTATGCCCCACTTTTTGGAAAGTCTGTAGCCATTTTGGAGTTTTATTTGAGTCAATAATTAGTTCACTAAGGAAAGAGACAATACCAATAAAAAGCAAGATATATATGTGGCTGGTTGCAGGAATCATTTCTCTAAAGAGCCCAATTCGAGAAATGAATAAGATGAAAAGAGGGATTTCTACACCGTAGAATAATCGCATGATTTTTTCTGGCTGCTTCAAAAGCTTCTTATATGCAAATAGTATACAACCGATGGGAACTATATATATCGAGAGTGCATAAAATAGATAACCAAAAGGCGTGTAGCCGACCACTGAGTTTTTAATTATTCCAAATAGAAACTGAGAGTTGAACTCTAAGAATAGAATAATGGAAACAAAGATAAAATTCCAAGACCAAAATATGGCGTGCTTTAAATTAGGATGGCGTAAGAAACTTTTCATAATTTGTGATTAATTTGTTGGAACTATTTAATTGATTGTTTATTAGTAGGTTTAGTTGGTTCAGAAACTCCTGTATGTTTTTATCTTCTAGTTTACCTTGATCGTTGAATACTACTGTCACTAAGATCCACTCCGTTTGTTCTTTCTTCACTTCAGACCAAACTCTAGTACTAAAGTCATCTGTGATAGAAGTAGGGCTTTGAAACCAATAGCAAGCCGAGGAAGTATCGTTTATTTGCATCCATTTTATTGGAAAGTTGGGGTCTAATTTTTTAGTGCTAACCTCTGTAATTAATGCGCCGCCTGCTCTTATACAGAATTCAGGATTATGGTGTCCTCTCCAGCCATTACTTTTTAGAATTAGCAAGGAGCCGTTTAGGCTGTCCAGTTCGAAATTCAATTTTACCGGTACACTATTTTGCTCTTTATAAAACTGAGTTTCATCGCTCGTTAATTTTAATGGAGTAGTATTCCAATTTTGGGGCATCTCCATCGAAAATTGTTCTAATGGTAAAGATGGGGCAGTGGATGAGATAAATAGAATTCCAATTACTATGGAAGTCAAGGTTTCTCTGAGGAATTTATATTGAGGTAGGTAGTTTGGCGTAATTGGTTTAAGTCTTTTAGAAAGGTTAAGATTAACCGATTTCCAATCATTTAAATACCATTTTGTTCGGATGAGTGAAAGGATTAAGACACAGGAAAAAACAAAACCGATTACTCCTAAAGGAGCATGTATGATTTCAGCTATTTTAGGAAGTTTAGCTATTGAATTTAATACAATGATGATCAATATTCTGAATAGATTGCTCAGCAATAAGAAACTAAACAATAGTAGTAGGGCAAAGAGCCACTTCAAGTTGATTTTTAACTGTTCCATCCATGTTAATGCAAAGAAGAAGATGAGTCCTGACCATAAACCTTTCAATCCACTGCAACTAAAGTCGATTTGAGTCGCATGGTTTTCTATCGTGATAATTGTAGAAGAGGTTACATTTTCTAAACCCATTGAGCCGAACAATGATGCGATTGAGTCTATAGCTATCATTCGGAGTGGAAATCCAATGTAAACATCCATCATATTACCAAACGGTAAAGTCATGATTAGTAATCCAAACGGTATAATCGACTTGATCCATTTTTGAGTAGAAATGTAAAACCCGGACACACCAAAAATGTAAAGACAGAAGGCTGTGGAGGATATAATATTTATTCCAAGAATATTACTTCCATAAAACCATAGGGTTAAGGCAATAATGACAATAGTAAACGGAATCTTTTTAAATTGGAAGTCAAGGCGGATGTGTTTGGGAAGTTTACGACCTCGGTATTTGTGAAAAATGAGACAACTGATGAGTAACAGTAAAAAGAGATTGAAGTAGTCGTAAAGACTAAAAAAGACATCAAAAATCCATTTTATATTCGGGAGAAAAAGAAAGATAGAAGAGATGAATAGTAAATAATCAAAGAAGCTTTTACGATCTATACTTTTATACAATTGTTTGATGAACTTCACTTTAAATAGGTTTGATTCTAAACCAAGAAACTAAATAAATATTGTAAGTGTGAAAAAAACGATAACCTGGCTGGAGTATTAAATGGTGTTTTAAACTCCAATTTTTTAAACGTTCATAAGGGTTTAGACCAATTTAATTAGAGAAGTACGAAATTGCTAATTAACAATTTTTGTATTTATCATGCAGTCCAACACCGTTGAGAATCATTGGAACTATTTTCTCCAATCGGCTCATTTTGGTAGCTTCTCGTTTGGCAGATTCAATGTGTTCAGCATATTCTTTTTGCTTGCCTGGAGATAGTTTTTCAAAAGCAATTTGCAGCTGCTTATCTGTTCTTAAAGCTTCTTGTAATTCAGTAGGAATAACCAGTACTTTCGCTTTTTTAGATGGGTTTAGTTCTTTCCCTTCTTTTTGATTTTGAATGGCTTCGTGAAAATATTCTAATAGAATAGAAGTGTCCATTTCTTCAATGGATTGAAATCGAATTTGACGCAACGCTTTGGTGACACCTTCTTGTGCGTTGACCAGTAATTGATGAGAATCAGAAAGAAATACGCCTTGAAAGAACCAAATGCCCACATAGCTTTTAAAAGCAGCCATGCCAAGAACATTCTTTCCTTCAATGGTGTAAACCGGAGAACCCCATTTAATGGTTTCTACCAATTCGGTTTCACCGATAATTTCCCTCAAGAAAATCAACTCTTTTTCCCATCCTTTTTTCTTTTGGATGTATGCATCTACTTTATCCATTGGATAAAAATACAAAATTTCGGAAGGAAGGAGGAACGATAATATCTAGTATATGATAAGAGTTATCCGAGTTTAAGTATTTTGGAATTGGGAATGTTGGCGATTTGGTCCCTATCGAAGCCTTTAAAAATCAACCAAAAACTGAATATAATTTCTTGAATAACCAATGGGATTGTCAATATGGCAAAGTAAACGGAGACCACTTCAATTAGACCAAATAGAATTAGAAAACTAGAGAGCAAGGCTAATAAATTCCCTACTAGCCCATAGATAGACAACCATCTAGGAATTATTTGAGTACGGTAAAGTACATAGTATAAAATTAAATTACCAGTTCCTGTTGCCAACATTACACCTAGATGGTTAGTAAGGTCTCGGAATCGTTTTAGGAATTCTCCACAACTTTCTAAAAATGGAACGAATAATTCATCAGTAGCTAAGAATACTTGGCTTAAGAGTATGAAAAAAGGCAATAGGATTACGCCAATTAACTGAAATAGGGTAGATAAAAAACGTAGACTAACAAAGGTAATCGCCATAGACTTATTGTATTTTAACAGGAAAGAGTATAAAATAAGTGCAAAAGCAAGATAGGTAGGTACTAGCAATAATTGGAAGAATGCACCTGTTAGAATTTGATTCTTATTTTCAACTACTTCATTAAGATAATTAACACTTTCAACTGAAGGAACGATGCTTATGACCCCGAAAATCATTCCTAGAATAATTAAGATTCCCGCTAATTTGGCTTTTTTCTGGTTTGAGTTTTTCATAAAACACATGCGACTAATTAGATTTAATTAGTCGCAAAAGTGCACTCAATAAGAATCAACAAATTGTAAAAAATGGACATTTAATTTCCCTAATCATTTATTTTCCAGAATTCGGTGGGATTATGTCCCGAAAATGATTTGAACTCACGAATGAAATGTGCTTGGTCATAGTACCCATTTTCATGAGCTAGTTGAGTAAAATTAGTTGGTTTAGCATAGTTGCTAATTACAGACTCGAAACGTACTATTCTGGAATATGTTTTAGGATTGAAGCCTGAGAATTCCTTAAATCGTCGGCCGAATTGTTTTTGAGAAAGACTAGAATTAGAGGCGAGTTCATTTATTCGTACAAGTCCGCTGGACTTCTTTATCAGCTTAATGGCTTTTATGATTGGCTGATCGACTAATTGCCGTTTTCTTAAAATTGATATAAAAAAATTTGATAAGAGAACAATCCTTTCTTGTGTTGATTTTGCGAATGCTACTTTTTCGTTTAAGAGTGAACCATCTGAACCAAGAAATGTGTCAAGCGATAGAAACTCATTATTAAGTTCGGTAGACGGAATGTTGAATAAGAGTGGTATTGCATAAGAATGAAATGAGACTCCAATTAGATGATAGAAACCCAAAACAGAAAATTGATTCGGTAGTTGGGTGTGACCTTGAACAGCTGAAAATAATAGATCGGAATGTAAATCAATACTGTGAAAAGCAAAAGTAATTTCGGTTAAACTATTTGCAACGACATAGTAAGTTGAATTCGGCTCCTGTGTTTTAGCATCCCATGTGCCTACCCAAAAGTGGCTAATTACATCTTTCAACTCTTCGCAGGGTTGGATGACCTCATATTTCATTGAAAACTAAATTGTTTACTAATAATTACATCTAGAAAGTAGTTCTGTATGCATCTACTTTATCCATTGGATAAAAATACAAAATTTCGGGAGTAGCTTACTAATAAGTAAATCTCATTAGAGAAATAAAAAAGAATATTATTATCTTTCCGTCTTGATTGAAAACCAATGAATAAAACTAATTTCTCTTTCCTGCAAGATGAGTTTTCCATCTTATACAATCTTGGTCAGTCGGCTGAATCTAACTTATATAGAGACCCTTCAATTACTTTAATTAAGCTCAGAACTTTTGGTGAAAAGCTAACGGAGTTACTGTTTGAGTTGAATTATTTAGAATTTCCACATCAGAATACTTTTCACAATTGCCTTAAAACGCTACAATACGAAGGTTTTTTACCCGACCGTGTAAAAGACTTATTGTTTACCATAAAAAATAAAGGAAACCTTGCTGCACATGAAAATATAGGAACTGAGCAAGATGCTAGAACCGTTTTGTTCTCAGCTTTCAAAGTGGGAAAATGGTTTTATACCACTTATTCGGATGAAGGTACTGATCTCTCTGACTTGAAGTTTTCAATGCCTGAAAATGTTGATACTCAAGAATTATTCAATCAGCTAGAGCAAGAATACAAAGCATTGGAGCAAAAGTTTAGTCTTTTATTGGCTGAACGAGAGATAAAAGAGCAGAGCACAGAAGAGAAACAATTCATTCTTCAAAAATCGAAAAATGCGGCCTCAAAAATAGAGATGAACGAGGCAGAAACTCGACTATTTATTGACGAACAATTGAGGTCAGCCGGATGGGAGGTGAATTCACAAACGCTAAATTATAAATCCCATAAAACACTTCCGCAAAAAGGAAGAAGTATGGCAATTGCCGAATGGAGGTGTGGAAACCTTTGGGCAGATTATGCTTTATTTGATGGTTTAGAGTTAATTGGAATTATTGAAGCGAAGAAGCACATTAAAAATGTGATGAGTGATTTGGGGCAAGCTGAAAAATACAGCCAATTGGTTGAAGCCACAGGAGAAATTCGATTTCCTAGTCACCCCAATCAAGATAAATACAAAGTTCCTTTTCTGTTTGCGACGAATGGGAAACCTTATTTAGAACAAATAAAAACCAAATCGGGCATTTGGTTTTGGGATGCTCGAAAGCAAAACAACGTTTCTAGAGCCTTAAGAAATTGGTTTTCACCAAGAGATTTAATCGAGCAATTGAAGTACGACCAACTAGAGGGCGAGCAGAACCTGATCAAAAGTGAATACGACTATTTGCAAGACAAGGAAGGATTGAATTTGAGAGATTATCAAATCAATGCGATTAAGGAAGTTGAGAAAAAAATACTAAACGAACTTGCAGACCGTCGAGCACTTTTGGCTATGGCAACAGGAACGGGGAAAACTAGAACCGTTATTGGGCTTTGTTATCGCTTAATAAAATCTGGGCGTTTTCGTAGAATCCTCTTTTTAGTAGATCGCCGAATGTTGGGAAAGCAGGCTGCCGATAATTTTAAAGATGTAAAAATAGAAGGGCTGCAAACCTTTGCACAGATTTACGATTTACAAGATTTAGAAAAAGCATCAACAGAGTTAGATACCAAAATTCATTTTGCAACTGTGCAAAGCATGGTGAAACGAGTGGCCTATTCTGACAACCCACCAAGTATTGGAGATTTTGATTGCATTGTGGTGGATGAAGCTCACCGAGGGTATACGCTTGATAAAGAAATGGAGGAAGAGGAACTCATTTTGAGAGATCAGAAAGAGTTTCAAAGTAAATATAGAATGGTGTTGGATTATTTTGATGCGTATCGCATTGGATTAACCGCAACACCGGCAGTGCATACGGCTGAAATTTTTGGAGAACCCGTTTTTACGTATTCTTACCGAAGAGCAGTTGTAGAAGGATATTTGGTCGATTTTGAACCGCCTTATGTTTTTCAAACTAAGTTGGGAAAAGAGGGCATTGTTTGGGAAAAAGGTGACGAAGTAAAAGTGTACGACCCAGAAGAGAATGTGATTGTTTCTGCAGGGGTAACCGACGATGAAATTCGAGTAGAAATTGAAGGTTTTAACAAAAAAGTGATAAACGATAGTTTCAACAGAAACATCATTATCAAATTGATAGAAGATTATGGAATTCATCCGGATGACCGTAAGAAAACTTTGATTTTTGCAGCTAGTAACAATCATGCGGATATGATTGTAAATATTTTTCGAGAAGAATTAGAGAATGCTGGCGAAACGGTTGACCGAGATGCCATTCGAAAAATTACAGGCGAAGTTTACGACCGAGATGATTTACTATTGAAGTATAAAAACGATCAGTTTCCGAGCATAGTAGTAACGGTAGATTTATTGACTACCGGAATAGATGTGCCTTCCATATGCAATTTGGTGTTTTTTAGAAGAGTGAATTCTCGGATTTTATACGACCAAATGATTGGTAGAGCTACTAGACGATGTGATGAAATTGGTAAAGATGTTTTCACGATTTATGATTGCGTAGGGGTTACCGAAATAATGTCGGAAGAAGTGGTGATGAAACCAGTTGCTCCTTTGGTAAGCAAGAAGTTTGTAGACTTAGCTGAAGAGCTGGCTCTGTTAGAAGATGCTTATTTGAAAGAAGTAAAGATTGATCGAATTATCGCAAAACTTCAACGCAAGTATAGAACCTTAGACCAAGGACAAAAAGAACAGTTTCAAGTGCTTTCTGGAGAAGACAATGTGCAAGAATTTGCTAGAAAGATAAAAGCACAAGAACCTACTAATTATGTAAAAAGCATACAGGAACATGAAGATTTATGGAATTTCTTAGATCGAGAAAAAGGAAGAGCAATAACTTACAACACACTTTATAGCGATCATGCAGACGAAGTTCAAGAGGTTTACAGAGCTTATGATAAGAACCTAAAACCCAAAGATTACCTCGAATCTTTTACGAGCTTCATTCATCAGAATAGAAACGAAATTGCAGCCTTAAACATCATTTGCACCAAGCCGGGAAATTTAAAACGAAAAGAACTGAAAGAATTGAAAATTATTCTGGACGAAAAGGGCTTTAACACCACTAGGCTGAATACGGCATTTAAAGAAGTTTCTAATCAAGAAATTGTAGCCGATATTATAGCACACATAAGAACTGCGGCATTAAATACGGCATTGATTGGCCACGAAGAGCGAATTCGCAAAGCAGTAGAATTGGTAAAAAGCAAACACCAATGGACTCAAATACAATTGAGGTGGTTGGATAAAATTGCTGCCCAATTGATGAAAGAAACTGTAATAGCGCTAGAAGATTTAAACGAGCCACCTTTTAGTCTCGATGGAGGATTAAAACGCTTGAACAAAGTGTTTAAAGATGAAACGACTACTTTAATAAATGAATTAAACGAATACCTGTATCAACAGGCCTAAGCAGAAAATATGGCATTAAGCACACAAGAAATTGTAAACAAACTCTGGAACCTTTGCAATGTATTGCGAGATGATGGAATTACCTATCACCAATATTTAAACGAGTTGACCTTTATTCTGTTTCTGAAAATGGCAGAAGAAACCGAAAAAGAAACGGACATAGATGCAGGGTATCGTTGGGGAGACTTAAAGAGCAAAGAAGGCATAGAATTGTCTGTTTTTTACAGAGAGTTATTGTTGCATTTGGGCACCCAAGGAAAAGGAAGAGTGCAAAAAATATACAACAATGCACAAACTAACATTACCGAGCCTGCCAACCTTAGAAAGATAATAAAACACATTGATGAACTCGATTGGTTTGAAGCCCGTGAAGAAGGATTGGGAGAAATGTATGAAGGCTTGTTGGAGAAAAATGCCTCCGAAAAAAAGAGTGGTGCAGGACAGTATTTTACACCTCGCCCCTTAATTAATGTAATGGTTCGATTGTTAGACCCAAAAGTAGGTGAGCGATTAAATGACCCTGCTTGTGGGACATACGGATTTATGATTGCCGCTTATGAATACATTAGAGACAACAACGATATTTATGAATTAAGTGCCGACAAAAGCCAATTTTTAGAAACCGAACAATTCTCTGGCTGCGAATTGGTGGGAGATACGCACCGATTGGCCATGATGAATGCCTTTTTGCATGGCATGGGCGGCAACATAGAATTGGGCGATTCTTTAAGCAGCTTGGGCGAAGCCATAAAAAACAAAGATGTGGTATTGGCCAACCCGCCATTTGGAACCAAGAAAGGAGGTGAAAACCCAACCAGAACCGATTTGGTGTACCCCAGTAGTAACAAACAATTAAACTTTTTACAAGGAATTTATAGGAGTTTGCACCTGCGTGGTGGAGCAAGAGCCGCCGTGATCTTGCCCGATAATGTTTTGTTTGAAGATGGCGACGGACAAAAAGTGCGAAAAGACCTGATGGAGAAATGTAATTTGCACACCATTTTGCGGTTACCAACAGGAATATTTTATGCAGCAGGCGTAAAAACCAATGTGCTGTTTTTTGAACGAGGAAAAACGGACCAAGGCAATACCAAAGACATTTGGTTTTACGACATGCGTACCAACATGCCTAGCTTTGGCAAGCGAACGCCATTTTTAGAAACCCATTTTGAAGCTTTTGAAAATGCCTATACCGCTGAAGATAGAAGCAAAATAAAAGATGAACGTTGGAACAACTTTACGAGAGAAACCATAGCTAAGAAAAATGATTCCTTGGATTTGGGTTTAATAGCCGACGAGAGCATAAGCAAAAGTGAAGATTTGGGCGAGCCGATAGACTTAGCCAAACAAGCGCTAGAAGAAATAAGCAGCATTAGCAAAGAGTTGAACGCCATGATAAAGGAGCTAGGGTAATGGGAAAAAAGTTACCAAAAAATTGGGTGGTGTCAAGTATTGGGTCATCACTCGATGTTAGTATGGGGCAATCTCCTCCGAGTACTTCATATAATACAGAAATGAGAGGAGTTCCGTTTATGCAGGGTAAAACTGAGTTTGGGGATACTTTTCCAACAATACGCAAGTATACTACCGAACCTAAAAAAATAGTAAGACCAAACACAGTGCTTCTATCGGTGCGAGCACCGATTGGGCCGACAAACATTTCTAATATAGAATTATGCATTGGTAGAGGACTTGCAGGAATTTCTAGTGAAATTATTCCAGTAAACTATCTTCTTTATTACTTTCGATCAATAGAAGATATTTTAGCTGCAAAAGGAACAGGTACAACATTTACAGCTATTTCTAAAGAAAGATTATTAGAAACAGACTTCCCACTCCCACCACTTCCCGAACAGCAGCGCATTGTTGCCAAATTAGATGCTTTGTTTGCTCAGCAAGAGAAAATGAAAAGCAGCTTGGCCAAAATTCCTCAAATTTTAAAAGATTTTCGGCAGGCGGTGTTAACGCAGGCGGTTACTGGTAAGCTAACGGAAGAGTGGAGAAAAGGGAAGGAGTTGGAGGATGTAAATAAAGTCCAATTAGAGAAAAAACGAATTGCAGAAATTAATTATGGAAATGATGACTTAGTAAAAAATGGTAAGAGGAAGCAGAAGGTTACTGGGTTTGCTTCATTTGGAAATAATAAATATGGATGGTTATATGTCGATGTTCAGTCTGCTACAACTTTTATTGTTGATTGTTTACATAATACCCCAAAGTTTGAAGTTGAAGGACACTTTGTTGTTGATACAACTTGTATAAAACCATTTAAGATTGATTGGGATAAAGCACGACGAGTTAATAATGACTATTTTGATAAATGGATTGAAAGGTTAAAACCTTCTTATGGAGATGTCTTATTTAGTAGAGAAGGAACAATTGGAGTTGCCGTTAAGGTACCTGAGGAAATCGATTTATGTATAGGGCAGAGAATGATGCTTTTTAGAATGTCTCCTGATGTATTGCCTGAGTTTGCCGAGATATATTTTAACTCCATGGTTTTTAGAGATGAATATTTACCTCATGTAAAGGGAGTTGCAGCACAACATTTAAATATAGGTAGCATAAGGCAATTGAATTTTCCAATTCCTACTCTCAAAGAACAAACCGAAATCGTTTCTCGTGTAGAAGCCTTGTTTAGCAAAGCCGATAAAATAGAAGCCCAATACAAAAAACTAAAAGAAAAAATAGCTCATTTGCCTCAAGCCATTTTAGCCAAAGCCTTTAAAGGAGAGTTGGTGGAGCAATTGGAGAGTGATGGAGATGCGAGGGAGTTGTTGAAGGAGATTGATGGGTTGAAGGGGAAGAAATAAAATGTTAAATGTTTTGTCACCCTGAGCGATAGTCGAAGGGTAAGAAAAAACTATACAGAAGATAAAATGAGTAAGTTGCACCGATATTATGTTTACATCTTAAAATGCGCTGATGGTTCCTATTACACAGGTGTAACTAATAATATTGAGTTACGATTTGCTCAGCACAATGAAGGCACGGATACAAAATCATATACTTATTCGCGTAGACCAGTAGAATTGGTATTTGCTAATGCGTTTAAATATATAGACCAAGCAATTGCATTTGAAAAGCAAGTAAAAGGATGGAGTAGGAAAAAGAAAGAAGCGATTATAAATGATAATTGGGAAGATTTTAAAAGAGCTTTCTATTTGTAGGAATGAGACAAGTCATTTGAATAAGGATATAGAGTAAAATTGTCTCCTTCACTTCGACCAAAGCTAAATATAACCTTCTCCGCTTAGGATTACAATTTAAGATAGAGTATAGGTGGATAATTTTGTATGACTTCGACTCCGCTCAGCCTGACAAAATTTATAACCTAATAGCAAAATGTTAATGAATTGTCAATCAGAGTAGAATGTTAATAATTTGTCACCCTGAGCAAAATGTTAATGATTTGTCAATCAGAGTAGAATGTTAATGAATTGCCACTCAGAGTAGAATGTTAATAATTTGTCACCCTGAGCAAAATGTTAATGATTTGTCACTCAGAGTAGAATGTTAATAATTTGTCATCCTGAGCAAAATGTTAATGATTTGTCACTCAGAGTAGAATGTTAATGATTTGTCAATCAGAGTAGAATGTTAATAATTTGTCATCCTGAGCAAAATGTTAATGATTTGTCACCCTTAGCAAAATGTTAATGATTTGTCGCTCAGAGTAGATGTTAATGATTTGTCATCCTGAGCAAAATGTTAATGATTTGTCATCCTGAGCGGAGTCGAAGGATAAGACAAATAGTTGATTCAGAGTCGAAGTACTAAATACCCAAAACAAACAAAACCCTCTTACCGTTTGCTTCCGCAATCAGTAAAAGGGTTCTTCACTAATGAAAAAAAGTTATCGTTAGGCGGTCAAATCCGCACGCTTGTTATCAATTTTATCACTTTCTAAATACTCGTCGTAAGTCATCAACATGTCGATGGTACCGTTTGGAGTTAATTCGACTACTCGGTTAGCTACAGTTTGAGTAAACTCATGATCATGAGAGGTAAACAATACAGTGCCTGGGAACTCCATCAATGAGTTGTTCAATGCAGTAATGGATTCCAAATCCAAGTGGTTGGTTGGTTCATCCAGGATCAATATGTTCGCGCTTTGCAGCATCATTCGAGACAGCATACAACGTACTTTTTCTCCTCCTGATAAAACCGTCACATTTTTGAAAGATTCTTCACCTGAAAACAACATTTTACCCAAGAAACCTCGAATGTATACTTCGTCTTTTTCTTCAGAGTATCTTCTCAACCAATCAACTAAATTGTCACTTCCTACAAAGAATTCTGCATTGTCGTTTGGCAAATAAGCCGTAGTAATGGTTTGTCCAAATTCAAATTCACCTGTATCTGCCTTTTCTACGCCGTCCAATATTTCAAACAACTTTGTAACTGCAATCCCATCGTGACTTAAAAAGGCAATTTTATCACCTTTGGTGACATTCAGATTTAAATCTTTGAACACATATTCACCATCAATTTTCTTAGAAAGATTAGTAATGTTCAACAATTGATTTCCTGCTTCTCTTTTTTGATCAAATATAATCGCTGGATAACGTCTTGTAGAAGCCTGAATTTCATCCACGTTGATTTTATCCAATAATTTCTTTCTACTAGTTGCTTGTTTTGATTTAGAAGCATTGGCACTAAATCGAGCAATAAACTCTTGTAATTCCTTCTTCTTTTCTTCCGCCTTTTTATTTTGATTCGATTTCTGTCTCGAAGCCAATTGACTCGTGTGGTACCAGAACGAATAGTTACCAGTAAACAAACTCACTTTCTTAAAGTCGATGTCTACAATATTGGTACAAACGGTATCCAAAAAGTGTCTATCGTGAGAAACAACGATTACCGTGTTTTTAAAGTCCAATAAGAAATCCTCTAACCAAGAAATGGTTTTGATATCCAAATCGTTGGTTGGCTCATCCAGAATCAAAATATCAGGGTTACCAAATAAGGCTTGTGCTAATAACACCCGTAGTTTTTGGTTTCCTGAAAGGTCTTCTAAGTTTTTATAGTGCTCAGATTCTTCAATTCCCAATCCACTCAATAGGGCAGCAGCATCACTTTCAGCATTCCAACCGTCCATTTCTGCAAATTCAGCTTCAAGTTCAGATGCTTTGATTCCATCTTCATCATTGAAGTCAGGTTTCATGTAAATGGCATCTTTTTCTTGCATAATGGCCCACAATGTTTTGTGGCCCATCATCACTGTATTTAATGTGGTAAATTCATCAAAGGCATTGTGATTTTGGCTCAACACTGCCATTCGTTTACCTGGCTCTATGTAGATCCGTCCGGCATTGGCATCCATTTCTCCTGCCAATATCTTTAAGAAAGTCGATTTTCCAGCGCCATTGGCTCCAATGATCCCGTAACAGTTATTGCCTGTAAATTTGATGTTTACTTCGTCGAATAGAACTCTTTTACCGAATTGTAACGAAATGTTTTGTGCTTCAATCATGATTTATGCTTTTGAGAACGCAAAATTACTGATAAAAACAGACAATAAATAGTGTAACCACAGAAGAGGTTTTTAATACTCAATCGTGGCTACTATTAATCTTAATTAAAGGATGTTAAAATCTCAAATGATCTATTCAGCTTCTCCGGGAATCAATAAAATTGGAATTCTAGCTTCTTTTATTAAATCATCTGTAATGCTTCCAATAAAAATGGAGTGGAGGAGTCCGTGGTTTTTATTTCCCAAGACCAATAAATCAATTTTTAGTTTTTCAACTTCTGCCAAAATCATCTCTTCTGTAGATCCTTGAATCATGAGCCCTTCAGCATCAATTCCTTTAGCAGTTAGTAATTGAGTTTGTGTTTGCACTTCTCGGTGAATTTCACGCAACTCATCGGCCTTGAAATCACGAATGTATTGCGGACCAACTTCATAACCTACAAAATCTGGATCTGGTGCTGCAATTTGAATCAACCAACATTTGGCATTAAATGCTTTTGCTAACTGTGTTGCAGAATCTAACATTCTGTTCATTAACTCCGTATTATTCACTTCTATTGCTACCAATATATTTTTCATAGTCGTTTTGTTAAGTTTTGGATAGTAAATTTGCATTAAAATTAAGACTTTCAAAATAGATAAACGAATGAAATTTCACACTAGAAAATGGGTAAAACCAGAAGATTTAAATCCAAATAATTCACTTTTTGGAGGACGATTATTGCAATGGATTGATGAAGAAGCAGCTTTGTATGCCATCATTCAGTTGGATAACCATAAAGTGGTGACTAAATTTATGTCTGAAATCAACTTTATTAATTCACCAAAGCAAGGTGATATATTAGAAATTGGACTGGAACCAGTAAAGTTTGGTAAATCATCATTGACGTTAAGATGTGAAGTCAGAAACATGGAAACTCGTCAAGAAATCATTGCTATCAATACGATAGTAATGGTGAATCTGGGAGACCACGGACACCCTAAACCTCATGGCAAAACGGAGATAGAATACATTAACGATCGATTAGATAAGAAGTAATAGAACAAAAAAATCGCCCCAATTTGCTTTCGCAAATTAAGGGCGATCATCACCTAAAAGAAAACCTTAATGACCATATTGTTATGTATCATTAATCGTGTATTTTGGTGTTTATTTTATTCATTTACGTTCACTATTTTAGTCGAAACAGCTTCGTTTATAAAGTAAAATCTTTTTCCTGAGAATTGTCTTGCATTAATATTGTAAGGAACAACCATTGCTGCAGCCTGACCATTTTTTAAGTTTGCTGCAATTTCATCTGCCTTAAAAGTATGGCTAATGGTATTTCCTGCAGCTGTATGCGTTAAGCTACCTAAAACAAATAATACTGAATCGGCTCCTGACAAAGTAGAGACAGAAACTGTGTAATCTGCGCTTCTGCTCACATTATCTGGAGAAGTATTCTCCCCAGTTGTAGGCATTGGTCTATTTCTATTGTTGTAGCTAATGGCAGGAATTCCATTTCCACCTTCAACTGTCCAATCTCTATCAGTGGTGAAGTCAATTCCTGTCGGATTTGTTGCACCAGGTGTAGAATAATATGAATTACCTTCAGCACGAGTTAAATCAGTTTCATTAACCGAAACTACTCCTGCAGATACTAATTCAGCATTACCATTGTAGAATAAAGCGACACCTGTACCAATATTAATTGAAAATAATCCTGATCCTGACTCAGAACTTACGGCAACTAATACGCCATCCGCATCTCCAGGTACTGGGTTTGTGGATGCTGACTCATTCATTGGAGGAGTTGGCACTACTGGAGGAGTATCATCCTCTTTCTCGCATGAAGTAAAACACATCATTGCAATAATTGCTCCTGTTAAAATTTTTGTTTTCATGATAATTGATTTTTAAGTTTATGATATTACAAACCTCTGCAAGATAATGTATTTATTATATACGGTAATTGTCGTATTTTTTTAGGAACTAATATTCATTGATGTTGAAAAAACGAGATAACTTTCCTACTTATCGTCTTAAAAAGGAAGGTATCTTTGACCTAGTTTTAACCAACTATTATAAAAATGAATAAAACAGTTATTACAAGTGCCCTATTATTGTGCACTACCGCAGCCATGGCATGGGGACAAATAGGACACCGAGTGGTAGGAAAAATTGCAGAGAACCATTTAACTCCTAAAGCTAAAGCAGAAATTGAGAAAATTCTAGGAACAGAAAGTTTAGCTATTGCATCTACTTGGATGGATGATGTTAAGAGTGATGATGCTTATGACCATACCCATGCTTGGCATTATACTACGGTTCCGAATGGTAAAACCTATGAAGAATCGGATAAAAGCAATGAAGGGGAAGTTGTTCAAAAAATAGAGGACATGATCACCACTTTAAAAAACACCACTGCAACTGCTGAGCAGAAAAAGGAAGCTTTACGTTTTTTGATTCACTTGGTAGGGGACATTCACCAGCCGCTGCACGTTGGAAACGGAAAAGATAGAGGTGGAAATGACTATAAAATCAAATGGTTTTATTCCAATAGTAACCTGCATCGCATCTGGGACAGTGAATTAATAGAAGGAAAGCAATTTAGCTATAGCGAATTGGTAGAGAGCATCGATTTTACTACTCCACAAAAAGTCAAAGAATGGCAATCGTTAACAACCGCACAATGGGCTGATGAGTCTGCATCTATCCGAGAAACCATCTATCCTGACAATGGATTGGAAAAAATAGGGTATGAGTATTCATATCAGTTTTGGGGAGTTGTACAAGACCAGTTATTGAAAGGTGGAGTGCGATTAGCTGGAGTTTTGAATTCAATTTACCAGTAGAAAAGTTAACTTAGCTGACTCCTTTTTAAACCTTTGAATACTTTAAGCATGGAACAACAAACTAAAATAGAATGTCCAAATTGTCACACCGCTATTGATGTGAATCAAATTCTGTATCATCAACTAGAAGGTGATTTAAAAAAGAAGTTTGATGCTCAATTACAAGATGTTCAGCGCAAACAAGCTGCGGATACTGAAAAGTTTGAAGAACAGAAACGACAGTTTGAGGAAGTTAAAAAGCGAGAAAATGAGTTGTTTAAAGAGCGGTTGGAAACTAAACTAAAGGAAGAGCGTCTCTTACTGAATGACAAGCTGAAGAAGCAATTGGCAGAGGAAAATTCTGAGCAGCTTAAATCCATGCAATTAGAACTGAAAGAAAAATCAGATAAACTGCGAGAATACAATAAGCTACAAGCAGATTTAGAACGCTTAAAACGAGAGAAATTAGAGTTGAAGGAAGAAATAGAAATGGCTGCTGAAAAGAAGTTCAATCAGCTTATTTTAACCGAAAAAGATAAAATTAGACGATCGGAAGAAGAACGCAATCAATTGGCATTAAAAGAACTTCAAAAACAATTAGAGGATCAGAAGAAACTGACCGAAGAAATGAAACGCAAGCAGGAGCAAGGTTCTATGCAATTGCAAGGTGAAGTTCAGGAGTTGGCCATTGAGGAATGGTTGGAAGCAACTTTCCCATTGGATACGATTGAAGAAGTGAAGAAAGGAGCTAGAGGCGCCGATTGTGTCCAAATTGTGAATACAAGAAGTAAAGCCAATTGCGGAAAAATTTGTTACGAAAGTAAACGCACGAAAGACTTTCAGCCTACTTGGATTGAAAAATTCAAAGCGGATATCAGAGACAAAGGGGCCGATATTGGAGTCTTAGTCACAGAGGTAATGCCTGCCGGAATGGACCGCTTGGGAATGAAAGAAGGCATTTGGATTTGCACCTTTGAAGAGTTTAAAGGGTTGTCCAATGTTTTGCGTGAATCCATCATCCGATTGAGTGCAGCAATTGCTTCTCAAGAGAACAAAGGCGATAAAATGGGGATGCTTTACGACTTCCTGACTAGCAATGCGTTCAAGCTTCAAATTGAAGCAATAGTTGAAGGATTTACCACCATGAAAAACGACTTAGAATCAGAGAAAAGAAGCATGCAGCGCATCTGGAAAAGCCGTGAAAAACAAATCGAAAAAGTGGTTACCAACACTATTGATATGTATGGTTCTATAAAAGGAATTGCCGGGAACGCGATCGGAACTGTGAAAGCGTTAGAGTTGCCAGGTAGTGAGGAAGACGATGATGATCAAGAAATGTTGGATTTGAACTAGATTTAAGGAAATCCATTAAGAGTAAAAAGCCCTTTAGAATATTGATTCTAAAGGGCTTTTTAATGTCAAGATTATTCCTGTTGTTGCTCTACCAATCGAATACAATTGTCCTCAATCGTAATTCTCTTTTCTTTGTAAAGCATTCCTACTGCTTTCTTAAATGTCTTCTTGCTCATCAATACTTGATCTCTAATATCTTCAGGATCTGACTTGTCTGTCAAATTTAAAACGCCGTTGTTTTCTTTCATTGCATCTAGAATTCGTTGAGCATTGGGTTCTACTTTTTTGTAGCCATCTTTTTCTAAAGCAATGTCTAGTTTGTTGTCTTCGCGAATTTTACGAACAAACGCTTTGTGTCGACTTCCTCTCAATAAGGGTTCAATAATGTCATCGTCGTACACCATTCCCCAATGAGAATTATTTACAATCACTTGCACACCTAAGTCTGTTCCATCTGCTACTAGAATATCTACTTCGTCACCGACTCTTAAGTCCGGCTTTTCAGCACTCATGTATCTAGATAATTTGGTAGAAGCAGTTAGTCGACCGGTTACTTCATCCACAAACAAATACCCAATCGTAGTTTGTCCTTCTTGCAGTTTTTTAGCTTGCTCTTTCAATGGAATCAACAAATCCTTCGCAACTCCCCATTCAGCAAAAGCACCGTATGCAGTGATGGAATTGACTTTTAAGAGTCCAAATTCGTGCAAGCACATGCTTGGCGTTAGGGTGGTTGCAATTATTCTGTTTTCGTTATCAGCATAGATAAATACCTTAACCATATCGCCCAAACGTAGGGTTAATGGCACATATTTATGAGGAAGTAATACGGCTTCACCCAATTCATCTTCTAAATAAACTCCAGGTTCTGTATTTCTGTCCGCTCGTAACGTATTGTATTTTCCTAACTCAATCATTTGGCTATTTCTATTTTGACTTTTTGTTTCTTTATTTTCTCGTTTCTGATTTTCTTAATCAACTGAACGATTCCTTCACGTTTCACAGCTACGTAGCTAAAGTGGTCTTTTACAGTGATCAATCCAATGTCATTCTTATCCACCTTTCCTTGATTGGTCAAAAATCCAACAATGTCTATTTTATTGACCTTTTCTTTTTTGCCAGCACCAATATATAATGTTTCCCATTCAGGATCTTCAATATCTTCTATTGTTCTATCAATATCCCAAACGTCTAAGTGATCAATCACATAATCAGGTAAATCCTCGTGATCTGACTGTAATAAGATAATGGTTCCAGAAGCATTCATCCGTGCGGTACGTCCGTTACGGTGTGTAAATTCTTCTAATTTTCTCGGTATATGATAGTGAACAATGTATTCCAATTCATCCACATCAATTCCTCTAGCCGCTAAATCTGTAGCAATTAAAATATTGCAACTTTTATTTCTAAATTTTATTAGAGCTGATTCTCGGTAATTCTGCTCTAGTTTACCATGAAATATTTCAGCAACAAAACCTTGGTCATCCAAGTATTCACGAACTCTTTCTAATGATTCTCTGTGGTTGCAAAACACCAACGTGGAATGATTTCCAATGTTACGCAGTAAATGATCTAGTGTTTCTAATTTGTCCTTGTCAGGAGAAATTACACGTTTCATCACCACATTTTCATTGGTCTGACTTTGGTTGATAAAATCCAATTCTTTGTACTTATCAAATCCTACAAAATCAGGGATCCGAACAGCATTTGTCGCAGAACACAAGATTCTATTCTGCAATTTGGTACACTGCTCTACGATTACTCGCATTTCCTCTTCAAAGCCAACTTCTAGTGACTTATCAAATTCATCTAAAATTAATGTGTGCACAAATTGTGGAGAAATCCGGTCGTGTTTGATGTGATCAACAATACGCCCAGGTGTTCCTATGATCAACTGCGGAGCAGAGGAGAGGTTGCGAATTTCAATGTCGATGGAATGACCACCATAACACAAAGTAGAATGAATTTTTGTCTGTAAAGACTTAAAAACATCATTTATTTGAATGGCCAATTCCCGTGAAGGGGCAATAATTATGGTCTGATTGGTATTGGAATCAATGTCAATTTTTTCTAGGAGCGGCAACAAAAAAGCCAATGTTTTTCCTGTTCCAGTCGGCGAAAGCAACAATAGATTATTGCTTTTAGTCATGGTTTCCATACTGGCCTCTTGCATTTTATTGAGTGATGAAATACCCAAATAATTCAGCCGATCGATCAATGTTGGAGATAGTTTTTGCATGCAGCAAAGTTAAGGAGGATAATGTGGTATATTTACTTTTCATAAAAATCAATCTGTCGCTAATTTCATGACCTCTTCACCACAACATCCTTTAAAATTATTAGTCAGTACTCAAATGCCTTACGGCAAATTTAAGGGTAGATTACTCTGTGATTTACCTGAACCTTATTTAGTATGGTACAATTCTAAGGGATTTCCCAAAGGCAAGTTGGGGGAGTTATTGGCCACAATCTATGAAATCAAGTTAAACGGATTGGAACATTTGTTGGACCCATTGCGCAAAAAATAGAGCGAAAGAAATGTCGAAAAGAGAACTTAAAATTCACCTAAAGGGACTAAAAAAGGCTCAGCTAGAAGCTGAAATTATCGACCTATACGATAAATTCAAAGCGGTAAAAACGTTTTATGACTTTGCTTTCAATCCTCAAGAAAGAAAACTAGTGAATGAGGCAAAAGCTAAAATCTACAAAGAATACTTTCCAAATACCAAAAGGCGAGCAAAAGCAAGACGTTCGGTGGCTCAAAAGTTTATTCAGCATTTTCAGCTATTGGGAATGGATCCAGTATTAATTGCAGATTTAATGGCTTATACAATAGAGATTGCTCAATTGTTTTGCAAAGAAAAACCAGTAAAAACTGCCGCATTTTATAAAAGTATATTAAAATCCTACACCGATTTGATCCGATTTATCATTACTAATGGACTTTTGGTTCAGTTTGAAGAACGTATTAAGCAAGTATTATCTGATGTAAAATCTCAAGGGTGGGAGAATTATTTTGATTTTGAAGATGCATATTTGGAGACAGTCTCAAAAGATTGATTCCATTACCTTACCGATTAAAAATTCAGTCATTATCAATTGGATTAGTATTATTTTTTCTATTCAGATCGCTTTAAATATTGATCTATTAAATCAAACTATTGGTCGTGCATAAGACTTTTAGAAGCATAAAATAAAAATCTTTCCAAAAAATTAGCGTAAATAGTGGACTAAACCCTTTTTAAGCCCTAACTTTGTGTTGCCCTTTTTTGAATTGGGCAACCTCTAAGAAGTAGTAAAGATTAACAAAGAAGGAGACTGAATATGGGCATGTCGGATGACAGCAATGAGAAGAAAACTGGAAAAAAGTTATACGATTATCAACACGATGCGATCGAGCAGATTTTTAAAAAGTTTAATTCCTTCCCTGAGAATCATAATTTACTTTATCAGCTGCCAACTGGCGGTGGTAAAACTGTAATTTTTGCTGAAATCGCGAAACGTTACATTGCAGAAACCAAGAAAAAGGTATTAATTCTAACCCACCGTATCGAATTGTGCAATCAGACCTCTAGTCTATTGTCTGAGATTGGAGTAAAGAATATGATTATCAATAGCAAAGTTAAAACGTTGCCAAACGACAATGATTACAAGTGCTTTGTTGCGATGGTAGAGACTTTGAACAATCGTTTGCAAGATCAAGTAATGGACATGCAAAATGTAGGGTTGGTGATTATTGATGAAGCTCACTATAATTCATTTAGAAAGTTATTCGATTATTTCGGTAAGAGCATCGTTTTGGGTGTAACTGCAACTCCATTAAGCTCTAATATTAAACTTCCAATGAAGCATTTGTACCACGAATTAATTGTGGGACACTCCATTGCAGGTTTGATTAAGAAAGGATTTTTGGCTGAAGCTGAAACCTATAGTTATGATGTAAGTTTAAGTACACTTAAAGTTGGAATTAATGGGGATTACACCGTTAAATCTTCCGAATTATTGTATTCTAACTTCACCATGTTGGATAAATTGCTTTATGCATACGAGCATAAATCTAAAGGCAAAAAAACCTTGATTTTTAACAATGGAATCAATACTTCCAAGCATGTACATTTATTGTTTGAAAAGGCTGGATATAACGTTCGTCATCTTGACAACACGCATAAAGAAGATGAAAGAAGAGATATTTTGCACTGGTTTAAAGTAACACCAGATGCTATTTTGACTTCGGTAGGAATTTTGACTACTGGATTCGATGAGCCAACTATTGAGACCATTATTTTAAATAGAGCCACCAAATCCTTGACTTTATACCATCAAATGATTGGTAGAGGGAGTCGAATAATTAAAAATAAATCGAAATTTGATGTCATCGATTTAGGAAATAATGCATTAAGGTTTGGGATGTGGGATGCACCTATGAATTGGCATGACATTTTTAAATCACCAGATTTCTATTTAGAAAACATTACATCAGATGATGAAATAGAACGAAACTTCAAGTATAAAATGCCTGATGAAATTCGTTCAAAATTTCCAAAATCGGAGGATTTAGATCTTGACATAGAAGAAGAATACACCAAAGCTCAACTGGCTGGAAAACGTCCTAAGGCTGTTCTGGATAAATCATTAGAACAGCACGTTCAAATGTGTTTGGATAATAGTGAAGATGTTTTTGAAGCTAGAAGTTTGGCCAATTTATTAGACGAAGACATTGAAAATAGAGCTAAACGATACGCCTACTGTTTGACTAAAAGCACCAAGAACTACATCAAATGGTTGCAAGATGATTACAAGCGTCAGTTGGTTTCTATGGTGACTCGAAAGTACATACAGATTGAAGCAGAGAAACAGTATTCTTAATTACCTAAGTATACTTTTTGCTGATGTGTATTTCCTTCAGTACTGATTAATCTTAAAACATAGATTCCTTCAGTTTGGTTGATATTTAATTGCAATGAATTACTAGTAATTTGCTGTGCTACTATTAATTTCCCAGTTAAATCATATACTTTAAGCTGATTGATAGATGAAGGTAAATTGGTTAACACTAGTAATCCATTTGATGCATAAATATTCGCTTGATCAATTCCTTTAATTGGGCTAATTCCAACTGTAGAAGCTCCAATTGCAAAATTTCTTGCAGTCGTAAAGTTGGAACCTTGATAGAGAATACTGCTATCAATTGCAGAGTAAGTAATGTATTTAGGTGTTCCATTCTGAAACCAAGCTTTAGATGAATCAATAAACATAAATACATCATTCCAGCCATAACTGCTTCTCCAAGAAGAGATATTGGCACAAGTTGGAGTATTGTTATTGTAAGTAAACGTCATAGCTCCCCAAACTTCCACTTTTGTTTTGTTTTGCAAAGCCCATGTTTGCACCGCAGGAGCCGAATTCATACAAATGGAGCAATCAAATCCTTTGGAGGCAACGATTATAGATTTCCCAGTACCTAATGTGTTGTAAATATTTTTAGAATTGCTGTTGCAATCGTATACTGTAGCGTTGGCAGGTGGTTGAGCCATAACAAACCCACTTAATAATACAAACAAAGTTCCAACTATCGTTTTCATAATTTCTTTTTTTCAAATGTAATTTCAATTCCCTCTTAACAGATGTCAACTAAATGACAGTTTAACCCATTTAAAGTTTTCATACTTTATTTGGAGATGATTAATTTCGTCAAATATTTTAAATGAATCATTTATGAAATACACGATTCTGATCATTCAATTATTTCTATTTCAACACTTAGTTGGTCAGAACCAAAATCCATTTAATGGCTATTTGCCCATGATGAAAACATCTAGTTTGAACTGGGCTAGTGCTATGGATAAAAGTGAGTCTATTTTATTTGAAGCGCAACCTACCATTTATTACCAGATTTACAATCAATATCGACAAGATACTTCAGCAAAAAGACAAGCCCTATACGTGTATTTCCAATCTCATTTTAGGATGTACAATGAAAAAAGTTTGCCTGTTAAAACACCGAGCTATATGGGGTTTATTGGGTGGCAAAAGAGCTACAATTTTGCCAGAAAGAGCCAATTTACATGGTTGTTAGAAACCGGACATTATTCCAATGGGCAATCGAGATCTTCTTGGGATGAGAATATTCCTGACGACACCGATTCAAGTCAGGCCGTTTATAAAACCATAACTGATGATACTGATTTGTCACAGATTCTGAATAGAAACAGCGGAAATTTCTCGGTAAATCTGAGTAGGGTGAGAGTACAATATGTAATTCCGCAAAAAAGAGAACAAGAGAACCGAATATTACTACATAAAGTTTCAGCAGAATACTTGCGGTATCATTCAGCTTTTGCAATGCTGATCGATTATACGGAAGGAATTAGTGATGTTGACTATATCGGACACAATCAATTTCAACTGGAATATGAGTCAGTGTTTGAGACTGTCAATCGATCTCGATTATCTTTTAATCAACAAGCTACCTATTTATCAGGTGCTCATCCGTCCATCAATCCATTGCGAATAAAAACAACTGTAAGCTATTTTCCAAATGATTGGATTACTGGTTTTTTTGTTTCATTTATTCATGGACATGATAATTACAATTATAGAGTAGTGGACAGTCGAAACCAAGTTCAGATGGGAATCCATTTTGATTTTTATAATTTAAGACAGCATCGGTTATAAATCAAATTAGACTAAACAATTAATTAGTATTATTGTTAAAACAAAAAAATAAGATGTTAAAAACTATATATACCCTTTTCTTTGGCAGTCTATTACTGATCGGAACGCAAATTTTTCTTTCTTCAAGTTCCAATGGTAGAGCTTTTTCAGCCAATGATGGAAATACAGGAGCACCCAATGAAGGTCAAACGTGTAGAAGTTGTCACGGTAATGGATTTGGAACCACAGTAGTCATTGAAATCCGAAACTCTGTAGGTTCTAGAGTCACTTCTTATATTCCTGGGGATGTGTATGAATTGATTGTGGATGTAAACACAACGTCTACGCCTTCAAGATTTGGTTTTCAGATTGTAAGTTTATCCCAAAACAACGGAGCTTACAATGCATGGAGCAATCCTTCAGCAAACACGCGGATAGCAAATGCTTCTAACGGAAGATCTTATGCTGAGCACAGAGGAAAAAGCACGACAAATTCATTTAAAGTGGATTGGACCGCTCCCGCTTCCGGAACAGGAGATATTACCTTTTATGCTGGAGGAGCTGCAGTGAATAACAATGGAAATACTAGTGGAGACGGAGGAAACACAACTTCTTTAATAGTAACAGAGAAGGTAAGTACAACTATTGATGAGAATGTCTACAAAGTAGGTTTTAATGTTTCCCCAAATCCTGTGAACGATCAATTGACTTTAAGTAACCTATCAAATACGGCATTTATAGGTAAACTAAACATTGTAAATATGCTAGGAAGTGTATTAGTATCGAAGCAAGTAATGATTGGATCATTAGCAAATTACACGACTGATTTATCTGACTTGGAAGCCGGTGTTTATTTCATACAATGGATAGAGAAAAATGGTCAGCAACGAGTGCAACGATTTGTAAAACAATAATTAGGAAATAAGAATAGTAATGCAGCTTGTAAAAGTGATTTTACAGGCTGTTTTGTTTTTGAACAATTCTTACAAATAGAGCTATAGATGTAAAAAAACGCTTACCTTTGTACCCGTAAATAAATAATGATTTACGAGGTTATTGTAACAGCATTAGAGTATTCCGTGTCAATTTTATATTGAACTCCTTATTTTTCTCTTATTTTTTGTCGTCAATAACACCCTTTCGTAGGACAGGTTAATGTTTCTACACAACTAAAATAACTCAATGGCAAAATCACAACAAACGTATAACAAGAAAGAGAAGGAAAAAGCACGTTTAAAGAAGCGAGATGAAAAAGCGAAAAAACGTGAAGAAAGAAAAGCTAATTCTGAAGGCGGCGGTCTTGAAAACATGATGGCATACGTCGATGAGAACGGTATGATTACCGACACTCCTCCGGATCCGTTAAAGAAGAAAAAGATAATTAAAGCGGAAAGTATTGAAATTGGTGTTCCTAGAAGAGCTGAAGAAGATGAAGAGCCAACAGAAAGAACAGGAAAGGTTGCTTTCTTTAACGATTCTAAAGGGTTTGGATTTATCAATGATTTAGATACACAAGAGAAATTCTTTGTTCACGTGAATGGATTGACGGAACCAATACAAGAAAATGATAGAGTTACTTTTGAACTAGAAAGAGGATTGAAAGGCATGAATGCCATCAATGTGAAAATAATAAAGTAATCGATTAAAATATATTTAAGCGGCTCAGTTTTAAACCAACTGAGCCGCTTTTTTTTTGAAACGTATTCACTCTTTTGCTTTTCAAGTTGGTTATTTCTTCCACTTGAAACTGTATCTTTGCAACTATGAAATTTGAAGATTACTACCTCGTAGATCAATTAAAGAAAAGTATCTCTAAGATTGGTTATAAGCGCCCTACAGACATTCAATTTAAGTCAATTCCACCGATATTAAATGGGGAAGATGTATTGGCCATTGCGCAAACAGGAACCGGTAAAACTGCAGCTTTTGCCATTCCAATCATTCATACAATTCATTCACGGAAACTAATTAAACGTCCCGATGGAGTAAAATGCTTGGTCATGGCACCGACTCACGAATTGGCACTGCAGATCGAGAACGTATTTAAAGTATTGGGGAAAGGCACAAAAGTGACTACGTTTTGTATTCACGGTGGAGTAGATCAAGATCCTCAGAAAGAACAATTGGAAAAAGGGGTGGATATTTTAATCGCAACCCCTGGTCGATTGTTTGATTTAGTTAGTCAAGATGTATTGAACCTTAGTCGAGTTGAGATCTTAGTGTTGGACGAAGCTGATCATATGTTGGATTTAGGTTTTATAAAAGACATCAACGATTTGATGCGTCATTTGCCTAAAGCACGACAAACCCTATTCTTTTCTGCAACCATTAATGAACGAATTAAAAAATTAGCTTATTCGCTAGTTACTAATGCCATTCGAATTCAAATTTCTCCAAAAGATCCTGTTGCTAAAAACATTGAACATGCGGTAGCTTTTATAGAAATGGATGATAAGCGATTTTTTCTAGGTCATCTGCTACAAGAAAATGATGGGTTGAAAACATTGGTTTTTGTGCGCACTAAAGTTCGTGCTGAACGATTGAAAAAAGCATTGGAGCGAGTTGAAATAGATTCAGAAACATTACACAGCGATAAAGAACAAGCAGAACGAGAAAAAACCATGCGTAATTTTCGTCATGGCGATCTGAAAGTATTAATCGCTACAGATATTAGTGCAAGAGGTATCGATATTCCCGATGTTGAATATGTAATAAATTACGATTTGCCAGAATCTCCTGAACATTATGTTCACAGAGTAGGACGAACAGGTAGGGGAGACAAGAAAGGACAAGCCATCTCATTTTGCAGTAAAGAGGAAAAGGAAATGCTCAAAACCATTGAAGAAAGTTTAGGCAAACCAATTGCTCGACTAGAAATTTCTAAAACGGACTATGATTATACAGTCAATAAAACAGAATCAAAAGAAGACGACTGGCAAGCATTAATGAATGATGCTGAAATGATTGAAAAAAAGATCAAGAAGAAATTTAAAAAGTAAACAATCACTTAAATTAAATCGCATAAACAATATGAAAGCAATTAATTACATCACCTTAGCAATTTCTATTTGTTGTATTTGTTTAGTCATTTATTCATTTAAACCAGAAGGTGGTCTTTATGAGTTTAAAACCATTACAGTTGTAGAATCTATTGTCCCAAACGGACTTGGACGTTCTAGAATGATAGAAACCCTAGAAGTAAAAGATTACAAGGAGTTCTCAAAAGTAATGTCTGAAGATGATAATGAGCGAAATAAGTCAGATCGAGGTGACATTAGGGCGCATAATTACGAAGAAACAAAGCTCTTGAACTTCTTTAATATTGGAGGTATTCGTTTCCAAAACATAGCAGCCAATGATGCGATTGTAAATTCAAGAGTCAGTCAATTTTTAGATGAAGGATGGGAAATTGTGAGTATTAACTCAGGTGTAGAATCAGTGGGAAGTGCTGATGATAATAACGGTTTATTCATCACAAGGTTTTACTTTAAGAAACAAATGAATTAGATATATATAATTTCTAAATTCAAAAGCCCTACTCATCATTTTAACAATGAAGGGTAGGGCTTTTTTACTAATTTAACTAACTATGACTTAAACTAAAGGTAAGACAATCAATGAATGAAAAACGCTGCTTCAATTTTCAAATAAAATCAATAATTGGAATTAATTTAAAAATTTACTAACCTAGTATTCTAAATCTAATTATTATGACAGCAACTACAAAAGCACCTACATGGTTTAAAGCAACTGCAATCATTGCATTAATATGGAACCTTTTAGGCGTGATCGCCTATCTAAGTCAAGCGTTTATGCCTCCAGAATTATTAGAAGCAATGCCCGAAGCTGAACGTGCATTATTTGAAAACACTCCAGCATGGGTAACGGCAGCTTTTGCAACAGCAGTTTGGGGCGGAGCGCTAGGGAGTTTGCTGCTAATACTCCGTAAAAGCGCCGCTTTTCAAGTGTTTATTATCTCCTTAATAGGAATTGTTGCCCAGCTATCATGGAATTTATTTTTTGGCAAAACAATGGAAGTTTATGGACCTGGTAGTATGGTAATGCCAATCATGGTATTATTAATCGGAATCTATTTGGTTTTCTTTGCTAAAAGTTCAAAATCAAAAGGCTGGATTAATTAATTATAGCGTCTTCTGATTAAATTCGTTTTTCTTCTGTTTTATATTTTCTTGGAATTTGTAGTGCAACTTCTAATTCAATTAAATCGTCATTTACTCAACATCTAGAATCTTTTTTACGCCATCCATCCCTAAAAATTTTACCATGAAAAAAATCCTATTTACTTTATTGATATCACTAGCTTTAGGAAGCTTTGTGAATGCGCAATCCATTGTTTATGTTGACTCTAGTGCAACAGGCACCAACAATGGCAGCAGTTGGACAAATGCCTATACCAATCTACAAATAGCGCTTGATAATGCTAGTATTGGAGATTCTATTTGGGTAACAGCTGCCCACTATTTTCCTACAAAAGCAATTGGAAGTTCTACAGATCCTAGAAGTAAATCGTTCATTTTGCCTAAAAGTGTATTACTATTCGGTGGATTTTCAGGTACAGAAATTACTTTGAGTCAACGAAATTCATCTAAAATGACAACCTTAAATGGTGACATAGGAACATTGAATGATTTCTTAGACAATTCCTATCATGTAGTAATAGGTATAAGAACTAGTGGGACAATTAATAATTTTCGTATTAAAAATGGTTTTGCATTAAATCATGGATATGATTTAATTGGGAATGATACTATTCATCAACATTCAGGTGCAGGAATCTATTTAGACAGTTCTAATATTGTGTTTTTATCTACCATTCTTAGTAGCAATATTGCATTAAATTCAGGAGGAGCTATTTTCAATAGGAATGGATCATCACAATTCAGTGATTTTGCATTTTTAAATAATTCAATCACTGATACAAGTGGAATCTTTCTTGGATATGGCGGTGGAGGAGCTGTTTTTAATTTAAATAGTTCGCCTAGTTTTAACAATGGGACCTTTCATGGAAATATAACCTACACCGTACAAGGAGGTGGAGCCATTCGTAATGAGTTTTCTAATGGGACTTATGTTAACGTTACTTTCGATAGCAATATGACATTTTACGGAGATGGCGGCGGAGGCATGTATAACTTGAATAGTAATCCAACTATGATAGATGTAGTTTTTGATTCCAATAGAACCGATGGAGAAGCAGGAGCCATTTATAACGATCAAAGTAGTCCCATTATGACTCGTGCTATGTTTATGAATAACGTGAGTGGTCCAAATGGTGGCGGTGCTATGGAAAACGATGCAGGAAGCAATGTGGTTATTAATCAGGGTATATTTCAAGGAAATGCTTCAGGAGGAAATGGTGGCGCGATCCAAAATTGGAAAAGCAGTATCGTTTTGAATGATGTAAGATTTATGAATAATCATTCTGGAGCTGATGGTGGTGCCATGTGCATTTATAACACCAGTTCTCCATCTATTACCAATTGTACATTTACCAACAATACTGCCGTTGGAAATGGCGGGGCTTTGTATGTTGAACGTAATTCCAATCCAATCATTACCAATACATTAATAGCTAGAAATCATTCGGGTAATAAAGGAGGCGGAATCCATGTAGTAGCAGGAGCAGGAGCGTGTAATCCAGTAGCTACAAACGTAACCATTGCCAACAATAAAGCAGACGTGAGCGGTGGTGGAATCTATGATGATGGTGCAGGAAATAGTAAAGTTAGAAACAGTATAATTGCAGGCAATAAAGCGCTTATAAACGATGATGCGGATGTGCCTATCGCATTAATTGCCACTGCAGTTAATAATGTAATTGTGGATCAAGACTTTTATTTGAACGGGGTAACTGCTCCAACTCCTTTTACAGGCTTGGTTTTTACAGATTCATTATTGAATGACTTTACACTAATCGCAAACAGCCCTGCAATTAATGTGGGCGACAGTGGTTATTTTGCAGCTTCTGCTATTCCTAATATTTCTGCTGCGACTTTAGATTTAGGCAGTTCAGACCGAATTATGGGGAGTAATATTGATTTAGGAGCTTATGAATACTGTGCTCAGAACTTTACTTCGAATGTATTTGTGTATGCTAGTCCTTCAGCTACAGTGGCGGTTGACTCTACGATTACACTAACAGCCAATAGTGTTATAAAAGGTTTTAGACCAGCCTATTTATGGAGTTTAAATGGTGTTTCGCTGAACAGAAACCCATTAGATAGCAGTATAACTTTGGTAGCAGGAACCGATTTTGTAAATGGAGATACAGTGAAAGTAACTTTAGCGCCACGGGATAAATGTGTTTCTCGTTCTGATACTTTTATTGTGTTGAATGTTACGAATCCTCCTGTTGGATTAGCAAACCCAATTTCAACTAAACCCACTTTGACAGTATATCCAAATCCAAATAATGGAACTTTTACCATCAAAGCTAACTTGATGAGTGAACAGCAATATTATGTTAGAATATTAGATTTAACTGGTCAGGAAGTTTATCAAACAACAATAGCTGGATGTGGTAGTGAAGTAACTAAGCAATTAAATCTTGGTGATCAATTGTCAAAAGGAATTTATTTCATCACAATGGGTAATTCTCTAGAAAATCAAACGGTTCAAAAAATAGTCATTCGATAATGGGATTAAATCCTACAATAATTGACAGTCCAACAAGAATGATTGTTGGGGTGTCGGCACAAATGAGTTACAGCAATATGCCAATTCCTCAACTGTGGAAGAAATTCAAACCCATGGTTGAGGAAATTGAGCATAAAAAGGATGAATTGTTTTATGCCATTCAAGTTTATACAAATGACCATTTTGAAACTTTTGATCCTGAAAAGCTGTTTGAAGTCTGGGCAGGAGTAGCCGTTGCTGACTTTAATGTTTTACCCAACCCCTTTTTATGCTTAGTAATTCCTGCGGGAAAGTATGCTGTTTTCACTTTAGTCGGTCAAGATATTGGAGGGTTGTATTCCAAAATAATTGGTGAGTGGATACCCAATTCTAGTTATGCCATTGCCAATCGGCCCCATTTCCAAGTGATGGGTGATCAATACAAAAACAATCAACCTGATTCTGAAGAAGAAGTTTGGTTTCCTATTCAATAAACGGCACTATTGTCAGTATTTCGTCTCAAACCTTTCCCACCTTTAGTTTCAATTTTCATTAGTTGTTAAAATAGAATAAATCCATTACTGCTTCTTCATGTTTACCTCCGTTTTCTATGTTTCTGCCTTTATAGGTATGGTAGTTGTTCCGATGAACGTAATTCTAAAACATAAATAAAACGAGATGAGTAAAACGATAGTATTGAATAATCGCCCGGAAGGGACACCAGAATTATCCGACTTTAAATTTATAGATGTAGAAACACCAAAACCAGTAGATGGGGAAGTGTTATTGAAAGCACGCTATGTTTCTGTAGATCCTTATTTAAGGGGTAGAATGCGTGACCAGAAATCATATATTCCTCCATTTAAACTGAATGAACCGATTACTTCAGGTACTATTGCTGAAGTCATTGAATCAAAAAATAGTGACTTTAAAAAAGGAGATTTCATCAGTGGAAATATTGCGTGGAGTGAATACCAAGTTCACAACGGAAAAGGATTGACAAAAGTAGATCCGGAAGCTGCACCTTTATCAGCCTACCTTGGGGTAGTTGGAATGACCGGATTAACCGCCTATTTTGGATTGATGGACATTGGGAAACCCAAGAAAGGGGAAACCATAGTAGTCTCAGGAGCTGCAGGCGCAGTGGGAAGCGTGGTAGGACAAATTGGAAAGATTAACGGCTGCCGCGTGATTGGAATAGCAGGAACGGACGAAAAAGTAGAGCTACTAAAATCCAATTTTGGATTCGATGCTGCAATCAATTACAAAACAACGACTGACATGACGGCAGCCATTGCAGAATTGGCGCCAGATGGAGTAGATGTCTATTTCGATAATGTAGGTGGAGAGATTACAGATGCTGTGATGCAAAATATAGCAAGAAATGCTAGAGTGGTGGTTTGTGGTGCAATTTCTGTCTATAATGACACCGAAACCCCAATGGGTCCTCGTGTAACTCCTACGCTCATTAAAAATAGTGTGTTGATGCAAGGATTCACAGTTGGGAATTATGCGAATCAGTTTGAGGAAGGAATGAAACAATTGTCTACTTGGTTGAAAAATGATCAACTGAAATATTCAGAAACAATCATGGAAGGATTTGAGCAAATTCCACAAGCCTTTTTAGATCTTTTTGAAGGAAAAAATAAAGGGAAAATGATTGTAAAGATTTAAATCTAATCCATTAATTGATTCATTATTCATTAAAAAATAAAGAAACATGACTATCGAGAAGAAACAAGTATTAGTAGCAGGAGCAAACGGAACAACAGGAAAATTCATTGTCAATTTATTGAAGGATTCTACCGCATACGAACCAATTGCGATGGTACGAAAAGAAGAACAACAACAATCGTTTGAAAAAGACAATGTAAAAACAGTTTTAGCGGATTTAGAAGGTGATGTCAGTCATGCGTTAAAAGGCATTGATAAAGTCATTTTTGCAGCAGGTTCAAAAGGAACCAATGTCATTGGAGTGGACCAAGAAGGGGCCAAGAAGTTAATGACAGCAGGGAAGGAAGCAGGAATTTCAAAATACGTCATGTTGAGTTCGATGGGTGCTGATAATCCATCTAAAGCGGATGACTTAAAAGATTATTTACTTGCCAAACAAAACGCCGATAAATTCTTGAGAGCTTCAGGGTTAAATTACACGATTATTCGCCCTGGTACTTTAACAGATGAAGATGGAGATGGGAAGATTGAATTAGAAGAAAAGTTGGGTAAAAGAGGAAAGATCACCAGACAAGATGTTGCTAAAACGTTAGTTGAAGTCTTAGATGAAAATATATTACTGAACCAAACTGTTGAGATCTTGAGTGGGGATGAATTGATTATCGAGGCGGTAAGTTAGAGGTCATGAATTAGAAATTTGACCGTTTACCATCAACATTAATTTAAAAAAAAGAAATTATGAAATTTAAAAGATCAGCAAGTGCTCAATGGAAGGGCAGTGGAAAAGAAGGAAAAGGAACGATATCGACACAAAGCACTGTATTGGATAGTGCTCAATATTCATTTGGAACTCGATTTGAGAATGGAAAAGGAACCAATCCGGAAGAACTGATTGGTGCAGCACATTCCGGTTGTTTTGCAATGCAATTGAGCTTTTTATTGGGTGAAGCAGGTTTTACTCCTGAATCATTGGATGTGAAAGCAGAAGTAAATTTTGAAGATGGAGAAATCAAGCTCATTACTTTACATTTAAAAGGCAAGGTTCCAAAAATAGATGAGACAAAATTCAAAGAAATTGCGACAAAAGCAAAAGAAGTTTGTCCCATTTCAAAATTATTAAATGCTGAAATTGAGCTAAATACTGAGTTAGTATAAAGTAGTTGAGTGATTTAAAAAGTTAAAGCCATCTCTTTCGAGATGGCTTTTTTTCGTAAAGAATATTACAGTTGAGTCTTTTTGTGTAAGTATTTTTGAGTTATTTACATTTGATGAAAACAATATGAGTACTTATTGCTTTCATTACTATTAAACTTAATATTAAAAGTCATGGAGTATTTTATTATTGTTCTTCAATTAATTGTAGGCATTAGCTTATTAAATGTTTGGTTAGTTCAAGCTAAGAAACCATCAAAGTGGCGCGGAGGAAGCGCAAAAACATTAAAAGAAGAGTTCAAGGTGTATGGCTTACCTGATCAATTATTTTACATTATTGGATTCTTTAAAGTAGGTTTGGCAACATTATTATTGATCTCCATCTATTTTACCGATTTTACAGCCATTGCTACATTTGGATTGGCTTTTTTCCTTTCCGGATCTATTTTAATGCACCTTAAAATCAAAGATCCAATTTCGAAATCATTTCCAGCTATTTTATTCTTATCGATGTGTTTGGTTATTGCATTGTTAGGTTAGAGAGTAAGGTAATAGCCATAAGCCAAATATCCATTTAGAACCATAAAGACAAACGAAGGAGAACTTTCATAAAAGTTGTCCTTTATTTTTATGCGGGTAATAAATCCCATGAGCATTAATAAGCTCAAACCCACTGCGGAGAAAAGTGCTAGTAATGGAATGATTTCGAAACCAATCACCAATCCTAAGCCTCCAAGAATTTGCAGTATTCCGGTCAGTTTTCGTTGTGCTTCATTTAAGCCAAAACGTTGAAATTCTTTTACCATCTTTTTTGAGAATAAACACGAAAGTCCATATCCAAAGAAACATAAACCAACAAAATAGGTAATCAATTTAATTCCAAACATAGTCCAATAAAAACAACTCTAAAGTCCTAATGTTTTTACAGGCGCTTAATTGTTTGTAATTAGATCGATTGGAGAAAGCATTAGACGTTTGAATAGCTGAAAGATTGTGAATTAGAAAGAATTCCTTGAAAGAAGTGATCTATTTTTATTGATTCTCTTAAAGAATTATTTTGTGAGCTTTTCAAAAAAGCTGTAGTTTGGTTGAGATAAAATAAATCCAAACCAATGAACCGCTTCGATCGCATAACTGCTTTACTGATTCAACTCCAATCCAAAAAAGTAGTGAAGGCTCAAGATTTAGCTGATCGGTTTGAGATTAGCCTGCGGACAGTTTACAGAGACATTCGAACGTTAGAAGAAGCGGGAGTTCCTATTTATGGAGAAGCTGGAGTGGGGTATTCCATCATGGAAGGATATCGTTTGCCACCGGTTTTGTTTACTCGTGAAGAAGCGACTGCATTAGTAGCAGCCGAAAAAATGATGGAGAATTTTACCGATTCTGCCACTCAAAAGAACTTTCAGTCTTTTCTATATAAAGTGAAATCGGTATTGAATTCCAATGAAAAAGACATGGTGGAATCATTGGAAGATCAGATCTTAATTCGGAAAAGGAAAAAGCCAGCTGCCGGACCAGAGAATGCGTTGGATATCATCTTGAAGTCAATCTCCAGTAAGTCGGCCATTCGGATTCAGTATAAAGCATTTGGAAAAGAGGCTTTAACGGATAGAGTAGTAGAACCCATTGGCGTTTACCATGAGGAAGAAAATTGGTACACCGTTGGGTTTTGTCAATTACGACTAGAATATCGAAATTTTCGAGTGGATCGGATGGAATCTATTGAAATGCTAAACACCAAACAAACGGCAGAACGAATCTCCTTCTCGGATTATCAAAAACTAAACAATGAATTTCCTGATGCATGTGAGAAAGTAAAAGTAATCCTTCAAGTAGATGTAAAAATTGCACGTTTCCTAAGCAATCGCAAACAGTTTTACGGTTTTGTTTCGGAAAGAAATCTAGGAGAAACGGTAGAAATGACTTTTGAAACCACCTACTTAAATGATGCCTTTGCACGGTGGTTGCTGATGTTTGCAGACTACGCAACCATTATAGAACCTTTAAGTTTAAAGGATAGGATGATGGAAATTATTCGGCAAATTGAAGAAAAGCATCAATTGGAAAAATCCTACTGACAAAGGGTTGTCACTGGCTGCGTTTAGATTTGTCTCACCAACTTAAATCTAAAACTATGCTAGCTAAAATTGCCATCCAACATCAAACTTTAGTTTTTCGAACCTCTGTTAATAGTGAACAGCAAGGCAACTTAATCCAAAGCTACTTATTGGCAATAGAAGGTGTTTCTGAAGTCAGTTTTGACTTGGAAGACTGGGAAAATGTGTTAAGAGTAGTTGGTGATGAAACTATAGAAAGTGAAGTGATAGAGAATTGTTTATCCAATTTTGGGGTTGAGATAAGTGAATTGGAATAAAGTAGATTGGATTTGTGCCTGCTAATAAAAGCAGAAAAATGTTATTAATTTTGTCATTATGAAAACTCTAGAAAATCTTTTTATTTCAAATAGCAATACTAATAGTCTTTTAACTTTCTGTTTAAAACCACTATTGGTGATATTTATTCTTTTACCGTTCAAATCTGAAGCACAAGAATTTGACTGGGTTTTTAAATCAAATAGTATAGGATCAGAAGTTATACAATCAATGGCTATTGGAAAGTCAGAACATTTATATGTTACGGGCAAACACAGTGCCCCAACGGATATAGATCCAAGTTCAAACGTCTATAATATTAGAAGTTATGGTACTACTCAAGCGGATTATGATGGTTTTATTATTAAATACGATACGTTAAAGAATGTAATATGGGCAAAGACTTTTTACGATTATTATAGCATAGATCTCAATCATTTATCACTTGATAGTGATGATAATGTTTTTACTACAGGACAGTTTCGACTATCTTGTGATTTTGATCCTGATACAGCTGTAGAATATAGATTAACAGTATCTAATCAAATTCATTGGGCTGCATTTGTTTGTAAATTAGATAGTTTAGGCCAATTTGTTTTTGCCAAACACTTTAATGGTAGCACGGAAGGTAGGAAAGTTATTTCAGATGCGAATAAAGATATAGTAGTTGCTGGCAAATATTCTAATACTGTTGATTTTGATCCGGATCCAAATGTAATATTTAATCAAACAAGCTATGGATTAGGAGATGGATTCGTAGTTAAATTAGATTCAAATGGAAACTTTAAATGGGTGACTACTTTTAACACACGTTGGAGGTCTGAAATTTACTCTATGGATTTAGATCAATATGGAAATATTTATGTAATAGGTGATTTTGACGATTCTATTAGTTATACTTCTAATCAGCAACATTTTGGTGTCGTAAATCAGGTAGAAGATAGAGGGACCTTCGTTGCTAAGTTAGATCCTGCAGGGAACGTAGTTTGGATAAATAAAGTTTTTGAAACTCATATTGGAACAGAAGAGGAGCAAATTGCAGTAGGAAATAATGGAGAAGTATACATTTCAGGAGTATATAGCGATAGTGTCCTGTATTTTGAAAACGGCTTACCGAAACGATTAGCTCATGTGGATAAAAAAGAAATCTTTCTAGCAAAAATAGATTCTTTAGGAACAACGAGTTGGGTAAAAAGCTTCAGAGGAATGAACGATCAACGAATATTAGATATTGATTTCTATGATGATCATTTATTATTAGCAGGAAATACTTATGATAAGATAGATATGGATATTGGAGTAGATTCTGCTTATATTCTAAACAATTGGGGTAAGGTCGGCGTATTTTTTACTGAATATGACTTAGATGGAAATTACAGATGGGCAAGAAACATTGTTTCTCATTCTCCAAACTTTGTTTCAGACATAGAAGAAAGTAAAAGTGGAAATATCTACTTTGCAGGTATTTTACGCAATCCTTCAGATTTCGACCCACGACCTTCAAGTTATCTTTTAGGACCAAGCAATTCACTTGGTGATTTTTATATAAGCAAATTTAGTCGTTGTATTCCGGATATAGATACTCTTTCATTTACCATCTGTCAAGGAGATACTTTACTAGTTGGTGGTTTGCGTCTGCACAGTGAGAAAATTCACAGAGAAATAAATATGAATGTAAGGGGTTGTGATAGTATTATATACTACAATCTAATAGTAGACTCCTCATATGTATCAAATCAACAAACATCTATTTGTGAGGGTGATAGTGTATTTATTTACGGAAAATATAGAAAAGTCGCGGGGATTTACTCCGATAGTTTACAAACAGTTAATGGATGTGATAGTTTATTTACCACTACTTTAATGATTGATTCCAACTTTATTCAGCAAGCTACACAATCGATTTGCCAAGGAGATAGTGCATTGATATTTGGTAAATATCAGAGTTTAGCAGGTGTTTTCACAGACAGTTTACAAAGTACAAAAGGTTGCGATAGTATCTTAACTATTTCTCTAATAATTGAAAACAATTACTCTCAGCAATATACACAGTCGATTTGTCAAGGAGATAGTGTTTTGATATTTGGTAAATATCAGAGGTTTGCAGGCGTTTACACAGACAGTTTACAAAGTACAAAAGGTTGCGATAGTATTTTGACTACAACTTTGAGTATAGATTCTATTGATACCACAATAATTACCAATTCCAATGTATTAATAGCGAATATTGTCAATGCTAATTATCAATGGTTAGATTGCAATCAAAACTATGCTATCATTTCAGGAGAAATAAGCCAGTCGTTTACTGTTACTCATACAGGGAATTATGCTGTTGAGATAACTTTCAACGGTTGCAAAGATACTTCCGCATGCATAAACATAATTCCAGTTTCATTGGAAGAAATTAATAGTACAATTGAGCAGTTTGAATTATTCCCAAACCCAACAAAAGACCAACTTAGAATTAAAGGAATATTCAAAATCAACTCGATAGAAATATACAACAATACAGGGCAATCTATTCTCAAACAAACTAACAATTCGAACCAAATTGATGTGAGTGATTTTACTCCGGGAATCTACTTCATTAGAGTACAAACAGAAAAAGGAATGGAAGTGAGAAAGTTTGTGAAGCAGTGATTTAAATAAATTTCTATTCTGTATACTTTAAAACAGATAAATAAAAAGTGTTTTCCTTTATTCACAAGAAATAGATAAAATATATGAGGTGCGGTTGCTTAGTTGATTTCAGAGATCGTTAGTGTATTATTTTGTGAGTGTTATGACAGAAAGTTTAGTAAAATTAATCTAGGTTATTATACTTGTATTATTTTGAAATTAATGATATAATTGTACATACTTTTTTTACATCTATTTCTAGCCTAATATTTTGCGTTTTACCTTACTCATCATCTCCTTATTTTTCATCTCCATTTCTACGATTGGGCAAATCAATGCTAGTTTTGATTATTTCAAAACTGATTCCATTGCATCTAAAAAATACTCGAGTTTATTTATTAGTAATTCTGATAGTGTTTGTAAATCAATAAAAGGAAATAAAGAGTATAAGTCATTTTGCAAAAATCGAAAAGAGATTATTGAGTGGAGTTTTTTAGAAAATGAGTATTTATTTGATGATAAGATTTACCCTAAGTTAAATGAAATATTTAATGAGATAAAATCTAATAACCCAGAGTATCAATTTCCCGAAATAACCCAGGTTTTAGTTGGAAATTCAGTCGTACCAAATGCTTATTGTTACGGAAATGGAGTGCTTGTTTTTAATTTAGGTTTACTGAATCGGTTGTATACTGAGGATCAAGTTGCATTTGTGATTGCACACGAAATGGCTCATCAAGCACTTGATCATGTTGATTCGAGGATTAAAAAAGTCATTGCTTTTAATAATTCTCGTGATCATAAGAAGGCGATAAGTGATATTAAAAAAATGGATTATGAGAATCAAGAAGCATATGATAATTACAAGTTAAATACCACAATGAATTTCAGAAAACAGGGTAGAAGTAGAGAGATAGAAGCGGATTCATTAGGAATTAAACTATTAATAAATACCAAATACAATGAAGAGGAAGGCTTGGCAGCTCTTGATATTTTAGATGAAGTAGATCAAGAAAAATATAAGGATTCTATTGACTTTATAAAGGTTCTTAGTTCGGACAAATACAAATTTAATACAGATCTACTAAAGAAAAGAGGAGGTCTTGATGTAGAACAGGAGTTTGATAAAGAAATAGCGGATGCTTTAAAAACACACCCTGATTGTAAAGATCGAATTTCTTTTTTGAAGAATGAATTTCAATTGACAGAAAGTATTAATGGGGAATATATAGAATTACCCTTATTTTTTGAAATGATTGATTTTAAATTAATTCAAGTTGATTATTTGAATCATCGATATGGAAGAGCATTAAAGAATACTATGCTATTAGAGAAGTATTATCCCAATGATTCTTTATTAAAAACGATGAATGCTATCCTTCTCGCAGAAATATATTTAGCTCAGTTAGATCATCGAATTCGAGAAGTAGTGCCTGCACCATCTGATGACTATGATTTTAACTATCATCGTGTTTTATTGATTATTTCAAATATTCGATTGTCGGAATTAAAAGAAATGTATAATGGCTATATGGTTACTAATCAATATAAAATGCATAATAATTCAGAACATAAGTTATACCTCAAGTATTTGGATTCTAAATTGAATAATAAAGCGAACTCAGAAGAATTAAAACTGAAGTATCTAAAGGATTACCAAAACGGAATGTACCGTAACTCTATAAATTAAACAACTAAATATGAAAATGAAATTAAGTTTAGGCTTGATGTGTTTATTGCTAATTGTTGGCAACACATTCGCTCAGAAAACAAAAGTATCAGATGTAATCAAAATTAATCCAACTAATATTCAGCCCATTTTAAAAGGCGACGATGTTGCAGGTTACTACATGTTTTATTTTGCCGATAAATTAAAAGGTGGAGATAATTCTTATAAGTTGAGAATTTTAGATGAAAACTTAAATGAAGTAGCAGAAGAAAAGATTGTTGCTAGTAAGTATATCTCTTTATTAGAAGCTCATTATAATGGAGATGTATTGTGCTTTAAATTTTATAGTGCAAAGGAGAAAGAGATCACTTTGCGATTTTATGATGACAAAGCTCAAAAGATTTATACAAAATCATACGAAGTTTCTAAGCAAGAGCGTAGAATGATTTTAGCAAATCAAAATCAAGGAATGGAGGAAATTCCAACGATTACACCTGTAATTGGTAAAGGATTTTTAGTTGCGACTCCAGTTAAGAATGATAAAGTTGGGTATGAATTGGTTTTCTATCCAAATTCTAAAACAACAAAAGGATGGAAATATGGATCTAAAAAAACATCTCCACTTCTTGAGTTTATTACTGTGTCTGATGTATCTGAAGATGTAATTGTAAGTATTGTGGGCTTGAAAAGTACATTGATGTCGAAGCAAGTGGAATACCAAATATTAGCGTTGGATGCAAATACAGGAAAGGAGCTTTTCAGTAGAAAAATGAGTGCTAACAAATACGAAGAAAGCATTACAAATACCTACTACGATTCTAAAAATAAAGAGATTAATGTTTTTGGTCTATATTTTAAAAGAGGTGATAACCCAATTACAGATAAAAGTATTGGAATTGTTTCAAAAACCTTAGACTTAACAGGAAAAGAAAAAAGTTTCAAATACTCCTCATGGGCTTCTGATATCTCGAAAGTGGCAAAAGGTTCTGATAAAGCTAAATTAAAAGATGCAGGAATTATTTACTTTCACAAATTCGTAAGAAAAGATGATGGAACATTTTACGGTGTTGGAGAAGCATACAAAAAGACTGTTTCTGCCGGAGGTTCTGCTTTAAAAGTTGCAGCATTAGCTACAGGTGGAGGTAGTGGTGCTAGTGCATTTCAAATTACTGTGACTGATTTTTACATTTTCCAATTCGACAAGGATAAAAACATTACTGGTGTTAAGGTAATTGATAAATCTATCAGTCGAGTACCGCTTCCTTCTGGTGCCGGAATTTATGGAGCTCAAGTTTTAGCCATGCTTGTAAAGGCCTATGGAGGATTCGATTTTGAGTATGCAAAAACCATTAATGATGGAAAGACAGTTGCCATATTCTATAAGAATTATGAAAAGAGAAAAGGAGAAAAAAATAAAACGGTTGCAGGAGTTATTTCCAATACGAATGGAGACTATATAGTCGATAAAATTGATATTCCTACAGAAGCAGACTTTGTAAAAGTATTGCCAGCGATTGATGGTAATATCTTGTTTATTGAATACTACAGAAAGGAGAAGAATCTCGAATTCAATTTTAAAAAGATGAATTATTAATCGTTTTAAAATTGTGAAATGAATAAGAAGGTCCAACGTAAGTTGGGCCTTCTTTTTGTTCAAACTAAATTATTACCCAATAAAATAAATGAATATCCATTGAGTTTTTCTAATTTTCATATTCAATTAAATAAATTGTTTGTTTGAACGTTATTGCGAATAACCAAATTCCTCAACTTTGAAAATACATCTATTCTTAATCATCTCGATTCTTTTGAGTGTTCAACTAGCTTTTGGTCAAGTTCAGGGAGAACCAATCAAAAAGAAGTACACCATTAGTGGATACGTAAAAGAAGCCGGCAGCGGAGAGTTATTAATTGGAGCGACAGTTTACATACCTAGTTTGAAAGTAGGAACTGCAACCAATGGATATGGATTCTATTCCATCACATTGGAGTTAGACACCTTTCAATTAATTGTCTCGTATGTAGGTTACAGTGCGAAAGCCTTTCAAATAAATTTAAGTGAGAATATAAGTTTAGACATAGATATTTCTGCAAGTAATAGTTTAGAAGAAGTTCAGATTGTTGCAAGTCGAAAGCAAAAAATAAGTGAAAGTACCCGTATGAGTGTTATTGAAATTCCCATTCAACAAATCAAGGATATCCCTGCACTTTTAGGTGAAAAGGATGCCCTAAAGGTCATTCAATTGATGCCTGGTGTCCAATCTGGAAGTGAGGGAAATAGTGGTTTATATGTGCGTGGTGGCGGACCTGATCAAAACTTAATCATACTAGACGATGCAACAGTTTATAATGCATACCATCTATTTGGTTTCTTTTCATTGTTTAATGGCGATGCATTGAATAGCATTGAGTTAACCAAAGGAGGCTTTCCTGCTCGATATGGAGGTCGGTTGTCCTCTGTATTGGATATGAAAATGAAGGAGGGCAACAAGGAAGAATTCAAAGGGGAAGTTGGAGTCGGAGTACTATCATCTAGATTAACTTTAGAAGGACCAATAAAAAAAGGGAAGTCTTCTTTTCTTGTTTCTGGAAGAAGAACCTATATCGATGCATTAACTCGACCATTTATGTCAGCTGACGAGCAATTTGGTTATTATTTTTATGACTTGAATGCTAAAGTGAATTATGATTTTGGTAGAAAAAATAAAATCTATTTAAGTGGATACTTTGGAAAAGATCAAGCAAGTGCAAAATTTGATGGGGGAGATGAAGAATCAAAATTGTTTTGGGGAAATATAACAGGTACAGCAAGGTGGAACCACTTATTTAATGAACAGCTTTTCGCAAACACCTCATTCATTGTCAGTAATTATGACTTTGGTATTAGCAATATTAGCAAGTATGATAACGATGAATATGAGTTCAGAACCTCTTCTGGTATTCGAGATTACGCACTTAAAATTGATTTAGATTATCGACCTTCTCCTAAGCACTCTCTAAGAGCAGGTTTAATCTCTACCTACCACATTTTTACGCCAAGTTCAGTAGTTCTTAAGGATGAAGCAATCGGTTCATATAGAGATGATAAAACAACCATAAAAGCACTTGAAAATGGCGCATATATAGAAGATGATTTTACTATAACGGATCGACTAAAGTTAAATGGAGGTATTCGATTTAGTCACTTTTTGAATGAAGATCGCAACTATTTCCGAGCTGAGCCAAGAATAAGCGGACGCTATTTTATTGGAGAAGACTTATCTTTAAAGGCTTCCTATGCAAATATGAATCAATATATTCATCTACTAACACAAACAGGTTTAGGATTACCTACTGATTTATGGGTGCCGGCTACTAAAAGAGTGGCTCCTCAACAGTCCAATCAGTGGGCTATTGGTGTTGCAAAAGACCTCTCCAAACACGATCTTACGATATCTATAGAAACCTACTACAAGAAATCAGAGAATGTAATCGCTTATAAAGAAGGTGCTAGTTTCTTGGCATTGGATGCATTCGATTTTGATGATGAAGATGAGGATACGGATGAAGGGTTAAAATGGGAAAATAATATAACCTCTGGCCAAGCATGGAGTTATGGGGCAGAATTTCTGATTCAAAAGAAAGTAGGCCGTTTTTCAGGATGGATTGGGTATACGTTAAGTTTCACCCAATTTCAGTTTGACTCTTTGAACAATGGAGCCAAGTTCTGGGCACGATACGATAGAAGACATGACATTTCTGTTGTAGGAATCTATCAACTAAAGGAAAATAAAGAAAGTGGCAAGCGCATTACACTTTCTGCTACTTGGGTATATGGTACAGGAAATGCCATCACATTGCCAGAAAGTCAATACAGAGCAGGCACAAATATTGAGAATGGAAATTATTACAACCAAGTAAGTGAATACAGTGCTGTTAATGATTTTAGAATGGCTCCTTATCATCGATTAGATTTTGGTGCTCAATTTCATAAGAAAAAGAAAAGAGGTGAACGGACGTGGGAGGTGAGTTTCTATAATTTATACAACCGTCAAAACCCATTCTTTTATTATTCCGATACCGATATTAGAGGTAAAACCATTTTAAAGCAGGTTTCTCTTTTCCCCATTTTACCATCGATATCTTACACATTTAAATTTTAAAAGATGAGAAAGTATTTTAAAGCCCTTTTAATATTCAGTATCATATCTATTCTATTTTCCTGTGAGAAAGAAGCTAAAGATATTGAACTGCCACAAGTTGATCCTAAATTAGTTGTATTTGGATTCTTATCTCCTTCTGATTCATTAATTGAAATTGCTGTCAGTAAGTCGGTTCCCTATTTTGGAGTTAATTCTGGAAGTATATACGACCCAGTAACAGATGCTGTAGTTCTTTTAAGTTCAAGCAATAACACCATATCTATTCCTTATTCTATAGAAACAAGCTCATACATCTTTCCGAATAATGCGTCATTCCCAATTCTAGAAGGTGAGACTTATACCTTACAAGTTAGTTCACCAGGCGGGTTTTATGTATCTGGAAAAACCACAGTTCCTGCTAAGTCACCACAGCAGGTTAGGGTAGAAGTGGACTCATCTTTTAGAACGTCAAATGGGTTTTCTGAAACAGTATACCGCATTGTCACCTTGTGGCAGGATGAGCCCGGAATAAATAATTATTATCAGAATCAAATTGAAATTAATCAAGATAGTCTTAAAAGTAAAGAGTACTCATTTACCGTTTGTAGTTTATTCAAGAACGACCAAGGAGCGAATGGTCAAGAATTGAGTATTAATTGTAACTATTCAAATTACTATTACGAAAATAACTCAATGGCAGGAATTCAGGGGAATTCAATTCTATATACAACGGATATTTCCTACTATAAATACCATGTTTCATTAAATAATTATGTTGAAGATAATCCTTTTGCAGAACCATCGCGTATTTATTCCAATATTGAGGGAGGTTTAGGCTGTTTAGGTTCGTATTTAGTGAGTAAAGTTGAGTTTTAGAAATTAATTAATTACAGATCATTAGCTATATGATTTATAGAACTTAATGATAGATACTATCTGCTTCAGATGTAGCTTTAGTATTAGGTTCTGATACAATAAAAGGTGTAACATATTCGACCATTTGGATGGCCTTAGCCGTAAATCTCAGGGAAGGAAAGCCTATTCAACACGAATACTTTATTATGATCTAATAAATCTCATAACTTTTCTGAATTATTATTTGAATCACTAATTTACAATAGTATAGAAATCAAAAAGAGGGGTTAAATAATTATTTAACCCCTCTTTCAGCATTATAACTAACTTTAATTCCTTTTACTCACAAAACTGTCCAAAACCTGTATTGGAATTCTGATCCATCATAAGAATAGTGGTGTCTCTTGGGATACTATTAGAAGTCGTGGGAATAGCACCGTTATAGGTTAAACCCGGTTGAAAACCGATGGATTCCAATCGTGGAGGCCGGTTGGCATAAACATGAATCACTGAATATCCGAAATATTTAGGTGGAGTAGTCCCTCCATCTCTTGAACTTCCGCCATTTCCGGCTACAATTTGATAAGTAGAATCACCTTCAGGCTGACCTCTATAATAGCAATGCTGATGCGCTGAAAGCATTGCGGTTACTTCGTTGTTTCGCAACACGCTCCAAATCTTTTCGCTGTCAGGAAAACCTGAATGGCCTTTGTGATAAGCACCATCAAAATAAGCTGGCTTATGTCCCAGAACAAAAATATGATCTACAGTAGAATCCTTACGGTAAGTTTCTATTTGATTTTTGATCCAGTTAAAAGCAATTTGGCCTTCTACACCAACTTTACCGCCGGCACTTTCATTGTAAGTGTCTGTATTCATTACCACAAAGGCCGTTTTATGACGCACAAAAGAAAAGGTAGCTCGATTGTTTAGACTGTCCGTTTTCATGATTTCTCGATCTGCTGGCATATATGGCGTCATGTATTTCATCCAAACATCAGTAGCCCCCTTCAACGGATATTCCGGGCTGCCATAATGCAACAATTCATGATTCCCGGGCACGGCAACCAATTCAATGGCTTTTCGTTCAAAAGTAGTGGTGTATCTCTTTACCCATGCATTTAATTGGGTATTTAAATCGACGAGCGTATTTTCTCCTTCCACCATATCGCCTAGAAAAAACAACAATTCAGGTTGTGGCGAAATGGAATCCAAATCGGCAAAAATACGTTCAAGAACAGGTAAATTAGCCGCTGAAGGAACCGAAGCAATTTTATCTTTGTAGTTTACCCGGTTACAACCAACAAAGGCAAAACTAAAAATGGGTTTCTCCACCATCGAAGAGGTGGTCAGAAAGTCGGTAGTTGTTTCTAGTTCTTGTTCATCACTATTTGTTTGATTTTTTGAATTGCAGCTCATAAGAACTGCTGCGGCACTGAGAGTAAGAAAAAATGCAATCTTTTTCATCGTTTAAGTTAGTTTGGTTAGTTATAAATTTAATTTCACAGTGGAATAGATTTATCCCTTTCGTGTTAAAGATTTCGATAAATATAAAACATTCAATCAATTAAACAAGAAAATAAGGATGCAGCTTTTAGAAGTATTTGGTTGTAAATCCAATCTCTTGAGCAGGATATATTGGTATTTTCAATAGGAAACTCACCCTTCCTTTTTAATAAACAAGACTTTCAATTATCAACAGCCACTTAATTAAGTCCTATTTTAGACAATAGAGTTCCTACTTCTCCATAATTATAGACCTGAAGGTTAAGAGATTTTCTCAGATTAACTTTCTGTATTGGTCATTCACAACAAAAAGTCGTCATCCACTACATTTTTCGGAGACTCCATTTTTCACATTTTACTTTTGACCAAATGAGTCAAAACGGCTCTTTAAAATATAATTAGCCTTAATAAACCAATCTTATGAAAAAGAGAAAACCAATTCTATTTCAATTTTTATCTTCATACCTATTCCCATCGTTGATGTGTGTTGGGATAGCAAGTACTGTCCAAGGACAACAAGTATTTCCTGCTCAAGCACTAAAAACAGTGGCAACGAGTCAAATGGGGATTGCAAAAAGTAAAATTCAACCCAACATTAATAAAGCCGGAACTATAATTTGGGGAGCAGGTTCTTCGGATACTACTTCTAATTCCTTGGGTCAATTTAGGAATGGGTTTAGCACAGGAACAGTATCATTTAACCAATGGTCAGCAATTTCAATTAATCATAGTGGAGGTGCAGTTACCCCAGGGAATGCGTATTGGGTAAGAAACACAACTGGAACTGGACAAGGAGCATATTTTGGAACTACACCTGCTATTGCTTCACCGACTCGTGCTAATGGAGTGGCAATTTTTGATTCAGACTTTTTGGACAATGGTGGCACCGCAGGAGCTTTTAACCTAGGAACCTCACCTTCAAGACACAAAGGAGAGTTAATTTCTCCATCTTTCGACCTTACAGGTTATACTGATACTGCAATTGCTTTAAATTTTTTCTGTAAATGGAGAAATTTTCAAGTTTCAGAATTCTCTGCATCTATTTCACTAGATGGTGGATCAACTTGGACCACTAACTCAATTTTAAATGCATTGCCCTCTTCAAATGGAGCTGTAGTCGAAGGGCCTGTATCTATAACATTTCCTAATTTACTTAACGGTATAACTAATCTTTCGAATTGTAAGATTAAATTCACCTTCGATGGAGATTATTATTTTGCAATGATCGATGATGTGAGTCTAACATCAGCTAATCCTTATGATTTAACCATTGAGGAGGCTGATCCTAGCGGAAATAATTTAACAACTGCTTATCACAGTGTTCAAGTGACACATAATGCTGTTATTCCAATTAATCAAATCACAGGACAAGGATTACGAATTGGAGCAAATGTTAAGAATTTAGGCTTTGCTGCTGTGGTACCAGCTGATAATGCGCATTTAAATTATACAATGGAGATTCAGTCTAATGGAAACTGGACAGCAATTGCTGGAGGAGCTATCCCAATTCCTAATGTTAGTAATGGAAGTGGCACAGCTATCTTTGATTCTCTTGCAAGTCCATTTATGTTCGCAGGGAAATACCGCATGACCTATACAGCTACAATGAATGGTGACGCCAACGCTTCTAACAATAGTTTAATTCAAAACTTTGAAATTGTAGCCGATAACCATTGGTCAAAAGTGGGTTTAGATAACAACAACTTACCAGTTTATGACCGTCCTATTTTTCCTGGAGGAACCAACTTTAATCGATATGAATTTGGGTCTGTTTTCGGCACAAAAGATGGCCTTATTTTAGATTCTCTAGCTTACAATTACTACACACCAGCCAACTATATAGGTGTTGGAAGCCAAGTAGTAAAAGTTTACGTTTACGAATGGAAAGACGGTGTAGCCGGCGGAACTGCAAATCGTGTTGTTGATGACAGCCGTACAAGTGGAGAATTAGTGATTGTAGGAACAGGAGTAGATAGCCTTAGTGGATTATTTGCAAGTGGAACATACACTCAATCAATGATGCACATAAAAGATGGTAACGGTAATCCATTGACACTGTTACCTAATTCTCATTATTTAGTTTCATTGGCTTTAGAGGGTACCTCTTTTACTTCTAACACTTCAATTTGGTTCGCTGCTTCTACAGCAAAAAACTATGCGATGAATTTTGGCTATACCAGCGGACTAGTTAAATCTGTTGGCAATATATTTTTAGAAGATGGATCTGGAAACCCCTCTGGAACGTGGCTAGGTTTCGGTGCAAAAATAGTTCCTTCTATGGGGCTTTATACCTCTTCGCTTTGCAGCGCATTTTCTGCAGCGATTACTTCTACTTCTAATGTTAGCACACATCTAGGTGCCAATGGTTCTGCAACCGCAACAGGTATCGGCGGCACGACTCCTTATTCTTATCAGTGGAGCAATGGTTCAACGATAGCATCTGCTATTAATTTAGGAGCCAGCACTTATACGGTAACAGTTTCAGATGCAAATACTTGTACAGCAACTGCAAATACTACCATAACACAACCTGTAGCCTCTATTGTAATTAATGAAATCAGTTACAATGGCCCAGAGAATGGTTTAGATACAACCGAATATGTTGAATTATACAATAACGGTTCTGTGCCGGTAGATTTAACTGGATATTATTTCAATCAAGGCGTACAATTTACTTTCCCAAGTGTAACCATTAATGCAGGTGGATATTTGGTAGTTGCCCTTGATTCAGGTGCCATTAGAAATGTATACAGTGCATCATCTCTTCAATGGATCTCCGGAGGGTTATCTAATGGTGGAGAAATCATTACACTTTACGATAATTTTAATATGTTAGTAGATTCAGTAAATTTTGACGACAGTTCTCCATGGCCAGTAGGACCACCTTCTCCAGACGGCGGCGGACCTTCAATTGAATTGAATAATCCAAATTTAGATAACAACATAGGTTCAAATTGGAGTATTTCCTATAATTTGGTAACAGGTCAAGTTGTGAATGGTTTACAGGTATTCGGTACACCTGGTGGAGCAAATGTTACAATCCCACCCATTGTTTTAACCACAACTATAGATAGTTTACCAATTTGTAATGGTTCTGCCAATGGTGGAGCAACTGTAGCTGCAACTGGAGGTACACCACCTTTCACTTATTTATGGTCATTCAACAATGCCACAACTACAAGTATTACAGGTCTTTCAAGTGGAACCTACACGGTAACTGTAACAGATGCGGCTAGTGCAACAGAAACTGCTAATGCAGTCATTACACAACCAGCCACTTTAGCTGTTTCTGCAACTGTGACAAGTAATTACAATGGAAAGAACATTAGTTGTAACGGCGCATCTGACGGAGAAGCTACAGCAACTGCCACTGGAGGCACATCGCCTTATTATTATTTATGGAATACTGCTTCAGGTTCGCAAACCACAGCGATAGCAACAAATCTTTCAGCAGGAAATTACTCAGTTATTATTAGTGATGTCAACGGATGTACTACTTCTAGTTCTGCAACCATTACAGCACCAACAGTATTGAGTGCAAGCATTTCGGCAACGACCAATGCAAGTTGTAACGGATCAAGCGATGGAACAGCAACAGTAGCAGGATCGGGTGGAACATCTCCATACTCTTATGCATGGAGCAACGCAGCAACTGCAGCCTCAATATCTAATTTATCTGCAGGCGCATACACTGTGACAGTTACTGATGCCAACGGATGTTTTACTGCTAGTACTGCAACCATTACCCAGCCAACTCTATTGAATTCAAGCATTACAGCAACGACAAACTTGAGTTGTAATGGATCAGGAAATGGAACAGCAACAGTAGCTGGTTCAGGTGGAACATCTCCTTATACCTATTTATGGAATACAGCAGCTGGATCACAAACCGCAGCAACAGCAACAACTCTTCCAGCAGGTTCTTACAGCGTAAGGGTTACAGATGCCAACGGATGTACTTCTTCTAGTTCTGCAACCATTACCGAACCAACTGTATTGTTTAGTTCATTGGCATCAGTAAACGTAAGTTGTAATGGTGGAAACAATGGAACGACTACCGTTAATTCTTCAGGTGGAACATCACCGTATACTTATGCTTGGAGCAATGCCGCAACGACCATTTCAATAGCCAATTTAACTGCAGGGGCATACACCGTTACAGTAACAGATGCAAATGGATGTTTTACTGCTAGTACTGCAACCATTACTGAGCCAACTGCATTGGCAAGTTCATTGACATCAGTAAACGTGAGTTGTAATGGTGGAAACAATGGTGCTACTTCAGCTAGTTCAACTGGTGGAACAACACCATATACTTATGCATGGAGCAATGCTGCAACTACCGCTTCATTATCAAATTTAACTGCAGGGGCTTACACGGTTACAGTAACTGATGGGAACGGATGTACAATAGTTAGTTCTTCAACCATTACTGAGCCAGTGGTATTATCTGGTACCATCGCAACAACTAATGTTAGCTGTAATGGTGGTTCGAATGGAACGGCTATACTAACCGCAGCGGGTGGAACAACGCCTTATAACTATTTATGGAATGCAGCCGCAGGTTCGCAGACCACTGCAACTGCTTCAGGTTTAGCGGCAGGATCATATGCAGTAATAGTAACTGATGCCAACGGTTGTACGTTAAGTAGTTCTACAGCAATTACAGAGCCTACAGCAATTGATACCACTGTAACTAACGTGAATTATATATTGACCGCCAATCAAAGTGGTGCCACTTACCAATGGTTGGATTGCAACAACAATAATTCGCCAATTGCAGGTGCTACAATGCAATCGTTTTCAGTGTTAGCCAATGGTAATTATGCGGTTGCAATCAATGTAAATGGATGTATTGATACATCAGCTTGTGTGTTGATTGTGAATGTAGGAGTGAACCAACTTAATATAGAAAAACAAACATTGAGACTTTTTCCTAATCCAAATAATGGATCCTTTACCGTAGAATTAACCAATAAGGCAATGGGAGGAGAGCTTCAAATCTATAGTATTTCTGGTAAATTGCTTCAATCAGTAACCGTGAATTCCGAAAAACAGGTAATTGATGCAACAGATTTAGCCAATGGAGTGTACTTTATTCGTTTACAGAATGAAGCAATTAGATTCATCATTGCGCATTAATACGATTTAAAACTAAAATGCAAATCCCCTTCAAGCAATTGAAGGGGATTTTTTTTTCAAAAGAGACTCCTTTTTTTTATATTCCCAAAAAATAATCCATGAGAAACCACGGTCTATTATTTCTTATTATTTGCCTGCTTTTGATGTTAAAGCCCATAACTACAAATGCCCAATTGTCTGCTAAGCAACAAACCACTGTTGATTCCTTAAAGCAGGTGATTGATACTACAACTGATTATAAAATCAAGCTAAATTCATGGTTGATTTGGTCGAATACTATTTACTACTCAGACCCGGAGCTGTCCTTTGAGATCAATCAAAAAATATATGCCTATTGTAAAGAAAAGTTAGAGGAGGAAATAACTCAAGAAAAACGAAATTACTTATTAAAGAAAAGTAGTGGAGCGATTAATACATTTGGGGTGTATTATCAATCAAAAGGGGATTATGATAAAGCGATTGATTATTTCCATGAAAGTTTAAAAATTAGCGAAGATTTAGGCAATCTAAAGGGAGTTTCTATGTCTTTAAATAGCTTGGGGAATATTTACAGTGATCAAGGAAACTATTTAGAAGCAATCCATTTTTATACGAGAGGATTAAATATAGACATTGAGCTTGATGACCAAGCTGGAGTAGCAATTTCATATTCAAACTTGGGTCAAATCTATATGAAGCAAGGTGCTTCTAAAAACGCAATTGATTGCTATTTAAAAGCACTAAAAATTCAGGAAAAAATTAAAGACAGAAACAATACAGCAATCATTCTGATCAATTTAGGGATATTGTACCGCAATCAGGATGATAATTCGAAAGCACTAGATTATTATAAAGAGTCATTAGACATATTTAATGAATTAGGGAATAATTACGGAAGTGCAGCTTGCCTCAATAATATTGGAAATATTTATATCGATCAAAAAGACTATAAAACTGCGTTAATATACCATGAGAAAGCGTTAGTGCTTAGAGAGGAACTTGGAGATCAAAATAGCATTGCCAATTCATTAGCTAGTTTAGGGAACTTATACAAAAGAACACACACTTATGAATTAGCTGAGGACTACCTAAATAAGGGCTTGAAGATAGTGACACAAATAAATGATCAGTCCGGAATAGCGTCTAGTTTCACCAGTTTAGGCCTGCTTCATTTTGAACAAAAGAAATATCAATCCGCCCTAAAATATGGGCAAAAAAGCTTAAAAATTGCTACTGATATTGGTGATTTAAATGAAATAATAGAAGTTACAGAATTCTTATGGACGCTAAATAAAGCACTTAACAATCCATCAGAGGCATTAAAAATGTATGAACTGTATATTCAATCAAGAGACAGTATCCAAAACGAGTCGAAAAGAGAGGAGGTATTAAAGCAAGAATTTAAATATCAATTTGAGAAACAACACCTAACGGATAGTTTGGGATTTGTTCAGCAACAAGAATTGGATCAAATTTCGCATCAAGTTGAATTGGAAAAAGAAGCAGAACAGCGAAAAGAATTGATTCTATACTTCTCTTTTCTTCTGATTTTTTGCATTGGAATTGTGATTTTATTGGTTAGAGAACGTAAATTAAAGAAGCTAGTAGACAAGGCAAATGAAAAATACCACATGCTTTTAGTAGAGAGTAATCATCGGATTAAAAATAATTTACAAATGATTATTTCGATGTTAGAATACAGCAGTAAAGACCTTGAGGATAAAGACTCATTTGCATTTAAACGAATGTCGGGTAAAATTCAAACCATAAGCGCATTGCACAAACATTTATACTTAGATGTGCACAACGAAAGAGTGGACATGAGGGCTTATTTTGAGGAAATTGTATCACTGTATCAAGAAATTAGTAATGGCACCTTTAGCATTCAATTGAATATTGATGACATTAGTATTCAAAGTGAACGAATGGTTTATTTCGGATTGATCTTTAATGAGATGATTTCAAACACCCTAGAACATAGCAACTCGATTGATAAGACCATTTACTTTTCGTCTACTAAATCAGAGAATGGCTTTCAATTGGTTTATCAGGATAACTCTTCATTTGAAATTTCGAAAAACGGGACAGGAATAGAATTGATAGAGCAATTGATTAAAAGGATCGAAGGAGATCATTTTAAATTTGAAGGAAGTACTGGAAAATACCAATTTGAGTTTTATGCCTAAATCGAAGATGATTCATACTCTCACAAACTAAAATGCAAATCCCCTTCAACTAATGAAGGGGATTTGCATTTTAAGCCTGTTTTCCTCAAAAAAGTCGGACATAGAATTTTCTTTTAATGATATCTGACTGTGTGAATTTTTGAGAGGGGAGTTTTTAGTATTTTAGTCGCTATGAGGATTGTATCATTTGCGATAGTTTTGATTTTAAGTTTCAATTGTAGTTCACAAGAGAAAATTTCTAATAATAGGACCTTCAAAAAGGTTTTTACAGAATCAGAATTGAAAGATGCCGAAATAATCTTTGAATTCTTTAATCACTCAATTTGCGAGGATTTTGAGAACCTGAGTTTAGATAGCTGTTATGGTAAATTTCTAAAAGAGTTGATTAAAAAAGAAGCTTTAGGGAATATAGAATTAGACATCTCTTTTATTAGACAACAAGCAATGTACGAGAAGCTTGATTCTGCTACTTTTTTCAATTTTTGGCAGTTCGATAAAATGTGGCTTTCAAGAGAGAGAATAGATACGCTTAAAAGCATGACTTACAATTATGATGGAAGTTAAGTGAAGTTTCTTAGAAAAGTTAGCAAAAGAAATAAAGCGGTGAAACATTACCTCAATGGGTTTGAAATGTCAGGAGATGTTAGCCCCACAATGACCAACAATATCTTAATGAAATACGATCACTATAAGATAAATGATATTAGGATCAAATTCATTTTAGCAATGCAATATCTGACATTGAACGATCAATGGTTTTGAAGAGAAAAGTATTAAACTTTAGCTGATTTAGGTATCAAGTCGTCCGACCCCGTAACTCCTAGATTCTTTAGGGAAACATATAATTAAGCTAAGAAGTACCTACTCTTTAATAAATTTTAAATTATTGATTTCATTATCAGAATAAACTCTAACAAAGTAGATTCCACTTTTTAACATTCTTACTGAAAATATTGAGGAAAATTCAACCTTTACCAACTTTCCACTAATATCATAAATTTCTACCTTTTTAACATTTAGATGATCAATTTGTAAATTGCCATTAGTCGGATTTGGATAAAGTTTTATATTCTCTTTTTTTAATTTTTTTTCATCAAAACCAATTGAGGCATCATCTATGATTATATAATAAACACCCGGTCCTGCATTATAGCCATTTGGTGTAACTTTATAAGAGGTAAAACTTGCAGCAATAATGGTGTTTGGCCTCACAAAATTCATAAATTCAATACCATGTATAGATTGATAACTTATATCAAATACTATATTCGTATCATTATCAATTTTTCGGAGAAAGTTTGGAAAGTAAGTTGCTGATTCAACATAATTACCGGAAAGATAGTGACCATCTTCTCCACGGATACCATGTTTTACAGATCTATATAGTTCTTCTTCGTACATTACATTTATTTTTTCAACTTGACCTAATGGTGAAATTTCACAGATATAGAAAAAGCTTTTCGTTTGTTCGTGATAAACTAATCTATTCGGATTATTTGAGCCAAGTTGAAAATCGAATGTGTCTGTTGCTCCGCTAATTCCACCGTAAGCATAGATGTTATTCAATTTATCAACTGAAACAGAAGCAGGAGACCTACTATTTGTATACATTCTGTTAACCCAAATTAAATTACCATCAGAATTATATTTTCCAATAAAAGAATTTTGAATGCTTTTAAATGGGTAAAATAAATTGGCATTTAAATCAGGATCAAAATCTGTTGGTAATCTAAAAAAGCCAGTAATTATAAAGTCTAAGTTGTAATCCAAAACTACATCTGTAAGGTATGTTCCAGTGCCTATTTGTTTAGCATCTATGTATGTTCCATTAGTATCCAACCGAAGAATGAATATCCCGGGATGCGGATAATGGATACTTTTAGCAACAGAAGCTGTATCGGGATCAAAATCTGCATATCCTGCAAATGCAGAAATTAAAACAAGTTCATATTTATTGTTGAAAAATAATTTAGTATGGTGAGAATAAGCTGCATCTGTTCTAATTTTTTTTACCCAAATAAAATTGCCAAATTGATCTAATTTCAATACAAAAAATGAAGGGAGATGCTCAGAATCATTAGAAGTAAGAAATGATGAATCCAATCCAGGATCAAAATCTACTTTTGAATAAAATATACCAGCGATATAGATATTTTTATGTATATCAACTTTAATACTCAAACCTTTTGAACCATTTGACCTAAAATTTAACTCTATTTGTTTAAAAAACTTTAGAGAACCATTTACTCCTTGCTTTAGTATCCCAATAGACTGAGTAGTTTGTGGAGTAATTATATAATCCCCGGTATCGGTCTCAATAACTATTTGATCTATAGCTCCAAAAGGATTCGGCCGTTTATCAAATATCAAAGCACTATAAATAATACCAGAAGTATCAGATTCTAAGGCAGTAATATTTTCCGCATTATTATTTAATATTTTATAGATATTATATTGTGCAATTGAACAGAATGGAATAAGTACAATAATTAAGGCAACAAGCTTTTTCATTTTTTTGTATAAAATTAAAACAAATCTATTTAATGTAGTAGTAAATTACTTCAATCAGTAATCGTTAATTCTCCAAAGCAGGTGATTGATGCAACAGATTTAGCAAATGGTGTTTACTTTATTCGATTACAGAATGAAGCCATCAGATTCATCATTGCACATTAATAATCTTCCAAACTAAAATGCAAATCCCCTTCATTCACTTGGAGGGGATTTTTTTGTGGGTGATGAGGTCTATTTCAAACTTCATTTTGAAGCAATCCTTGCTATTTAATTTGATAATTTAGATATTACTACCCGAAAAAGAATGAGTTTTATCTGATCAATAATTTTGTAAATAACTCCTTTAAAAATTACTTTTTTACTACCCGAAAGACTTTAGAGTCATCATTGCTAATTATATGTATAAAATAAACTCCTTTTGCATCAACTATATTTAATTCAATTTTTGAAGCTTCGCTATTTAACGATTTTACTAAGTTTCCAACAGATGTATAGATATTAATATTCAACCACTTACCTTGCAAATTATCAACATACACCAATTCATTAAAAGGATTTGGGTAGATTCTAACAAAGTCAACCATAGATGCGCTTTTCTCATTTAATCCAACGGTAGTCACATTAATACAGCTAGAGGTGTCAGAGCAACTAGAAGATACTTTAACTGCATAAGAACCAATTTGAGAAGGAGTAAAGCTTTGATTCGTTGCATTTGGAATCGGATTGAAATTCGCATTACAATCTAACCATTGATAAGTTGCATTATTCTGACTTGATATTAATGTATTTCCAATCATGGTAATTGATGTATCAATTGCATTAATCGTAAGATTAGTTGTAACAATACTGTCACAACCGTTTATTGCTATAAGATTACTTGTATAAAGTCCATTGGATGTTACAATTTGACCATTTGGTAGTCTGTAGTCATTACAAGCGATTACATTATCCGTGCTTTTGAAGCTCTGATTAACTGTTAAAAATATGGTTATAATACTGTCGCAACCAACTTTATTTACAATAGTGTCATTAAAAAGTCCGCCTGAATAGAAGACTTTACCACTAGGAGCGATCAGAGAATCACACGCATTAATCGAAATCGCCGAAGTTGTTTTATTTAAAACTACAATGTTCAAATCCATAATACTATCACATCCAGCAGAATTAATAATAGTGTCCTTATATACACCTGAAACACTGTAACTCTTGCCACTCGGAGACAAGTAACTTACACAAGTAGTATCGTAAATTATAGCGGTTGTAGAATTGTTAATTGTTAGCAAAATGGTAATTACTGAATCACAAGCTGATGCATTGGCTATAGTGTCTAAATAATTGCCTGTACTAGTGAACGTTTTACCACTTGGAGACAAGTATTGATTACATGCAATTGGTTGAATAGTCGAATATGTTTCCAATACTGTTAAGTTTATCGTAACAAGACTATCACAACTGTTTGAATTAGTCAATGTATCATAATAGGTTCCTGAAGTACTCCAATTATATAAACCACTAGGAGAAGTGTAGTTATTGCAGACTGTTGCATTAATAACCGATTGTGTATTTAAAATAGTTAAATTAATAGTGTTGATGGAATCACACCCACTTACATTTGATATTGTGTCATTATAAACACCTGATAAAAATAACTTTTTCCCACTTGGAGATATCAATGTATCACAAGCACTTAAATTCAATGGTTCAAATGTAGAATTTAGTATTTGCAAATTGATTGTCAATATTGAATCACAATTAGTTGTGGTTGATATGGTATCTGTATAGATTCCGCTAGTCTGCCAATTGTATTTTCCACTTGGGGAGGAATAGGTATCACAAGTGGTAACATTTATACTATTATCTTTTGACTGATTTATCGTTAGGTCTAAAAATAACACAGAATCACAACCTAAACTGTTTATAATAGTATCGCTGTATACTCCTGAAATTGTGTACTTAGTTAAATTTTGAGACCAAATAAAACTATCGCATGCCATAATAACGCTAGTATAGTTCGTTGAATTATTGACAACTAAATCTAATTCTAAAATAGAATCACAACCAATACTATTGGTTAAAGTGTCGTAATATATCCCTGAATTAAAGTAGGTTAATCCACTTTGAATCCAAGTGTATTGCTCGCAAGCTGTATCTTTAAAATTAGAAATTGATTTTAAATTGATCGTTAAATCTAAATTTACAATTGAATCACAGCCCTTAATATTCAAAATGGTATCCTGATAGCTGCCACTACTCAAGTAGGTGATGTTGTTTAAAGACCAGGTATAACGGTCACATGCAGTATCTTTAATTATTGAAGAAGTAGCTTGATTAATAGTTAAATCCAAATGGACGATGCTATCGCACCCACCTGTATTGGTGAGGGTATCCGTAGCTGTGTTATTATTCGAAGTATAAGTAATACCATCAATCCAAGTGTAAGAATTACAAGCGTCGATAATGTCTGTACCTGAATTATCAGAGCATTGACTTAATTTCATAATAAAACCATCTTCTATACTTGAGTTTATATAATAAGTTCCTAACCCAGGATTAAAGTCCACCAGACTTGAAAAATATCCTGAAGTAACGATATTCTTCGCACCATCTATTGACATTGAAAAGAGGTGACTAGATCCATCTCCAAAGTTTTTCGCCCAAAGGAAGTTTGCATTTGAATCTATTTTTAATATTGCAATTTCACTAGAATTAGTACTCGTAGTTAAATTATTAACTCCTGAACCTGTGTTAAAGTCTACAGTTCCCTTAAAACTGCTTGCGAAATAAAGATTCCCTTCATAATCAATCGCAATATCAGATCCATTATCGATCCCAGTCCCCCCAATACCCTTTGCCCACTCTAGATTCCCTGAGGTGTCCAACTTCAACATGAAAATATCGCTAATACCATTAGATATTAAATTTAATGTACCAGGGCCGGGGTCAAAGTCTACTGTATTTCTAAAATAACCTGTAAGGTAAACGTATTTAGATCGATCGGTAGAAATAGTGAAGGCAATATCATTTTCAGTACCGCCAAAACCTTTGGCCCAAATAAATTTACCATTAGAATCCAGTTTAGTGATAAATATATCATTAGCCCCATTTGATGTTAGATTGTTAACACTTGTGCTAGGATTAAAATCGGCAGTTCCATTAAAATAGCCGGTGGTATAAACAAAACCGGATTGATCTATAGAAATTGAAAATCCAGCATCCAAAAAACTACCGCCCATTTGTTTGACCCAAATAAAATTACCATTTTTATCGATTTTAGAAACATATATATCTGCTTCTCCATTTGAAGTTAGGTTGCTAGTGTTTGAGCCAGGATCAAAATCAACCGTCCCCTCAAACCTACCAGTTATATATATGTTGCTTGCATTATCTGTATCTATAGCACTCCCAGATGAAGCACCGATACCCCCAAAACCTTTTACCCAAATATAATTTCCATTTGTATCTAATTTTAAGATAAAAACTTCACCATGTCCACCTGCACTTAAGTTAGCGACTGCAGGTCCTGGATTGAAGTCAATAGTGCCTTGAAAATAACCTGAAACAACAATATTTCCCTCAATATCAATTGTTATGGCATTACCATCATCATTATAAATAGAACCAAAAGCATGAGCCCATTTATAGTTACCTAAAGAATCATACTTCGCAATAAAAATATCATTTATTCCATTGGAAGTTAAAAATCTGGAGTTAAATCCGGGATCGAAATCCACAGTGTTTTGAAAATATCCGGTAATGTATATATTTCCATGCACATCCGTGACATGATGAAGCGCCCTGTCACGATTTCCCCCTCCAATTTTCTGAGCCCATTCAAAAGTTGGGTTTTGTGCCGAAAGCTTTATTAAAGGGACAAAAGTTATCAGTATGCTAAGAATCTTTATCAGATGTTTCAAGGTGCTAAAGTTTTAGATTTTGAAAGTAAATCGCAGAGGTGTTCTTCTAAGTATATTAACACCAAATTAAATGTTGTTGACTCACAAAATTAAGGATACAATATGTATTTTAATTATGGAGAGAATAAATAATTACATTTCAACTAATTTCAAAATGACGAAGCAGTGATGGTTTGAATGCTCAAAATAAGCGGACAAGCTTTGTGGCTGTAACGAATCGTTACAGATAGTTATCCGTAGTGATTGGTCATTCTTTTGGTGTGTGAGGTCTATTTCAAACTTCATTTTGAAGTAATCCTTGCTATTTAATTTGATAATTTAGATATTACTACCCGAAAAAGAATGAGTTTTATCTGATCAACTTGTCATTATGTCTAAATATCATAAAATTGCCTTACTGTTAGCTGTAATAGTTGGATCTAATATCAATGCACAATATGTTTTAGACTCGCCTGATATATATTCAAAATATGCACTTTTTGTTCCTCAACCTTTTTACGATTTAAATGAGATTTCAGAATATTTATTGTTGAACAGGCCAAAAAGTGAACTTGATTCTGAATATAATTTAATAGAGAAAGAGCAACCCATTTATAAATGGAGTTATGTATACTCCGAGCCCGAATACTCTAGATATAGAGTCTTTAGAAGTCATGAAATTTCAAAAGAAAAAGATGGAAAACGAAATGCAACTCTATTAAATCACAATGAAAATCAAATATATTCTAAAATAAGTGGTAACAATTATCAAACAATCGATGGAAAGAAAAAAGAAGTAATAAAATACTATTTACCGTGCCATCTAAATAGATTTATTGGGCTTAATGTAACAGAAATTGAACAAGATACTAGCATGTGTAGTCATAGGAAGTCTTTTTTAAGACAAGCTAAGATGGTAATGGAGCATTCACAATATGGAACTATTATCGAAAATGGAATTATAGTTCAAGATTCGAATTACACCCCAAATGAAATTCAAGTTATTTCTTTTAAACAACTCTTGTCTAATAGTTTAAAAAACAAAAACGTCACTCCTTATATAAACAGAGACTTTGAAGACTTCTCAAATGAAGAAAAAGTCAGCGAAATTTTGGAACAAGCTACTATTACAAGTATTCAAACAAAGGAAGATTATTTTATTGATATAATTAGCGGAGAGTTAATTTCTTCAATTATTGGAATTGGATTTTTTGACAATAGTTCTGGTGAAAATGAAGAATTATTCTGGTTGTATTATCCTGAATTTAAGTATTCCCTTTTGGATAAATACACCTATAAGTCAAATAGACTAATCAGTTATAGCGAAATATTTGAAACACATCAATTAGATTCTGATATTCTAACTGTTACGAATGAGCCTGAATACAAACGAATTGATTACGATTATCATTTTAATGTAAAATTATTGCCGTTAGTTTATAATCGACTAATTGAGGAATCGAACCATCCATTAAGTGAAAGCTCGTTGGGTTCAATGACAGGAAATGCGAAACCAAAAGTAGGAGACGGCAAAGAGGATACTGAATATCTCAGCTATTCTGAGAATGGTATAACTAGAATTGAAGGTGAAATTAAAAATAATAAATGTGAGGGTGAATTTAAGTTCTATTATGAAGACGGAACAATAAAAGCAATCCGGAATTATGAAAATGGAATTTTAAATGGAATTCAACTTAATTACTATCCGAATAGCGTTTTATATATGGAATACTCTGTTAACAATGATTTAATTCAAGATCTAAAAAGGTATTATGAGGACGGTAGCTTAATGGAAGAGGGCAGTTTTAAGAATGGATTAATTTATGGAGATTGGTCATATCGGATAAAATTGAAACCTCAAATTATTGAAATCATTAAAAAACATCATACTATTTTTGAAGATAAACCGATAACCTATAGCACGGATAGCTTCTCTTTTAAATTAAATTATACATGGTCTAATAAAGCAGGCTGCTCACCCTATATGATGAGAAATTCATGTATCTATGTTTGTTTGCAACATAAATTTATGGAGTAAGAAACACTTTTTTGAGTAGCTCAACGGAGACAAAGCATGTCTTAAAAACATCGAAGTAATCGAACGAAGCCAAATTGTGATTAACAACCAACGAATTACTGTTTCTGAACAATATAAACCCAAGTTCTTGGAGTATGTGAATGGTCATTCATTTGGGGGGTGATGGGGGTGTTTTTTTGTACGTGTAATGGAATATCTTGGATTCTTCGTAAATCTAGAAGATACCGCATATAGATATTCACTAAGCTTAGTATAACTGACAAACTTTGTTGAAATCCCATACATTTACGTTTTATGTAAATAAAGTTGGTAAAGAAACTTGTTTTTTTCTCAGAAATATTTAAATTTCAACACTTAAAAGCAATTCTACCTAATGCGTTTAGTTCATCTTTCTGACATACACCTTTCCGATAAAAATATAGACGAATTAAGGTATCCCTATAGAGATTCTTTAATTGAAGACTTAAAAGATTTACAAGAGCAAGATGGAACTGAAATTGATATCATTGCAATAACTGGAGATTTACTGGATAGGGGTGGTCACTCATTAAAAAATATCTACAAAACTCAATTCGAAAACTCTTATGATTTTTTCGAGCACGAATTCATCAAACCATTAAAAAAGGGTTTAAACCTTGAAAATCACAATTTTATCTTCATTCCTGGAAATCACGATGTAGATGAAACCGATATTAGATGGATTGAAGAAAAGAGACTAAAAAAATTAAATGCTAAAGGAATTAATGATGAATTAGAAAAAATCAAGGATAATTTCACTCCTGTTAATTTCAGAATAAAAGCATTTAAGGAGTTTGAAAAAAGTTTTCATAGCGGAAACAGCTATTATCAATGCACCAACAATGAATCAACATACATCTACAAGAAAAAGAACGGACAAACGGTTGGATTTATTTTAGTAAACGATTCATGGAGAAGCTCCACTTGCATATTAGAGGATGAATATAAAGAAGGGCTAAATGACCATTATTTTGGAGCTAAACAACTTAGTCGTGGCTATGATAGAATAAGCGATTCAACTGACTTAAATATTTGCTTGTTTCATCATAGTTTGGATGAATTAGCAGAAAAGGATGACATTACAAGCTTTTTACTAAAAGAACAAATTCCAATTTTCTTATATGGTCATAAACATGATATTAGCAATGAATCCCCAACAAATGTTTATGAGAAAAATAATGTACTTGGATTTAGACCTAGAGCCGCTTTAAATAAGGTTGAAGAAAAAGAATTAAAATATATGTCAGGTTATCAAGTTTTTGATTTTTCGACATTACCTGAAAAGAAGTCAAAAATCACATTTCGCAGATATAATAAAGGGAAAAATACACGATTCGTGGCTGATACTGGAGATTGGTCAGCAGTTGGGAGTGAGAAAATTGAAGTTTACCTAAAAGCTATAAAAAATCCACAATTTGACTATGAAGGTTTAGAAAAGAGAAATTTCATCGATCCTAAAGACTTTTTATAATGGTACATTACGAACCTCGGAAATTATTTCAAAAAGAAAAAGAAAACAGTTACCAGTTTCATGATAGCTCCAATAAAGGAGTTGTGTTGAGCGAATTAATTCATTCTGAATCTAAGATTCTGATTTTAGGTAATCCTGGTATTGGAAAGACAACAGAATTGAAGATATTAGCTAGAATTTTATGGGAGGATAGAACAAAGAATCGTTTAGTCCCGGTTCTAATAAACCTCAAATACTTCAGAACGAATGACTCCTTTGAAAATTTTATTCAGGTTGAAAACTGGCAAGAGGTACCGCAAATAACCTTCATTTTAGATGGGTTGGATGAAGTAGCCGATATTCAAGATTTAATCTCAGCTTTAGAAGTATTCATTAACAAGCACTCAAAAAAGAGTTATCGCTATGTGCTTAGTTGTAGAACCAATATTTATCATAAATACTTAGTCGAGCTTAGCGATTTTAAAACCTTTTACCTTCATTCCCTTACAGAATATCAAGCGGAATCAATATTGACAAATGAATTCAATATACCCTACTCCAAAATTGAAAAATTTCCATTTTTAAAAGGATATTTTGAATCTCCATTTTTTATAAATCGTTTTGCTCAACTCATAAAAAAAAGGGATGATGACTTAACTTACTTATCTCTTTGGCAGGATTACATTCAATTCTCTTTAGAAGCAGACAAGAATAAATTCAAAAAGAGGGAATTATTCATTGTATCTAAAATTACAGCTGCTCTCAGAAAAGCAGCTATTACTTTAGAGCTAATGCACAAAAACACTTTGAATGAAAGTGAGTTAGTTCAAATTTTTGACGACCAAGTTGAAACAGCTCAGCAACTTTCTTTATTCAAGTTAGATTCGAAAAATGCTCAATACAGTTTTACGCACAAACAAACACAAGAGTATTTAGTAGCCAGTTCTTTAACTAATTTGAATATAGATGAAATCTTGGAAACAATTAAAATACCCGAAGTAGAAGCTGTTCATCCAAGTTTTCAAAATACACTTACCTTTCTTTTAGATTTAATTGAACACAACGAAACCTTTGCCAAGCTAATTGATTGGGTCAAAAAAAATCAAATAGATATTTTGTTTTCACTGGACTCCAACCGTCTTTCACCAGCGGTTAAAGAGGCTATTTTTACATCCTATTTTAAAGAAGTCTGTATTAAACAAACTCTTTGGATAACAACCAATCGTTCCGTTTCAATTTCACAAATTGCATCTTTCGCAAATACGCCAAATATTCATGATTATTTGGTTAGAATTATTAAAGATTCGACGCAACATTTTAGAGCAAGACAATCTGCTGTAATGGTGCTATTCGAATTTCAATTACCCAAAAAAATCAATGAGAATCTGAAAAAATTTATTACTCAGTATCTAAAAAATAAAAATAGAAAGATTGGATTCGCTTCAGATTTAATTCAACTTTCAGTTGAGCAGCAATTTTATAAGGATGAAAATTTTACTAAAAGTCTCTTTGAATTGGTGCAGCATAGTTCAAATGCTCAACTAAACAGGGAGGTGCTAAGATTTATTGAACATGGATTTGACTCTTTAGAACTAAATCAATTTTCAGATTTTTTAGACAAGGAATTTAGATGGTCACATAAAGTTGAAAAAAGAGAAGATAGTTCAGATAAAACAATTCGAGGTAATGGAGATAGCTGTTGGCGCATTATAGCTCGATTACAAGATTTCGAATTATTTAATAAGTACTTAACTCAATACTTGAATGATGAATTGAGCAATTCCTATATTACTTTTCCAGAATCTCAAATAATTGAAAGAGCCGTAAAATTTGTTGAAGATGAAAGCAACTACTTTAAATTTCTTTCAGGCATTAAAAATTCCTATCGTTTTCATGAACGTTCGGATTTTCTTGTAGAAATAACTAAAAAAAGCAACAAACATAAAGAAGCTATTGAATATTTAACTCAGAATAATTTAGTTGACGATTTCTACTTTTTCATTGCTAAAATTATCAGGAAAGAATCTATTCAAATACTTGCTGAGCATATTGCCAAAACTAAGAATGATGAGAAAGATTTAGCTTGGCTGCGTTTTCATTTAAGCAGTAAGTCTGAAAGTGATTTAGCTTTTCAATTAGAAAATTCACTTGTAGAGTTCGGAATGAGTTTTGAAAAATCGTTGAAAACTGATGCTGAAATAGAAGAAAACCAAAAAGCTGAAAATAAAAGATATCGAGAAGACTTTGATGCCCTATTTGATAAAAAAAATGTTGAAAAGAAGGTTCAGGAGTTCTTTGACCAACATGGTCCAAAGCTAAATTGGAAAGAGTATTACCAAGTTAATAAACAATGGTACGAAGAGAATGGGCATCATAAAAAGCTACCATTACATTATGAACTGATCAGTGATGCTTTACGTCCTTCAGATAATTCGAAACAACAAAGTTTCGAAACCGTATGGAAGTATTTGGATTCAGAAATACCTATTTATACTAGAATTTTAGCCGAATATAGTCAAGCTGAGGGAAAGGAAATTAATCCATTGAAAATAAATGATTCACAGAAAGATAAAATAGAAAATTGGTCGATAGAAAAGATAGAAGATATTGATTTTAATAACATAAAACACTCGAAAAATGGCAATTTTTATCTAATTGAAGAAAACTGGAGTCTATTTAAATTAATTCACGAGCTATTTAGGGTCTTTTCTATAAATCTTCCACAGTCCTTTTTATTAGATAGTATAGAATTTTATGAGATTCAGCGTTTTGAAAATCAAGAAGAAAAATCTTATGATAGAATAAAGTTAGCAATCAATGAGGATGAAAAGTTCAATAATCAAATTATTGAAGACCTAAAGAACAAGGTACTTTTTGATACAGTTCTAAAAAAACATATTGAATATGCTATCAATCATAATTTAGAAGACACCTACTCTCAAATTGAAGATTATGTTTTATCTCACACCAGTCTATTATTCTTTTCAGATGTTGTAACAGAATTCTTGGTAAAAACAAAGAGAATTTCCACTATCAAAAAAATAGTAGAAAAGTCGGACACTTGGGAAGGATGGAGAGCAGTTAAGTTATTATTGAAAAATAATATTGAATTGAACTATATAGTCAAACATTCAATTGACTTTTTAGAAAATGAAAAAGAGAGCAGGTTTAGAGGGGATGCACTAAATGTTTTATTTAAAACAAATCATCATGAAGCTGTTCAATATTTGGTAAATGAAGTTAGGAAAGAAAAAAATTACAAATTTGATTATTTGAAAGATACGGAGTATTCGGAGTTTGTCAATGGAGTTTATTTTGATGAACTGTTTGAAATATGCTACATTGATGTTTTCGACAGTTTTGAACAGCATGATGTACGTTCTTTTTACAGAAGTTGGTTGAGAAATCTTGTTTTAAAAGATTTCAATAAAGTGAAGTTAATTTTGGAAGGTATTCTGAAGAAGCAGACCGAGCTAAATCGAGACTTATTTTATATCAATGTGCTTATTGAAGAGATTACCAATGCTTATATCCTACATAAATCAAAGCCTTACTCATTGAAAGAGGCAATTTACAAGGCTGAAGAAATTTTAGCGTTTGCATAGTAGGATAATACAATAAATTTGAATCTCTAGCAAAATAATATTCTTTAGCAAGTGAGGTATATAATTGAATTGATCCTCTAATCATCCCCAAAATCTATAAAATCCTCCTTTTGATGGGTAAATTCCGAGCAACTGTCTATTTGCATTTTTTTCTGTGTGGATGTCCACCTACATTTATACTTACAAAAAATAGAAGTTGGTTATGGTTATGTGGTAATTTAAACCATAGAAGTTTCAGCATAATGTAAAGGCAAACCTTAAAAAATATTAAACATCCTTTCAGAAAAATTGCTCAGGAAACCTGTTTAGTTACATTTGTAACTGTTTCAATTGTAATTAAATTAAAATAATGGATAAAGTAAACATTTACGCTTTTGAGATGTCTAGGATAGCCGAGGTTTACCTGAGTACATTATCAGCGATAATGAAGCCACAAGGGCTTGAGCGCTATTTTGTTCCGTTGATCTACCTCACTGAAAATAGTGGAGCGGTTTCACAAAAAGATTTGTCGGATGCCATCAGAAGAGATAAGGTTTTTACAATGAGAGTAGTTGATTATTTATCCGAAAGAGGCCTTTTAGTTCGCAAGCAAGATTGCAACGACAGAAGGTGCCAATTACTAGAAGTAACTGAAAAAGGCAAAGCATTGGTTCCAATCATAAAAGAAGGGATTGCCAAAACAGATGCGTTGTTGTTTCACAACTTTACCAATGAAGAAAAAGCGATTTTTAAGAGTGGAATAGACAAACTTTTTGCCACCATCAACACCCTTCCTGATCCAGAATTTATTGTTCATGCTTATAAAAAAAATAAATGAAAAAAGTAACACGCTCTATTATAGGCTTCAGCTTAATGCTTTCAGTCCTTTCTTGTGGAAATGAGGTAGCCAACCAATCAAGCACTGAAACAAAAACATTAACCGTTGAGACTTATACAGCAATAGCACAGACATTTAATAGCCAATTAGTAACCACTGCCAATTTAATGGCGGAAGAGCAAGTGGACATCATGGCTCCAATTACTGGACAAGTATTGAACATCTACTTTAAGGAAGGTCAAAAAATTACAAAGGGACAAACCCTTGTTCGTTTGGACGATAGAAGCTGGAAAGCGGAATTACTTGGCGTAAATGCAGAGTTTTCCACAGCTGAAAAAGAATACAACCGGAAGAAAGAATTGTTAGATATTGGCGGAAGCAGCCAAGAAGAAATTGATTTGGCTTTTGCAAAAATGCAATCCTTTCAATCCAGTCAACAGCAATTGCAAGTGAACATCAATTTAGCCAATGTAGTCGCGCCTTTTACAGGTCAGTTGGGCATGCGAAACTTTAGCGAAGGCGCTTTCTTGCAGCAAGGAGCTTTAATTACCTCATTGACAGCCAATGCCCAATTGAAAGTAGATTTTAGTGTGGCTCAAGTGTATAAAAAGAGCATTGAAGTCAATAAAAAGGTGATTGTATTGGTTGATAATGATAGCCTTGAGGCGACCATTTATGCAGTGAGTCCATCTGTAAATCAAGAAACGAGGATGATTACAGCGAGAGCCATGTTGGATGCTGGTAAAAATCAAACCATTTTGCCCGGCACTTATGCAGAAGTTATTTTGCCCATCAATGCGATTGATGATGCGTTGTTGGTTCCCACACAAGCCGTAGTTCCATCGATTACCGAACAAACTGTTTATGTCTATAACAATGGAAAAGCGGAAAGAAGAGTAGTGACACTAGGAAATAGAACAGCCGACAAAGTGCATGTTTTGACCGGAATTAAGTCGGGAGATATTATCTTAACTACAGGATTATTAGCCGTTAAAGACGGAATGTCAATTTCAATCAAACAGCCGAAGTAATATGAGTTTATCAGACATAAGTATAAAAAGGCCTGTTCTAGCGAGTGTTTTTGCTATTATCATTATTCTACTAGGAGTAGTAGGATACATTTCGTTGGGCGTTAGAGAGTACCCAAGTGTTGACCCGCCCGTGGTGACGGTGCAAACCAATTACACTGGTGCCAATGCAGAAATTATTGAATCACAGATTACTGAGCCTTTAGAGGAACAAATTAATAGTATTGATGGAATTAAAACATTGAGTTCCAATAGTACGGATGGTAGAAGTACGATTACCATTGAGTTTTTGCCTGAAATAAACTTAAACGATGCGGCGAACGATGTCCGAGATAAAACATCACAAGCCATTAAAAATTTGCCACCAGATGCTGATCCACCCACGGTGAATAAAGCGGATGCCAATGCGGAGACCATTTTATCCATTACGGTTCAGAGTAACAAAAGGGGATTATTAGAGCTTTCTCAAATTGGAAATAACATTTTCAAGGAACGGTTACAAACGATTCCTGGGGTCAGTAGTATTCGGATTTGGGGAGAGAAGAAGTATGCCATGCGTTTGGAGTTGGATCCATCAAAAATGAAAGAGTTGGGCATTACTCCAATGGATTTACAAAGCGCTCTGGATGCACAGAATATAGAGTTGCCATCTGGTAAAATTGAAGGCTCTGCAACAGAGTTAACCGTTCGGACAATTGGGCGGTTGTATACGGCTGAGGAATTTGACAACTTGGTTATAAAGGAAGAGAACAATACATTAATTCGATTAAAAGATATCGGTAGTGCACGTTTAGGTGCTGAAGCTGAGCAAACACTGTTGAGAGGAAACGGTGTAATTCCGATGGTAGGTATTGCGCTGCAACCACAACCAGGGTCCAATTACATTGAAATTGTAGATGCAGCTTTCGCACGATTGGAATTGATTAAAAAAGACTTGCCTGAAGACATTCAATTGGATGTGGCGATGGACAAGACCGAATCCATTCGAAAGGCCATTAGCGAAGTTAAATCAACCATTTTATTGGCGTTTGTACTGGTATTGATGGTGATCTTTTTCTTTTTAAGAAATTGGCGAACGACATTGATTCCTGTTATTTTAATTCCCATCGCTTTAATTGGAAGTTTTAGTGTGTTGTTTGCCGCAGGGTATTCCATTAATGTTCTTTCTTTATTGGGATTGGTACTCGCAACTGGTTTAGTAGTAGATGATGCCATTGTGGTGATGGAAAACATTTACACGAAGATTGAGGCCGGTATGCATCCGATGAAGGCTGCTTTCTTAGGAGCTAGAGAAGTGTATTTTGCTGTTATTGCGACTTCTATCACCTTGGTTTGTGTGTTTATTCCCATCTTTTTTATGCCTGGGTTAACCGGACAATTGTTTAGAGAATTTGCCATGGTAGTGGTTGGAGCAATTGTAATCTCCACCTTCATTACGTTATCATTAACGCCAATGATGAGTTCTCGGTTATTGAAGAAAAGTAAGCGAGAAAATGCATTGATGCGCGCTTTTGGTAAAATAGTCAATGTCTCTACAACACGTTATTCAGAATCACTTCAAAGTTTCATGAAAAGGCGTTGGTTGGCATTTCCCATTTTTGCGGTAATGTTTGGCAGTATTTTCTTAGTGGGTTCTCAATTGCAATCAGAACTAGCTCCTTTGGAAGATAAAAGTCAGTTACGAATTATATCTACAGCGCCAGAAGGAACGTCCTATGAAGCGATGGATGCCTACCAATTGGAGTTAATGAACATGATGGATACGCTGCCAGAAAAAGCGTTTTTATTGGGTGTGACTTCGCCTACATTTAGAGCTTCTACTTCTGTAAATAGTTCTTTTATCCGAACTACTTTAGTTCCTCCAAGTGAACGAACACGCTCTCAAAGTGAGATCGCCAATGATATTAATCAAAAATTAAAGCAATTCACTTTTGCTAAATCCTTTGTAGTTCAGGATCCAACTATTCAAACGAGTGGAGGAGGAGGCGGGAAATTGCCCATCGAATTTATATTACAAGCTCCTGATTTAGGAAGGCTAAAAGAAGCGCTGCCTACTTTTATGGATCGAGTGCAGGAAAGTCCTGTTTTCAGTGTTTCACAAGTCGATTTGAAGTTCAATAAACCGGAGGTGACGATCAACATTAACCGGAACAAAGCGATCTTAATGGGAGTGAGCATTTCTGATGTAGCCATTACCCTTCAGATTTTTTTGAGTGAACAACGAATGGGCTATTTCATTAAAGATGGAAAGCAGTATTATGTATTGACTGAAGCCATTAAAAGCAAACGAGATGAGCCGTTAGATTTAAATAAAATCAGTGTCAAGAATAAAACAGGCGACATGATCACCTTAGACAATTTGGTGGACATTGAGTTAATCAGTCGTCCTCCGTCATTGTTGCGATATAACCGATATACTTCTGCAACGGTTGAGGCTGATGTAGCTCCAGGTTATGCGCTAGGCGATGGAATTGATGAAATGAAACGAATTGCAGGAGAAGTACTAGACGAATCCTTTAGTACCGCTTTAGGTGGTAGTGCATCCGATTTTGCAGAAAGTTCAACAAGTACCAACCTGATATTCCTATTTGCTTTAGTATTGGTTTACTTGACATTAGCTGCACAATTTGAAAGCTTTAGAGATCCACTTACCATTATGTTAACCGTTCCTTTAGCATTGGCCGGAGCCTTGATTACCTTGTGGCTTTTCGATCAAACTCTAAATATATTCAGTCAAATTGGAATGGTGGTTTTAGTCGGAATTGTGACGAAGAATGGAATTCTAATTGTGGAATTCGCCAATCAAAAACGGGATGCAGGTTTATCGTTAATGCAAGCCGCTACTGAAGCAGCAACCGAGCGTTTCCGCCCAATTCTAATGACTAGTTTATCTACCATATTGGGAGCATTGCCAATTGCACTTGCTTTGGGCGATTCTTCAACGAGTAGAATTCCGATGGGATTAGCCATTATCGGAGGTTTAATATTGGCCTTGGTGCTCACACTGTTTATTATACCATCGCTATACACATACATTGCAAGTAAAGAGAATAAAATTATAGATGAAGCAGATTTCAGTTAATATAATCGCAATTTTAGCCCTATTGGTAGGGACCAATTGTTCGGCGCAAACGCTACAGGAGTTTGTAAATGCCGCTATGCAAAATAATTACCAAATTAACATTGTAAAAAATGAGGCTAAAATAGCGACAAACAACAATGTGATTGGAAATACTGGCATGTTGCCAAGTGTAGATTTAGATGGAACGTATTCCAATTCGTTTAACAACACAAGACAAGAATTTGCCGATGGAACCATTCGGGAGGGAAGCAATGCAAAAAATACGAACCTAAGCGTTTCCGCTTTAGCCAATTGGACCGTTTTTAATGGATTTAGTGTGTATGCTAAAAGAGATCAGCTCGGCTACCTCGAAAGACTTGGCCAAATAAACTCTAAATTTTACATTGAGCAGACTGTTTCTGATGTGGTTACAGCGTACTATCAAATGGTGTACGAAAAACAAGTCTTAAACAACTATCAGCAATCGTTAAAAATCTCCTTGTTTCGCTTAAACCTAGAGCGTAAGCGAAAGGAGGTAGGCGCATCAAAAGCAATTGATTACAGTCAGGCTTTGGTGGATTACCAAACAGACAGCATCCGATTATTGGGGCAGCAAAATACCATTAGTAGGTTGCAAATTGAAATCAATAATCTATTGAATTATGCGTTGGAGCAGGAGTTAAACATCAAGGAAGAAGCGTTTAGTTTTATTGCCATACCAGCAAAAGACAGCTTGCTTCAAAACATTGATCAAGCCAACCAACAAATTGCGCAACAACGGTTGCAAGAATTGATTGCCGAAACAGAATTGCGGATGACGAAAGCTAGTCGCACGCCAAAAGTTGATTTATTTGGGGGTTACCAATATTCTAGATCTACTGCAGAAATTGGTTTTTCCAACTCCAGTCAGAATTACGGACCAGTAGTAGGAGTGACCGTTAGTTTTAATTTATTCAACGGTGGATCGACCAATCGGGAGATAAAAAACACCAAGTTGTACAGCGAAAATACATCGTTAACCAAGCAACAAGTGACGCAGCAAATTAATGCCAATTCCTTAATCTTTTACAACGAATACAAGGTGTTGACCACTCAAATTGAGATTGCAAAAACCAATGTTGATGAAATGAGTAAGGTGTATAAAATAGCTGAAAGTCAATTGAAAATTGGTTCAATTAACAGTTATGACTTTAGGTTAACACAACAAAGTTTATTGAATAGTGAATTGACTTTAATCAACCTGCAACTTGCGTTAAAAGCAGTTGAAATTAACTTAAACCGCATGTCGGGTAAGATAGTGGAAAGTTATATGTAATGATTTAGGTTTGATTAAAAGATGAAGTGAATGAACTTAACCATTTAAATAACAGTATTTTTCATAAATAATTAAATAAGAAAAAATAGTAATTTGTAATAATTAAAGGTCTCTGGAAGCTAGTCTTTCAGGGATTTTTTTGTGGATAAAATTAGCAGTGGATTAGATTTTATGTCACAGTAATAACCTGAAGCATCAATTAATTATTATCAGTTCTATTTTATTTCCTTTATGGATTATTATATTTGATTCCTAAATTATTGAAGTATGAAACGAATCCTAATTCTAGTTGCACTTTTCCTTTGTTTTTTTTCAGGCTATAGTCAAGAATTGAAATTGCGCATCGGGACAGAATTCCCGCTCCAACATTACATTGGAATCAACTATCAGCTCAACAAAACATTTTCTGCAGACTTATCTATAGGAAGTGTTAGTTCGCCTTATAATAACGAACTGTATGATTGGATTAAAGTTCCATCAAAGCAACAAGCACGTAAAGAATTTTTACAGGATTTGTCAGACGACGGGAACGCTTTATCATTTGGAGTAAATATGCACAAAAACAAGTGGTATTTTGGAGTGTATTGTCAATATATAAAATTAAATGCCTCTGGAAGTTATGACGAAATATTGAATAGTGAATTAATTCAAGAAGAATTTACAGATGAAGAAAAAGCCATATTGGATTCGGTCTTAACTATTTTAAGAACCCCATTAGGTGGTCTTATTTTGAATTTGAATGATCGGGTTTCAATTGAAACGTCCCTTTTTCAGTTGGGGGTCAAAGTAGGGAGACAATTTCAATTCAAGAATCCTAAATTATCTATGAATGTTGAATTGGGGATTACAGCAAATATGTATGCAAATACCAAAACAACCTATGATAGAAGCCTTTCTTCACGAGTAGAAAGTATTGCTCAGAACCAACTCTCAACTAGCAGTGGCGATCAAATCATAGAAAATTTAGATTTTGATGCACGTGGAGAGGAAGTCAATCAGTTTTTCGAGGATTATGGATATATACCTGGTTTAAGGATTGGATTTTCTTATTTGTTGTACAAGAAGGATAAATAGTATTGTGATTGATTTGCTTAATTAACTATGAGTGATAGAATTTTAAGCCAAATACTTACAAGGAATATTGTTTAAACAAAAAAACCAATAACCTTTTAAAGTTATTGGTTTAAGATTTTAGAAGGAGGGAAGTAAACTAATTTTTTACTGCTTTTGAAACTTAAGAACTATTTGCTTTTCTGGAATTTGTAGTAAGTAGAGCCCAGGAGTTAACTTGGATACATCGAGTTTATTCTCTTTCAAAATACCTGAAGAGACCCGTTTTCCATTCATATCAATAAATTGATAGGATTTAGAGTGAACAGATTCAAAGTGACTTAAGCTAATGTAAGTTTGACTAGGATTAGGAAATATTGTGATTATCTCTTTAGAATCAGAAAACTCCTTAATACTTGTAATCCTACTGATTCTAATTTCTGTTCGAATCTGATAAAAGCCTAAAACAAATTCAGTTGTATCATTTCCAGTTCCACGTACTGTAAACTGCAGCGTATCAAATGATGCTGATGGGAAAGTATCCGAATAATAAACTGGAATAGAATCATTTATTAAAATTATAGAGTCAATTAGCACACGATCTAACCTTAATTTTGCCACACCTGCACATGTTCCATAAGAATTTCTAAAACTCCAATGAACAAAAAAGTTGTGAAGCGTATCAGGGAGATTTGGAATAATACCATCCCAACCATGATTTGGTTGTATTGCAACTGAACTTGTTTTCAGCCCATGTTTATGGGCAATATTTTCAATTGTATCAATGATTGTATATCCTGTTGGTATGTTTTTATAGACTAGTGAGGAATCATTGATATCGACAAATACGGTATCTCTTTGAGCAAGTAACGTAAAACTAAATAGGAATAGACATAGAATTAGGAGTGTATAATTTTTCATAGTTATTGTTTTATTATTAGACACCTTAATTAGAAGATGCGTTGCTTTCCTAAATACTAATCATTAACAAGTCTTTATAAGTTTGATCTTAAATTATTCTTAATTGCACTATGGAGTGAATGTTCAAAATATCTATTTAACATAATATTAATTATAAGACAAAAGTAGTAAATCTTGTAATAGCCGTATTGCGGCTATTTACACATAATATCAGATATAACGTCTTTAGACTTATATCGACAGATATTATGTTAAGAGATTTACGGCTGACAAGCAGATTCCATTTTGTCAATACTATTGATATTTTGCAGCCAAATCAACAATCAAGCTAGATATACTTCTTTATCCATTTACCTTAGACTGTTAACCAACAATCAGCTTTAAAGCTAAATGAGTAAAAAAATTAGATACAAAAAATCTCATAGCCTGAATCCTTCTCAATAAAATTTAAAATACCCTCAGGAAATCGACTTATAAATATGGAATTAATTTCTGCTTAATGATATCCTTGAGATTTGCGTCACCAAATTCATAATGATCTTGAATTCCTAAAACACGAATAATTTTCCCACTTGCAGAACCAAACAGTTTAATCAATTCCTTTTTGTGTTTATTCTCCATTACAAAAATGATTTCTGCCCAATCCATCAACTCTTTATCTATATACTGTGTTCCCAATTGAAAACAGATCTTTTGGTTCGTCCCTGCTGAATTGTATTGATGAGTTGGCCATTGTTCTTGCCCCAATAATTCTGCGGTTACTGAACGATCTTTATTGGCTGAACAAATGAATAAAACTCTCATTTATTATGTTAAATAGAATGCTAAGTCGATAATCAAAAGTATGAAAAGAGATACTTATGTGATTCTTTTGTTATTTTAATTTCCAAGGTAGATAACCATTTTAATTCCCTTAATTATTTAATTTCGATTCAAATACAACAATTTCAATTAGTTATAAAATATATAACATCGCTCCCCTCCTTCCTAATTGCTTTACTGTTTGAATAAATCTATTTTAAAGTTCTTTCTAAAATCAACCCCTAATCAATGCTTATTATCACTAAATTAGACCCACAAGAGCTAAAACCATGAAAAGCATCTATCAAATCTTATTTAAAATCATACACCTGCTCACTCCTACTTATTCTAAAAGGGATCTCAATGCGTTGAGCAAAATGGATAAATTGTTTGTGGGTGTTAAATATTGGTTGACTTTAAGAATCTTGGACTAAATAGTTAGTTTACTTTATCTTACGGAATAAAACACGCTACTTTCTAATACAGTAATAGTCCTACTAAAATAAGTGCTTTAAAGTAAAATCCATTTTATTTTTTTTTAATGTTTTTGTTAAATATTAGCAGCTAATATTGAAAATAACCATCGCTTTGAAGTTAACTACAATAGATTTCTTTTATGATCGCTTTGCTTCAGAGAAAATGAATTTTCTATATACTGGAGTGTTTAGTGATGAACTTACAGATCAATTAATTGACCTCAATAGTTTTCATTTTAATAATGGTGACGACTATAAGAAGTCACAGCGAAAATCAGCCTTTTTAATTGCAGAATGTTTTCAAAACATCGTAAGGCACAGTGACATTACCAACATCAGCAGTTACTTTCATATAAAAAACGACAATGGGTTTTTCAATATAATTTCAGGCAATACCATTCAAAACGATATCATACCAACGCTTAAGGTTCAATTGGAGCAATTAAATAAATTGACTTCTGATGAACTCAAAGACATGTACCTTAAAACGTTGACCGAAGGCAAAATGTCGAGCAAAGGAGGAGCCGGACTTGGATTAATCGAGATAGCGAGAAAAACAAAGAACAAATTAAGCTTTTGTTTTTCTGAGATAAATGAATCTTTGTCTTATTTCTATTTTCAACTACAACACACTGCTTCCAAAAATAGTGAGGTTGATTCTAACTTTGAATTTACCAGAAACATTGCACTGAGAGATAAAATGATAGAAGAGAATATAATCTTGGTATATAAAGGAAAAATCTCATCTCAAATTACTCTTTCAATAGTTCGAATAATCGAAAAATCATTTAAATCGGTAGAGCAAAAAGAAGTTTTTATAAAATTAATGGACTTTTACGAGAAGGTTTCTGTCAATAATTCTTCTTCATTTGAAACCAATACGAGTATGCTGTTTGTGGGTGAAACAGATGTTGAATTTGGATTAACAGCAACATGTTTACTAGAAAACCAAAGAGCTTCAGGATGGCTTAAAAAGATTCAATATTATAAAACACTGAGTGACGATTTATTAAAAATAGAATTCAGCAAATTATCAGAATTGGTTGATTTAAGTGTGGAGAACAAATTCCAACTGTATCTAATTGAATTAATACTGAATACGTTTACTTTAAATTTTGATACGCGCCCCTACTCTGACAATCTTTCGATAACTACCATAAGATTGGGTTTTTTAAAGGAGAAAAAAGAACGTATTGTGTATTCTGAGATCGAAACTGATTTTTAGTTAGACTTTGCAAAATACAGCCAAATTGGAGTATTACTTACCTTTTACTTTCTACTCAATTCTAATTGAATGTTAGTATATTTATGCAACTCACTTAAACCGATTCAACATGGCATTCGCAAACGACACCTTAGTCCTAACGCCTAATGGCGACAAAAAAATTTCAACGATTAAAGTCGACGACAAAGTAAAAGCCCGTTTGGACGATGAATCATGGGAAACCAAGACCGTTGATTTTTCTGCAGGAACACAAGCAAAAACGTCCGCAGTGACTATCGTATACGGAAACCAACAAGAAATAATAGTGACACCCAACCAGCTGTTTTTAGTATCTGAAGAACTCTTTAAGGCAGCTAAAGATTTAGAAATTACTGATACCTTAATGGACCAATCGGGAGCAGCTGTTACAATCCTTCAAATTAGTGAAGGTAAATATACAGGAGGAATTCACAGCATTGCACTCTCCGAACACCCAACTGCCAATACCGATGGACACTTGATTTTGTGTAATGGTGTAGTTGCCGGTGCTTATGAGTTGGAAATGGCGTATCGAGTGGATTTATGATGGTGTAAGATCCAACCACTCTTTATTCTCTCTTTCAATAAGGGCTATCTAGTTAACTAGATGTTGTAAACATAAAGCTATTAAGGTCAGGATACACTATTTATAAACACCCGTATTGATATAATTTATCTCCATCCGATTCAATAGAATATAGAACCTCCCTATCCCACTCTTCCTTTTGTTGTATTTTAATTTAGCACTCTCTAATTCTTCGAGATCCATACTTTTTTCCTTTAGACTGTTCGTCCGAAGGGCTTCTAAAACACTCTCCAGCATTAGTCTTGCCACTTCTGTAGTTCAATGTTTTAATTCTTAGTACATTTCAATTTCACAAGAACCTACTCAACAGCCATGAAAAACAAAGAAATTATAGGACTAGAAAAGACGCTCAGTGCGAAACACATTCCAGCCGAACACCCTGAGTACGGCACTTACTTTGAGAAAATACCACACATTAGTTTTCCTACTGCCTTTAAATCCCCAATGATTTTTGCCGGAGAAAACATTGTGGTCAATGCTGAAAGTCCGTTAATTATAAATAGCAGTCAGCACATGGTGGTGAACTACAATAGTATTACTGTAAAAGCTGGTGGACAAATAATTGTAAAAACTGATGCTGTTATTAATGCGCAGCAATTTATTATTGAGGGCATTGGCACCAACACCAACGTATTGATAATTAAAGGTGAAGATGGAGCCAATGGGTCTGAAACCCCTTCTCTAAAGGAAGCAGCCCTTGCTGCAACAGGTGCGAATGGGAAAACCGGACAGGCTGGAACTCCTGGCAGTAATAGCAGTTATATCCACTTAACAACCAAGACCTTACAAGGTGAATTGTCGGTGTTTGTTACCGGTGGTAAAGGAGGTGATGGTGGGACTGGACAAACCGGAGAACAAGGCGGCTATGGAGAATATGACAAAAATGGAGCAATGGGAGGCGCAGGAGGAGATGGAGCTAATGGAGCCAAAGGTGGAGATGGTTCTACCGTTATGATCCAATACCATCAACTGGCTAATGGAGCAAAAGTAAGTTCATTTAACCCCTCAGCCTCAGGTGGCGAAGGAGGCTTGGGCGGTGCAGGAGGAGTTGGAGGTAATCCAGGTTCTCCGAATCTCACTACGCCTGTAAATGGCAAACCTGGCGCTAACGGAACTAATGGAAAAGCAGGAAGCTCAGGTAGTCCTGGGAAAGTGGTTTTTACCAAAGTATAATAATCCCTTTTAAAATCCACAGCTTTTGCCAAACCTTCGGATTGTCCAATTCGGCAGCAAAAGAAATGTCAGTTCATATTTTATAATTAGTCATTGCGAGGAGATTCAGTGGAGAAAAACAATCTCACCGTGTTCCCAATAAGCAGATTACTTCGTTCCTCCCGCCTCGGCGGAAAGGCGCAATGACCCTATGATTGTAGCATTGCACTCTCTGAACATCCGACTGCCAAAACCGATGGACACTTGATTTTGTGTAATGGTGTAGTTGCCGGAGCTTATGAGTTGGAAATGGGGTATCGAGTGGATTTATGATAGAGAAAGATCCAACCATTCCTTATTCTCTTGCTACGTGGCTTCGACTTCGCTCAGCCACCCGCTGAATATATCATTGTATTCTTATAATTAGACTAAAGAAATTAGTTTTAGCCTCACTTATTTTTTCAATAGTTTTATTGTCTTTCTTATTGAAAAACATACAAGCGAATCCGTATACATTCATGTTTGAAAAACCTTGGGAAGCATATTTGATTATTTTATTTTCCATTTAACTTATTTAAGAGTTCTAAAATTGGAGGATTGGTTTCAGAAGTAGGAATAATTGGGTCATCATTTTTATTTATTGCTGCACTATCTTCATCATTGATACCAATTTCCCAAGCATTCTTAACTCTTAAATGATACTTTTCTATTGAATGTTTCGGATAAGGCGAAAATTCACCATCCAGTTTACCAGGCATTAATTTATATTTTTTATAGTGCTGAAAAGCCGAGGTCAAATGTTTTAGATTAGTTTCATTTTCTGCATTCATTTCATGGATTCTAGAGGAAGTAGTAACTACTCTTTTATTAAGCATTTCACTTTTTTTAATTCTTGAGTTTAAATGAACTCGATACCAGTGAGGCTTGTTTTTGTTGATACCTTTTATAATTGCCACTTCAATTAAATTATCTTTATCCTTATCTCCGATTTTCTCTCTTAAACCTTTAAAAATTTCTATTCCAATAGATTCATTTTTAAATGGTAAAACTATTCCTACAAATTGTGGAAAAATTGCAACTCCAAAACCTAACCAACCTGCCTTATCCCATTTAAATGAGTCAATTACAGACACTACTACCCTTTTATCATGCCCTAAATTTTCTAAATCCAATTTTTCTTTCACAGTATCTCCTTTTTCATCCTTATTAACTTTAAATTGAATCGGCTTTTTTCTTTTAAGGGGATAATCCTTTAGACTTGCAGAACCAAACCAATCATCAAATAGAATTTTGGGATTATTACCTAAGACTTGTTTTACTAGATTCGGATGGGCTAATACATGTATTTGACGTTCATTAACTTCTTCATCAACAAACATTTTTTTTAAGTACCCTTTCATATCATCTAAATAGAAATTTTTTCCAATTACATGAGCCAATAATTCAAACAAAATTTTATGCAAGCTTTCTGAGGATTTATCCGAATAATTAAGGTTTTCTATGTCAACTTCAATAGTAAAATTGTTAGATGAATCAGTTGGATTTAATTTTATAGGGTTGTCTAATCCTTTTGAATTAATAATTTCGATAGTAATACTTTCAGAACTTGGATAGATATCAGTTAAAGAAGTTGCTAAAAAACTTTCCAAATACGCTAGGAGCATTTCCGAGAATAATACCAGCTCCTTGTTTTTCTTTATTGAAATAAGGAAAGTACAGCCTAAAATAATTGATTTTAATTGGACGTTTTCTTCGCTAAGGAAGTTCGTATCAAAAATCATTTGGTCTCTAAATGGGTTATTCGAAACTGTTTGAAAATATTTATCTAAGTCTCTATCTCCATAATTTTTAGCAATGAGTTCATTATAGCCTAATCTATAAAGGCATGCATCTTCAGATAAGAACAAAGTTTGTTTGTTTAATAAATCAGGTAATTTACTTAGATAAGAATCATATTCAGGCCTAGTATTTACTAATCTAATTGCAAGACATGCATCCATAAAGTCATCAATTTCCATTTCATGAGAGTTATCAACTTCACTTTGGAAATTTCTATACAGGACTAGGAACAACTCATTCCAACATAGAAAACTAGGGATTCTTCCAATTTGTAGCTCGTTCATCGCAAGCTCTTTTACACAATCAATTGTTCTTTTATCCATTATCCCTTTCTCATAGAAAGATTTTATAGTTAGAGATGTGGCAATTGCAAGGCAATTATTTGATGCCCAGATTAAACCTAACGAATAGTATGCAGTGCTCAAACCTTTTAAGGATAAGTACAATCCATTTAAACTCTCTTCTTTAGATAATTTAAATATTGCTTTTCCAAAATAAATTATACTCTTTTTATAGGATTTAGCTCTTAGTTGCTGACCTGCTCTCCTTATGAATATTTCGGCAGATGCTAATTCCGATGTGCGTTTTTCCGAGATTGAAGCTATTAAATCAATAAGATCATCATATGATTTATTATCAATTAGAATAATTCCAAATTTTTCTACTATTTCTTTAAAAGAGTCAAATGGATAGTCAATGTGTCCTACACTTTCTCCAAAGAAGTCAGATAAGTCAGACAACTGATCACAAACATCCTTACCTTCAGTTAATTTATCAGTTAAAAGGAATAGAGCTTTATAAGTTTTTGCAATTAATGCAGAAGATGGTTTTAGTTGATTATTCTTTATTACTATATCTAACTTTTTAAAAAGAAATTCTATTTCATCATTATAGTCTACATCTTCACTCTTCAACTCTATGCTGCGACTTAGTATTCCTTTTAGAAGATTTAATAAATTAAAAAGTAATTCTATTTCAGATATATAGTTTTCATCTGAGATACATTTTTTAAATGAAATATATTCTCTTAAAAATGCATCAACATCATCATACCAGTTAAGATAAGTCCATGCCCGTTGATAGTGAATTCTTAATTTTTGCTTTTTATTTTTCGTTTTGTCGACTAGTCTAACGGCCCTATCAAATTTACCTTCTATTTCGTCCCTAGATTTTTCAAGCATTCTACTTAAAATAGCTGCTCTTAATGAATCTTCAACTAATTGGTAATCATATTCTGAATATCTGTTTGGATCATTTATGTTATTTTCAATTTCTTCTAACTCTTTTATTCTATTAGCATCATTACCGCCAAGCTTTATCGTTTTCTTTGAATAACTATTTGATAGATTTAAAGTCTCTATAACTAGTTCTTGTAAATTAGAATCGTAAACTTTATCTAAAATCCATTTACCATCTAAAATAATTACTTCGACTTTGTGTTTATTTATCAACTCATCTTGAGTATCTTTTTTTTGCTTACTTGAAGGTGTTTGATTAGTTATGAAGAATATTTTTGAATATTCTCTTTCTGTATTTATAATCTTTGCAACATCAGACTTTACCTTAGGTTTCCAATCTTTCTTTGCACTGAAAGCAAAAGCCCATTTTTCATTTTTATTCCAACCGTTTTCAGGGACAAACCATCGGTTAGAAATTTGCTCCGAGACAGGATATGTTTCAGAATCTGTCTTTCCATCCCCACCCCCAGTAGGACCAACTTGTGGAATTAAATTAGGCGCAATTAGTTTTTCCGATAATTTTCTGCATAAATTTTCGAAGTCATCTTGTTTGTTATTCGTAGTAATCTTTTCTATCTCAAATGCCATGTGTTCTTTAGGCAATTCATTTTCATATATAGTTTCAGAATCTGAAAAATATTCAGGTCGATTCATTCTATAAAGTTCAGATTGTGTTAACGGGGCTTTCTCTTCCATTTTTTTATTTTAAAAAGCAAATCATATTTAATAATATAATGAGACTAAGAATATATTGTAAAATCTCCAGTCATTTTTACAAAAAAGCTATCATCAGATTCTTTTTGAATTTCTAATCGTTCCCTTGTTCTTACTATTCTAAATTTAGCCTTTATTCCATCTTCATATTTTACTCCTGTTTGATACACTCTATCTGACAAGTTACTTTCAATATAATTCAAAAAATTGAGTTGGTTTAAACTATTCCAATTCTCATTATTATCTTTGATTTTTATTAGGTAACTCTTGTCATTAATTCTAGTTATGATATAATCTCTAGTATTAAAAAAACTACTTCCTAATGTAATATCTAAAATTTGGTTTCTACCATAGGTTGAATATCTATTACATGTTTCCGGTTTATAATCATCCCGGAGAAGCCACCCACCTTTACTAAACGGAATTCCCATATTTACTCTAGAAATTATTATTCTCCATTCATTTTCGTAAGACCATTTAGAGTCCTTTATATTCATCATATAAATAGCAGGTATAAAAGGTTTACTGAATTCATTTAAATTTATTGGAGATAACTCATCTGAATAATTAATTGGATTTAACCCTTTGAAAATATTACCTTCATTATTCTCTTCTACTCCTTCTATTAAATCTTTCGTTTTAAATTTTAGTTGAAATCCTTTTTCTTCAGTGTAGTGAGGCCACATTAAAGGGCAATTTCTATTTTCAGAAAGAGAAATAACACCAAACAAATTGGATAGCTTAACCCAACTTTCCGAACAATAAAAACTAAAATTATTTTCTTTATCATTTTCATATAACTCTTCAAGTACTTGAATATTATTTTGATTAGGATAAAGTAGCTTTTTAAATTTCAAAAATTCAATATTTTCATTTGTAATCCAAAAAAATGAACTACAATCAAGTACATCATTTAACTCCATTGGATGTGAGGCATATAAATAATTATTCTTTAAAGCATCTACACTATATTTTGTAACAGAATAATATTTATAAAGGAATTCAGGTATTTCTTTATTATGTTGAATTTTTACTCCACCGTTTTCAATTCTATAATCTTTAATATATTTAAATCCGTTATAGTTATACTCTTCAATCATAAAATATAAATAAAGTACATTAATTATTATAAAATAGTAATCACATGTTTAATTGTACTTAGGCTTCTTAAATTTTAATTCCCCCCTACTTCACCAACAACTCATGCAAAGCCATATTGGTAATGTCGTGGTCTACGTTTCCGATTTCGCCTTCTATGTTGCCTCTTTCTGTTCGTTGCCAAATCGCCCATCCTTTGTCTTTCCAAGTTAAAGGTGTTTTGGCTTCTTCTACGCCATATTCGGCAATCCAAAGGGTATATTCCGCAAATTGTTCGTTGTCTAAGTACTTATTCGCAAAAGGATTATTGGTGTAGATCATCGGTTTTACACCAAACTTAGCTTCTACTGCCTTTAACCAACTCATCACTTCTTGTTGGAATAACTTTACATCTACTGTTCCATTAATTCCGCCTTGTTCTAAATCCAACACAGGTGGCATATCCCCTATTTTAACTTCGCCAATTGTATTTATAAAGTGTTCAGCTTGTGTCTTTCCATCGCTTTCAGTTGAATAAAAATGGTAAGCACCCTTAGCGATTCCTGCCGTTGACATTTCACTCCAATTCTGATGAAACTTTGTGTCTGTGTAAGTGTGCCCTTGTGTGGCTTTGGTATAGGCAAAAGTGATGTTGTTGGCTTTGATTTCTTCCCAATTTACTGCACCTTGGAAATGAGAAACATCAATTCCCAATGCTTTCTTAATCACTACTGGTGTAGTTTGCGGTGTTTCGGCTATTTCGGTGGTGTCAGCTTTGACAGCTGCTACTTGATCCGTTACTGGAGCTTCTTTAGGGCTACAAGCTGTTAGAATAATCGTTCCGATAACGAATATGGCATTGATTTTTGAGGTCGTTTTTTTCATGTTAATGGGTTATATAAAAATGGATAGGCCAATAATGGCAACAAATATGGTTTCGAATAGAATGATTTTCTCAAGAAAAGTATCGGTTGTTGTTCCCGCTAGAAACTTTTGATACAGTGTAAACAGTCCGTAAAAGAATAGAAAAGGCAACAGTATGAACTGAATCAAAATGGACGTAAACAGATTGATGGTTCTAACCGTAATCGCTTTACAAGCGGTTTTTAGTACCAAGTAGGCTTCAGAAATACCTACTTCTATTTTGGTACCTACTTTGGTGAGGTCGTCGGCGGCTTTGTCTTCGAACTTTTTAAACCGTGAGATGTGATCTTCTCCCTTGGCTTCGGCAGCTGCCAATTGTTGTTTGTTACGCAGTTCTTCTTTGGTGGCATGCGCTATTTCCTTTTGTTTATAGTCTTCATGGGTCTGCGCAAGCTCTTTCGACAAATGATTCCCCATATCTAGTTTAGCTTCCTTAGCGAGGTATTGAATCCCGCTTACATAAACAGGTAATCCCGGATTAACCAATAACAACAGCACCAACACTTTCAGAGAAACGGATTTGTAGTTGGGAATCAAACTCCCGATTAAGGCAGCAACCATCGTTACGGGAATCAGCATTGATTTGCTCAAGGCGATTAGCACCAATTGAACGGTCACCAAAATATCTGACCAACTTAGGTATTGAATGGCAGAAGTTAAAGTGTCTACTGTGCTCGCTGATATGCCGGAAATCAAAGGGATGTGACTAGAACTAGTGGAGCTTGCCAAGGCTTTTAATTCCAATAGAATTCCTAGACTAAGGGTGATGGAGTCTACTTGTGTTTCCAAGTAATTGGCTATTCCACTGCTAAATGGATCAATAAATACAATTGCAATGAGTATTAGGGCTGCACAGTAAAAGAGTGCATTGCTTTTGAGGTTGGCTAAGAGTTGGCTTTTCATTGTGGAAAGCTAGAAAATTTTCTTCAAACTCAAAATAAGTGGATACTCTCATTTTAATCCGAGTATAGCACCTACAATACTGAACTAAAATACTATCTAATTTTTAAGAAACCTATGTTATATCCAATACCTACCGAAAAACTATATGCGCTTCCTTTTATGGTGTAATGATTGATTTGATTCATTAAAAAATTTGCAAACAAATAGAAATCTTGATATTCTCTTAATTTATTAGGACTATAGTCTACTCTTTTTTTAAACTTATAATTGTAATTGAATCCATAGGCTATTGATCTAGTTGAGAATTCAATTTCGTCTTCACCTAAAGACAAATCAGAAAATGCAAGACCAAAAAATGGATAAATTCCATGGTTCTTAGTATTCAACAATTGATAACTGATTGCAAAAACTCCAAACGATAACTCCCCGCCAACGACACCTTCAGTAGAAAGGTTAATATTAGATGGCTCACTTTTATGAACTTTTGTTGACATTGAGGTTATTGAAGTTAATAATCCAAACTTCTTAAAATTTAGATTTAGCCCCATTTCAACACCATATAAAGTTGAGATTATAGGCTTTAAATTTTTAGTTGTAAATCCCTGGCTGTAAACCAAGTATAAACCACCACTAAAATTTGTTTTTCTATACTTAGGAAGGAAATAGAGTTCACTTTCATCTAGAATTTTATTTGTCTGTTCAAGCACATTATTCACAACCACAGTATCTTTCCCTTGTTTTGAAGCATTCTCAAAAGCTGCTATTTGTGTTTGAATAGAATCAATACTTGCTTTGAGTAACTCTTTACTATTTGAAGAGAAATCTTGTTCTATAAATTCCTTTTGTAGCTTTCTTGCCTCAATTTCATACCAATTAAAAATAACTTGATTATAGTTTAATGAATTCACTAAGAAATTGTTGGAGATTTGAATGATTGGGTCAAAATAACTTATTGCACGAGGAACAAAGAATATAGAATCATGAACTTTATACTTAACCAAAAGGTAACCTAGACCAAAGGATTGAATTTTATGATTGCTGTCTAATTGATTCGTAAAGTTTAAATCTTCTTGAGTTAAAGGTCCTGCCTCATAGAATCGTTGACTTTGTGAGTAACCATTAAATTGAATGCAGACGAACCAAAAGCAAATTAAAAGTTGAAATAAATTAGGCGTGTATTTTTTCATCTTAACCTTCAGACTTAAGCACTCGTTCCATTCACAAAAACAGCTACAAACTCTTTCATTTTCAAGAAAACAGTTCTTTATTGTTCTAGCCATGGAATGCTTAATAATCAGGTTTATTCTATTGAAATTTAAAGAAAGTCGAAGCTATACAAAAGTATCGAAATTCAAAAATGAATAATTTGGATCGTTGATTACTTTTTTATAGGATATTAAGTGATGTTATTATGCCCTTTTCATCCTCGTTTTATGCAACTTAAAAAGTACAAAAAATTACTGATAGTGACTATATTTAACTCTACTACTTAATTTTAAAATCAAAAAAAAGCCTGTTGAGTATTTCAACAGGCTTAGTGGTCTAACGTCTATTTGGACGAGCTTTTGGTTGATCTTTGAATTTGGTTAATTGCTCTTCAGTTAAAGTTGCTTTTAACTCTTCACCCATTTGTTTTTTAATCGATTCAGCCTTAGTTCGATCTTTCATTGCAGGCTCATACTTGGCGTGGATTTCTTCCCATTTTACCACTTGTTCATCAGTTAAGTTTAATTCAGTTTTAGCTTTAGAAATTCGCTCTTCCATTGATGGCGGTTCAGGTCTATCTGGTCGCTGTCCTTGTTGAGCAAACGTAAACGTGGACATCATTACTAGTCCCAATATCAATCCTAACTTTTTCATACTCTATAATTTTTGTGGTTCACTTACTTGGACGTCCTTTTAATGGATTTCCTTCGGTAAGACTTGAAAGGGATGAAATGGTTTAATGCAATATGAAATATTATCTTACTAAAACCAAGTTTAATCTCGAATTCAATAATTTAATTTAACAAAATATCAGCTTGTCATGATTTTACGCTATTTATTGTATAGCAAAGGTTTATAAATAGCATTAATTTGAGAAGTATTTGTATATTAGTCACCTAAAAATTACAACTATGAAATACAAAAATTACATATTATTGTTAGCAGTTGTTTCAACTGCCCTATTTTCCTGTAAAGATGATGAGGAAGAAGTAGTGCCGGTTAAAAATCAATACATGTTGGCCACAATTAATGGCACGCCTACAGAGTTTCCAAAGTGCGATGCAGATACCTTTGGATACTTTGTTACAGAATTTGAAATAACCGGTTATTATAATTATTTCGCGCCTTCACCAATAATTAAAAATAGTATCATCCTGAATATCTATGAGGAAGAATATTCGCTAAAAGCAGATACAATTTATAGTTTAGATTCAAATTCATTAATTCAAGGCTATTATCAATCTGACTTAAACAGCTTCGAAGACAGCTCTGTTTATTATTCTACTAATGGTCAATTGAAATTTACAAAGGCCGGCCCTGACGGTTATGAAGGTACTTTCTCATTTGATGCTAGTAGACCAGATAATTCGAAAAGTGTTTCTATAAAAAATGGATCATTCAAAGCCATCCTGACAAAAGAATAAATCTGTTCTTTAGCTGTTTAGCATTGTAAAAAGGGTAGAAATTCTACCCTTTTTTTGTGCAGTAGAAAGATCAATTAAAAACATCTCCACAAAAAAAAAGAACCTTCAGATAGAAGGTTCTTTTAGAGATAAGCGTTAACCGTATATTTAAGAATAGTTCTATTTCTTTATCACAATTCGTTTGACATTCTGTTGATACTTTACAATATAAATACCTTCTTTCAACCCTGAAAAGTCTAATTTTTGCTCAGTTGTTGTGATTCTTTTTTGTTTAATCAGTCTTCCATTGATATCATAAACAAAAAGTTGATTGTTAGAATCGGTTATTTTTGATAAACGGATGTTGAATTGTCCATTATTTGGATTCGGCCATATCTCAAATAAATCGGTTGCAACTGTCTCTTCATCCAAACCTATGATTACAACAGGAACGCAAGCCGAAGTGTCTAAACAACTACCATTGGTTAGTTCTACCGCATAATTACCTATTTGTGTTGGAATATAACTTTGGAAAGTATCGCCCACTAATATGGAATAATTCTGATTACAATCCAACCATTGGTATTTTACATTGGTGGCACTAGAGATTAGCGTAAAGTTGCTGTAGTTTACCGTTACATCTAACGAATCAAAAGAAACATTGACAGCAATTACACTGTCACATCCTTTAGTTGTTTGCAAACTGTCGAAATACGTTCCAGCTTGATATCGATAAATTCCGAAAACCATGACACTGTCTCCAGGGCATTTATTGATGTATGAATTGTTTACTAATGATTGATTGATTTTCAAGTTTAAGTAAACACTGCTGTCACAACCAAACTGGTTGGTATAGCTCATATGATAAACTCCTGAATTGGTATAATTGGTATTGTTTTGCGCCCATGTATATTGATCACAAGTTTCAACAGTATCAATTTTTGAATTGGTTGGAAGGATATCCAACTTCAGACTTCCATAGTTTTCACAACTATTTCTCATAATTGTATCATTGAAGCTTCCGTTTGCTGAATAGGTCAATCCATTAAATGGCCAAGTATATGTACCACAAGCAATAATTGTATCAGCAGTATATTGAGGTGTGTTGATGGTTAAGTTTAAAGTTTTAATAGAATCACATCCCAATGGGTCAGTTGCGAAAGCGAATGTCGCTTTATCATTGTTTTGAGTATACGTTATTCCATCTATCCAAGTATAAGAATTACAAGCTATGATTGTGTCTGTTAGATTTAGAATGGTTACAGTATCTTGTTTATTGTAAACACAACCTAAAGAATCTTTAATAATTGAACTTACAATATATTCTCCACCATTACTGTAGGTGTGATTTATATTAAGTCCGCTTATAGTATTCCCATCTCCGAAATCCCACAAAATGCTCTTTATTGGGGAATTACTATTTGATGAGAACTCTATAGGACAATATGGAATTTGTTTTCCAATAATTGTGGTGTTGATTAATTTTGGTGTAACGGTCACGCTTCTTGTAATAGAATCTTTTCCTGCGGGATTAGTAACAACCAATTTAACCATATATGTCCCATACGTCGCATATTCATGAGTTGGCAGTGCTAACGAAGAAGTTTGCCCATCTCCAAAATCCCATAAGTAAGTATCAGCATGATTGGTTACTTCACTTATGAATGAAACTTTTGATCCACAATTTAGAATGCTATCTGTAAAATTTGCTATAGGAGCAATCAATGAATCTACCAATACAACCGTATAATCTCTCTGTATCCAAGGGAAAGGCACAGTCGAATTACAATCTACAAGATAATTTGCAGGTAACATCGAGGAGCCACCGTATGCAATCATTCGTAAACGCAAAGGTGTATCTTTTACCACTCCACTGGGAATAGTGAAACCATCAGTTCCATTTGATCCATTATTGGTTGACATTATTCTTTCTGTAGCAGAGAAGAATCCATCATTGTTAAAATCAATCCATGCATGATATCGTATATATCTATACACACTGTTTGAACTACCACTACCATTAATAATATGCGTTTTATTAACTTCTAAATAATTTCGAGTTTCGCAGGTGTGGTCTCTTGATGCTCCTCCATCATACGCTGGATTTGAATTGGCTAGAAATACTTTCTGATTAATGCGAATAAAGTTAACTTGTATATAATTAAAAACACTGGGTCCATCTAAACTAGGCTTACATGGGGGTTCAGAAGGACCGTAATAGTTTGAAACAGTTATACTCTTAATAATTGAATCGCAATAAATTCCATTACATACTTTCAAACTCACACTATAAATACCTACACTGTCATAAAAATGAGTTGGATTCATAACAGTTGATGTGTCACCATCCCCAAAATCCCATAAATAACTTAAGTTATTCCCAATAGAAAGATCAGTGAATTCAAATGAAGAGCCACAGCTAACATTTTGAAATTCGAAATCAGGACAGAAACTTTTTGAGTAAGAAATTTTTAAAGTGAGGTATCTAGCTGCTCGTTCAACATCTTTCACATAAATTGGAATGTTGACATAACTAATACCACTATCTATTGGGTAGTTTACATAATGACCGCTGAAGTTAATTTGAGATTTGGGATTCACAAATCCATTTGTTTTATTCAACTCAACTAATTGACTGCAATTAGGGGCTGTGGTAATTTTGAAGTTATCCACTAACCAAACTTCTGTGTTAGCATTATTAGATTGGTATTGTATGATCCTTAATTTAATTAGTTGATTCTGTGATACTACAGGTAATGAAAAACTATAGTTACCACTCATTGATATCATGCTGATCTGTACCCATGAATAACCATTATCTAAAGAATATTGAAGTCTTAAGCTATGACCATTATTGAATGAATTGTTCACACATAATCCACCTTTTAAAACTGAGAACTCTATGTTTTGATGACATTTTAAGTCTAATTGATGACTTTCAATGTATCGATTTTCTTTACGGCCTTTAAATACTAAAGTGTTAGTAGAGTCAATTGTACCACAGCTGTTTCCAATATATACCCCTGAAGTGTCCTTCCAGAACAATGAAAGTCCTTGATTGAAGTTATCAAAAATACTATCGTTAGGTGCAATACTCAACCAATCTAAATTACTGTTCGTTGAATTTTTTATTGAATAATTGAACTCAATATTATCCTTGCAATGATTTAAAGCATAATTAATTGTATCTCTCTGTATGAACTCTTTTATAGGAATACATGAGATTGTATCGAAATCTGAAAAATTATCAGGTAATAATTGATAACCTACAGTGTATGGTTTTGAAGCATCATATTGGTCAACAAAACCAATAATCGAACAAATCGTATCTCCTATATTTAGTGGATTAACAATCAAACTATCATTAATATTTGTATTGCTATCAATTACAATTATATAATCTTGAACACCATTAGTCACTATTATTTGATTGGTTGTTCCATCTCCACCTGTGAGCACAAGAAGATTATTCATTTTGATTTTAGTAGATTCGAACTGTTCAGTTATAGAATTAACTATTGTAGGTGCCGGCACTAGTGCTTGAGATTGTATAATAATGATGCTATCAGCCCAAAAAGTGGTTACACCATTCTGCTGTCCAACCTTACCTCGAATTAAAAGTGAATCTCCTTTAATTAAATTATAATTAAGGTTATTGGTATCATTAATAACCAAGATTCCTTCAACATTTCCTGATACGTATGCATTTAAGAAAAATTTCAATTGACTTGAAGGAGCTAGATTTGTGCTTGATACAGTTCCAAAAGTATAACAATATGAATTGACTACTTCAGTTATACCATGATAATCAATTGAATTAATTACAGATATGTCAACCGTATCCAATCCAGAAGATTCTACAGCTCCCATTTCAGGCCAATAGCCTCGGACTCTATTGTGAAAGTCTTTCATTAAACCAATACTGTCTCCTTTGGCTTCTATTAAAGGATTGGTTGGAATGAAGTCTGTGTAATTATTAAGTTGGGGATCTATGTCTAAACTATTTTGTTCCAACGAAGTAGCAACTTGAAAAGCTGCAAGAGTACTATAATCAATAAAGTTGAACTGACCATAGTACTGAGCACCACTTCCTGTAGAGTTTAAATAAATATTATTAAATTCACTCACTAAGTTTGTAAAACTATTTCCATAGAAATAAAGGCCATATTTAACTCCTGCACCGGAAGAAGTATTTTGAATAAGATTATTTTTAATTGTACAGTTATCACCACTCTGAACAAAAAACCCAATCATTCTTCCAGGATAATTACTATTAAAGACAATTGAATTATTCTGCGCTAATATTCGATCTCCTTCATTCATGTATACTCCGTAGATATTAGCAGACGTAGAATTCCCTCTTAGATTGTATATTAAGTTGTTTTGAATTATTGCTCCTTTTTTCTGCCCAATTACATTTAGATACACTGAAATACCGTAACAATCGTAGTTGTAATTCGGGCTAGTATACAAATCATGAATTTCATTTTGCTCAACAAGAATGTTTTCAGAATAGCGTGCTCCAAATGAAATGCCTTGAATACTTCGACCACCGTTACTTAAAGGAGAACTAATATTGTTTCCAGAAATAACAAGATCTTTCTGCCCACCTGTATAAATCCCAACTGAACGGAATTGTCTAATGGAATTATTTCTAATAATGTTATTTGTGTCTCTAGATTGAATATTAATTCCAAAATCAGGCATTCCTGTTGCTGAACCAAAAATTGCATTGTTTTCAATTAAAAGATTATTTGCCGCTGAATGATAAGTAGGTGCACTAACCATAATTCCTCCTGAGGAAAAATTACTAACAGTCACCCTACTCATGTTAATCGAGCAGTTCCGTATAACTATATAGTCTGTGTAGTTTGTCAACATGATCCCAGAACCACTTGTTGTTTTATTAAAAACAAGATGAACACTATCTAATGTAAAATACTTTGTTCCTTTAAATGAAATAACTACATCTGAATTTGAAGAAGGGTCACTTTTCAATATTTCACCATTCCCATTAAGGTAAACTGAATTAGTTGATGAAACTCCATTTATTGTTTCAAAGTTAACACTCTCTTTATAAGGGCCTGAATTAGGAACGACTTCTACATTGACAGCCGATCCAACTCCATAAGTGTTCAAAACTACACTAAGATCAGTAAATGATTTAAAGTTTCGATCACGAGAGTTTAATGCAGAATTAATAGTATAATTTCCATTTAGCTGAGTGCCTTTGAATGTGTATGCTTGTTTCATACTCCATATACTCGTATCACCTATTGTGCATATTGAGCGGACATAAAAATCATATGTTGAATCTATTTCTAAGCTATCAATTATAGACCTATTTATAGACTGTATTGTCAGTCTTTTAATGCCATTTCCTAAAGAAAATCCTTGAATCCCATATTCAAGTTCCCATACAGTAGCCGTTCCTTGTTCTTTCCAAGAAATCTCCAATGAGTCCAATGCTGCTCCTTTAAAAGTTAATGAATCGGGGTATGGGCAAGAAGGTGTTGCAAATTCAACAGCACCCACATCAGGTGTTAATCCACGTGTATTCCCATAAAAGTCGTCATTAATAGATAAATTTATTCCTGTCTCATTCAACTTAATATTCTGTGGCAATAAGAATACAGTAGTATCAAAAGCGGGGTTATAATCAGTACTATGTTGACCATATATACCATTAAGAATTTGTTGCCAATCAATCAAATTCTTAATTCCACTATTGCTGTGAAAACCATAAAATGCCTTAGAAGTTTGATTATTTGATACATCAACATTATTGTAGTCACATAGTATTGCTTGAGTGTTTTGATCTATAGCAATCCCAATTGCATTTCCTGTAGTGTTTACATTAATCTGAATAATATTATTTCTGAAATCGACTTGATTCGCATATCTGTATTGATAAAATCCCTTTACATCGTAATAAAATGATGGTCGAGACTCTTTAAAATAAATCGTATTGTGATAATAGTTTGTTCGGTAACTACCATAATTATAAATCCCAATAATTTCTCCAAATGAGTTGATACTGTGGATTATATTATTTTTTATAGTATTTGGCTTACCTGAACCTGGTACATTGTTGTAGCTATAAATGCCGTAAGCATATTTAGTTGAATATGTAAACCCGTCATGTAACCCAAAGATGTTATTTTTTTGAATAATTGTATTTTGAGTATTTCCTCTAAGGCGAACACCCACTACATCCCAATCTCCAACGCTCTCTCTGCTAATACTATTTTCCGAAATTAACGCACTGTCTTGGCTCATGACGTCTATCCCTCTATATAAAAAGTCAACTATCTTATTTTTTAATACTTGATTTCCAAAGCCATAAGTTGATAGGCTTATTCCGGTTATTAATTTACCATTAACTCCACCTCGTATTACATTTTTCTCTATTCTTAAATATGAACTAGAACCAGATATAACTATTCCATAATTGCTGCTATTTGAGGAGCTAGTTAATTGACTCATGTCAATATTACAATTCAAAATGGAGTTAAAATTTGAATTATTATTTATATAGACTGCATATGAACTAATTCCTTGTCCTATAATAGATATACTATCAATTGTGATGTATTTAGCATCATCGAATCCGATAATCGTATCGGATGTACTATTAATGTCTTGAACGACTTCTTCACCATTTCCATTTATAATGACTGGGTTAAAAACAGACATTCCTAAATAAGCATTGAATTGTACATTTTGAATATACGGCCCTGATCCAACAACAAAGTTTACGACTACCGTATCTGAGACACCAATGGTATTCAGAGAATCAGCAAAATCAGTAAACGATTGAAAGTTTCGCCCACCTGTTACAACAGCAGAATCTATCGTATACACACCTGACAGCTGTGCAAACGAGCTAGTAAAAAAGAACAATAAAAGTTGTAATAGAAATAGTCTAGAGTAGTTCATAGGAATAGTATTTACTCCAAAAATAAAGATTTAAACTATTTTAACAGCTAAAGTAATTGTTGAATTACCATATTTAACAATTTACCTACCAGCTCCCTCCTGCCCCACCACCACCAAAGGAACCGCCTCCGAAGCCTCCAAAACCATCTCCGGAATAGGAATGAAAACTACCCACAGCTGCAGCACCTATTGCCATTCCACCGCCGTTAAATCCGCTCCAATTCTTCGTTAAAAAGTTCATGATGCCCAAATTCTTGTAAAGCTTACTGCAATCAATTTGAAAGGCATACAAGAAAAAATTGACCAAGAAATAAAAAAACAACATATTAAGGGAAACAATATACATGTAGATGTAAACACAAAACACCGCTATCACACTATTAATTAAAATCGTTATTGGATTAAAATCGAAGAATACCAAATATCCACTGTAAATCACAAGTGCACCGATAATGATTCCAACAAATGCGAAAACTAGATTAAAATGCCACCTAACAGGCCGGTCTAGCTTAGAAAATACTTCCCTCTTTGTCAAATATTGACCTAGATAAAGTCGAATAAATCCATCTTCGATTTTATCTGCATAATAGCTGTATTTTCTTCTGGTTAGTTCTGCGTTCTTTTGATAAAAATGAATCTTGTTCCGAGCAGAGTTAAACTGTTTATTCAATCCCTTTTCTAAGAAATGTAAATCGTCCAACGCTTCAGGGAAACTCCTTGTTTTATTGAAAAAGGCACCATCAAATTCATCACTTTTTGTGGTGATAAAGTAGATCAAATTATGGCATAAAGAAACCACCCAAATGGCCAAAAATGCATAAAAACAAACCAAAATATAGGATTCCATTGAAAAATGTAAAGCCCCAAATATAATTGGAAAAATCAGCTTTCCCTATCAATCAAAAACGATTGGCAATTAAAACGCCCATTTACCTTCTTCTGCTCCCTGAATATTCCATGGCTTCTCCTTTTCCAAAGCCATAACTAAGACCTAATGTAATGAAGCGCCCTCTTAGTCCATAGCTATAAATGTAATAATCGGCTTGTGCTATAATATTCTCCTGAAAACGTGAGGCGAATACATCTCGAACACTTGCACTAACCACGGCTTTTCCTTTTAATATTTTCTTGCGCAACCCTAAATCCATGAATACATTTTGAGAAACCGTGCTTTGAACGGTTTTGAATGCCGATCTGTAGTTTCCGGTAATCTCAAAATCAATATTGTAAGGCAATTTGAACTTGGTCGTTATTTTTGAATTGAATTGGTCTCCATTGAAATCAAATGAAGTTCCCTCAAAAGAACCTACTCTTTTGAAAAAGTTGTAGTTGGCATCTCCTTGTAAGGTTACTTTTTTACTTAAATTATACTTGGCATTTAGCTCTAAACCTGTCGATTGATTGGTTCCAACATTCATTGGTGTCACAACATTCACATTGTCCTGGAAAGTAGATATTCGTTCGATCACTTCTGTCGTTCTTCTGTGAAACACTCCAAAGTTCAAGGAATATTTCTCTTGAATAAATATGCTGGTGACTTCATAAGAATCAGTAAATTCTGGTTGTAGATTCGGATTTCCGGTTCGGATACTAAAGTTGTTTCTGATGTTAAAGAATGGATTCAAATCCCACAAACGTGGGCGATAAATTCGTTTGGAATATCCTGCTTGCAAAGAAAGGTAATCCGTTAATTTATAAGACACATGCAATGTTGGAAACAAGTTCGTGTAATCCAGGGTATTAGTCTCATTGGTATTCGTTAGTAAGGTAGTCAAATCTGTATTTTCAGCTCTCAACCCTACTTTTACTCCCCATTTATCCTTTTCGTAGGACGCAGTTCCATAAACACCTAATACCTTCTGGTTATAATTAAACAAGTTGGTCAAAGATGAGTCTGGAATATATCCGTTGTCTACAAAATCAAAAACGGCATAATCATTACTCACATCTGAAATCACATATTGTGCCCCTGTTTCAAAACTGAATTTGTCATTAATTGGTTTGGAGTAATCTGCTTTAAAGGTATAATTCGCCTCACTAAAATCTGTTTGCGTCTTCTGAAAAGGATCAACCGCAGGTCCAAAAGTGGTTACATTTTCAAATACAGAAGACTGATCTTTTCCAAAGAAACTACCCAATGCACTAAATAGAAAAGTGTGCTCTTCGTTGTCTTTAAATTCTCGTTGGTACTGCAATTCATATTGCCATTTCGGATTAGTGGCTTCCGTCGTTTCATCTCGATACCATTGAGAAACAAGCAATCCATTTTCGTAGCTTTTAAAGTTGGTTTGAGACGGTTGGTCTTCCACTTCATAAGCCAAATTACCTGAAAGCGTAATCACATTCTTATCATTGATGTGATAATCTGTACCTAATGTAATGTTATAGAAGGCCTCATTTCGGTAATCGGTACCTTCACTTCTAATGCTTGAATTGTTCAACAGATTTTGATTGATATCCTCATTGTTTCTTGGCATAGAACGATAACCTGCTCCAATCTGCGTAAATAAATTGAATTTCTCTGTTCTTCGGTTCAAACTCAACCCAATGCTATGATTATCGGGAATTCCTGTGTTCAACGAAATAGATCCATTCATTCCTTTTTTCTCTTCCTTTTTTAGCACAATATTGATAATTCCTGAAGTTCCTTCGGCATCGTATTTCGCCGATGGATTGGTAATGACTTCTATTTTGTCAATCATATCAGCAGTAATGGTTCCCAATGCATTTCCGCCATCACTTGCTAAAATACTCGGTTTTCCATTGATTAATATCTGTACACCTTGGCTCCCTCTTAAACTAATTTGACCCTCAATGTTCACATTTACTGATGGTACATTGTTCAAAACGTCTACGGCACTTGCCCCTGTGCTACTCAAATCTTGCCCTACATTAAAAACTCGCTTGTCTAGCTTAAATTCGGTCTGAGAACGGTCCGCAACCACATTTACTTCATCCAATTCATTTGCCGTAGACTTTAGTTGAACGGTTCCTAAATCCACTTTTCCATTCGTAACTTTTAGATTATTGATCGTTTTGGAAGTAAATCCGATAAAACTAACCTGAACATAGAAACTATCTGGCAGTGCAACTGAGATAGAAAATGATCCATTTTCAGCAGTGGTCGTTCCGTCGATTGGTTGCTGCGTTTTTGCATCTCCAACCATTACAGTGGCAAACATTACCGCTTGGTTGCTTTCACTAGCAACCACTTTTCCGGTAATAATGGCTTTTGAAGGACCTTGAGCGTTTGCAAAATTGGCTATAATGAAAAGGGCGATAAAAAAGAGAAGTTGTTTTCTAGGAAAATTCATTGATGTCTAATGTTTTAAAATGCAAATTAAACCAGATTTCTGCTGTGCATCAAATGCGATTCAATCATAGGAATAGAAATTCTTGATCTCTATTTATTTAATATGCTCTAGTTGTTCGGTTACTTTGACTACAAAAGTTGAAAAGGTTTAATACAATTAACAAAAAAATGAAGTTTATGATGAATTTGAATTTAGTTTAGAGCGATTTAAATTCAGATAATTCCAGTAAACTAATCTCTATAATTGTTTTACAAAAAAATAATCCTTTAAAAGTTTGTTGCAACCACTGATTGTTGGCTATACCAAGAAAATCCCTATTGAATGATTCAATAGGAATTTTTTTATGGTCGTTTTGATGGAGTCTTTGGGTATCATTTAAATTGAGTAGAATGTTATAAATACATAAATTATAGACTTTTATATTTTAATCATAAAAAAGCCTGCAAGTATAATTTCTTGCAGGCTTTTCATTTTTACCAATTCCTATATTTAATTTTTGATTATTTTTTTCGTTTCGATTTTATCACCATTTTGATTTAGAAATGTAATAAAATACAATCCATTTTCAACGTTATTGACATCTATTACTAAGTCCAAATTAGACCCTTCAACAATAATACTTCCAACAGTATTAGTGATGTAATAGTTAGAGAATTTAGTATTTCCTTTAATATTGATTTCACCTTTAGTTGGGTTAGGGTAAACATTTATGTCCTCAATAGAAGAAACCAATATCTCGGTTGTTTCTGCTTTTTTTCTCAAATGTGGTTGCATTATAACGTCACTTGTTTTAAACACCATATCATCATTTGAAACAAGAGAATAGAAAACTCTTGATTCTTCGTGATTTTGAGAATAATCAGATTCACCTGCAACTGATACTGCATGTTGTTTGCCCTTTCTAGCTAGGCAAACCAACATAAAATAATCTGAATCAAAAGGAGTTCTATTCAAAGAATTTAAATTCAAGTTCGCTGAAATAACGTCTTCTGATTGAAAATAAAGAGATTGTGGGTCGCAAATTTCCACAGTCCAGGCAACTGCAATAGAGGCTTCCGAGTCATTTGCAAAAGTATAACTTATCGCAGGAAACGTATTTATACATCCATCAATAAGACTATTACCTGAAAAATTTCTATTTAGCGATCGTCTGGAAAAATCGAATGGACTTGATGTTGCTCGATTAAAGTATACACCTATTTGATTAGTTGCCCCACTTTTATATTCAGCAGTTATAGCACATTCCCAATCATTAGAGATATAATCAGAAGGAGGACTACTAATTCTAGGATTTTTAGTTTCCCTATCAATTTGAATATTATTAAAAGAGGCAGAAGTAACATTGTTCAATAAGTCATTTATATCCTCTTGCACTAAGATTAGATTACCATATTGATCTACAAACACATAACTAGAAAATGTTATTCCGTTGTTACTAATATCAGCTATGGAAACATCTGGAGTAAGGAACGAATAATTCTGTAAACCAAGATTATTAGAAATATTCAACTTATTATTCAAGTTTGTATTTGGTCCTGACATTCCTACGCCTGGATTCAATACAGTAGCAGGTGATGAAAATTGATTTGCATAGGTAAAAATTTCTTCTCTTTCTTCAAAGGTGATTACAATTTGATTATCATCATTTGCATCTATATTTGGGCTAGAGGCTTCATTATTAGATATTACATTCGCAGCATTAGTGATATCAGAATTTACGTTTAGAGTTAGTTCATCTAACAAATAATCATAGGTATACTCCTCATAGGCTATATTAGACCCATTGCCAAAAAGATCTGAAGGGCCATCCAAAACATAAACAATCATAATCGCGAGATTACCAGAGGTAACGTCACTTTGACTTACAACGATATCTGGATCAGTAATTTTACCATATTGAGTCCCATTTAAATCTGCTCCCCATGCAGTAATAAAATTGAACGGACTAAAATTATCTCTAACAATTAATGAAAACCCTGGGCAATTACCATCCCACACCATCACTTCTATTGTTTTACTTCCATTATCAAATGTTTGAAAATCATTGCCTGTTCTTTGAATATCATCACGACATCCGCCGCCGCCGCCGCTACCTTCCATAATCGTTAATGGAATATTACTCAAAAAATTATCTGGTGTTGGAGTTTGATTTGCATTTGGAATATTTGGACCAAATGGAGCTTGAGCATTTCCCCAAAGACTAAACGCTGACATTAGTGAAAGTAAAAGTAATTTGTGTAATATTTTTTTCATTGGTTTTGTTTTTAATGTTGCCTACTCTAAATTGCTTTTCGGCATCCGCATAATCAAATTAACAATGAATATGCTTCAAAACTATGGTGGGAATTACTAAAAGGATAACTTAAGTTACTAAACGGTAGATATTTTCAATAAATGGTTATCTCAAATTTTCTAACAAGCTCGCCTTTAATCGTCGAGAAATTGGAATAACCTTTCCATTCTTTAACACTAAACAACCGCCATCAACTCGCTCGTAGCGTTCAATGTATTTAATGTTCACAATAAAAGAACGATGGCTTCTTTTAAAAGATTCACTGGATAGTAGACTTTCGAAATGCTTTAGTGTTTTTGAAATTAGAATTTTATTATTATCATTGAAGTAAATATGAGTATAAGGGCCATCAGCCTTACAATAAATAATATTAGCTGTTTCTACATATTTTACCCCATCTTTTGTAGGTAATCCAATTCGGTCGAATGGTCTAGATTTATCAAATTCATTAATAAAGTTTGTTGCATTTTTATTACTTGAACTTTTAGGAACTTTTATTTTCACTTTATTTACCGCTAAGGTTAATTCATTAATATCAATCGGCTTAATTAAATAATCAAGACACGAATATTTAATTGCTTTTAAAGCATAATCCTCGTAAGCAGTAGTGAAAATAATTTCAAAGTTAATTGGCGCAATTTGTTCCAAGACCTCAAATCCTGTCCCGTCTCCCATTTTAATATCTAAAAATACAAGTTCAGGATTACATGAATCTATTAGGTCAATCGCATTTTTTACTGAAGTAGCTTCACCAACTATCTCTAATTTAGGGCAAAACTGATTGATCAATTCTACTAATACCGCTCTTGTACTTTTTTCATCTTCTACAATTAAGGCTCTAATTTTCTTCATATGGCATTGTTACAATTACTTTAGTTCCGATAGGTCTATTTAATTCATCTTTTAAGTCAAGAATGGAAAAAGTATATGAACTACCCACTTTATTCTCCAGCTCTTTGTCCCAAATCAAAAGCCTCTTTTTTACCAAAGACAAGCCATAAGATTTGTGTTTATTAGCACTATTCTTATTTAAATCTCTCCCTACCCCATTGTCTTGGATAATGCATTGAATTGCATGCTCCATAAGTTTAAATTCTATTTCAATTAATCCTTTTCGATCCATTAAACCATCCATGCCATGCCAAATGGAGTTTTCTATGAACGGTTGTATCAGCATAGGAGGTATCTTGATCTCATGATTGTTTAAATCATCCGAGGTTATAATAAATACAAAGCTATTTGACACTCTATTTTTTTCTAATTGAATATAATCTGTGAGTAATTCAATTTCTTCATTAAGCGATATCCATTTCTTATCTGAGTACTTTAAAATCTTTCTTAACATCCTCGCAAATGAAGATACTGCTTGAACAGCTTCGGTTGTCTTTCCTTTTAAAATTAAATATTGGACTGAACTCATTACATTGTAAAGAAAATGGGGATTCATTTGAAGACGTAGTGCTTTTAATTCTGCACGTTGATTTTTAATAATTAATAACGCCTTTTGTTGCTTATTTTGTAAAACCTTAGTCGTAATTACAATGACAATAACAACTGAAAGAATAATTAGAAACAATGTAAACCACCAAGTTGCCCAAAATGGAGGTTTTATTTTGAGATTAGTCTTTTTTTCAAATTTGTTCCAAAATCCACCTTGATACCTCCCCCTAAACTCCAACAAATTATTCCCAAAGCCCAACTCATTAAATTGGATTATTTCTTCACTTGTAATCCATCTCTTACCATTTATTCTATATTGTAATTCAATCTCACTGAAAGGTTTAAAAAAGATGGGATTGAACTTAATAACTATAGGTAGATGGTCATAATTTAAGTCAATGGTATTGAAGTAGGACTTACTTTCAACCAAATTTATTCCGTTGACCATAGGCGCAAAAGCCAATGGAGGATTTGTTAGTTTAATACCCTCTTCAATTCTAAATATCAATATCCCCAAGTGACTATTTACAATCAATTGGTAATCAATAATTTTTGTTTCTTTGCAATTTAATAATTGAAACCCATTATTTTTACTAATGGATCGGATAAATTTCAATGAATCATTTATTAAACTAAACTCATCTAACCCCTTTACACTTGAAATAAACAGGTTATTATTGAACCCAATTGTAACATCATTAATTAAATTACTTGCCAATCCTTCACTTTCCGAAACTTTTTGTTTAACAGCAAAATGATCATCTAATAAGATAATTCCATCACCTAATGTGGCTACAATTATTTTGTCTTTTATTTTCTTTATTGATTGAATTCTTAAGTCGAAGGCTGAAAGGTATATCTGCTTAAAAGAAGTCTGTTCACCATTAAGTTGAATTAAATGTATTCCATTATTAGTAGTTCCGACTAATGCGACAGAATCGTTAAGTGCTAAGATTGATTTTATTTTTGAATTTAATCCGGAACTAGTGGGGATCGAAATTGCTTCTGGGAGGTCAAAAAAACTGTCTTTATTCACTCTAAACAGTTCCTGAGAAATTATCCAATAATAATTGGACGTAATGTCATAATCGTAAATAATTCTAACAACGTTATTTTTTAAAATCCTTCCTTTATCAATGGAAAGTCCTTTATTTCTTTTAAAAACTAGGTTTTCTTTGTTTTCAATGTTTACATAACTTTCGATTGAAGCTCCAAAAACCTGATACTCCATTTTTTTATTTTCAAAATCAAAGTGATACAAATAGTTGCTATTTGCAATTGTAATCTTTGATTTTTCGGGTTGTTCAGTCTTTGAAAAAGAAAACCGAAATGGATTGTTGAGTATTAATTGATCTGGAAAATTAGGTGAAATATAAAACAATCCATTATTAAGTGTGGCATACCATTTACTTCCTTCATGATCTAAATAGACACTATTGATTGAATTTCCATTTAAAAAATAATGATTGATATTCAGATTATCATCTATTAAATCATCAATGGTTACTCTATAATTTTCTTTTGTAGTTTTTATATATAAGTAGTGTTCATCATTTCTAATTAATTCAATATTTTCCTTACAAACTATCTTTTTAAGACTTTTTTTTGTTTTCAAGTCTGAAATTAATATAAAGTCTTCTTCAGAAACTAACAGGTAGTTATTAAATCGAAGAACTTGTTTATCATTAGGTTTAACAAACGTTTTTTGATTGATTTTAAATGAAGTATTGTTTGAATCTATGTAATAAATAAAGCCTGTAAATGATTTTGTTGAGATGTAATCATTCTCAATTTCTTTTACTGAAATACTGCCTTTTTCACTGGATATGAGTTTTTTCTCAATTTCCCCACTTTTTAATATTTTTAAATAATGGAATTCAAAATTTTTAGCCGTTAAAAATTTATTCCCATCACGATCTATTACCATTTTGGTTACGGTATTGTTGACTAGTATTTCTTTCAACTCTGAATTATAGGATTCAGCATAAAAATGTCCATTGTAAATCCTACCAATTTCATTAGAAAGGGTATAGTAGTAAATAGAACCATCCGTCCCTTTTTCGAATTTAAAAACAGTATTATTTAATAAGCCATCAACAGTTGTGTAATTAGTAAATTTTTTGCCGTCAAATTTGGAGATTCCACGATCAGTTGCAATCCATAAATATTTATTCTCATCTTGAATGATATCGTATACCTGATTACTTGGCAACCCATCCTTAATTGTAAAGTGCAAATGGTATGGTTCAATGGATAAAGTTGAAGTATTTGCTTTTTGAGCCATTAAGGAGTAAGAGCATAATATTAAACTTATCAACAACTTGAACAGTATTGTTAATTGGGGTAAATTCAAAATATTAAAGTCAGAGAGAGTTAGGTTTAGTCAATATTGAAAATTAACAAAGATTTTACTCTAAATGAATGTAATAATTTAAACTTACTAAGTGGTATTGATTGCTTAATAAATGGTATTAACTATAAGTATGTTCTAAACTAGCCTTTAAAAGCATAAATAGGTAACAATTACATTTGAGGTTTTTTGCCTAAATTTTATTAATCAATAACTTACACAATGATTTAATTTACAAAAAAAAAGGCAACTGCTTTCGCAATTGCCTCTCACTCTTATGTTGTTTTAGAATGTTACACAGAAATTGTTTCGTGTTCTCCCAATTCAGGTTGTTCATTGGTCGCCCACGCTTTCCCCAATTCGAATAATTGGGTCATTTTATTTTCTTCATTGGTCCAATAAGCCGCTTTATCCATCTCTACCTTTATGAGTGAAATACTCGGATCGTCAATTCCTTTCGGGAACCAAGCTTTCACCATCGGATTCATGAGTTCTTTCATTTTTTGTTGGTCGGTATGTATGCTCGCCATTCCTGAAATGGTCACATAGATTTGTTTTTTAGTATCTGTAATACTGATGTTCACTTTCGGATGAGCTTCAATTTCATTGGCTTTGCAGCTATTCTCATTGGTAAAAAACCACATGGTTCCATCTTCGTTAACTTCACTTAAACCCATTGGGCGGGATTTTAAGTTGCCATCATTCTGCTGGGTGGTTAGCATGGCCATTCGTTGATCATCAATTAAGTTCAGTAATTTATTGTATTTCGTTTCCATAATATTTTTTATTTTAACTAGTAGGACGCAAGGACTGTTCCATTAAGGCTTCCCCCTCCATTTCAAGGTGTAACTAAACTCTTTTTCAATGTTGGTGTAGAGAAGTCGTAACGTTTGTAGAGGTTTCTTATCGAAGAAATAAAGTTGTCAAGGCTCGTTCCACCATTCGCTCACTATACCTATTCAGTTTTTGATGTGTCGGCATCCAACCCAATAAAAAACGAGTAAAATCAGCCCAAGCGATTGGAAATAGGCTTCTCCATTCTTTTTCAAGTAATTGAAAGTCTACATTCTTATTGTAGTGATTTAAAGCTGACTTTAAGTATTCAAAATAACAATCCAATAATTCAATCTCGTATTGTTCACATTCCTTTTCAGTCAAACAACTACCTAAAAAGTACACCACGTCTTTCATTCCACAACCACCACCGACATATTGAAAATCTACTGCAGCAACTTGCTTCATATCTTTAGAAAAACAAAAGTTAGCCACTTTCGCATCTCCATGAACGATGGTTTTATACGTGCAATTTCTAAGGATTTGATCCAGTTGGCTCGCCTTGTTCTTTAAATCACTCTCAGCCATAGCTTCTAATTCATCTGGGCGTGTGGCTAAGTGCCAATAAGTTCCTTCTTCCCACAAACCTGTAGGAGATTCATTCAGAAACAGTACATGGAAGTTAGCCAACCATTTCAAAACTACTTTGGCTTCCTCAACCTTCAAATCGGACTTTCGAACTGGATAGCCTGAAGCATCCAAATCTTCTAGAATAATCAAGTGATTATGATCTGTAGATTGAGAGGCATAGCATTTTGGGATTCTGCAAGAAGCATCGCATCGAGAAGCCCAGTTTTTATACCACTCCACTTCTACTTCATACGATTTTACTTTTCGTTGATGCGATCGATCAGTGTTCCATCCTCTCGGGTGATATACATTCGATTGAAAATTGATGTTCTTGACGATAATAGATTGAATATCCTTATTCTCCAATTGAACTCGTGTAATTTCCCCATAGCCACTCCACAACGATTGTATAACAGTCGATTCAGGTTTGTTCTCACTATTTAATTGATTGACGAGTTCGGTTATTTCTGAAGGGTTTATCACGATTCAAAAATAGGGCTATTGGTAGAGATATCGTTTCCTATTTTAAAATGACATGCCAATTCGAATACCCGGATAGAATTTTCTAAATCCATCTTCCATATACAATTGAGGACTAAAAATGATCTTTTTGTAAATCGACTTATTAAAACTTAGTCTGAATGTATTTTTATCAAATAAATCACCTTGTCTAGAGACTAAATAGCCAAATTCTATTCCATAAAGATCTTCTCTTAGTTGTTTTTTGGAGAAATTGAATCGGTAACCTACGTTTATAAACGTATTGATGTTCATTTCACTAGGACTAGTGAAATCATACATCAAATTAGCTGAAAAGTAAGCATTGTGTGTAATGATTCCTTTCTTTAAAAGTATAACATCTGCTGAGAAACTAATATCGACCAAACTAGTGTTCTTAAGGAGACTCACTCCAGTTCCCATATATAAGCCGATCTCATCCCCATCAGAGTTTGTTCTGTTTTTTTCTACTATTTGTGTTACATTCCCATCAATACATTGAAAGAAAAAAGACTTCGACATCTTTGATTTCTCCGGCAAAGAATCTATTACACGCCATGTACATTCCATAATTTCAAACTCAGAAAGTATACTTAAGTCATTTGTTGAGATGGTTACACTTAACCCTTTGTAAATCAATTGTGCTTTATCCCGAACGCCAGTATTTATTAATTGCGATTGATCCATTAAGAAAATCTGTTTTGGATTCCCTTTTTCTATGGAAAGTAAACTGTCCGAAAAATAGGTAACCGCCTCTGATTCATCTAATTTTAACTGATCTACAAATTGAGGGATTTTCGATTGAATGTTGGTAATAAGCAGCTCCAAGTCCTTATTTCCTTGCAACTTACTATAATCTTCAAACTCAATAATTACTTCTACTCTATTGTCAATAATTATAGTCACCGAGTCAGGTATCATTTGACTAAAACCCAAAATGGGTAGTAGTAAGAAACCAAGAATGATTTGTACTTTTTTCATGTGTATCGTTTTAGATTAATTGGAAGCAATAGAATTTAGTTTCACTTTTATATTTTCTGACTCAATATTAGTCGGTTTAGAAGTTTTATAAACCGGATAAATTTTCGAATTTGGATCAATTTTACTTCTACTTTCTAGTGGAACAACCTGTTCTATTGAATCATCACTACTTTCTTTGATTGTTTGCTCCGTGATGTATTTAATTTCTTCAATAAATACGGTATCAGTCTGATATACATATTGCGGTTTTATGGCAAAGTAGTCCTCTCTTAAAACTTCATTCTGAAATTGCTGTAGTGATTGAATGTCAGATTGAAAACAACTCAATTGCTCATCCTTTTGCTGCAACTGTTTAGATTGAATTAGATAATTGGAATGCATGGAATTAATGCTATTCGCCAACTGATTCATTTCTCTTTGGTGTTGCTTATTCATAAAATAAATAATACTAGTAGAGCTCACTAACAGCAAGATTACCGCCGCAGCCAAATGTTGCCATCTAATCAAACTTTTCCCTGAGTTTAGGTTTTGTTGCACAGCCGTCCATACAAACGATTTTGAATGTTCGATCTCCTTCGAATACAAATCATTCTCCTCATTTAGCTTATTCCTTAATAGGTTATCAAAATCAGTTGGTTCCATAAGTCGATTTATCGTTATTGATCGTATTCATTAGACTTGTTCTAGCTTTCTTCAATTGAGTTTTTGAAGTGTTCTCGCTAATTTTTAAAAGAGCAGCAATTTCCTTGTGAGAATATCCTTCAATCACATACAAACTAAAAATGGTTCTATACCCAGTAGGTAATTGTTCTATCATTTTTAAGATGTCCGAAGCTTGCATTTGCTCCAAACTATTTGGTGAGTTATTTTGAATTTCAAAAGGTTCTGAATCAAAATCCAATTGACTTCGTTTGTTCAACAATCTAATTGATTCATTAATTAATATTGTTCGAATCCACTTTCCCAGACTTCCTTTACCTTGGTAGGAAAAGGATTTAAGATTTTTAAAAACCTTAGTAAAGGTTAGAATTATAGCATCTTCAGCGTCATGATGATCACTCAAATAACGCATCGAAATAATGTACAATTCCTTGTAATAATTGCTGTACAATGTTTCTTGCGCATGTCGATTATTGTCAATGCAGTGTCTAATAAGTATTTCTTCGTTTAAGATCAATTCTTTCAATTGGATTGGCTTTCGAATGTATAACCTAGGATGTTCTAAATTGGTTGTCTGGGGTGATTACTAATTAATGAAAATATAGAAAACATTCTTACAATTAACTAATTATAAGAATAAGTATATTCGTAAAAACACTAAATCTCATACTATGTTAATTATCTCTATTTAAAAAAGTTAATATCTAATTTATTAATACTTTTCTAAGTTAATGTTTGAAGGTTCATTTAACATTTTAGAATTACTAATACTTATAAAAAATACAACTATAATATGAATGAACAACAACATTTTGTACCTGAAGTGTATTTGAAAAATTTTACTAATTCAAACAATAAGATATATGGATCAAATTATATTGAAAGAATTAAATCGTGGTCATTACCTAAGCCATTTGACACTAGACAAATATGTTACGGCACTAATTTTTATTCACTTGATGAATTTCAACAAAAGAAATATGATGCAACTGCAAGGATAATAGAATTAACTGCTTTTAAATATGAAAGTAAATTTATTTCTGAATTGCTAATGTTAATCAAATTGGATTGTATATCAAACGCACATATTTCAGAAATAGCAGAGTTTTATTCAAGTATGAAGTATAGAGGACTTAATTTTAGAAATAGATTTTCAGAAGAATTATGGAACAAACAAATTGAAAGAAAAGAAAATGAAATTAAAGAACTATTAAAAATGGGTACTAAGTTATTTAATTTAGAGAATTTAGATATTGGAAAATATCATAAAGAAATTGAAGAAAATATAAAGAAAAGTCTCAATCAAAAACAATTTCATACTGATGCAATTTATAAGACAATAAATAATTTAGATGATGTAATTAATTCTGCTATCAACAGGTTAAAAGGATATGATGTTATTACTTTAAAGACTTCTTCAAATGTGGATTTCTTTTTGACAAATGACTGTCCAGGATTCTCAATTAATAATAAAGAACAAGTAATAGACTTCTAACTTATTAAATTTAATAAATACAATACATTATTCACAGGAAAGCGCTCCGCAATTATCAAGAATAGGAACTAAATCATTCATCAATACCCTACTCCAATCGCCTTCCACTTCTGAGCATACATCTCAGGACAAGAACCCAACTCCCCACTTTTCCAATTCAACAAGGCTTGAAACTCCTCCTCTTCTAATCGGTAAACTTTCACCATGTAATTCTGACGAGTAAATACATAATGACTTACTTTAGGTTCAGGAAATTCAGTGAATGTATCTTCTCGAAAATTCCCAATACATTCCGCCACAGGAAATTTTAAATCCAATGTCACAATAGATAGTGAAACTTGAAGTGGACTATTTGGCTGTTTATTTATGATTTCCTCATGCCCTTCTCCATTATAAACCTCAGTAAAAGTTCGTTCGAATTTGGCCACGTCAAGGATAAACAATTGCCATGATTCTGGAGTGCCCTCATCTTCCAATAAAGTAGTTTCCAAGTAAGCCGGAAATAGCTTTCCTAAATCATTTAATGTATAGCTTGTAGATGGATGCACCAATAAGAAGTTCCATGCAAAGTGTTGGAAAAGTTCTTCACCCAAAGCATTTAATAACCCTCGGTATTCTACTTTAAAGCATTCAATTAGTCTTGCAAAATATCCATTGTGATAAATTCCAATTCGTTGTTCACTCGTCAATGTATTCGAAGGAGAAACTACAGATTGAATACTCCAATGTTGGTCGTTGATAGCAGTTTCTTCTGCACCTTTTATAGCCCCATTTGGATGAGTAATCACACCCACCATCCATTCTTGAATTTGTTTTAAATCGCTCATTATTACCAAATAGCTGGTGTGGTTGACAATGTATTGGAGACAGTTTCTGTGGCATTTAAAAGCAGCACTTCTTCAGGAAGTTTTCCATTTTCAAAAATCTCCTTTGCTTTCAATACTTCCTTTTTCAATTCAGGAAACTCAGGGATATTAGAATCCCATTCCAACAAAGTAGAAACAGGTCCAGTTAATTCAATTGTTTTTTGATACAACTCCCAAACAGCCTGAACCACATGATTGTCGTGCGTATCAATAATGTGTGTACCCTTATTTAAATGTCCAGCTAAATGAAATTGCACCACTTTTTCCAAAGGCAATGCTTTTACGTATTCAAACGGATCAAATTGATGATTGAAAGAGGACACATAAACGTTGTTTAAATCCAATAATAATCGACAGTCAGATTGATTGGCCATTTCTCGTATAAAATCCCACTCAGTAAATGTATCAGACCTAAATTGAAGGTAAGAACTTGGGTTTTCCAATACCAATGGGCGTTCCAAGTAATCACTGACTACTTTTATGCGTTCAACAACATGCTTTAACGTTTCTTCATTCAAAGGCAATGGCAATAAGTCATGGGTGTTTTTTCCCAATACTCCTGTCCAACATAAGTGGTCGGAAATCCATTGTGCATTGATTTCCTTTTCCATGACTTTCAACTTCTTTAAATAATCGAAATTAATGGGATCTGTACTTCCGATAGACATGGAAACTCCATGCATCACAACAGGATAGCGTTCTGCAATCTGATGAATCACATACCGCGGATAACCTTTGGAATCTATAAAGTTTTCAGAGATAATTTCAAACCAATCAATCTCGGGATTCTCCTTCAAAATGTATTGAAAGTGTTGACTTCTGAGCCCTAACCCAAATCCTAAATATGGGAAGTTTGTATTTTTAATCATTTGGCAAAGTAAAAGAAAAACGATGCAAGAAAATCTTGCATCGTTAGTAACTGAATTAAGTTATTATTTTGTTGTCGGTAATGGACAAACCACACCGGTTGATGGAGTTAATTCAGGTTCATACCTCCTTGCCATAATCTTGTTATTATTCGGCAATACTGTTTTTCCTGCTGCCGTAGCTTGTGCTTCAAAAAGCGTTCTAGCAACCGACCAAACTGACTGACCACCATATTTCAATGTATTAGGTGGATACATTTGACAAGGTGAAATTGGAGATTGACAACCACCATCGCCAGCTTTTTTATTCTGACCAGGAGTTGGGATTGTTCCTGCAGCTGCGTATCCACAACCTCCTTGTCCTGCACATTGGTTAGATGAACTACATGCTTGTTCTACAGTAGCGCAGTCGCCATCTCCAGGGCCACTTCCAGAATTATTATATCCTTTTCCTGCACACATATTTAATCCTTGACAAACGTGCTTCTCTGCTGGGCCAGCTGGCCATGGCGTTGGTGTACTCACATAATTCCAAGCCGGAGTTTGACCACTTTGCCATACTGAAGTCGCAAGCGTTCCTGTTTGTGACATTCCCCTTAAATCCAAAACATCAGTAGATTTAAAGTCAGCATTCATTTGATTGATCACCTTAGAATAAACCTCAGTTAGTTCCAATTGAGCTGGATGCATTACATCAGGTGGTCCAACTTGATATTGAGGAATGGTATTAGTTTTAAGATAAGTATGTATGTCATTAAATCGCTCCCAATGGCTAATTTCATCCAACTCTTGATACTCTTGTCCTTTTTCTGGCACATAAGCATCTGGCATAAATCCTTCTGCTCCATTCCCTTCTCCTTCTTCAACGATACATGCCATTGCATTATAGGCATCTTTCAATGACTCAATTGATTGTTTAACATCTCCATACATGCCTTGAAAGTTCATTTTCTGATAGGCATCATTATCTGATGAATACATCTCACTCCACATAGCCTTTACACCGTATGCTAAAGCGTGATATAAATCACCAATAGACTCATAACTTTCATGATACAATTTAGGTCCGGTGGTAGTCACAGGATTTGCAGGGTCTTCATTATATGGATAATTAGGATCAGGAACTTCTATGGCCAACATCGTTTCTATTAATTGACTCAAATTACCATTTACAGCCATTCCTTCAATGCCTTTTAGACATGATGGTGGATTGTTTAAATCAGGTGCAGTAATGTCAGGTCGAATACCCAGTGCATTTGAGATATTGCAAGCCAAAGTTAAGTGATACATTTCTTGAATTGCAACCGACATAATAACATCGTAAGCAGAGAATAGCTCAGTATCTGCTGGTTTATCTTTCGTCGCATCTGAAATTGTCGCGCTAATTACTTTATCACTCCTATTTTCAATCTTTATTGAAGTAGCAGCACTTAAATAGACAGGAATTGTAAATATTTCAACAGCAATTGCTGTACTTAAGGCTTTAGCAAGATTCTCTTGCGTCCATGGTTGACCTACAGAAGGTTTTTTGTTTGTCATTTTTAGTTTAGGTTTAAAATTTGAATCCAATTAATAAGTGATAAAAATATCTTAAAATAACAATCAACACAATACGGGGATACTCGCATTTTTATGTATCAATCTGATTTTAATTACCTAATAGAAAGCTTTTATTGTTTCAAATTTGAAAAGGAATCAATTAAGAATTAGATACGGACTTTTTCTTAATTGTCTTTTGTAGAAAAACATTGCAAGGAAGTGTCATTTGATCACCAATAGGAGTCTTTAAGGTTATAAAAAAGTATCCTATATCTACAATACGACCTTCCAATTCATAATCCTTTTCCATAATAATAATGGTGTCATCAAGTTTTATTGAGTTGTGAAAAAATAAAATAATCCCAGCGGTAAGATTTGAAAGTAACGACCATTGAGCAAATAAGGCAACCCCAATTACAGTTAGCACTGAAGTCATAAACAACAATAATTCAGATTGGTCTACACCCCAGACAATCAAAATAAAAACAATGAATAAAAAAGTAAGAATAAAGTTCACCACCTTTCTAATCAATTTTCCTCTAGTTTTATTGAGTAGATTCTTTACTGTTGTCTTAGAAATAAAATGACTAACAAAAAGTTTCAATAAAACAAATACAATTAAAAGTACAATAGATTCTGCTAACTTTATTTCTACAAAACTCATTTTAAACAACTTATTGAATTATTAAAATCTTATTTCAAACTTCCCATTTAAGTCATACCCTGATTGAATTGATGGGTTAATTTTGTTGTGCTGAATATCTAGATAGTTTAGTTTTTCCAATTTAATAATAGGTTCCGGTATCATTTCTAAGTCATTATTATTTAGATATAAGTACTCTAAAGTTTTAAAATTTGAAATGGAATAAGGGAGCTTCGTTATATGGTCATTTTCCAAGTGAAGGGACTTTAGTTTAGGAAGTAAAACAAGTGATTCAAGTGTTTTTCCTAAGTCCATATTGACTTCATCATTTAAGTAGATTTCCTCTAGATTTCGTAATTTAAAGAAGTCTTCAGGAAGAGTTTTAAAATCATTCCCACTAAGATCTAAAACCTTTAGGTTCTCAAGCTGTGTAACTTGATTAGGTATTACTTCTAAATGATCATTGCGCAAGCTCAAATATTCTAAGTTATTAAATTTTGTCAAGACATCAAAAGAGAAATCAATTGATTGATTACTCAGATTAAGCCGATAAACTTTTTCAGGATTCTTTAAGGCTATTTCTAAATTATCATACTCTATTAATTGATCATCCACATTCTGAGAAAAACCTGTTGAAGTACTTAAAAGCACTATTAACGTTATTATGGATATTTTGAACATAACTATTATTTTAGGTGAATTTTTTAAGTATTATTTGATTCTTTACTAATCTATTTCTAGTACTGACTATATCTCCAGTTTCTTTCCAAATTTACATTAAGAATAGTATATGTCTATCATAATATCCATTAGAAGATTTTATAATAAGTATAAGTTAAAATGGCATTGAGTCGCTTGATGTAAATTGTCCATTATTTCTATCATTAATGGAGTGTTATAGTGTAATGAAAACTCAAATTCTTATTTTTGGGAATTGACTTTAAATAATTTCTCCTCTGACTATGAAATCAACTAGACTCCTTTTCACTCTTTGCGGACTCCTTTTCTTGACTAATACTACCACTGCTCAAGACGATGGCGCATACAACTACATGGATAAAAAAGAAGACACTTCTCGTTTTTTTATAGGAATCAATTTTGGGGCATTTTTTGCCAACAACAATACGGCAGGAATTTATTCAGGTACTCCAAGTGCTACGCCATTTGGAATTCAATCTATTCTGAATCGCAGAGAATTCAAACAAACATTCGAAAATTACTTTCAATACCCGTATTCGATTGAAGAATACCCTACAGATCCATCCTACAAAACTGCTTTTGAAATTGGATTACATGCTGGGTATCGACTAGGTAAACGATTCTCTCTATTTTTAGATTTTAACACCGTTCAATTGAGGTTTGAGCAAGCGTTCACAGTTTCTATAGATGATCCAAAGAATCAGCGAGTAGGACCAACATATGAAGCCATTCCAATTTTTGGGAAAGAAAGCCGAATCAGTGTGAATCTTGGTCTTCAGTATAACTTCTATACCAACGGTCAATCATCGGCTTATGTTTCATTGTTTGGAAATGCAACAGATGTGGAATTAAAAAGCAATTACTTCGTAGTTAATAATCAACAATATGAGCTTTTTCATTATAATTACAACCTTCCATCACAACGCGTCGGCGGAATGGGATACGGTGGTGGAACTGGTATTGGCTACAAATTCCATTTGAATGATCAAATTTTAGCTGATCTTTATTACAACTTGACTTACACAGAGATTAACCTAAAAACTGGTTTTCAAGAATATGGCATTCAGAATGGACTGGGAGTACGGATTTTATGGGCGAAATAGTGAGCCTAAATGCAAGGCTTAACCACAAACCAAACAAAGGTTTAACAAAGTTGATTGAATAATTAATTGACTGATTGACTATTTGATTGATTCAATATTGACTAATTAACCACAAAGTAGTTTCAATATTTCAAGTCTAGCTTCTTGCTTATAACTTCTTGCCTCTCTTTTAAACCACAAAGGCACAAAGTTCACAAAGGTTTCGCAAAGTAAATTCAATAATTAATTGACTGATTGACTATTTGATTGGTTCAATATTGACTAATTAACCACAAAGTAGTTTCAATATTTCAAGTCTAGCTTCTTGCTTCTAACTTCTTGCCTCTCTTTTAAACCACAAAGGCACAAAGTTCACAAAGGTTTCGCAAAGGTTTCGCAAAGTAAATTCAATAATTAATTGATTGAATGACTATTTGATTGATTCAATATTGACTAATTAACCACAAAGTAGTTTCAATATTTCAAGTCTAGCTTCTTGCTTCTAACTTCTTGCCTCTCTTTTAAACCACAAAGGCACAAAGTTCACAAAGGTTTCGCAAAGTAAATTCAATAATTAATTGACTGATTGACTATTTGATTGGTTCAATATTGACTAATTAACCACAAAGTAGTTTTAATATTTCAAGTCTAGCTTCTTGCTTATAACTTCTTGCCTCTCTTTTAAACCACAAAGGCACAAAGTTCACAAAGGTTTCGCAAAGTAAATTCAATAATTAATTGACTGATTGACTATTTGATTGATTCAATATTGACTAATTAACCACAAAGTAGTTTCAATATTTCAAGTCTAGCTTCTTGCTTCTAACTTCTTGCCTCTCTTTTAAACCACAAAGTTCACAAAGCTACCTCATACATTAATTGACTTATTAACTGATTGAATAATTGATTAATTCACCTTTAACCACAAAGTTCACAAAGTATTAAACTTTCAAATGTAAAATAGAAAAAAATGTCACTTTTCTAGCCAATTGCATCTCTCTTCTAGCTTCTAACTTCTTGCTTCCCAATTCTAAAAGCGAAGCGTTCTAGTTCAAATCCAACGCCTTAATGCTATCAATTCTATTGCGTTCCAAGAATGCATCAATGGTTTCAAAGTGTTCAATTACTCTTTTGTCCTTAAACTCAAAGACTTTTTCAGACAAGCCCATTAAGAAATCTCGATCGTGAGAAACTAGAATCAAGGTGCCATCGAACGCTTTTAGAGCTTCTTTCAACACATCTTTTGATTTCAGATCTAAGTGGTTAGTCGGCTCATCGAGAATTAATAAGTTAACAGGATCCAACAGTAATTTCACCATTGCCAATCGAGTGCGCTCCCCTCCTGACAACATACTCACTTTCTTATCGATATCATCACCACTAAACATGAATCCACCTAAAATAGATTTAATTTGTGTTCTGATTTCTCCTTTAGCCACTTCGTCCACTGTTTGAAAAACAGTCAAATCTGAATCCAATAAAGCAGCCTGATTTTGTGCAAAATAACCCACCTTTACATTGTGTCCTAATACACACTTCCCTTCTACTTCAATCTCACCTAAAATGGCTTTAATCATGGTAGATTTACCTTCACCGTTTCTTCCAACAAATGAAACTTTTTCTCCACGGCTTACTGAAAAACTAGCATCCTTAAATACTACGTGATCATCGTATTGCTTTGATAAATCGGAAGCACTAACAGGATAATCTCCTGAGCGTGGCGCCGCGGGGAATCGCAATCGAAGTGCTGAAGTATCAATTTCGTCCACTTCTATAACCTCCATTTTCTCCAACATACGTTCTCTCGAATTCACTTGATTCGTTTTAGAATAAGTCCCTCTAAATCGTTCAATAAATCCTTTGATGTCTGCTATCACTTTTTGCTGCTCGTCGTATGCTTTTTGCTGATGCACTCTACGGTCTTCTCTCAACTGCAAGTAATGACTGTAATTCGCTTTGTAGTCATAGATTCTACCCATTGTTACTTCAATGGTTCTATTGGTAATGTTGTCGATAAAGGTTCTATCGTGAGAAATCACAATTACCGCTTTCGCTTTGTGAACCAAGAAATGCTCTAACCACAAAACTGACTCAATGTCAATGTGGTTGGTTGGCTCATCTAACAGGATTAAATCAGGTTTCTGCAATAAAATTTTTGCCAATTCGATCCGCATTCTCCATCCCCCACTAAATTCACTTGTTGATCTGTGAAAGTCTTCCCGTTTGAATCCTAATCCTTTTAATGCCTTTTCTATTTCACCGTCGTAATTAATTTCCTCGATGGCGTAAAACTTCTCTCCTAAATCACTTACACGGTCTATCAAACCAGAATATTCAGCAGATTCATAGTCTGTTCTTGTTTCCAATTGTTTGTTGATGGATTCAATCTCATCCCGCATGGAGAAAATCTCCTTGAACGCTTTGGCGGCTTCCTCAAATACGGTGCAGTCATCTTCGGTCAATAAATGTTGCGGCAAATAAGCGATGACAGCATCCTTTGGAGCGTTTACTTTACCTCTGGTTGGTTTCTGTGCGCCAGCTATAATTTTCATCATAGTGGACTTCCCAGCACCATTTTTACCCATTAAGGCGATTTTATCGTTTTCATTCACCACAAAAGAAACATCACTAAACAAGGTTTCTCCGCTAAATTCTACTGCTAGTCCGTCAACTGAAATCATAGGTACATATTTGAGGACGCGAAATTATCAAAATATGAGGAGATGTGATGCCTTTATTGAATTACTAGTGGTTTCCATTTTACAACCTTTTTCTATCACTAATTCATGCCTAATCCTTCGACTAAAGCCAGTCTAGAACTTGTCGAAGTGTTCTGGATTACAAGAAACAATAAGGTTTCTATTTGTCTACCCTTCGACTATCGCTCAGTATGACAAATAGTAGAACATAAAATAAATAATGAATTTTCTTAAAAAAATACTCCAATGGTTTTGTTACATTGAGTATTTCGGCTATCGCTCAATACAGGCTTTAATCAAAATGTAGGGCACTACAACTTAACCTTCCCAATCACCATCCCTTTTATATCCCTTTACTTTAGTTGAACTTTCATTTCTACAAATCGAAAGCCCTTTCAAATCCTCCCAGTTATCATTGATGATGGCTTCTTTCTTTTTTCGACTCCAACCTTTCACTTGTTTCTCGAATGCTATGGCTTGATCGATGTATTTAAATTCATTCATAAAAACCAACTCTACTGGTCGTCTTGAATAAGTATAAGAAGTCGGATCTATTCCAGCATTGTGCTGCTTGAACCGCAATTCAATATCATTAGTTACACCTGTATAATATGAACCATCAGCGCACTTTAAGATATAAACATAAAAACGAAAATCTTTGGGCATGGTTTAAAATTAGGAATTTATAATTATTTTCTTGTCTATTTTGGCTTTTGCTACTTCTTATCTTATCATTCCAATACTTCTCTTATTTTGTATTTGCTTTGACTCCCCTCTACATGACAAAATTATAGAGAAGAATTTTAAGGCTATTTGTCATTCAAAACATCGAAGTTTCTGATACACTCCAATAGTTTTGTCATCCTGAGCGATAGTCGAAGGATAAGGCAAAACATAGCCAACAAAACCACCCCACCATACCCCACCGTAAACCATTTTTATTTACGTTTGTGATTCAAATCTTCATTATTGATCGCATACAGTAGAAATAATAGAAACAGCATCCTGATTGGGTTGGTGTTGGCTTTGCTAGCGCCATTAATTGGTGGTGGATTCTATTTTGTATACCGAAGAAATGCGGTGCGCAGAGAAGTGAAGCACATGATGAAAACCAAAGCGAGTAAAGACGATTTGGTAGAATTTAACTTCACCAAAGCTGAAATCGAAAATGAATTGAAATGGAAGCATTCCAAGGAATTCGAATACAAAGGTGTGATGTACGACATCATTGAAGTGAATGAAAATGGAGATTTGACTCAATATTGGTGCTGGAAAGATGAGAAAGAAACCCATTTAAATAAACAACTCATTCATTTGACAAATTATGCCCTCGGCCATGACCTGCCGTTTAAAAATCAAAAACAACAGCTAAAGACTTTCGTGAAATCATTGTTTGCCGAAAATTGGACTCAATTTCAATGTCAATTGTTTGGTAAAAACAATAACAACTATGCACATTATTCTGAAGGAGTAATTACGCCTTTTTTCACTCCACCTTGCCCTCCACCAAAGTTTACCTAGTTTAATTTCAAGAATATAAAACACAATTCTGCTATTGCTCATTTAATAGCACTGGCGGAGCTATGTTCTAACATTAACTGAATCGATTCAACGATTTACAAATAGAAATTTAAATTAGAAATACATGAAATTATATATTACACTCCTATTGTCGTTATTCATAACGGCACAAGGGTTTAGTCAACAATTATCGGGGAAGGTAATTGATGCAGAAACGAATGCACCATTAATTGGTGCAACTATCAAAAATAAAAGTGGAATTACTACGACTGATAATTTAGGAAACTTTAAAATAGGCTGTCAATTAAATGGTCCGTTAACAGTTTCCTATATTGGATATACTACTAGCAGTCAAACGATAGCTAACTGCAATCAAGAGTTGGTTGTGAAATTGCCAATGGCTGACAACAAACTAGGTGAAGTTGAAATTACGGCTTCTTCTAGTAAAGAAAAACTGTTGTTGACAGAGCCAAGGTCCATTGTAAAATTGGATTCCACTGAACTACAACGTGGAAACGGACTATTTTTGTCCGATGCCATCAATACCAATGTTCCGGGTGTGCAAATGCAGCAGCGTACCATTGCAGGTGGTCAATCCTTTAACATTAGAGGTTACGGAAACGGACTCGGTTTTAGAGGAGCGAGTAACAACTTCGATGGTCAGGGTTCTAAAGTGTATTTGAATGGAATTCCATTGACTGACGCAGAAGGCATTACCGTATTGGATGACATTGACTTCGGTTCTATAGATAAAGTGGAAGTAACAAAAGGTCCATCAGGTACGCTCTACGGATTAGCCATAGCAGGTGTTGTGAATTTGCAAACTAAAAAAGCAGAGAAAAACACGACCACTATTGGACAAAACACGATGTTCGGTAGTTATGGATTGTTCAGATCCACGACTCAGGTAGCCATTGGCGGTGAAAATTCCTCCGTCTTGATTAATTATGGCATACAAGAATTTGATGGATTTATGGATCACACCAAATCGCACAAAGATTTTGTGAATGTAATGGGTGATTTTAAATTAAATGAAAAGCAAAGCATTTCAGCTTATTTAGGTTATAGCGATAGTTACGACGAAAGAAATGGGGAATTGACCATTACTCAATATGAGGAAAAGGATTATTCAGGGAATGTGCGATATATTAAAAACGATGCGCATTCTGCTGTAAAGTCTTTTAGAGCCGGTTTTGGTCAAACCTATAAATTCAACGAGCACTTTTCAAACACCACTACTTTCTTTGGTTCTACCTTAAAAATGGACAACAGTTCTGCGGGCGGTTGGAACGACAAAGCACCATTGAATTATGGATTAAGATCGACGCTATATGTCAATTACAAACTGTCAGATAACATTTCAATCAGTGGAATCTCAGGGGTTGAATTACAAGTTTCTACAGCTGTTGCCAACTCTTATGGAATGGTGACAGACAGCACTGATTTAGACGGTTACAATGTAGTTGGTGGAATTAGAAGTATTCAATCAGCGACCAATAGCACTGCGGCCTACTTTACACAATGGACACTTTCTTTACCAAAAGATTTCAGTGTAACTGCAGGAGTTGGATTGAGCACAATGAAAGTAGAATTACAAGATCGTTTATGGGGTACAAAAAACAATATTCCAGGATCAACAGTTCCGCAAATAATTAAAAATAAATACGATGACTTGATTTCTCCTTCTGTTTCCATTAACAAGAAAATCAATGACAAAGCCTCTGTTTATGCGACTTATTCGGTTGGTTATAAAGCGCCTGTTGGATCTCAATTCTACATTCCTTACACCAATGAAGTGAATAAAGGATTGGTGCCTGAAAAAGGGACTCAAATTGAAGTGGGTACAAAAGGTAGCTTCCTAAACAATCATTTGTATTATGAAGTGGCTGTTTTCAATGCTCGATTTGAAGACAAAATGAGCACCATAGCGGTTTCTGATGCAGTATAAACCACCACTTTGTATTCTTACATCACCAATAGTGGCTCATTGAACAACAATGGTTTTGAGGCTTTAATCAAATATGAGGCGATTAAAGAACGAGGTGGATTCTTTACTTCTATCGCTCCTTTTGCTAACTTAACGTATTCTGATTTTAAATACGATAACTTTAATTATCAGAAAATTGGATCAAGTAATGCTGGGTTAGACAGCGCCATTACTGAGAACTATGACGGCAATCAAGTTGCTGGAGTTTCTCCATTGGTTTACAATTTCGGAGTGGATGTAATCACTAAAATCGGTTTGTATGGAAATGTAACGTACAACTTCCGAGATGCCATGTATTTTACGTCTGACGAAGCCAATGAAACCAAAAGCTACAGTTTGGTGAATGCCAAGTTGGGTTTCAAAAGATCATTCGGTCGGTTTGGATTTGATGTGTATGCGGGTGCAAACAACATCACTAGCGAGCAATACTACCAAATGGCTTTTGTGAACCAGTTAAGTGACGCTTACATTCCTGCGCCAAATGAAATCAACTATTTCGGAGGAATAAATCTGAAGTATAAATTCTAGTATTTTTTTAGGAGAGGGTGCTGCCCTCTCCTATTTTATTTTCAGACGATTAAATGGAAAATTAGTCTTTTATAGTTTTGTTAATAATTAGAACATTTTTTTTAATACCTTGCTCTAAAATAAAATTATGAAACGTATCTCTCCTACGCGATTTCTTGCGATTCTACTTTTCACTTTTGGAATCACTTATTTAGAGTTTGACGATTTGACATTTACCAACAATATCCGACCATACATCATGTTGTTGGTTGGCTTGTTGGTGTTTTTGTATTCGTTTAAAAGAAGTAAATAATTCACATCTTGCAGCACATTCCTAATTTGTTGTGTCTTTCTATTTCCAACCCTTACCCTATGAAAAAAAGTATCGTCCTGCTATTTATAGCCTTTTCTCAAATCTGCTTTGCTGCAACTGCAACAGACACACTTAATGTGAGTTCTAAAATTACTGATGTAACCGTCTTTTTTAGCGGCGCTCAAATAACCCGCGAAGTAAAATTGAATCTAACTAAAGGAAAACACACCTTATTCTTGGATAAACTCCCACAAGAAGTTAATCCAGAAAGTATCCAAGTAAAAGGACTGGACGGACTACAGATCTTATCAGTAAAACACCAATTTAACTTCCAAAACAAGTCAATCAAAAAAAATGACGAGAAAGATTTAGAGAAAAAGATTGATGCACTGAAACTTGAAGCAGATAAAATTCGGAGTTCAATTCAAGTGTTTGATTTAGAAAAGAAGCTGATTTTGGATAACAGCATGTTATCTAAAGAGAACTCAGGAACGACTGTTTCGACAATTAAAGAAGCGGCTGATTTCTATAGAAGTAGATTGAATGAGATCAATTTGAAAAAGATAGAGTTAAATGAGCAATCAAAAGGGATTAACGAGAAGATGAAGGAAGTGTACATCGAAATCAATAAAATACAGTCTGAAAATTCGAAGACCTATAGCCAAATATACATCTCTATTGATTGCCAACAAGCAATCAATAAAACACTTAATCTAACCTATTTAATAAGTTCTGCTGCTTGGGAACCGACCTACGACTTTCGGGTGGATGAAGTAGATAAACCACTAAATTTGATTTACAATGCTAAAGTTTATCAAAGTTCTGGAGAGGATTGGAATGGAGTAAATATTACTTTGTCCTCTAATAATCCTAGCTTGAGTGGCGAGATTACAAAATTAAAACGTTGGTACGTAGGAAGAGAAAATACTTATAATCAAACAACTTCTAAAAGTGAAATCTCTGCAATTAGCGGAAATATTCGTGATGTAACCAACGGTGAACCACTGCCATTTGCAAATATAGTATTAGAGAACAATGGGACTCAAATAGCAGGTGTAAATGCTGATTTCGATGGAAATTTTACGATTAAACCAATTCCAGCTGGAACATATACTATAATAATTAGCTATGTTGGATACGATACTCATCAAGAATTTATCAAATTACCTGCAAACAAAACCATTTACCAAGATTTTGCGCTAAATCCAGGAATTGGCATCGGCGAGGTTCAAGTTATTTCCTACAAGGAACCTTTATTAGAATCGGATAAGTCTACTTCAGGATATAATGCAACAAAAGAAAGATCTATGGCTGTTCGATCAGCGTCTGATGTCGCAAAAACTGTTGGTGGAGTCTATTCAAGAGATTCAGGATATGATGACTTAAACATTAGAGGCTCCAGAAGCGCTTCTAGTAATACGTATATTGACGGAGTTAAAATGATTGGAACAGAGGTAAAAACTTTAATAGCAAACTCCATAAACACGACGAATAATATCAAGTATACTATTTTGATACCTTATACCATACAATCTGATGGAGAAGATAATAATATCAAAATAAAGGAAGTAGACATGAAAGTCGACTACCTCTATAAGACAGTTCCAAAAATTGAAACTGATGTTTTTTTAACAGCCAACATCACTGAATGGAGTAAATTAAATCTGCTTTCTGGAAACTCCAGCATCTATTTTCAAGGAACGTTTGTTGGAGAGTCTTTTCTAGATGTGAAAGAAACTTCGGACACACTTAGTATTTCTTTGGGAAGGGATCAAAACATCATCGTTAAACGTGAAGAAAACAAAGAGATTTATGATAAGCGCTTATTCACGAATGCGGTCAAAGAAACACAAGGAATTGATATTACAGTTAGGAATTCTAAAAAGCAGTCTACAAGGATAATGATAGAAGATCAATATCCTTTAAGCAACCGTAAAAATATTGATACAGAATTACTTGAAAAAAGTGGCGCTAAAGTGGAAGAAAAAGAAGGTAAATTAACATGGATCATAGATTTAGCACCAGAGGAGACTAAAAAACTTACGTTTAGCTACTCCGTTAAATATCCTCAGTAGATAGATTTAATGACTACTCATTTGTTTTATGGTTATTAGCTTTCAATTTACTTTTTATAAATTGATCGATACCTGCTTTATCCACTTCAAAAACAGTTTGAATTGCTTTAAAAAAATCTGCTTCCGTATTACCCGAATTTAATAATACATCTAAAGATTCTCTGCCACCGTATTCCTCTAGTGCGAGTTTAATAAATAACCCTCCAATAGCATATTTAATATTGGTCCATTGACTATAATATTGGTAGGTTGGAATCGTTGAGAAATCCAATTTATCTACTTCAATGGCTAAAACTCTCAAATGCTCCTCTAGTGAGCATCCCATAGATCCTCCGAAATAAGTGGCAATACCTTCTTCAAACCACGAGTGTGAGTCATAGTGCGCAGTATACAAATGAACGATTTCATGAGGGTAGTAAATTTCACCAGAATAAGATAAATATGCATCTTCAAAAGTCATTGCAAAACCTCCTGCATCAATATCAGCAGTCATTTCAGATGAATAGTCATATCCAAATAATTCACAATATTGCTTTGAATTATTGACAACAATTGCTCTTAAACGTATTGGAGGTCGATTGAATAAGTTAGCTATTTTCTGATTAAAATCATGTACCTTTTTTTCAGCTATGGTGTCTCTTATTATTTGAGAATGATAGTAAAAAGTATTTTGACCAGAATTAAATGATTGAAATTGTTTTAAGTTCTCAGAGAATAAATCTTTAAAGTAAAATCTTTCCATAGGGTCTTTTAAGATTTTCAAATTCATCAATTTATTTGGCGAACCTTTATATCTAAAAAGTAGTTTTACATCAAACTCCGACTCGCTAATTGTTCTGACACTTACTATCTGTGGAGGATATTTTACAAGAGTATCTTTTTTCCAACCATTTCTTAAAAAACGATCTTGAGAATACATTAAAAACTCACTGTCCCAATAATTATTGGTCACTTGCAAACTAGAATCATACATTATATTCATGTATTCTTCTATAAAATCTGCTACTTGAATCTTAGTAGAATCATAATAATCAAATTGATAAGAGCGCTCAATATAAATAGTATCATTTACATCTCTAGCCTCATTGCATCCTAAAGTGACTAATAAAACAATTACTAGAGCAACAACTATTTTCATAGCTCTAATTTATTTAATAATTTTTTATCTCAGCTCCTTCAGATTTTCTAGTTCTATTCTAGATTTTTCTTTCAATTCTCCTTTTTCAAACTGTTCAGCTAAAAGAGTCAATTCCACGTCAGGTGAACCTTCAAAATTAATGTAATCTTGAATCAACACTCCACCTACTTTACGACGGTTAATGGCTTTTCTAAAGCGAGCTCCGCCTCCATTTTCTTTAAAATTATATGCTAAATAATCCACCAACCACGTTTTTTCGTTCAACCAATACAGATATTCATCTTGATAATCCTTACCACCCTTTGATACATCAAATGTTACGGTTACTAATTGATAAGCTGTATCTCTAATAAAAGATTGGCCTTTATAATCAACTTGAACACCTGGGTCCTGCAACCTAAAAGGCAATGAAGCGAAATAAATCACAGAGTTTAAAGAATTTACCTTCTTCTCTTTTTCTTCTTCAGAAAGTGCTGTTTCTTTGTTATTTAAAAAATAAACATACCCGTTATTGTCAAGTGTTTCTTCGTGTAAATTTCCTTTTTCATCTTTTTCCTTTCTTGTGTATTTATATTCTGAGCCATTGTTATCTATGGTATATAACTTATTTCTAAATTGAAAACTAAAGTGAGAAGTTTTAAACACATCCCCTCCATGAGCATCAATAGAAAATAAAACTAACTCTTCTGCTTCTGTCAATTGAGCTTTTGGAGCAGGTACTTCCACTTCAGTTTTTACTTCTGAATTTGGATTGTCACAAGCGATTACGCTCAAACCGATACTTAATACAATGATTCCATTTCTAATTTTCATGTTCTTTTTTTTTAGAAATTCAAAAATACAATTTATTAACACTGTTTATAAATTCTAAAAGACAATAAAACCATGCATATAGGAATCTTAACAATAATCTTCTATTTTTGATTTTAAATAATTTTAACAAACTGACTTATGACTTCTATTGGTGTTTTAGCCCTGATTGCCGTATTGTTAATATACGTGCTCGATCCTTTAATTGAGAAAAAATTTAATTACGATATCATTCGCAACGACCGTAAATGGGTTTTACTGATCATTGGATTATTTTCCTTAGTACTAATTTTCAACCCATTCTGTAGAACTGATGCTGGGTATCGCACTTTCGTTGAAACCATCAATGGAACTGAAAAGATATTCTTTAAGCCTGGGTTCCACTATGCTGGATTCTTTAGTAAAACCACCGATTATCCAGACGTAATCACAACAGTGTTTGCCTCTGTAGAGAATGAAAATGTGACTACAACAGAACCTGCTTTTATTATTCGTTTTAACGATGCGACTAAAGCAACTGCTCAAGCAACCATCAGATGGAGTCTTCCTCCGGATGAAGATCCAATGATTAAAATACATAGAGCTTATAGAAGCCCAGAAAGATTAGCCAAAACATCATTGGTTCCTTACGCTAGAGAATGTCTAAAGTTTGCTGCTCAATTAATGGAATCAGAAACTCACTACAGTGGTGGTCGTTCTAAACTAAAAGAAGACTTTAGAGATCAATTACAAAATGGTCAATATGTATTGGAATATAAAACGGAGTACAAATACGATACATTAACAAGTGAAAAAGAGAAAATAACAACTTCATACATTCGAAGAGGAGCAGATGGGTTAGCTACTAGAATTGAATCAGATATTCAACAATATGAAATTCGAGTGAATTTTGCGGCCATTGACGAAGTAGATTATGAAGATCAAGTAGATAAAAAACTAGCTCAAAAGATTGAACAATCTACCTTAGAATCAGTAAGTAAGCAATCATTAATCACAGCTCAGCAAGAGGCTTTAACAGAAAAAGCTCGTGGAGAGCAAATGTTGGCAAAGGTTAAGGCTGAACAAGAAGCAGATAAATTGCAGGCTGTAATCCAAGCACAAAAATCGAAAGAAGTGGCAAGAGAAGAGGCCCTTCAAGCGAAGTACATTGCAGATAAAATTGCGGAAGAAGGTCGAGCACAAGCAGAAGCTAACCGCGCATTAGTATCTGCAGGACTTACTCCTGTGCAGCGTATGACAATGGAAATCGAAATTGCTGATAAAGTAAGTTCCAATATGGCTAAAATTCAATTTCCTGAGATTATGATTTTTGGAGGCAATGGAAACAACTCACCTACCAATCCTTTCGATGCTGTAGGATTAGATGCTTACCGCAAAATTGTTAAAGAGATAGGCCGATCTAAATAATAAGAATTCCTTAATTAAAGGGCTTTTACAAAACAGGTAAAAGCCCTTTTTTATTTTCGTTCTAAACCAAGAGAAACCCGAAGTCCAGCTGTAGTCCAGACTCCGGGTATTCAATACTACACAAAGAAAAATCTTGGTTATTTGATGTTTAAGTTTCCTTGAAACAAACTAACGGTCACCGTAGAAGCAGAACTACCTCCGTTGCCAATAAAGTGATTAAAATTACTGATATGTCCATTCTCGACAGTAAATTCCTGAACAGCAGTTGGTACATTTAATGACGAATAAGTGGATGACGCATTGAGGTTATAAGCTGCTTTGGGATTAAATTGAATATTAATATTGGCATATTTTCCATCAATCTTCATAGTACTGAACCCTTCACCTACTTCATTAATTGAGACATCTCCTTTGAACGTAGACAAGCTCAGGTGATTAATTACTTCTTTTATGTTTAATGGAGAATACTTAAAACTTCCATCTAAATCACTGATAGTATTTAAATTGATTGTACTCTTAAACGCATTTTCTACCTGAACTTTTCCACCATTCTTAGCATCCAAACTTGAATAGCTCATTGATAGTTTTGCATTTCCTATGTCCTTCATGGCGAAAGATGACTTGAAACCATCCAGATCCAATTCTTTTACGTTTCCAGCAATGGCTAAACTTCCGTATTTCACAGATCCATTTAAATTGTCAATTGAATTCGAAAAATTAAAACTGCTTTTAAATCCAACAATATCTAACTCGTCTAATTTTCCCAAATTAACGGAGGAGTAATTGGACTTCAATTTTAGTTTTTGAGCCGATTTAGCGGTCAAAGCTGCCTTAAACAAAGTCACTTCTCCTCCATTTCCATAGTCCCCTAATGTTGCATTTCCATACTTTACCGATAAATCTATGTCATCTCTAACATTACCAGCATTAAGGTCTCCTTTGAATAATTCGACTGTTAACTGACCATCAACATCTTCCATATTGATATCCGCGTAGGTATTCTTTAAATCATAACTAATTTTTTTTGGGGCCTTAATTTTATAAGCTATGGTAAATTGTTTGAATTCTATATCTTCCCCTTTATCGGTTTTTACTTTATTTGATTTCTTAGATGAAGAACAATTACAGTTTTGCACATCATCCCAATTCGTTTTTACTTCCATCGTTTTTCCTGAAGTTGATAATTCAAAAGTAAAATCATCCAATGCTTTTTTTGTGTCTTCGTCTGCCTTCGTTTCTATTGTAAAAATGGCTGTTACTTCAATTTCGGGTTGATCCCACGTTGTTATATCTATTTGCCCATTCTTGTTGTGTAATTGAAATAGTTCAATGCCTTTTGCAGACATTTTTTGAGTCACACTTTTTGATTCTCCCTTTATATTTATAACACGATCATCAATCGAATCATCTTCATCCATTTCAAAAAGCTCAAATCCTTCAAATTCTTCTATCTCTTCTATTTCTTCACTGATTTCATATACTTCAATTGGACTTGCAGGAGCTACAGCCTTTTGTATTGGTAGTATTGGCTGAACAATTGGTGATTTTACAAGAATTGATTGATCACTTATGATGGCATTCGTTATTGGTTTTGTCGGAGTATCAACAACTTCAACAATTTCAACTTGAGCAATCTCTTTTTCAATCAATTGCTTCGATTTAAAATAATTACTATAGGTGTCGAGTGGAGAAACTAATTCAATTTTTACCGGCTCGTAGTTGTACTTTATTTCTTTTGCCTCATTAGAGACGGTCATTAATACTATGGCGCTGATTATACTTATCGTTGTTGTCATGATCAAAAGGTTATTGAAATTCCACCATTTCATTGGTTTTGGCGGAATTCCATGGGTGGATACCATCAATCGCACATCAGCAATGCTTACCGGAACTGGTAGCTTTTTAGCTGATTCAAAATACTGTGCAACTGTTTTGTTTTTCATTCTTTATTAATTTTAGAAATAGATTACCCCATTTCTGTTATAAAAAAATCGACATTATAATGGAAGATCGGCTGTCAACCGACTCTCCTTTAAGCTGATCAAACTTAAAGTAATCTGCTAGTGCAGTTCGTCCTCGTTTCAACCGTTGTTTAACAGCTGATTCGGAACTTTTCTGTATTTCGCTTACTTCCCTTATTGAAAATCCACTAATTTCAAAAAGTATTAACGCTTCCTTTTGTTGCGTCGGCAATGTATTTAATGCTTGATACAACACTTGAATGTCTAATCGAGTTTCTGCATCTAACGATTCATCTTGAATCGAATGGGCACTTTTTTCATTGTATTTCCCGCTAAATTTCAACCGTCTATTTTTCTTGTTTAATAGGTTGGTAGCGATTGAAAATAAATACCCTAGAAATGCTTTCTCCTCTTTTAATTCATGAAATTTTTCCAAGGCACATAATATCGACTCTGCTATTAAATCCTCAGCTTCCATCAGGCCATATACTCGAGCATGGCAAAATCTAGCAAACGATTCATGAACCGGTTCATAAAGTCTTAAAAATGTTTCTTGGTCTCTTTTCATCTTTTACTCTTGGTAAGAGTGGCTTTCAATAGGTAGGTACCTTCAACGTTAAAAAAGTGACATTAAATTTAAATTTATTACATAATAGACTATTATTCAATAAAATAAATTTTAATCATGCTTAACGATGTTGAAATATAATCAATTATTGTTTCTGAAAAACCTATTCCATTTTCTTAGATTTGTGTTATGCGAGTAGATAAATACATTTGGTGTGTTCGACTGTGTAAAACACGATCATTGGCTTCTAAATTGGTTTCAGATGAAAAAATTAAAGTTAACGGGGACTTTATCAAATCTTCAAAAGCCGTTAAAATCGGAGATGTTATTTCTATGAAAGAAATCCCTATTTGGAGAAGTTTCAAAGTATTGGATATTCCTAAGAGTAGAGTTGGCGCTCCTTTAGTAAAAGATTTAATTATAGAAACCACCTCTGAAAAAGATATGGCTCTTTTAGAAGAAGTTCGAGAAACCAACAGACAAAACCTTCAATTTGGAATTAAAGGCCGCCCTACTAAGAAAAACCGTAGAAATTTAGATGATTTTAAATTTGATTAATTATTACACAATCAACTCAAAATATCGCAAAACAAAAAAGGCTACTTCAAATGAAGTAGCCTTTTGTTTTTAAGCAGGTTAATCCTAATTAGCGGTTAACTTAGCTTTCATAATTTTATAATTTTCATTATCTCCTTCGTTGATGTATACTTTCATCAAAGAATCCATAGTTCCTCTATCAGAAGGATCTATTTCATGTGCTTTCTTCAAAGGCCCTTTTGCTTTCTTAAAATATTCTTGTGCCTTAGCAGTCGCTTCTTTAATCTTAGTTGTTTCTTTGTAGTTCAATTCGTTTGCTTTGTTATTATACACAGCACCCTGGTTAAAATACATAGCCCCTAAGTTGTATGCTGCATCAAAATAATCTGGCTTTAATTCCAATGCCTTTTTGTAATCTGCTTCTGCTTTTTCTAGGTGTTCCATTTTATCATGGATTGTTCCTCTCGCAAATACCAATAATGCATTCTCCGGATCTTTAGAAATAGCTAAATCCAAATTTTTCAAAGCTTCTTCGCTTTTTCCAGTTTGTAAGTAGTAATCCAATTCTTCAATAATTAGAGCTTTATCATCAGGATAAGCGACTCTTCCAGCTTGAACAGTCGCTACTGCACTAGTGGTATCACCCATTTTTCTATACAAAGCAGCTTTATAACCAAATACTTTTGCACCTTCGTGATTCAACTCTATTAATCGATTATAATACTTCAGTGCTTTATCATACTGCTGACTATTCTCTGCAGCTAGCGCAGAGTTATAGATTGCCAATGTATCGATTCTGTTATTCAATTCAGTTAAGAACATTGAAGTTTCGAAATTTTCTAAAGCTCCTTTTGGATCCTTCTTTTGAAATGCTTCCACACCTTTATTAATAAAAGCATTTGCCATTACAGGAATTTTATATCCCATCACATCTCTATGCCAATCATCATCTTCATATTTAGTAGCTTTATTAGACAAGACGTTCTTCAACATGGCTTTTCCCGCATCAGTAGAAAGATCAGCATTCTTAATGCTTTCATTCTCTTCTACATTATACTTTAACATCTTGGTGTAAAACTCCATTGACTTATCCAACGCATTTGGAATACTAGCTCTACACTCTTCAGGAGCAGCAGTTAACGCATTAAAATATAGGTTTCCCCCATAATAATATGTTTTTGCCCATGTATTGGTAGATGACTCATTTGCTGCCAACTCAATGGCCTCAATTCCTTTCTTCAATTCACTACAATCTTTATCTCGTTGAAAAGATTTATTGTAATTAAATGCAGAAATCACTTTAGATTTCTGAGCGAAGGCGGTCGATCCTCCAATTAAAGCAATTCCTAAAAGGGCAATTGTCTTCGTTTTCATAATTTCTATCTTAAATTGTTTTTCGTAAAATTAATTTTCCTCTTTGGAATTATCAACATCCTTGCCATTTTCATTTTCATCAGCATTATCAGTTGTTTCACCACTTTCTGAAGTTGTATCTTCACTATCAACTACGATTAAATTTCCCTCTTCATCGTATAGCGCCTCTACCTCTTCTTCCACATCTACTTTTGCTACTGCAGCAATTGAATCAGATGATTTTAAGTTTATTAATCGAACTCCTTGTGTGGCCCTTCCCATTACTCTCAAATCAGCAACTGCAATTCGAATCATGATACCTGAACGATTAATGATCATCAAATCATTTTCATCAGTCACCAATTTAATCGCAATAAGATTTCCTGTTTTTTCAGTAACACTTAAAGTTTTAACACCTTTTCCTCCACGGTTAGTAATTCTATAATTCTCGCCGCCATCTTCTGGATCATTCAAGAATGAACGCTTACCATACCCTTTTTCTGAAACTACCAATACAGTTTGTTCCATCGGTTTGTCTACCGTTACCATTCCAATCACTTCATCATCTGCACTGCCTAAAGTAACTCCTCTAACTCCTGAAGCATTTCTTCCCATTGGACGAACCTTACTTTCGTTAAATCGAATTGCTCTACCAGACTTCAATGCCATCATGATTTCATCGTTCCCGGAAGTCAACTTAGCTTCCAATAAAATATCATTTTCACGAATTGTAATCGCGTTAATCCCGTTTGTTCTTGGACGAGAATATGCTTCCAATGTCGTTTTCTTAATGACCCCTTGCTTCGTACACATCACAATATAGTTATTGTTGATATACTCAGTATCAGTTAAATCTTTAACATTAATGTATCCTTTTACATTGTCATCTGGCTCAATACTAATCAAGTTTTGGATGGCTCTACCTTTGGATGTTTTGCTTCCTTCTGGAATTTCAAATACCCGCATCCAGAAACATTTCCCTTTCTCTGTGAAAATCAATAGGTAATTGTGAGTTGTTGCAGTAAATAAATGCTCTAAGAAATCTGCATCTCTTGTTGCACTTGCTCTACTTCCCTTTCCTCCTCTATTCTGACGTTTGTATTCAGACAATTGAGTTCGTTTAATGTATCCTAAATGAGAAATGGTAACCACCACATCTTCATCAGGAATCATATCTTCTATAGTAAAATCTTCAGCAGAATACTCTATTACACTTCTTCTTTCATCACCATACTTATCACGAATTTCAACTAATTCTTCCTTGATAATGTTCATTCTCAATTCTTCATCACCTAAAATGCTTTGTAAATAAGTAATTAACTTCATCAACTCAGCATATTCTTCTTTTAATTTATCACGCTCAAGTCCTGTTAACTTTTGCAGTCTTAAATCAAGAATAGCTCTCGCTTGAATTTCAGAAAGTGAGAATTTTGACATCAATCCTTCTCTTGCAATTTCAGGAGTTTGAGATCCTCTAATTAAAGCAATTACTTCATCTAAGTTGTCAAGTGCAATAATTAATCCTTCAATTACGTGCGCTTTTTCTTGTGCCTTTCTTAAGTCGTATTCTGTTCTTCTAACAATTACTTCATGTCTAAATGCAACAAACTCACGGATCATGTCCTTTAAGTTCAATACAACTGGACGACCACCAACTAACGCAATGTTATTTACACTAAATGAGGTTTGTAGAGAAGTATATTTGTATAAATTATTTAATACCACATTTGTAATGGCGTCACGTTTTAAATCATAAACGATACGCATTCCATCTCTATCTGATTCATCGTTGATGTCAGAAATACCTTCGATCTTTTTATCGTTTACCAGGTCAGCAGTTCTTTTAATCAGATCCGCTTTGTTTACTTGATAAGGAATTTCGGTAACAATGATTTTTTCTCTTCCATTCTTTTCGTCTATTTCGATCTCAGCTTTGGCACGCATCACAATACGCCCCTTACCTGTTTCGAAAGCATCTCTTACTCCTTCGTAACCGTATATAATACCTCCTGTTGGAAAATCAGGAGCTTTAACGTGCTGCATTAATTCAGAAATCTCAATGTCGTTATTCTCAATGAATGCAATGGTTCCATTAATAACTTCAGTTAAGTTGTGTGGCGCCATATTCGTAGCCATACCCACAGCAATACCTGATGCTCCATTTACTAAAAGGTTTGGAATTCGAGTAGGCAAAACGGTCGGTTCTTCCAATGAATCATCAAAATTCAAACGAAAGTCAACAGTTTCCTTATCGATATCAGCCAACATTTCTTCTGAAATCTTACGCAACCTTGCTTCAGTATATCGCATTGCAGCAGGACTATCGCCATCGACAGAACCAAAGTTACCTTGTCCGTCTACCAACATATACCTTAAAGACCATGGTTGTGCCATACGCACCATCGTGTCATATACAGCAGTATCTCCGTGTGGGTGATACTTACCCAATACTTCTCCAACAATTCTTGCTGACTTTTTGTAAGATCGATTTGAAAGTAATCCTAAATCTTGCATTGCAAAAAGAATCCTTCTGTGCACAGGTTTTAATCCATCTCTCACATCCGGTAAAGCTCTACTTACAATAACTGACATCGAATAATCGATGTAGGCGGATTTCATTTCCTCTTCAATATTTATCTCAATTATTCTTTCTCCTTCTGCCATTTTTACAGTCTGATTTTAACAATAAATTTATATGTTTAAACAACGTTCGAAGATAAGCATTTAAGCAGCTTTGAGATGGTTTTAATTGCCCTACTTACTAACAAAATTCTGTTGATAAAAACGATTTGGAGCGGCTTTTGTAGATAAGTTCGAAATTAATTTTGAAATACTAAGATAAATCTTAAATTTCGTCAAGAAACAAACATTTTGTTATTTTAAAACGTCTTAGTTTTATAACATCATTTTTGATCACAACATATCCCTAAGATTATGGAATCAAATTTTTCACAAAGAGTAAAAGACGTCATTACCTATAGCCGCGAAGAAGCACTTAGGTTAGGACACGATTATATTGGCATAGAACACTTAATGCTAGGAATGATTCGAGAAAATGAAGGTGTAGGTGTGCAATTGCTAAAAGCATTGGGTACCGATTTATCACTTTTAAGAAAACGAATCGAAAACTCTACTAAAGTAGGCAGCAATAGCCCTTTTCAACTTTCTAACATCCCCTTAGTAAAGCAAGCGGAAAGAGTATTGAAAATTACTTATTTGGAAGCGAAATTGTTCAACCAAACAATGATAGGTACTGAACATTTATTGCTTTCAATTTTAAAAGACAATAATAATATAGCAACACAAGCCTTGGAAGAACAAAACGTAAATTACGACAACATAAAGGATGAATTGGAAGCCACGCTTTCCAATCGCCCTCGAACAACTGATGAAATACCTGGATCTACCAACGATGATGATGGAGGTAGCTTTATGGGAGGTGGTGATTCTGGTGGCGGAGATTCTGGCTCATCAAGAAAACCTACTGACAGCAAATCTAAAACACCAGTTTTAGATAATTTTGGCCGAGATTTAACCTCTATGGCCGAAGAAGATAAATTAGATCCTATCGTAGGTCGTGAAAAAGAGATCGAGCGAGTTTCACAGATTTTAAGTAGACGAAAAAAGAACAATCCTATTTTAATTGGTGAGCCTGGCGTTGGTAAATCTGCTATAGCGGAAGGTTTAGCTTTAAGAATTGTACAAAAGAAGGTATCAAGAGTCCTTTTCAATAAGCGAATTGTGACTTTAGATTTGGCTTCATTGGTTGCCGGAACAAAATACAGAGGCCAGTTTGAAGAAAGAATGAAGGCTGTTATGAATGAATTGGAGAAATCTCCAAACATTATTCTTTTCATTGATGAAATTCACACCATTATTGGTGCAGGTGGAGCTTCGGGATCCTTAGATGCTTCCAATATGTTTAAACCTGCTTTGGCAAGAGGAGAAATACAATGTATTGGTGCCACTACATTAGATGAATTCCGTCAACACATTGAAAAAGATGGTGCTTTAGAAAGACGTTTTCAAAAGATTATTGTAGAACCTACAACACCTGATGAAACCATTCAGATCTTACACAATATAAAAGAACGATACGAAGATCACCACAATGTAATTTATACCAAAGAAGCAATTGAAGCTTGTGTGCAGCTAACAAACAGATACATGAGTGATCGACACCTTCCTGATAAGGCCATTGATGCCTTAGATGAAGCTGGATCTAGAGTTCACATCACTAACATAAGAGTTCCTCAGAATATCATTGATATTGAGAAACAAATAGAAGAAGTGAAAGAAAAGAAAAACCAGGTTGTAAAAAAGCAGAAATACGAAGAAGCAGCTCAGTTAAGAGATTCTGAAAGACAGTTGGCGGAAGCTTTAGATGCTGCGAAAGATGCTTGGGAAGAAGAAACAAAAGCAAATCGAGAAACAGTTACAGAGGACAATGTGGCCGAAGTAGTTTCCATGATGACTGGAATTCCGGTTCAACGAGTGGCACAAAAAGAAGGTAAGAAACTCGTACAGATGATGGACGAGATTCAAGATAAGGTAATCGGACAAAATGACGCTGTTATTAAAGTTGTGAAAGCTATCCAACGAAACCGTGCCGGATTAAAGGATCCTAACAAGCCAATTGGTTCGTTTATTTTCTTAGGTCCTACAGGAGTTGGAAAAACTCAATTGGCTAAAGTATTGGCTCGTCATTTATTTGACAACGATGATGCGTTGATTCGAATCGATATGAGTGAATATATGGAGAAGTTTGCAGTTTCTAGATTAATTGGAGCGCCTCCCGGATACATCGGTTATGAAGAAGGTGGACAATTGACTGAAAAAGTGAGACGTCACCCCTATTCTGTGATTTTGTTAGATGAAATTGAGAAAGCCCACCCAGATGTTTTTAATTTATTGCTACAGATTTTAGATGATGGTCAAATCACTGATTCTTTGGGACGAAAAGTGAGTTTTAAAAATACCATCATTATCATGACTTCTAATATTGGCGCACGCCAGTTGAAAGATTTCGGACAAGGTGTAGGATTTAAAACAAATGCAAAAGCAACTGGAGCAATAGATTATAGCAATAGTGTTATTCAAAGTGCTTTGAAAAAAACATTTGCTCCTGAGTTCTTAAATAGAATTGATGACATAATGATCTTTAATGCTTTATTGAAAGAAGACATTAATAAAATCATTGATTTGGAGTTAGAGAGTTTATACATGAGAACTAGAGAACTTGGTTTTACTGTAGAAATTTCTGACAAAGCAAAAGACTTCATTGCAGAAAAAGGATTTGACGCTGATTATGGTGCTCGTCCATTAAAGCGTGCGATTCAAAAATACGTAGAAGATCCCTTAGCAGAAGAAATTATAAAATCCAACTTATTGGAAGGAGACATGATTAGCATCAAATTTGATGATGAGAAAAAAGAAATAAAAATCGACATCATTAAGCCGAAGGCTAAGAAAAGCAAAAAAGAAGAAGATCAAGAATAATATCAGATTTAAACAAATCAAAAAAGGATTCACGAAAGTGGATCCTTTTTTTGTCAATGAATAAATTCAATAGTATTCTAAAAACAAAAAAGGCTCCGTAATAATATTCCGAAGCCTTTTGTTTATTCATTTGAAAAGCATTAATCGTCAAAAGTAGAATCAAATCTTCCTTTAGAGATAGTAATTACATTTCCGTTAACATCTTCGAGATCTCCACTAAAGTTTCCAATTAAAACACTGTCTTTAGCATATTTTATTCTGAAAAAAGCAACATTTCCAACTCCATTTCCATTCATTGTGGAGTAATCGGTTAGGGAACCATTTGTTGAACTTACGAGATATGAAATGTAATTACGCGAACCATTTGTTGGTTTATTTAAACCATCGCTCCAACCTAATACCGCTGGTTCTTCAATGTGAATAGTTAATTTGTTGCCTTCATCAGTAACCGCTATTAATGTCAATGAGCGAGGATTAACATTTGGTGTTCTGTGTGCGTCAAAATCAGTAACCGTTTTATCCGATCCATCCACGGTGAAACTAGACTCCTTTTTTGTTGACTGAACACATGCTTTACAAACTCCACCACAGTCAATACCTGTTTCATTTTGATTCTTTATTCCATCTTTACAGCTTTCGGTTACAATTTCTATATCGTCATCCTCTTCTTTAGAACAACCCACAAAGGTTAAAACTGAAAAAGTAGACAAAACTGCTAAAGCAAATTTTAAGTTTCTCATAATAATAGTTTTTTAATGTGCTAAATGTAATGATTTAAGAATTTGTAGTTATTCTCATCCGCAATAAAAACTACCTTATTTTATTCAAAATCAAAAAGGCTCCAAAATAATATCCCGGAGCCTTTTCTATATTTATAAAGTAAATTAAATCTTATTCATTAAATCGATCCATCACTTTCTGACTTACGCCGGTATAAGAAAATCCGCCATCATGGAACAAATTCTGCATGGTCACATATTTCGTTAAATCAGAGAACATGGTGATGCAATAGTTCGCACAATCAATAGCTCCTGCATTTCCTAGCGGTGACATTTCATCTGCATATTTTACAAATCCATCAAATCCTTTCACTCCACTTCCTGCAGTGGTCATTGTTGGCGATTGTGAAATCGTGTTCACTCTCACCTTTTTTGCAATACCTAATTGATATCCAAAACTTCTACCAATGCTTTCCAATAAAGATTTAGCATCTGCCATGTCATTGTAATCAGGGAATACTCGTTGAGCTGCAATGTATGACAAAGCCACAACTGACCCCCATTCATTTAAAGCATCCAATTTCAATGCAGTTTGCATGGTCTTGTGAAACGACAATGCTGAAATATCTAAAGTTTTATGGAAAAAATCGTAATTCGTATCTGTGTAATGCTTTCCTTTTCTAACGTTCGGTGACATACCGATAGAATGCAATACAAAATCAATCTTTCCTCCTAGAATTTCCATTGACTGCGTAAACAAGTTCTCTAAATCTTCCAATGAAGTTGCATCAGCAGGAATCACTTGAGCATTGCATTTCTCTGCTAAATTATTTATTTCACCCATTCTTAATGCAATAGGTGCATTTGTTAACGTAAATGTTGCTCCTTCTTCATGAGCTCTCTCTGCAACTTTCCAAGCAATAGACTGCTCGTTAAGTGCTCCAAAAATAATTCCTCTTTTCCCTTTTAATAGGTTGAACGATGGATTTGACATAATTAAATATTAAAAATTTGTAGTTTGACAAATATATAAAAACCAATTAAGGATTACTCATTTAAAAGTGCTTTCGCATTATCAATTGCAGCAGCAGTAGTTTTAGAACCACTTAGCATTTTAGCCAACTCTTCCACCCGTTGCTCAGGATTCAAGACTTTGATAAACGAACGCGTTTCACCGTCAATATCTTCTTTATATACTTTTAAATGGCTATTTCCTTTGGCCGCCATTTGTGGCAAATGCGTAATACTTATGATTTGTAACTCCTGACTCATTGATTTTAGGATTTCTCCCACCTTATCTGCAATTTCTCCTGAAACCCCAGTATCAATTTCATCAAAGATAATGGTTGGCATTTTTTCTTTTCTAGCCAAAATGCTTTTAATGGCCAACATCAATCGAGATAACTCTCCACCTGAGGCTACCTTTGACAATTCTCTTTTTTCTAATCCCTTATTGGCGGTGAATAAGAATTTAACTTCTTCAGCACCATTTTCAGAAAAATGAGAGAGTGTTTCAAATTCAAGCGTCAGAACAGCGTTTTGCATTCCTAAACGATCTAAAATTGATTTAACTTCAGCTTCTAATTTAGGCTGAGCTGCTTTTCTTTTTTTAGTTAAGTTCTCCGCTTTTTCTTTTAGTCGACTTTCAGACGCAGACAACGACTTTTTCAGTTGATCCACATCATCATCAAAATTTGAGATTTCAAGTAATTTCTGCTCAAGCTCATTTTTTAATTGAATCAATTCGCCTACACTACCAAAATGGTGCTTTTTCTGAAGATTATATAAGGAAGAGAGTCTAGTACGAATGAATTCTAAACGTTCTGGATCGTATATCAATTCTTCATTTTCTTGATCCAGCTCATCAACAATGTCCTCCAATTCTATAAACACACTTTTAAATCGAACCAATAATTCCTCAGCTACTTTATTGTGTTTTGAAGCCTCAGAAAGAGCATTCTTTACAGCTCTTAACGACTCTATTGCACTCTCATCTTGTTCTTTTAACAAGTGAAGCGCATTACTCATCTGCAACTTAGTATCTTCTACATGCTCCAAAGCATCCTGCTCAGCCTCTAATTCTTCATCTTCTTTTTCTTTCAATTGCAATTGATCCAATTCATCAAATTGAAACTGTAAAAAACTCTCTTCCGTTTTTGCCTGATTGATGCTTTGTTCTTTTTCGTTTAATTGCTTTTTCAACTTTTTAAAAGTTGAAAATTCTTTTTTATAATCGATTAAGTTGGACTTATTTTCTGCCAAAGCATCCACCACTTTTAACTGAAATGAATTGTCGTTTAAAGAAATGGTGTGGTGCTGAGAATGGATATCGACTAAATGCTCACCCAAATCTTTCAATTGACTTAGATTTACAGGAGTATCGTTGACAAAAGCACGAGATTTTCCATTGGGAGTAATTTCTCGTCGAATAATCGTCAAGGCTTCATAATCTAAATCAAATGCCTCAAAAATAGACTGTAGATTATAGTTTTCCACCTGAAACTGAGCTTCAATGATGCATTTCTTGGAAGGATCTTTTAAAGCATTCAAATCGGCACGCTGTCCAAGAATTAACCCTAGAGCACCCAAAAGGATAGATTTTCCCGCTCCAGTCTCACCAGTTATAATGGTGAACGAAGAATCAGGATTCATGTGAAGCTCTTCAATAAGAGCATAGTTGGATATCTTAAGCGAAATTAGCATATCAACAAAGTTAACTGCTTATTTGAAATTATTGGAAGGTTCTGGATTGGATTATCAACAATTATTTATTGCTCAAAATTTTCTGATAGTTGTTGGCATTTCCAGGATCAATTAATGAAAGCAACGTCACCATTTCTTGTTTGTTGGCGGTCGTAGATCCTTTGTATAATTGAATAATTTCATCCTTCTTCGCATTGAAAAATACCTGCAAATTGTAACTCGATGGTTTTACACTCTGAATCGGCTTCAACGCCATTAATCCATCAGTGATAGCCTGCGTTCCTTCTGCTTGTTTGGTGCTCAATACATCAAATCCTTTGATGTGATATTCGTAATACAATTTACGCAATGGCTTGAATTGTCCATTCATGTGGTTCTCCACCAACCAATACCGATTCATTTGATCTTCAAACGCCTTCCACCCTTTCTCAGAACTTGTTTGTGCATTATTCAATACTTTCATCGCCGTTTGAAAATATGGAGTCCCTCCTTCTAAAGAATAGGAATCGTAATCAAACCCTAGAATCATATAGACATAAAACGACAAAATAGCAGGCAACTCTCCGTTGTAGGAGTTTTCACTAAACTGTAAAGGCTCAAATTGGTTGTATTCAAATGCAAAGTTTTTATCCAACACGTTCATCGTTGGACTATAGTAATTGGTTCCAAAAACAGGTCTTCTCGCTTGAATTTGAATGGTTCCTTTGAATTTATTGGTACTAAGTCTCTCAGATAGATTGATGAGAATGTTACATTCGATCTTTTCCTCAATTTTATATTGGTCGTTGGTCCACTTTCTATTATTGACAAATTCACTAACAGCTCGTTGAAGGTCTTCAAACATTGTTTTCTCACTCCCTTCTACTTGACGTGAGTTTACTGTAACAGTGCAATTTAACTCTTGAGAGATTGCAGAGAAACCAATTGAAAATAATATAGTCAGTACTAATATCCGCATGAGGCAATGAGAGGATTAAACGATAATTTCTATAATTTTTGAGATAATATCTTTAGCTATCTCTTGCTTACTTTTTAACTCTATGAAGGTTACTTTATTGTTGGGTTCAATTAATTTAACTTGATTGGTTTCCCCACCAAATCCGGCACCTTCATCTTTTAATGAATTCAAGACAATTAAATCTAAGTTTTTCTTCACCAATTTGGCTTTGGCATTTTCCAATTCATTTTCAGTTTCCAATGCAAAACCTACAACCAATTGATTGGCTTTTTTATTCAATCCCACACTTTTTAATATGTCGGGATTAGGAACCATGTCCAACTGCATGTCGTCCCCTTTTTTCTTTATTTTTTCTTCGGCAATGTGTGATGGCCTGTAGTCCGCAACAGCTGCAGCCATTATAGCGATGTCCATGTTGTCGATGTGCTCATGAACAACTGCATACATTTCCCTTGCGGAAGTAACCTTTATTGTATTTACTCCTTTTGGAGCTTCAATATGTACAGGTCCACTTACTAAAATAACTTCTGCTCCATTTTTAAACGCTTCTTCAGCTAATGCAAAACCCATCTTCCCAGTAGAATGATTGCCAATAAAACGAACAGGATCTAGAGCTTCATGGGTTGGCCCTGCAGTTATGATCACTTTCTTACCTGACAATGGGCCATTTAATTTGAAATCTTTTAGAATTTCAATGATTTGTTCTGGTTCTTCCATTCTTCCTTCACCTTTCAATCCACTCGCTAATTCACCTGAAGTAGAATCGATGATGTGATTTCCGAATTTCTTTAACAGATTTAGATTGTTCTTTAAAGTAGGGTGCTGATACATGTCCAAATCCATTGCAGGTGCTATAAATACAGGACAGTCAGAAGAGAGATATGTTGCCAGAAGCAAATTGTCGCATAATCCATTGGCCATTTTGGCAATAGTATTTGCAGTAGCAGGAGCGATTACGAAAAGATCAGCCCACTTTCCCAATGCCACATGATTGCTCCATTCACCTGTATTTTCATCAAAATATTGAGAATATACAGGATTTTTGGAAAGCGTTGACAAGGTGAGTGGTCCTATAAAATGCAAAGAATCGGGTGTCATGACAACTTTGACATGAGCACCCGATTGCACTAATAATCTTACAAGTGAAGCGCTTTTATACGCTGCAATACTCGCGGTAATGCCAACAAGAACATTTTTACCGCTTAAATCCATATTAATCTTCTAATGAAGCCTTTGGTTCAACGATCACTTCTGGTCTTCTAAAGTAAATTTCGTCATTCATAAATTCCTGAATAGCAATAGCGTTAGATTTTGGCATACGCTCGTAGTACTTAGAAATTTCGATTTGCTCTCTGTTCTCAAAAATTTCTTCCAGGTTGTCAGATGTTGAAGCAAATTCATTCAATTTACTAGTCAACTCTTCTTTAATAGCTAGGCTAATTTGATTTGAACGCTTTGAGATAATCGTAATGGCTTCATAAATGTTACCAGTTGGCTTTTCTAATTCATCCAAATTACGAGTAATCGTAGTTAATGCCGCTTCTGTGTTTTTATTAATCATTCTTATTAAGATTGTTTGTTGAGTTCTATTTTTTCTTTTTCCTTGGTGGCGTCGGCAAATATTTTCTCTGCTTGAGCAACATATTCACCTGAGCCAAAATTATCGATAAAATTATAATACGCCTCTATAGTATTATTGAAACGTTCCAATTTTTTCTCTTCAATACTATTCATCGCTAAATAATAAGAAGACTGCAAAATTACAAAAGTTATCTCTTCCCTGAAATCTGTATCGGGAAATTGTGATAAAGTATTGTTTAAAGATACAATAGCAGCTTCATATTGACGCAATTTATAATAATTTTTTGCTTTCATGTAGGACTTCGTCTCCAACTTAAACCTCAAATTATCAACCAATTCATTACAAGTATCCTTCAATTTACTCTCTGGATATCGATTGACGAAAGTTTGCAATTCTTCTAAAGCTCTATAAGTGTTGGATTGATCTAAAGTAGGGTCCGGAGACATCAAATAATTGCAATAAGCACTCATGAAATTGCATTCTTCTGCGCGCTCGCTTATGGGATAAGTCGAAGAAAATCGTTTAAACTGGTAGCTTGCTAAAATGTAATCGTCTAGATAGAAATTGGCATAAGCATACATATAATACAACTCTTCCCCTTTATCGGTTCCTCTAAAAACTGGGATAATATCTTCCATAATTGGAAGCGACTTAAAGTACTCTTTTTCATTATAGTACTCTACTGCTTTTTCATACTTATACTCCACATTAGTGCTCTTCATTACCTTTTGGTACTCACTACATGAAGTAAAAAATAGGGCTGCTACACCCAATACAATTAAGAGGTATTTTTGAAACATCATGCAAATGTACGTTAATTTGAAGATAATATTGTATAGCTTTTTATCTACAACGTAATGTTTATACTTTAAAAACAAAAATCACAATAGCGTTTTTGAAAAGAATTAATAGAATTTCAAAAACACTCTAATACTTCACCAATTTCATCAACTCAACTGTATTCCCTGTAGCAATTTTAATGAGGTAAATTCCATTTGATTCATTGCTTAAATCAATTGGAAAAATACCTGAATCATTCCAACGATTTTGCATGATTAACTGACCTTCAATTGAAGTAACTGTGATTTCTAATGGAGAATTGTCCGTTTTTCTCAAATAGGTAATTCCTTTGGATGGGTTTGGTGCTATAGCATACGATTGCTGTTTTAATTCTTTAACTCCTACTCCAACTATTTGAACACATCTTGAAGTATCGGTGCATCCATTTGCACTAATTTCTACGGCATAACTTCCACTATTGGTGGCGATAAAACTCTGATTATTTTCTCCAACTATAGGTGCAAAATTATTGTTACAATCCAACCATTGGTAAACCGCTCCAAATGCATTTGCATTGATATTCGGTGAAAATACGGACAAAGAGGTATCTACCGTTTTGATGGTTAAGTCAATTGTGAGCAGACTATCGCATCCTTTGGAGTTTCCGCCCAAAAGAGTGTCAGCGTATACTCCTGAAGTATTCCAAACATATCGACCACTTGGAGAAGCAAATGACTTACAAGCAATGGTGGTCAACAGACTTGAACTCGTATCGATGCTTAAGTTGATTGTAATAATACTATCACAGTTCCGAGAATTTCCATTGATTAATGTATCCATGTATACACCTGGTGCGCTCCAAGTGTATCGACCACTTGGGGATGTATAGGAGTTGCATTCTGAAATGGTTATTGTAGAAAAAGTCTGTTCGATACTTAAATTGATGGTTAGGATACTATCGCAGCCCACATTATTTCCTGCAAATAAAGTGTCTTGAAAGGTGCCATTGGTTTGCCAAGTGTATCGACCACTTGGAGAGGTGTAAGAACTACATGCAACAGCATTTATTTGCGCTGAAGTACTGTTCAATATGGTGAGGTTTATCAATAGAATACTATCGCAGTTCGAAACGGTAGTAACGGTATCTAAAAAAGTAGCAGATGATGAATAGGTAAATTTACCACTAAGTGAGGTATACGAATCGCAAGTGCTAACTATTAGTGTATCTCTTTCTGGTGAACCAATACTTAAGTTTATAGTGTAATAGGTATTGCAATTTGTTGAAATCCCGTAAATGACTGTATCTTGATATTGTCCATTTGTATACCATGTATAATTACCTGAGGGAGAAACAAAACTATCGCAAGCGGCAATGTTTAATGCGACAGCGGTATCACAAGGTTGAAAAATATAGGCTGTACCCTCATCAGTTGTTATAGAAACATTTTTATTGAAATCATTATAGGGTGCACCAACAACTATAGTATTCTTGAACATAGCCGCTGAAGAACCCATTTCATCCAATGGACCAAAATTTGATCCTTTTAGTTTTTGAGTTAAATTCCACCTACTATTAGCTGCTCTTTTATACAAATAAGCTGAACCCGATTGTGGCTCCGAAGTAACGTCAAATGCATCATTATCTTCACGACTAGCAGTTACTAATAAATAATCGCCATAAATAGCTACCGCATATCCAAAATAATCATTTGAAACTCTTTGATAAGAAACAATCTTTTGCGTTTCTACCCACACTCCATTCACACCTTTTTCAAAAGTAAAAAATGCGCCCGCTCTAAAAACTTGAATACTTATAACAGTATCCCAGGAATCATATGGAGCACCAATTACAATTCGATCGTTCTGAATGGCTACTGATCTGCCAAAAAAGTAAAACGTATTACGAATACTTGATGTAATTTTTTGATTTTGAATCCATAATCCAGAAGAATTTTTACTAAAGATATATGCAGAGCCTGCAGAAAACATCGGGCTAGAGCCATTGACATCATGCTCATCTTGATGAGCCCCTGCCAAAATGGTGTTTCCGTCAAATGCAATCGCATAGCCGAAAAAGTCTTCTGCATCTCTGTCATTAGATACTATTTTTTGAACTTGGTTCCAATTTTCAGCAGAATCAAGAGCGAAAACATACACTGAACCAGCATTGGAAAAAGTAGCAGTATTGGAGGTATCTTCATCTTCTTGGTGTGCTCCTACAATGATAGTATTACCTGAAATAGCTACTGAGAACCCAAAATAGTCACCTGCCGCGCGATCCAATGCGGTTAGTTTGCTTACTTCTTGCCAACTACCTGCTGAATTTCTTTTGAATACGTAAACAGCTCCTGCATCTATTTTAGGATTTAAACCCAATGCGTCCTCATCTGCTGCATAAGCACCTACCACTGCATACTCACCTGAGATCGCTACAGAATGTCCAAAAAAGTCATTGGTATCTCTAGCTGATGGGACTAGCTTTTGCTGCTGAAACCAGTTTCCTGAGCCGTCTTTTTCATATATATAAGCAGCTCCAGCATTTGTCAGAAAATTTAGACCTGCTGTATCTTTATCCTGATTGGGCGCACCGGCAATCGCATAATCCTCAGTTATTCCAACAGAAGTACCCAATTTGTCTTGAGCAGTTTGATCAGATGCTACCGCTTTAAAAGATTCCTTCAGGTTTTGGCTGTGTGCATTTAAACACATTCCAAAAGTTAAAATCGAAAAAAGAATAAGAAATATAAATTGTTTCATTTTATCATTAGTTTCATTACGTTAGACAGTAATCTTTTAATTCAATACTTCACCAATTTCATCAACTCAACTGTATTCCCTGTAGCAATTTTAATGAGGTAAATTCCATTTGATTCATTGCTTAAATCAATTGGAAAAATACCTGAATCATATAATCGTTCTTGCAGGATTAACTGACCTTCAATTGAAGTAACTGTGATTTCTAATGGAGAATTGTCCATTTTTCTCAAATAGGTAATTCCTTTGGATGGGTTTGGTGCTATAGTATACGATTGCTGTTTTAATTCTTTAACTCCTACGCCAACTATTTGAACACATCTTGAAGTGTCGGTGCATCCATTTGCACTAATTTCTACGGCATAACTTCCACTATTGGTGGCGATAAAACTCTGATTATTTTCTCCAACTATAGGTGCAAAATTATTGTTACAATCCAACCATTGGTATACTGCTCCAAATACATTAGCATTAATGTTCGGTGAAAATACGGACAAAGAGGTATCTACCGTTTTGATGGTTAAGTCAATTGTGAGCAGACTATCGCATCCTTTGGAGTTTCCACCCAAAAGAGTGTCAGCGTATACTCCTGAAGAATTCCAAACATATCGACCGCTTGGAGAAGCAAATGACTTACATACAGTAGTGGTCAACAGACTTGAACTCGTATCGATGCTTAAATTGATGGTAATAATACTATCACAATTCCGAGAATTTCCATTGATTAATGTATCTATGTATACACCTGGTGCGCTCCAAGTGTATCGACCACTTGGGGATGTATAGAAGTTGCATTCTGAAATAGTTACTGCAGAAAAAGTCTGTTCAATACTTAAATTGATGGTTAGGATACTATCGCAGCCCACATTATTTCCTGCGAATAGAGTGTCTTGATAGGTGCCATTGGTTTGCCAAGTGTATCGACCACTTGGTGAGGTGTATGAGCTGCATGTTGAAGCATTTATTTGCACTGAAGTACTGTTCAAAATGGTGAGGTCTATCAATAGAATACTATCGCAGTTGGAAACAGTAGTAATGGTATCTAAAAAAGTAGCCGATGATGAATAGGTAAATTTACCACTTGGTGAGGTGTACGAGTCGCAAGTACTCACTATTAAAGTGTCTCGTTCTGGAGAACCAATACTTAAGTTTATAGTGTAGTAGGTGTTGCAATTCGTTGAAATCCCGTAAATGACTGTATCTTGATATTGCCCATTTGTATACCATGTATAATTACCTGAAGGAGAAACAAAACTATCACAAGCAGCTATGTTTACTATAACAGCGGTATCACAAGGTTCAAAAATATAGGCTGCGCCTTCATTTGTATAGGAAAGACTCCCCATTCCAGGATTAATATCTTTAAACGGTGTTCCTATAAAAATTTTATTTTCGTGCATAGAAATAGAATGCCCCAATTCGTCAAAAGGCCAAACATCTGTTGCTTTAATCTTTTGTACAAAATTCCATCTTCCAGTCGAAGAACGCTTATAAATATAAGCTGAACCTGACTTTGAGTGAGAAGTATTTGGATTATTGCTTGGTCCGTTATTCTCATTTATGGCGCAAGAAACAGCATAATCTCCATAAATAGCAACAGAATATCCAAAATAATCATCTGAAGTTCGCTGATAAGAAACAATCTTTTGCGTTTCTACCCACACTCCATTTACACCTCTTTCAAAAGTAAAAATAGCTCCTGCATCAGACGTCTGAATACTTATGACCGTATCCCAAGAATCTTCAGGTGCCCCTATCACGATTCGATCATTATGAATGGCTACTGACCTGCCAAAAAAGTAGTAGCCGTTTCTTAACCCTGCAGTTATTTTTTGGGTTTGAGTCCATAATTCTGCAGTATCTTTATTGAAAATGTAAGCTGAACCTGCGGAAAACATAAGGCTATTACCATTGACATCATGATCTTCTTGATGAGCCCCGACCAATATGGTGTTTCCGTCAAATGCAACCGCATAACCAAAAAAGTCTTCTGCAGCTCTGTCACTAGATACTAATTTTTGAACTTGGTTCCAATTTCCAGCAGAATCAAGAGCGAAAACATACACTGAACCTGCATTGGAAAAAGTAGTAGTATTGGAAGTATCTTCATCCTCTTGGTGTGCTCCTACAATGATAGTATTACCTGAAATAGCTACTGAAAAACCAAAATAGTCACCTGCGGCACGATCCAATGCAGTTAGTTTGCTTACTTCTTGCCAACTACCTGCAGAATCTCTTTTGAATACGTAAACAGCTCCTGCGTCTATTTTAGGATTTAAACCCAATGCGTCCTCATCTGCTGCATATGCTCCTACCACTGCATACTCACCTGAGATCGCTACTGCATGTCCAAAAAAGTCATTCGTATCCCTATCTGATGAAACTATTTTTTGCTGCTGAAACCAGTTTCCTGAGCCATCTTTTTCATATATGTAAGCAGCTCCAGCATTTGTCAGAAAATTTAAACCTGCAGTATCCTTATCCTGATTGGGTGCACCTGCAATCGCATAATCCTCAGTTATTCCAACAGAAGCACCCAAATTATCTTGAGCAGTTTGATCAGATGCTACCGCTTTAAAAGATTCCTTCAAATTTTGGGCGGATAAACTGATGCTAAAACCTACGGTTAGTGCAGAAGAGAATAAATAGACGAATACTTTTTTCATGATTTAGGAGACGAATAAACAGGTTAATAATTACAGCCCTTTCTAGAAGTACAAAAGTAGTTAATTTAACTGTTGATTTTTATACCGTTATATTTAAGCAAGGCTCTACTTACTTATATTAACACCTATTGTTTATCGCTGTGCTACTTTAAATAAATTAGGTTCGTATATAGAAAATAACACTTCAAAATTTCCAGAATATTTAGGATTATTTGAGGTAAAAGTAAAAGAGGCTTTTTCAGGGTTTTTACGGTTTAAGGTAAACGCTGAACATTCATACATTTTCCATAGGACTAATTCAAAATAGCTTTTGTAGATTTCTTGGTTGTTTGAAAAGTCTTCTAATAAATAGTTTCGAATTTTAGTTTTCTGATTCTCGTGCCTAGGTAAATCATCCTTTTTAGAAAATTTAAGAGGAGGAATAACAAATTCATAATACCCACCGCCATAAACACCTTCATCTACTTTTAGTGTATCAGATAAAATTTTATAATTAATTTTAAGCAAATAAAGATTCCATAAAAAACTTACGTTTCTGTCAAAAGATTCAAAAGCTGGCTCAAGTAGGAGTCTTTTCTTACTGTAAGTATATTTATAGAGCTCATTGTAGTTTTCATCTAGAAATTCTTTAATTTGATTAGATTGCTCTTCTGCAGCTTCTCCAGAGTTTCTTGTTTTTAGACTTTCTAAAGAATAATAATTTGACAAGACTGGTAACTCAACAAAATCAGGAAGAGTTAATACTAAGTAATACTTTCTTTCTCGAAATTCATTCCGAGTAAAGTCTACAAATTTGGAATCCTGACCTCCAAGGTAATCTCCACAAAAGAATTGTGTGCTCAAATAATCTTTTGGAAAATAAAAGTTATTAGGAAAAGTGGAAGTCTTAATTGTAAATACTTTTTGAGTCCTACAATAATTCTTTTCTCTTCGATATTTTTTCTTAACAGAATTGTAGCTCAACGTCCTAACTATATCATCATAGGACTTTGAAGACTCAATCAATTCTAAATTAAATGAATCATTTGGAGAAGGAAGAAAATTTAGAAAATTAGAAGGTAATTGATTGTCTTTCTTAACTATATCCAAATTTAGATTGGCCTTAGTTAATCTTCCAAGTAAATCCATGGCTAAGTAGCTTTCTTTATTAATACCACTTTCTTTTGAGTATATTGTTCTTAAGATTTCATAATTGAGATTGTTGTCTAAATTGATCTTCTCTTCTAGCAGTTTTTCAATATAATTTTTATCTTCCTCACTTTCCGGTTCTATATAGGGACGAGAAACTATTGGATTACTATAACTAACATCGTAAAAGGAATTTTTACTTGTACATGAGTTTAGCAAGATAGCAATAACTAAATAGCAGAAAAGTAAGCTAACCAATTTCATTGTCTTCACCATTGAAAATTAATATAGAAAGTTATCATAATACAAATAAAGTTACCGCTTAAACACCTTAAAATAATAGGGTTGGTAAATATTGAACTTTACTTCATAGTTACCAGGATATTCTGGGTTGTTTGAGGTAAATCGTAAGCTACGGCAATTTCCAAAGTTAAAAGGAACATCAAAATCCTTAGGACGGTACAGATACCACAAGACTAATTGAAAATAGCTTTTATGCATTTCTAAACTATATTTTTCAACATCTGTTTTTATAAGGTTTCTTTGTGCATCTTCTATCTCTTTGTTTTTAAGCTTCCAAAACTTGAAATTATTTCTATTTTCTTCGTAAGCTTCCTTATTGCATTCAATTTTAGTGTACTCAAAATCTGAACATTGCATTAGTTTGCAATTTAAATATGCTCTATAATCTTTATTCCACAAAGTAAAAACCGAGCCAATATAGAATTCTGAACTTGGATTGAATATTAAAAATTCTTCTACCAAAGGATAATGCCAATTCAATGAATCCACACAGCAGCCATTCCAATTACACTTTCTAGAACACCCTAAGATAGTAGGATTTCTGTAAATATAGGGACCTTCAATTGCCTCTCTGTAAAATTTATGCGGGAATCGCTTAGATGTGTATTCTTTTATAGGAAGAATTACTGGGGCCTTTGTATCTGAATTCACAATTCTATACCATCCTGATTGAATTGGAAAGTGATAGTTAGGAAAATAATCAAGATAATTACTTGGTAAAACTTCATTAGAAATTTCTATTGATTCTAGTGAGTCTTTTGTAAGCCATTTATGATGAACTGATTCTGAAAATCGCCTTTTAAAATTTAGTGAATCTATATAAGTTGGACTTACAAAATATTTAACAAGAGAATCATTTAATAATTTATATTGGTATAAATGAATAGATTTATATGGCTTTAGCTTAATTTCTCCGACTCCATGAATATAGTTACCATAAAAGCCACCATATAACTTATTACTTTTTCCTCTATACAAACTGAAGTCATCAATATCATTATAATCAAACCTCTTAGCACAAGAAAAAATAAGAGGTATTATTATAAAAAGTAAAAATTTGATTATTCTCATGCTATTCTTGTAATAATTTGTTCTTTATCAGTCACTAATCACCTTTTAAACACCTTAAAATAATAGGGTTGGTAAATATTGAATTTTACTTCATAGATACCTGGGTATTCTGGGTTGTTTGAGGTGAAAGTTAGACTGCGATATTTACCTCTTTTATCTCCAACTTTAAAAACACTTGGCTCATATAGCTGCCATAATAATAATTCAAAGTAACTGGATTGAATGTCATAAAAATTTCTTCTTAAGTAATTTGATACTTTTAATTTAAAAGGTATAGTCTGCCATATTTTCAAAGGATGATATGTGTGATTCTTATCATTTTTTACCTCTTGTTTAATCCAATGAATATAGTTGTCCCATATGTAAACAATTTGACTTTGGAAATTGTAATTTGTCGGGTAAAGTGAAGCATAAATATCATTACCAATCCATATGTAATTGTATTTTTTTGCTTTGATAGATTTGTAATTTTTACTATTAGAAATTATTGACAAAGATAAATATGGTGTAATGTTTAATAATAAAAACTTAGTTGGAACAGCTTCAATAGAATCATCAAAGTATGGGGTCAAAACTTTGTACTCAATAAATTCCTCTTTACTCAATGAGCTACTAAGCTCTAGGTATTTTAATGAGACTTCAGGTTGCCAATCTAGCATGTACTTCATGAATTGGTGTGGCAAAATTTCATAATTTAACACTACTAGCTCTATTTTATTCATCATTTTACTCTCCAAATTTGAAACAGGTGACTCCATACTAACAGAATAAGAATTTGAATCGATCATTAAATAAAATACTTTATCTTTTTCACAGTTAAGAACAGGGTAATATTGATACTCACACGGAATTGACTTTCGCAGAATACCGACATATTCTCTCCATTTTTTATCTTTATGATGGGTTAATCTGACATTTAAATCTTTTGAATCACTATCATAATTGACCGTTATCTTTTTATTACTACAGCTTTGTAGAATTAACAATATCATTATGGCGAGGAGTCTCATAAAATCTAAAATACAGATTATACTTTAACCAACTAATCAAATTTTGAAATAACAAAGACTAAAAAATATTTATCATTATCTCTTAGTCTAAAAAAAATCTGCTATTTTGATTCATACTGCTCTTCACCAAACTTTTCTACAACGCAATGTTTATACTTTAAAAACACGAATATTTTGCTGCGGTTTGATAAAAGAGTATTTTTGTCGTTTAATTTGAGAAAACTTAGATAAAAGGATGAAAGACCTATTTGATAAAATACACGACAATAGAGGGCCATTAGGGCAACACGCGAAAGAAAGTCACGGATATTTTACATTTCCAAAGTTGGAAGGAGAAATTAAGAACCGCATGATTTTTCGTGGAAAAGAGCGATTACAGTGGAGTTTGAATAACTATTTGGGATTGTCGAATCATCCGGAAGTTAGAAAAGCCGACGAGCAAGCTGCGAAGGATTGGGGAATGGGCTACCCTATGGGTGCTCGAATGATGTCGGGAAATACCAATTTCCATGAGCAATTGGAATCCGAATTAGCCGCTTTTGTTCATAAAGAAGATGCCATCTTGGTTAACTTTGGTTACCAAGCAATGGTTTCATGTATTGATGCATTGGTTGATCGTAACGATGTGATTGTTTACGATGGTGAATCTCATGCCTGTATTATTGATGGTGTTCGTTTGCATCAAGGAAAACGTTATGTTTTTCAGCACAACAACATGGAAAACTTAGAAAAGCAATTGCAAAGAGCAACCAAATTAGCTGAAGAGCAAAATGGTGCGATCTTAGTGATTACTGAAGGAGTTTTCGGAATGTCAGGAAACCAAGGAAAGCTAGTTGAAATAGTAGCGCTTAAGAAAAAGTACAACTTTAGAATCTTGTGTGACGATGCTCACGGTATCGGAGTAATGGGAGCTACAGGAGCAGGAACAGGAGAAGCACAAGGCGTTCAAGATGAAATCGATGTTTACTTCGGTACGTTCGCAAAATCTTTTGCTAGTATTGGTGGTTTTATCGCTTCTAACGAAGATATCGTTGAATATTTGAGGTACAATATGCGTTCTCAAATCTTCGCTAAATCATTGCCAATGCCATTGGTAATTGGTGCATTGAAAAGATTAGATATGATCAGAACAATGCCTGAATTGCGTGAAAAATTGTGGACGATTGCAAATGCATTACAAAGCGGATTGAAAAATGCAGGTTTAAACCTTGGAACGACCAATACGCAAGTAACTCCGGTTATTTTAAGTGGTGGTTTAGGTGAAGCAACGAACCTTACGTTTGACTTAAGAGAAAATCACAACCTCTTCTGCTCTATCGTGGTTTATCCAGTTATTCCTAAAGGAATGATTATTCTAAGATTGATTCCAACAGCAATGCATACGTTGGAAGATGTAGAATACACCATAGAAACATTTAAGAAAGTAAAAGAAAAATTGGAAGCTGGGGAGTATAAATCAGATACTATCGCAGCCGTATAATTATTATTTTAGATTTAATATACTAAAAGCGAGTAGTTAGTTTTATCTAACTACTCGCTTTTTTACTTTTCAATTATGACAGACCTTTTTTTGACAAATATTAGTTTGGGATTTATATTGATGGTCGTTTTTCTAATCATGAAAGCTTTTCCTCCAAAAAATCCCAATTCTTTCTATGGGTACCGGACTAAAGGATCTATGAAAACTCGATCTAGCTGGAAGTTAGCAAATGAGTATTTTTCAGGAGGAGGTATTATCCTTGGTTCAGTTTCAGTCATTATTGGCCTATTGACTACTTTTACAGTCGCCAAATATTCAACTCCAATAACTGTTGGATCTACAATTATATTGTTAATTGGATTGTATTTTAAGACCGAGCAAATTTTAGATTAATTGTTATGGTTTATATACTTGAAAATCGAGTTTTGATTAACCATCAAAAGATTTTGCGAAGCAAAATCAATTAACAATTCATCATTAATAATTGACAATTATTAATTACTTAAACGGTGTTAACGCTTTACTCAAAGAATTATACAAGTTCGCACTAATCGGCCATAACGGCAATCGAACATCATCACCACAAATACTTAATATTTGCAATGCTGCTTTTACTCCACCTGGGTTTCCTTCAGCGAACAGCATTCCTATAATGTTGAATACTTTGTAATGATCCTCTTGTGCAGCCACAGCATCATTGTTTAACGCATTGTTCACCATTTTAGAAAAAGTGGCAGGCAATGCATTTGCAACAACAGAAATAACCCCTTCCCCTCCGCTCGCTATAAACGGCAAAGCCAAAGCATCATCTCCTGATACCAAATAGAAATCTTTTGGCATTCCTTGCTTAATTGCCATGGCTTGCTCTAAATTTCCTGAGGCTTCCTTGATTCCAATAATATTTTTAAAGTCATTGGCCAATCTCAAGGTCGTTTCTGGTAAAATATTACTAGCCGTTCTTCCAGGAACATTGTATAGAAATATCGGCTTAGGAGCCACTTTAGCCAAAGCTTTATAATGCTGATAAATGCCTTCTTGAGTTGGTTTATTATACATCGGACTCGCTGATAAAATAGCATCAATACCTGTAAAATCAGTTTCCTGCATTGTTTCTATTAACTCTTGAGTATTGTTGCCACCAATCCCAATCATAACCGGTACACGTTTATCAACCGATTTGATTACCTGAGCTACTACTTTGTTCTTTTCCTCTTTTGTTAAGGTGACTGATTCACCGGTAGTTCCTAAAACAACCACATAATCGATTCCTCCATCAATGATGTAATTCACTAAATTGTCAAGTCCTTTATAATCGACTTCTTTTGATTTATTGAATGGCGTTACAATGGCAACACCAGTTCCTGAGAATTTTCTTTTCATATTATTTAATTATACTCAAGTAATGTTTTAATTGTTGAATCAGATATGGGATTGTCTTTTCTTTTGAAATGTCAATGGTTAAATCGCAAGCTTCAGCACGATAAGTGATATTTGATCCTGCCTTAAATCTCGCCTTTGATAATGAAGTAATGTATCTAATTGGCAAGTATGATCTTATTGAACAATCTATTAAAATATCAAATTCAGTATTTATAAAATGGGTACATTCCTTCTTTTGAGGAACATACAACCAATTAACATCCTTTTTATTAAAGTAATTGTAATCCAACTCTTGTTTGGCTTTATCAAACAGTTCTTTATTGCTGATGTAACCTAACGTTTCCACTTTCAATCGTTCTTCTTTCAAAAAACGAGCAAATTCACGAATCAAATTGTCTGTCTTTAAATCAAAATGATAAATAATCCCTACCGTTTTTGCTGATCCTAACCCAGTAGACCTCACCTCTCTTTTTAGCTTTGCTACTTTGCTTTTTAACAACAAATTAGCCGCTTTCGTTTTTATATTTTCAATCAATGCTTACTCTATTTTATAACGATATCTGAAACGACTGGTTTCCCTAAATCACCGTTTAATTTTTCTATCAGCTTGGACTTGGCCAAATTCAATTCATGTTTCAATGCCGACGAATCTAATTCCAAATGCAACACTTTGTTTTTTAAATAAATTTCTTTGGTGTGCCTAGCAATCATCTTTCCAACTAGTTTCTCCCAAGACTGTATTAATTCCACTTCATCAAGTTTATTGGATAAACCATACGCTCGCAGCATTTTATCAATCAATTCTTTCAGTGGGGCTTCATTCTTCTGTGACATTTACGCTTCCTTTATTTACTACGAAAGTACGACAATCTATTTCCAATTCCTTAAATATATCAGACAGTCTTTTCTCGTGGGTATCTGTTATAAATATTTGACCAAAATCATTGCTACTCACTATTTCCATGAGTTTCGCTACTCGTTTATCATCCAATTTATCATAGATATCATCCAACAATAAAATGGGCGGAATTTCAACGATTTTCTGAATGTATTCGGTTTGAGCCAATTTTAGCGCCAACAAATATGTTTTTTGTTGTCCTTGTGATCCAAACTTCTTAATTGGAAAGTTGTCAATCGTAAATTCTAAATCATCTTTATGCACACCAACTGTTGAATAACTAGCTCGTCTATCGCTATTTCTCGCATTTACTAAAGCTTCTTTAAAATTAGAATCATTCAATTGAGAAATATATTCCAAGTTCACCACTTCATTATTTTCAGCTATAAAAGTGTAATACTTCTGAAAAATAGGAATGAAATTCTCTATAAAATAGGCCCGTCCTTGATGTACTTTTTCTCCATGATGAATCAACTGTTCGTCCCAAATTGACAAACTATCTTCATCAAAACTTCTTATTTCTGCAAACTTTTTTAATAGTCTGTTTCGTTGGGCAATCGCTTTATTATATTGCATCAGGTGCTCTAAATAAGGCCGATCATATTGACTAATGATTAAATCTAAAAATCGTCGACGAACATCGCTTCCATCTAGTATTAGTGAAGAATCAGAAGGCGAAATCATCACCAACGGTAACAAACCAATATGGTCCGAAATCCGAGTGTAATCTTTCTTATTGCGTTTAAACTGTTTCTTCTGCCCCCTTTTAATGCCACAATAAATACTTTCATTTTGATCCAATCTAAGAAAATCGCCTTGAACTACCATAAAAGGTTCATCATGACCGATAATTTGAGAGTCTGCAGGATTAAAATAACTCTTACTAAAAGAAAGGTAAAAAATAGCATCCAATAAATTGGTCTTTCCCCCTCCGTTATTGCCTACAAAACAATTTACATTACTGTGTAAATCCAATGTGGCTTCTTTGTAATTTTTGAAGTTGAGAACCGATATATTTTTTAAATGCATGGTGCAAATTTAGTGCTTTACAAAATTAAGAAATCGAATACTTTGAAACATACGACTTAAAAAATTTGTTGATTGTAAAAAAAAAGTATTTTTGCACCCTTATAAATAAAAGAACTATGGCTAAGCATAAGAACGAAGAAGAAGAATTATTTGTAGATGTTGAGGAAGTATATGGTAAAACCGAAACATTTATAGAAGAAAATAAGACACCAATTATTTCTGTAATCGTTGGTATCGTGGTAGTTGTTGCAGGGTACTTTGCATACACTAATTTTGTAGCAGCTCCAAACGAGCAACAAGCAAAAGAGTTAATGTTTTCGGCTGAGCAGTATTTTGCTCAAGATTCTTTGAATAAAGCAATCTATGGCGATGGCGTAAATCTGGGCTTTTTAGAGATTCAAGATCGATTTGGTAGCACAAAAGCAGGAAATTTAGCTTCTTATTACTTAGGAATTTCATATTTACGAAGCGGACAATTTGAAGCGGCAATTGATGCCTTGGAAGATTTCAGCAGCGATGATGTATTAGTGAGTTCAATTGCATTAGGAGCACAAGGTGATGCCTATATGGAATTAGGTGACAAATCGAAGGCAGCTAGTTTTTATTCAAAAGCAGCTAAAGAAAATGCCAATGAATTCACCTCTCCTATCTATTTTATGAAAGCTGGTATGGCATACGAAGAAGCAGGTTCATTTGACCAAGCCTTGAGTGCTTACAAAGCCATCAAAAAAGATTACAGTAAAACAGCAGAAGGTAGTGAAGTTGAAAAATACATCGCTAGAGTAGAAACTTTCATCAACTAGAAAAATATGGCTACAGCCAATTTATCAGCATACAATATAGAAACAGTTCCGAATGCGCAGTCAATGCGATTCGGAATTGTTGTTTCTGAGTGGAACGAAAAAATTACATCCGGACTTTTGAATGGAGCCAAAGCGACATTACTAAAGCATGGAGCCACTGAAGAAAATATTACCATCATCACTGTTCCAGGAGCATTTGAGTTACCATTAGGCGCTCAAACCTTACTAGAAAATACGGATGTAGAAAGTGTCATCTGTTTGGGATGCGTCATCCAAGGAGAAACCAAGCACTTCGATTTTGTTTGCCAAGGAGTAACCAAAGGCATTGTAGATGTAAGTATTAATTACAATCGACCTGTTATTTTTGGCGTATTGACTGACAATACAGAACAACAAAGCATTGACAGAAGCGGTGGAAAATTGGGTAACAAAGGTGATGAAGCTGCTGTTACAGCCATTAAAATGATCGACCTACAAAGAAGATTCGAAAAAAAGGCCTAATCTAATTTAATTAGATTGGCCTTAATGTCGTGTTCAAGAACTAGCTGTTCAGTGAATTTATTTTGTCCAAAAGGAACCAATATATTTAATTGGCCATTTTTTAAATCAGCCATTGTAGAAAGTAATTTCCACTTACTGACAATTTGATTCACGTCATCCGTTTTCTGAGCAATCTCAAAATAATGCTTCCCTCTTCTATTTCTAGCCGTAATATCAGGAGTAAATTCAATATCTGAATCCTTCATCTTGAATTGAAAAGGAGACTCATAATCGCTAGAAACGGATTTAATCTCTTCAAACCCTGTTCGCTTTACTTTAAGTAATGCTGAATCCATTAATTGATTAAAATTCTTATTTGATCTGGAAGTCTGTAACATAATATATTTGATATTTAGAAAGTTAATATTATCTATTAACCCTCAAAAATCATTCCGACCATTCAACTACTTTTTAATCCGTGATAATAAGAAGACTTACAGCTCTATTTCTTTTTTGTTTTTGTAGCCTTGAGCAATTGATTCCTCATAGTGATAAATGTAATCAACAGCGCAAAAAAGACAATCGGTCCAGCAATCTGATCCATTTCATTGTGGTAAACATGAACCACCACAGCACCTGCCATAATAATTGAAAGACCTGCAGCAGCATATAAGCGTACTTTAGGAATCAATAGGCCAATCGCAGCTGAAAGCTCCAGAAATCCAAGTAAAAGCATCAACCCGATAGGAATATCGTAACGCTCAAAATTGTCAACCATCATTTCTGTTCGCATCAATTTAGCAAACCCTGCTCCTACGAAAACAACAATCAATAAAATTGTAATAATGTTTAATGTAATTTTTTTTGCTTTAGCTGTCATAATACTCATATTTGTTTCTGCAATTTAATTTAAAAAATCTAGAAATTATACTGCTATTATAAAATCAACTATATAAGTTTATAGAATGAACCAAAGTTTGAGTAAATACGCGCCTTACCTCCTATTTCTTTTTGCGATTGCCTTGTATTTCAATACCATTAATCACGGTTATGTATTGGATGATTTCTCTTTGATAAAAGAAAACTTTGTTGTTAAAAGCGGCTTTGATGGTTTGAAAACTATTTTTACCACACATTACAGATATGGTTATGGATTTCAATCCGGTTCATTATATCGCCCAATTCCATTGAGTATTTTTGCCATTCAGTGGGAATTCTTTCCTGATCAGCCATGGTTTGCACACTTCATAAACGTGCTATTGTATGCTTTATCAGGAGCATTGCTCTATAAATTGCTCATCAAATGGGTGGATCCGATGGTTTCACTCATCGCAACAGCTCTATTTATTGCCCATCCTCTCCATACTGAAGTGGTTGCCAATATAAAAAGCTTGGATGAAATACTTTCGCTACTACTCTTAGTCATCTTATTGTTTTACCTTCATAAATGGATAGAAAAGAAGAATAAAAAGCATCTGTATCTTTCAATACTTGCATTCTTCATTGCTTTATTGGTAAAAGAAAGCGCCATTACTTTCCTCGGAATAATTGTACTTGTACTGTACTTTTTTGAAAAACAAACCATTGGCGAAAGCTTTAAGAAGTTACTTCCTTTCCTAATACCATTAGTTCCATACTTCTTAATGCGATTCAATGCATTGAAATCATTGACTTCAGGAGCTCCTGTGACCCAAATAGACAATATGTTAGTTGGTATCGATTCTACTGCAGACCTTATGGCAACTAAAATCTACTTAATGGGACTGTATTTGTACAAAATCATCTACCCATCCATTTTAATGAATGACTACTCCATCCGTCAAATCCCTTTGGTTTCTCCTACCGATTGGCAATTCTTAATATCGTTAATTGTTATACTTATTTTGGCTGTAATTGCATTCCGATCTACCAAAACTAAAGGTTTAATTGGGCTCGGTATCTTATTTTATATTATTACATTAAGTATTTCTTCAAACTTAATTCTAACCATAGGCACCCACTTTGGGGAACGATTGGTTTTTCTACCCATTTTAGGATTTTGTATAATTGCAGGTCATTTAATTCAGCAGATTCAACTCCAAAAAAACTACAAATTTATCGGACTTACTGGAACTATTTTAGTCTTGCTTTTATTCTCTGGAAAAACCATCAGTAGAAACAAAGCTTGGGAAAGCGACATTATTCTTTATTCTACTGATATTGAAAACTGTCCCAATAGCGCAAGATGTAACTACAGTTATGCATTGGAAGTAATGAAAGAAAAGGCAGTAAAAACCAACAATCCAAAAGAAAAGCAACAGTATTTTGCGGAATCAGAAAAGCATTTTTTAAAAGCAATTGAGCTGAATCCTAATTACTCTGATGCCTACGGAAATCTTGGTCTTTTAAAATATAGAACGAAGAAATACCCTGAAGCAGAGCAATACTATTTGAAAGCCATTGAACTAAACCCAGGAAATGCTACTGTACTCTCCAATCTTGGTGCTATCTATTTTGAAATGAAACAATATGAAGCAGCCAAGAATACCTACTCAAAAGCGTTGAACGCCAATCCAAACATGGCAGATGCCAATGCCAATATGGGGGCAACATTGGCCACGCTTGGACAACTAAAGGCTTCTATTCCCTATTTTACAAAGGCCATAGAATTGAACCCTTCTAATGTTCAGAATTATTATTTCTTGGGAATCACTTACCAAAATATAGGAAATGCGACCAAAGCTAAAGAGTATCTAGATCAGTACAATCGGATGAAATAGATAAGCTATATTTATAAAACATAAATATGAAATTTGTATATTTACGTTTTATAAATATACAATTATGGCTGTATTTACAAGCTCCCTTCCTGATGATGTGTTGGCACAGCTTTCTGCTCAAGCAGAAAGACTCTCAGTACCTAAAAATAAACTAATTGAAAAAGCACTACGTATATACCTAGAGCAGCTTACACGCTTAGAATACATCCATTCTTTTTCAAAAGCCGCAAAAGATCAAGACATGATCTCCCTTGCTGAAGAAGGAATGGCTGATTACCTCAAACAAATAGAGATCAATGAAAAAGGGTGAGCTTTGGTATGCCGATTTGAATCCTAGCAAAGGAAGTGAGCAAAGCGGTCATCGACCCGTATTGATAGTAAGTGGCAATCTCGTTAATAAATACGCTCCAGTCATTCTCATTTGTCCGTTGACCACAAAAATAAAGACTTATAAAGGAGATGTGATTCTAGAACCCACTGCAGACAATGGCTTATTAGAAACTTCAGAAGTATTGTCCATGCATTTAAGGTCTGTAAGCAGAGATCGACTAGACAAATGTATAGGAAAAGTAAATCCTGAAGAACTCTCTACTATTAGAAAGTCGCTTCAGGATTTATTGACATTGGATTAATTTCTTAATCTATTTATGTTTCAACAATTCAGGATATTTTGCCTCAAACCGCTCTAATCGAGGAATAGAAACTTTCTGAATGTAAGGGTTGTTCGGATTATTCCGTTCGTAATCTTGGTGATATTCTTCCGCTTTGTAAAACATTTGAATCGGCTTTACCTCGGTTACAATTTCCCCTTCAAAAACACGCTTACTTTCCAACTCGCTAATGTAATCTTCGATGATTTTTTGTTCATTCGCATTGTTATAAAAAGCGATAGATCGGTATTGGGCTCCTCGGTCTGGTCCTTGCTGATTTAGTGTTGTAGGGTCATGAGATCCAAAAAATACCACTACCAATGTTTTAAAATCCACTTTAGTCGGATCATAATAAACTTCTACAGCTTCCGCATGAGAAGTTCTTCCTGCGCTTACTTGCTCGTATGTTGGATTCTTTTCGGTTCCTCCGGCATAACCCGAAACTACTTCCACTACTCCATTTACTTCTTCGTAAACAGCTTCTACACACCAAAAACAACCACTTGCAAAATAAGCTTTACTCAAGCCATTCAAATCTTGAACGGTTTTAGCTTTATGCGATTGCTGATTTGTTGCTTCAGGAGTTGAATTGCTACAAGCTGCAACTAGAAACAATAATATTATGGATGTGTAAAACGTATTTTTCATAAACTAACTACGGTAAAGAGTTCTTAAAAGTTTGGTAAGAACTTGGAGAATAATAAGTCGTGTCGCAACCTAATTCAATTGCTTTATTTTCGATTTCGATAACGCGATCAGCTGCAGGAGGGTGTGTACTCAAGAATTTTGGAACAGTGCTTCCGCCAGCTGAACTTAATTTCTCAAAGAAAGTCTTTGCTCCATCGCATCTATAAGGCGTTTTTGATAAATACTCTACAGAATAAGCATCTGCTTCTGACTCCGCATCACGGCTAAAAGCCAAACCTGCAGTATTTCCTGCTACACCTGCCAAAATCTGAGACAATTGACCTGGCTCTTTTCCTAAAACAATGTTTAACAATAAACTAATTCCATATTGACGTTGCATTTGTTTTACAGAGTGACGACGATCGGCATGCGCAATTTCGTGCCCCATAACTCCCATCAAATCATCCTCGTTATCTAAATACTTAATCAAACCAGTGTAAAAGAAAATATATCCACCTGGAGACGCAAAAGCATTTAAGACACTGTCATCATGAATAATATACACTTCCCAAGCAAACTCATCTTTATAGCCAATCTCACCTGTATTTAATATACTATCTTTCAACCCTCTAATATATTGATAAGCAAAAGGATATTGAACTTCATCTAATACTGGATATTCAGCCGGATTGGCAAAAATTTCAGCTTTCAATTGAGCTCCTAACTCTTTATCTTGAGATGGAGAAAACAACAATACGGTCTCTTTATTGTCGTCCTTTTTACAAGCTGTAAAACTTAACGCCACAGCCAATACTAATGTGATTCTTTTGATCATTTTTCTAAATTATAAGTTTCTGCAAAGGTGCACCAAAGTCTTTAAAATTAAAAGTCTTCTTCGTTTTCTTCCTCGTTTGAGTAGAGCATTGACTGAAATAAATCGTTGAATCGCAATTTTGTCTCCATTCTCTTTCTTCCCAACAAAGAATATTCTGCCAAACCATGCAGTAAAAACTCCATCATTAAGTACTGCTCATCTTTAGGCAAATCTTTAAATTTTGAATGTATCAAATCCTTCATTCCCGGGATATTTTCCAATTCTTCTTGATATATTTTATCAGAATAATCAGCCTCTATATCCACCACATTATTAGAAAATGAATTTAAAATGGCGTTATACTTCTCTGCATCAATGGATTTATTCTTTTTTAAGTCCTTCAATTCAGGAAAGTAATTCGTAACCATGGTCCGAATGGCAGCCTGAACAATTGCATGAGCAACATTCACAGCACCTTCCTGCTCTCCTTCATATACCATTTCTATTTTTCCAACAATTGCTGGCACTACATTCATTAAGTCAGTTATTCGGGCAGTCGTTTTCTTTTCCCCATTTATAATTGTTCTGCGTTCTGCAGAACTAACCATACTTTCATAAGCTGCAATAGTCAATCGAGCAGAAACCCCACTCTTCGCATCTACAAATTCACTTTTTCTAGCCTCAAATGCAATTTGTTCCAGCAAGTCTTTCAAAATCTCAGGGACAGTCACAATTTCCTTCTGAGTTTTACTCAACCTAACTTCTTGCGCTGTAATTTCTTTTGCCAAGAGTATATTTTTAGGATAGTGGGTCATAATCTGACTTTGAATTCTATCCTTTAGCGGAGTAATGATGGCTCCACGATTGGTGTAATCTTCTGGATTGGCAGTAAAAACAAACTGTAAATCCAATGGTAATCTCAACTTGAATCCTCTAATTTGAATATCGCCTTCTTGTAGGATATTAAACAAGGATACTTGAATTCTAGCTTGTAAATCAGGCAATTCGTTTATCACAAAAATCCCTCTATTGGCTCGAGCGATTAATCCAAAGTGAATGACGCGCTCATCGGAATAATCTAACTTTAAGTTAGCCGCCTTAATCGGGTCAACATCACCAATTAAGTCAGCTATACTAACATCAGGTGTTGCTAATTTCTCCGTATATCTGTCGCTTCTATGCAACCATTCAATTGGGGTTTTATCCCCTTCGTGCAGCAACTTTTCTTTCGCATAAAATGAGATGGGGTTAAACGGATCATCATTAATTTCTGATCCTTTAACAACAGGCACATATTCATCTAACAATTGAACCATCAATCGAGCAATCTTTGTTTTAGCTTGCCCTCTCAATCCCAATAAATTGATGTTGTGTTTGGCTAAAATTGCTCGCTCTAAACTTGGAATTACAGTATCCTCGTATCCATGTATTTCTTTGAAAACCTGTTCTTTTGATTTTAATTTACCCAATAAATTGTCTCGTAATTCGTCTTTTACTTTCTTGGATTGATATCCACTTTTCTTTAGTTCTCCAAAAGTGGTAATCTGCGTTAAATCGCTCATATATTTCTCTTTTTATTTCGTTCGTAATCAGCAAATATGAAACCTCCTAATCCATCTAATCCAGAATAGAACGCTTTACCGTTATTCGCTTCGGTAAACTGCTCCACAAACTTCTGTAGGTATGGATCTTCAGCAATCATAAATGTGGTGATTGGTATTTTCAATTTTCGGCATTGAGCTGCCAAATTCACTGTCTTGTTTAATATTTTAGGGTCCTGCCCCCAACTATTCTGATAGTACTCACCATTCTCGATGATACAAGTTGGTTTCCCATCTGTTATCATTAAAATTTGCTTGTTGGAAGATTTCTTTCTTCTTAATAAGTCCATCGCCAACTCTAAACCAGCAACAGTATTGGTGTGGTATGGACCAACCGTTAAATAGGGCAAGTCTTTGATTTGAACTTGCCAAGCATCGTTTCCAAAAACAACAATATCTAAACTATCTTTTGGATAACGTGTAGTAATGAATTCAGCCAACGCCATCGCCACCTTTTTGGCCGGAGTAATCCGATCTTCGCCATACAATATCATTGAATGGGAGATATCAATCATTAAAACGGTAGACAACTGCGTTTTATGACGTGTTTCTTGAACCTCTAAATCATCTTCAGTCATCTGAAAATCTTCTATCCCATGATTGATTTGCGCCTTTTTAAAGGACTCCGTAAAGTCAATCTGCTCAAAACTATCGCCAAATTGAAAAGGTCGAGTATTAGAAGTAGACTCTTCCCCCTTCCCTACATGCTTGGTTTGATGGTCTCCGTTACTCCCTTTTTTCATCTTGCCAAAAATTTGATCCAAAGCTCGCTTTCGAATCATCTGTTCTGTTTTGGAAGTAATTTTTGAAGTAGAATCTTTGGGATCAGTCCGGAGTAAACTCTTTTTTTCTAAATCCTTACGAAAGTCATCTAACGTATAATCATCATCAGTAATGTGATGTTCGGCATCCAATTGTTTCATCCAATCAAATGTCTCCTCTACATCACCTGATGTATAAGTCATCAACTCTAAAAAAAGCTTCAATAAACGCTCAAAAGGCGTTTGGGTGGAATCTTCTGTAAATTCACTAAATCGGAATCCAATCATAATTTTAAAATTACAACTTAAAACAGCTTACCGATTGCTTTGTTTTTATAAAAAAGGTTAATGCGCAATTGTGATTGACAGAGAATCATAGATTCACCTATTAAAGCATAGCAATACTCTCAAATTGAGCGAATATAACTATGTTAGATCAACAGATTATATCAAGAAAACAGAATAATTAAAACATTAAATAGGAAACACCTGCCCTGCAAGCTGCAAACTATCATAAAACAACTCTAAATTCAGACCAGTTTCAATTTTCTTTTCAGTAAAATAGTCCACCATTTTTTCGGTAGGCATGTTTCCGGTCAATTCATCGGCAGCCATCGGACAACCACCAAAACCCTTAATGGCACCATCAAACTCTCTACAACCATTCTCATAAGCTGCAACCACTTTTTCCTCCCAAGCATGAGGAGTTGTGTGTAAATGTGCTCCAAAACGAGTCTTTGAAAACTCAGGAATCAACTGTGAAAATAAACTACTGATGTTTTCGGGAGAGGAAACGCCAATAGTATCAGAAAGCGCCAATTTAGAAACTCCTAACCCTACTAACTTCTCTGCCCACTCCGTAACCACATCTGGATGCCACAAATCGCCGTAAGGGTTTCCAAATGCCATAGAAATGTATACCACCAACTCTTTATTGTACTTCAAACAGTTATTTTGAATCGCGTCTACCCTTTTCAGAGATTCTAGAATCGATGAATTGGCATTGCGTTGTTGAAACGTTTCAGAAATAGAAAAAGGAAATCCTAAATAATCAATCTGCTCAAATTGAAAGGCATCATTAGCACCTCTTTCATTGGCTATAATGGCCAATAGTTTAGATTTTGTAGCATTTAAGTTCAATTGATTCAAGACGTCAGCAGTATCCTTCATTTGAGGAATTGCCTTTGGAGAAACAAAACTTCCAAAATCAATTGTATCAAAACCAACCGTTAGTAATTGATTGATATAATTAACTTTAACATCGGTCGGAATGAAATCGTGCAATCCTTGCATTGCATCTCTTGGGCATTCAGTTAACTTAAGCATTGGCTTTGTTTTTATAATAATCAGCAAGTTCCTTATTAATTTTTGAAACAGTACTAGGACCGCCAAAAATAAATCCACTGTATACTTGTAGTAAATCAGCTCCAGCTTCTAGTTTTTCTATTGCATCAGCACCAGTTTGAATACCACCAACTCCAATCACTATAAATCCATTATTGGAATTTGACTTTAAATATTTTATCACCTCTGTTGACCTTTCAGTTAATGGCCTTCCACTCACTCCACCAGCACCTATTTTCGCCACTTTTTGAGTTGAAGTCTTTAGTTTTGATCGATCTATAGTTGTATTGGTTGCAATTACTCCATTGATTTTGGTGGTGCGCACAATCTCAATTATATCATCCAATTGACTATTGGTCAAATCGGGAGCAATTTTTAGAAGTATTGGCTTAGGAGTTGTTTTTTGCTGATTTAAAACCTGAAGACCATTTAATAAGTTGGTCAATGGTTCTTTCTCTTGCAGATCCCTCAAATTTGGCGTGTTTGGGGAGCTCACATTCACTACAAAATAATCGACATAATCAAAAAGAGCTTTAAAACAATACGTATAATCATCCATGGCATTTTCATTCGGCGTCACCTTATTCTTGCCAATATTCCCGCCAACTATTATACCCTTAGGCCGATTCTTCAATCGCTCAACTGCCTCATCAACTCCACCATTATTAAATCCCATCCGATTGATTAAAGCTTGATCTTTAGGCAATCTAAATAATCTAGGTTTTGGATTTCCTTCTTGCGGCTTTGGCGTTAAGGTTCCAATTTCTATAAAACCAAACCCAAATGCAGTTAACTCTTCGTATAATTTTGCATCCTTATCAAACCCAGCAGCCAACCCAACAGGATTCGGAAAATTCAAGCCCATTAACTGTTTGGAAAGTAAATTAGATTTGAAACTGTAGTTTTTTATTGCTAATTTTCTAATCCACTCTTGTTTAAAAGTAGACTTAATCAACTGAAAGGTAAAATGATGTACTTTTTCGGCGTCAAATTTGAACAGAATAGATTTAATAATGCTATACATGGAGTGATTATTTTGAAAATGCAAATTTAAGTACAACTAACCTAATACGCCCATATTATCTCTGAGATATTGAATCATATAGAAACTTTAACCAACGAAAGCCTTACATTAATCAAGGATTTTCCAGCTGTCAGCCTCTATACATTTTCCACTAATAAGCTATATTTCAAGTTTAAAGAAGGATCTGATATGGAACTTGACGAAATGATTGAATTAACCAATACATTCATTCCTTATGCTGAATTAGGGAGACGCTTTTTAATCACTGACGCTAGAGTGATAAATTACAATATTTCACCTGAAGCACGAGATTACGTCGCCAAACACAAAAGAGCGCCTGAACTGGGCTTAAGAAGTGCTCTATTAGTGAATAGCATTGGTATTCGATTGGTAGCTAATTTTTTCGTTCGGTTTAATAAACCCAATATTCCAACTCGACTTTTTAATGATGAAGCCAAAGCAATCGAATGGTTAAATGCTATTGATTAAAGGTTTCAAACGTATTATCAGTATAAAACACAATAATCTTGTCTATTTGCTTTCCTTTTAAAGAAGGTTTAATGGATTCAGCCTTTACAATCTCACCATTATCTTCCTGTTCTTTGGATTCTAATTTATTCGATTCTTCCTTCTCTATATTAGAAGTTGTTGATTCCTGAATAGATTCTTCTACAATTTCCTTTTCACTTTCTGACCGAACTTCGACCTCCTTCGGGTTGGACTGTTTTCCATTGATTAACCACTGAGCATCTATTTTTGGATAGTGCTCCATGATCTTTTGAATGAAGTCTAAACTTGGCTTATTACGACCACTAAGGATGTGTGAAATACTAGACCGTTGCACTCCAATTTTGTCAGCAAAACTAGAAGGTGTTTCATTGTAAACCTTCATTACATATCTAAATCGATCAATTAAATCCATAGTTACAAATGTAATTAATTTAAAGGTTACAAAAGTAAAATGCACGAGATTAATCGATTATTTATTGTATTATTATTAAACCAAAGCATTAATTAACGATTCTAAGCAATTGAATTTAATAGCACTATATTAAATAGATATTTCGCAAACCCTAACTATTGATAAATGTAAATTAGACCAAGGCGTTTAATTAAAAATTGAGTTTACAATTGTAATTACATCTGTAAATTATTTACTTCTGTAACTTATTTTGTTGTGACAAATGTAAATAGCTCTCATTTTACATTTGTAATTATTCGTACTTAAATTAAAATTGGGCCACATTTACTCAATGGACATACCCCTACTTTTCAACCCATTTATTAACACAATTTATTATAATTTTTAGACAACTCTAAAAATAATAAGCCCATTAACAGAAACTTAAAGTACATTTGCCTAAAACTGAAAAAACATGACTTCATTAGCTGAAGAGAATTATTTAAAAGCAATCTACAGTCTAAATCAAATACAGCAAGGAGGTGCAAGCACAAATGCTATCGCTGAAAAGCTAGACACAAAGGCATCTTCAGTAACAGACATGCTAAAAAAGTTGAGTGAAAAAAAATTGGTAAACTATACAAAATACCAACCTGCTTCTTTGACTAACAAAGGATTAACAATTGCAATTGATGTGATTCGAAAACATAGATTGTGGGAATTTTTCCTTGTAGAAAAACTAAAGTTTAAATGGGATGAAGTTCATGATATAGCGGAACAATTGGAACATATCCGCTCCTCTGCCCTAGTTGATCGTTTAGATAGCTTTCTAGATTTTCCAAAATTTGATCCACATGGTGATCCTATTCCTGATAAAAATGGAGTAATTAACAGAATACACGACACTGTCCTTTCTTCTCTAACAATTGGTGAAGAAGCCCATATTGTTGGAGTAAAGGAACATTCCAATTCATTCCTTCAATATTTAGACGCCGTTAAATTGGTTTTAGGGACGAAAGTAAAGTTGATTAATCGATTTGATTTTGACCAATCAGCCGTAGTTCAAATAGCAGACAAAGAAAACATTACAATCTCATTCGACATTAGTAAAAACCTATATATTAAATTTATTTAATCCTAGAAAATGAAAAAGATAGTCTACTCCCTAATTTTACTAACCTTCGCTTGTGGCGAACCCGAAACGAAACAAGTAGAAACTTCAGAAACCGGCCCACAACCATTAAACATTGTTGTAACCACCAATATATTAGGAGATATGGTAAATAATATTGTTAAAGACAAGGCAAACGTTACAGTATTAATGGGCGCAGGAGTTGATCCGCACCTATACAAAGCCACACAAAACGACATTCAATCATTAATGGATGCAGATGTAATTGTTTACAATGGCCTGCATTTAGAAGGGAAAATGGGAGAAATATTTGAAAAAGTAAAAGGGGATAAAAAGGTGATCGCAGCTTCTGACGGCATAGACCCTTCTTTACTAATTAATTCTACTCAGTTTAAAGGTGCTCAAGATCCCCACATTTGGTTTGATGCAACAATATGGTCCTCAGCCTGTGAATACGTAACCAAGCAAATAGCAAGCGAGGACAGTGTTAATGCTGAGAAAATTACCGCACAGGGTTTATCATATGCAAACAACTTACTAGCTATCGATACATGGGTTAAAAATAAAATTAGCGAACTGCCGGAAGACAAACGAATTCTAATAACTGCTCACGATGCATTTGGGTATTTTGGAAAAGCTTACAATTTTGAAGTAAAAGGACTTCAGGGAATCTCTACTTTATCTGAATATGGCTTAAAAGACGTTACGGATATGGTTGACTTTATTATAAAAAGTAAAGTAAAAGCAGTGTTTGTAGAAACATCAGTAAATAAAAGATCAATGGAAGCTGTTATTGAAGGTTGCCAAGAAAGTGGATACGATTTAAAAATTGGAGCCAGCTTATTCTCTGACGCTATGGATGAAAAAGGAACTATTGGTGGTACCTACTTAGGCATGGTAAAATACAACGTTACTTCTATCGTAAATGCACTAAGATAATGGAAGATATCGCATTAGAAACTCATAACCTTACAGTCAGCTACAACCGAAAACCAGTACTCTGGAATATTGACTTTAAGTTGCCAAAAGGTCAAATTATAGGAATAATTGGTCCGAATGGTTCTGGAAAAACGACTCTTTTAAAATCCATCATGGGCTTAACGCCATTAAGTAGTGGTTATGTAGAGATATTTGGCCAAAAGCTAGATGATGTTCGACATAGAATTAGTTATGTTCCACAAAGAGAATCAGTAGATTGGGATTTTCCTGCCAGTGTTATGGATGTAGTTCTAATGGGGCGATATAGTCCAAAAAATCTATTCAGACGAATTAGCAAGGCCGATAAAGACATTGCTACAGAAGCTTTAGAAAAAGTTAATTTGCTGGAATTTAGTAATCGACAAATTTCTCAGCTTTCTGGCGGACAGCAACAACGTGTTTTTATTGCGCGCTCATTAACTCAAAATGCAGACTTATTCATAATGGATGAACCCTTTGTAGGAGTTGATGCTGCAACCGAACAAGCCATTTTGACGTTAATGCAAGAAATGAAGAACAAAGGTAAAACGGTGATTGTGGTTCACCACGATTTACAGACCGCTAAAGACTATTTCGATTGGATTGTTTTACTTAATACTCGACTTGTTGCTTCCGGACCGAAATCAGAAATCTTCAATGAAGAATTATTACAAGAAGCCTACGGTGGTAAATTGAATGTATTAAGCAAAGTAGGAGAATTAGTCCGCGAACACGACTTCCCTGTTCGCGAGAAAAAAAGAAAGTAAATGAATGATCTGTTAGATTTTCTGTCATTTTCTGATCCAAATGTGCGGTATGTTGCATTTGGAACCATGCTTTTGGGAGCTGCTGCTGCCATAGTTGGCTGTTTTGCTTTCCTAAGAAAACAAGCATTGGTTGGCGATGCTATTGCCCACTCTATCTTACCAGGTGTTTGTTTAGCCTTCATTATATCAGGCACAAAAAATCCCATCTACCTTTTAATAGGAGCTACCATTTCAGGATGGATATCACTTTTACTAGTGAACTACATTTCAAATCACTCTAAATTAAAGTCAGATACTTCCATTGGATTAGTTTTGAGTGTCTTTTTTGGATTTGGAATTTTATTATTGACCTCTATTCAGCACTCCGGAAATGCATCGCAAGCGGGTTTAGATAAATTTCTGTTTGGGAAAGCAGCTTCACTAACTTCCGATGACGTAACTATATTTGGAAGTGTAGCAATTGCACTAATTATAGTGGTCTTTATTTTTTACAAAGAATTTAAACTCATTTCCTTCAATGCTGACTTTGCGAGATCCATTGGTCTGCCAGTTAAGTTCTTAGAATTCGTACTCTCTAGCTTGACGGTTTTGGCAATCGCAGTTGGAATACAGGCTGTTGGCGTAGTATTAATGGCGGCCTTATTAATTACACCTGCTACTGCTGCTCGTTTTTGGACACATCAGTTGTGGAAAATGATTTTAATAGCCACTATTCTAGGAGCTATTTCTGCGCTTTTAGGAACCTTCATCAGCTACAGCTATCCTTCAATGCCCACAGGCCCTTGGATTGTAATTTGTTTATCAATCATGGCGCTTTCCTCCATTTTCTTTGCACCAAGAAATGGCATCTTACCCCAAATTAGACGACAACGATCTAATCGATTAAAAATTAGAAATGAAAATGTACTGAAACTATTTTATCACCTAGCAGAAGAAAGCCAAAGTTTCCATCAAGGATTTAGTTATTCCACTTTATTGGACTCAAGGGATTTTTATCCGCAAGAACTAACCAAAGGATTGGCTCACTTAAAATCAAAGCATAATCTTCGGATGTTGGACGGAAAATGGCACCTAACCAAGTCAGGGTTAGTAGAAGCAAAACGCATCATTCGATTACATCGTTTATGGGAAATGTACTTAAACCAAAAATTAAAGTTAGCTCCGGATCATGTTCACAATGATGCCGAAGCAATCGAACACATTATTACCCCTGAAGTGGAAAAACTATTGGAGAAGGAATTAAATTACCCTAAAAAAGATCCACATCAGAGTAATATACCTTACACCGATTGATATGAGAAAGAGCCACATTATTATAGCATTTTTGGGGATCTCTGTAGCAATAATTTCTTGTGCTGCAATGCACGAAAAATCACAACCTTCAATATCGATAAGCAATCGAGTTGATACCAACAACACAGACATTAAGTTAATTATTGAACTCTATTCTAATTACTTAAACTCTTCACCAGAAATTATAAGCGATAATCCTTATTGGAACTCAACAGAAAAAGCCAAATACAAAGATTTTGACCTATCTAGAGCCTCGCTATTTCAGTCCTTTACAGGAGAAGAAATACAAAGCTATTATCCTCCTTTTATATTATCAGTGGATTCTGTTGAAGAAAAATTTAAAATAAAAGTACTTTATTCTTCCAACACAAATGACCCCAAATATATAGGCTCAAAAGTTTGGGCTATCCACCAGTTGTATGCGGTTAAAGAAAATGAAAAGTGGGTGTTAGAAAATTCGATTCAAAACGTTATAGCAAATTGGAGCATAGAGAAAACTGAACACATACATTTTATCTACCCACCCTCCCATCATTTCTCCAAAGAAAGAGCAAATCAATCCAATGAATTTTGCCACACGATTTTAAAAAAATACAATCCCACTGTGCTCAATTATCAGTTTAACTACTACATCACCAACGATATTGACCAAATGGGACAATTGGAAAACTTTGATTATTATTTTGTTGGTATCACGAAAGGCAAATCAAAGGAGAACCTAGTAATATCTGCTAATGGAAACGAGTTTTACCCTCATGAATTTATTCATCAACTGCTTCCTGCCAATAAACAAAGAAGTCACATTATCGAAGAAGGACTGGCTACTTATCTTGGAACCAAAGAAAACAAAGAAGAATACAACCTCAAAATGAAACAATTAGGTGATGATTTGCTGAATGATTCTTCCATTAACTTTAACTCTATTTTTGACCAAGGAATCACTTTTAACGGTTATCAAACAGCTTACCCTGCAGGTGCAGCTATTTGTGAGTTAGTTATTAAATTAAAAGGTAAAGATGGCCTAAACGAACTGATTAATGCCAACACTACTGACAAAACTAGACTTTTAGAATCTTTAACTACGATTTTAAATATGTCTGAGAATGAAATTAAAACCCATTGGAAACAGCTACTCATTAAATATTCAACTTTATAATGGCGTCATTTTGGATCATATTAACAGGAGCTTTGGTTGCAGTTAGCTGCAGCTTATTGGGCTGCTATCTTATTTTAAGAAAGATGGCCATGGTTGGCGATGCCATTTCACATGCTGTATTACCAGGAATTGTATTGGCATTTTTATTTTCAGGAAGTAGAGAAGCAATTCCAATGCTGATTGGAGCAGCTTGCTTGGGCGTTCTCACAACCGTTATCATTGAGCTATTTCACAAGAAAGCAAGACTTCAATCCGATGCTGCTATTGGAATCACCTTCACTTGGTTGTTTGCAATAGGAATCATTTTAATTTCGTTCTTCGCAGATAATATTGATCTTGATCAAGATTGTGTCCTATATGGAGAAATTGCAATGGTTCCTTTAGATTTACTGCGAACGGCAGCAGGAACCACTCTAGGACCTCGCCCCGTTTGGATAGCGGGCGTTACATTAGCAGTTATTATTTCGTTTATTGTAATAGGATACAAAGGGTTATTTATCACCACATTCAATGAAGAATACGCCAAAGCGATTGGCATAAGTACTGCTTTTTGGCATTACGCTTTAATGAGCTCAGTATCTTTAACTACAGTGGTGGCATTTGAATCCGTTGGGGCTATTTTAGTAGTTGCTTTCTTAATCGTACCTGCTGCTACAGCCTATTTAATCGTAGATGATTTAAAGAAAATGTTACTCCTCTCAGCCTTATTTGGCATCCTATCAGCAATTAGCGGATACTATTTAGCCTATGCAATTAACGGCTCAATAGCTGGTGCTATGGCTACAATGACGGGTATTTTTTTCGCGATCGTCTTTATCATTCAGAAAATTAGACAGAAAAAAGCAACCCAAGTTCCCAACTTTTAGTTTAATTTTAGGTTCTATTATAGAAATTACTAATTTATATATTATGTTAAAAAAACGACTTCCTTTAATACTATTAGCATGCCTTATCGCAAACATAACGGTTGCTCAAGTGCCTGACTTCAGTACACATGATTGCAAGTCTCACCTTTTAGATTCAAAATCAACTATTAGCAATATTAACAAATCCAATGCAAACTCATCCAATTACGATGTAAAATACTACCGACTAAACATTGAAGTAGATCCTGCTGTATTGTATATCAAAGGTGATGTAACCATGCATTTTGTAGCTAGTCAGAATAATGCTGGCACCATAGAGATGGACTTATTGAATTCATTAACTGTGGATTCAATAAAATACAACAATGCAAACATCTCGTTTATGCAATTAACGAATGATGTATTGCGAATCATCTTTCCAACTAACCTACAAATTGGTATATTAGATTCAGTTCAAATATTTTACCAAGGAACACCAACAGGTGGAGGTTTTGGATCGTTCATCACACAAGCTCATAATGGAACTCCTGCGATGTGGACATTATCTGAACCTTATGGAGCAAGAGATTGGTGGCCTTGTAAACAAACACTAACAGATAAAGCAGACTCAATTGATTTTATCATCACAAACCCGGTTGCATACATTGCAGCTTCAAACGGCCTATTGATCTCAAGAGACACCATCAATTCAAAAACTACAAGCCATTGGAGACACAGACACCCAATTACAGCTTATTTAATAGCATTTGCGGTGACCAACTATAGAATCTACTCCGATTACCAAGTTCAAGGAACAGATTCATTAGAAATCCTGAATTACGTTTATCCAGAAACCTATTCAACTGCAGTTACTCAAACTCCAATTACTGCTGATTTAATTGCACTTTTCGATAGCTTATTCATTCCATATCCATTTAAAGACGAAAAGTATGGACATGCACAGTTTGGATGGGGTGGCGGAATGGAGCATCAAACGATGAGCTTCATGGTGAACTTTAGCTTTGGTTTGGTTGCTCACGAATTGGCTCACCAATGGTTTGGTGATAAAGTAACTTGTGGTACATGGCAAGACATTTGGTTAAACGAAGGTTTTGCAACCTATTTAACAGGATTAAGTTATGAAAACATACAACCACAATTTTGGTCAAACTGGAAAAGCTCAGCTTCTAACTCAGCTACATCCGCTGCAGGAGGTTCAGTATTTGTAACCGATACTACTAGCGTTAATTCTATATTTAGCAGCCGATTATCATATAACAAAGGAGCTTATTTACTTCATATGTTGCGATGGAAAATGGGAGATTCAGCATTTTTTCAAGGTTGTAGAAATTACCTGAACGACCCTGCTTTAGCCTATGGCTATGCTAAGACTGCACAGTTGAAGCAACATTTAGAAGCGAGCTCAGGATTGAATCTAACTGAATTTTTAGATGATTGGTACTATGGACAGGGTTATCCAAATTATCAGGTTTCCTACAATCAAAATGGAGCTGCAACAGATATTAACATTAAACAAACATCTTCTCATTCATCGGTTAGCTTTTTTGAAATGCCTGTTCCTATTTACTTTCAAGGACCAAATGGTGCAGACACAACAATTGTGTTAGATCATACATTCTCAGGAGAAACGTTTAATGTGTCCATTCCGTTCACTATCACCAATGCTACTTTTGATCCAGAACAATGGATTCTAACTAGAATCAATACCATTACTTCTTTAGCTAATCAAACAAGAATTTTGAATTCAATGCGCTTCTTCCCTAACCCAGCAACGGATCAGGTAAATGTAGAATTCATCGATCAAAATACAAAAGTGATCAATTTAGAAGTATTTAACTCTATTGGTCAGTCCATATTATTCTTAAATAATGCCAATCGCATTGACGTAAGTCCATTCGATGCAGGAGTTTATTTTGTGACCGTAACTACCGATCAAGGAATAATAAGAAAGAAATTGATTATTGAATAATAAAGACATTTTGTCAATTCTAATGGCCTTTTTCTCGAAAAAGGCCATTTTTTTATGCCATTTTTTCCGATTTAGTGCCTTTAATGGGATTGGGTAATAAATTGATAATACATTCTCGACAAGATAAAACTAACTAAACAACCCACGATATGAATTTTAATAATTTCACTATTAAGTCACAAGAAGCAGTGCAAAATGCACAGCAGCTTGCGATGGAAAATGGTCAACAGGCCATTGAAACTGGCCATATCCTTAAAGGAATTTTCAATGTTGATGAAAATGTAAGTCCTTACCTATTTCAGAAATTAGGAGTCAATCTAACGAATGTACAACAAGCACTAGATAGAATCGTGTCATCCTACCCAAAAGTGAGTGGCGGTGAAGCTTACCTATCCAAAGGTTCAAATAAAGCATTACAATTAGCAACCTCTTATTTAAAGAGCTTCGGTGACGAATATGTTTCCTTAGAGCATTTACTTTTAGGAGTTTTGAATAATTCTGACCAGATTTCGCAACTGTTGAAAGATAGCGGAGTAAATGAAAAGGACTTAAAGAAAGCGATTGAAGAATTGCGAAATGGAGAAAAAGTAACCTCTGCTTCTCAAGAAGATACCTACAATTCTCTAGAAAAATACGCGATCAACTTAAACAAAATGGCAATAGCTGGAAAATTAGATCCGGTTATTGGTCGAGATGAAGAGATTCGTCGAGTACTACAAATTTTAACGCGTAGAACGAAGAACAACCCTATATTAATTGGTGAGCCAGGAGTAGGTAAAACAGCAATAGCAGAAGGGATTGCACACCGAATAGTAAATGGTGATGTACCCGATAATTTAGCCTCAAAAAAGATTTTTAGTTTAGACATGGGTGCTTTGGTGGCTGGTGCTAAATTTAAAGGAGAATTTGAAGAACGATTAAAATCGGTCGTAAAAGAAGTAACTTCCTCAGACGGAGAGATCATCTTGTTCATTGATGAGATTCATACCTTAGTTGGTGCTGGAGGTGGCGAAGGTGCAATGGATGCCGCAAACATCTTAAAACCAGCTTTAGCAAGAGGTGAATTAAGAGCGGTAGGTGCCACTACTTTAAATGAATACCAAAAATATTTTGAAAAAGATAAAGCGTTGGAACGACGTTTTCAAAAAGTAATCATTGACGAGCCAAGTACAGAAGATGCGATTTCTATTTTGAGAGGAATCAAGGATAAATACGAAACACACCACAAAGTTCAGATTAAAGATGAGGCCATTATACAGGCTGTTGAGCTTTCTCAGCGATACATTACTGACCGATTTTTACCTGATAAAGCAATTGATTTAATTGATGAAGCCGCTTCAAAACTGCGCATGGAAATCAACTCAAAACCTGAAGAATTAGATGAGTTGGATCGAAAAATAATGCAGTTAGAAATTGAAAGAGAAGCTATTAAGCGTGAAAAAGATGAGAAAAAAATCTCTTCACTCTCTGAGGAAATCGCCAACCTATCTGAGAGACGAGATGAATTGAATGCAAAATGGCAAAGTGAACGCAATTTAATTGATGGAGTACAAAAGGCCAAAGAAGCTATCGATCAATATAAATTAGAGGCGGAACAAGCTGAGCGTGCAGGAGATTATGGAAAAGTAGCTGAAATCAGATATGGAAAAATCAAAGATGCAGAGACAGAATTGGAGCACTTCAAACAATTAATGAAGGAGAACAAAGGAAAGTCTACTTTGATAAAAGAAGAAGTTGATGCCGAAGAAATTGCTGCTGTAGTGGCTCGTTGGACAGGTATTCCAATCAGTAAAATGCTAGAAAGTGAGCGTCAAAAGTTATTGCGCTTAGAAGATGAGCTGCATAAACGTGTTGTTGGTCAAGAGGAAGCAATTGTTGCAGTATCTGATGCTATTAGAAGAAGCAGAGCGGGATTACAAGACCAAAAGAAACCAATTGGATCATTTATCTTTTTGGGAACTACTGGGGTTGGTAAAACAGAATTAGCAAAAGCATTGAGCGATTACCTATTCAATGATGAAAATGCGATGACACGAATTGATATGAGTGAATATCAAGAACGACACGCTGTTTCTAGATTGGTAGGAGCGCCTCCGGGATATGTTGGATACGATGAAGGCGGTCAGTTGACTGAAGCTGTTAGAAGACGCCCCTACTCAGTAATCTTATTGGATGAAATTGAAAAAGCCCATCCTGATGTATTTAACGTTCTACTTCAAGTGTTGGATGATGGACGATTGACTGACAATAAAGGCCGATTGGTGAACTTCAAAAACACCATCATCATTATGACATCTAATTTAGGTTCCAACATTATTCAAGAGAATTTTGAAGGCATTAAGGAAGCTGAATTTGAGCGTGTTTATGAGAAGACAAAAGTCGAAGTATTTGGATTATTAAAAACATCTATGCGACCTGAGTTTATCAATCGAATTGATGAAACGATTATGTTTACTCCGCTGAGTAAAAAGAATTTAATTCAGATTGTTAGAATTCAATTGCAACAAGTGGTGAGTATGGCAGCTAAGAATGAAATTAGCTTGAGTTTCTCTGACGAAGCAATACAGTACATTTCAGATGAAGGGTTTGACCCTCAATTTGGAGCACGACCAGTTAAGCGAGTGATTCAGAAAAAAGTGCTAAACGAATTATCGAAGCAGATTTTAGCAGGAAAAGTTCAAAGTGGCGACTCCATAGTTATGGATGTTTTTGATGAACAGATTGTTTTTAGAGCACCTATTGAAAAGGAAGTAGTTAGTTAATAAATAATAGTTAGATTAGTTTAGTCCCTTGATTTACATGAAATCAAGGGACTTTTTTGTTTACCCTTCTACGACCCCAACTTTATTGATTAATTGACAAAATTAGACGGTATTAAAATGAATATCATTTTAATAAAAAGAACAACAATCCATTTTAAACATTCCTGAGAAATGACTACTTTCACGACTAGTAAAAAATGGAAAAACTACACGCATATCTCCGACAACCAAAAAACGCTAACAGAATAGTTTTATTAGTGTTATCGATTCTTGCTATTGTTTTTTATTGGTCATCCATGACCCTTTTTCCTACTCATGTTCACGCATGGACTCAATCTGATCGTTTGGCAATAGCAATGTGTTTTCAGCAAAACGGATTTGATTTTTTACATCCTTGTAATTTTAATTTAATTACTACTCAAGGAATCACTGCGATAGACTTCCCTATCAGTGAATACATTGTGGCAGGTATTTCAAGTATTTTCAATTGGGACATTATCATTATATTTCGATCTTACATCCTCATTTTAGGATTAATAGGTCTATATTTCGTTTATCGCTTTTTTGCGTTATTCACTTCAGATGGAATAAAAGGAATAGTGATGATGCTATTCACTTTCTTAGCTCCATTTTACACCTATTACCTCAATGGATTTTTGCCTTCTATACCTGCGTTTACTTTTCTTTTTATTGGCCTATACTACTTACTAAATAATTGGAATACAAATAACAACAAGCATTATTTAATTGGAATTGGATTTCTTACGTTAGCAGCATTGATTCGCCTACCTTTTGTAATTCCATTGTTTGCATTTCTTTGCTTAAAAGTTTGGTTGAGTATAAAAGAAAAAAACAATATAACACAGCTTATTCTGCCTTTCTTAGGAATTGTTTTCGTCGCAGGCTATTGGTTCTACAATCAATATTTAGCCACGATTTATGGTTCCATATTCTTAAGTAAATTTCTTTCCATTGACTCTTTAGAAACTTTATCAATTACTTTAAGTGAAATTAAATTACGATGGGCTAGTGAATACTTTAGCCCTTATCACTACCTAATTATTATTGGTATAATATGGATTATAGTATGGAAGACTGTAAATCCTTTTAATTCAAGTTCGATTCAGAAAAAACTGTTTCGTTTCTCTATGATTTATATGATCGGCTGTTTGGTCTTTTTTATTTTAATGGGACAACAATTCGTTGACCATGATTATTATTTAATCGATACCTTCTTTCCTGTTCTATTGTTGTTATTCGGTCTATCTATTTCATATATCACTATTAAACCTGAATATAGAAATATGGCTACTGCCCTATTTTTTATTTTCGCTATCAGTATGATTACTAATACAAAAACAGTATTAAACGAACGATACAAAACCCACAAAATAGATCGAGAAAAGATTGCCTACCGTGCATTCAAAGACGCTAGAATCTTAATGGATAAAATCCAAATTCCTGAAAGTGCAACCGTTTTAGCAATGGATGCTGTCACTACTAATAGTCCATTTATTCTTATGAACCGAAGTGGTGTTGCCATTCTAACAACAGACTCCACAAATATTAAAAATGGACTTGACCTTCAATTGGATTATGTGGCCATGATTGATACCTTCTTATTTTCAGATGTGTATTTTAATTATCCCAATATCATAAAAGAATTGGATTTAGTCGATCAAACCCCTAAAGTGCGTTTATTCAAACCGACTAAGGACATCAACTCGATTGGATTTTTCAAACAACTTTACCATTACAGTCAACTTGATTTTAACAACTTAAACGACTCTATTCCTACAGGATATAGCAATATAACACCCAACAATGAGTTACAATTAGAATTAAACGAGCACATTGAATACGGTTTAACTTACAGCCAAATTATTAATAGCAACGACTCTACCCCCATTGATGTAGTGGTTGATGCTGACATTTGGATGCCAGACACTAATTCTACAGCCACTTTGGTGGTTAGCTATGGCGACTATTACGAACCGTATTACATTCAAAACAATATAGATACAACTGGAGTTTGGGGACACATTCAATTCAGGACTCAATTGCCATTCAAAAAACAAGAAGAATTAAAAGTGTATTTCTGGAATGCCGATCGTTCTTACATGAAATACGACAATTTTAAATTACTAATTGCCAAATAAATCAGCATGAAAAACCCTTTTAAAGCACTAGTAGTTAGAGAAAATAGCGACGGAACTTTTAGTCGAAAAATAGAAGACAAAACGATTGAACAACTCCCAGCTGGTGAAGTAGTTATTAAAGTCCTGTTTGCAGGATTAAATTATAAAGACGGGCTTTCAGCATCAGGACACAAAGGAATTACGCGGAACTACCCACACACTCCAGGAATTGATGCTTCAGGAATAGTAGAAAGCAGTGAAGATCCCAGATTCTCAAAAGGCGATGAAGTCATCGTTACTTCTTACGATTTAGGAATGAATCACGATGGTGCTTTTGCAGAGTACATTCGTGTACCTGCAGACTGGGTGGTAAAAAAGCCGCATTCTTTGAGTTTTGAAAAAAGTCAGCAGTTTGGAACTGCTGGATTCACTGCTGCATTGGCTTTACACAAAATGATTCAAGGAGGACAAAATCCAGAGATGGGCAAAATTGTAGTAACTGGCGCTACAGGCGGTGTTGGTTCTATGGCAATAGCCATTTTAGCTCATGCAGGATTTGAAGTAATTGCCTCAACTGGAAAGTCTGAGGCTACATATTTGAAAGAGTTGGGTGCAACAGAAATTGAAGACAGAGCTTTTGTCAATGACGAAAGTGGGCGTCCACTACTCCGACCTAAATGGGCAGGAGCCATTGATACCGTTGGCGGAAACACTCTAGCAACTTTATTAAAAGGCTGCGATAGAAATGGAAATGTGGCGACTTGCGGATTAGTGGCTAGTGCTGATCTAACAACAACTGTATATCCTTTTATTTTAAATGGAATCAACTTATTAGGAGTAGAATCTGCAGAATGCCCAATGGAACTTCGAGCAGCGTTATGGCATAAATTAGGAGACGAATGGAATGCTAACTTACCTGAAGGTAGCGCCACCTTTATCTCTCTAGAAGAATTAGATCCCTATTTAGATGCTATCCTTGCGGGAAAAACAAAAGGTAGAGTCATCGTAAAGTTTTAATTCAAGAAACATGCTAACCAACTTATTGCTTTATTCTGGATTTGCAGGGATCACCGTTTTTATCGGTGGCGTTTTAGCGCATGTGTTTAATCATCATGTTAAAGAAAGTCCAATAAAGTATGACATCATTTATACACTGATGTCTTTTGGTGCAGGAATAATATTATCTGCATTAGCATTGGTTTTAATTCCAAAAGGTTTGGAAGAGTTAAGTCTGTTTCCTTTGATTATTTCATTTTTATCTGGAGCAATATGCTTCTACGCCCTAGATTCTTACTTGGCGAAAAAAGGTGGACAAACTGCCACACTATTGGCTATGCTGATGGATTTTGTTCCAGAATCTATCGCATTGGGAGCTGTTTTTGCAATTGAACCATCAACGGCTACTCTTTTAGCAGTAATTATTGGTCTTCAAAATTTACCTGAAGCATTCAACTCATATCGTGATTTAGTGATAAGCGGCTTCTCTACCAAAAAAACTTTAGTCATTTTCTTCTTCCTTAGCTTTTTAGGAATTATTGGTGCACTAACAGGACACTTTGTATTAAGTCAGTATCCAAATCTCACGGCGATATTAATGGTCTTTTCTAGTGGTGGGATTTTATATTTATTGATTCAAGACATCATTCCAAATAGTCAATTAAAGAATGAAAGAGCGACATCTATGGGTGCTATTCTTGGATTCTTAGTAGGAATGATCGGTGAAAAGATCATTTAATGGTTTAAAACTATTGTTTTAATTGCTCTATTTTTTTCATCACCTCTTCAGCTTCTGCTTGCAATTGGTCACTTTTCTTGCGATCTATCGTTGATTGCTCAAATGATTGTTCCAATAACTTTTTGTATTGTTCTTGTAATTTTTCTTTTTCAGTCTTCTTTTTAAATAATCCAAACATAGTTGTGGTTTAGTAGGTAAAACATCGTTTCTCTTAAATTGTTTGACGTAAGCCTATTTACTTTACTTTTAAAAATCAAATCAATGTCAATGGATCAATACGAAGAAACCTTTAAGACTTGGGATAAAATAGCTGCGCTTTATGATGAGAAGTTTATGGATTTAGACCTTTATGATGAATCCTATGATTTTTTCTGCAAACTAATTCAGGATGAGCAACCAAAAATTTTAGATATTGGATGTGGCCCAGGAAATATTAGTAGGTATCTACAAAATAAGCTACCAAAAAGTAAAATTACTGGTATTGACATCGCTCCTTCAATGATAGAATATGCAAAAAAGAATGTCCCAACTGGAGATTTTCAAGTTTTGGATTGCAGAAACATTAAAAGGCTTAATCAGAAATATGATGGAATTTCTTGTGGTTTTTGTATTCCTTACCTTTCTATAGAAGATTTAATCACCTTCATCAGCGACTCTTCTCATTTATTTCAAGATCAAGTAAAGATCTACCTCAGTTTTGTTGAAGGCAACTCCACGTTATCCGGATATAAAACAGGAAGCACTGGAGACCGAGTATATTTTAATTACCATCAAAAAGAATTAATTCTTTCGACCTATGCCAAGCACAATATAGAATTGTTAAAGCAATTTGATTTAGACTATAAAAAAGGGGGAATTGTTACCGAAGTCCATACCGTATTAGTGCTTCAGAAAAAAGAATAGCAAAATACAAGGCAAAGAAAAAGCCTTCCTCAAAAAGAGGAAGGCTTAGGCTTAAAGATTCAAATTCTATAAATATTAAGCAAGTTTTACATTAACAGCGTTAAGGCCTTTTTTGCCTTCCTGCAACTCAAACGTTACTTCATCATTTTCTCTAATCTCATCAATTAATCCTGTTACGTGCACAAAATACTCTTTGTCATCGTTGTCATCTTTAATGAAACCAAAACCTTTGGTATCATTGAAGAACTTTACTTTTCCTTCTTTCATTGTAATTATTTTTATTATGCCACAAATGTAAGAGATAAATACTTCATAAAATAATTCTTATGCAATTAATTATAAATTATTTTTTGTTGACTATTTTCTCTCACTCTCTAGAATAGTGTTGGTTATGCTATTTTCTAATAAATGAACAAAAAAAAAGTCAAGACTACTTAAAGACTTGACTTTTAAACTACCTTTTTTAACGATTATTTTCCGCTTGGAGTACTCTGACTTACTTCTAATTTTCTGTCGTCCAACGGGAAGTTTTTCAAACTTTTTGAAACTCTATCCATCTGACGCTTTTCTATTTCGAAATAAGAACGATCATTTTTTACAACGATGTCTCCGATATCTCTTCGGTCGATTTTTGCTTCACCAGCGATAAACTCAACTAAATCCTTCTTACGAATTGCGTCTTGTTTTCCGATGTTTAACATCATCCATTCTTTCGGACGACTAAAATCTCTTCGGCCCTCTTTTTCTTTTTTTTTGTCACCACCGAATTTAGTGTCTCTATCTCCACCTCTATCTCCTCTGTCGCTTCTTCTTCCGCCTCTGTCACCACCACGGTCTCCTCTATCTCCTCTGTCTCTATCACGTCCACGACCTCTACTTCCTCTATCGTCTCCACTTCTCGATCCTCTTCCTTCTGCTTCGTTTAAGTCTCTATTGGAATTATCCAATTTCAAACTAGACAATTCATTAGAAACCAATTTAGAGATCAATTCTTCTTTCGAAAAACCATCCAATGTTTCTAACGCTGCTGCTAATAAATCATGATTCATGCTTTTAGCAACTTCAGTTTTCGCCAACAATTCAGCCCACTGCAATACTCTTTTCTCTGCGATGTCCTTTGATGAAGGAATTTCGATTTTAGTAAAAGTAGCATCTAAATTGCGCTCTATGTCTCTCAATCTTCTTTGATCTCTTGAAGAGATAAATGCAATCGAAATTCCTTTATTACCAGCTCTACCTGTTCGTCCACTTCGGTGTGTATAATAGGTAATGTCATCTGGTAACGCATGGTGAATAATGTGCGTCAGGTTATCTACATCGATTCCTCTTGCCGCAACATCCGTTGCTACAATCATCTGTAAAGCATGTGCTTTAAATTGACGCATCACTCGGTCACGTTGAGCTTGAGACAAATCACCATTCAATGCATCTACATGATATCCTGCTGATTTTAAATCGTCGGCCAAAGCCTGTGTGTCTCTTTTTGTTCTGCAAAAAATGATACCTTTCATTTTTGGCGTCACATCCATAATACGTTTGATGGCTTCTGTTTTATCAGAAATTTTTACCACTGCATATTGATGCTCGATGTCCTTATTAGTAGAAGTTCCAGAATTTACTGCAATCTCTATTGGATCTTTCATGTATGTTTTTACGATTCTACGAATCTCTTTCGGCATTGTAGCCGAAAACAACCATGTCAGTTTTTCTTCTGGAGTGTGCTTTAAAATTTCATCTAGGTCTTCTTTAAAACCCATATTTAGCATTTCATCCGCCTCATCTAAAACAACGTAGCGAATTTTACTAATGTTCAATGCTTTTCTATTCAACAAATCAATCATTCGACCTGGAGTCGCTATAATAATTTGTGGTTTGTCTTTTAACGCTCTAATTTGGTTAGAAATTGGTGCTCCACCATAAACAGCAAGCACTTTAATCTGTGGCAAATATTTAGAGAAATTTTGAAACTGTGCAGCAATTTGTTGTCCCAACTCACGTGTTGGAGCTAAAACAATCGCTTGTGTATGTCGATCGTTAATATCAATCAAATCAATTAGTGGCAAACCAAAAGCAGCAGTCTTTCCTGTTCCTGTTTGTGCTAATCCTATAAAATGGTTTTCGTTTTTGATCAATACTGGAATCGCTTTTTCCTGTATTTCGGATGGGGTTTCAATGCCCATGTCTTGAAGGGATTTCGTCAGTAAATCTGAAAGCCCTAATGCTGAAAATTTATTCAAATGTGTTGTATTTTATTAAGGTGCAAAAGTAAGTTTATTAAATGAATAGTTAGGGTTTATTTATGACTAATTAATAAAGCATAACATTTTAATGACCAATCATTTAATGCAAAAAGCACTCTCAATTAATGGAATAGCAGTATCAATCACCAACTATTTATCGCTTAAATAATACCAATTCTATTTGAAATAACCGTGATTTTTTAATGAAATTACATAAAAAAACCTCACTTTTTTTACAAAATGAGGTCTTACTATTTTTATGCGCTATTATTTGATTTGGATGGGAACCATTACATCGTCCCAATGAAGCACCAACTGATTGTTTTCGTTGAAACTAAAATCCATCATTTCACGTTTATTGTCGGTTTTTTTAGCGCTTACATTTACACGTAACTGATCTTTTTTCTCATCGTACTTATAAGCGCCCCATTGTTTGGCGTCTTTATTCAATATGATTGTCCATTCCCCTTCATTCGGAATCGTAAATAAAGAATAGGTTCCTGCTGGCACTTCCTCTCCTTCTACAAATACTTTTTTAGAGAACATGATGGTAGTAGCATTATTAGCACCGGTTCTCCATACTTCTCCGTAAGGCACCAATCCACCCATCACTTTTCTGCCTCTTGCCGATGGAGCACTATATTCAACTGCGATTGCTACTCCATTAATAGTGGCATCCGCTTTTCGAAGTGGACTTTTCTTTTCAGTCACCGTTTCTGCCATTACTTTAGAGCTCACGGCTTCTTCCTTCTGTATCTCTTTTGCAGGTTTTTTCTTCATTGTTTCTTGTGCATTGGCAGACGATATCCCTAGCATTGATACTGCTATTGCCGCTACTGTTACTTTCAAATTTTTCATCTTTAATTCATTTTAGTTTTTACTTTATTCCATGGCTTTAATTGCCAGTTGGTCTTGGCTATACACAATTCGTTCCCTTTTTTATCTTTCACAGAAATGTGACACTTATAATAGATTACTTCTCCATTTTTTAAGGGTGTCATGATTTCTTTTTGCAATGTTTCCTCTTTAATTTCAAATATAGCTTCAGCATCCAGCTTCCCTTGAAACAAATAACTTAGCTCCATTCCTTCCATAATGATCCGGTAATCTTTGAATCCCAATCTCGAAAGCAATAGCAAACCAGAAGCATATTCGGCCGCCGTAGCCTGAACACACGCATGCAATCCTTTTATATGATTCAAATTCGATTTTCGGTAGGGAATATTCACCACAACTTTGTTGGAGTCGATGTGCACCACTTTTAAATTGTGTGGCTTATTAAAAGGAATTACTCGATGAAGAATGAAATTGAATTTCCACAACCCAAAACTAGAAGATTGGGCATTTTTGATTATTTTATTGAGATCCATCATTTAAAGGCTAGAATTTATAATAATTTAAGAAAGTTACCGCAATATAATTAGGTAGACCTTTATATATCTGTTAAATTTGCAAAAAACTTGATAAAAATCAAGGAGTTTAGAATAAAAACAAGCATATGTCAAAAGTAAAAGAAGGCGACACGATTAAAGTACATTACACAGGAAAATTATCTGACGAAACTGTTTTCGATAGCTCAAAAGACAGAGAGCCATTGGAATTCACAGTAGGATCAGGTCAATTAATTAAAGGATTCGACAATGCAGTGATAGGACTTGCAGCGGGAGAATCTGTAGTAGCAAATATTCCATGTGCTGAGGCATACGGTGATCCAAGAGAAGACATGGTTATGTCAGTTCCTAAAGATCAGCTACCTGCTGAAATCAAACCAGAGATTGGGATGACTTTATCAGCGGGACAAGAAGATGGTACACAAATGCCAGTAACAATTGTTGAAGTTGCTGACGATCACATTAAATTAGATGCAAACCACCCATTGGCTGGTAAGGATTTAGTATTCGACATTGAAGTAGTTTCTATCGGTTAATTCTGATAGTATTTATAGTGTAAATGACCGTCTTCCTTATAGGGAGACGGTTTTTTTTGTGGATTGTTTATAATAAACACACCATAACATTCTAATTTTTAAGCACTCCTACTCTATATATTATTAGGTTTTGTATATCTTCGAGGTTCTATTACAAGACTACCTATGAAGTTGTACTACTCATTATTATTACTGTTCAGTTTTTCATTCTATTGCCTCCAAGGACAAACGGAGAATCAAAACATAACAATTTACTCCTCTAAAGGAGCGGTTATTCAAGGAACTCTAAAAGGAAACTTATTTTCAAGGGTTCGATTTAAAGTAATAACAGAAAAAAAGACTCAATCCATTTCTATAGAGAAAGTGGATAGCTTGATTTTCTGCAATGAAAGTTACTTAGTACATGATTTCCCTCTTAAAACTACCTTAATAAGGATTATTGATAGTGGAAACGTGAACTTGTTTGAAATCAACGGATCAGGTCTAGGATTTTCTAGAAACTCAACTTATATAGTTGAAGTGCCACCTAAGGGGTTTAATAATGCAATTGATCTTTTAGAGACTGATCAGGAGAACCGAAAAGAATCCATAAAATACAACGACTTTGTTTCTAGAATTATAAAAAATAATGATTCAATTAAAGAGCCTCTAAGCCTGCCCTACGATTCAGTGATCAACAGTTCAAACTCCATAATTTTTAGGATCAGCACTTTAAGGCCTGAATTGGGATTTGAGATAAAATTGACTAAACCAATCTCCTTCTACAATTCATTAGGAATGAATTTCTTCGGAAATCAACAAAGAAATGCTAGCTCATTTATTAATTACGATTATTCTAGTGAACTTCGGTTCTTTTATAGACAAAGAAAAAGAAGTGAAAAAGGAAAAAGCAATTACAACTTTTCAGGACCATTTTTAGCAGGAACCTTCAAATACTTTATAGAAAGAAATGATGAAAACAGAAAGCTGATAGGAATTATTCTTGGTTGGCAGGATAATTCTATTTTTAAAAATACCTATACGGCATACAAGGTCGGTGTTGCTTATGATTGGAATAATGAAGAATATTTAATATTGAGTTCTCTAACCTTAGGTTGGACGTTGAAATAAAACACTAATAATCATTAAAATAACTCAACAGCACTCCACTTAGTAAATCTATTATTTAGGACAATTTTTAAACAAAAAACTGAATTTAATTCACTTACTCATTAATATTGGAAACCAAACTTTAATCTACTTAATTGAGATTGTTCCAAATACAAAAACATTATAAATCAATTTAATAATGCAATTAAAAATCCTTCTCCAAAGATAGATTGGTAAAATTGAATGGCCTTATTCTAACAATAAACGAGTGTCTACCTACTTATCAAATATTTTTTTAACTTAGACTTTTTATTACACTGCACTACCTAAACATCCCAAATGCGCTTATTCTCTACTCTATCAATCTACTCAATAGACAAATAAGATGAAAATTATTTATCTATTTATAACCTTATTCATGGGCTTTTGCGCACTTGCACAACCAGCAGGATATGGTTTTGGTAAAGCAATCACCATAGATGCCACAAAAGTTTCCGGATCAGCTGCCTTGTCTAATTTCCCTGTGCTAATAAGCATTACAGATCCAGACTTAAGAACCATAGCAAATGGAGGTAAGGTTAGAAACAACAATGGCTTCGACATTACATTTACTCAGACCAATTGCAACTCTGCCCTTCTTTTTGATTTGGAATCATACAGCCCTACTACCGGAAAATTAGTAGCTTGGGTACAAGTTCCATCCTTAAGTAATAGCACGAATACTCGCTTTTTCATGTATTATGGAAACAGCTCAGCTTCAACCAACCAATCGACTACTGCTATTTGGTCTACCTTAGGATATGATGGGATTTGGCACCTGAATAATAATGTAAATGACAGAAGTGGCAGCTCAAACAATGGGACCAATAATGGCTCTACTAACCGCTCTCCTGCTTTAATTGGAGATGGACGAAATTTTGTAGATCCCAATCATTGGATAGAGTTGAGCAATCACCCTAACAGAACGAGTAGTTTTTCATACTCTGCATGGATGAGAACCACGACAAACAATCAGAGTGGTCAACGTATTTTTTGCGATGATGCTATTAATGATGGCGGAGGTCATGCTATCAGTTTGGGAGACCCAGGAACAGGAGCTGTGCGTTTTTACATCAGAGGATTGACTCCAGTTTCATTAGATTCTCCGACTAATTCAATATTCAATAATACTTGGCACTTCGTCGCGGCTACTTATAACAATGTCACTAAAGTAAAGCGATTATATATTGATGGTGCATTAATCAGCAGCGCAACAGTTACAGGAACCTTAACTGGAGCTTCAGGAAATGCTTCCATTGGGGGTGAAATTGCCTCAGGAGAAAATGCGAACAGGTTCAATGGAGATTTAGATGAAGTAAGGGCTAGCGCAACGGTACTTTCAACGGATTGGTTGGCGACAGAATTTAACAACCAAAAAAATCCGACTACCTTTTTAAGTGTATCCACAGAGTATACTGCAGCGGCACTTTGTGCAGCTTTGCCTATTGATTTATTAAATTTTGAAGCAACAATTAACTTTTCAAATCGGGTGGTATTGGAATGGAATACGGCGTCAGAAATAAACAATGACTTCTTTAGTATTGAGCGATCCAATTATGGAACCGATTGGGAAGTAATAAAAACCATTAAGGGGGCTGGTAATTCCTCTAAATTAATAACATATACCGCGATCGATGAAAATCCAATAGATGGATGGTCCTATTACCAATTGAAGCAAACCGATTTTAATGGAGATTCTGAATACTTCGAAAAAAGAAGCGTCTTCATCAATACACTTAACGGTGCGACTGCAAAAATATTCCCAAATCCAGCATACTCTAAAGTAACACTAAATGGAGATATATCCGATCTTAAATCTATTACAGTTTTTACCATTTATGGCCAGGAGGTTACTCAATTGATTGATCAGTCAAAAAGTGGAAATAGTACTGTGGTTTTAGATGTATCACATTTAAAAAATGGAATTTATATCATTCGTACCAATACGAGTGCTCATCAATTCATCAAGCAATAATTTTACGACATTCTGATTGGAATGATTTCCTCACTAACCTTCTTATTTTTAAGAACTCCTACTCTGTTTGTTTGTGCGGCAATGAGGAGAAAAAGCAATAATGGTTACCAAAAATGTAAAAAATGGAGATTATTGGGGCTTTTGGTTTAACCGAGCCGAATGTTGGAAGTGGCGTTTCCCAAGGTATGGAAACTACTTGTAAAAAAGTGGGAGATGAATGAATCCTAAACGATGAGAAAAAATGGATCGGGAATGCTAAGTTCTCAGATATAACAATCATTTGGGCAAGAGAAGAAAAAACGAATAAGGTCAAAGAGTTTTTAGTAAAAAAAGGAACACCAAGTATTGTTGCAGAAACAATGGAAGATAAAATTGCGTGATAAACAGTTCAAAACATCATAATTAAGCTAACAGATTGTAAAATTGCCGAGAGTGATCGATTACAAAATGCCAATTCTTTTAGATATACAGCTAAAGTTTTACGGATGACAAGAGCCGGTGTGGCTTGGCAAGCAGCAGGTTGTGCAATAGGTATGGGTCGTAAAAATACTGGATACAGTGCTTTTGTATAAAACTCAATTTTGGATTAAAACAAATAAAAAGGGGGATTTAAAATCCCCCTTTTTATTTTATTTATTAATAATCAATTTGCTTACGCCTGACCCTAGCTTATTCTCAATGCTAATAAAGTATGTTCCGTTACTTAGGTTTGATACATTAAATTGATAATTATTAAGTTGGTCTGCTGATTCAAAATAAAAAGTCTTTACTCCTTTGCCTTGAATCGTATAAATTAATACTCTTATATCCTCTACATTGCTACCCATATTAATCGAAAACTGATTAACCGCAGGATTTGGGTAAGTATTAAACTCATAATTAAGGGTACGATCGATTAAACTTGAAGTTTTCGGATTATATAGCAATGGTGAATTACTAAAGTTAATTACATGAGCATCCACATCATAAGAAGGGTTATATGTATCATTACAATCAGCGCAAGTAGAACCTGTTACACAAGACGGATTATTCGGATGACAAAAATCTGTATAGCTAGGATCAAATCGATAATGCAAATCAATACCGGCAGTTATGTATGAAGACAAGCTCCATACGCTAGGTGGAGCAATTGACCCTGGGCACCATCCTGCTCTTGAATAGGTCCATGTTCCTAACTGTCCTGTGCAATTATCAGGATTGGGGTTACAAGTGTTCCATAAATTTTGAGTGAATGTATTGATTCCATTTACGTAAACATAGTTAGTTGCATTGTAGAATTCAGCCGCATTTTGAGAGTTATTACTCCCCCATCCATGTCCAGTATTTGATATTCTTAATTTCGCATCTTGTACGTTTACAGGAAAGGTGTATGACACGGTATCAACCGGTTGTAAATTAGAAGGATTTCCAAAATCAAAATCTGCATCCCAAATTTCATCCACCATGGAATAGTTATAAGTAGGTGTTCCAGCTTGATAATCAAAATCTAGAGTAACTTTCCAACCACCGGTTCCCCAAGTATCAATAAACATTCTATACTCAAATTCCCCTTGCAATAAAGAAGCATAATCCGACAAATCAATATCATGATTACAAGCCACACCATAAGGTGTAATGTATCTAATGATTTGAATCCAATTCCCGTCTGGCCCTTTAATATCAATATACGCCTTTCTATCCCAGTCATCACAGCCATTAGGAATATTAGGACATCCGATAGTTAAGTTGGCCTGAATGTTATTATAACCACCGACAAATTGTGGCATTGAATACGTTCCATAGAACCATCGGCTGTTGGCACCTCCATAAATAATATCGATACCATTCAAGGTCGTAACATTCTGTGTAATTATAGTATTACTCACAATGATCGTTTTAGAAATAGTAGAATCTTTTCCGTTAGAACCATGCGCAGTTATACCTATCGTATGAGAACCATAAGATGACGGAGTCCATAAATAATAAAAGTATCCATTCCCTTGACTTGCCAAATAAGAAATACCACCAATATCTAGTGTTATAGAATCAATATTTAAAAAGGTAGGTTGGTCAATGGATGCATTCATATAAATGGGGTAAGCCATTAATGTATTCATCTCAAGTGGATAATTTTCAGTCAAACGAGTTGAAACAATCGGTTTAAAAATGGATAAATCAATTACCTCAAACGACGCGTCCCGAGTTGCAGGGTAATAAGCAGTGTCGCCTACTTGATGTGCTCTCACAACAACATTTCCTGCGACACCTGTTAATGTCACTGTATTCCCTGAAATTGTCGCAGGGCCTGAAACGATGGAATAAGTAAGGGGCAAATTAGAAGTTGCTGTTCCCGAAACAGTAAATGGCGCATCTACAGTACTCTTATTCGGAATAGATAACGAAATAGCTTGATTTGCTTGACCTGTAGCAGGAGTTAAACTTTCGTAAATGAATAAATCGCAGGTATGTATATTATTATTGCTCTGAAGGCTAGAAGTATAAACAACTTTTACATATCGAGCAGTAACCGCTCCAAAGAAGATATTTTTACGAATAGCATCTGTGGGACTTGTCCAAGGCAGATTTCCGGCAATTTCTGGAGTTCCCCAATTAATCCCATCTGAACTCACATATATTTCATAGCCGCCAGGTTTGTTGGAACCATCTGGACGGGGTAGAAAACTAAATCCATTGACATCATAAGATGCTCCCAAATCTATTTCTACAAATGCTGGAAAAGGATTGTTTGCACCAATTGCCCAAAATGTTACAGTATCAACATCGAAAGCTCTTGTAATTACATTGATATTGTTGTTTGTGCTAAAAGCTTGTATAGTATAATTGGTCTTTGAAATTGGAGTTCCTTGACCGAATAAACTTAAGGTAGAAACAAATAAAAACAAGGTAATTAAGGTAAACTTAAAATTTTACATGATTAGTTTTTTAATTTTAATAAAAATGAATTATACAGTTATAGAATGTGTTACCGACATTTTAAACAACATTAAACTGTAATGTAACAAGATATAATTATAACTCGATTAGGCGCTAAAGGTACAAATAATTGGTATTTTTATTCAACAGATTATTTTGATTGAGATTGGTGTAAAAACAATGTCCTCTTAATTCATTTAGGCACTTTTTTTATTCTGTGGACTAGCTTCAACACTGCATAAAGCAATATTTAAATCAACTTTATTATGGTAAATATCCTTGTCTTTATTGTTTCGTTTTCTACTTTTTTGGGTGCAATTGAACAAGTTTCGACGTCACCAATAACAGGAAATTGGAAGTTGGTTTGTTATCAAAACTTGATGGACAAGCAAGTTAGTTGTAGACCATCAGAATACTCTCCAAATTCAATGACTTTTGAATTTATTGATGATGGTAAAAATGGACAAATTACTGGAAACACGATCAACAATGGTGTAAAGGGAAAATATCAGCTGAATGAGCAACATATTTTTGTTAATGATTTTAGTGGCACTTTAGTGATGGAATACGGCTGGGGAAGTGACTTTTTGACTGCAATTGAAGCATCCAATTCATACAAAATAAGAAATGATACTTTGACTATTTTTTATGATAAAGATTCTAAATCGATGATCTTTATTCCTTTTCAAAAGCCAATTTATGATTAGAAAATAAGCACTTTTGACTTGACAATTCGGACTAAAGCATTAAAAAACAGACAATTAATTAATATTTTCAAACTTATACTATTGAAATTTATCAATACTCTCCTACTTTTCCTACCATTACTAGCCAATTCTCAACCTAATTTTTATGAGCGGAATTTAGGGTTAGAACGCTATATTGATTCAATAAATCAATTACATAATGTTGATTCTTTATTTTTTAATAATGAAGAGTTTACTACCAACAACTATGATGGCGGATCAAACTTAACTATCTACTTTCATGACAATCAGCTAATAAAAATTAAGAGTTGGTTTGGATTATCCTATGGAATTACTAGTTGTGAGTATTATTTACAAAAAGACAGCTTATATCTTGTGATTGAAAAGTTTAAAGGTTACAAATATGATGAAACTCATAATTTATTCAATTATTCACAATTTGACATACATTACAATGGTTGGTATATCTTTAAAAATAACCTCTTGGTTGATATGACTAGCTTAGGTCATTGGAGGTTTGAAGATGATACTATCGACCCTGAAGCAACTCTTCTTGAAGAGTTCAAATCTTATCGGAAAAAAACTCAATAACTAAACTTTGGTTAATTTCACCATCAAACCTACGCTACCCCAAACAAAAAGAAAACACATTATGAAAGATAAAAAATTAGCGGTACTCATAGATGCCGACAACGTACCATATGCCAACGTAAAAGAAATGTTGGACGAAATTGCTAAATACGGTAACCCGACCATCAAACGGATTTATGCAGATTGGACAAAACCACACGTTTCCGGATGGAAAAATGTGTTGTTGGAAAACGCCATCACACCGATTCAGCAATACAGCTACACAACCGGTAAAAACTCAAGTGATAGCGCTTTGATCATTGATGCCATGGATTTATTGTATTCAGAAAAAGTAGACGGTTTCTGCATCGTTTCTAGCGACAGCGATTTTACGCGATTAGCCACACGACTGCGAGAAGCTGCCATGTTGGTGATCGGAATTGGTGAAAAGAAAACCCCTCGCCCATTTATTACAGCTTGTGACAAGTTTATCTACATTGAGATTCTGAAGAAAGCACAAGAACAGGAATCAACAGAAAAACCGAACAAACAAAGCAAAACAGCACCTAAAAAGGACGATTCGGTAAGTAAAATCGATAAAAACCTAATCAAACTGATTCGTGAAAGTATTGATGAAATCTCAGACGATAGCGGATGGGCATTCTTAGGAGAATTGGGAAGTTTCATCATCAAAAAGAAACCGGATTTTGATCCTCGTAACTATGGTTTCCCGAAATTGTATCCGTTCATTAAAAGCTTGGGCGAATTTCAAATAGAAGTGAAAGAAACTGGTGAAAACAACATTCGATTGATTTATTTGAAGAATAAGTAGATGAATCAATTCATGAAAATGATAGAACTATAAATATGCTAAAAACAATCTCAATTCTGGTAGTAATCTTCTTGAATGTAATAACTGTCCAATCGCAAATAAGTGACACTACTTATTTTGATAAAGAATGGAAGTTAACGACTAAAGTGAAAAAAAGTCACTTTTACAGAGTTGCAATTTCAAATAAAGATGACTCGACAGCATTGATTAACGTAACTGATTATTTTAAAAATGGAACCATTCAAATGAAAGGTGCATATTCATCTTTAAACCCTGAAATAAAACAAGGAAAATTTGAATGGTATTATCCTTCTGGGAAAATAAAAAGGGAAAGTCTATATCGAAATGATACGCTTTTTACTAGTCAGACTTATACCTTAGAAGGAAATAAACTTCGCGAAACTGTTACACTGGCATACGTGAATAGCTTGAGTCCAAAAGAGCGTAAAACCTTGGGATACGAAGAAAAAAAGTTTGATGTTCCCTCAATATATCCTGGAGGAAATGATAAAATCCATATATTCATTAAACAAAATGTAATTTATCCTCAAGAAGCCCTAGATAAAAAAATTGAAGGGAGAGTTTTTGTATCGGTTACAGTGACTACAGAAGGAGAAATAAAGGATCCAAAAATTTTAAACTACAAAACCATCGATGCTATCCTACAAGAAGAAGCATTACGGGTTACTAATTTATTACCAAAATCCAATTGGACTCCTGCAAAGTACAAAGGAAATAACGTTGAAAGTTCTTTTAATTTTCCCTTAAATTTTACGTTGTGATAAATTGATTATTAACAGATTAAACATATAGACTGGTCAAATTCTTAATTAATCGAACCATCATGAAAAATCACCTCCAAGAATTATTCAGTTACCACCATGTAACCAATCAGAAGATTATCAATCATCTGTTATTGAATGAGTCAAACGTTTCTGAAAGAACCATGGAATTGTTATCACATTCTATAAATGCGCATCAAATATGGAATGCTAGAATTAATGATCATGAGCAATTGGGTGTGTTTGATGTTCATCCAATTGACGAGTGTTTGAAGATGGATCTTTCAAACTATAAAGTGACTTTAGAGATTATTCAATTTAATGATTTAGAGACAATGATCAATTATAAGAATACTAAAGGAGTGACTTACAATCATAGCATTGCAGATATATTACTACATATTTCCAATCATTTTTCTCACCATAGAGGACAAATTATGACTGATATGAAATATAGTGGATTCGATACTTTTCCAACTGATTATATATTCTTCAAACGGAATTAAGCAGAGTTTCCAAATTGCAATTCATTGATTTATAAATTAATAATCAATTACACCTTCATTATTAAATCAGACGCTCCTATTTCTCTTTTACAAAGATTTCTCTATTTTGCAGTATGATTCGAAAAGTTCTACTGACTGTTTTTTCCATTTTTCTTGCGTGGCAAGCCATTGACTTAGTCACTAAAGTAGAGTTGATGCAAATTGAATCAATTCCTGTTCTTTTATTACTAAGTTGGCTAATCAATCTATTCATTACGGGTGTTTTTGCTTTCATGGTGTTTGCCTATCCGATTGAAAAAACACTTACTGAAACTTATTATACTATTCGAAATCCTCGACGGTTAAAACAGGTTTACAATGGGTTAAAAGTTGATTATTTCAGAATAGCGCTTATAGCTACTATTTGGCGATCTAAGAAGAAACAAAAAGGCTATTTTAGTGGTCGGGCCGATGGAATAGACAACTTAATCACTCAATCTAAAAAATCTGAATGGGGACATTTTATGCCTTTTATTTTCGTCAACCTATCTGTGATTTATTTCCTTAGTATTGGTTTAGTTCAATTGGCTATTTTCACCCTCTTCATCAATGTAATCGGCAATTTGTATCCTATTCTTCTGCAACGACATCATCGCATGCGAATTCAGGTTTTACGAAAACGAAAGAAATAAAAAGGGCTTAATGTTTAAAACACTAAGCCCTTCTAAGTCTATTATTATTGATTTCTAATTTAACACGACCTTCTTCACCAACACCTTCTTGTCAGTGGTAACTCTTATGGTATAAATTCCTCTCTCCATTTTTTCCTCAGCTAAATTAAGTTGAGTAGAATTTTGGTTCATTGATAATTGAGCAGAATAAATCAGCTTTCCATTGAGGTCAAAAACGTCTATTTGTTTAGTAGAATTAAAGCCATTGCTAAATTGAAGATTGACCAATCCAGTTGTTGGGTTTGGATAAATAGCCCAATCGAATCCACTATTCTCATTGGATAATATAGAAGTATTGACATCATAAAATACCAAAGCAGTATCTACAGAAGGGCATCCCACAGTATTGTTAGCGATTACCGTAATGGTATCGGTTGTTCCTGCTTTTAATGGGTCGTAATTAATCGTTTTCGTTTGATTGGTTGTATTGTCAAACCACAGATAAGAACTATAGCCGACTCCTGCGTCATAAGTATAGTTGGTTACATTCAATAAATCTAAAGTAATATCAGGCCCAATACTTAATGGAGTTCCTGTGTTTACAGAAACCAAGATGGAGTCAATCGCGAAGCAAGAAGCACCATTAAATGATCGAACTATATACCATTGTGTATTGGATGGACTCACTAAAATAGTACTAGAAGTCGCATTTGTATTCCATAGATAATTAGAAAAGCTACTATTTGCACTTATCGCTATAGTTTCACCCAAACAAATACTAGTATCATTAGAAACGGTCAAAACTGGTTTTTGAACCACAGAAACCGTAACACTGTCTATTTGCTGACAAGCACTGGAATTGCTCACCGTCACATAGTACTTTGTTGTAATCGTTGGAGAAACTGTAATACTCGCAGTTGTAGCAGAATTGCTCCATGCATAAGTTGATCCTCCTGATGCTGTTAATGTGATTGAGTTTCCTGCACAAATAGTGGTATCATTAGTTAAAGAAACCGTTGGCAATGAATTAACAGTTAGGTTGCTAGAATCTCTAGAAAAACAACCAAATCCATCTGTGTAATCATAGTAAATTTTAAACGTTCCTGCTGTGGTTGGATTAAACTGTCCGTTGCTTACTCCTGCCCCACTATAGGTTCCACCTGTTGGCAAACCACCTGAAAGTGTAATCATTGAGCTTCCTTCACAAACTGCAGCGAAACTTCCTAGAGTTACAGTCGGCGTTGGATTTACAGTCACTAATTGGCTAGCAGTTGCCGTACATCCGTTTGAATTCGTTACTGTTACTGTATAAGTTGTTGAAGTGATTGGAGAAACAGTATTCGTTGCAGTACTTGTTGCATTGCTCCAAGCATAGCTTACTCCTCCACTTGCTGTTAGTGTTGTTGAAGAACCTTCGCAGATTAATGCTGTGCCACTAATGCTCGCGGTAGGATTTGGTGCTACAGTTACTGTCACACTATCTCTTTGCTGACAAGCATTTGAGTTACTTACTGTCACATAATATTTTGTCGTAATGGTTGGAGAAACTGTAATACTCGCCGTTGTAGCAGAATTATTCCAAACATAAGTTGATCCTCCTGTTGCTATTAATGTGATTGAATTTCCTGCACAAATTGTGGTATCATTGGTTAAAGAAACTGTTGGCAATGAATTAACAGTTAAATTACTAGAGTCTCTTGAAGTACATCCTATTCCATCCGTATAATCATAGTAAATTTTAAATGTTCCTGCGGTAGTTGGATTGAATTGTCCATTGTTGACACCAGTTCCACTGTACGTTCCTCCTGTTGGCAAACCTCCCGATAGTGTAATCATTGAACTTCCTTCACAAACTGCAGCAAAACTTCCTAGAGTTACTGTTGGAGTTGGGTTCACAGTTACTAATTGGCTAGCAGTTGCCGTACATCCGCTTGAATTCGTCACTGTTACAGTATACGTAGTTGAAGTGATTGGAGAAACAGTATTCGATGCAGTATTTATTGCATTGCTCCAAGCATAGCTTACTCCTCCACTTGCCGTTAGTGTTGTTGAAGAACCTTCGCAGATTAATGCTGTGCCACTAATGCTCGCGGTAGGATTTGGTGCTACAGTTACTGTCACACTATCTCTTTGCTGACAAGCATTTGAGTTACTTACTGTCACATAATATTTTGTCGTAATGGTTGGAGAAACTGTAATACTCGCCGTTGTAGCAGAATTATTCCAAACATAAGTTGATCCTCCTGAAGCTATTAATGTGATTGAATTTCCTGCACAAATCGCGGTATCATTTGTTAAAGAAACCGTTGGCAATAAATTAACAGTTAAATTACTAGAGTCTCTTGAAGTGCATCCTATTCCATCCGTATAATCATAGTAAATTTTAAATGTTCCTGCTGTAGTAGGATTAAATTGTCCATTATTTACACCTGTTCCACTGTAGGTTCCACCTGTTGGCAAACCACCTGAAAGTGTAATCATTGAACTGCCTTCACAAACTGAAGCGAAACTTCCAAGCGTTACAGTAGGTGTTGGGTTCACAGTCACTAATTGGCTAGCAGTTGCCGTACATCCGTTTGAATTCGTTACTGTTACTGTATAAGTTGTTGAAGAGGTTGGAGAAACAGTATTCGTTGCAGTATTTGTAGCATTGCTCCAAGCATAACTTACTCCTCCACTTGCTGTTAGTGTTGTTGAAGAACCTTCGCAGATTAATGCTATTCCACTAATGTTCGCGGAAGGATTTGGTACTACAGTTACTGTTACACTATCCAATTGTTGACAAGAATTGGCATTACTTACTGTCACATAATATTTTGTTGTAATGGTTGGAGAAACTGTAATACTTGCTGTAGTGGCTGAATTACTCCAAGTGTAAGTTGATCCTCCTGTTGCTGTTAATGTGATTGAATTTCCTGCACAAATCGTGGTATCATTTGTTAAGGAAACCGTTGGCAATGAATGAACAGTTAAATTACTAGAGTCTCTAGAAGAACAACCAATTCCATCTGTGTAATCATAATAAATTTTAAATGTTCCAGCCGTTGTTGGATTAAATTGTCCATTGTTTACTCCCGAACCACTATAGGTTCCACCTATTGGCAAACCGCCTGAAAGTGTAATCATTGAGCCTCCTTCACAAATTGCAGCAAAACTTCCTAGCGTTACGGTAGGTGTTGGATTTACGGTTATTGTTCCAATTGCAGTGTCTTTGCCACATTGGTTGGTATAAATGTATCTAACTTGGAACGTTCCTACTCCAGATATAGCTGGATTAAAAACACCATTTACAATTCCAGTTCCTTGATATACCCCACTAGCCGGACTTCCTTCTGTCAGTGTATATACTCCATCATTAATACAGAATGTAGGTAAAGCAGCTAAGTTTGCTGTTTGAATGGTGTCTACTTTAATAGTTCGGGTAGTTGAACTAGAACAACCATTGCCATCGGCATAAGTGTAGGTAATCACATGACTACCACCTCCTGCTGCAGCAGGATCAAAAATGCCTCCTGAAACACCATTCCCAGAGAATACTCCTCCATTCGGAAATGCATTGGTTAATGCAAAGGAAGGTGCGGTTATGCATATGTTGGACAACGGTGCAAAGAATACTGTTGGCGCGGGTTTGACAAAAATAACAACGGAAGCCGAATCTTTACATCCTCCATTAGAATAAACATAATTTATCGTTTTGTTACCTATACCGGCTATAGATGGATTAAATACCCCATTTGTAATTCCTGCTCCTTTATAAATCCCTCCTGCTGGTAGACCTCCAGAAAGTGGAAATGGAGTTTCAAACTGGCAAGCAGTATCTCTGAGCGTAAATGTGACTATTGGTGGGGTTCCTACTTCCACTCTTACACTTCGGGAAGTATCAACACATCCTGCTCCATTAACAATCACTTGATAATTTCCTGTGCTGTTTGCCACCACATCTCGGTAAACTTCTCCGGTTAATTGCGTGCTATTCCTCAACCATTGAAAAGTGGACGCAGCAGCAGGGTTTGCCTGAATTCTTACTGTTTGACCTTGACATAAATTGGTATCCCCATTAAAAATGAATGGAATCGGAGAAGACCCACACTCACTCATTTTAAATAAAATAGAAGTACTTGTCGTATTTAATCCTGTGAAAAAAGTAGATCCAAATTGTGCCAATCCTGTGTAAGACCCTAATACGTATATATTGGGGCCAATATCACTCGAAATACCGATACCATACTCCACGTTTCCACCACCTCCTGTCTGGTACCAATTTAAATTAAGAGCTGTATCTAAGTTAGCAACTATGATATCTTGATTCCCATTAGTAAAAGTCTTTTTATTATTAAACTCTAGGCTATCTCTAAAACTACCAACCAACACCAATTCATCGTTAGCGGTATATTTAATTCTAGGTGTACTGAAACCAATTACCGCATAATCTTTCAGGTATATTAAAGTACCAATAGAATCCATTTTTGCGATATACCAATGATAATCAAAAGCGGGAGCAGTTATTGATTGACCCTGAAATTGTAACGTATTCCTGAATACTCCTGCCAAATAGATTTCATTATTATTTCCTACTTCAATTTGTGCAGCAGCTGAAATTGAGGAAGAAACACCTCCGGAAGCACTTTTAAACCAATCACAGGCTGAATTGGTGTAACTAATAATGTATTGATCTGATAGTCCAGTAGAGTTTGCTGTTGTTAATAAATTATTCGATCCTAGGGAATAAACATTTCTTAAAACACTTGATATTAAATAGGTAGAATCAGTTAATCCAAAAATAGTCCCAACAGATGCAGAGGAAGAAGATGTTACTGTCGCAACAGCTACCTTACTCAACAGCTTCAAATCTCCTGATAAATCCCAACGCGCGACATATATATTGCTCTGAAAAGGTGATATAGGTTGAATAAGTGATGAAGTGGTATTCGTCACAGCAAGTGTTCTAGTGAGGCTCCCAGTTAAATACAAGCTATTCTCGATAACGGAAATATCAGCAACCCCATTTGATGGAAAAAAATTACCAGGTGAGTAGATTCCACGGATCCATTGCGCCACTCCTTGAGAATTTAATTTTACAATAAATGCTTCCCTACCATTAGTTGAAGAGCTATTACTTTTATTAAGTACCAATGGGCTCCAATTCGTGGTATTGGTAAATTGTCCGACAATATAAATATTCCCAAATTGGTCCAATTCCATATCAACAAAATCATCATAATCAGTATCTGACCCTCCTTTTATAGCCCAACGAAAATTTCCTAAGGTGTCATAGTTCGCTACGTAAATACTTCTAAAACTGGTCCCACTTGAAAGGACAGTTGATCCAAAACTAACGGATCCCTGAAATTCTCCTGCAACGTATACATTGTTCCCAAATACTTTTGTGGAGGCAGATGTGCTTCCAAATGCAGCGCTTGAGTAGATTTTCATCCATTCATAACGCTGTGCATGCAAGAGATTACCTGCTAAAAATAGAATTCCTAATAATAATAAATAGCTTTTTTTCATCATTTAATGATTTAATTAAAAGAACATTAACTTATACTTAACCGATTTAACTTATTAATATAAATTAATCGACTAACTATTGAAGACGAACTAATTTAATAAATAGTTGAACAACTATTAAAAAAAACAAAAGTTTTTCTTCAATTATCCATTTATCCTTCCCTAGCGCCTTTTGAAGAATACCGCCAATAAACAGTTGCTACTTTTCCATAAATTGCAACATTTATTTAAATTCATATTATGAAAAAAAATATTCTACTATTGGGATTAACAGTAAATATGTTATTTAGTTCAGCTCAAGAAAACCTAACCTATCAAAAACCTGTAAAGGAGATTTTAGATTTGGTAGATGTGCCTTTGGCGCCTTATGTATTAATGCCTGACGACAAATCTAGCATGCTTCTTATATTCAGAGATGCGTATAAAACGATAGAAGATTTATCTCAAGAAGAAATGCGATTGGGTGGATTAAGAATTGATCCAAAAACCAATATTAGCAGTCGAGCCAACTATTACAATAACATTAAAATTCAGAGCCTTTCTGATAAAAAATCAGTACAAAAGCAAATCACTGGTTTACCTGAGAATGCAAAATTGACCAATTTTATGTGGTCGCCAGATCAATCTAAGATGGCGATGACCAATACTACGTCAAATGGTGTAGCAGTCTGGGTAGTTGATTTGAAGTCGGCGAAAGCAACAAAAATAACAGATGAAAAGGTAAATGCTAACTTGGGCGATCCCATTCAATGGTATGAAGACAATCAGTCTTTATTGGTAAAAATGGTTTCGTCTAAAAGACAAGCCTTGATTAATACTAAAGAAGCCATTCCGACTGGTCCAACAATTTCGGTGAATGATGGAAAGAAAGCTCAAAACAGAACGTATCAAGATTTATTGAGTAATAAAAGTGATGAACACAACTTCGAACAACTGTCCCTTTCTGAGCTATTTAAAGTCGATTTAAATGGCAAAAGCAACCTAATCTTAGAGAGCAACCTTTATAACGATGTAAAATTCTCACCAAATGGAGAGTATGTAATGATTTCGACCATCAAAAAGCCTTTTTCTTACATCGTAACTTATCGAAGATTTCCATCAACTACAGCCATTTATACCAAAGGCGGTCAACTGGTTGAGACCATAGTAGAAACTCCGCTCTTGGAAGAATTACCACAAGGTTTTATGGCTGCTCAGGAAGGCAGAAGAGATATACAATGGAGAGATGATCAGGCTGCAACTCTAGTATTTGCTATGGCATTAGATGGAGGAGATCCAGAAAAGGAAGTTGATTTTAGAGATGAAGTTTTTCAGTTGGAAGCACCTTTTAATGGCACTCCAAAAAGTTTGATTAAAACCATCAACCGCTTTTCAGGAGTGAGATGGGGAAATGAGACCACTGCCATTGCATACGATTATTGGTGGAACACCAGAAATACTAAAGTCTATAAATTCAATCCATCACAAGTATCCGAGCCTGTGCTTCTATTTGATAGAAACTACCAAGATAAATACAGCGACCCTGGTAGTTTTGAAATGAAGCGAAATCAATACGGAAGCAATGTTTTAGCCATTCAAAACAATAATGCATTTTTAAAGGGTGATGGATTTACTGATAAAGGTCAGTTTCCATTCTTGGATCAATATGATCTAAATACACTAAAAACCAAAAGAATGTATCAATCAAAATACACCAACAAAATTGAAGACATCAGAGGTTATGATGTTGCAAAAAATGAATTGGAAGTAAGAATAGAATCAGCCACAGAATACCCCAATTATTACTTTAGAGACTTAAAAACAAATAAATTAAGACAAATAACTGCTTTTAAAAATCCTTTTAAAAGCATTCAAAATGTGCACAAAGAAGTCATTTCGTACAAGCGTGAAGATGGATTAGAGCTTTCAGGAACACTCTATTTACCGGTTGGATATGACAAAGCTAAAAAAGAAAAAATGCCGATGATAATATGGGCATATCCAACAGAATATAAAGACAAAGCCAGTGCAGGACAAAACACTTCCAATCCCAACGAATTTACATACCCTTATTATGGTTCGCCAATTTATTGGGTGAATAGAGGTTATGTTGTTTTAGACGATGCATCGTTTCCGATTGTTGGTGAAGGTGATACTGAACCAAATGATTCTTTTAGAAAGCAATTGGTAGACAATGCAAAAGCGGCAATAGATGCCGTTGACCAACTAGGATACATCGACAGAAACAGAGTGGCTGTGGGTGGACATAGTTACGGGGCTTTTATGGTGGCCAACTTATTGTCACATTCCGATTTATTCGCAGCAGGAATTGCTAGAAGCGGCGCTTACAACAGAACATTGACGCCTTTTGGTTTCCAAAGTGAGGAGCGCAATTATTGGGAAGCACCTGAGGTATACAATACGATGTCGCCATTTATGCATGCCGACAAAATGAAAACCCCTCTCCTATTGATTCATGGAGAAGCCGACAATAATTCAGGCACTTACCCTATGCAAAGTGAACGTTATTTTAATGCCTTAAAAGGATTGGGAGCCACTGTTCGATTAGTAATTCTGCCTAAGGAAAGTCATGGTTATAGTGCTAAAGAAAGCATTTTGCACTTATTGTGGGAACAAGATATGTGGTTGGAGGAACACGTAAAAAATAGAAAGGATAAATCCGAATAACTATTTTAAATTTCTGAGATAAGGCAACCAATTTCCAAATTAAGTGTCATAGTATTCAGTTATTTTATTTTTTACAAAAAAGTTTATTCAAACTAATTATAATATATTAGCTCGTTTTTAATTTTAAACTATCAGATCATTTAAATGAAAAATTTTACCCTAGTTGCAACAGCATTTTTGATGACAAGCATCGCTTTTGCTCAACAGACTGTTGGAATTTTCCAAAACGATTCTACAGCTTTAAATGGTTACACCCTTTTTGCGCCACTAAATGCTACTGAAACCTTTTTAATAGATAACTGCGGAGAATTAGTGAATAAATGGAGTGCTAGTCCTTATAAACCAGGCCCAGCTGTTTATTTATTGGAAGATGGATCTTTACTTAAAACAGGTAAAATCAATACAGGAACAATCATCACTGGTGGTTCCGGCGGGCAATTGGAACGGTACAATTGGGATGATATTTTAACTTGGTCTTATACATTTGATGGGCCAACTTTTCGACAACACCATGACATTACTCCACTTCCAAATGGCAACTTTTTAGTGCTTTCGTGGGATGTAAAATCAAGAAACGATGCAGTCGCTGCTGGACTAGATACTTCTCATTATGACGGAGAATTGTGGTCTGAGAAATTAACAGAAATCAAACCGATTGGTGCGGATTCAATTCAAGTGGTATGGGAGTGGTACTTATGGGATCATATCATTCAAGACGTGAATTCAGGTCTACCTAATTTTGGAGCTGTTAGTCAAAATCCAAACAAAGTGGACCTCAATTTTTATAACAATAATGGAACTAGTAAAGACTATTTCCATATCAATGGACTAGATTACAATCCAGATTTAGATCAAATTATATTGTGTGTGCGAAACTATGATGAGTTTTGGATCATTGACCATAGCACAACAACCTCACAAGCAGCAAGTAATACCGGCGGAAGACGTGGAAAAGGAGGCGACATTTTATTCCGATGGGGAAATCCTGAAGCATATGGGAAAGGGACCATTAATGATAAAAAATTGTTTGGCCCACACAATCCAAATTGGATAAAAAAGGGCTATAGAGACGAAGGTAAAATAATGGTATTTAACAATGGACTTAACCGTCCAAATCAGATATCCACCGTTGAAATTATTACTCCAACTATTAATAGCGGTGGGGCATATACAATGATGAATGATGGAACTTTTAATCCAATTCAACCAGAATGGGTTTATCAAATGCCAGTTTTTGTAGATTTTGTTTCTGGTGCATCTCGTTTGCCAAATGGTAATACATTCATAACCAGTGGTCCCGATGCGCATTTTTTTGAATTAGACGCACAAGATCAAGTGGTTTGGGAGTATATCAGTCCTGCTGACCTTAACAATGCATACGTTAGCCAAGGGAATACTCCTGTTGGCAATGCAGTATTTAAAGCCATTAAATACAATGAAAATTATCCTGCTTTTACCAATCGAACAATTACCAAACAAGGACCAATTGAGTTAAATCCGATTGCCACCAACTGTGTTATTTATGGTAATAAATTGGTGGGTGTAAAAGACAATAATGTTAAAGACTTAGAGGTTCAAGTCATTCAAAACCCAATTTCTGATCAACTGAGAATTGAAAACAATACCAATGAATTGGTTAACATTCAAGTCTTTGACCTTTTAGGTAGAGAAATGGTGAATATGAACACATCAGATCAAATTATCACCATCACTTCTAGCAATTGGAACAACCAACTATATGTGGTGGTGGTGAGACAAAACGACAACATTCACCAACAAAAAATAATCAAACGATAGGTAACAACCATCTATTAAGCTAAAAGCCAACTTAATTTTCAGTAAAACGAGATTGAGTTGGCTTTTTTTGTTCAAATTTGGCAGCTTAAATACTAGTAATGATTATGCCATTGTTTTGGATAATTGATATACAAATCAGCACATTTGCATGAAGAAATACATTCTAATATCAATAATCTTAATTATTATCTCTATAAAATCTATTGGGCAAAACTATATCGATCAGATTATATTGATATCCGGTGATACGATTACTTGTAGGATAACCTTTGTTAACGATCAGAATATTTTTTATTTATACGAACAAAAAGGAAAGAAGAAAGACAATCACATTTTACTGCAAAGTGTTTATGAGTATAGTTGGTTAAGTGAGAACACTAACTTCCAACCTACTCCTATGAAAGAACAGCATCCATTTGATGCAATCAATAAATGGAATTTTGGAATCAAGTTGAAACAACAGTTTAATTACCCAATTTCGCACTCCTCCCCGGCATTTAGCATCTATAGAAAAAATCATAACCTTTATTTAGGCCCTGAATACTCCTATACTCTCAAGGAATATTTTATTAACGGAATAGAAAATCACAATCAAAAATTTTGGGGATTAAACTTCGGTTACAGGTACATTTATAATTCACCTTGGAAAAAGACCAACCTGTTTGTTCAATTTGATTTTTCCATCTATCAATTAAAGTATACTGAACATCAATTGGGATATAATAGAACCACCAATCATAAAACCACAATAGTGGAAAATAATATTGGTTTAGGAGTCAATTACCAATTGCTTGATCATGTTTCACTATTTGGAGGTATTGGCTTTGGTTCAACAAATGGATTCTTTTTAATGATTGACCAATTTATTCCTCACTCTTTTATCGGCATTGAATACACGCTAAAAAGTAGAAATTAAAGGAATGACAAGATCCTGCACACTATAAAAATTCATCATTTGCTTTAAAATAATTCCCTCCCTGTCTTTTGAACTCTTTTATTTCTAAATTAGTAGACTATAAAACCATTTCATTGAAAAAATTAACCTCACTTTCATTTGCATTAGCGCTCGCACTATTCTCCTGCTCGGATGCAGAACAACCGATCACAGAAATTACTTCCAACGTTGTAACTAAAGTAAATTCGGACAATCCAGAGTTGTTTCGTCTAATTCGAGAAAAAGACAGTTTGTTATTTCAAATTGGGTTCAATGAAATAGATACCTTGCAAGTGAGCCAACTGACTGCAACCGATTTTGAGTTTTATCATGATGAGCATGGAATAACGGAGAATAAAAGTGCATTCATCAATAGCATCAATGGAATTCGAGAATTACCCTTTAAAACATGGCGTACTTTAGTAGAAGGATCAATGGAGGTTTTTCCGTTGTATCAAGACAATAGTCAAGTATTGTATGGAGCCATTCAAAATGGAATTCATGATTTCTACCAACAAAATGAAGGAGAAGCTGCACGAAAAACAAATACGGCCAAGTTCACTCATTTGTGGTTGATTGAGAATGGCGATTGGAAACTTAAACGGGTATTGAGTTATGATCATCAGGTACCGAAAGATTAGGTTGAACAACTCTGTAGCGATTACATGAAATCAAAGAATGAATAACCTATAATTTACTATGAAAGAACTATCTAGCAGAAATTATTCTTTATACATTATTCTTATTTTATACACTCTCTGCTTAGGAATCGGATTGTTCCATCATGAATTTTGGATGGATGAAAGCCATCATTGGTTGATAGCCCGAGATTCAACTACTTTAATCGACTTATTTAATAATTACCGCTATGATGGTCATCCAATACTTTGGGTATTCTCACTCTGGATTATCGGAAAAATAACTTCAAAGCTGATATTCGTAAAGCTTTTACAAGCTACCATAGCTTTCATCGTAGCCTATCTATTTCTGTTTAAATCTCCCTTTAAAAAGAAGTATAATATACTTTTTATTTTTAGTTACTATCCTTTATTTGAATATGGGATGTTGAGTAGAAATTATGCTTTAACCATCTTATTTCTTATTCTTTTTTGTGTTTCATTTAAACCAAACGGAAAGCTAATCATCCCATTTCTATTTTTAGGATTAGCCGCTAACAGTCATCTTTTTGGACTCCTATTTAGCGTTTTAGTTAGTCTTAAAATATTACATAATCAGAGATTTGAGTTGAAAAAACATGTTGCTGCTATCCTTCTTTTGGTATTTATGGTCGCCTTTGCATTGATTACTATTAAAGCACCTTCAGATCATTTCTTTTACCTAGAAATTAGCAAACTGTTTGATTTCCAAAAAATTGGCAGCATTACTACTATTTGGTGGAAGGCGGCGGCTCCACTTCCTGACCTTTTGGTTACAAACTTTTGGAACACCAATTTTTTCACGTCTAAATTGAAAATTTTCGCAATACCTTTGATTCTCTTTAGCTGGATCGTTCCATTGTTTTTCCTGAAAAGAAAAAGTGGCTATTACTTGGTTTTCTATGTATACGCACTTGCAATCCTCATGTTCTACCTTCTGACCGGTTTGCATATTAGTCAACGAATTGGTGGTTTTTTACTATTTGCCTTGATAGTAATTGTGTGGATTGAGAAAAAAACAAGCTTCACCAATAATTCTATTGTAACAATAAGCAATGGAGCTCGATTGTCTTTGATCTATGGATTTTTCACTATCCAAATTTTTTCTGCCGGAGTTTTTCTGGTATCAGATATAAATAGACCTTTCTCTAATACAGAAAGTATTTATAACTACCTAAAAACGAATGTCGACAAGGGTACTCCTATTTATGGAGGGTTGTATTGCAACTATATAGGAATTAACAATTATGGAGATTTAAAAATGCATATTATTTCTCAGAAAAATGACGTAAAATATTGTGATTGGCGAATTCTAACAAAAAATAGCAACAAAACCTTTCTAGAAGAAGGTATAAAGCTCATGAGTTCTAAAGAATACAAAAAAATGGTAGTCTTAACTCCCGATAAAATTAGTGACTTTAACTTCGATCAATACCGAATGAAGTTGATCGGAAATATAGGAAATGCTATGGTCAAAAATGAGAATGCTTATATCTACGAAATGTCACGAGTAGTCTCAAATTAATATTCACAGTTCTGAAGGATTTGCAACCCTCAGCTAAACTTTCATCTCTTTAACTTTCTGATTTTAAATTCGATCTAACGCCATTTATTGGAAATGGATAAATCCATTCTAAAACAAACGAATGCTATTTAATAACCCACCGTTGAAGCCGTGAGCTATGTTTTCGTGTGCGTCATACTTTGTTTCTTTTAATACTATATATCAACCTCTTAATAGTACATCTGTTCCAGAAAATGATTATTGTTGAATCAACAAAACAATTTACGATTATCAAATTGAAAATATAGAATCCCTAATGAATTATTGGATGCCATCCATAGCACACGGTTTCAACCGTATGCTATGGATGATTCAAGTTACAAACAGAACCGCTTCAACGGTTTATAAAACAAAAAAATCAAGGACCTCCGCTCCTTTGCCAATCCCCACTCACGCTTTAACCCTCTAATTTTCATCCACTCCACCTCTATTTATTGAAACTTTTAGATTATCTTGGGGTAGAATTTCAATCAAAAGAATTACAAAGACTAGATTTTAATAACAAATAATAATAATCACCTATCATTGAGAGGATAATAAATTTTAAACATCCAATTGCACAAAAAATCAACATATAATCCAGACATCCATCACCGCCGATCTGTTCGATTAAAAGGATACGATTATTCGAGTGCAGGATTATATTTTATAACTATATGCTGCCAAAATAGAATTAGCCGATTCGGCCATATTGAAAACGGCTCAATGATTTTAAATCAATTTGGAAGGGTGGCCAATGATGAATGGCTGAATACACCAAACATTAGAAAAAACATACAATTGGGCGAATTTATAATTATGCCCAACCACATGCACGGCATCATACAAATAATGCATGCGCCCAATAATGCAGGGCAATTTAGTACGGGCGAATTGCATTCGCCCCAAAGCATAGAATTAAATCCGCCCCAAAGCATAGAATTGCATTCGCCCCAAAGCATAGAATTAAATCCGCCTCAAAGCATAGAATTGCATTCGCCTCAAAGCATAGAATTGAATTCAAGAAATAATAAAGAATTGAATTCGCCCAAAAGCAGCCAAATGGATGAGAATGATATGAAAGAATTGAATCAATCAGAAAACACAGAATTAAATCCTCCGGATCATAAGGGCGTTTGCAAAACGCCCCGACAGCCCCCACTTCCCCCACAATCCCCTTCACAAACTATTGGAGCAATTATTAGGGGATACAAATCATCTGTGACCAAACAATTGAGATTATTGGGACTCAATGATAAATTATGGCAACGAAATTACCACGAACACATTATCCGAAATGGAAAAGCTTATGAAAACATTTCGAATTACATCATTAACAATCCTACAAAATGGGATAAAGACAAATTTAATAACCAATAAATAACGAAACCTAGACGGCAATCCGCTCCGAAGGATTTGCAACCCTTCGTTATTCTAATCGGTGTTAACCCTCTAACCCCCATCCACTCCACCTCTATTTATTCAAACTTTTAGATTATCTTCGGAGTTGAAACAATTGAATCATGATAAGTCATCGAATTACAAAATATAATCCTTCAAAGAGAAAATCTGATGGAAGCTATTCCGACCAATCTGAATGGACGGCAATAAGCGATATTGGGAATCCAAAATACAATTCCCCGACCTATGAAGAATATGAAGCAACAGAAGATGCATACGTTAATGCTATAATTCTAGCACTTAAAGAAAAGAATGTTGATCGATTAACAATTAAAGATTTAGAACTATACAACAGCAAGAAAGACTTCGATGGTTTTGTGAAAGATGGACGTCTCCGAAATTTAACTGTAGACTTTAATGCTGAAATTAAATCATTGTCAAACGGAGATGAATTAACTATCGAAGAAATTGCAAAAATTGCTAGACTTATACTTCGTGAAACTATTTGGATGAACTTGGAATCAAAACGCCTAACAGTAATATTTGGCAATGATTACTATATGTATATTTCTTGTGAACCTTTATCTAAAGAAACAACTAATGATATAGAATCTAAAGGTTTATTTGTGGAGCCAGAAATAAAACAACGAAATGTTGTGCTCGTCGACAAAGATGGGAATGAATTTTAATAACTGTGACTAACATTGCAAATCTCTTCTCCATTAAGCTTTCCAACCCCACACACACACTAACCCCCTAATCCCCATCCACTCCACCTCTATTTATTAAAACTTTTACATTATCTTCGGGTTTGGAGTTTAAGATTTGATCAACCGATTAAATATGAAAAAAGCAATAAGGACAATTATAATTATTATCGTCTCCTTAGTATCACTTTTGATAATTGCATTTTATGTTTTTACGAATTCATTTTCGAAAAGCTTCGGTGGCAACATTGGTATGCTCGGCTGCATAACGGATCTTGATAGTTCTAATTTTTCAATAAAGAATTTAATCAAATTTCGCGAAAAGTACCCAATCTATAATGTGCCTGACAGTCTTAAATCGCATACAGAATATCGGAGTCTTGATTATGAACATTTGCAACTTAGCACTTATATTCTTAACGAAGACGAACCTATAATATGCTTTATCCAATGGAGAGAAAAGTGCTCAAATGTCAGGTTTATATACTACCCCAATAGAGGACGAATAGTACATAATTTTTATGATTGGGATCAGGATATTGAAGAGATTGATAAGATGTCTAAGGAAGAAAAAAAGGAAATTAATGAGGTGATAAACACTATAAATAGATTGATTGTTCCGAAACTAACAAAGAAATAACTCCTTCCCCGAATGGTTCGCAACTCTGCACCAAAGCTTTTTCAACCCTTCACCAATCCACAATCACTCTTTAACTTTCTAATTTTTAAGCACTCCACCACCATTTATTCAAACTTTTACATTATCTTCGGGTTTGAAAATAAAATTAAAAATATGGAAATGACCAACTAAATGTATTACAAACAATAGTTGTTCACCATCTATCTAATACAATGAGCATTTTCAATAAAAAGAAAAACATAGAAACAGAGAATCGGTTAAGACTTAAAAAAATAGTTGAATTAACAACTGTTTCCGACTCACCAATTGGTTGGAAAAAAAAGACATTCGCAATTGGAGGGTTAAGTGAAGTTGGTTTTTCTAAAAATTATCCTGAATTAATATTAGTTATTTCAAACCAAGGAAGAGGAGTTATAGACTGCTCAAAATTTACATTAACAGACAAGGATAACAATACAGATATTGATTGGATTAATTCACACGAGCTTTTGGCAACAGGAATTGGAAAACTTGCTGACGAAAGTATATTGGTTTCTGGTTTACATGGAGGTGGCTTACCTAACTCGAATAAAGATGGAGACCGAATTCAATATATGGCTACTGAGTGGCCAATTATTGATTTAATCTTCGAACCTAATTTTAAAAGTATATACAAGGAAGGCGACCAAAAATATTGTTTCAAAATTTTCCATGACTACGAATTAAGGACTTATGGATTTTCATATAACGGACAATATTTTATAATCGCAACAAGTAGTGAACTAAATGTTTATCAAAAAGAATAAACTACCTTACAATAAATAACAATTAAACCCAACCTATGAAAAAGCTCATCACCCTATCATTAATTGCACTATTCAGTTATAAAGCCAATTCTCAAGAGATTTTAAGACAAAGCTGTAAAACAAAAGATGTAGCAATCTCAGCGTATGAAATGGATAAAATGACTGAAAACGCTGTAGTTGTTAAGATGAATGTGATGCGCTTAGAAAAGCAGGCTAAAGAAATGGGTGATTTAAATAGCACTGATTTTAAAAAGATGAAAAAGTGGGCGAGACAATTTAAATCGTGTACTGTTTATGTGGACTTCAAAGAGGAATTTAAAGACCGAGAATTAAACCCAAAACTAAAAGACGAAGACCTCCTTTACATAATTGTTCGAGAACAGAATAAGAAAAGCCTTTAACTTTCTAATTTTAAAGCATTCCACCTCTATTTATTCAAACTTTTACATTATCTTCGGATTTGGAAAATTTGAGAGGATTGAAATAAACTAATAATACATTTCGACGAAAAGCAGATAAAAGGTCCCTTTGCTTTGTTTGGATGTTAGACCTCTCCCAGATAATAACTAAAATGGACAAAATACAAACAACAACATCGGCTAGGACTTCATAAACTGAAATTAAATTGAAATGATAAAAAACAAAGAAACATTCTTAAAGCAGGTTGCTTTAATGCCTGAATTAAAAGGAAATAAACTCTCTCTTGTTTTTGCAATACATCCATCAATCGACATTTCTAACAAAACAAAATTTGTTGACAACTTGAGTACTTACTTCTTAATGCAAAAAGAAGAAGATAGAGCAAATGTAAACTTGGGCAGTGAAAAAGAAAGTAATATTGAAAAATGGATTGGTAAAGATTTAAGAATTAAAAAACTTAAAATCAATTCAGTTAGAGGATTTCCAAAATCCAATATCCCATTCGGTATTGACTTTACCAATTCCAAAGAGAAACCTCAAAGTATGATTATACTTGGTTCAAATGGTTCAGGAAAATCTTCAATCTACAATTCAATAGAATATACATTTTGTAAAAAAATTGGGGAAGCACAACTTAGAAACTCTCGAACATTAAATGATGAAGATAATGAGTTTAAAGATTATTTAAGTCATTTTAGTAATGGTTTTTCAAATAGTTTGTGTGAAATAGTAACTGTCGATGAAGATTTAACACTTCAAGGTTTGAATATTCCACAAGAAGTTAGGAATAGAATAAACCCAAATACCCATTTCATTAGCGATTACGATATATACCAAAACGGTCAGTTAAATTTTTTGAAAGGAGATGAAGGTTCATTTCACAACCTTATCGCAGAAAGTTTAGGTTTAAGCGAACTATTACAGTTTGAAAAAAATCTAAATGAATTTATAACATACAGACGAGCAACTGAAGGTACCAAAATAAATGCTTTAGAAAAAGGAATAAAAGAGGAAGAACAGCTAATTGAGAATAATAAAAAATCGCTTATTGATAAAAATACAAACCTAATTCAGTTTACAGAAAATCAGAAAGAGCAACCTAACAATAACAAAGCACAAGAATTACAAGACAAACTTGTTCAAATTAAATCAGTAAACTTTTCATTTCAATTTGAACTCAAGTCTCTACAAAAATACATAACTGAATTTCAACTAAAATACAAGGAATTTACCTCATTAGAAATGAAATCAGGAAATGCTTCACAAATTCAATTCTATAATTTGGGTTTAGAATTACTAAAAGACAATAAAGATTGTCCTTTCTGCAACAGCTCTAATAAATCTTTAGAGGATATTCAGCAATATGTAAACGATAAAATAAAACAAATAGAATCATTTAATAAAAAAAATCAAGAACTTTCAAAAGCACACTTCTTTGTAATTGAAAATTTAGATAGTCTTTTCAATAGTATTTCACTACACTTAGGAAAAGTAAAGCAAGAGCTTATCGCTGTAAAACCCTTCAGTGAGTTCTCAGAATTAGCATCAGATGAAAATAGTTATATTACTTTCATTGAGTCTGCACTAGCGGATGAATTTTATCAAGTTGGTAAGGGATTGAACACGAATGATAAATACAGGTTGAATAAAAATGAATTTATCTTCAACTTTTTAGAAAATCACAATGACTACTTAAAGAATGGATTAAGTTCACTTATTGATGCGTTATCTAAGTTTGCGAAGAATCGAAGTTTAGTAATTCAAGAAATAGAAACTAATCTTATAAAAAATCTACTAAACAAGACCCTTTTTGAGCACATTGTCACAATTAAAAATGAAATAAGTGCATTAGAAAAGCAAATTGAAAATTCAGAAAAGAAAATTATAAATAACAATATCGAATTAAAAACCTACAGAGAACATCAAGCGGTATTCAATACCATTAAAGAAGAAGCAAGAATTTACAATAATAATTTTCACGCTCTTTTAACTAGTGAAGTTCAGAAAGCATTTTCACCGATTAAATTAATCGTTGAAGAAGTCCTAGAAAAATATCTTCAAAGCGATAATCGGAATGTCGAACTTGAAATAAAAATGAAAGAGGATGAAGTTGATAGCGAAACAGGTGAAGTTTTATCTGAAATTATTACAGCATATATTGTCCCAAAAGACAAATCGCACCCCCCTTTACCAGTAAGTAAATACTTTAATACATTTCATTATAGATTATTCTCAACAATGGTCGGTGTAAGTATTGCAATGGCTTCTAGAATCAATACTAAAATTAACCTACCTCTAGTTCTTGACGATATTTTTTATGCAAGTGATTTTGAAAATAGAGCAACAGTAGAAAGATTCATTAAAGAACTATTCGAAATTTTTAATAGATACACTCCTAGTTTAGAATTACAACTTATACTCTTTACCCACGACCAATTAATTTTTGAAAGTGCAGTAAAAGCTATTGCAGAAATGAGAGTTGAAAATATTGCTTTCGCAAGACTCTTTCATTATTCAAAAGCAAAAGATAAAGGAGACGTTCTAGAATTGGCTTATCGAATGCCAACATATTTACCTTATAAAATAATGCAAAACACACTTACTAAAATATGAGTTCATCAAAAAGTACTAGTCAAAAAGCGTTAGACCATATTTTAAAGAAACTAGGCTATATTGCCTTGTTTTGCTTTGTTGTTTTTGCAACATGGAAATTAGGAAATATTTGGATTGAAAGAGTCGTTAATACGCAACAAGAACAGGTTAGCCAAACGATTATTAATACGATTAATGAACAAGCGAATCTAAATCTATTGCTACCCGAAATTGTATTCATTAATATCGATACTACTGCTAAAAAGCAACTAACTGACTCTCTCAAATCAGAAATAGTATCTGTGCTTTCAAAAAAATATTTGTCAAATGAAAAAGTCAATCTAAAAGAAACTTCATTACAACCTTTTTATATTTTTCCAGAAACTGCTGACAGTTTAGGCTATTATAAGCTAACTAAAGCACAATTAGTAGATTTAAAGAATCACATTGTATTCTTAACAAATCAAGTAGATAAAGCTGTAGAACAGACCAAAGATGAAATAAATAAAGAAATTGCACGCATTAACACTTGGGTAAGTATTTGGATTGGCGTTCTTTCAATTTTCGGTACAATAATTCCGCTTTTTTATAACTACAAAAACAATGAGGATTTAAAGAATATTAAGGAAGCGGCTGGAGAAGCAAAAGACAAGTCTGAAAAGGCCCATAATTTAATTGAAACACATAGAGAAGACCTCGTAAAAGTCAAAGAAGTAAGCAAAGATTTAGCTACCATCAAGACAGATTTTGATGGGTTTAAAAATGAGGTTATAACAGCCAAAGTTTCTTCAAAAGAAGCTTTAGGTACTGCAAATATTGCAAGCGCAAAAGCGTCTAAAGTTGAAAAGCTTGTAACAACACTAAATGATGTTAGTAAACTTAAGGATTTGGACGCTTCATTCTTATTATATAATAATAAACCATTTGAAACTTTAAAAAGCTATTTACTTGAAATTCATACAAACCTTAGCAATTGCTCCGATTTATGCAATGATCCAATTATAAAGGATGTTTTACGTCAACTATCACTTAGGATATATTTATTATCAATTTCTGGATTTATAAAAAATCCTAATATTTTCGAACTTCTTAACCAGTTTGCATTAGAATTATCAGAACGAATCGGACAACCTTTCACAGCTGAAAGCTACAATGAAGCGATTGGTTTGTTGAATACGCTGAATGTAAATCTTGATATAGAAAATACTCTGAGTTAGGAGAACTATGAGTTAAATTTATCAATCTAAATAAAAGAAAGGCAAAAGAGTTAAATGCGCATAAAAAATAGAACTAATATTAAAAAAATAAATGTTTCTTATGCTTAACTGAAAGTAGCGTTCTTCGAACGCTAATAACTAATTTTAACATACAATACGACAACATCATCTAAAACAAAGAAAAAAGGAAAATCGTTTGTTCCCCCCCCACTTTTCCATCCCATCCGTATAATCGACCGCTCATAAAATAGCTGCACACCGCAACCAAATCTTCCATTAACTTGGTCAGCAGTTATGATAAAGTTGCAAAACATTCACAAGTCTTACCAAATGGGTAAGAACAGTATGCACGTCCTAAAAGGGATCGACATCGAAATTAAGGAAGGTGAAATGGTTTCCATTATGGGATCATCCGGTTCCGGTAAATCTACGTTGCTCAACATTTTGGGCATGCTCGACAATTACGACGAAGGTTCATACACCCTAGACGGTACTTTAATCAAAGACTTAAGCGAAACCAAGGCCGCCCAATACAGAAACCGATTTTTGGGGTTTGTCTTCCAGTCGTTCAACTTGATATCATTCAAGAATGCCATGGAAAATGTGGCGCTTCCACTCTATTACAAAAAGGTGAACCGAAAAGAGCGAAATTTATTGGCGCTAGAATATTTAGACAAAGTGGGCTTAAAAGAATGGGCCGAACACATGCCCAACGAGCTCTCTGGAGGTCAAAAACAACGGGTAGCCATTGCTAGAGCGTTAATCTCAAACCCTAAAGTATTGCTCGCCGATGAGCCTACAGGAGCTTTGGATTCTACCACTTCCCACGAAGTGATGGATTTATTGCGACAAATCAACCTAGAAGGAATTACAGTAATCATAGTTACTCACGAAAATGACATAGCCGACAAAACAGATCGATTGATTCGACTGAAAGACGGACGCATCATTGATTAATCCAAGCCGCTAACCACCATGTTCGACAGAGACAAATGGCAAGAAATATTTCACACCATCAGCAAAAACAAGTTGCGTACGTTTTTGACTGGCTTTAGCGTAGCGTGGGGAATTTTCATGTTGATTATTCTGTTGGGGGCCGGCACAGGTTTGTCAAACGGAGTAAAAGTAGAATTTAGAGACGCCGCCACCAATAGCATTTGGGTGTTTGGCGGTCAAACGAGTGAGCCGTACAAAGGCATGAAGCCTGGGCGCTACATTCAGTTCGACAATGCTGATTTTAATACCATCAAGACCGATATTCAAGGCGTAGAGAAAGCAAGTGGTCGTTTTTATGTGCCAGGCTCTAATGTATCGTACAAAAAAGAAACTGGGGATTTTGGAATTCGAACCGTTCATCCAGATCATCAATACATCGAGAAAACGAGAACCATTGAAGGACGGTTTATCAATAACATAGATATTGAGCAAAAGCGGAAAGTGGTTTCTATAGGGTCGTTGGTTCAAAAGACGTTGTTCAAGGACGAAGATCCGATGGGAAAGTATTTAGAAGTGAGCGGCGTTCCCTTTAAAGTGATCGGCATTTTTGAAGACGAAGGTGGCGAAAACGAACAAGAGATGCTCTATTTGCCCATTTCCACCGCTCAAATGGTGTTCAACGGTAGAAACCGAGTGCACCAAATGATGTTCACCGTAGGCGATGCTGGCATTGAAGAAAGCCATCAGATAGAAACAGCGGTTCGTCAGAAAATGGCCGAAGCACACGTCTTTAATCCAGAGGATGAGCGCGCCATTCGTTTTTGGAACAATGTAGAAGAGTTTCTGAAATTCAACAACCTCTTTGACAACATTAACCTATTCATTTGGGTGATCGGAACCATGACCATTATCGCAGGGATTGTAGGAATCAGCAACATTATGATGATTGTGGTGAAGGAACGGACCAAAGAAATTGGCATCCGTAAAGCTTTAGGTGCTACACCCTACTCCATTATTAGTCTGATCATTATGGAATCCGTTTTAATTACTTCTGTAGCTGGTTACATCGGTTTGGTGTTGGGCGTTGGTCTGATTGAATTAGTAGACAGTTTTATACCGCCAGACACACAGTTTTTCAATAATCCAGAAGTAGATTTTCAAGTAGCCCTTTCGGCAACCGTCATTTTGGTGGTCGCAGGAACATTAGCAGGATTGGTTCCTGCCACTCGCGCAGCAGCGATTAAACCCATTGAAGCACTTAGAGACGAATAATTATGTTTGATAGCGACAAATGGCAAGAAATATATAGTTCTCTTCGGAAGAACACTTTACGTACCATCATGACTGCGTTTGGCGTGTCGTGGGGTATATTTATGCTGGTGGTGATGTTGGGCGCGGGTAAAGGATTGGAAAATGGAATTACCAAAGGTTTTGGTGGCACCGTTACCAATAGCGTTTTCATTTGGACGCAAAGCACTTCCATTCCTTATGCTGGTTTACCCAAAGGTCGTCGGTTCAATATGGACAATGAAGACATGGAAGCCATTCGCCGGGATGTAAAAGAAGTCGAATATTTAGCGCCTCGGAATCAGTTAAGGGGTTATCAAGGTGGCAATAACGTAAGTTTTGAAAACGAATCAGGAAACTTTAGTGTGATGGGTGATTATCCTGAGATTCAATTCATTTCCCCGATGGACATTCTCCAAGGTCGATTCATCAATCAATTCGACATCGAAGAAAAACGAAAAGTGGTGATTATTGGAACCAATGTTCGCGATGTATTGTTTGGCGATAAAAACCCCATCAATGAAAATGTAAAAATCAACGGCGTTTATTTTAAAGTCGTTGGCGTTTGGAAAACCAAGAAATCAGGAAATCAGGCAGAAAAGGACACCAAAACTTTGTTTGTACCCTTCTCTACTTTTCAGAAAGCCTTCAATTATGGCAACATCGTAGGTTGGATGGCGGTGACAGCCAACTCCACTTCTTCGGGAGAAGCAGTAGAAGAAAAAATCGTGAACATTCTTAAAAAGCGCCACAAAGTTGCTCCAGAAGACGAAAGAGCATTTGGATCATTCAACGCTGAGAAGGAATTCAAGCAAATGAGCGGATTATTTAGCGCCATTTCTATGTTGATTTGGGTAGTAGGAATAGGCACTTTGATGGCCGGAGTGATTGGAGTCACCAACATTATGCTGATCGTGATTAAAGAACGTACCAAAGAAATTGGAATTCGACGAGCCATTGGCGCCACTCCTGCATCGGTCATTTCTCAGATTATGATGGAATCCATTGTTTTAACAGGCTTAGCCGGATATTTTGGTTTAGTTGGCGGAATTGGTGTGGTGGAATTAATAGCAGCCAACCTTGGCCCAGCAGACGGCGACAGCATGTTTACCAATCCTGAGATAGATTTACAAGTGGCCTTGACAGCATTGGTCATTTTAGTTGTATCAGGTGCTTTAGCAGGATTAATTCCGGCGAGCAAAGCAGTGAAAATTAAACCCATTGACGCATTAAGAACAGAATAAAATAGCAAAACAAGAAATTAACTGATTGATTATGAAAAAGTTTTTTAAAGTATTTATTGGAATCGTATTATTGGCCGTCTTCGTTTGGACGATTTATTTCTTGTATTCTAAATCGGAGGAGGTGCCAACCGTTTACCAAACTACTGGTACGTTAACCACCGACATCATCAAAAAGACAGTGGCTACAGGATCTATTGTTCCGCGTAAAGAAATAGAAATCAAACCACAGGTATCAGGAATTATTGATGTCATTTATGTGGAAGCTGGGCAGATGATCCAGAAAGGAGACAAAATCGCCTTGGTAAAAATTATTCCAAACATGGTGAGCCTAAACAATGCAGAAAATCGGGTGCGTCAAGCGAAGATTAGTTTGGACAATGCACAATTGGATTTAAACAGAAATAAAGAGTTAAAAGACAAATCAGTTATCGCTGCTGCAGAATTCCAACCGTTTGAACTGTCCTACAAATCTGCAAAAGAGGAACTAAAAGCTGCACAAGACAATTTAGAATTGATTCAGAAAGGAGAAACTTCTAATAACAAAAGCACCACCAACCGATTGATTCGGTCTACCATTTCAGGAATGGTGTTGGATGTGCCAATTAAAGAAGGAAACTCGGTGATAGAAGCCAATACCATGAACGACGGAACCACTGTGGCTTCTGTAGCCGACATGAGCGACTTGGTTTTCGAAGGAAAAGTAGATGAGTCGGAAGTGGGAAAAATTAAAGAAGGAATGGCGTTGATTCTTAGAATTGGAGCCATTGAAAACGAAACCTTTGATGCAGAATTGGAATACATTTCTCCAAAAGGAATCGAAGAAGATGGCGCTATTCAGTTTGAAATCAAAGCAGCAGTAAAATTAAAGGCAAATCAGTTTGTAAGAGCAGGATACAGCGCCAATGCTGACATTGTGTTGGATAGAAGAGACAGTGTGTTGGCTTTGCCAGAATCCTTATTGCAATTTGATGGCGATTCTGCATATGTAGAACTAATGACTGGAGAGCAAGTATTTGAGAAAAGATACGTGAAGACTGGTCTTTCTGATGGAATTAACATCGAACTGAAAGAAGGCGTAAACAAAGAAGATCAATTCAAATTGTGGAATTTGTCGGCACCGTTGAACAAATAATGTACGGCCACAGCATGCTGTGGCCCGATATTATTTTCTATTAATACACGATCAAACGCCCTTCGGTCATTTCTTCCATGGCGTATTTAATTCCTTCTCTACCTAATCCTGAATCTTTTACACCACCATACGGCATGTGGTCGATTCTAAAACCAGGAATGCTGTTCATGATCACTCCTCCTACTTCCAATTCTTCGGTGGCGTATTTGAAATTTTTCAATGAATTGGTATACACCCCAACTTGCAATCCATATTTAGAGTCATTCGTCATTTTGATGGCTTCTTCAAAGCTATTTGCCTTCTCCAATACTGCTACAGGGCCAAATACTTCCTCTGCAGCCACTTTCATACTCGAATTGCTATTGGTGATCAATGTTGGTTCGTAAAGGTTGTGCTCGTCGCTTAAAACGGCTCCACCCAATAAGATCTTTCCGCCTTTGCCTCTAGCTTCTTGCACCCAATCATTGATTCTGTTCATGTGCCCTTTGTCAATTACTGGCCCCACTAACACATTGTTATCCTGAGCATCACCAACTTTTAACATCTGAATAGACGAAATCAAAGCAGCTTGAAAACGATCAAACACTTTAGCGTGTACAAAAATTCGCTGAGTAGAAATACAAATCTGACCGGCATATAAATAAGCTCCTTTGGCTACCAAATCAGTAATCGATTCCACATCAACGTCCTCATCGACAATAACAGAAGCATTTCCGCCCAATTCAAGGGTTACTTTTTTCTTGCCGCAAATGCTTTTCAAATACCAACCTACTTTATCACTTCCTGTAAAAGACAGTTTCGCAACACGCTCATCCTTCACCAATTTCTCAGCTACTGGTATGTCGCACACCAATACGTTGATCACACCTGCAGGGTAACCTACTTCCTCCATGCATTCAGCAAATGCCAAACACGACATTGGTGCTTGTGGCGCTGGTTTAATAATGGTGGTACAGCCCGTTGCTAAAGCTGGTGCTACTTTGTGCATCACTAAATTTAACGGGAAGTTGAATGGTGTAATACAAGCAATTACGCCAATTGGAAAACGTTTTGTAAAAGCCGTTTTCCCTTCTCCTGCTCCCCAATCCATTGGCACTATTTCTCCACCAAAACGAGTGGCTTCTTCTACAGCTAATCTCAAAGTTGTTAAACTTCGATCTACCTCATTGGTAGCGTATGAGCGAGGCTTCCCTCCTTCATTAATGATGATATTGATGAATTCGTCTTTTCGTTCTTTTAGCTTATCGTAAAGCTTTTGCATCATTTCTGCGCGCTTGCCTGCCGACCATCTTTTGGTGATTTCAAAAGCTTCATTGGCTGCAACGATAGCTGCTTCCATTTGAGCTTCTGTTGCTTGTGGAATTTTCCCTATCTCGGTTCCCTGATATTTATCTAAAATAACTTGGAATTCTCCTGTTCCTTTTGACTCCCACTTCCCTGCGATATAGTTATTTGACTGATAGTTCTTCATGTAATTTATTAATTGAATTGTTGGGTATAGTTGATTTGATTGAAGCTTGTTAACTTTATTTGAACTCGCCCTTTTTGGCATTATTAATATTGATATAGATCCGTTCTTGTCTGAAATTATCGAAACTTTGTTTGGTGCTTCTTCCAGGCCAAAAATAAGTAGCTGACAACTCTTCAATATCATACTGAACACCATAGAGCGTTACAAAATTCTTTTGGATGTCTTTGTTATACAATGGAGGATATAAAAATTTATTTCGAATTTGATCACGGGAGATATTCGGAATGCTCACCATTTCGTCCAAGAACAGTTTTCGCTCTCTGGTTAAGGTAAATTCCTCATAAGCCAACCATTCTGTGGCTTGTTGATGATTGGTAGCCACCATTTCATGATCAATATGAGGTTCTTTTCCTGGGAATAGATAAACTGTTTTATATTCTCCCTTTTTGTCTAAAATAGTGATATTGTAACTCATATGAGATGGAATCCGCTGTAAACAAACTACCGCTTCTTCCGTATTGGAACAAGTTTCCAATACATAACGCATAATTAAAGGAATCCCAAAACCGTCGGCACTGCTATTTTTTCCACCAAAAGTCAAGGAGATAGCTAGGCCATCTTCATTGATTCCATCTAGCAGTCCCCAATTGCAATCAGATGTTCCGATAACCGACTTCAACCAATTTGTTTTAAAGACATTGCCTTCAAACCATTTTGGGTTATAATCGTAGTTTCGAATCAAAGAATAGGGCGGTTTATTCCATGCCACTTGCGTACAACCGCTCATAAACACAGGTGGATTGTACATGCTCAAATAACGAGCAGCCAAATCACCACCGCCAGCTAATTGCACCACTTCTTCGTAAATGGGCATTAGCTCCGGCATGTATTTTTCCAGTTGTTCGACACACGTTAAATAGCCGGGACGTGCTAGCAATCCCTCTTGAACGTACCAATTCTTATAGTACGGCCACGACTTGTTGAAACATTTCTGCCACTTCTTTCCTACCTTATCTTCTTCAACACTCTTTAGCGAGACGAGCATATTTTACATCATTTTAAACCCACCTATTTCGGCTTCTTTCAATTGAATTTGAGCTTCACTTGGGTCAATTGTTTGATACTTGCCTTTAATGGCGTTAATCCATTTCTTAGCTCGATCTTTCAACTCAAAATTATCAGTCATCAAACGACCTCTAAGCACAAGTATTCCCATATCAGCACCTTCGTAGAGGTAATCTCCTTTACGAGTAATTCTTAAAAAGAACGCTTCATTTTCATTTTCGATGGCTCTTCGGTGAGTGTCCATTCTATCGTAAACAAATTCACCATTTGGCTCTAAACTCCAAATCCCTGATTTCGGGGCATCTGAAACTAATTTGATATTGTCTTCGGTGTATTTGATTACCAACTGGCACCAATCGTCAATGTTTTCTTTTCTAGCCCATCTATCGTTGATTGCTTTTACGCTAATCTTATACGGTTGGTCCATCCATTCCAATAAGTGGAACATAAACAATGGCATATCAGCCAAAGCAAATACCGCATGATTGGTAATTGAACTAGCTCCGGTTATCCGTGGATTCAATTCACCCAAATAGATTTGATTGTTGTCCTGATCAATTAAATAATCCAATTCAAAATATCCTTTGTACCCTTCTTTTCTTAGCTGATCTCCAAATAGTCTAGTGTATTTTCTTGCTTTCGCACGAATGGTTTTGGTGAATGCATCGGCATAGATTTCATTTCCACACCAACCACCTTTGTAGGGAGTTAATTCTTTAAAGCCGACCAACTCTGTCATTAAAGGCGCTACAATCGTCCCATGACGAGTTACACAGGCTTCAATTGCCGCTCCTCTACAGTTGATGCGCTTCATCACTTTTACTTCTTCCTCTCCCTCTATTTCGTCTGCATGCTTGTTGTAACTTTTTTCATCATTGATAAAAAAGGTCGTATGTCCTGAATCACCGTATGGCAATTGAATCACTAAATCAGTTCCAAGGCTTTTAGATTTAACGCCTAAATCTTGGTAAGAAGTAATTTTGGTCAATACGTAAGGAACACAAGGCACACCTGCTTTTTCAGCAATTCGGTTCGTGTTCACTTTGTTGTCCATAAAGCTTCTCATTTTGGCAGGAGGAAAACAAACCTCTAAGCCATTCTTCTTGGCTAACTCTTCTGTTCGCTCATCAAACATTAAGAAAAGTGCTTTTCCACCGGGCCCTCTTTTTTTAATGTAATCCACTACTTCTTTATGCTCTAATAGGTAGTTATTTATGTCTTCAATACTTGTAAACTCTTCATGTGGAAGCTCTTCTTTAGGAGCAAATACGTTTGGATGTCCGCCATCAAAACACTCGATGTAACATATAAATTTGAACTTTCTAACCCATTCATCAGCTCCCAACAAATTGAAATTGGTCGCACTTATAAAATAAACTGGTTTCTCATTTCTGTAAAAGAATCTTCTAATTTCAGGTATTCCTTTTAACACTTCTTTTTCTGAACTTTTCTTAGCCTTAGGGCTTGATTTTTTTGCAGACATAATTGATATTATATTAGAAATTAATTATTTAGTTAGACCATTCATGGATGATGCTCCCATCATGGCAGTTGCAGTTTTTTTACGGTTTAGCGCCGCTTGCGTAAAGATTCGGATTCCCAATTCGTCGCGGTATCCGTGAATTTCTTTCACATCTAGATTGATGAAGAATTCCAAAATCTCATTACTCAATACCTGACCAGGCACTAAAATAGGAAATCCAGGAGGATAAGGAATTACAAATGAAGCCGAAACAATTTCTCTTCCATTTTCTAATGCAGCCTTACAATCCCCTCTTCTTATAAATTCACACTTTGTTTCGTCATAAGATAAAAAGTAAGCTTCTCTAATGTTTCCTCCAGGAACTCCAGGAACTGCTTGAAATGAACTGTGAAAGTGGCTAAAATCAGGCAAGGGAGGCAATTCTTCTGTCAATGACTTGATGTTCTTTTCTACTATTTTAAGTTGAGCAGCACTCATTGCTTCTCGCTGTTCGTCCAATTGATCAGCAATTTTTAATAAAACACTTATTAAATAGGCAACAGAACTTCTCGTTGTACCAATATTGGTCATGAAAAGTACTGAGTTTCTTGAAGTCTTATTAATTTGAATTCCAAACTGATCCATTAGGAATTTATTCTTAAACGTATCTCCATCTACTCCTGTACGACCAATAAATAAATTGATTTTTGTTGGATCTAAAACGAACTCATCATTCGTCCATGCTTCTTCCATCCGAATCCAACCATTTTTTGGATTAAAATACTGCGAGATTCCTGACTTGCGGTATTCTTTAGGAATGTTATTCTCAACTGTCAATACATCGAAGTACTTTTTCAAACGAGGATGAGTCGCAATTTTAGAACGAAGCACCATCGCCATTTCGATACTTTTCTCTACCATCTCATAGCCTTCAAACATCACTTGTCTTCTACCGGCATCTAAAGATGCTAATATCTGATAAGAAGGTGATGTGGAGGTATGTGTTTTATAGGCTTCATGGAACGAATCTTCCACTTTACGTCCGAACAATTCGTCATAAATATGAATCATTGATCCTTGGCGTAAAGAACTCAACGTTTTGTGTGTAGATTGAGTTGCATAAACTCGAATCTTCACTAAATCAGGATCAGGCATTGGTTCGGGATTCGCCAATTTTTTATTGGCCTCAAACTTCTTTCTATAGGTTTCGCTTTTATACCTTTTCTGAAGGATTCTAGCAGAATACATTGCTGTACGTTGCTTGTAAATAGGAGTAAATCCTGCAAAAGCAAACCATGCCTCGTCCCATAAGAAAATCATATCGGGCTTTATCGCTAATATTTCATGCATTACTTTTTGAACATTGTACACTATTCCATCAAAGGTACAATTGGTCAATAGCAGCATTTTAACACTATCCATTCGACCTGCATCTTTTAACTTTAACAGTTTGTGCTTTATTTCCGATAATGGAACAGCTCCGTACATGCTGTATTCTTCCACCGGATAAGAGTCTAAATAAACTGGTAATGCACCAGATAAAACCATTCCATAATGATGCGATTTATGACAATCTCTATCAATTAACACCAAATCCTCAGGCCGAACTAAAGCTTGAAGTACTATCTTATTTGCAGTTGAAGTTCCATTTGTTACAAAAAAAGTACTTAACGAACCATAAGCTTTCGAAGCCAACTCTTGCGCTTTCTTTAATGGGCCTGTTGGTTGCAACAAAGAATCCAATCCACCCGTGGTAGCAGAGGTTTCTGCTAAGAAAATGTTCTTTCCATAAAAGTCGCCGAAATCTTGCAACCATGATGATCTAAAAATAGAGTTCCCTCTAGAAATAGGCATGGCGTGAAATACACCAGTTGGTTTTTTACTGTAATCGACTAATGCCGAAAAGAAAGGAGTTTCATAGCGTTCTTTAATGCTGTGCAATACACTTAAATGTATTTCTTGAAGGTCTTCAGTCCTATAGAACACTCGTTTAAAACAATCCAATGTACTATCACTCAACTGAGAAACAGCAATATCTGAAATGTAAAACAAATCCAATTCTGGACGAAGTAGTTTTATGATTTTCCCCAAGTTCAACCCTAAGTCTAAGTTCTTAGACTCGTCAACCTCGATACTATCCAACCCTGTTATAAAAGGACGAATACTTTTAAGATCCTCAGGGGATTTCTTAGAAATACCAGAACGAATAATCGCTGTTTGTATATTTGGATTGAAAAGTAAAGCAATCAATGCATCCTCCAAATTAGAAAGAAAAATAACATCGTAGGTAAACTGTTCACTTTTATTTCTAAGTTGCTCAAACTTGCTTCGCAAATTCAATTTCTCGTCTTCTGAAATCTCATCAACAACAATAACTTCGAAATAATTCTGCTTTTTAGTTTGTAGAACTTTATCATCGCCCAACATTTTCTTCCGCTTGTCTTCTGATTCTGTAGCACTCCTATTTGATCGATAACTTTCGCTAATTAAAGACCTTACAACATCTGAAACAGAACTCGTAAAAGCAGCATACTGACCCTTTTCGTACATCACTTTTAGTGAATCAATGTACTTTACTCCTGGATAAGCAAAATATCGTTCTATCACTTTTAGGGACTCGAAAGTATGGCTAATTCGTTCGAGAAAAACTTCTGAGGCAAATAATTCAAAATCATTTTTAGCAAAATGAGTGGCAACTAATTTTAAGTTGTTCCATGAATCACTTCTGTATTGGGCAATGTTAAAATAATCTTTCGCTTTAAATTTCTTGGTATAAGCAATTTCGTTTGGCATTAATTAATTTTTTGAGTGAAGAGCCATTTTATTTCCTTCGCTATCTATAAATAGTGCGAAATATCCTGCATTGTCGTTTATTTTCTGTTTCGACATGAGCACACGCCCGCCTGCAGTTTCAATCCTATTCAAAACCAAATCTAGATTATCTCCTCCATTCAAATAAATCAACAATCCTTTATCGCTAGGGCTAGAACCTTCACCTGAGATAATAGCCCCTCCTACTTCATTGTCCCCCGGGAAAAAGGCCATTGAGTAACCGTTCATGGAATTTGTTTCCATGTTGATTTGATAAATTGAATTGTAAAAATTCACTGCTCTTTCAAAATTCAGGGCAGGAATTTCAAACCAACTGACAAAACTTCCTTTAATTTTTATTTCTTCTACTTTCGGTCGCCTTGTTGATGTCTTCATGTTTTTTTTCTGCTTAAGTTACAGAATTTTATTTATTGGAATGTCGTTAATGCTATCATTAGCAAACTCTGACGGATGTTGCCCAACTAAAGTAGATTCTATCTGCTTCATTCTAATTGGCTTAGTTAAAGAACCTAATTTATCTAATTCTGGATATTTTTTTCCTGGTTCGTAAATATCAAACAAAACTTTACGGTCTCTGAAGCTTTTTAGAGGCTGTCCAAGGCGTAACAATCCATCTTCTCTGCTTCTTTTTACTCGTTCTAGATCGATTTCTATTGGAATTAACTCTGGACCAGTACTCGCCTGATACAAGACTCTACCATCAGGACCGCAAACGATAGATCGACCTGTACCTCCTTCACCTAATCCATTTATGTCGAAAACATAACACTGGTTAGTAGCAGCAGTAGCTTGAGCTAAAGCCAATTCAATATCTCTATCAATGGTTCCTGTCAATGTGGGGTGTATAATTACCTCTACTCCATTCACGGCCATCGTTCTAGATGTTTCTGGAAACCACATGTCATAGCAAATAGAAATACCAAACTTACCTACTTCAGGCACATCCCACATTAAAAATTGATCACCTCCAGTAACGCCAACTTCATAAGGATAGAAAGGAAACATTTTGTCGTAACGTCCAACAATCTCACCTTGAGGATTGATCACACAAGCTGTATTAAATATTTTACCATCTCGCTTATAGAACATACTTCCGGGAATCAACCAAATGCCGTATTTCTTAGCGATTTCTTGAAATTCCTTTTCGTCATTATTATGACTTTCTTGTGCAAAATAAGTCAATGGTCCATAAGCACAAAGCTCGCTTAACACGACCATTTGAACCCAAGGGTACACGGAGCACATCACATCTATTTTATGTTTCATCAAAGGAATATTTCTTTGATTAGCTGACACATGCATCTGGATGCCTCCGATTGAAAATGGTTTCATATTGTAAGTTATTGTATTCTATTAATAAAATTGAATCTGCAATTATGCAGTTAATTTAGCCAACTCTTCAGCTATAATGTCTAAGCCTTTATTGAGTAACTCTTCTGAAATCACCAATGGACAAAGGGTTCTTAATACACTTTTGTGGACACCTGCAGAAATTACGATTAATCCTCGATCTGCACAAGCATTGACCAATTTAGAGCACAATTCATAATCTGGCTGACTGGGATCATTGTCTTTCACAAACTCCATCGCAATCATGGCTCCAAGTCCTCTAACTTCTCCTATCTGAAAATGTTTCGCTTTCAATGCTTCAAATCGGCTACGAATGATGTCTCCTACTTTTTGAGCCTTCTCATTTAGGTTAATGTCTTCCATGTATTTAATGGTCGCTAAAGAAGCGGCACAAGCAATAGGGTTTCCGATGTATGTTCCACCAATGGTTCCTGGCGCTGCTGCATCCATTACTTCTTGTTTCCCGATTACAGCTCCAATTGGCATTCCTGAACCCATTGATTTCGCCCATGTAGAAATGTCTGGTTGAACATCGTAATGATCCATGGCTCCCCAAGCGGCTGTTCGTCCAAAACCAGTTTGCACTTCATCAAAGATCAGCATGATGCCGTATTTATCACAGATTTCTCTCAATCCTTTAACATATGCTTTCGGAGCCACAGTAAAACCACCCTCTCCTTGAACCAGTTCCAATATAATGGCGGCCACATCTTCATGTTGAACGTTCGTTATGAAAAATTTCTCTAATCGTCTTAATTCTTGAGCAACAAATTCCTCTTCTGTTTTTCCTTCTCCCTTTTTATAGAAATTTGGATAATCTATTCGATACACCTCTGGTGCAAATGGGCCGCAACCGATACTGTATGCTGTTTTGGAAGTCAATGTCATCGCCATCATCGTACGACCATGGAAAGCCCCTGAATAGCAAATTACAGCGCTTCTACCTGTAGCTTGTTTTGCAATCTTAATCGCATTTTCTACCGCTTCAGCTCCGGTGCTCACCAACATGGTTTTTGCTTTTCCACCATGAGGAAATAAACTGTTTAGTTTCTCACACAATGCAATGTATGGCTCATAAGTCACCACATTGAAACTAGTGTGGATAAACTTCTGTGCTTGATCAATAATAGCATCTACCACTGGTTGTGGACAATGACCAGCATTTGCCACACCAATACCACCTGTAAAATCAATTAGTTCGTTTCCATCTACATCAATTATGGTGGCATCTTTTGCCGATTGAACTGTTGCGGTATTAAATACACCAACGCCATTCGCAACGGCATTTTTTCTACGTGCTAAAAGCGCTTCACTATTCGACTTATTCATCTTATTGTTAATTGATTATTAAATATTTTGAGGGCATTTTTTTCTTGAAAAAAGTGCTACAAATGTAGGTCAAAAAAATCGTCTGTTTTGCAATATTTCTAACTAACATTTAACAAATTAACTATCGATTTTTAATTTCTTTAAATAAGCCTACTTTTGCGGCATCCAAAGCGAAATTTATGAGTTTAGAAAAAGAATTGCAAGTAAGAAGTGAATCAAAATGTGAATTATGTGGATCAACAGAATCCTTGGGAATCTATATTGTTCCTCCTACTCCTAGCGAAACAGTTGATGGTTCAGTATATGCTTGTGAAACGTGTAAAACGCAGTTGGAAAATTCGGAGTCGATTGATCCCAATCATTGGAGATGTTTAAACGACAGCATGTGGAATCCGAACCCACCAGTTCAAGTTGTGGCTTGGAGAATGTTGCACAAATTGAAAGCTGAAGGCTGGCCAGTAGATTTAATCGACATGATGTATATGGAAGATGAAACCAAAGAATGGGCAAAAGCAACCAACGACCATGTAGCAGAAGAAGATCGTATCATTCATAAAGATAGTAATGGCGCATTGTTATCCTCCGGAGATGCTGTGGTTTTGATCAAAGATTTAAATGTAAAGGGCGCCAATTTTACGGCAAAACGTGGAACGGCTGTTCGAGGCATTTCGTTGGTTCACGACAATGCGACACAAATAGAAGGAAAAGTAAACGGTCAGCAAATTGTGATTTTGACTGAGTTTGTAAAAAAGTCATAATTAAGCAGCTACAACAATAAAGTAAAAAGTGAATCGTTTTTAAGACTTAAACCTTAAAACAATGACGATGAACTTAAAAAAACATTTCTTCTTTGCATGTGCTATTACTTTTACATTAATTGCTTGTGATAAAAAAGACGATGATGATATTATCATCACACCACCTCCAGCAACAACAAACCCGACAGTCAACGATTATGCAAAACTCGATGTTGGGAATTATTGGATTTATGAGCGTTACAATATAGACACCAATGGCATTGAAACCGCTTTAGGCGTTTTTGACAGTAGTTATGTTGAAAAGGATACAATCATTAATGGAAACAAGTATTCAGTGCTTATCATTCCTCAAATTTATAATAATACCCCTTCTCACTTTATAATACGTGATTCATCAGATTATATAGTAGATAATAATGGTGAAATACATTTTTCTTTGACTGATTTTAGTTCATTTCTTCAAGATCATTATTACGTCATTAATAACACTGACACGATGTATAGGCTCTTTCGCCAAATGAGAAATAAAGATAGTCTTGTCACTGTTCCTTCGGGAACCTATGAAACATATAATGCTTTGCAAAAAGTTGATTTCATAGGTCCTTATAATCAATTAAGGGATAAATACAGAAATAAATTATACGCCAAAAACATTGGAATCATTTACAATACCCAAACACAATACTCAGCTAACCCAAATTCACCCGTCCAAAAGCTAGTCAGGTATTACGTAAAATAACTGCAAAAGCGAATGAAATTAATTTCATTCGCTTTTTTTTTCGAACAACCTATTCCAATCCATCAACTTCAGAAATCCTTCAGAATTAAGGAATACTTTTGTAATATGAAGTTGCTGATTATCGAAGATGAAATTGAACTGTGCCAGACGATCTCTAATTTCCTTAAAAAAGAAATCGATGTGGTAATGACGGCTTTGAATAAAAAGGAAGCCAACGAAAAGATACTCTACAATCAATTTGACATCATTATTTTGGATATTGGTTTACCCGATGGCAATGGATTGGACATTCTGTCTTCGATCAAACAACACCAAGAGAAACCGTGTGTCATCATTGTTTCAGCGAAAAACTCATTAGACGATAAAGTAAAAGGGCTTGATTTAGGTGCTGACGATTACATCACCAAACCATTTCATCTAGCCGAATTAAACTCTAGAGTTAAAGCACTGGCTAGAAGAAAACTATTCCAATCGGAGGAGATTTTAACCTTTAATGAAATCTCCATTAACCTCTCAGAGAATCAAGCCTACATCAATGCCCAATTGTTGGAACTTACCAAAAAAGAGTTTGCGCTCCTCCTCTATTTTATTACCAATAAAAACAGGGTGTTAACCAAGGAGTCCATCGCAGAACATTTGTGGGGAGATCACATTGATTTCGTTGACAATTATGATTTCATTTATACCCACATCAAGAATTTAAGAAAGAAAATAGATCAACTCGGTGGAACTGATTATTTGAAAACAGTCCACGGAATTGGCTATAAATACTGCTAATCATGAAATTAATCACCAAAACCAATCGAAACTTCATAGCGGTATTGCTGCTCACATTGCCTATCTCCTTATTTGCATTGTACTTTACCCTGCAATTTTTGATTTATGACGAAGTAGATGAAAAGCTCAAGTTGGATGAGTTAAGAATTATTCAGCAATTGGAAAAAGGAGTCGACATTACTTCGATTGAACCCATCATTGAAGTATCTAAATTGAATCAGATAAAAACGGAACGAACCGTCATTCAAAACAAATACTTATTCGACCCCATAGAATCAGAAGAAGAACTATTTAGAGAAATAGAATCTTACCGAATCATCAATAACCAAGTATACCTTGTTAAAGTAAGGCAATCGATCATTGAAGGAAAAGACTTTTTATTGGCCACCATCTTTACTTTCACTCTAAATCTGATCCTTTTTGCTGTTCTTCTATTTTTCTACAATCAACGTTTTTCCAAACAATTGTGGAAACCCTTCTATGCTAATATCAATAAATTAAAGCTCTTCTCCATTTCTGATCCCGAACCATTGTTGCTTGAGGCATCCAACATTGATGAATTTGAAACACTCAAAAAATCAATTCAAGACATCACGCTGAAGGTTCAAAAGGATTATCAATCGCTAAAAGAGTTTACAGAAAATGCTTCTCATGAAATTCAGACTCCATTGGCCATTATTCTAATGACATTGGATGAAATTATTCAAGATGAGCCTTCTGCAGAGAATAACAAACGAATCTACACTTGTTACCAAGCCGCTCAGCGGCTTTCTAAACTAAATGAGAAATTACTGCTGTTGGCCAAGTTAGACAACAGTCAATTCACCGAAGTTAAAGTAATAAATTTCAATACATTAATTGATGAAAAACAAAATGAATTCGAAGCGTTTTCAGAGGCGAGTGACCTCCACATTTCTGTAACTTCAACAGGAACTTTTGAACTAAAAATGGACCATACTTTGGCCAATATACTAATAAACAACTTGTTGTCAAATGCCATAAAGCACAATTTAAAAGGGGGCAAAGTGGCTATTGCGATTGGAACCAACTCATTTAGCATTTCCAATTCCACTTCACTAATGTGCGATACCAATGAAATCTTAAATCGATTTAAAAAAGGCAATCAGAAATCTAATTCCTTGGGATTAGGATTGGCAATAGTAAATCGAATCGTTGAAACGAGTCAACTAAAAATGGATTTATTCTGCGATGGCGCTACTTTTTCAATTAAAATTTCAACACAATAATACTACAGACTTTCTTTAGAATTACAACCTACTTTTGATTCTTAAATAACTAAAAATAACTATTATGAAAAACACCATTGCAACAATTAGTCTTGTATTTGGATTGTCATTTACAGCCAATGCTCAAGATGTTCCATCTACAATTTCCACCTCTTTCTCTAAAAAATTCCCTGATGCCAAAGCAGTGAAATGGGAGAAAGAAAATGCTGAAGAGTGGGAAGCCGAATTTAGAATGGATGGTATAAATTATTCAGCCAACTATAGCGCCGATGGCAAATGGAAAGAAACAGAACAAAAAATATTGGTCAATGACTTACCAAAGCCCATCAAAAGCATGATCCTAACAAAATATAGTAGCTATAAGATAGATCAAGCAGAGATACTTGAAACTCCAGATTTTAAAGGATATGAAGTGGAGTTGGAAAATAAAGAACAAACAATAATACTATTGCTCGACAAATCAGGGAAAATAATCAAGGAAGAGATTGAAAAAGAAGAAGCTGATGATTAAAATTCAACAAAATACTTTTAAAAAATACCACGTGAATTGCGTGGTATTTTTTTTTGAACAAAAACTTCAAATAAAAATCAGAAACACCACATAGTTTTACGAAATAATCAAAGAACTATGTCTCTGAATTTTCGATTCTTCCTACTCCTTATTAGTTGTTTCACAAGCTTATCTGCTTCTGCACAAACCTCAAGCATTACTATTTCAGGAACCATTCTAGATAAAACAACATTAGAAAAATTGCCTTTCGTTTCTGTGGTAATCAATAAAGCAGTTGACTCTACTTTTCAATCGGGAACCATAACAGACATGAACGGTCGATTTACCTTCGAAAATGTACTTCCTGGCAACTACACTTTAACCACTTCCTATATCGGTTATTCCTCAAAATCCCAATCCCTATTCGTTGGAAATAAATCTGACTTCATTGACATTGGTGAAATTCTGTTGGAACCAAGCGCAACTAATTTGGAAGAAGTTGTGATACAAGGCAAAAGAGATGAAATTTCTTCTAAAATGGACAAAAAAGAATTCTACTTGGAAGACAATATTACTCAAAGTGGTGGATCTGCTATTCAGGCGATGGAAAGCTTACCAGGAATCACAATCGTGGATAGTAAAGTCAACTTAAGAGGAAGTAATCAAATTATAATTCTAATTGATGGCAAACAATCAGCTTTGACAGGATATGGAGGCCAATCAGGACTGGAGAATATTCCTTCCTCTTCCATCGAACGCATTGAGATTATCAATAACCCAACTTCTAAATACGATGCAAATGGAAATGCAGGTATCATAAATATCATTTTAAAGAAAGAAAATAAAGAAGGACTAAATGGAACATATAGTGCAATGGCTGGAGTTGGCTCGTTTTGGATTAGAAAAGAAAATCTACCATCCGTAAGAGATCAGTATCAGTTCACTCCAAAAATAAATCCATCTCTTTCGCTCAATTATAGAAAAAAGAAAATAAATGCTTTCGTCGTGATTGATAACCTGTATACCAAATCGTTATACAAAAACGAATTTGTGACAAGAACTTATGACGACGGAACCATCATTAATCAACAAACGAAACGAAACCGAACTACTAATTTCTTTACATCTACTCTTGGCCTAGATTGGTACCTCAATGAATCTAACCAGATCACGGTTTCAGCCATGATTGGAATAGAACACATTCTTGACACAGGTGACCAGCCATTTTTTAATGCCAATAATGAACGTTTGAGGTTATGGCAATTTGTGGAAGATGAAATTAAAACAACAATAATGGGAAAAGTGGTTTACAGCCATCAATTCGAATTGCCTGGTAGAACTTTAAATTCTAGCTTTAATTACACTTTTCATCGAGAAAACGAACAATATACTTTTCAAAACACATTACCAAATTATACAGGTGAAGAAGCTTTTAAACTGCTATCGGATGAAAAAGTAGGCGATTTGAGTATCGACTACACCGAACCTTTAAAGTATGGAAAATTAGAAACAGGAGTAAAACTAAGAGTCAGAACTATTCCAACAAATATGCAGTTTTTTCCAAGCGCTAATTCTCCATTGGATTCTAATGCAGGTGGAAAAGCTACCTATTCAGAGATCATTCCTGCGATTTATGGCAATTACTTGGTCGAGAGAAATAAATGGGATGCCGAATTGGGAGTGCGATTGGAGTATGTTCAATTGAATTACAATGTAGATCCAAATCATAATACATACAAAAGTGACGGATACGATTACTTTCAGCCCTTCCCTAGCTTAAGATTGGGTTATAAAGTCAACTCAAATAACAAACTATCTATTTTTTACAACCGCCGGATAGACCGTCCAAATGAAGTGGATATTAGAATCTTTCCGAAATATGATGACGCTGAAATTATCAAAGTTGGAAATCCATCTTTAAGACCACAGTATACCAACTCAATAGAGTTAGGATCTAAAAAATCGATGAAAAATGGGTATTGGTACAATTCATTATATAGCAGATTTTCAGAGGGTACAATCACAAGAATCTCTTCTACCGTTGCTGGAAGTAATTTGATTTATGCGGTGTTTCAAAATGCCGGAAAAAGCAACAATACAGGAATTGAATCTGTCTTCGCACATGATCTTTCAAAAGTCATTTCATACAACTTAGGAATAAACATCTATTACAATACAATTGAAGCCTTTACGGTCAATAACATCTATCCACAACCATCTACTTACACTTCCTCCAAGCAGACTATTTACTCGGGAAATGCCAAACTGAATACCACATTTCATCTTAAAAATAATCTAGATATAAATATGTCGGCGATTTACTTAGCTCCAGACATTATTCCTCAAGGTAAAGTTGGTGAACGGTTTACTTTAAATCTTGGTTTAAAGAAATCACTAAATGATGGAAAAGTAGAACTATTCATCAATGCTTCTGACGTTTTAAATACTAGTATCATTCGTAAAAATATTCAGGGCGATGGATTCAGGTACAGCAGCATAGACTATAAAGAATCTCAAGTTATCCGAGTGGGATACAAACAAAAATTTTAATCTAATTAAACTAATAAAATGGCATTAAAAGACGAATTAAGATCACAAGGCAATTTCCTATTTAAAAACAGAAGCTACCTCCCTGTTTTGATTATAGTAGCAGGAATCAGTGTGTTTGTAGACACCAAACTCAATTCCGTAAATGAACCATGGATGGCCTATTATGATGTGGCATGTGTTCTAGTTGGATTTTTTGGTTTGCTCATCAGAATCTTGGCAGTGGGCTACTCTTCTGATAATACTTCTGGTAGGAACACTTCTGCAGGACAAATTGCCGATGACATTAACGCCACCGGACTGTATTCCATTTGCAGACATCCATTGTATGTAGGCAACTTTTTTATGTGGTTAGGAATCGCCATGTTCACCTTAAACTTTTGGTTTTTGATTGCATTTACTTTCTTGTATTGGTTGTACTACGAGCGAATTATATTCGCAGAAGAGAGCTTTTTGATTGATAAATATGGAACAAAATACACTGATTATGCAGTGACAGTTCCTGCATTCATTCCTGAATTGAGCAAATGGAAAAAACCACAAAACAAATTCAGTTGGGTAAAAATTATTAGACAAGAGAAAACTGGTATTCTCAACCTGTTCCTAATGGTCTATATTTTTAAATCTCTTGGAGAGTTTTTGACTGATGGTCAATACTACAACCTTCAATCTTATTGGTTTTGGGGTTTAGTCGTTGGAATTGTTTGGTATGTTATCATCAAATTGATTCAAAAAAATACTTCGCTTTTAAAAACAGACCGTTAAACACTATTAAGATGGAGAATCCAGTCCCTACTCTCAATAAAGTCGCTCAAGTGACTTTACTGTTTTGGATCATGAAAATAGTTGCTACAACACTTGGTGAAACATTAGGTGACTACCTTTCAATGACGTTAAATCTGGGTTATTTGATTGGCTTTGGAATCACTTTGGCACTATTTATCATTTTGTTATTCATTCAGTTGAGCGCCAAAGTATATTCTCCAATGAAATATTGGTTAGTCATCGTTTCTACAACTACCTTGGGTACAGAAATATCAGATTTAATGGACAGAACCTTCAATTTAGGCTATACCTATGGAAGTATTCTTCTATTTTTAGCATTGATATTTACGCTTGCGTTATGGTATAAAAAATACCATTCATTATCGGTCTATCCGATACACTCCAAGTCTAAAGAGCTCTACTTTTGGATGGCAGTTTTGTTTTCAAATAGTTTAGGAACTGCTTTTGGCGATTTCATTACGGATAGTTTAAACTTTTCCTATTTACAAGGCGCAGGGATTACTTCATTTATCATTTTAATTGTCGTAATCCTGCATTGGAAATCCAGTATCAATCCAATCCTACTTTTCTGGATCGCCTTTATATTTACTCGACCGTTTGGGGCCACATTTGGCGATTTTTTAACAAAACCCATCTCAAATGGAGGTTTAGATTTAGGAACCTTAGCAGCATCCTCAGTTTCGTTAACTCTAATGGGAATACTTATCTACCTTTCTTATAAAAAACAACATAACAAAATAGTGACCTAAGAAAGTGGCCTATTTTAATTTCATCAGATTTTATTACTTTTAGTGCATTCTGAAAACCAATATGTCTGAAATCCATCCCATACAAATACGTCCACGTTTTAAAGTAAGGACCTCCAAAAGTCAAGCTGAAATTGAAGCTTTGATCAATGACTTTTTAAAAACAGAAGAATGTATTTGTAAAGGGAAAATTAATCACGGATTTGGAACCATTACTATACCAAAGGCTGACCAACATTATTGGTCGCCACAATTGGTTATTTCTATTGAAGAAACCCCTGATGGAACCGAAATGAGAGGACTTTATGGCCCAAAACCATCTATTTGGACGATGTTCGTTTTCTTTTATGCCACTATTGGCTTTTCGATAATAATAATCGCCATCATTGGCTTTACCAATATCACATTAGATAAATCTGCACAAATTTTGTGGCTGGCTCCTATTTTGATTCTCGTATTTTTGTCGTTGTACTTCACCTCTCATTTTGGTCAGAAAAAAGGACATGATCAATTGATAACATTACACAATTTCATTGAAAAAAGTACAGGATTTACTATTGATGATCACATTTAAAACATCAACATTCAAAATGTCATCCAACAATCAACAAATAGAATCTCTTCAACACCTTTTTAGAGGACCAAATTTTAAAGAAAAACTGATTGAATCTGCCAATAAAGACATCAATCAATTTAAGCGGTTATTTGAAATGTGTACAAAAAATACAGACCAAATTGCTTGGAGAGCTGCATGGGTATTAAGGGGTTGTTTAAAAAAAAATGATGAACGCCTGAAATCACATTTACACCAAATAATAAATGCAATAGAAGAAAAAGAAGACGGACATCAACGAGAATTGATCAAAATTTTTGAGGTATATGATTTGGATGAAGATTACGAAGGTTACCTATTTGACATTTGTGCCAATATCTGGGAAGATCTTGAGAAGATTCCTTCAACTCGAATTACCGCGATGAAATTTATGATGAGAGTCGCAGAAAAGTATCCTGAGATTAAAAGCGATATTAAATTATTGACCTCCGAAGAATACATTGAATCTTTAAGTCCGGGAATAAAGCGTTCTTTATTGAAATCAATCCACTAAATCGGCAATCATTACCAATCCATGAATGTCTAACAATTTGATTTTCTTACCTTCTAAACCAATCAATTTATTCTTTTTGAAGTCTGCCAATAAACGTATCACAGCTTCAGTTGCTGTTCCTACCATATTGGCTATTTCCTCTCTTGAAAGCTGAACGTCAATACAATCATCTCTATCCAAACCAAACGTTTCTTTCAACCACAACAACATTTCTGCTAATCGCTGCTTAGTGGTTTTCTGAGCCATATTGGTAATCAATTTAGAAGCATTGTCCCAGTTTTTAGCAGTTAACTCTAACATCTTCAAACTAAACTCTGGTTCTTGTTTGATGATTTCAAAGAAATGACTTGCTGGTACAAAACAGATGGAACAATCTTCTAATGCGATTGCTGTTGCTCCCAATGCTCGTTTACTCAACATTGAATTGTATCCTAAAACGTCCCCGGCAGTAGCAAAACGAACAATTTGTTCTTTACCACTCTGCCCCAATCGACTCAATTTTACTTTGCCTTTGTTAACGCAGAAAAGTCCTTTTGAAAAACTCCCCTCTCTAAAGATCGCTTCCCCTTTAGAATAAAAATCACAGCCTTTTTCTCGATCTAGCTTAGTCAGTTGGTCACTGTTTAGAGTACAAAAAACAGACTTCGGTCTAGCAGCACATTTTTGGCAACTCGGAACCTCTATTTTTTCTTTCATAACAGTAGTAATTGATACCTGACAAATATCATACTTTTGAGTTGATTTAAAAAGGAATTTTGCGCCATTAAAGGTGTTTAGAAAGATTATAAATAAACATGACTACTTGCTATCATTGTGGGGATCCTTGCAAAGAGGAAATTATAAAACTTGAAGACAAATCGTTCTGTTGCCAGGGTTGTCAAACTGTTTATGAAATACTAAACAGCAATGACTTATGCGACTATTACAAATTGGAGCAAATGCCAGGAATATCTCCAAAAGTCCAAAAGCAAAACAAATATGCTTACCTCGAAAACGAAGAAATCCAAGAACAGCTTTTAGACTATAAAGACGACTCCATCAGTCGGACACATTTATACTTGCCGCAAATCCATTGCAGCTCCTGCTTGTGGTTATTAGAAAACTTATACCGATTGCAGCCCGCAGTGCAGCAAAGTCGTGTAAACTTCCTTAAGAAAGAAGTTACGGTGACCTACTCTAACATAGATTTTTCACTGCGCCAGTTGGTGGAATTATTGTCTAGTTTAGGTTACGAACCAGAAATTAACCTTGACCGTATTGACCAACCAAAGAAGAAAGCCATCAGTAGAAAACTAATTTATCAAGTTGGTTTGGCAGGCTTTGCATTTGGAAACATCATGTTGTTGAGTTTGCCGGAATATTTTGGGCTAGATTTAGAAAGCTATGAAGAATTTGCGATATGGTTTGGTTACTTAAATTTACTCATCGCTACACCGGTCGCTTTTTACAGTGGTTGGGACTATTTCAAATCGGCATGGATTAGTTTAAAAAGCAAACGACTCAACATTGACGTTCCCATCGCGCTTGGAATATTGGTATTATACATCAGGAGTCTTTACGAAGTAGTTTCTCAAACTGGATCAGGCTATTTTGATTCCCTTTGTGGTTTATTGTTCTTCTTATTATTGGGACGTATTTTTCAAGAGAAAACCTATCACCGTCTGTCATTTGAGCGAGACTATAAAGCCTACTTCCCTATTTCGGTAGTACGAATTAAAGACAATGAAGAGAAATCCATTCCAGTCAACGAAATTCAAAAAGGAGATCGGATTCTGATTCACAACGGAGAATTGATTCCTGTGGATGGGATTCTAATTCGTGGAGACGCACAAATAGACAACAGTTTTGCTACTGGGGAATCTAAACCAATTAATAAAGAATCGGGTGACCGAATTTATGCCGGTGGACGACAACAAGGAGAAGCCATAGAAATTGAAGCACTTCGCCCACTTTCTCAAAGTAAATTGACAAGCTTGTGGAACGACCAAGTGGAACAAGATAAAACCCACAATCATTTCTCTGAAATAACGGACAAAATCAGCCAATGGTTTACACCGATTATTTTGATAGTGGCCATTGTATCAGGTATTTTTCAATGGGCCAATGGAATGCATGCGGTTATTCAAGTGGTTTCTGCAGTTTTGATTGTCGCTTGCCCTTGCGCTTTGGCATTGGCGGCTCCTTTCACATTTGGCCACACCACCAGATGGTTGGGTCGACACAATTGTTATTTGAGAGAATCGGCTGTGGTAGAAGATATCGCTAATCTCAACCACATTGTGTTTGATAAGACCGGGACTTTAACTTATAGCAATAACCAAACAGTTCATTACAATGGGAATCCATTAACAGGAGTCCAACAAAATGATGTACATACCATTTTGAGGCAATCAAACCATCCCTTAAGTCGATTGATTTTTAATTCCATCCAACAAGAAAATTGGTCAACTATAAGTGAATTTGAAGAAATTCCTGCCAAAGGATTGACGGCAAAGGTTGGAAAAAAACGATATAAAATAGGCTCTCCGAATTGGATTGGAATGGACATAAAAAACACCAACGATTCTGTAGTAGCTATTTCTATTGACGAAATCCCAATTGGCTATTATACTATTTATAACGAGTATCGTGACGGATTAGACGCAATGTTAGCCAAGCTGAGTATTTCCTATGGTTTATCTTTGATTTCAGGTGATAATGACGGTCAAAAAGAGCGATTGATTTCTATGTTCCCAAAAGGAAGTGACCTGATTTTTAAACAGAGTCCAAAAGAAAAAATGGATTACATCGAACAGCTACAAACACTGAACTTAAAGGTGATGATGGTGGGCGACGGACTAAACGATGCTGGAGCTTTAAAGAAAAGCGATGTAGGCGTGGCGTTAGCCGAAGATGTCAATGCCTTCTCCCCTGCTTGTGACCTTATTCTCTCTGCAGATGCTTTCAATCAGTTGGACCAAATTTTAGCCTTTGCGAAAAGTGCCAAACGAATAGTGATTGCAAGTTTCATCATTTCATTCTTGTACAACATCGTTGGATTGAGCTTTGCAGTTCAAGGATTATTGTCGCCTGTGACTGCTGCTATTTTGATGCCCATTAGTTCTATTTCAGTGGTGGGATTCTCTACCATTGCGGTTTGGATTGCGAGTAGAAAGGTGAAATGAAGAAAAGATAAATTCCATTTTACAGCGATCTTATTAAATAGTAACCTTTGCTATCATTGGTAAATAGTGTTTAGGTCTTTCATATCAACTGAAGTTTGTCGGCTATCTTACAAACAATAAATACGTACAGGTTTACAATTACTTTTACACTTATATTTACGCCACTAATCAAAAAAATGAAAGCCATGAAGACTTATAAATTTGCATTAATCTTTGCACTTATCATCAGTTCATTTATTGCGTGTAGTGATGAGGAAGAAAATACCCCAGTTGGAACTGACGGTAATGGAAATGTAGTCACCAAAGTAGATGATGGAACTATAGAAGCAACGGATTCGGCTAACTTTAGATTGCTATTGACTGATAGTACCTCTAAGAGATGGACAACTAGTTTATTCACTCTATCTGGATCAACTACATACACCGATTGTAGATTAGATGATATCATGGTATTGTTTTCTGATGGAACTTATGATTATAACGGAGGACAGCTTTGTGGAGCAGAAGATAACATGACTAACAGAACTGGTTCATGGGAATTAGACTACAGCAATAAGAAAATCTATTTTGATAAAGGCACTTCTGAAGAATATGAGGCTGAAGTTATTGGTTTAACCGAAAACGAACTAAGACTAAAAGGTTCCTATATGGTTATGGAAGTAAGAGGATTGTACAAATCTAATTAATGAAGCATATTTTAATAGCCTCATTATTTTCGTTTTATTTAGTCACAACTTCTGCCACTCAATTATCCGATCTAGAAGAACCTACTAATGAGTTTTTTAATAAGTATGTATCGTCAGGTTTAGTTGACTATAATCGTCTTGCACACAATTCAACTGAGCTAGATCAATTGATTCAGTTGTACGGAATGGAGGAATTTAGTTCTGGCAGCAGCGATGACCGAAAAGCATTTTACATCAATGCATATAATTTACTTGTAATAAATGGCTTGGTCGCTTCCTATCCTGCGCAATCTCCACAGGTAATTCCAGGATTTTTTACGGCAAAAAAGCATGTTTTACTTGGTGAACAAATCAGCTTAAATGCAATAGAGAAAGAAAAACTATTCCCTTCCAAAGATCCAAGACTACACTTTGTTCTGGTTTGTGGAGCCAACGGATGTCCACCTCTGGCTAACTTCGCCTACACTTCAAATAGTTTGGATAGTTTGATGGAATTCCAAACTAGAGTCGCATTAAACAATTCTGATTTTATTCGATACAATGAATCCCTTGGCGAGATTCAACTCTCCCAAATCTTTAAATGGTATTCAGCTGATTTTTTAACAGTTTCTCCAACTCTTGTTAGCTATCTCAACAAATACCGAACAATTGAAATCCAAAAGTCTTCAACAGTAAAATACTATGAATACGATTGGAGTATTAATGCACTTGCCCCATATGCAACTAATACAACATCTGATACTTTAAAACGAAAAAGTAACCTACAACTGTTTACTCCATCTGCCCTATTCTCCTGGGGAGAATATGAGATAAACCTGTTCAACAGTGTTTATCATCAAAATGAAATTAGAGGCAAGGATGGATCGTTGATCGATTTGAATCAATCTCAAACATTCTTTAATTCACTTATACAGCTCACTACAGGGCTACCCAATACTAGTCGAATAAATGTTGGGATAGATGTAAACCTTACCTCTGCTAGATATGGTGCAGACGATGAAACTCCATTGGACTTTTTCAATAAGACGACAAGCACAAACAATAAAACGCTCATTTCATCTATTGGACCTCGAATTAAATTTGTTCCATTTAAAAAGATTTCTCGATTGTCGGTTCAATCTACTTTCCTAATTCCTGTGGCTAGTAATTTAGAATCCCCGTTTTTCATAGCACATGACCGTTACACTTCTTTTACCCAAGTATTTTTCGACCAGTCCGTCGGTGAAAAATTTCAACTGTTTCTAGAAGCTGACTTATTGTATCGTTTCAATCGAAATAGTTTAAACAAAAATGACTTTTTTAGAACGCCACTTAGTGGATTCTTTAGTTATTTCCCGACCTCAAAAGCGACTATTTATGCTTTTTCTCAGTATTCTCCAAGATTCGAAAACAGTGTAAAAAATAATCGTGAAGAACTTGACTTATCGCAGTGGTTCCTACAATTGGGTATAGGAGCTAAATATCAGCTCACTCCTAAATTAGGCATAGAGGTTTCTTATGCTGATTTTATTAATTCGTCCAATGATGGTGCAGGTTATTCAGTGAACTTCGGTGTGAGATATATTCATAGATAAGAAATGTAAATCCTGAAATTCGTTGCAAAAATTCTTTACCAGTATTTAGAACTGATAAAGAATACCAAGTTAACAAGTATATGCAAAAGCAATTGAAGCAGGTTTAAGCTATTGTTCTACAATATTCAATTAATAGTAACGTTTTTTAATAAATAAACTATTGACTAACATTTAGTAATTTTGAACCATGTCTGGAATGCGATTGCCCTCATTTTTTAAAAGTAAAGCCGCGAAACAATTCGAGTTTACTCCTCGTTATTACAACGAAGCAAAGGAAGCGATGGAGGACCGAAAAGCGCGCATTAAATCTGAATTAAACCGGGAAGGCAATACAGCCAACTATAGTAGCGACCATTTAAGAGGGAGCTTAAAACAACAATGGAAAAGCAATAAAAACACTTCCAATTTCTCAAAAAAATCGAACACTCGAATTTTAATCATTTTGGTAGCCTTGATTAGCTTGGCTTATGTGGTGTTAAAGTAAGTTACTACCTCCAATAAAATATAAGAATTCTGCCAATTAATGCCTTTCGAATTTTGTACTTTTGCGCAGCGATAAACAATACAAACCATTCGATTTCATTCCATGTCAGACATCATTCAACTTCTTCCAGATTCAGTTGCCAACCAAATTGCAGCAGGTGAAGTTGTTCAACGTCCTGCCTCCGCAGTAAAAGAGCTTTTAGAGAATGCCATTGATGCAGGCGCTACCGACATTTGTCTGATAACAAAGAACGCCGGAAAAACCCTAATTCAAGTCATAGACAATGGGAAAGGAATGAGTGCTACTGATGCTAGATTGGCTTTCGAACGACATGCCACTTCCAAAATTAAGACTGCTGACGATCTTTTTGCCTTAAGAACCATGGGATTTCGAGGCGAAGCATTGGCTTCAATTGCCGCCATCAGTCAGGTTGAATTAAAGACAAAACAAGACGATCAGGACTTAGGTACCTGCATTGTGATAGAAGGCAGTGTAGTAGATGCGCAAGAACCTTGCACTACTCAATCTGGCAGCAATTTAAGTATCAAAAATTTATTTTTTAACGTTCCTGCACGACGTAATTTCCTAAAAAGCAATCCAGTAGAAACAAAACACATCATTGAAGAGTTTTACCGTGTGGCAATGGTGCACCCTGAAACTTCTTTTAAATTTCATTCTGATGGAAGCGAATTGTTTCATTTGCCAAAAGGTAGTTTTAGACAACGGATTGTCAGTATTTTTGGAGACAAATACAACCAGCGATTGGTTCCAGTAGAAGAAACTACTGACATTGTAAGCATCAGTGGTTTTGTTGGGAAACCAGAATATGCCAAGAAGACCAGAGGAGAACAATACTTCTTTGTAAATGACCGATTCATTAAAAGTCCATATCTGAACCATGCCATACAAGCCGCATTTGATGAACTAGTTACTAAAGATCAACACCCCTCCTATTTTTTGAAATTAGAAATTGATCCTGCAAGGATTGACATCAATATACATCCCACAAAAACAGAGATTAAGTTTGAAGATGAACGCTCTATTTATGCCATTATAAGAACTTCGGTTAAACAGGCATTGGGAAAATACAACATTGCGCCAAGCTTAGATTTTGAGCAAGAAACGAGCTTTAATGCTTCTTTGCGTGTTCCAGATCAGATTAAAGTTCCCACCATAGAGGTGAATCCGAATTTCAACCCTTTTGAGAACAACCAAAAACCACCTCGCCCATCAACTGGAAGCGACAGTTTTAGTGCGCAACGACAGCGAGTAGATACCAATTGGCAACAATTATACAGTCAAGCTGAATTTGAAAAAGAATCGACTACTAATGTTATTGAGCCTGAACCCGTAAGTCAAATCATAACTGCAAATTGGGACGACAAACCCACTCAGCATGCACACAAAATGGTGCAATTGCATCAGCGATACATTATGACCCAAATTAAGTCGGGAGCCGTAATTATCGATCAACAGCGGGCACATGAACGAATTTTGTACGAACGTTTCATCAAAGCATTAAACGAAAAGAAACATGCTAGTCAGCGATTGTTATTTCCTGAAACGATTGAGTTTTCAGCAGATGATTACGCTATGATGATGGGCATAGTAGACGAAATTAATCAGTTGGGATTTGAAATCAATGAATTTGGAAAGAATACCTTTGTAATCAATGCAGTGCCAGTAGAATTGACAGAAAATAACTTGAAAGGATTATTGGAAAAACTACTCGATCAATTTAAATTGAACAGTGACGATTTGAGATTAGACAAACGTGAAAGTTTGGCCAGGTCGTTGGCCCACAACACAGCTATTAAAAGAGGTAAATTGTTGCATGAAGATGAAATGCAGAACTTAATCGACGAATTATTTTCTTGTGAAATGCCCAATAATTTACCCAATGGAAAACCAATCGTTATTACTTATGGTATTGACGAATTAGATAAACGATTTCAACGCACATGAATTTTAACAGACAATCATTTTTAAGTAATATTCCTGAAGTAGTTAAAAATCTACTGATCATCAATGTAATCATGCTTTTGGCTACGATGGTGTTGGAAAGTCAAGGTGTTAACCTGACCAGTATTTTAGGAATTCATCATTTTTCTAGCCCTGAATTTCAGCCCTATCAATTGGTGACGTACATGTTTATGCACGGTAACTTTATGCACCTATTTTTCAATATGTTCGCCTTGTACATGTTTGGAAAAGTATTGGAAACTGTATGGGGGCCAAAACGGTTCTTACTCTATTATATGGTAACAGGAGTCGGTGCAGCCATCATTAATATGATTGTGCAAACTTTTGCTTTAAATGGACTGGAAGAAGCCGTAAATTATTATGTCTTAAACCCTACTCCATCTAACTTTGAGTTATTCCTAGATGATCATGGTGGTGGAGGAAACTACATGCAATTCATTGCAGAATTTACTCAAAACGCACAAAACTCAGAATACATAGAAGCGACCATTTCAAAAGCCAAACAAATATTGGTAATGACCAGAGATATTCCAACAGTTGGTGCTTCGGGTTCTGTTTTTGGAATCCTCTTGGCTTTCGGAATGTTATTCCCAAATACTCAATTGATGCTGTTGATTCCACCTATTCCGATCAAAGCTAAATACTTTGTAATCATCTATGGAGCCATTGAATTGTATTCAGGAATTAGTAACAACCCAGGTGATAATGTGGCTCACTTTGCGCATTTGGGCGGAATGCTATTTGGTTATTTTTTGATTATCTATTGGAAGAAAGACACCAATCAATTCTATTAGAAACATGAATAAATTTTCATTTCAACAAGTGTTGAAGGGCTATCAAGATGGAGATGCAGCTACTCGATTGATTTACATCAACGGAGCTGTATTTATAGCGCTAAAAATTATTTTAGTGACATTGTGGCTATTTGCTATAAAAGGTGGAGATGCCAATGATTGGATCATGGATTTCATGGCTGTTCCAACCTATGTTGATAAGCTAATAATGCGCCCTTGGACTTTATTCACTTATATGTTCACTCATACAGGTTTCCTTCATCTAATCTTCAACATGATTGCGCTGTATTTTGGGGGTCAATTGTTCAGCCAATTTCTAGGTCAGAAAAAAGTGTGGAGTGTATACATCAATGGTGGATTTGCTGGAGCAATTTTGTACATTATTGCCTACAATTTATTCCCTGTGTTTGGAGAAGTCATTCCCGTATCAAAAGCGATAGGAGCTTCTGCTTCTATCATGGCCATCCTTGCAGCTGTAGCGACCTACGTACCCAATATGGAGGTTAGAATGTTCTTCTTGGGCAATATTAAACTGAAATGGATTGTCATTTTTCTATTTGTTGTAGATGTACTGAGTATCAGTCAAAGTAACAGTGGAGGACACATTTCTCACATCGGAGGTGCTCTTTATGGCTACTTCTTTGCTTTACAGTTGAAGAAAGGAAGAGATATCAGCGCATGGATTTGGCCGATTCAACGGTTTTTCAAGAAACTATTTAGTTTCGAAAAAAAGTCGAAAATAAAGGTCACTCACCGCTCTGGTGTCCCAAAATCTGACTACCAATATAATGCAAGTAAGAAGCAGGAACAAGAAAAAGTAGATGCTATATTGGATAAGATTTCAAAATCCGGATACGACAGTTTAACCAAAGAAGAGAAAAACTTTTTATTTAGCCAGAGTAAATAATGAAATTCAATCCATTCCGATTTCCGTATTCTAGAGTTATTTACGGTGTAGTTTTATTTATTTTAGGTTGTGTATTTGCACTATTGCCAATGATTCCATTGGGTTATGTTTTTCTATTTGCCTCCTTTTTTCTCTTAGCCAAAAAGATTCCAATTTTCAATAAAGTCATTGTCTACTTTAAAAAGAAAGATAAAAAGGGCCGCTTGATAAAAGTTGAAAAAAAGATCAATCATTTCTTTGGGGAGGAGTAACAATCAATTTATTTTCTTGACATTATTCTGAAAACACTTTAATTTATCTAAATTAGTTTACTCCTTTATATGAAAAAAATCAAATTATAGCTAGAATTTTCAATCCCCTCCTATTTATTATTGTCTTCATGCTTTTTACCGTAATCGGAACATTGAGTCATGAATTAGGTCATATTGTTGTGGCTGAAATTTTGGGTTATGAAACTACCTTGCATTTTAGTTCGATGAATTGGGATTCTAAATTGCTATATTCTTCTCAACATGATTTGTTCATTTTGATTGGAGGTCCCTTTCAAACTATGCTTACTGGATGTTTAGGTTTATCAATACTATTGATGCGGAGAAATCGAATTAAATTCGAGCTCATTGACTGGATAGCTATATTTCTCTCTTTGTTCTGGTTGCGACCGGTTTTTAATTTTATAGTATATTTTAGTAGTGCTCTTGTTTTTCAGAATGGAAGTTACTTTGGTGGAGATGAACTCAAAATTGCTCTCCTATTGGATGTTTGGGAAGGAACTTTTACAGTTCTATTTAGCGTCTTGGGAGCTCTTATCTCAATATATTTATTGTTTAATATAGTTCCAAAAAAGTATCAATTGACTTTTTTACTGAGCGGAATACTAGGAGGTATATGCGGTTTTTTAATTTGGTTCAAATGCCTTGGTCCAATATTATTACCTTGAATCAATTTTCCTTCCATTTTTATGATGGAACATTCAAATTAGGTCTTTCCAAATATTATTTTAAAATCTTGGTAGTAAATAATTTAATGTAGCAACAACAATTTCTTATTCAAAAGGATAATTATTTTTATGAATAGAAACGAAGGAAACAGCCTTAGTTTTCAATTCTGAATACATACATTTACCAACTTTTAACAAAACACAAAGAGTTTTTCAATCGTAATTATGGCATTAAAAGACGAATTAAGATCACAAGGAAATTTCCTATTTAGGTATCGAAGTTACCTACCAGTTATTATCATTGTTGCAGGTTTGACTGTTTTTGTTCAAACACAATTAACTACAGAGGCGCCTAGCTGGATCAACTATTTTAATATTAGTTGTTTTGCAGTTAGTGCATTGGGGTTAATTATTCGAATTATTGCAGTAGGATATTCTGCCGACAATACTTCTGGTAGAAATACTTCTCAAGGTCAAATTGCCGATGAAATAAATGCGACTGGCCTCTACTCTATTTGTCGTCATCCATTGTATGTAGGCAACTATTTCATGTGGTTGGGAATTGCAATGTTGACATTAAACTTTTGGTTTATTATCGCCTTCACTTTATTGTATTGGTTGTACTATGAGCGTATTATTTTCGCTGAAGAATCCTACTTAATTGATAAATACGGTGACAAATACACCAACTATTCTGCAAACATACCTGCATTTGTTCCTACTTTTTCAAAATGGAAAACACCTAGTAATTCCTTTAGTTTCATAAAAATTATTAGACAAGAGAAAGCAGGAATTCTATACCTATTTCTAATGTTTTATGTGTTCAATTCCATTTCTAGCTATCTCTTAACTGAGCAACCTTGCTTCACAGATTGTTATTGGTTTTGGGGGTTAGTTTTGGGAATTCTATGGTATATTGTTGTCAAAACAATCCAGAAAACGACTACTTTGTTGAAAGAAGACAGAAAATAGGTCACTTCTAACTTTTATACTCTAACGAAATATTTTTAACAGTTTGGAATTTCAATTTCCGATCAATTCGAATAATTCCATTGTATTTATTTGGCTGCATCCATTCAATCGGTTTATCTTTGCGGCATGAAAAGTATCCACAGTGCTGATTTTAAAATTGGCCTTTTAGGCGGTGGCCAATTGGGCAGAATGATGTTGCAAAAAGCCTACGACTACAACTTGTTTATATCGGTTTTAGATCCAACGGCTCAAGCTCCTTGTCACCAATTGGCGAATGAATTTGTGATTGGTAATTTTAAAGACTATGATACTGTATACAATTTCGGTTTAGATAAAGATGTGATTACCATTGAATTCGAAGATGTTAATTCTGATGCATTAGCTGATTTAGAAGCGAAAGGCATTAAAGTCTTTCCACAACCCAAAGCACTTAAAATAATTCAAGACAAGGGATTACAAAAGGAATTCTTTACCAATATTGGTGTTCCTACTTCCCCTTATTTTGTAGTAGCCAATAAAGCTGAAATGGTTCAGAAGGCCACTCAGTTTCCTTTCTTCCAGAAATTAAGAACCTCAGGATATGATGGATATGGTGTAAAAAAGATCAATTCTAAGGAAGACATCGAAAACGCGATGGAAGGCCCTTCTATGTGCGAAGTAGCTGTTCCGATGGACAAAGAATTATCGGTTATTGTAGCAAGAAACGAAAGCGGAGAAGTTAAAAACTTCCCTGTAGTAGAATTGGAATTCAATCATGAGGCCAATATGGTGGAATACCTCTTCGCTCCTGCCAATATATCACCTTCTATAGAACAACAAGCACAGGAGTTGGCTCAGAAAATAATCATAGAATTAGACATGGTTGGTTTATTGGCTGTAGAATTTTTCTTGAGCACTTCAGGTGAATTATTGGTTAACGAAATAGCTCCTCGCCCGCACAACAGCGGACACCAAAGCATTGAAGGCAATTACACTTCTCAATTTGATCAGCACATTCGCTCTATCCTGAATCTTCCATTGGGAGACACTGCTGCGGTTAAGCCATCAGTTATGGTTAACTTATTAGGAGAGAAAGGATTTGAGGGCGCTGCCAAATATGAAGGAGTAAATGAAGTGATGGCTATGAAAGGTGTCAACATTCATTTATATGGAAAAGCGACCACCAAAAGTTTCCGTAAAATGGGCCACGTTACCATCGTAGCTGAAACATTGGCTGAGGCCAAAACAATTGCCAAAAAAGTAAAAGAAACCATCAAAATAAAAGCAGTATGAAAGCAGTAGTAGGAATTATAATGGGAAGTAGCTCAGATTTAAAAGTAATGAATCAGGCTGCAGAAGTATTGAAAGAATTGGGCGTAAGCTATGAAATCTCTATTGTTTCTGCTCACCGAACTCCTGAACTCATGTTTGATTATGCGAAAAGTGCTTTAAATAAAGGTATTAAAGTAATTATTGCCGGTGCCGGTGGCGCTGCTCATTTACCTGGAATGGTGGCTTCATTGACTCCACTTCCCGTTATTGGTGTTCCAGTTAAATCGAGTAATTCTATTGATGGTTGGGATTCTATATTGTCTATTTTGCAAATGCCTGGTGGTGTTCCTGTAGCAACTGTAGCATTGGATGGCGCCAAAAATGCAGGGATTCTTGCTGCTCAAATCATCGCAACTTTTGATGATCAAATACTTAGAAACTTACAGAGCTATAAAGAAAGCTTAAAAACAAAAGTGGATCAAATGAATAAAGATATTAAATCCTAAGGCATTGCATTCTCAGGGTATCTCGCATTGATAGTGCGATAGAATGCATAGATTTTTTGCAAGTCTTTCTCCATGTCTCCTGTTGGGTAGAATAACGGACCAATTCCTGCAATTTTCTTTTTGTAATCCAAATACCCTAAGGCAATTGGCACTTTGGCTCCATTGGCGACGTGATAAAATCCTTTTCTGAATTCTTTCACTAAACTTCGAGTTCCCTCTGCAGGAATCATCGTCACTAAATCTTTGTGTTCTTCAAACAAGTCGATAAGGGCTTGCACTTTATTTCCTTTAGCTTTTGATCGGTCCACAGGAATGGCACCCATTCCCTTTAAAATCGCACCTAAAGGAAATACAAAATAATCATTCTTGATTAAAAACTTCACCTTAATATTTAGGATATACAAGGCACATCTGGCATATAAAAAATCCCAATTACTAGTGTGTGGTGATGCTATGAGTACACATCGCTTCACCTCTGGGGTATCATTTACAGCTGTTTTCCATCCGGTGATCCAAAAAATAAATTGAGAGAGTAATCGCATGAAGCAAATATAATAGTTGGAATCTTAATTATCGTGTATAATTAATTGTTTTTTAATCTAAGTGCGACTTAGCTTCTCTAAAAAGATTTGTACTTTAGAATTTTAGAATTTATTAACTTTTACGAATGGTTAAAACACTACTCGCTAGTTTATTATCTTTCATCACTATACATGTAAGTGCTCAACTGAATGAGTCGATCGGTGGTAGAGCTGCTGCCATGGGCGGTGCATCCATCAACCAAGCCGACCTCTGGTCAGTAGAGAACAATATGGGGGCAATTGCATTTTACAACAAAACTTCTGTTGGGGCATACTACTCCAATTCCTTCTTAGTGAAAGAATTGGCTTTAAAATCAGTGGTCGCTACTTATGCGCTGAAAAACTCAGGTTTTGGATTGAGTTTATCTCAATTTGGATATTCTCAATACCAAGAAAATAAAATCGGATTGAGTTATGGAATCAAACTAAGTGAAAAGTTTGGTGTCGGGGCTCAATTGAATTATTTCAACCTAAAAATTGGAGAAGGTTATGGAAGCACAGGTATTTTATCTGCGAAAGTGGGAATTTATACCAAACTAAATGATGAATTAAGTCTAGCGGCTACCATCAGCAATCCAACTAGAGCTAAGTTAAACGACTATAAAGACGAACGTTTACCTACTGAAATTCAAATTGGACTGAATTATGAATTCTCTAAGAAGTTAAATACCAGTATCCAAGTTTCTAAAGATTTAGAGTTCGATCCGAGCATTCACATCGGATTAGAATATCAAGTAATAGAAATCCTTTATTTACGAGCAGGAATTGCCAATAAACCAGCAGAAAGTAGTTTTGGATTTGGGCTTTTATTCAAGGATTTTCAAATGGATTTTGCGTCATGTTTTGATTCCAACCTAGGGTTTTCTCCAAAAATTTCATTGTCCTATACGTTTGAATAATGAAGCAACTTCTATTTTATTCTTCCCTCCTGTTTTGCTTTTTTAATGCATCAGATGCTTTGTCACAAAACTTAGACATCGAAAAAGAGAAAAATAGAATCATTGAATCTCGAATAGAGTTTTTATTGGACAATAACGAGAGTGGTGACGCCGATTACACCACCCTATTTGAACAATTGGAGTTCTATTATAGAAAACCGATCAATTTAAATAAGACGAGTTTTGAGGAACTTCAAACTTTGGGCTTAATCAATGACATTCAAATCAATAATTTATTGGTACACATTGAGAAATATGGTAAACTGATTACTTTAGAAGAATTGCAATCAGTCAATGGAATGGACATAGAATCCATTCGATTGATACAACCATTTGTAAGAGTCAACAGAAATGCTGAAGCACCCAATGCGAGTTTAAAAGACATCATATTGGATGGCGACAATCAGTTTTTCATGCGTTACACAAGAACGTTGGAGCAGCAACAAGGCTACACCGATGCGACACCAGAAGAATTGCAAAAGAATGAAAATGCGCGCTATTTAGGAAGTCAGGATCGCTATTATGCCAGGTATAAATTCACCTATAGTAATAATGTGAGTGCAGGATTCACAGCCGATAAGGATGCTGGAGAAGAATTCTTTACCGGAACCCAAAAGAATGGATTTGACTTTTATTCGGCTCATTTATACCTTCAGAATTTTGGAGTTGTTAAAGAACTCGCTTTGGGAGATTTTCAAGCCCAATTTGGCCAAGGTTTGACCTTTTGGTCGGGATTAGCTTTTGGAAAAACTGCCGATTTACAAACCATTAAAAGAAGTGCTAGAGGCTTGCGTCCTTACACCTCAGTTCAAGAAGATCGATTCATGAGAGGTGGTGGAATTACACTACAGAAATACAATTTTGAGTTGACTGCTTTCTATTCCTCCAATTTGGTAGATGCCAACGTTACCGATACTTTGGACAATCAAGAAACATTCGTTTTTAGCTCATTAGGTGAATCCGGATTTCACAGAACACCAAGTGAACTAGAAAATAAAAATAGAATCAGAAGAACTTACCTCGGAGGACACTTAACTTATAAAAAACGAAATTTCAACTTTGGTTTAACAGCTGTTACCAATAAATTGGATGGTGAATATCAACCTCGGACACAAACCTATAATCAGTTTAGCCAGATTGGAAAAGAGAATACAAATGTAGGATTTGACTACAATTACATTTATAAAAACTTCAATTTCTTCGGGGAAGTCAGTCACTCCATCGATGGTGGAATGGCCACTACCAATGGTTTATTGGTGTATTTAGATCCAAAACTTTCATTGGCGGTACAGCAGCGTAAATACGACCGAGATTTCAAACCATTTGAAAGCAACGCTATAGGTGATGGCGGAACCAATGCAAACGAACAAGGTGTTTTTATGGGGATTACGGCAAAACCATTTAAATCCATCACCCTTTCAGGATATTTTGATCGGTTTGTATTCCCTTGGTTGCGTTTTCAATCGGATGCTCCTACAGATGGTTACAATTATCTAGCTCAAATCACTTACTCCCCAAATAAACAACTGAGCATGTATGCTCGAATTCGAGAACGAGAAAGAGGTGCAAATTTAAGGGTTGAGGGACAGCCAATAGACCAAGTGGTGAATGAAAAACAAACCAACTATCGCTATAACGTTAGCTACAAAATCAATAAGAAATTAGACCTCGACAACAGAATTGAAATGGTCAGATATATCCAAGGCGATCAAGCTGCCGAATACGGATATGTGTTGTATCAAGACCTTTCATACAGTAGTTTGAGCAATCCTTTCTCCTTTTCTTTACGATATGCGTTGTTTGACACCGATTCATACAACAGTCGGATTTATGCTTACGAAAACGATGTGCTCTACGCCTTCTCTATTCCCGCCTACAGTGGACGTGGAACCCGATTCTACTTATCAACTAAATATCACATGCGCAGAGGCGTCGATTTATGGGTGCGTTATGCACAAACTTATTACAGCGACCGAGATGAAATCTCTTCCAGTAAAGATTTGATTGAAGGGCGTGTTAAAAGTGAAATTAAAGTTCAACTGCGTTTAAAATTCTAATGCAAATTACCTACAGAACCATTGAAGCCAAAGACAATGAAGCGTTGAGTCGCATCATTAAGGAGACTCTTATTGAATACGATTCAGCGACGCCTGGAACTGTTTTTACTGATGATGGCACCAATCGGTTGTCTACCACTTTTACGTCTGCGAGAAGCCGCTATTTTGTGGCAATTGAAAATGGTAAGCTTTTGGGAGGTGCAGGAATTAATCTCTTACCAGGAGAACCTGATTCGGTTTGCGAATTACAGCGCATGTTTTTACACCCTTCTGCAAGAGGAAAAGGAATTGGCAAACAATTGATGCAACTATGTTTGGAGTTTGCGAAAGAAAAGGATTTTGAAATCTGCTATTTAGAAACGTTTCCAGCTTTAAAAGAAGCCATTCATCTGTATGAAAAAACAGGTTTTGAATACATTGACCATTCTATGGGGAATACTGGTCATTTTGCGTGTACTACTAGAATGATTTATCGGTTGAGTTGATTCGCTATGAACCTGAAATAAGATCCATCCAATTTAAAATAGATCTAATTATTAATTGATTACGTTAATTATAGGATCTTGATCATGGGCAAGTATGCCTTAATAGAAACTAAGGGATAGCAAACAGATTTTAATTTGGTAACAAAAAAGATCACCTATTCTTTAGGCTTATAATGATACACCACTTCCCTTTCGTTAGGAATAGCAGGATTCGTTGGTGGTTCCGGGACGATATTACTTGGAGGATTATTCAACGGTTTATTCCAATAGGCATCAGGATCATCTTCCGATCGTTCATCTTCATTGGTCCAAACGTATTCCACCTTTTTCAATCCCACATTTCGATAAATATAAGCCAATATCAATCCAGCAAATAGTCCCCAAAAATGGCCTTCATAAGAGACTTTATAGTCGATTGGAAAAATGCCCCAAATCATACTTCCATATAAGAATGCCACTAGAAAAGAAATGGCAATTAATCGATAATGCTTTCGGATAAAACCGCTGACGAAAAGAAATCCAAACAAACTATATACTAAACCACTGGCGCCAATGTGGTAGCTGTCACGCGCAGAGATCCAAGTCCACAAACCACTCATAATAATGGACCAAAAGATAACCTTAAACGCTACGGGCCGATAGAAATAAAACAAACTACTTCCTAGAATAAGCAGTGGAACTGAATTATTAAATAAATGATTGTAATCGCCATGAATAAAAGGCATGAATAAAATACCCAACAAGCCACTCCATTTGCGAGGGTAAATCCCAAACTCAACAAAAGAAACGTCAAAAGTTATTTCCACTGCTTTTATCAACCATATCAACACCACAAAAAGGAATGGAAATAATATGGAGAAGAAAAATTTTCTTTTGTCCGTCGTATTCATTTGATTATAAAGTTACCATTTGTGCATGAATACCGCCATTTATAAAAATATGGAATTGGAATTAAATAAAAAATGGTAATATTATGGTCATTAACAAACCCGTGCAACAATGAAAAAGCATTTACTCATTCCTGCAACCGCTATTTTACTATTTTTTAGTGCTCCTGCCCTAGCAAATACCAATGCAAATGTATTGGATACTCCTAAAAAATCGAGCCAAAAGCAAACGACTGTAAAATATGAATTTTCCCTGTTTCAAATAGCCTATAGCTTAGTGAAAGAGAAACAAGATACTTTAAGCAAAGTGGTTATCAAAGAAAGAAAAGAAGAAGATTAATTACTTCATCCCCCTCATCTTCTTGATGTTCTCATAAGCTTCTTGTACTTTCAAGAATTTCTGTTCAGCTTCCTTTTTAACTTCCTCTCCTAAATGCGCCACTTTGTCAGGGTGAAATTTAGTTGCCATTTTACGGTAGGCTTTTTTAAGATCATCATCGGTCACATTTTTATCAATCTCCAAGATTTTATAATCTCCTGCTGTTTCTTTAATAAACATGGCCTTAATCGACTGAAAGTCGTAAGAATTAATTCCCAAAGCGGATGAAATCTGATCCAACACATTGACTTCCGATTCACTATAGCTGCCATCTGCTCCTGCTACACCAAATAGAAAGTGCAATAATTGCAATCGATCGGCTTGGCGCATATTCAATCGTATTTGCTGCCCAATTTGATACACATTAATATCTTGATCTAGCACACTTTTTAAAAGCACCAATAATTCTTTGGTTTTGGCTTCTCCAAAATGACGCACGAAAAAAGCTTTGACATAATTCAACTCGCTTTTTAAAATTTTATCATCGGCTTTCATCACAGCAGCTGCCAATACAATTAAGCTTGCGCTGAAATCCCCTGTCCGAGTTTGAGTGGATCTTCTTGTTTCACCACCTTGGTAAAATTCTGTATCCACCTCAGTAGAAGACTTGTCAATCATACTACCAACCGCAAAACCAAGTATTGCTCCTAAAGGACCTCCAAAAGCCCATCCTAATCCACCTGCTATCCATTTACTATATCCTGCCATTTTTTAATTTTATGGTTGTGGGCAAAAATAACCAAAGCGTAAAGAGTACTCATAATAATTGTTGTACAATTTTTAAAAAAGGAGATTTGTTTTATCTTTGCAGTCAAATTGATTGACAAATATTGCTAACTCCCTATAAAATAGTAGTTCCAACTATCGACAGTGGTTCTACATTCTACTTCACCAGCGACTCAGGTTTGAGGTATGAAGTAAAGTTTGGTAGAAAATCGACGAACATTTTTAATGTTTCTATCGTATTTGGAGTATTGAATGATGAATTTGATGGAGAAGAATATTCATTGACCAATCGAGGAGAAGTTTACAGAGTAATGGCAACTTTAGTGGAAGTTGTGCGTTATTATAAGGAAAGGCATCCTAAAATTACAGAGTTTGAATTTTCGGGGGAACCCACAAATGAAAACGATGACAAAGAAGGTGCAAAAAGGTTGAAATTATACAGTCGCTATTTGACTCATCTTTTCGAACCAACAACATGGAAACAAGATGATTCTGAAGGAAAAATCAGAATGATTCGAATTTAAAAGATTAAAAAAGCTTAAAAAACAATATTTAGTACAATTATTGCTAGATATTATACGTCATATTACATTAAACATTTTTAGAAGGTATAACCCATGAGACAACTAAAGATTAGTCAACAGATCACCAAGAGAGAAAGTAAATCGCTTGAAAAGTATCTGCAAGACGTTTCTAAAGAAGAAATGATCAACGCAGAAGAAGAAGTAGAATTAGCGATTAAAATTCAGACTGGTGATGAGAGAGCACTAAACAGATTGGTGAGAGCCAACTTACGTTTTGTGATTTCTGTGGCTAAACAATATCAGAATACAGGACTTACCCTTGAAGACCTTATTAATGAAGGGAATTTGGGTTTGATTGAGGCTGCAAAGCGTTACGATCATACCAAAGGGTTTAAATTTATCTCTTACGCAGTATGGTGGATTAGACAAAGTATCTTGAAAGCTGCGGCTGACAATTCAAGAACCATTCGTTTACCGCACAACAGATTAGGTGAGATCCAAAAAATCAGTAAGGCTTCTAATGAGTTCGAACAAAAGAACGAGCGTACGCCTACAGCTGACGAATTGAGTGATTTAACTGAAATGGACGTAGCTAAAGTTGAAATGTCATTAAAAATGTCGAAGAAACAAGTTTCTATCGATGCGCCAATGAGCAATGATGACGACAACAACAGCTTAGTTAGTGTATTGGAAAACAGTGACACTCCTGATCCTACTGATTCATTGATGCAAGAATCTTTATCTAAAGATTTAGAGCGTACCCTTTCTTACCTAAAAGGTATGGAAGCTGAAGTAATTCGTTTATTTTACGGATTAGGTGGCTCAAGCGAAATGACATTGGAGGAAATTGGAAACACTTTTGGATTGACAAGAGAACGAATCCGTCAAATTAAAGAAAGAGGATTAAGACGTTTAAGAAGAGTTTCTTCTCAAACAAACTTACAGACTTACTTATAGAACATAGGAATCAATGATTCTTCAATCGCTTCAGCAATGCTGAAGCGATTTTTTTATGCCCAAAATTTTGAAGGGGAGATTTTACCCTGCTTCATTAAGCATTTCATGCTTGTAAATTTCAGTTATTTCAATCCCCTCTCCTTTAGTTTCTCTTTTAGTGCATCATTTTTTTTTGATTTATTCACTATTTTATAGATGAAAAACAAAGGGATCAACGTGAAAAACCCTAGTGTATTTTTAACTGCACTATAGATTACAATCCCAAACATAACTCCTACTAATAAAGCATTTATTGTGGCGGTTGATTTCATTTTTTTAGCTTCAATCAATAGCTCTTGATCTGTTAATTTTGAAAGTTCTTCTGCTGTCATTGGTTGGATATTTTTGTTTTTCTGTTCTCCAATCAAATTTGATGATTTAATACAAGAACTCCTAACAGAATTTATCAATTCTCTTTCAAAATTCCATCAACTCTTCAAAGCCATCGAACTTTAGGAAAACTGTTGTTGAGGAATCTTTTAGCTGAGATATATTATATGAAAGAATATCATGACACAATGCCTCGCAATGATTATTGTGGTTGACAAAAAGAAACTTGATTTCAAAATATTGCCGCCCTTGATTGTCTTGAAGTAGGATTCCGTTAGAAACTAACTGTTTTTCATTGTCTCCACATCCGCAGGCATAACTGATTCTAAATTTCAGGCAGTCCTCCTCTATTGAAATCACTTGATGGATGTTCCTAATATTATCTCTCCTCAAACTTTGAACGTTAAAACCATTTGAAATACTGAAATTATAAGAATCGGATTGTAGGTTTGATAAACTATCATTAATAATAAGCGACTCACAAGCAACACCTTCATTCGATTGGGAATGAGCATTCAATGTAAAAATTACAGCTAGTATAATCAATAAAAAACGTGTCATATCACTTTAAATAGTTTATTTCAAACGGCAATAAGTTTTACTCAAACGTGAGCTTCTTAATTCTTTACTAACTTTTTACGGATGCCACTTTCAGGGAAATTGACAATATAAATTCCTGAATTCAATTCTCCGATTAACATCTCACCTTTTTGAATCACACCACTTTGTAACACCTTACCTGATAAATCATATATCAGATACTGTTCGTTTGCATTTGTAAAACCTGTTACAGTTATTTTATCGTGCGCCGGATTGGGATAAATATGTATTTGATCCTTATTGACACCATTCTCATTCATTCCGACCACACTCTTTATGTAAATTTTTGTTACTGTAGAAAACGCTTCATAAACTATATTAACGCCACCATTTTTACCTCCAGTTATATTAAAGTCAACAACGGCATTTGAATTTAAGCGAATAGTATCCTTAAAAAAGTAATTAAGCTTTGTAGGGTAGCTCGTAAAAATTCTAGGTTTTTTATACAACACAGTGTTCGTATCCATTGAAAATAAACTTAAGCTATAATATGGCAAAACACCCACATAAGAAGCTAGAAAATAGTTTTTGCCCGAATTGCTCTGAAACCTAATACTATTGCCAGAGTTTGAATTATCAGTAGCTAACCTCGTACTGTAGAAAATACTATCCGTTTTTATTGTGATTGTATCAAAAGCGCTGTAATCTATCGGAATATGAGCAAACACACTGTCATTTTGATCAACAAAAATGGTGTCTACTGAAGGTAATGGTGTTTTAAAATTAATATTAACTCTCTCTTCTGATATTGAAACTGCGACAGGGAGTGATTCGTTTACTTTAGGATTCAGAATTCTTGTGTGAACAATAGAGCACTCTGATAATGTATACACAAAGGTAGTTTCTGAGGATACCCCATTAAATTGTATTGAATCAGCAAATACCGAGTTGGTGTCTATCCTTAGAGTTCCACTAATTGTCGCATTTGCATTGATTTTAACTCGGGCAATATACTTCCTTTTAGAATTTATCACACAATTGCTGAAAAGCTTCACAATATCATTAGAAAATGAATTTCCTGAATTACCATATAAATTGTATTGATGAATTTGGCTAAATATTACCCCGTATGTGGTGTCGACAATTCGAGCATTAACAGGCAGTACATCATGATTTATTCCATTAGAATTGTAAAATGCAGTATCTTGAGAATGACTAAAAAAAGGGATAAAAAATATGAGAGATAGTAAAATTGTCTTTTGCATATCGTTTAGGTTTAGATATGTTAACGTAAAAAATGAACTCTATTGTATAAATTTAAGAATTAAATACTTCTAAAGATTCGATGCAATAGCCCGTTAGTGACCAATCGTTTTTCGTTATCACCACATCCGCAACCATAGTTTATTCTATACGTCATACAGTTTTCTTCTATGGCAACCAATTTATTGATATTTCTTAATAAATCTCTCCGGATGCCTTGAACATGGGTGCCTCTTGAAATATCAAAATCGTAGAGATCTGACTGCAGTTGAAATAAACTATCGTTTACTAGTATAGGTTGACAGTTTATGCCGTCATTCGATTGTGAATAAGAATTGAAGGTGAAGATGGTGGTTAGAATAATGAGTAAGTGTTTGAGCATGGGGTTTGAATGTGGTTTTTAAATTGATAACTGCAGCAATTACAATTATTCATCATTTTTTAATATCCTTTTTATTGGATCAAGAATTCTTTCCTCAAAATCCTTTTTGATTTGTCTATTTTCTAAGAAACTAAAATCCTTGTTAATGTCTTTCCAATGACCAATGTCTAATCCATAATTCATTGAAACTAATGCAAAATTTGTTTTACCATTTTCATTTGGTCTCGTCCAAGTAAATACTATTTGATTCTCTTTAGGGTAATAAAAATAAATCAAATACCAATGAGAGTAATCTTTTCTTCCTTCACTTTCAGACAAATTATAAGAACCTTTATTTTCTATTGTCACTTTTGGAACAACCATTTCTGCATGATCAATTTTGAATTGTTTAATAGCTTCAATAACTTTTTCCTCTTGAAAATTCAATTCATACACTTCAGCATTAGTATAACTTCCCTGAGAAAATAAATCTGCCAACTTATAAAATCCATAAATTACTATTAAAATCATGGCAATAATCAATGCTCTCTTTTTAATATTTTTGGTCATAGACAAATAACTTATTTTCTTTTTATCCCTAAAGTACTAATAAGTAGCATTAGATTTTGGTGCTGTGGTTATGTCTTTAAGTAATACATCTTATCTTTTCACCACAAAGGCACAGGGTTCACAGAGGTTTTATACTGCTCTGACTTCCCAATGATTAATCGTATGGCTTATTTACTATTAAAGTACTTGATAATAAGCATCCCTTGTGATCTTTGTGTCTCTGTGGTTATTTTTTCAGGTGCTTTACCCTATTTTTCACCACAAAGGCACAGAGTTCACAGAGATTTTATTCTGCTCTGCCTTCTCAATGATTAATCGTATGGCTTAATTTACTATTAAAGTACTTGATAATAAGCATCCCTTTGTGATCTTTGTGTCTCTGTGGTTATTTTTTCAGGTGCTTTAACCTATTTTTTCACCACAAAGGCACAGAGTTCACAGAGATTCTTTCTGCTCATTCTTTCTCAATGATTAGCCTATTATAATTGTATTTTCTACATTTTTAAATATAAGGTCAACTAATTACAGCACACCTTTGTGTTCCTGCCTGCCGCAAGCATGGCTTTATATCTCTGTGGTTATTCTTATAAGTATTCTAGCAAACCTGACATTTATCATTTTATCTCCTTTTATGATGGTATAAATTTGGTACCAATCAACAAATAAAATCAACAGATATGATTCCATCCATTCAAACAGTCGATCAATTGCTCAAAAACATTAATCTCGGCCCTGGCTATGGCGGGTATATGGAAATATTAAAAGCCTTGGACATTCCTACTAAAGAATGGACACCCTATATCAAGTGGGATTCTAAAAAATACACCCGAAACTGCATCAGTTCCTGCGATGAGTATGAATTATTGCTGATGTGTTGGGAACAGGAGCAGCTATCCCCCATTCACAGTTACAGTTTTCAGGAAGGTTGGATTCAGGTTTTGGAAGGAGAGCTGATCATTGACACTTATGCTGTAAATAGAGAAGAAAAAAGCGCGACCAAGCAAAATTCAATCATCATAAAGGCGGGAGAATATTATTATTTAAACGACGACATGGGCTTTCATTGTGTAAGAAATTCATTTAAAGGACGTACATTCAGCCTCCACTTACACATCGATAGAATCACCGAATGGGAAATTTTCAACCCTGTGTTGAAAAAATTTGAAACTTCTCACCCAACATATTCAAGCATATCAGAAGATTGTGACATATAGAAGGTTATTTCTAATAAACCTGACAATTATCATTTTTTAACTTTCTTTGTAGTATCAACTTTGGCCTAAATTATAAAACCATGAGTGTATTAATCATCCTTATCCTAGTAAGCCTAATAGTAGCAGTAGGATTTTTAGTAGCGTTTGTATGGTCAGTTAAAGCCGGTCAATACGATGACGACTATACTCCTTCCGTCAGAATGCTATTCGACGATAAGACCACTGAATCTAAAAAAGTAAATCAAAAACAACCAGATAAATCAAATCAATAATGAACACAACCATGCAAAAAGAACAATTTAGCTACGACAATAATATTGTCCGGCTCTTTGGAAACGCCACCATCTTCTGGGGTGTTATTGGAATGCTGGTGGGCCTTTTAGCCGCACTGCAACTTATTTACCCACCTGCCAATTTGGGCATCGAATTCACTTCCTTCGGTAGAATTAGACCATTGCATACCAATGCAGTGATTTTTGCCTTTGTAGGTAACGGTATTTTTACGGGAGTTTATTACTCGCTACAGCGGTTATTAAAAACTCGGATGTACAGCGATACTTTGAGTAAAATCAACTTTTGGGGTTGGCAATTAATCATTGTTTCGGCAGTAATTACGCTTCCGATGGGAATTACCACTTCAAAAGAGTATGCTGAATTGGAATGGCCAATTGACATTGCCATTACTTTAATTTGGGTGGTTTTTGGATGGAATTTATTCGCAACTATCCTAAAAAGAAGAGAACGTCATTTGTACGTTGCCATCTGGTTCTACATCGCCACCTTCGTCACAGTAGCGGTTCTTCACATCGTGAACTCTTTTGAGTTACCTGTTACTCTTTTTAAAAGTTATTCTTGGTATGCAGGAGTTCAAGATGCATTGGTGCAATGGTGGTATGGCCACAATGCGGTGGCCTTTTTCTTGACTACACCTTATTTGGGTTTGATGTACTACTTTGTACCAAAAGCAGCTAACCGTCCGGTATTCTCGTATCGACTATCCATTGTCCACTTCTGGGCTCTGATTTTTCTTTACATCTGGGCCGGTCCTCACCACTTATTATACACAGCATTGCCAGATTGGGCTCAATCTCTTGGAGTTGTGTTCTCCATCATGCTTATTGCTCCTTCTTGGGGAGGTATGATCAACGGACTATTGACGTTGAGAGGTGCTTGGGATAAAGTAAGAGACAGTGTGGTATTGAAATTTATGGTGGTTGCGATTACCGCATACGGGATGTCTACATTTGAAGGTCCGATGTTGTCATTGAAAAATGTAAACGCCATTGCTCACTTTACAGATTGGATTATTGCTCACGTTCACGTTGGTGCATTGGGTTGGAATGGTTTCTTAACCTTTGGTATGTTGTATTACTTATGGCCAATCTTATTTAAGACGAAATTATATTCTCAAAAATTAGCCAACTTCCACTTCTGGATTGGTACGTTAGGGATTTTATTCTACGCGATTCCATTGTACTGGGCAGGATTTGCACAAAGTCAAATGTGGAATGACTTTACTGCTGATGGTTTCTTAAAGTACCCAAACTTCCTAGAAACAGTAACAAACATCTTACCGATGTATGCTTATCGTGCAATTGGTGGATTGTTGTACTACATAGGAGTATTAACTATGGTGTACAATTTGATTAGAACAGCTAAATCCGGTTCTTTCGAAAGAAATGAGGCTGCTGAAGCTGCTCCTATGGCTGTTATTTCTAAAAACCACAAAGACGAACACTGGCACAGATTCTTGGAGCGCAAGCCAACATTGATGCTCATCGGCTCTTTAGTTGTGATTTTAATTGGAGGTATTATTGAAATGGTCCCTACTTTCTTGGTAAAATCTAATATTCCAACCATAGAAGCAGTGAAACCATACACACCATTGGAATTACACGGTAGAGACATATACATTCAGGAAGGTTGTGTGAGTTGTCACACCCAAATGATTCGACCATTTAGATCAGAAACAGAAAGATATGGGGAGTATTCTAAAGCCGGAGAGTTTGTTTACGATCATCCATTCTTGTGGGGATCTAAACGTACCGGCCCTGATTTGGCAAGAGAAGGAAGTAGCAAATTGCGTAAACCACACTCTTGGCATTTCAAACATTTGTACGATCCACGAAGTGTATCTGACGGATCTATCATGCCAGCTTACCCTTGGTTGTTGGATAAGAACTATGACACCACCGTAACTGCAGCTAAAATTAGAGCCATGATTACGTTGGGTGTTCCTTACGAGGAAGATTATCCAGAAAGAGCGAATGCAGATGTAATGAAGCAAGCCAATGAAATCGTTGAAGAAATGAGGGGTTTATTGGAAGAAGATGGTTTTGAAGTAAGTCCTGATAGAGAAATAGTAGCCTTAATTGCCTACTTACAACGATTAGGTAGAGACATCGAAACAAAAGAAACAGAACAATAAAAAACTGAGATCATGTTAAAATTTATAAAACACAATTTGGATACAATAGCAGGGATAGACATCTACCCTGTTATTTCCTTCATCATTTTCTTCCTCTTTTTTATTGGGTTATTTATTTGGGTGGCTAAAATGAAAAAGTCTGAAGTTACAATGCTTTCTGCATTGCCATTTGAAAATGAAGAAAACGAAAAAACCAATCCTCTAACCAAAGAATCTAAAAATCCATGAAAAAGCAAAGTATAAAAACCATACTGACAGTTGTGGCTATAGGTTTAGCCCCTGTAAGTGTTTTCGCTGCAGAGAATGTGAATGCAGCAAATACAGGAATTTCTGATGCATTTCTACTTTCATTGTTGTTGGGAGTCATTTTATTATTGCTCCTCATCATCCATGCTATCGGTCAAAGTATCGCTAGTATCGGAAAGATTGAAATAGCAGAATCAAAATCGACGAATGCAGAACAAACTATAAAAGCCATTGCAGTGCTGATGCTAGCAGGTGGTGGACTAAGTGCTTATGCTCAAGATGGAGCGATGGCTTCAGCTCCTTTCGTGATGAGTAATGCGTTGTTTTGGACATTGATAACGACCATTGCTTTCTTAGCGCTCATCATTGCGATTTTATTTCGATCATTGAAAACAATGATTCGCTATAAAAGAGGTGATGATTTTACTGTAGATGAAATGAATAGTGTTTTTGATACCATCGGTAGCAAATTAGTGGATCGTGTGCCTGTTGAAGAAGAAGCTACAGTCATGTTAGATCACGATTATGATGGAATTAGAGAGTTGGACAACAACTTACCACCATGGTGGAAGTACATGTTCTACGGAACTATTATTTTCGCATTTGTTTACCTAATTCGTTACCACGTAACCGGCAGTGGAGCATTGCAACTTGAAGAGTATGAAACTGAAATGCTTGCTGCTTCCGAAGCAAAAGCGGAAGCATTAGAGAGCGGTGGTGAACAAATAACGGAAGACAACATTACTTTATTAGTTGATTTAGATGCCATTACTACAGGAGCGAACATCTACAAAGGAAACTGTGCTACTTGTCACGGAGCTCTGGCTGAAGGTATTGTAGGGCCAAATTTAACAGATGAATATTGGATTCACGGAGGTGGAATTAGTAATATTTTTAAATCTATTAAATACGGTATTCCTGCAAAAGGTATGATTGCTTGGCAAGGTCAGTTTAACCCAGTGCAGATGCAACAAATTGCAAGTTACATCATCAGTATTCAAGGATCTAACCCTCCTAATCCGAAAGACCCACAAGGGGAGATTTGGGTAGAAGAAAAAGCTCCTGAAGTAGTTACAGATTCTGCAAGAACTGTAGGATCAACTACTGAAGAAGAAGTTGCTGTAGTAATAGAATAAGCTATCATAAATAGAGTACAGAAATTAGAAAGCTATGAAGGAGAAAGAAGAATACATGGACCAGTCTTTTCGAGATTCAATCGGGACAATCGATGAATCAGGAGAAAGGCATTGGATTAGTCCAAAGAAACCTTCAGGAAAATACTACAACGCTCGCACATGGGTGAGCGTTGTTTTACTCCTCTTTTTATTCTCAGGCCCATTTATTAGAATTGGAGGTCATCCATTATTGTTAATGAACATCCTAGAGCGAAAATTCGTCCTTCTAGGTCAGGTGTTTTGGCCTCAAGACTTCTACATCTTCGTTTTGATCATGTTAAGTTTTGTACTTTTTGTCGTCTTATTTACGGTGGTATTTGGGCGTATCTTTTGTGGGTGGGTTTGTCCACAAACCATTTTCATGGAAATGGTTTTTAGAAAAATAGAATATTGGATAGATGGTGACTTTAAGCAACAAAGACGCTTAAAAGATAGTGAATGGACAAATGAAAAGATTCGAAAACGAGTTTTAAAACACGGTATCTTCTTTTTGATTTCATTCTTGATTTCCAACACCTTTTTGATGTACATCATCGGATCAGAGGAATGGTTCCAAGTAGTCTCGGATTCCCCTATTAACCATATTGGTGGATTAATTTCTATTTTGATTTTCACTGGTGTATTTTACTTTGTATTCAGTTGGTTTAGAGAGCAAGTTTGCATTGTAGCCTGTCCTTACGGAAGATTGCAAGGTGTAATGCTCGACCGAAATTCAATTGTAGTGGCCTACGATTATGTTCGAGGAGAAATTAGAGGAAAATTCAAGAAAAACGAAGACCGAGAAGAAGCCAGTAAAGGAGATTGTATTGATTGTAATCAATGTGTAAATGTTTGTCCGACAGGTATCGATATCAGAAATGGAACACAATTGGAGTGTGTTAACTGTACCGCTTGTATTGATGCTTGTGACGAAATGATGGAAGGCGTTGGGTTACCAAAAGGATTGATTCGATATGATTCTGAAGAAGGAATCGTCAATAAAGAAAAGAAGATTTGGTCGACTCGAACCATTGCTTACACTGTGGTTTTAACCATTATCCTTACAGTTGTTGGATTTCTATTGCTCAGTCGTTCTGAAGTGGATGCAACCGTTCTAAAAGCTACTGGTCAACAATACCAAAAACGACCTGATAATAAAATCAGTAATCTATACAACTATAAGATAATCAACAAAACCTACGACTCTATTCCTGCCATCATTCGTTTAAAAGGAATGGAAGGAGAAATTCAAATCATAGGACATGAAAGTCTGATTATTCCTTCAGAAGCAATGACTGAAGGTAGTTTCTTTTTGATTCTAGATATGGATCAATTGGACGATAGAAAGACCGACATAGAGTTTGAAATCATCAACCAAGAGGGCGAAGTGTTAGACGACATGGGTACATCATTTTTAGCTCCCGTAAAACGTAAGAAAAAATGAAAATAAATTGGGGAACAAAAATCGCAATATTCTACATCACTTTCGTTGTCTTTACATTGGGAATGGTGTACATGGCTTTTAATCAAAATTTTGATTTGGTGACTGAAGATTATTATGCACAAGAAATCAAGTATCAACAAAAGATCAACGATACAGAAAGAGCAATGAATTTGGATAAGGATTTGAAAATTGACATTACTGGTAGTCAATTAAACATTGTTTTTCCAAACAGTGCAGAATCGATTGCTTCAGGCACCATTAACTGTTTTCGTCCTTCGGATCAGACCAAAGATTTTGATGTACTAATTGCAGCAAATTCAAATACACAAAGCATTCAGCTAGATAAATTTATAAAAGGAAAGTACGTCCTAAAAATGGATTGGATAGCTGATGACAAATCGTACTACGAAGAAAGAACAATAATTATCCCATAATAAAATGGAATACTGGACAGCATTTATGATTGGACTTTTGGGCAGCTTACATTGTGTAGGTATGTGTGGGCCAATTGCGTTTGCGTTGCCCATGAAAAGAGATCGATTGTCGTCTATTATTTTAGGAAGTTCATTGTACAACTCTGGCCGTTTATTCACCTACTTTATTATTGGTTGTCTGTTTGGATTAATGGGCAAAGGTTTTGCAATAGCAGGTTATCAGCAATTACTTTCAATTTTGGTAGGTATTGGGATGATTTTAAGTATCATTATTCCATCCATTTATACCAATAAGATGCACTCCTTCCCCACTTTTAATAGTTGGTTAGGAAAAGTAAAAGGAAGCTTGGGAAAACGGTTGGGAAGAACTTCAAATTTCAATTTATGGTCCATTGGAATATTAAATGGACTACTCCCTTGTGGATTAGTCTATATGGGAGTAGCTGGTTCTTTAGCCATGGCTACCCCATTCGATGGAGGCCTATTTATGATGGCATTTGGTGCTGGAACGTTACCATTAATGTTGAGTGTTTCCATATTGGGAAATCGATTGCAATTCTCCTTTAGAAATAAGGTAAAAAAAGTGATTCCGCTTTTCGTTTTGGCGATAGGAATCCTGTTTATAATAAGAGGCTTAAATCTTGACATCCCTTATTTAAGCCCAAAAATAGATAATGAAGCACAGCTCATCGAGTGTCATTAATATAAAAGACTATGTATTGGAAATCGCAAACAAAAGATGCCATTTTAAAAACGGTAGAAGCTGCCCTGGAAGGAAACAGCAACTACGCCACGAGTCCAATCTTAGGAATCCCGGGTACCTATTTAGATGAAGATGAATTTTATAGAGATGCCCCTTTTTTAGCAAAAGCGCCTTTCCTTAAAACAATGATTGCTAACCCCAATCATATTGGTTGCCATACCATGGGCAACAAAGGATTAGACATTTTCAAAGGCACTCAAAACATTGAACGAGAGTTGATAGAACTTTGTGCTGAAGAAATATTTCAAGGACCTAAAGGGCAGCAAGACGGTTATGTAGCCACAGGCGGAACTGAAGCCAATTTAGAAGCAATGTGGATCTACCGAAACTACTTTAGAAAAGAGTATGGCGCCACTGCAAATCAAATCGGTGTTATCTATTCCAATGATACCCATTACTCCATTGCCAAAGGAAGTGATTTGCTTCAAGTACAATCCATCTTGGTGCCGGTGGACAAAGAAACCCGACAAATTATACCTACTAAACTAGAAGAGAAAGTACTGGCAGCTCGAGAAAATGGTGTGAAGTATTTTATTGTGGTGCTAAATGTTTCCACTACCCTGTTTGGTTCAGTAGATGATATCGATCCTGTAGTGGACTTTTTGGATGACAACAATCTAGTTTTCAAATTGCATTTAGATGCCGCTTTTGGAGGTTTTATATATCCTTTTACCAATTTGGAAAGCAAGCACAACTTTGCCAATCCAAGAGTGAGTTCTATTTCCATTGATGCTCACAAAATGTTACAAACTCCTTATGGAACGGGAATATTTTTGATCCGAAAAGGATTTATGCAATATGTAGCAACAGATGAGGCGCAGTATGTTCCAGGGTTGGATTTTACCATTTGCGGAAGCCGAAGTGGTGCAAATGCCATTGTGATTTGGATGTTATTGATGAACTATGGTTCTGAGGGTTGGAAAGCTAAAATGGAAGAACTTATTGAGCGAACCAACTATTTATGTGGACGATTAGACAGTATGGGAATTCACTATTTCAGAAATCCCTATTTAAACATTGTCACTATAAAGGCTGGAGAAATTTCGAGTAAAGTAGCAATGAAGTATGAATTAGTTGCAGACACATACGAAGCTCGACCTTCTTGGTGGAAAATTGTGGTGATGTCTCATGTGAAATATGAATTTTTGAATCAATTTTTAGATGAAGTTGAAACGGAATTAGTAAAATAATTTAATTTTTTTTAGTCTTCTCTTTTATTTGATAGTTATTTTTTGAATCATTGCATTTATAAACAATGCTTTTGAAAAATCAAACAATAGACATTTTAAATATTGGATTAATAGTGCTTTCATTAGTAATCGCAATTGCTATTCCTTTCGAATTGTTCCTTTTTTCATACGCCGTGTTGGGGCCATTACATTATATCACTGAACTAAGATGGCTAAAGCAAAATAATTACTTTGTACAAAGTAAGTTGATTTGGCTCCTTCCATTTATCTTAGCGGCGTTAGCTGTATCAATATACCCTTTAGTTATTTACTTCCAACCAAACATCACAGGGCTATTGAGTGATGCTGCTTCACAAATAGCCAATGGTGGTAATTTTTTATTGATTGGGGTATTCTTTTTTTCCTTGGCGTTGATTTTTTTTAAAAGTAAACAACTCATTATCGCCTTAATTGCTTCTATGCTCTTAGCGATTATTCTTTATCTCATACTTCCAACACACTTTGTCTATTTTGCAGTATTCTTACCCACGATATTGCATGTATACGTTTTCACCGCCCTATTCATATTGTATGGCGCCAAAAAATCAACCTCAAGAATAGGATACTTCACCTTCTTGATTCTACTTGCAATTCCTGTCATTATCTATTACCTACCCACAGACCTTATCCCTTACCATCCAGAAGAATCTACATTGCGAACCTATCAAAATAGTAATATGATAAAGGTAAATAGTTTCATTGCTCAATTGCTAGGCGGTTTAGAAGACGGTCACTTTTATGCCTTGTCTAAAATTGGAATTAAAATTCAGATATTTATTGGATTTGCTTATACCTATCATTATTTAAATTGGTTCTCCAAGACTTCTGTGATTGGTTGGCACAAACAATTAACCACAAAAAAAACAATGGCAATAGGACTATTCTGGTTCGCCGCTATTGCCATCTATTTTTATGATTTTCAAACAGGATTCATTGTGTTGTTCCTGTTGAGTTTTATCCATGTAGTGATGGAGTTTCCATTGAATGCCATCACTATTAAAGAGTTGATCAGTTTTAAAAAGTAGATTTCTACTTGTACTCTATAACCACTCTTCTGTTTTTTGCTCTTCCATCCTTAGAATCATTGTCTTCTATTGGAAATTCTTCACCTTTCGATTTAATTTCGACTCTATTTTCTTCAATTCCTTTTGCCACAATGTATCGTTTCACAGAATTTGCACGTTGCTCTCCAACTCTAATGTTCACAGCATCTGAACCAACATTATCAGTATGCCCAGTAGCACTAATCACCTTCTGATCATCTACTTTGAGGTCTTCCACTACTTCCATTAATTTCTTTCTGTCATCAACAGTTAAGAAAATATCATTAAATCCAAAATAAATCACTGTACCTGAATCTACATTTTTTACTTTCTTTTCTATTATTTTTTCTTTTGATTCTGTTTTCTTTTCTATTTGCTCTTTTAAAGTAATTGCTAAGGCGCTATTTTTAATCTTAATGTAATTGGCCAATTCTGCAGGATCAAAAACAAAAGTGTTATTCTTCCCTTTCTCCGCATTTAATACCTCGTTGTTATTTTGATCCAACAATACAATTTCAGACAATAAATAATCCTCATCTGAAACATTAATTGGTTTAAAATAGTACTTCGTATCACCTGACATTCTATGGTATGTAAATTGTCCCAAATCGTTTGTCAATATAGTATCAATTGGATAATCGTTCTCATCATAAACGACCAATTGAGTACCTGAAGTAGGCATTTTTTTGTACTTATACACCCCGGTAACATTGTCTGCATAAATGATGTCTTTGACTCTTTCTGCATAATTACCATCTTCAAGTATAACAAATCGACCAAAAATTACACCCTCATCATCAGTATAATATATTTTAGCATCCGGATACTTTGTAAAATCTTCTTCCTCTAATTTTAATATGTAGGACTGATCTCCATCTAACTTTAAATATGAGAACATTCCATATTTGTCAGTAATAGCTTCGTCTACTAAAATTCCATTTTCATCATAAATGCTAATTTTTACTCCATCAATAGGTAATCCATTGTATAAAAACTTTCCACGTACAATAAGGTCTTGTTTGTCTCCAACGAATTTTACACCTTTATTCACTTTAGAATAATAAATGTCACTGTAATCTTGCCCTCTATTACTGGTAAAATACACTTCTTTATTGTTCCCCATCACAAAGTAAGCATCAAAATCTGGTGAGTTAATTGGTGCTCCAAGGTTTAATGGAATTGACCAATTTTGCCAAGTAGAATCTAATCTATAAGTCACAAAAATATCAGACTCACCTAAACCTTCATGTCCATTACTCGAAAAATAAAGTGTCTTCCTGTCATCCGCCAAAAATGGAGTTACCTCATAATCCGGAGTATTGATAGTACTTCCCAGGTTGATAATTTTCGACCAATTTCCATCAGTGCCTTTCAAACTCACATAAAGGTCCTCAAATGCGTTAGTATCTGCAGGCGCCATACTAATCATTAGAATATCTTCCGTTTTATTCATGTAGAACGAATAATATCCATCATCTAAACGCAAACCTGGAACTAACAAAGCTTCCAAAGCTTTCCATTTACCATCCTCCCCTTTTTCTGTAAAAGTTATTTCTTGGTCAATTTTTCTTCTATTTGTTATTGTTTTAAACACATAAACCTTATTCGCATCAGCAGATGCACCGATCACTGCATTAGAAATACTTTTGTTTGCTTCTTGCAAAAAATTGATTGGCGTTCCCCATACTCCATTTTCATCTCTGTCAGCATACCAAATGTCCTGCCCATCACTTTTAGGCTCCATTTCTTCCAAATAAGTTCTTAAAAAAAACAATCGATTCCCATTTAAAGTAGGTAATGGCATACTTTCTTCGGCGTAACTATTGAGTGCAGTTACTTTTGATGGCTCACCAAAGTTGGGTAATAAAAATTGAGAATACGAGCTTATAGTGCTAAATACCAACAAAATTGTTAATATATTTTGTACCATTCTTTTCATAAGGGATGTTTTTTTATTCACCTGCAAGGTATTAATTTAACAGTTTCAAAACCAGTTAAAAATGCAGATTTTCAATACAATTATCAACTTTTGATTGTGAATTAAACATAAAATAGCAAGAAGTTAGTAATCTTGTTTAATTATCAAATTACAAACATATATTTGCACCACTTGTTAAACTAATTGATGCTATACTATTCTACCCATTTGCATACTACCAGTTCTCAGTGGGTGACCTTTGTTCACGGGGCAGGTGGTAGTAGTTCGATTTGGTATAAACAAATCCGAGATTTTCAGAAGCACTTCAATGTCTTATTGGTTGATTTACGTGGACATGGGAAATCAAAAAAGCCCTTTTATGAAAAACTAAAAGAGTATAGTTTTGATGTGATTGGAGACGAAGTTATTGATGTTTTGGATCATTTAAAAATAAAATCTACGCATTTTGTTGGCATTTCATTGGGAACTATCATCATCCGAGAATTAACCGAACGCTACCCAGACCGCACCGATAGCTTAATCATGGGTGGAGCTGTGATGAAACTAAACTTAAGAGGACAAGTGCTCATGCGAACAGGTGCATTTCTTAAATCGGTTATCCCCTATTTGTTGCTTTATCGTTTTTTTGCATTCATTATCATGCCTAAGAAAAAGCATCAAGAATCTCGTAATTTATTCATTAATGAAGCCAAAAAACTCTATCAAAAAGAGTTCAAAAGATGGTTTACATTAATTTCTGAGGTAAATCCTTTGTTGTCATTTTTCAGAATTAACGACAGCAAGGTTCCTACTTTGTATATCATGGGTTCTGAAGACCATATGTTTTTGCCATCCATCACTAAATTAGTCGGAAACCATCCCTCTGCGCAATTACACGTGATTGACAATTGTGGCCATGTGGTAAATGTGGAACAACCTCATATTTTTAATGCCACTGCTATTGATTTTTTGAAAAGCATTAAGCCTAAACGATTGGATTAAATAATCCGTTTATCAAAATTATTTAGCATAAATTCTACTTCCCGAAAAGTTCATTAAGGATTCCAAAAGATATCGAAAGTGTCAAACTAGGAATTGTAATCCATTAAATTCTTATTTCTTTAATTGTTTCTTTTAACCGCAAAGTTCACCAAGGTTTTCACTAAGGACAAAAGTTTTTTTAATTCTTAGTAAAAAGAATTAATAAATCAAACTTTCGGTAAAAACAAACAACTAACTATAGTTCAACTACAAAAACGTTTTTAAACGACAACAAACGAATGATAAACGACTAATAAACGTTTAAAACCGATTTAACGTTTGCATCATTCCAATCTTTGCCTCGAAATAATTCATCAATCACAAAAACAAATTATTATGAGTGCATTAAGAAACAACGTACAGTTAATTGGAAATTTAGGCGCAAAACCAGAAGTTAAACATTTAGAAGGCGGGAAAGTCGTAGCTAACATGTCAATCGCTACAAGCGATTCGTATAAAAACGCGAAAGGCGAAAAAGTACAAGACACCACATGGCACAACCTTGTGATGTGGGGAAAAACAGCTGAAATTGCAGAAAAGTATTTAGACAAAGGCAGCGAGTTGGCCGTGAGTGGAAAATTAACCAACCGTTCTTACGAAGACAAAGATGGCGTTAAGCGATATGTCACTGAAGTATTAGTCAATGAAATTGTAATGCTTGGAAGTAAATCTTAATCGACTTCTACTCCATTCTAGTCATTTTAAAAAAGCGCACTTTCTAGCAAAGGCGCTTTTTTACTTTTTCCCTAATTGGTTGTTTAAAAGTATCTCAATTTTTAAAGGATGCCCATAAATGAATAGTGAACTTTGAGGCGAAACATAAAATGAATCACATGAAAAGTTTTTTTATTGCACTATTTCTATTTTGCTCTTGCTCCATTTTTGCACAACATACGTTGGTGCTAAAAAGTGGTGAGAAAATCAGCGGCGTTGTCATTGAATTGAAAGACGATGTATTGAGCATGGTGGTGAACCGCAAAATGGTAACCTACCCGATGCTTCAGGTGAGTACTTTATTTTTTAATGAGTATGTACCTTATGATGGCGCATTGTTAGACGATACAAAAGAAGTGGTATTTAAAGTAGATCAATTCACTGTAAAGTATGCGATTAAGGATAGAAAAATGATTCGCGAACCAAAAGTTTCAATTGGTACTAAGGACAAAGGAACTGTAGTAGTAGACATCGTGGTAGACAAATATGGAAATATTAGAAGTGTATTGGCAGGTGCAAATGGAACCACTACAAGCAGTGAATACTTATATGTGAAAGCTGAAACAGCTGCTCGCTCTGCCAAATTTGATGAAAACTTAACTGGCCCCTTGGAAACAAAAGGAACCATTACCATAGTATATCCGTAAATTTCCAAGATGAAACCAACGCCCACTTTATCTGAATTACTGGATATTCAATATCCCCTAATTGTTGCTCCCATGTTTTTGATTTCAAACACCAAGATGGTGATTGAAGCCTTGAATTTTGGCGTAAGCGCTGCTTTTCCAGCATTGAATTACAGAACGGATGAAGAATTAATCGCAGCGATTCAGACCATTAAAAATGCTTCTAACAAATCTTTTGGAGTGAATTTGATTGTCAATAAATCAAATCCAAAGTATAAAAAACAACTTGATATACTGGTAGAACAAGGGGTGCCTTATATCATTACCTCATTGGGAAGTCCGGCAGAAGTGATTGAAAAAGCGCACAAAAAGGGCATTAAAGTATTTTGTGATGTCACCAATTTAGAATATGCTAAAAAAGTTGAAGGATTAGGTGCAGATGCTGTTATTGCGGTCAACAGTAAAGCAGGCGGTCACTGCGGAAATATTTCACCGAAAGCATTAATTGAGGAATTAACCAAAGAATGCAACATCCCTGTGATTACTGCTGGAGGAGTAGCCACAGGTGCCCAATTGGAAGAAGCCATGAGTTGGGGAGCTGCTGGAGCAAGCGTTGGAACGATTTTTATAGCTTGTGACGAAGCAGATATTTCTCAAGAATATAAACAAGCCATGGTCGATTATGGTGCCGAGGATATCATTCTAACTGATCGCATTTCTGGATCGCATTTAACCATAATTAATACGCCCTATGTTCAAAAAATTGGAGCAAAAGCTGGTTGGTGGGAACGAACTCTATTGAAAAATAAATGGCTGAAGAAATATGTTAAAATGTTCATTTATGTGCGAGGTATGAATCAAGTGAAAAAAGCAGCCGAAGGTGCAACTTATAAGACCTTTTGGTGCGCAGGGCCCGCTATAGAATATGTACATAAAATTCAGCCGATTAAAAAGATTTTAGAAGACTTTTTCAAGAAGTAACTTTGAATCAATTTTCAGATTACATTTGGCGGAAATTTAACACTACGTCGATGCTAAAAAGTAAATTTAAAATTATGCTAATTGCAATGTCATTTAGCTTATTCGGTTTGTCCTCTTGCAAAAAAGAAGAAGAGACAGCGAAAGAAAAAATCCAAGACAAGGATTATTATATGACCAATCTAGTGTCTATGGTCAATGACTCTATTGTAGAATCTTATAATGATTTAGAAACTTGTGAGAAAGACAATATTTTTAGATTAAATTCTAATTCCACAGGTTACTTTGACGAAGGCATTTCAAAATGTGATCCATCTGATCCTCAGAAAATAAACTTCACGTGGTCGTTAACAAATAATGATACCAAGTTGAACATCAATTTTTTCTTGGATGCTCAAAAATTTGATATTTTAGAAAATAATGGAACTACTTTACGTTTATACTTTCAGGAGGTAGATAGTGCATACACTTATTCTTCTGAATTAACTTTCACAAAAAAGTAGCACACATCATTAAAAACTAAAAAAAGTCGAGTTTTTAAGCATTCTCGTCTTTTTTAGTTTTGTTTTTATTCAAGTCAATTTCCTTTCTTTTTTCCATTGGTTTTACAGAACTTTGCGAAAAATTAGAACATATGAAAATCTTCAAAAGCTTCACCTTTGATTCTGCTCACTTTTTGCCAAATGTGCCAGAGGGGCATAAATGTAAAAACATGCATGGTCATACCTATCTATTGAAGGTTATTGTAGAAGGTGAGTTAAAAGAACACTTAAACTGGGTAATGGATTTCACAGACTTGAAAAAAGCTGTAGACCCAGTCGTTAAAAGTGTTGATCATAAAGTATTGAATGAGATATCAGGATTAGAAAATCCAACTTGTGAAGGTCTAGCAGTTTGGATTTGGAACAAAATTAAGCCAAACTTGCCTGAATTAGCCACGATAGAATTGAATGAGACTCCAACATCAGGCGTGATATACTCGGGCAATTAATCTTCAATATCTTTTTTATAACCGATTTCGTTTATTTTCATTGATCTTTCATCCATTCTATGATACACAATTGAAGTTATGTCTGCGTTGAAAGATTTTAATTTTTCCATATCCTTTCCCTTCGTCATAATTCCAATTAAGAAGGGTTTTTTTTGATGATATACGATTCCGAAATGATGCAGCTGCATAAAGTTATCCTTACTCGGCTTAACACCATATTTATGTGCAACAACAACATCTTTTGGAATGGTTTGACGAATTCCATACCCATAACCAGTTTTGGACAATATTTCCAATGCCATTTCAGAATACTTTTTCTCTAAGTATGAAGAATTGTAAAGCACTCTAAAAAATGAAGCATAGGTGCGAATCGTTAAAAAATTCTCATTAAAATCAATCTCATCCGGAACAATCATTCCTAATTCTTTTTCTACTTTATTTAAAAATTGAGGACTCTCTTCCTCAATAAAATCAATCAATAGAATAGTTGCTTCATTATCAGACTCAACAATCATAATGTCTACTAATTGCGCCAATGTATATTCAGAACCATTGATTAACTTACTGCTTGAACGCACATTTTTATTGCTCAACTCCAGATATTCGGCTTCTTTGGAAATTTTATAGGTCAGCTTTTGTTCCAATATATGAGGGTTTTTCTCTGCGTACTTCAAAATGGCAATCATAATAGGCACTTTCATTAAACTTCCTGGCGAAAAGATTTCTTTTCCGTTCACCTCTATTTTTTGGTTCGTTGTTAAATCGCGGAAGTAAATCGCTGCAGAGCTAATTTTGCCACTTTTTTGGGCTAATTGTGTTTGCTTTATCAGCAAACTATCTAACCCTTCAATGGCTGTTATATCGGTTGAACTTAAATCCAAGAGTGCTATACTTGGATTCAAGTATTGATAGTGCTCTTCGTTAATTTCTTTACCCATTTCGCTGTATGGATTAACTTTAACACTAGAAGAATTTTCAACTTTTGAAAATGAAATGTATCCAATTCCTATTCCTATCGTAACTCCAATTACTAGTCCCATTAAGGTATTTCTAGTGACAATGGACTCTGTTTTTGAATGTGTGGTCATTTTTTAATAGAAGTGTAGTTTTAAATTTAAGGCCGCCCAAATTAAATAAAAGAAATGGTTCAGAACTAAGTTTCAAAATTCATTTTTTATGCTATCCGAATTCTTTTACCTTTGCAAAAAAAAGAATGAAGAATATTTTAATCGCCGCTTTACTACTTCTTTTCACCTCTACTCTTTCTGCTCAGTTGAAAAACCCTCATTTTGTAGGATTAAATGCAGGTGTAAGTATGCCAATTGGTGAGTATAAAAACTTTGATACCGCAAGAGCTTCAGCAGTGAATGCTGGAAAATACGCTTCGCTTGAAAGTGGGATTTATATATCAAGGTTTGTTGGAATTGGAGTTAACTTGGGATTGTATACTAATTCAATCAATGAAAGTGAAATCAAATCTCAATATGAGAAACAATTAGTAACCAACAATTCGATTGAAGTAAAAGCTGATGATTGGCTGAACGTATACGCTTTAGCTGGACTTTATTTTACAATTCCCATCAAGAAGGTTCGATTAGATTTTAAATTTCTAGGTGGAGCTGTTAATTCATCACAGCCATTAGTAACTGTAACCTCTAACGAAAGTGGCTCTGTTGTAGTAAGGGAAAGTAAAGTGGAAGATGCCATTGCTTTTGGTATAAATTATGGGGCTCATTTAAGAATCCCATTGATTTCAAAACTGTATTTAAGATTAAATGCTGAGACGTTTACCTCCCTCCCAGAATTTAAGAAAGAAACGACTAGCTACAGAAATGGTGTAAAAACAGTTACTAAAGAAAATTTTGAACAAACCATTTCTGTTCTGAATGTTGGTGTTGGGTTGTGCTTTAGTTTATAAGCTTTTAATAACGAATAAAGTCAACACCAATAGTCCTAGAGAGATGACCATCAAAGCGAACAGATAGTTTATCCAATGTTTTTTAGGTGTTCGTGGATTTTTCCCAAATAATCGTTTCGTCCATTCAAATAAACGGTAGCGGTGATCGGCTACTTTTTGATAGCCCCAATCAGAAAGTTTTTGAAACCATTCTTTTTCAGCGTACCATTTCGTTAAGAAAGTATATTTCCCTGCTAGTTGAAATGCCTTATAAGCCGCATCTGGTCCTGAATAGACTTTTCCATCAGGTAAAACCAGTCGCACTGCTTCTTTATATTGATCAATTGAAATATCTTTTACACGTTTATTGGCTAGTTGATATTTTTGGTATTCAATCACATCTCCCGACATGATCCACCAACGGATAATCCAATAATGACAAAAACCACACTCACCATCCCATATCATCAAAGGTTTTGATAATGGAGGATACGAAGTGTGGTTGATTTTACTAAACATGCTGCTAAGTTAACAACAGTAGAAGTAATTTGTTAATTTCTATTCATTCATTCTAAAGCCACCTATAAAAATAATGGTGAGACCGACAATAATGTGCATCGGAATGGTCAATAAAAATAAACCTCTTAAACTTACTACCGTTTCAGATATACTAGCTACATAAGGTGCTAGCAAACTAGTAAAAGTGGCTAATATTACGACTATTGAGAATGCCTTGAAGGTATCTCTCTTAAAGTATCTATTCATAATAAAGTAAAGGATACCTGAGAAAATACCGGGAATAAGTGAGGCTAAGATCACCATGTAAATGTTAATAAAAGGTTCCGTATAGTTACTGAACTGATTGTAGGCAAAAAAATAAACGACATTTACTAATGCTGCTATTATCCCTGCGATTAATCCTGTTGTAATATTGTCGCTTAATGAATTCTTTAAATATTTTGCATCTGTTTTCATATCTCGTATAGTTTTGTATTTTAGTAGTTCATTGCACAAATGCCTCCAAATATTAAAAACATGAAGAAAATAATACTAGCATCCTATTTTACAGCAATATACCTATTTTCAATAGCACAAAACACTGATCCGATAAGATATGTTGCTTTGGGAGATTCATACACAATCTGTGAAGGAGTTAACACAAACGAATGTTGGCCAAATGTTCTAACAAAGCACCTTTCAAAAAAAGATGTAGACGTTACATTAGTTGCTAATCCCTCCGTAAGTGGTTATACTTCCCAACAATTGATTGATAATGAAATGGCAGTTTTTGCAAAGTCGGAAGCCAATTTTGCGACTGTACTTATTGGTGCAAACGATTGGGTGAAGGGTGTGAATATTGGTATTTATGAAAGTAATCTAACCTACATTGTAGAAACTTTATTGGAGACATTATCTTCTGATCGATTATTTCTAATTACCATACCAGACTTTTCTGCCACTCCAACAGGAGCTGAGTATAGCAAGGGCAGAGATATTTCTGCTGGAATTAGTGAATTCAATGAAATTATTAAAAAAACAGGCACTATGTATGGAGTTACTGTTATTGATATTTTTCCTACTACTCAAGCAATGAAAGGTAAGAGCGATTTAGTAAGTGCTGATGGATTACACCCATCTGCTCAAGAATACTTATTGTGGGAAGGAATTATCTATCCTCACGTTTATGAAGCATTAAAACCTAGATAAGTTTCTTTTCAATATAGTCGCTGTTCAACAAACTCAGCGCACCCATATATTTTAAGTCAAAGGAAACCAAGTCACCTACTTTGTAGGCTCCTTCGTCTGCACCTAAATCTATCACCAACATATCTGAACTCGCACCTACAATGTTAATGTCTTCTTGATTAGAGATTAAAAAATCAGGATTGATGTCCAATAAGCCAACATCTAAGATAGCGCGATAAGAAGTCTTTCCATAATCATCTGGGTTGATTTCTAGCATCTCTCCACTTGGGTTCTCTGCTAAAGTCCCTGTTGGCACTTTCGGCTTTTCAGTTAACTCGATAATTTCGGTATACAACTTCAACACATCAGTTTTCATGCCTTCCACTGGAGCTTCTGTAAATAAGTTATTTCCGAAGAAAAGCATTTCACCTATTCTAAAATGGTTGATTCCAGCAGGAAGCATTCGCTGCAATAAAAGTGGTACGACCACCGAAGTTCCTCCAGTTACAAATGGAATTTTTTTGTCGAATTTAGCCTCTATCAATTGTTCATACAAACTCAATTGAATCAACTTATCAGGTGAAGGCATTACCCCGTGTAAGCAATTTAAATTGGTCCCGATTCCTGAAACTTCAATGTTTGGCATTTCGAAAATTTCTCCATAAAAATTAATCAACTCCTCTCCCATTACACCTTCACGCAAATCCCCCATTTCAATCATTATGATCACTTTGTGGATTTTTTTCTGAGCCACTGCTTCTTTGGAAAGCATTCGAATTGTTTCAATTTCCGTATTGAAACTTACATCGGCAAATTCTACAATTCGTTTGATACTTCGTTTGGCAGGCGGTTTTATATAAACCGTTTGAATTTTTGGATTGATGGATTTGATAGTCTTTAAATTAGAAATCCGAGAATCGTGAGTCTCTTCCACACCTAATTGTATCAATTCTTTTAAAAATAATTCATTTCCGCAAAGTAGTTTGGTGACTACTCCCCAAGAGATATCATTGGTTTTAAACAACTCATCTAAAAAATTATAATTGTGTTTTAATTTTGCTTTGTCTAATGTAATGAATGCCATAATTATTTTATTTAATTACTTTTCGTGGAATATTATGCGGTAATCGGGTCAACAGTTCGTAATTCAATTGGTCACTTAGCTCACTGAATGATGAAACCGAAATGGAAAAACCTCCTTGATTTCCAATCAATACCACTTCGTCTCCTTTTTTAGTATCCGGAATATCGGTAATGTCTAGCACCATCATGTTCATGTTTACGATTCCTACAACAGTCACTCGCTCGCCATTTACTAACACACGTCCTTGATTGCTCAATGATCTACTATAACCATGGCTATAGCCAACTGGAACCGTTGCAATTTTCATGTTTTTGCGAGCCATATAGGTCGTTCCATAACCGATAAATTCACCTGTGGCTACAGTTTTAGTGCTCATTACTTTACTTTTCCAACTCAAGATTCGTCGGAGTGGATCTGTTTTATCCGGCTGATCTTTAATAAAATGAATAAAAGTTTCGGTACTTGGCCAAAATCCATAATTTAATATTCCGATCCGAACCAAATCCATTTGAGTTTTAGGATAAGATAAGGTAGCTGCCGATGAAGCTGAATGGTATCGTTCTGCTGTAATTCCTAATTTTTCTAGCTTCTTGCGCTGCTTTTTAAAACTCTTTATTTGCTCTTGGATGCGAACATAATTTCCGATGCTTTCGGCACCTGCAAAATGAGTACAAATCCCTTTTAAGATATAGTGTTTATTGTTTAGTAATAGCTCAACTACTTGCTTCACTTCTACTTTTCTCAAACCAGTTCTATTCATACCGGTTTCTAATTCCAAATGAATTTGAGCCGGCATTCCAAGCTTTTCAGCAAAATCTAATGCTGCCTGCAATCGATCTATTTCAAAAATATAAAACTGAATTTTGTTCTGAATTGCCCATTCCAACTGTTCGTTATCCAACATTCCCATGATCATGATTTCTACATCAGGAGCCACTTCTCGGCACAGTCGAGCTTCGTCTGCACTAAAAACAGAAAAATGAGTTTGACCCGCTTCAATTGCCATCGGAACCAAATCTACAATTCCATGTCCGTATGCATTTCCTTTAATCACTGTGCTGATCGTTGTGTCAGCGCCAACGACGCTGCGTAAAAATTTATAATTTTCTTCCAAAGCCGATTGACTCAATTCAATGTATGAAGTTTGAAACACTAGCGATTAGTTTGTTGAATGATAGATGAGTATATTTTATTTCCAATGGAGATTAGTTCATCAGGAAAATCGAAATCTGAGTGGTGTAACGCCGGCTGATTTAGGCCTGAACCCAATCCGAACATAGCTCCCTTTGTGTTATTTAAAAAATGTCCGAAATCTTCTGACCAACTGAACGGTTGGCTCAATTCATTCATTTCTAACTGATTTTGAGTTGCCGCTTGAGCGATTATAGCTGAATTTTCCTTGTGATTCACTGTTGCAGGAAAAGCTTCTGTTTCTTCAATGGAAAACTGCAACTGTTCTTCTGTAGCCAACTGCTTTACTTTTTCCTGAATGCTAACCGTTAATGCTTCCATATCATCATTCAAATAGCTTCTTAACGTCAACATGAGCACTCCATCTGAAGGGCTGATTCCGAATGCCGCTTCACCCACTTTGACGTGAACAATTGTAACAATGGCATAGTCTTTCGACTTAAAATTTTGCTTCAAGTTGGCTATGTATTGAACTAATTTTGAAATTGCTACAGCAGGATTAATTCCATTTTGAGGTTCAGCAGCGTGTGCCGTTTTCCCCTTTAGTTTTATAATCACACCTTTAGATGCTGCTGCAAAATGAGATTCCCGAGTCAATACTTTTCCTAGCGCTTTGCCAGGAACATTGTGCAACGCATAAATGGCATCAATCGTTAAATCCTGAAAGCGAGAATCCTTGAGCATTCGAGCTGCTCCTTCTCCAGTTTCTTCAGCAGGCTGAAACAACAACACTACTTTTCCTTTTTGTATGGGATTAGAAGACAATTCTTCTAATAAAGAAAGAACCATCGTCATATGTCCATCATGTCCACATAAATGAGCTACTCCTTCATTTTGAGAGGCGTACCCCAACTCGCCTTTCGGCTTTTCAAGAATGGGTAATGCATCTAATTCAGCCCTAAAAGCGATGGTTTTCCCAGGTTCCTTTCCATTGAAAACTGCCAAAATACCTTTTACTCCAACATCCTTGTGCAGCTCATCTGGTTCGTACTTTTCAATGAATTGAACCACTCGATTGGCCGTTTCTTGCTCGTTGTTTGAAACCTCAGGAAACCGGTGCAACAGTTGTCGAAATGAATGCAGTGATTGTAAGAATGATTCAGTTAACATGGTTAGTCTTTGGTTAGACGCATTTCTAGATACTTATTGGTAAAGCCCAATCGCTCGTATAATTTCTTGGCTGGATTATCCGGTTCAACGTGCAAGGCAACATCTCCTTTGGTAAGCTTTAAAGCATGCTCCATTAATTGCTTGCCCAACCCCTTACCTCTATAATCTTTATGCACAGCTATGTAAACCAGTATGTTTTCAGGAATATATTTCGACATACCGGTTTCGTTAATTACAACGGCTCCAATAATTTCTTGCTCATGAATCCCCAATAAGACGAATCCTCCATTCCCTAAATTCTTTTCAAATACATAGTCCAAACACTTTAGAATGTCTTCGACGCTGTCGCCAAATTCATCCAAGTGGGTATTTAAGAATTTTGCTATTTTCTGGTTGCTGTAAAATAAGTCTTGACCTGAGAAAGAGTTCAATACCTTCGGAGACAGTTTAATTTTTTCCATTTGTTTGATTTATTTCAATTGATTTTTTATCGATTAATGTAATGCTTATGAATACCACTAAAGCAGCTAAGATGCCAAAGAAATTAGCATTGATTCCGTAAGGTAACCCAATTTTGATGGTTTCTAATGTAACTGTAGTGCCACCACCTACAACCATGGAAGCTAAAGCGGCATTAGAACTCACTCTTTTCCAAAAGAGAAGCCCCAAAATAGGCACTAATAATCCGGACACCATGAAGGAATATGACAGTAGCATTAATTCCAATACATTTTCCATGCTCATGGCAAGTACAATTGCAAAAGCACCAATGAGGAAAGTAAAGAGTTGTGAATATTTTAACCCAGTTTGATGACTTTTATGCTTGAGCCATTTTCCAAAGATGTCTGTGGTCAAATTTCCTGAAGCTGCCATTAAACAACTGTCTGCTGTGGATAAAATGGCAGAGAAATACGCCGACATCATGATTCCCATAAGGCCAACTGGTAAAATGTGACTTAACAACAGCGGCAATCCCATTTCAGGATCCATTCCTTCCGCTGAAGCAAATCCCAAATCGGCAAACATTCCTTGATTGGCAGCTACGTTGGCAAACAACCCCAACAACACACCCATAAAAGCCATTAAAGGCCATTCGAATAGCCCTGCGATGAACCACGCTTTCTGAGCATCTTTCTTTGATCTACAAGAAAAAATTCGCTGATAAAGCGTCATACCGACAAACCAAATGGGAATAATCGTAATGGCCCAATTGAACAGCTGTGACCATTCAAAATTCGACAACGACAACATTTCTGGTTGCACCGAAGCTACTATTGTTTCATAACCCCCAACAGCAAAGTAAGCCATTGGAATAGCGATAAATACTAATCCTGACATCAGAAGAATCCATTGAATGGTATCGGTGTAAATTACCGCTTTCATCCCTCCCATTACTGTGTAAATCAAAGCGATAACGCCCATTACAATCAGTGCAGTGGTCAGATCCAATGCAGGAAAGGAAGCTGAAGCTAATTTGGCTCCAGCTAAAATTTGAGAACTAGAAAATCCGGTGTAACCAATTAAAGAGATGATTCCTGCAGCAAATGCCACTTTAGAACCATAATGATTGCCAAAAACTTGTGGAAATGTCAATAGTTTAAATCGATCATTCATGGCAGAAATCTTGGGAATCAACAATACTGCACTGAGCCAAGCACCAATTAATCCTGTGAAGAGCATCCAAGAGCCGCTAAGCCCCATTACGAACCCTAAACCACCTAGACCAATGGAAAAACCTCCCCCAACGTCTGTTGCCACTACGGAGAGTCCGACGTGCCAGCTGCTCATGTTTCTACCACCTACAAAATAATCATCAGAATTTTCGTTTTTCTTGAGGAAGAAAAACCCAACGCCCAACATAATGAGCATGTAAAGAATAAAAATACTGCCATCAATCCAATGCAAATCGTCGACTTTTGGTAGATGAACAAAGGTATTTATAATAACCTAAAGAATAAAGTAAACGTTATAATAGTTTAAAATCCAATTATTTGAAAGTCTCCACAATCGTTGCATCTTGCTTTAAGTCATGGTAGTGCATGGATAGGTTACCGTTATTTCTTTCAATGGAAGAAATGGAAACTGTGCGCACAAAATTCGATTCGTCTAAGCGAATGGTAGGGTGTTCTTGATCACCACCGAACCGATGAAAATCGACCATTTCCCGGCGATTCACTTCTGGGAATTTGCTCAAATGCTCAGCGAAAGATTTTTCTCGTTGCAATCGGACAGCTTTGGGGTAAAGTGGTGCAGATGAATAAATGTGCGGCTGATCGGGTTGTAATATTTTAAAATGAGTCAATAATCCATCCCACCTGAATTCAATCATTTCTAATTCGTCGTGGAGCTGATCCAAACAGATAATGGTAAACGGCTCGATGCCACTGAAATCATAATCAAAGGTAAACTGCTCGAAACTGGAGTATTCAAAACACTCCAACAGCACTATTCCTCGGCTTTTGCGATAAGGTGGCTGGTGTTTGTGCCGTTTAAATGCACCATTGAGCAGGCTCACTACTCGATTCTCGCCTACGGCCAACCATGTTCCTTTGGCATCACCATCCTGTGGAAACAATACTTGATTACCTATAATGGTCTGATACAATGGAAATACGGCAGGCTGTCGGTGTTTGGATTCATCGCGGTTGGAGGTCAAGAGGAAATTTCCGTTTCCTTTTGGAATATAGGTCAGTGTGCACATGCGTCTAAAATTAATAAAAATCAGCAATGTTTTTAAACAGTAGTAGGAAACAAAATGTTGCCATTGAACCCCATTAATTATGAGTGGAGATAAAATAATTGGGGGGAAACTAAACAAGGTATTCAAAAAACACGTACTTTTTCGATGGTTTTAAGATGGGCGGCCGTGAACGATGACTACTTGAATTCAAACACATTGCCCTAATAACAATTCACAATTTAAAAGATTAACACCATGGGAAAAGGACAAGATTCCAAAAAAGCGGTTAAAAAAGAGGCCACAAAAACTCCAAAAGAGAAAAAAGAAGAAAAACGCTTGAAGAAAGCAGGTAAGTAACTAACTCAATGCAAAGGCGCTCCGAATGGAGCGCCTTTTTTGTTTGTACAAAAAAATGTACATTTTTTTCTTAGCGTTTATGCGACTTATTGCACACTGCCCCGCTCATTGATCTCGTTTTCATTTACTCACGATCTTTTTATTGAAAATAATCTGTTATATTCGGGTTTGGAAATCAAGTAGTAATGGAAAAAAATAAACATTATGGGAATTAAGCCAGGACCAAAAAGAGTTGCCACATCAACAGGTAAGCCTGATAGACGTCAAAGAGACAACAAGGAAACTCCAAAGAACACACCATCATTGAAGCCACATAAACATAAGAAAGGAGATTAATTTTATTCCAAAATTGTCTTTCCTAATGCTAGTGTCTCCATTTAATTTAATTGAAATAATGAATTTTTCAGAGCGATATAAGAAATTACCTAACTCAGAGTTATTAGATATTCTAAACAAATCAGCTGATTATCAATCAATGGCTGTTGAAGCTGCAAAATTAGAATTAAACAATAGAAAATTAACCAATGATGAATTAATAGAAGCTGAAGAAGAATTGATTGACAAACAAAAAATTAGGTTAAATAAAATTGATAAAATAGCATACAAGATTGTAGATACATTGAATCCCATTCAAAAAGGTTCCTATTCACCTGAAAAGATTATTCGTCTTATTTCTATCCTATTAGCAGGGATATCGACTGTTTCAATTTATGAAGAATTAAGTACTCTAAAGTATCTACCTACAGATCATTTAGAAAGGTGGGATTTGATTTTTATTGAAAATATTTCTCATTTACTTATTCTTCCCATAATAATTTTCATGTTCTGGAAACGGAAAAAATTTGGATGGATTCTTGTTTCTCTTTTCTTTATTTTTTCGGCCTTTATAGCCTTTGGTGAAATGATCATCATTTATACAAATCAATCTTCATATATAGATTTAACTTTGGGGAAAACGCGATCTTTAACATCTGCATTCTTACTGTTAATCACTTTTGTATTTGCTCAATGGGTAATAAGCAAACAAAATTTTAGAGAACTCTTTAAGATAAGCAAGAAAACTATGCGATTAACTATTGGAATCACAATCTTTTCCACTTTCGCTCTTTTAATATTAGTTGCATTAATTTGATCTTATAAATAATAATCCATTTGAAAACCTCCCATCTCCTCCTTTTACTATTTCTTGCCGCGACTGCAATGGGCCAATCGACCTCTGACAACACCTACAAATTGGTTGAAGACGAAGACGGCATTTTTGTGGAGATATTTGACAGTACCAATGTTGACGAAAATCGATACAACCACAATAACAGTGTTTACAAAGTTGGCAACCGTTTTACATACCGTTTTGAGCACATTACTCCAACAAATGAAGTCAAATATTTTAATGTAGCTAAAGACTTTAAAAATTGGGAGTTTGTGGATGCAGCAAACGTCGATTCCAATACAGTAGAATCCATAGTCATTGTAGTCGCCAATGGAAATCCTATGGCGGCCTATATTCCTGATTACAGTCAAACAGCTTTGGTTTATAAAAATGGTACTGGTAAGGGTTACTCGATGTCAGGAGCGGTAGAAAATGAAGCCAACCTTTGGATGCATCCACCACGTCATAACTATTTCAAAATTTTGGAATTGAACCCATTTCCCTATTTAAAAACACCTTATGAAGTCGGGAACAAATGGACATGGAACCTAAAAGTTGGCGCTCATTGGGCTGATTCTCGTTGGAAACTGTGGGAAGGCCAAATTGAAAACAATTGCACCTATGAAATCACTGACAAGCGAACAGTAAAAACAGAGTTGGGCGAAGTTGAATGTTTGGTGATTGAATCCACCGCCATTAGCAGAATCGGAGAAACAAGTTTAATTGCTTATTTCAATTCCAAATATGGATTCGTAAAATTAAACTACACCAACATCGACGGAAGTAAAACCAACTTTGAGTTGATTGATTTTACTGATAAAAAAGCTAAAAAATAATCAAATAGATCAACCAAGCGTAAGCCAAAATTGCACTATCTTTAATTATTAAAAATTCGAACAACCATGAAACATACTCTACTACTCTTCGTCTTGTGCTCTTTTGGATTTTTAAACGGCTTTAGCCAATCCGAAAAAAATGATTTAAAACTAACCGTTGCAGGTCTTCCGTTGTTTGGAGATGCTGATGGTTTTGGCTCCGGATTAAATGGTTTTGTTTTGAAGCCATCTATTGGCTATTACATTTCCAATAGAACCTCCATTGAATTAAATTTTTCCTACGGTACGATGAATAATCTAACTATTGGAACTGTAGATTCCTACTACCAATCGTTTGCCTTTACTCCTACTCTTAGAAATAACTTTGTCAACCAGGAGAAATGGCGATTATTTGCAGAATTTGGCTTTGGGTTGGGCACCATCCAATACAATGCGGACAACAATAATTTTAGAAATTTCCAACACGATGAATTAAGTGGTGGAATAACTATCTTGAATATTGGATTGGGTGGCAACTACTATTTCAATGAGAAGTTCGGAATTGAATTCATCATTCCTTACCTCACCATCAATAATATAACTTCTGAACAATCGAATAATCTCTATTCAGGCATTGGGCCGACCATTGGGTTGACCTATCTATTGAAGTGAATTCGGGTTATAGTTTTTGATTCTTATGTAATTGGAAAATGTTACTTTTAGAATTCTTACAAAAGTGCCCTATTGAAGCATTTGTAACCCATAAATACGAATGAAAGAATACTTCCGGCTTCAACAAAAATTGTTGAATAGAAAAATGATTCAATTTGGGATTTCGCCCTACATCGGATATTCACTCATTCCCATCGCTTTTATTCTGGTGTCTACATATCTGTTCTCAAAAACAGAATATGCTTGTTATCTAATCAGTGTTTTGGCTATCAGCATCGTCTCTAAATTGAGCGATTCGAGAAGAAATGATTTCTTAAAAACGATCTTTAATCGGGATAATTATTTCAAAATAAGAATTTTGGAGAATTTGATTTGTATCCTTCCTTTTCTCCTCATATTGGCATATAAAGGCTACTTTCTTCTTGTTGTAGCCACAACAATTTTGTCAATTGTGATGGCTTCTTTCAATTTTAACACCAAAATAGATATCACTATTCCAACACCTTTTGGTAAAAAGCCCTTTGAATTTTTAGTGGGATTTAGAAAGACCTTTTACATATTTCCTATTGCTTACTTTTTAACCTACCAATCAATATCAGCAGAGAATTTTAATCTTGGTATTTTTTCAATGTTACTCATTTGCTTTACATGTATGTCCTACTATTCAAAGCCAGAAAATGAATACTTTGTTTGGAATTACAGCTTAACTCCCAAGGCGTTTATCTTTGAAAAAGCTAAAATCGCTTTACTAAATTTCACACTGCTAAGTCTGCCCATACTACTGTTTTTAGGTTATCACTTTATTGACCAGCCCCTTCAACTCATTGTAGCATATCTTGTTTGTTTAGCTTATCTCCTAGCATTTATTTTAGCGAAGTACTCAGCATTCCCAAATGAAATGGATGTATCAGTTGGTCTCTTGATCGGAATTAGTGTACTCTTTCCTCCGCTTCTACTGTTTATCATCCCTGCTTTCTATTCCCAGTCCATTAAAAAATTAAAACCAATTCTAGAATGATTAAGATTGAAAACCTGTCAAAATTCTACGGACAAAAGCAAGTGCTAAAATCCATCCATTTAGACTTTAAGAAAGGTACAACTTGCGGTATAGTTGGTAAAAATGGGGCTGGAAAAACCACCCTATTTCGATGTATTGCAGGACTTGAATCCTTTGAAGGACTAATCACTTCTGACTTTGAAAAACTAAAAGACCATTTAGGCTTATTGCAAACAGATCCATATTTTTTTTCACATATCACAGGAAGAGAATATATACAACTACTCGCCAATGCTAGAAATATAGAACTATCCAATATAGAATCTAGAAATATCTTTGAATTGCCTTTGAACCAATATGCTTCCACTTATTCCACTGGTATGAAAAAGAAATTAGCATTAACGGCCATTCTATTTCAAGAAAATGACTTATTCATTCTCGACGAACCCTTCAATGGTGTGGATATTCAAAGCAATTTAATCATCTCTGAGATTATAAAGAAACTAGAAGAGCTTGGGAAAACGGTCATCATTTCATCACACATATTTTCTACTTTAGCAGAAACCTGTGATGAAATATATGTTCTGAAAAATGGAGAAATCATTAGAAAAGTGACTCCAAATGAGTTTGAGACATTAGAAAAAGAAATGAAAGAATTTACAGTGGGTAACCGAATTGAACAACTTGAATTGAAATAAAACAGTTGACTATAAGAAATACAGTCTAATAGGATATGTAATACTCGGCTGATAATAGCGTCATTATTCTGTATTAAAAAGTATACCAATGCGGCAATCTGAGGAATTTTAGTATTTTCTACTCTCTTTAAATTTCTAACTAAACATACTACAATATGAAAGAAAATTCAGCACAACTAGCAAATGAAGAAAATGCAGATATTCAATTGACAATTGACCGTTCGGCAAAGCAATATCTAAATGAAACAAGAAAATGGTCGATGTTCTTATCTATTATGGGATTTATAAGTATCGGAGTTCTTTTGTTGTTCGCTCTTTTTGCAGGTACCTTCTATTCTGCTGTGAACAATATTCTTGCTACAGGGAATATGCCTTTCGCTCCAACTATTTTAATAAGTATTCTATATATTGTATTTGGGGTAATTTATATATTCCCTACTCTTTATTTATATCGATTCTCTATTAAATTAAAAGTGGCTCTAACTTCGAATGATTCTCTATCACTAACCGATGCATTTAAAAACCAAAAGTCAATGTATAAATTCATGGGAATATTCGTGATTATTATACTAGCGTTTTATGTATTTTCTGCGATTATAGGGCTTATTGCAATGATATCTTAAATAGATCTCTTGTTTAAACTTAATAAGCTAAGTTCCGAACTCCAGTTTTTTAAACTTAATAAACAACTGTATATCAATTCCCTAAATTTTCTTGATAACTTCTAGAAATTGGAATCTCAATATCTTTAATTGTCAAATTATTAGTCGTTCTTCTACTAATATAGTTACGATTGACAATATATGATCGATGAACTCTAACAAAAAATTTCGGCAACTCCTCTTCTATTTCTTTCAATATTTTACGTTGAAGGATCATTCCATTCTGTGTATGAATCTCAATATAAGCCCCGTCTCCTTTAATGAACAGAATTTCATCAATACTTAATAATTCGACGCCGTGCGCCCCTCTAATTTGTATTTTAGGTGATAAGTTGTGTGATATAATCTCTAATGCGGCAACTATATCGTTTGGCTTAAAAGGTTTACTAATATACGCCTTTGGAGATAAGTGAGCAGCCTCCCTAATGGTTCGACTATCTTGATTGGCGGTTAGAAAAATAAAAGGTTTTTGTCTCTCTTTTAAATGCGCAGCAACATCCAATCCTGTCATTCTTTTTGAAAGGAAAATATCCACAATTGCAGCATCAAATTTCCAATCAGTTTTCTTTAAAAATTCCTCTCCACTATGATACACACCTTCAACTACAAACCCCAATTCAGTAACTAAGTTGCTCAAATGATTTGCTGCAAAGAACTCATCTTCAATAATTATAATTTTTGACTTATACATAAAATTCAAATTGATACTTACCTAATTCCCCATCAAATTTAAAATTGATCCCTTCTATTCTTTTTACCAATTGTTCGATTAAGTCGATACCTGTTCCATTCTTAGACAATTCAAACGAAGAATAGTCTTGATAAACTAATTGAAAGCGATCATCTAGCTGAATTGTGGTGATGTTTATTGTCTTGCTCGAAGCATTACTGTGCTCAATGGTATTCGAAATCATTTCATTGAATATCAACCCGAAATAGACTATCCGTTCGCTTTGTAAAGCAATTTTACCTATGGCCAGGTTAATTTTAAAAGTACCATTACTTATATCATGATAGAGGGAGATAATTTCTTCGAAATAAGTTTTCATATCCACTTTTTCATTGTGCACATCCACATATAAGTGTTTATGCAATGCACTAATGGTTTGAATTTTACCTGAAATTCGTTTAAATGCGTGTGAATCTTTATCAATAAGATCTTTGCTACTATAGTCTAACATCGAAATAATCATTTGCAAATTATTCTTAATCCGATGATTACTTTCTACAATTAGCATGTGGTATTTTTCATTTACCTTATTCACTTGCTTCTTTAGCTTTCGTTCTCTTAAAAGTAAAAAAGCAATTAATAGTATTATTCCAACTGAAACCGTGATATACTTCAGAAGATCCTTTCTCCTATCTGACACTTCCAAAAGCTCTTCTGCTTTTTTAGTCGCTTCTTCTTTGTACTTATTTGTTTCATACAATGCTCTAAATGAATTTAGCTTTGAGGAATTGGATGTTTTTAAAATTTCAGCAATCGTTCTATACTTTTCTACATTCCAATAATTAAATTTCAAACTATCTTCAATTCGAAAATAATAATAAGTTAGGGTTCTATAAAATTCTAATTTAACTCCAAGAGAATTCCAATTGCTCAATTGTATTAATTTTAATATTTCGTCTATGATTGGCTCAACCTTTTCATAATCATTCTGAAGTGTATGAGTTCGCATGATATTCGTTAAGGCTACAACATAATTAGCAGTATCCTTTAAAGTAGCAAATAAGTGTGCTGCCTTATTGAGATAAAATAGACTTGAGTCTACATTTACCGCACCTAAAGTATAACCCAATTCATTATACAATCCGGCTTGTGCATTCTTTAATCCCATTAATACAGAAATATGCAATGCACTGTCTAAATATTTAAATACAGAATCTCGATTTCCAATGATATCCACAACGTCTGGCATTTCATTATAAAGCGCTGCGATTCGTCCTAATTTTCTAATGTGCAGTTTTGGGTAATCTTTGGAGTTTTTTAAATTATAAAGTAAGGACAAGCCTTCATCATGACTATTTGTTTTCCTTTTAACTTCAGATAGAAAAATAATAAGAATTACTTCCTTCTCATTCCAATCCTGCTCTCTCACAATTTCTAAGGCAGCATTTATCTCATCAATACATTCTGCATAAAACGAAAATTGATCATAGCCTTTAGCTAACTCTAAATGATTTTCAAATGCCATTAAAGCTGTAGAATCTTGTGCTTTTAAGGATTGAGAAATCAAAAGAGAAATAAGGAGTATATATAATGTTAGTTTCAAGTCCGCAAATTAAATACTTTAGAAAGAACTTTTTAAGAATATTGTTATCAATCTGCAATTTTTGTTGCGAACGATTAGATTAATAGTCATTTACTTAGATTTACTACTATTTTATCATTCATTGTTTACACATTTTTCTGATTTACTTACCTTTTGCTAAATGGCAGTCCCTAAATAAAAAAATCTAGTTTAAATCAAAAAATTTCCAATAAACCGCTAATTTACTGATACTTAAAAAATACTCACCCATACCTTTAGGTTTTAATAAGAGTTTTATCGGATAAAAGTGAATTGATAGATTCTTTCATTATTAATTATTAACTAAACTTTTCATGATTTAGGGAATTTTATTTTATATCTTGATTGCTCAAACACAGTCTATGAAAACATTCCATTATGCATTTAAAATAACAGACATTGAAAGTACAAGGAAATTCTATATCAAATTACTAGGCTGTTCAGAGGGTCGATCCACTGAAAATTGGATTGACTTTAACTTTTTTGGCAACCAACTTTCTGCACACATTAGCGCTAACATTCCCGAATTGGATTATTGTGGCAAAGTAGATGGAATTAGCGTACCTATCCCCCACTTTGGTTGTCTGATTCCTGTAAATGAATTCAAGACCATACAAGAGAAATTAGAGGCCATTAATACAGAATTTATTGTGAAACCTTATATGCGATATGCTGGCAAAACCGGCGAACAACGTATTATGTTCTTCTTGGACCCAAGTGGAAACCCAATTGAACTGAAAGCCTTTACCAATGAAGCTGAAGTGTTTTTGAAATAAGAATTGAGCACAAATACCAAAAGAAAGCGGCTAACCTCATTGAGTTTAGCCGCTTTCTTTAATGATTATAGAACCATAGCAATAAACTATTCAAATTTTCCATAGATAATTCGACTCTTTTCTTCCATTGTTAGAATGTGGTTTTCATCAATAGTAAAAGATCTGGATATATCAATAAATCTTTTTGTAGCTGAATTATCTTCAAAGACTTTAATTGATCTTTTTCCTTCAAGGGATACCTTGATTTGATATGATTTTGATTTGTTTTTTATTGGAGACTCCATTTCATCATTATCAATAGCAGACGATGCATTTACTATATCTGGTCTAGCGTTAATAAAGACATTCAATTCGTTATCTTTTGTAAAAGCATAATACCCTCGAGATGAATAATTGTCTAACGTTTGTTTTTGATTTTTGGGTATAAACGCATAACTAGAAAACTCATTTTCTTTATTATAAGGGAGAACTATTATTTCGTAGTTATAGTTACGGTTATAATTGAAATTTCTTTCTGCAACTAAATAACCACTGCCATCCTTATTTTCATAATTTTTAACTTCAAATGATCCTAGAAATTTCGTGTATACTCCCTTCTTATTGGGCTCACCATACAATCTTAAAATATCACTTGATAAAGGCACAAAATTAACATTATTAAAATCTAAATCTATCAGATCATAATCTGCAATAAAAAAGCCATTTAAGTAGTAATTCTTATCTTTTTTAGAATAATAATTACCCCAAAGTTTAACAGTATTGTTATCATTAATTTTCATGTAGAAATTTCTAAAAATATATCCTTTAGCACCTACTTCTTGGATCTTCAATATTTTTGATTGATTTAAAACAAATAAATCAAACTCGTAATCTACCGCATCGCTGAGTTCACTTTTCTTTGACACGATACCTACTATGTTGCCATCATCATCTAAACTAACAGTTCCTAATTTGGATACTTCATAGTTTTTATAATTAATTGAAGTTTCAAATTTTTGGACGGTAACTTTATCTTCTAAATGGAGTTGCATAACATTTAAAGTAAGCTCTTCACTTTTATTCCTTCTCGCTCCAACAACAACTGCGGCATACTCTCCACTTGGAGATGTAGTAAATTTATTATAGTTCGAACCTACATCAACTCCTTTTATAGATAAAGAACCGATCTCTTCATTTTGAATAGAATTACCATCTAAATCAAAAACTTGATATTCGTAACCCACATTAACCAAATCAGGATTGGTATAGAATAAATATATCTTTTTATTGAAAACATGAACACTGTAATCCGTATAATTTGGAACCTTGAATTCTAATTCCTTTTTGAATTCAAGTTTAAAATTTTTATCAACTTTCGTTAATACGACCTTTCCTGCTTTATAAAGATTAACCTCGACATCCATGAAGTAGATATCTCCGTCTACAACACCAATTGGAGTTGGCCATTCTTTTATAAACGATTTATCTGGAATTGGTTTACCTTGCTTAAATTGTTGTCCAAAAGAAAACGAGGATAATAGGATTGAAAATAGTAATGTAATAAATTTATTCATAGTTCACAGTTTAGCTTTAATTCAAGCAATAATATGAATTATTTGAGAGTATATTAATAAAAATTAAAAATATGCCTTCCTCTTAAAAAGCCCTTTAATTATCAATTACAAAGAATCAGATTTTTCATAATCTACCTCAACTAAAAATTCATTTAAAACGAAATTGTATTTACTATTGCGAAAGCCCCTGCCACAAGTCCACCTATCAGCATAATGGTGAAATATGAAATGAGGTAGACTAATAATGATTTGACCAGGCTTATAAAAAAGTTGCCTCCAAAAAAATGATGGTAAATCCAAAAGAATATTCCAATGGTTAAAACAGCTGAAATAAAAATTGACCACTGAAAAAAGTCAGGAATTAGCCACAAGAAAAAAGTTAATATCCCAATTGCTATTGTAACTCCATAGCTGTAAGAATTGATAATTAAATACTCTGCATAGTTCAATTTATACTTTCGAAAGAATAATTTACTATAGAAGGCGAAAAATGGAACCATTCCAACAGTAATTATAGTAAGGTAATTCATAATAAATTCTTGAATTTCCTTTCCGAATTCTTCGTTGCGAATATCTGATTGAATTGCACCCATTTCTTGAGTCTTTTCATTCAATCCAAATATTAATGAAATCACCACGCTTATCGTAGCCCAAATAAATATGAATCGGAATGGATGCAAATATTTCACGGTTGCACCCGTAATATTGTCCAACAATACCTTTCTAGGATTCTGTAACAGGCGAATGGTTGTAAAAAACAACCCATGATCCATATTGAAAAGCTGGTGAAACACCCACTTTATGGAATCTATTGATTTAAATCGGTGAGAAATTTTTCGTTGTCCACAGCTGTAACAGTATGCTCCAAGCAACTCGGTATTGCATGTTTTACAATTCTTGATAGCTGCTTCTGAAAATTGGTCGGTAATTATTTTGGTATTCATCCAAATTGGTTTGAAACCGAAATATAAAAAAAAATCCCTTCTCGATAAATCGAGAAGGGATTAAATGTTATGGTTTAGAAAAGAATGTTACTTCTTCTCGCCTTTTTCCATTTCAGATTTCAATTTAGATAATGCATCTAAGTCACCAAGAGTTGTTCTTTCTTGAGAATCTTGCATTGTCTTAATTTTCTTAGCAGTGCTAGCATGTTCTGCTTTTGCTGTTGCTCTTTTCTCTTTCACATCTTCGAACTCAGCGTCCTTAAAGATTTGAGTGTGGCTTACAGCAATCTTACGTGCGTTTTTGTTGAAGTCAACAATTTTGAAATCTAACACTTCATCAACTGCAGCTGTTGTATTGTCTTCTTTTACGATGTTTTTCTTCGTAGCCAAAGCTTCTACTCCATAAGGCAATACTACTGTAGCACCTTTTGCAGAAATTTCAGTGATCGTTCCTTGGTGAACTGAACCTATTTCGAAAACAGTTTCAAAAGTTTCCCATGGATTTTCTTCCAATTGTTTGTGACCTAAGCTCAATCTTCTGTTTTCTCTATCTACTTCTAAGATTACAACTTCCAATTCTTCACCTACAGAGGTAACTTCTTTTGGATGGTTGATTTTCTTAGACCAAGAAAGATCAGAAATGTGAACTAAACCGTCAACACCTTCTTCTAATTCTACGAATACACCGAAGTCAGAGATGTTGGTTACTTTACCTTTGTGCTTGTCGCCAACGATAAATTTCTCAACGATTCCTTCCCATGGATCAGGAGTCAATTGTTTAACACCTAAACTCATTTTTCTTTCTTCTCTATCTAAAGTTAAAATTTGAGCTTCAACTTCATCAGATACCGTAAAGAATTCTTGTGCAGGCTTCAAGTGGTTAGACCAAGTAATTTCAGATACGTGGATCAAACCTTCAACACCAGGCTGAATTTCAACGAAAGCACCATAATCAGCAACTACAACAACTTTTCCTTTCACTTTGTCTCCTACAGCTAACTTCTCGTCTAACTCATCCCAAGGATGCTTCTCTAATTGCTTCATACCTAAAGCTATTCTCTTCTTATCATCATCAAAGTCAAGGATAACAACATTAACTTTCTGATCCAATTCAACGATTTCTTCAGGGTGATTAACACGTCCCCAAGAAAGATCAGTAATGTGAACCAAACCGTCAACACCACCAAGATCGATAAATACACCATAAGAAGTAATGTTCTTAACAGTACCTTCTAATACTTGTCCTTTCTCTAATTGAGCAATAATTTCTTTCTTCTGAACTTCTAGCTCAGCTTCGATTAATGCTTTGTGAGATACTACAACGTTTTTGAATTCTTTGTTGATTTTCACAACTTTGAATTCCATTGTTTTATCTACATACATATCGTAATCACGGATAGGCTTCACATCAATTTGAGAACCTGGTAAGAATGCTTCAATACCAAATACATCAACGATCAATCCACCTTTAGTTCTGCATTTCACATAACCTTTGATTACTTCTTGAGTATCCAATGCATCATTTACTCTATCCCATGCTCTAAGCGCTCTCGCTTTTTTGTGAGATAATAATAACTGACCATTTTTGTCTTCTTGACTTTCAATGAAAACCTCAACTGAGTCACCAACGTTTACTTCATCTTTGTATCTCAATTCATTCATTGGGATAACACCGTCAGATTTGTAACCGATGTTTACAACAGCTTCACGCAAGTTTTTAGAAACGATAATACCGTCTAAAACTTCTTGCTCATTGATTGAAGTTAATGTATTACCATACACTTCTTCCATTTCATCTCTTTCTGCTTTTGAGTACAACTCATCGAATTTACCGATAGAATCCCAATCAAAATCTGCAGAATCTGCAGCTACTGAAGCATTAATGCTATTGTCAATAGTTGTTTCAACAGTTTCTTCGTCTTCATCTTCATCAGAAGAATCTACTTCAACCTTTTTTCTTGGAGTTTTCTCTTTCACTTCTTCTTTTGAAGTTACTTCTTCAACTTTGTCAACTACATTTTCCACTGCGTCTTTAACTGCCTCAACAGCATCAGTTGCTACTTCTTGTGCTTTGTTTACGATTTCCTCTGCAGGATTCGTGTCTTTTTCTTTGTTCTCAGACATTCTGAATATTTACTTGTATTCCACTTACGAGTTGGCATTTAAGTGAAAGGAATTAATAGTTAACCGACTACGCCAATACGCCGATTTTTTGGACTGCAAATGTAAGGCTTTTTTCAAAACATTTCAACCTTACCAATCAACTTAAAATCAACTCCTATCTTCATAAAGATACTCTTTTGAGCTAATGGAAGTTGCACTTTTCTAAATGGTCGAGTATACTGAATCCTCCTTTTATAGGATCAACACTTTACAACAAGCACAACTAACCTACTCAACTAAAAAACAATAAAGGATCGAATCACAGTTAATAACTCGAAATTATGAACTATAGGAATAATAGTCTTTCTTTAGCTTGTCTTAGAATTTAATAAATTACAGGACTTGTAACGATATTTAAAACTAAAATCTTATCAATTTCAATACACATGGAAGGCATTATAAAAGGGAGCAATCAATTTCGACAAGTAATGTTCCTCATTGTAGTTTTAGGAATTCTTACAAATGTTTGCATCGTCGGGTTGCTGATCTATTTATCCGCATTTCAAGTTTTATTCTCACCAATTAGCGGTTCACTTTTATTCATAACGTTTGGTATCTTGTTATATAAGTCAATATTGAATGTTAAACCAATGTTCATTTTATTCTCATTAACAGTAGTCAGTCAGGTTATTATTCAGACACACTATTTAGGTTGGGAGTCAGGCAACTATTACTTTCTATACGCTTTATCCATAGTTTTCTTGCTTGACTTCTCGTGGCGCTTGCCTTCTGTTATACTTTATAACGGTTTCATGATTGCATTAACCGCACTTCTTGCGCACACCTATAAAGGCGAAGCTGGGACTTATTTTGTTCCGGCTAATTTTCTTTCATTCCTTAATTCGTTTAATCAAGCCAATGTTGCAATCATTATATTAATCATTATCATATTTGCTAGTGACGCTAATAAAAGAAACCACAAAGCAATAAAGCTAGTCAATTTAGAACTCGAGCAACAAAACAAAGAAATTTTAGAGCAACGGGACCACTTAGAAATCTTGCTAAAAGAGGTTCATCATCGAGTAAAAAATAACTTACAAGTCATCTCTTCATTATTGTCGTTACAACAGAATTCAATAACAGATGAAAAAATGATAAGCATCTTAGATGTATCAAAAGCAAGAGTAGAAGCAATTGCATTGATTCATCAAAACCTTTATAGCAACAACAGAGGAAATCAAGTCGATTTTAACGCCTATTTAAGTGATTTGGTTCATTCACAGCAAATCATACAATCAAATATAAAATGCAGTATTAATTCTAATCATATTATCTTAGATCTTGACACAGCGGTTCCTCTTGGAATTATCATCTCCGAAATGATGACCAATTCTGTAAAGCATGCGTTTAAAGAGACCGAGAAACCTAATATTGATATTACATTTATTGAAAAAGGGAAGGAGTACAATATGTATTTTAAAGATAATGGAATTGGCTTACCTCAAGATTTTGACCTTAATCATTCGGAATCATTAGGCATGGTTATCATTTCTGCTCTAATTGATCAAATTGAAGGAGAACTCAGCTTCTCCAATGATAGTGGGGCATTTTTTAAAATTGTTTTTGCAAGAAACTAACTTCTAGTGTAATTCAGCGTAACAACGATTTATTCTGTATTATGAATCACACAAAAAACGACCCTCCCAATTTGGAAGAGTCGTTTGTACAAATCTTTAAATTCATCTTAGTTCTTCACTACTTTTCGGACTACTTTTTCTCCACTGTTCGTGATTAAGTGGATAAAATAAATCCCTTCTGATTCTCCTAACACTACCTCAACTTGGTTAGTCGATTGGTGGATTCTTTCATTGATTAACATTCCATGCACATTGTACACTTGAGTGGTGAAAGCGCCATACATTCCACCTAATGACAAAGTAACATCACTATTGGTTGGGTTGGGGAATACTGCAAGGTTGTTGTTGAGTTGGTTAACAGAAATTCCAACTACTGTAATTGGATAGCAGGTGGAAGTGTCTATACAGCCATTTGAAGTGATTTCTACAGCATAATTCCCTATTGCAGTTGCTGTAAATAATTGACCAGTTTCATTCGGGATGATTGCATAGTTGTTGTTGCAATCTAACCATTGGTAGGTGACATTGGAAACATCAGCTTTTAAACTACCTCCTAAAGAAGTGACAGTAGCTGAAGGACAAACTAAAACCTTTGTTAAAGAACTGAATGGGATACCTCCAGTACTTGAAACTGATAATGATTGTTTAGGTAAATTTATATTGGTAGAAGTATTGTATTCAAATAATACTCCATTACTATTTCTTCCACCATACTTTGTTAATCCATAATAGTTTCCATTACCGCCTTTTATTATACCCCCATGTGCATAATACCCAGTACTGTCTCTAACAAATAAACTTTTAATTGTAAATATATTATTGTTTTTATTATACTCATATAGTATTCCTGAACCACTTGCACCAAAAACACTATAAGCTCCGCCTAACTGTGTAGTACCAATAAAGACACCATTAGTAGTTTCCAATAACTCTCCATTTGGATTTAAAAGGGAATCAACAAAATTGTATTTTGTTGAATAAGAATTTGTCAATAAATCAAATTCATAAATAGCCCCATTACCATGCACTCCACCAGTTGCATTAACTCCATATAGCTTGTTATTCGATTCAATTAAGCCACCAGAATATCTTTCTGGGAATGAATTCAAGAATACATATTTGTCCAATAAAGTATCAGCCTGAATGTCGTATTCAAAAATACCTCCTAGTCCACCTGAAAGATATTTTTGACCAATCCCATACAGTTTTCCGTTACTTGCTTCCAACAATCTTCCAACTGGTGTATTTATACCTGAAGTATTAAAAGTATGCACCACAGTTAAGCTATCAGTACTTAAGTCCAATTCAAAAATATCTCCCCTTCCGGAAACTGAATACCCAACTCCATATAGTTTTTTATTTGATGCCTGGATCAATTGATAAAGCACTTCAAAACTTAAATCAGCAAGCTTTCTAACAGAATTATTTTTTGGATTAACTTCAAAAATAACTCCACGATTATACTTCCCTCCGATAACAGTAGTTCCATAAACTAGTCCATTTTCTGCTTGAAACAAGGTTGTATGAGGAAGTCCCCCAACCAAGTTATAGTTGAAGCGTGCCTTAATGGATAAACTATCAGTGTTTTTTGTATATTCAAAAATACCTCCATTATAATCTCCATTAATAGTCCCTGCTAATCCAAAGTACCTACTAGTTGAAGTTTTTACTAAATCTCCAGCAATTGAATTGATTCCAATTGAATAAAAATTGGCTTTAGAAATTAATGAATCAGTTAAATAATTATAAGTAAAGACATTTCTACCTGTAAAACTCAAAAGCGTTCCTATGGTATCTTCAATTAATCCAGTAGAAGGAGAAAAAATAGAACCGCTAGTAAAGTCGAGCTTTTTCAATATCGTATTGGTCGAAATATTATATTCATAGAGTGTTCCTTTGTTATTCAAACCTCCCCTACGAGTCATTCCATATAACTTGCCGTTAGCAGCTGCACATAACGACCCTATTGGTTGCTCTCCTATTGAATTATCAAAATCAATTTTTTTAATCAAAGTATCTATAACTGGATCATATTCAAAAAGAACCCCCAAGTTATTTACACCACCTAAATTTGTTATTCCATATAGCTTTCCATTAGCTGCTTGTATTAATCTTCCTGTGGGAAATTGACCATCAATTGGATTTGAAAAAGTTGCTTTATTAAGGACGGAATTTGTTGAAATATCCAATTCGTAAATACCACCACGATTAAAAGCTCCGGCAAAGGAACTCGTCAACCCATATATTTTCCCATTTGATGCTAACAATAAGTCTCCAATTGGGTTACCTCCCGTAGTAGAATCCTTAAATACATGAATCGTACTTAGAGCTTTTGATATAGGATTGAATGAATATAAAGTTCCATTGTTATTTATTCCACCATCAATTGTATTTCCGTACAGCATCCCATTTGGTGCTAAAATTAATCCACAGTTGGGTGTTTCTCCATCTGTAGAATCAAAATTTAATACAACGGTTGTTTGATTTAGAACAGGATCATATTCAAAAATTGTCCCATCACTATTTCCAGAGGCAGTAGTTGTGGTTCCATACAATTTACCATTGGGAAGTTCTAACAACTTTACGTTACCAGGTTTAGAAACGTTTATGTTAGGGAAATCATAAACGATAGTTAAGTTATTTGCCACAGAATCTACTTTAAAAATACTTCCCCATCCTGAAGGGCCACCTTCTGCAGTGACACCCCACATTTCATGTTTCTGTGAGAAAGTAAAAATTGAAAGAAGTAACAAGAGAATTAGTACTGGAAGCTTTAGTCTATTTTTCATCATGAAGGTAAGTTTAGATTTTACAATGTTTAGTAAACGACTAAATATAAACGTTTAAAACCTTTAAACAGTTGCATCAGAATTTTTGAATTTATATACTTTTTATTATTAAAGTATTTTCAAAAAAGACGACTCTCCCAAAATGGAAGAGTCGTTTATAAACCTTTAGTTTCTATAATTATTTCTTCACTACTTTTCGTACTACTTTTTCTCCACTGCTTGTTATCAAATGGATGAAATAAATTCCTTCTGACTTTCCTAACTCTACCTCAACTTGATTAGTAGATTGGTGAACGCTTTCCTTGATGAGCTTTCCATGTACATTATACACTTGAGTGGTGAAAGCTCCATACATTCCACCTAAAGATAGGGTGACATTACTATTGGTTGGATTGGGGAATACTACCAAATTATTAATCAATTGATTTTCTGAAACTCCTACTATCGTGATAGGATAGCACGTGGAAGTATCCACACAGCCGTTTGCTGTTACTTCAACTGCATAATAACCAATTTGAGAAGGTGTAAATAGTTGGCCTGTTTCATTGGGAATGATTGCATAGTTGTTGTTGCAATCTAGCCATTGGTAAGTGGCTCCGAAATCATTGGATGCAAGGGTGGTTGAGCTAATACGGACAACGGTATTATTCACTTTTTTAACTGTAAGATTTATGATAATAATACTATCACAACCATTATTATTTAAGGTATCTGAATAGACCCCTGTTTGATAAAAAAACTTTCCACTAGGTCCTACATAAACATTACAGGAATTGGCTTGAATTGTGTCAAATCCATGATTGCAAATATCAACGTTACATAAAGAACTAGAAGGATTACTTCCTGAAATCGAATGAGAAAAGATATATTTGGAAAAGTGACTATTAGCGACTGGATTATACTCAAACAAAACACCTTCATTGTTTGCATTGCCACCCGAATTCGTTAAACCAAATAACACCCCTTGACCACCTTGAATTAGCCCGGCAACAGGAAACGCTCCATCGGTTGTAATTCTAAAAGCTTTTTTTACGACATACTGATTATTAGAGGTATTAAATTGATAAATAACCCCCTTATTATATAAACCTCCTCTATTTGCTAAACCAATGAAAACTCCATTTGAGATTTCAAACAAACCGTTATTAGCATCGCTTCCAGTCGTGTAATCGAAATTATATAAAGTAGTTGCTATATTAGTAGTCGCATCATATTCATAAATAACCCCATCCCCATTTGAGCCACCAATTCTAGATACGCCATATGCTTTGCCATTCCTTAATTTAGTAAGTCCGCCCGAAGTCCAATCAGGATAAATATTTTGCGGAAGATCTCCTTTGATAATTAGTGTATCTAAGAAAATATCATACTCATAAACTCCTACATAAAACCACCCGCCATTTGTATTTCTAATAGTACCATACAATTTTCCATTTTTAAGTTCTACAGGAGTTCCTAATGGTGTATTGTATCCGACATTATTAAACTGATGTAAAATTTTTATGGTATCTAGTTTAAAATCAACTTCAAAAATATTATACTGGCCAACTCCATATAGTCTTCCATTACTAGCTTGATAAAGTTGATTGGAAACTTTAAATTTCAAACTAGAAATTGTCCTTATTGTATTATTTATAGGATCAATTTCAAAAAAACTACCAAACAACCTATTCCCACCTAAAGTAGTTGAACCATATACTTTTCCATTTTTTGCTTGAATTAATGATGCAATAGGCTTTTCTCCTATTTCATTATATCCAAACCTTACATTCAACTTTAGGGTGTTTGTGGATTTAATATATTCAAAGATTCCCCCTTTGCCACCATAATAACTTTCTTTTGATGTTCCAAAATATCTACCTGTTGATGTTTTAATCAAATCTCCTTCAATACTTTTAGCATAAATTGTTGAAAAATTACTTTTTACTGTTAATGTATTTGATAAATAACTATATTCAAATACAGTTCCGCGATCACCTGTAACTCCCAGGAGAATTCCGGGAGAATCCTCTATAAATGAACCCATTGGTTGTGAGCCTGAATTCACTGTTGATAGATCTTTCTTTTTAACCACTGTGTTGCTTGATACATCAAATTCAAATAGAGTGCCCCGACCATTCAATCCACCATTTGATAACATTCCATAAAGCATTCCATTTGACGCTTCAAATAATGAACCTAATGGGTTTTCACCAATTGTGGGATCAAAATCAACTCTTTTTATTAGTGTATCCAAAGCTATATCAAACTCGAATAAAACACCTTCTCCATTTAATCCACCAAGAGAGGTCATTCCATACAACTTTCCATTGGAAGATTGAATTAGATTCCCTCTTGGAGTATGTCCCATCATATTGGTGTTGAATGAAGCTTTTCCTAATACTTGATTTGTACTTGGGTCTAATTCAAATAAAAAACCTGCGCGAACCCCTACTCCACCTTTTTTAGTCAAACCATACATTTTACCGTTGGACGCTAATAATAATTCACCTGTAGGCTCCATACCTGATGTTTGGTAATGAAAACTATGAATGATTTTGAATGAATCGTTTATAGGATTAAATGTATAAATTGTTCCATTATTATAAATTCCTCCTAAAGAGGTGGTCCCATATAAATTTCCATTTGGTCCGAGAATTAATCCTCCATCAGGATTTTCGGCACCCACTGTCTGGAAATCTAATTTAATTTGGACTTGATTTGTTGTAGGATCATATTCGAAAATTGTACCATGTCCTAGATCAAGTGATGAGATAGAAGTACCATATAATTTGCCATTTGTGTGTTCATATAATTTAACATTTCCTGGATTCCATGCTCTTATTACTGGGAAATTATAAAATACGGATAAGTTATTTCCTAGTGAATCTGTTCTAAATATGGTTCCTTTTCCATACTCTCCTCCTTCAGTTGTCACGCCCCACATCTCATATTTCTGCCCAAAAGATAATGTTGCCATTTGAACGAATGCAATCAAAAGTAATAGTCGGTTTTTCATAAGTAGTAGCGTTTTCTATTCAGTAGTCAATCAAACAAATATAGTTACAAATAGAATCAGATTGACACTTTAAAATTCAAAAAAAAACGACCCTTCCAAAATGGAAGAGTCGTTTGGATAAATATATGATTTCTCTATTTAGTTCTTCACTACCTTTCGGACTACCTTTTCTCCACTGATAGTTATTAAATGAATGAAGTAGATGCCTTCTGACGCTCCTAACTCTACCTCAACTTGATTAGTAGAGTTGTGAGCACTTTCGTTGATCAACATTCCATGCACATTATACACTTGAGTAGTGAAAGCGCCATACATTCCACCTATAGATAATGTGACATTGCTATTGGTTGGGTTAGGGAATACTGCAAGGTTGTTGCTGAGTTGATTTTCATCTACTCCTACTACTGTGATTGGATAACAAGCTGAGGTATCTATACAGCCGTTTTTTCTAAGCTCTACTGCATAACTTCCACTAGTGGTTGGTCTATAAATTTGGTTAATTGCATTTGGAATTATTGAATAATTATTTGAGCAGTCTAACCATTGATAAACAGCATTTCGTTCATTTGCCCCAAGCTCATTTCCCAAAAATATAATTGATTGATCAATATTTTCAATTGTTAGATTGAGTAGTATAATAGAATCACATCCATTTGAAGCTCCGTTAGGAATAATAAAAGTAGCACTATCATTACTTACGTTATATGTAAGTCCATCGACCCATTGTAATGTTCCGTTACAAACCAAATGAGAATCAATTCTTGTTGTTGAATGGTCAACTATTAAATCAATAGTAATTATACTATCACAACCGTTTGAGTTTGGTATGATATCAATGAATTGACCTGATTGTTGCAAGAGTTGACCACTTGGAGCTTGATAGACATCGCAGGAATAAGCTTGGATAGTATCATATGAAAAAGGGCAAATGAACACATTAGTTAAAGAACCAAAAGGATTCGCCCCATCACTTTTTGAATTGAAAAATTTTTTGGCTTGATGTAAGTTAGTCATGGGATTATATTCAAATAAACCACCATCACCGGACCCAGGCCAGACAATGTTAGGGCCCCCAAAACGAGTTAAGCCGAAAAGTGTTCCATTGAAGCCTAAAATTAAATTTCCATGCGGTTCTTGTCCATTTGAGTATTTATAAAAACTACTTAATAATGTATAATTATTGGTCAAAAGATCAAATTCGAATAGTACGCCATCATTGTTTGATCCTCCACCACTCTGTGTGACTCCCATTAATTTACCATTTGGCAACTCCAAGAGATCACCTGATGGTTTTTGTCCAGTAGTTTGATCTACAAAGTTATGAATTACAGTATAAACATTAGTCGTTAAATTATATTCAAATATAACACCATCACTGTTTTGCCCCCCCTCATATGTCATTCCGTATAAATTTCCATTTCTAGCCTGAATAAGACTACCTCTTGGATTATCAACATTGAAATTATGTAATACCATTAATGAATCATTTATGATATTATATTCGAATATAACCCCAGAATTATATAATCCACCATCACTTGTCATTCCATACAATTTACCATTACTAGCTTGCAATAAGCTTCCATTTGGTTCTTCACCCAAAATGCTTGAGAAATCTTGAATATTTATAATAGACTTAGTTTGTAAATCTAGTTCAAAAATAAATCCACCACCTAATGCCCCACCATCTTCACTCATCCCATAAATCTTACCATTTGAAGTTTGTGTGAGTTTTCCAGGTATATTAACCATTTTGTCAACTATCTTTTGAATTTTTCCTAATATGGGATCATATTCATAAATAACACCCCGAGAGGTTACACCTCCAGTGCGAGTTGTTCCATATAACTTACCATTATTAGCTTGCAACAAAGTAGAAATCGGATTAGCTCCAAGCTCATTATAACTAAACCTAGATTTTAGTTCTATAGAATCTTTCGAAAGGATAAATTCAAACAATGTACCTTCTCCTAAGTCATCGTGCTGAGTAACTCCAAAAATTCTACCATTTGACGTTATTGTAAAGTCACCATTAGGAGCAGAACCATTTACAGATCCATCAAAGTCCGTTTTTTTTGAGAAAGTATTTGAAACAAAATCATACTCAAAAATCGCTCCATCACCATTTACACCTCCTGCTCCTGTCATACCCATTAAAACACCAGTGGTAATTTCAACAAAACTCCCAAATGGGATAGTACCATCTATGCTTCCAAAATCATACTTTTTAAGTAGTGATGAGCTTATAACATCATACTCAAATAAGACTCCGGTAGAATTCACTCCTCCTTCAGCTGTCATGCCATAAAGCTTACCATTCGATGCCTCAAAAAGACTTCCTTCAGGTTTACTTCCATTTAATCCAACAAAATCAACTTTTTTTATTAACGTATCAGTCAAAATATTGTATTCATATAAAACACCAATAGAGTTTATTCCACCTAATTGAGTCATCCCATACAAATTGCCATTGGAAGCTTGAATTAATCCCCCTATAGGTTCCCTTCCACTGGAAACCCTATCAAAAGTGGCTTTAATTGTAACTGTATTATTACTTAAATTTAATTCAAATAATGCACCATCTCCAAAACTAGAATATGTTGTTGTTCCATATATTCTTCCATTTGAGGCCAAAAGTAACCTCGCCTCTGGAAAGCTAAATGAATTACCATTAAAATGGTGTATTACTTCAAGTGTATCTAGATTAGGGTCATAAGAATATATAGTACCTCCATAAAAATTCCCACCATTAGATGTCACCCCATATAGTTTATTATTTCCAACATTTATTAACCCTCCAATTGGATAGTTTCCTATATTGTTTGAAAATTCTACTTTATTAATTGTAGTGTCTAAAATCGGGTCATATTCAAATAAATAACTACCGCCTAATATAGTATTGTCAAAAGTCGTTCCGTAGAGTTTTCCATTAGAAAATTCACATAACTTTATTCTGTTTGGATTAGAGCCATTTAAAATAGGAAAATTATATTCTACTTTAAAATTATTTCCATTTGAGTCAACTTTAAAAATTGTCCCACTATTGTGAGGGCCGCCTTCGTAGTTCACTCCCCACATCTCATATTTCTGCCCAAAGGCCAATGTAGCCAATTGAAAAAAGGCACTTAAAAGTAGTATTCTAGTTCTCATAAGTAGTCGTATTTTCTATTCGATAGTCAATCAAACAAATGTACAGATGATTTAAGATTCATTAACAAAATGGGCACAAAAAAAAGACCCTCCAAATTTGGAAGAGTCGTTTGTATAAATCTATTAATCTTAATGTTAGTTCTTCACTACCTTTAGTACCACCTTTTCTCCGCTGCTTGTTACTAAATGGATGAAGTAAATTCCTTCTGACTCTCCAAACTCTACTTCAACTTGGTTAGCAGATTGGTGAGTGCGTTCGTTGACTAACATTCCATGGACGTTATACACTTGCGTAGTAAAAGCACTATACATTCCACCTAAAGATAGAGTGATATTGCTATTGGTTGGGTTGGGGAATACGGAGAGGTTGGAGTTGAGTTGATTTTCTTCTGTTCCCACAACAACAATGGCAACACACGCTGAAGTATCCACACAACCATTTTCAGTGATCTCTACCGCATAACTGCCACTTGAAGATGGTCTGAATAGTCGATTGGTATCATTTGGGATGATCGCATTATTATTGGAGCAATCTAGCCATTGATAGGAAACACCAAGTGCTCCTGCGCCTAGTGTATTTCCTCCCAAATTCGAAATAGAAACATTTACTTTATTAATGGTTACGTCAACAGAGATAACACTATCACAACCTGAAATTACAAGCGTATCAGAGTAGATTCCTGAATTGGTCCAAACGTGATTACCGCTTGGAGAAATATAACTTTTACATGCAGTAATTGTTCTAGTTCCTTTTGGTAGAATGCAACTTGGTATTTTTATCAAGCTACCATAAGGTTCTGCACCGTTTACTCCTCCATTAAATTCATATTTTTTGATTAAAGTATCTGTTATAAACGAATACTCAAATAATACACCTCCGTAATTTTTACCTCCATAAGGGACAACTCCATAAAGTTTGCCGTGATTCAATTCCCTTAATTGACATTCAGGGTTCCCTCCACTAATCGAATCAATAAAATCTAACTTCTTGGTATAGCTATTTGTATTCAAATCAAATTCAAATAATACCCCATCACCATTTGCTCCGCCGTATAATGTCATTCCATAGAGTTTACCGTTACTTGCTAGTGTTAATTCATTGAATGGGGCTTGACCACTGACTCCAGTAAAGTCATATAAAGAATTTAACACATTAGTAGAAATGTTATAGGAAAACAAATTTCCGCTATTTTTTACCCCTCCTGAAGTGCTTACTCCGTAAATTATCCCATTTGGCCCTTCGATAATCATTCCATAAGAAGAAGATCCGGGTATTGGACTCAATGATCGAAATATTTTTGAATTATAGTCAAATTCAAAAATTCCTAAACTATTGCTGAAGGGTCCTTGATAGGATAAGCCATAAATTTTCCCATTAGAATGTTCTATTAAACTACTTTTAGAGCTTGTACCATTAATAAACTCATATGCGATAGAAATAGTATCTAATAAAAAATCATATTCATATAATATTGAACCTCGATAAATACCTCCATATGAAGCTATTCCAAACATTCTATTATTTGTTGTGTAAAGAATATTATCTTGAGGAAAAGCATTTATATTAACTAAGTCAAAGTTCACCTTATTCTTTACTTCACCGGTCAATGGATTCACTTCAAATAAAGATCCCCAATAATTAGCCCCTCCTTCTGTAGAAGTTCCATATAACATTCCATTATTGGCATAGATTAAACTTCCTTCAGGGTGTCGTCCAATTGCTGAATGGTTTAGGAATTTTAAATTATTTAATTGATTATTAATGTAATCATAGGAATATAATAACCCTGCTCCTGTATCGCTAAGAAAAGTGGTACCTAATAACTTATTTGAAGAAGTTAAGGTTAACGATCCCATTGGCTGGTATCCATTCTGAGTATATTCGAAATCAATCTTTTTCAATAAGGAATCGTTCTGATTATTGTATTCAAATAATACGCCATCATTATTAATTCCACCATAACGCGCTACACCATAAAACAATCCGTTTGAAACTTCCACTAAACTTCCTGTAGGATGCTTCCCACTGGTTAAACTATCAAAGTGATTTTTTACAATTAAGGTATCTGTAACCAAATCGTATTCGTATATCACACCAAAATTATTAACCCCTCCTGTGTTGGTCATTCCGTATAATTTTCCATTTGAGGCTTGAATGGGACCTTCAAGTGGATTTGACCCTTTGAGTCCTGAGAATTCTGTTTTTTTAATAATGGTATCCTGTAAAATATCATATTCAAAAAGTGCACCTACTCTGGAAGAAATATTAAAATAAGAAGTTACACCATACAATTTACCATTGACAGCTTGAATTAAACTGCCTTGTGGATAACTACCAGTTGTATTCCTATTAAAATTACCCTTCACGGTGAAAACATTATTTACTGTGTTAAACTCAAATAAAATTCCATTTCCAACATTCCCCCCTGAAGCAGTAATTCCATATAAAAGGCCATTAGAAGCCTCTAACAAAGTTCCATTAGCACTTCCTGCATTAATAGATCCAAAATCAAAAAGCTTTAAGTAGGTTTTTGAAATCAAATCGTATTCAAACAATACTCCTTTATTATTAACTCCACCTTCAGAGGTCATTCCATAAAGCTTTCCATTGGCTGCCTGAATTATGCCTCCCAGAGGCAAACTACCGGAGATATAACTAGTAAATTCATAAATTGCTTTATACTCATTTGTGGAATCATTGTATTCAAACAATACACCATCACCTCTCCGACCACCATCTGAAGTCAAACCATAGAATTTACCGTTAGTCGCCTTACATATTTTAGAGTAATATGGCTCTTCGCCTTTATTGAATTCAAAAGAATGAACATTGGTTAAATTATTTCCAAAAGAATCTGTTTTGTATATAGCACCAGCTCCATATTTCCCTCCTTCTGAGGTCATCCCCCACATCTCGTATTTTTGAGCAAAAATGCATGTTGAAAAGAATAATAGAGTAGGTATTAGGATTAATTTTAGCCTAGTTTTCATAAGTAGTAGTTTTTCTATTCAAAAGTCAATCAAACAAATATAGGAACAAATAGAATCTGATTGGCAAATATAATTTCAAAAAAAACGACCCTCCCAAATTTGGAAGAGTCGTTCATTTAATTCTATGATTTCTCTATTTAGTTCTTCACTACCTTTCGGACCACCTTTTCTCCACTTTTCGTGATTAAGTGAATGAAATAGATTCCTTCTGAATCGCCTAGCTCTACCTCAACTTGATTAGCAGACTGGTGAGCACTTTCATTGATTAACATTCCATGTACGTTAAACACTTGAGTGGTAAAAGCGCCATAAGCGCCACCTAAAGATAGTGTGACATTGCTATTGGTTGGGTTGGGGAATACTGCGAGATTGTTGCTGAGTTGGTTGTCTGAAATACCTACTACTGTAATTGGATAGCAAGCTGAAGTGTCTACGCAGCCGTTCGCGGTCAATTCAACGGCATAATTGCCTATTGCAGTTGCTGTAAACAGCTGACCGATTTCATTGGGAATGATTGCATAGTTGTTGTTGCAATCTAGCCATTGGTAGGTGGCATTAAAGTTATTTGCGGCAAGAGTTGTTGGTCCAAAAGCAGCTACAGTATTATTTATTTTAACAACAGTTAGATTTATAGATAAAATACTATCGCATCCATTATTAAATAAGGTATCTGAATAAACTCCTGAATTTGTCCATATGTACTTCCCACTTGGGGAAGTATAGCTTTTACATTGATTCACTGTGTTGAATACTCTTGTTATTCCGCAGTCTTTTGCTTTTACTAGTCTTCCCATTGGATGACTCCCTTTACTAATACTATCAAAATTATGTGCTACTCGAATTGTATTTGATACATAATCGTATTCATAGATAGTTCCCAAATTATTTGTACCACCCCACATTGTTGTTCCAAAAAGTTTACCGTGATTTAATTCTAATAAGCCATCTTCAGGTTTAGCTCCATTGATACTATCAAAATCCAGTTTTTTTGTATAAAGGTTATTATTTGGATTATATTCATATAATACTCCATAGTCATTAATACCACCATAAGTTGTTACACCATAAAACTTACCGTTCCCAGCTAGCACTAACTCACCGGAAGGATTGCCCCCATCTAATCCATTAAATGTATGAATAGTGGTAAAAGAGCTTGTAGTAAGGTCAAATTTAAAAAGATATCCTTTCTGTGGAAATTGAAATTCTTGTTTACTTGCGCCATATATTTCTCCTCCTGGCCCTTCTTTTAAAAACAAAGACTTTCTAATTGATTGAAAATTGTACAACTCAACATAAGTATTAGTCTTAATATCATATTCAAATAAGGTAGAACTTGTAGGTGAAGAACGCACACCAATACCATACAACTTTCCATTAGAGTGATGAAAGAGGGAGTATTTTCTATATGTATACAAACCTCCTACTGAAGGAAAGGTGTGAACATCGATTATAGTGTCTAAAATATAATCATATCTGAAGATAACAGGTAAATTCGTAGCGCTTCCTCCATGTGATAGCCCATACAAATAACCATCATTTGTATTGATTAAATCACCAACCGGAACAAAAACACTTGTTAATCCGGGGATCACCTCATGTTTTATAGTTACACTCAAATTTTTTGGATCAAATTCAAAAAGTGCTCCACCACTATTAAGTCCGCCATTAAATGAAACTCCATATAGCTTCCCGTTGTCTGCGTATGTTAACTTTCCTCTAGGATTTTTAATTTTATCTTTAGCCCCAAAATCTAAAACCTTTTTAAGAGAATCAATACTAATATTATACTCAAAAAGAACGCCATTTGAAGTTTCTCCTCCCATGCTTGTGGTTCCAATAATTGAGTTTATTCCATTTCTTACTAAAGTTCCTAATGGGGATGATCCAATTTGTTGACCATTAAATTCTAGCTTCTTAGAATAAGTATTAGTGGAGTAATTATATTTAAATAAAACACCATTATTAGACGCCCCTCCTTCATAGGTCGTTCCATATAGGTTCCCATTGCTTGTTTCTAAAAGACTACCTCTAGGACTACTGCCAGTGATAGCGCTACTAAATTCCACCTTCTTTGTTAAAATATTTGTGGCAATATCATACTCATACAAAACACCTTGATTATTTGCTCCACCGAGACTTGTAAAACCATAGAGTTTACCATTAGCTGCTTGAATAGGGCTTTCATATGGTCGAGAACCATTAGAAAAACCTAGAAAATCAATTTTTGTAACTAAAGTATTTGTAGCGATAGTATATTCAAATAAATTTCCAAGAGTTAATGCCCCACCGTCTTTTGAAACACCATAAAGCTTACCATTTGTAGCTTCTATTAAACTTCCAATAACACCATCACCATTAAGCCCATCAAAATTTATTTTCTGTAAATATGTATCTGTTATTATATCATACTCAAACAATACCCCTTTGTTATAAACCCCTCCTTCACTGGTTAATCCATACAATTTTCCATTAGATGCCTCTAGTAATGTACCTAGTGGTTTAGATCCATTCGTATAAGTAAAGGAAACTTTAATAGTCAATACGTTAGTAGGTATATCAAACTCAAAGATAGTTCCATCGCCATAAAGTCCATTTCCTACCGTGAGCCCATACAATTTACCGTTACTTGCTTGAATTAAACTTCCATTTGGCGTGCTTCCATTCTGACCAACTTGAAAATGATATAAAATTTTATATTTATTATTTTGAAAATTATACTCATAAATAATTCCTGAGGAATATATCCCTCCATCGCTCGTTAATCCATAATATTTCCCATTACTTGCTAAGCAAAGCTTAGAATTAAGTGGTTGCTTACCATCTTTATCACGAGCGGAATATAAAGTTGTTAAATTTCCCCCATTTGTATCTGTTTTAAAAATAGTACCTAAATTATACTCTCCACCTTCAGATGTAGTTCCATAAAAATTAAGTTGCTGCCCAAAAGCTAAAGTTGCCATTTGAAAAAAGGCAATTAAAAGTAATATTCTAGTTCTCATAAGTTGTGTTTTTCTATTCAATAGTCAATCAAACAAATATACAGATGATTTAAAATTCCTTAACAAAAGGAGTACAAAAAAAAGACCCTACCAATTTGGAAGAGTCGTTCATATAATTCTATAATATATCAATTTAATTCTTCACTACCTTTCTAACCACCTTTTCTCCACTGTTCGTGATTAAGTGAATGAAATAGATTCCTTCTGAATCTCCTAATTCTACATCAACTTGATTGGTAGATTGGTGCATACTTTCGTTGATGAGCTTTCCATTTACATTGTAAACTTGAGTGAGTAAAGCACCGTACATCCCACCTAATGATAGTTTGACATTGCCATTAGTTGGGTTCGGAAATACTGCTAAATTGTTGACCAATTGATTTTCATTAAAACCTACAATCGTTATTGGAAAACATGTCGAAGTATCCACACAGCCATTTGTATTAGAAGTCACTTGTACAGCATAATTTCCTGTTGAAGTAGCTGTAAATAATTGGCCGGTTTCATTCGGGATGATTGCATAGTTATTGTTGCAATCCAACCATTGAAAGGTGGCATTAAAGTTATTTGAAGCGAGGGAGTTTGCTCCCAATGTCTGCACAGCCATATCTACTTTCTTTAAAGTTAAGTTAATTGTCAAAACACTATCACAACCTGCTAATACTATAGTGTCTCTGTGGATTCCAGAAACTGTCCATGTATACCTACCAGAAGGGGAAATATATTTTTGACAGGTAGTCAAACTAAATGTATCTCTTTTTAAAGGACAGTCTGCAACCATTATAGGCATACCAATTGGATAAACCCCAATATTACTTAAGCCAAAATCATATTTATTTACTAAAGTAGAGGAGTTTATATCGTATTCAAAAAGAACTCCTCCATTATTAAGACCTCCTTTAGCATATCCATATAATTTACCAGATTTCAATTCCGACAACCCTGTGAAAGAAGGATACTGACCATTACTTACCCCATTAAAATCAACTTTTTTTGTATAGGTATTTGAAATAATGTCAAACTCATATAGAACTCCCATGTCATTTGCTCCACCACCAGCTGTTGTACCATATAGTTTCCCATTATCTGCTATAATTGGATTAACTGATGGATTACGACCAGTTGAAGGTTGAAAATTATGCAAAATGGTTAAAGAGTCTGTCGCTAAATCTAAAGAAAATAAATACCCATTTATATTATTATAGTTACAAACTCCATATAATAAACCACTTGGGCCATCACACAATGCTATATTAGCTTTATAGGGGAACAAAACACTATCTTCACTAAACGTCTTTGATTGCACATCATATTTAATCAGAATGGTACTTTCCACGTTATTTACAATTTTAAATTTCGTTCCATAAACAAACCCATTGGAATGCTGTATCAAATTCAAAGTTGGACTTTGATTAGACCATGTATCAAACACATGAACAATGCTTAAAGTGTCATTATCAATATCATATTCATACAACACTCTCGTCCTCCTAGTATTGCTACTGTCTGCAAAACCAATCAATTTGTTGTCTTTAGTAATGACAAACTCTCCTTTAGGACTAATAATTGCCAAATCACGATAGTTAAACGCTACCTTGTTATTAATTCTATAATTAGATGGATTCAATTCATAAATTACACCTGCGCCATGCTCTAGACCTCCACTTGAAGTAGTTCCATACAACATACCATTACTAGCTTGCTTTATACTACCACTGGGTCTACCTCCAAAATAACGAGCATTAAAGGGTATAACATTTTTAATTTTTGATGTGGAGTAATTATATTCAAATAAATTCCCTGAAGTATCAACTCCCATCTCGGAAGTAGCTATAAACTCATTATTAGAAATTTTCAATAACCCACTTTCTGGTTTATAAACCTCACTATTAATATTAAAATCAATTTTCTTTGTATATGAATTTGTGCTATAATCATATTCAAAAAGCACACCCTCATCATGAATTCCTCCTTCGTTTGACAATCCCAATAAAGTATTATTCCCCGACTCCACTAACTTTCCCACAAGCGATTTGCCCATAATACTTGAAGTAAAATAAATCATACCTCGTTGCACCTTTGTTACATAATCATATTCATAAATTGCCCCATTATTAGAAATTCCACCTTGATTAGTATAACCATACAATTTACCATTAGATGCTTGAATGGGTTCACTACTCGGAAATGCTCCATTTATTCCATCAAAATCAGCTACTTTAAGCAGACTATCAGTAATCAAATCATAAGAAAATATTGTACCCTTATTATATAAACCACCTTCACTTGCCACACCATAAAGTTTGCTATTGCTAGCCTGTGTTAGGCTGCCAATCGGTTTAGACCCTAAATACGAGCCGTTAAAATTTCTATCTCTGTATGTATTTGTACTGATATTAAACTCATATAATGTACCATGGTCTATATTACTTACTCCGGAAGTAAGACCATACAGTTTACCATTAGAGGCTTGAAAAAGTGAACCGGAAGGGTAAATTCCCGTTGGCAGGTTAAAATCATATAATTTTGTAAATACATTAGTTGATAAATTAAATTCAAAAATATATCCGTCAGAATTGGTTCCTCCAACTGAGGCAACACCATAAATATTGCCATTAGAAGCTACAATAAAACCGCCATTATATGCATGCCCCCAAAGACTATTAAATTCATGCAGCGTTCTAAATTGATTTGTTAAACGATTAAATTCAAAAATTGTTAGTTTATTCCTATCTGAAATTGACATACCATATAATTTGCCATTAGGGGCAGCATAAAAGCTAGTATGTGTCCGTAACATTGGAGCTAAATTAAATGAATGTGCAAGACTTAGATTGTTGCCATTTTTATCCAACTTAAATATTGTTCCAAGTAGATCATCTCCACCAGCCGTATTCACTCCATACATCTCATATTTCTGCCCAAAAGCCAAAGTTGCTAATTGAAAAAAGGCAATCAAAAGTAGTATTCTAGTTCTCATATTATCTAATTTTTCTATTCAATAGTCAATCAAACAAATATACAGATGATTTAAGATTCCTTAACAAAGTGGGCATAAAAAAAACGACCCTTCAAATTATGGAAGAGTCGTTTGTAAACCTTTAGTTTCTATAATTATTTCTTCACTACCTTTCGGACCACCTTTTCTCCACTACTTGTTATTAAATGAATGAAGTAAATTCCTTCTGATTCTCCTAACTCTACCTCAACTTGATTAGCAGACTGGTGAGTACTTTCATTGATCAGCATTCCATGCACATTATACACTTGAGTAGTGAGAGCACCATATATTCCTCCTAAAGATAGTGTGACATTTCTATTGGTTGGATTGGGGAATACTGCGAGGTTGTTGCTCAATTGGTTTTCTGAAATACCTACAACCGTAATTGGATAGCAAGCTGATGTGTCTACACAACCGTTCGCGGTCAATTCAACGGCATAATTTCCTATTGCAGTTGCTGTAAACAGTTGACCAGTTTCATTTGGGATAATTGCATAATTGTTGCTGCAATCTAACCATTGATAGGTGGCTCCGAAAGCATTTGCGGCAAGTGTTGTAGGCCCAAGTGGAGCGACAGTATTGTTTATTTTTTTAACTATTAGGTTGATGGCAATAATACTGTCACATCCTTGTACTTTCAAAGTATCTGAATAAGTTCCTGAGTTGGTCCAAGTGTATTTTCCTGATGGGGAAGTGTAACTAATACAAGAAGTGGTAGAAAATGAATTCCTCAATGTAATACAGTCTGTAGCTTTTATTATTTTACTCATTGGAAAACGTCCAGTATTGGCACTATCAAAACTATGATTTACTTGAATCGTATTTGTCAGATAGTTATATTCATACATGGTACCCATATTATTTACCCCTCCTAAGCTGGTAGTTCCGTACATCTTTCCGGGATTTAATTCAGATAACCCACATTCAGGTTTTGACCCATTGGATCCGTTAAAGTCTAACTTTTTAATGAAACTATTAGTTGAAATATCAAACTCAAATAAAACTCCTTGATTATTTATTCCTCCTAAAGTAGTTACCCCATAAAATTTATTATTCGAGCCTAATAATAATTCTCCGGTAGGTTCCGAACCATTATTACCATCAAAATCAAAAACATTGGTGAACGTTGCTGTTTGAAGGTTATATACAAATAAAAATCCTTTATTATTTAACCCTGAATTGGTCTTAACGCCATAAATATTTCCATTAGGACCTTCACTTAAGAAAATTTGAGGAGAGTAGGTTTGAAACTCATATAAAGTACTGTAAGTATTAGTATTTAAATTAAATTCAAAAATGCTCATAAATCCTGAATTAACCTTTTTTCCGATTCCGTATAATTTCCCGTTTGAATGTAAAAACATAGAAAAATTTCTATTATCCAGTGTACCTGTAGGAGGTCCGAAAGAATGAACAATAATTATAGAATCATTTTTATAATCATATTTAAATAAAGCCATTCTATTTGGACTTCCTCCAAATAATGAAATGCCATACAAAAAATTATTATCCACATTCACTAAATCACCAATTGGGTAAAAGCCATTGCCTTCATATTTTAAGCTTAATTTCTTTGTTTTTGGGTCAAACTCAAACAAACACCCTTGATCTCCTTCACCTCCTTTAAAAGTTACACCATATAATTTCCCATTATCGGCATACGTAAGCTTTCCCTTCGGTAAATAGGTGTTAAAATAATTTCCAAATCTTATTAATTTTTTAAAGCTATTTGAAGAATAATTGTATTCAAACAATTCTCCGTAATTGTTACTTCCACCATACTTTAAGGTGCTTAAAATCTTATTATTTGCAATCTTTACTATTGAGCCAGATGGAATTCTTCCAAACTGAGTATTATTAAATTCATGTTTTAAGGTAGCTAAATCTGATAAATAATTATATTCAAATAATATACCGTTACGACTTGTTCCCCCTTCAGAAATTAATCCATAAAGAACCCCATTCGAGACTTCTATAAGCCTACCTTTAGGATTCTGACCTATACTATTTCGACTAAAGTCGAACTTGCTTATTAACGTATTATTTAATATATCATACTCGTATAAGACACCTTCATCATTCATTCCTCCCCGATATGTCACTCCATATAACTTTCCATTATTAGCTTGAATAGGAGAATCTGAAGGACCCTCTCCATTAAAAGTTCCATTAAAATCAGCTTTCTTTATCAGTGTATTATTAGAAATCGTGTACTCGAAAAGTGTACCCTTATTTAGTGTCCCTCCTCCATTTGAAACACCATATAATTTCCCGTTAGCTGCTTCCATTAAGCTGCCTAAAGGCCATTGGCAACCAATCAAAGAACTAAAATCTACCTTCTTTGTATATGTATTCGTATTAAAATCATACTCGAATAGAACTCCATTATTATTTACTCCACCTAAACCTGTAACTCCATATAACTTATTATTAGAAGCTTCTAATAACACTCCATTTGGCATAGCCCCATTTATTCCTCCGAAATCAAACCTTTTTGCATATGTTCTAGTGTTTAAGTCAAATTCATACAAAAAACCTTCTCCATTTACACCTCCCTTTGAGGTCATTCCATACAATTTCCCATTAGAAGCATACATAATCCCAATTCTAGAATTTACTCCTAACAGAGAATCATTAGAAAACTCATGTATTGTTTCATAATGATGATTCTGATAGTCATACTCAAATATAACACCTGTAAAAAATCTCATATTAACATTTGTAACACCAGTAAAAGTTACACCATAAACTTTCCCATTCGGGCCAACACAAATATCTCCGTTTGGGAATTTTCCATGTACAAAAGGAAAAGAATATTCTGTTGATAAATTTGTTCCATTGGTATCGGTTTTAAAAATCGATCCATAATTTTCTCCAACTCCTCTGTTAGTAGTGCCCCAAAAATTATATTTCTGCCCAAAAGCCAAAGTAGTCAATTGAAAAATGGCAATTAAAAGTAGTATTCTAGTTCTCATAAGTAGTAGCATTTTCTATTCAATAGTCAATCAAACAAATGTACAGATGATTTAAGATTCCTTAACAAAATGGGAACAAAAAAAACAACCCTCCCGCAATGGAAGAGTCGTTTGTAAAAATTTTATGTGATTCTCTTTTTAATAGGCTATCAAGGCCAATAAATCCGCTTCAAACTGATTGGATGCCAAAAAGTTTTTCTCCAAAATTGGGTTAAACGGGATGGCTGAATCTAAACTTGCGCAACGTTTTAACGGAGCATCTAATTGAGTGAAGCAGTTCTCCATAATCAATGCAGAAATGTCTGACGCAATTCCTCCACTAATTACATCTTCTTGCAGAACAATAGCTCTTCCTGTTTTATTCACGGAAGCGTAGATGGTTTCCGTATCTAACGGACTCAAGGTTCTCAAATCGATCAAGTCGGCTGAAATATCTGGGTGCTTTTCTAGAACAGCCAATGCCCAATGCACGCCCATTCCATAAGTAATGATAGAAACTTGAGTTCCTTCTTTTACTGCTCTTGCTTTACCAAAAGGAATGGTATAATATCCTTCAGGTACTTTTCCACTCAAACTTCTGTACAAGGCTTTGTGCTCAAAAAACAACACTGGGTTCGGATCTTCAAAAGCGGTCAACAACAATCCTTTTGCATCTTCTGGGAAAGCTGGATAAACCACTTTTAAGCCCGGAGTGTGCGTAAACCATGCTTCATTACTCTGAGAGTGATAAGGCCCTGCAGCTACTCCTGCTCCCGTTGGCATTCGCACTACTACATCTGCATTTTGTCCCCAACGGTAATGGATTTTAGCTAGATTGTTAACGATTTGGTTGAATCCTTCTGTTACAAAATCGGCAAACTGCATTTCCATCATGGATTTCTTTCCTTTGATCGACAATCCCAAAGCGGTTCCAATAATGGCAGATTCACATAGCGGCGTATTCCGAACTCTCTCTTTTCCAAATTGTGCTACAAAACCATCTGTAATCTTAAATACACCGCCATATTCTGCGATGTCCTGCCCCATCAGCACCAAGTCGTCATGTTTTAACATGGCTTCTCTCAGTCCATCTGAAATGGCATCAATCAACCGTTTGTCGGCTAGCTCACCGGTTGGTTCAGTAACTTGAAAATCAAATGGCGCATACATATCGGCCAATTCTGTTGCAGTATCAGCCACAACATCGTCTTCAGCATAAGCAATCGCCAAACCGTCTTCGATTTCTTTTTTGATATCTAGTCGAAGTAATGCTTCTTGATCTGCATCCCAGAAACCCATGTATTCTAAATATTCTCGGTAACGGTCTACCGGATTTTTGGTTTCCCATTCTTCAAACAACTCATTCGGTACGTATTTCGTTCCTGATGCTTCTTCATGTCCTCTCATTCTAAAGGTCATGCATTCCACTAATATTGGACGAGGATTTTCTCGCATCGATTCCGCCAAGGCTTTAATCGTTGAGTACACTTCCAAAATATTGTTTCCTTCCACTTTTACGGCTTCCATTCCATAGCCTATTCCTTTGTCGATGAATTGCTGACACTTGAACTGCTCGGAAGATGGCGTAGACAATCCATATCCATTGTTTTCTACTATAAACAACACCGGTAAATTCCAAACTGCAGCCACGTTCAACGATTCATGAAAATCACCTTGACTAGCGCCTCCGTCTCCAGTGAATACCGCTGTTACTTCCTTCTTACGATCCAATAAACTTGCTAAACCAATTCCATCAGCTACACCTAACTGTGGACCTAAATGAGAAATCATACCTACGATGTTGTAATCATTGGTACCAAAGTGAAACGAACGGTCTCTACCTTTGGTAAACCCACTCATTTTACCCTGAAACTGTGCAAACAATCTGCTCAATGGAATTCCACGAGATGTAAATACGCCTAAATTTCGGTGCATCGGTAAGATGTATTCCTCCGGATTTAAGGCCATTGCAGTTCCAACAGAAATTGCTTCTTGACCAATTCCTGAAAACCATTTAGAGATTTTTCCCTGACGCAACAACACCAACATCTTCTCCTCTATCATTCGAGGTTTGAGCAGGTTTTTATACAGTTCTTTTAGCGTAGAGTGCGGAATATCTTTGTGATCGAAAAGTAAGCTCATCGTATTGAGTTTGGTATATTTTAAGCAACCAAAGTTATGTGAATTTAGCTAACTTTGGAGAAATCCATTAGCTCTTTTCAACAAAATGACTTTAGAAACTATCGGAATAATTGCTTTACTGGCTGCTGCTGTTTTTTATTTAATTTATGCGATGCGCAAACAAATGAAATCACACGACTGTGATAAATGTGGATTGATGGAAATGAAGAAAGAAAGCGATCGCAAGAAAAACAACGTTTAACCCATTCTATGCCTTTAAAACCAAAAAATAATCGAATAGAAAATCGTCTGCGAATTATTTTAAGCGCAGCCATTCTCTTGTTGATTATCTTATCCACCATTTCATATAGAAGTCTGAGCTCATTTAAAGTTAAGAGAGCTTGGGTAGTGCACACCTCTGATGTAATCTATAACATTCAGCGATTGTTAGTGGAATTAAAGGACGCAGAAAATAACCATCGGGCTTACCTCGTTTCAGAAGACGAGAATTTTAGACGCCCCTACATCAATTCCAAAATTGGTGTCATGGAGTATTACAATGAATCACAAGAATTAACCGTAGACAATCCCAAACAGCAGAAACGATTCAAGCAATTGTTGGTGTTAATTGATCGATGGTATTTTATCGCTGAAGAAATCCACATTGCTAAGGAAGATAGTTTGCTTAATAAAGCGATGATTAAAACATCTTTAAAAAGAGAAATTGATGTAATGGACAACATTCAATCCATCATTAGTTTGATTCAAGAAACAGAAGAAAACCTACTTGATAAGCGAAACAATGATGTGGAGGTAGCATTAGAAGAGAACTACCTAATCATTTCCATTTTCGCCGCCTTAACTTTAATAATTATTCTTTTAGCTTACCTTCATTTTATTCGAGACATCCAGATAAGAAGTGAATTAGAATTAAAACTCCAAGAGTCTATTCATCGATTAAGCCAGACCAATCAAGAACTGGAACAATTTGCTTATGTGGCTTCTCATGACTTACAAGAGCCTTTACGAAAAGTGATTTCCTTCTCAGATATTATTCTCAGAAAACATTCCGATCAGTTGGACGAAAAAGGAAAAACCTATTTCGATCGAATGATTAATTCAACTGAGAGAATGCAGACGTTGATTCAAGATTTATTGAATTTCTCTCGTTCAACAAGAAATATTGGTGATCGAAAATCAATAAAAGTCAATCAATTGATCAACGACGTATTGGAAGATCTGAGCGAATCCATCTACGAATCGAAAGGGAAAATAAAACTTAAATTATCTGACGAAACTTTGGTGAATGGCACTCCTGTTCAAATGCGCCAATTAATACAAAACATTCTTTCGAATGGAATCAAGTATCGTAAAAAGGATGTTGCACCAATTCTTAAAGTAAAAACGAAATTGATTCCATCATCAAAATTAGAAAATAAAATACCACTTTTAGTTAGTGATGAATACATAGAAATTACCATAAATGACAATGGAATTGGCTTCGACGAACAATACTTGGATCGAATATTTACTATTTTTCAACGCTTACATGGCCGCTCAGAATACACAGGAACTGGCATCGGTTTGGCAATTGCCAAACGAGTAGTAGAAAACCACAACGGCTACATCACTGCCAAGAGTGAATTGGGAAAAGGCAGCACATTCTTCATATATTTACCGGTCGAAAAAAAAGCATAATCTTTGAATAGTATCTATTTTCACCATTCAGTACTCTTAATTAAACGAATCGGGATAGCAGTATTGCTATTTACTCTCATGAGAGTTGCTTTTATTATTTTCAATAAAAGCTATTTTGCAGAGATCGACCCCATGTTATTTATTGGTGGAATCAGATTTGATATTGCGGCCATTGCTTACGTTTTCTTTCCGTTTTCTATTGCTTCGGTTTTGCCTATTAAACAACGCAACAACAAAAGCTACCAAAAAGTATTAAAAGGGTTGTTCTTGTTTTCCGCAGCGTTGAGTGTTTTGGTTTCAGTGATTGATATCGCCTATTTTCGATTTACATTAAAGCGCACCACCGCCGACATTTTTGATTTTGTTGCTACCGGCGATGATACCCTTCGATTGATTCCTCAATTTATTGCAGATTACTGGTATCTAGGGTTAGTATTTGTCGTTTTAATGTGGTTCATCAATTGGTGTTACAAACAAACTATGTCCAAATTTATTCCTGAATCCAAACCTTGGACACAATGGGTGATCATGGTGCTTTGGATAGGGATTTTCATCACAGCGAGCAGAGGTGGATTACAAATGCGACCGATTACATCGCTTCAAGCAAGCCAATATGCCAGTATTCAAAATGTTCCATTGGTGTTGAATACTCCATTCACCATTACACGAACGCTCTTTAAAGAACAAATTGTAGAAGTTGATTACTTCACCGAAAGCAATTTGAATCAACAATTTAATCCCATTTACAACTACACTGCAGAAAGTAATCAGCATCCCAATATTGTCTTGATTATTTTGGAGAGTTTTTCGAGGGAATACATCGGCAGTTATAATGATGGGAAAGGGTACACTCCCTTTTTAGATTCATTGATGGAAGAAAGTGTTGTTTTTGAGAATGCCTTCGCCAATGGTAAAAAATCCATAGAAGCATTGCCTTCTATTTTAGCCGGACTGCCAAGTTTGATGGACAATCCATACATCACTTCAGGTTACAACAACAATTCTATACAAGGCATCGGAACCTTGTTATCACGGCTCAATTATTCAAGTAGTTTCTACCATGGTGGCTCCAATGGAACTATGAGTTTTGATGCCTTTGCTCAAATGTCGGGTATTGAGAAATATTATGGCAGAACCGAATACAACAATGAAGCAGACTACGATGGCCATTGGGGCATTTTTGATGAACCCTACTTTCAATATTATGCCAAGGAATTGGGTAAAAAACAAGCGCCTTTCTTTTCTACCATTTTTAGTTTGTCGTCTCATCACCCTTACACGATTCCGGCGAAACACAAAGACCAATTTCCAAAAGGAATATTAGATGTGCACGAAAGCGTGGGCTATTCTGATTATTCCTTAAAACGATTTTTTGAAACAGCTCAAAAACAGCCGTGGTTTGAAAATACGGTATTCATCATTACTGCTGATCACACCGCACAATCTGTTCGCCCAAAATATTTGAATAGACTCGGAATTTTTACTGTTCCATTATTGATTTACAATTGGAAAAATGGCCCTGCTGTTGGTCGTTACAGTCAAGTGACTCAGCATGCCGACATCGCGCCCATTTGCCTTGAAATAGCTAATTTTAATGGGGAAGCACTTAATTTCGGGCAATACCCATTGGACAGTTCCAAAAACTCTTTTGCCGTTAATTACCTTACCGGAGTTTATCAGTTGATTGAGGATGATTACACCTTGCATTTTGACGGAGAGAATACGGTGGGATTGTACCATTATCCATCGGATACTACACTGACTAATAATTTGGCCGCAGTAGAAATGTCCAAGCGATTAAGTATGGAAAATAAACTAAAAGCCATTATTCAGCAGTTTAATCACAGAATGATTTCAAATGAACTTTCCTTAAAGAAATAGTCTTTAAATTTGAGGTTCTAAATTTTCCAACTTTGTCCACTCCTTCTGAAAAATACAATATCCTTTTAATTATCAACCCGCACTCCGGGGTTCAGTCCAAAGACAAAGTTATACAGCTGCTAGATAAACACCTAGACCACGACAAGTTCAACTACCAAGTCATTTATACCGAACATCCAAAACATGCCATTACCTTGAGTAAAGATGGGGTGCTGAATAAATTGGACGCAGTGATTGCTGTTGGTGGCGATGGGTCTGTTAACGAAGTGGGACAAGCGTTAATACATACCAACACCGCTTTGGGCATTTTGCCATTGGGCTCAGGAAATGGAATGGCTCGTTCATTAAAAATTCCGATGGATATTGTGGATGCGATTAAGCGCATCAACCAATTCAATAAAAAACGGATAGACACAGCGACCATAAATGGAGAACCCTTTTTAGGAACCGCCGGATTGGGATTTGACGCCCATGTGGGTTGGAAATTTGCCGAATTCGGGCAACGTGGGTTTCTGTCTTATATGCAAGTTACAGCGAATGAGTTTTTCAAATTCATACCAGATGAGTACACCATAGAGGTAGATGGCAAAAACATTCAATCACACGCCTTCTTAGTGAGTTTTGCCAACTCTTCACAATATGGCAACAACGCTTGGATTGCGCCTTCTGCTGAGATCGACAATGGATTAATTTCAGTGTGTGTACTAGAAAAATTCCCTGCGCTAATGGTGCCCGATATGATTTTTAAATTGTTCAGTAAACAATTGGAAAAATCGAAGTACTACAAGACCTACAAAGGCAAGGAAATCAAAATAAAGCACCACCGCGACATTGCACACATCGACGGAGAACCCATTAAAGTGACCGAAGATTTGGTAATTAAAGTGATTCCATCTTCTTTGGATGTGATTTGTTAGGATAATACGCTAATTTTTAAGCACTCCCCTCCTTTTATTGGTTTTTTTGGTTTATCTTCGGGTTTGAGAAAACTTGAATTAATAAAGATCAATTAAGCGTTTTTAACGGATAATAAACGTTTAAAAACGAATATAATTCTAATATTAAAAATGTTAACAAACAAATTTAACAATTGAAGCGATAAGCAATTAAAACAGATTGCACGTAAAGAGAATGAATTACTTTGACCAACAAACGGAAAGACTGAAATTCCGAAGACTGACAAGAGAGGACATTCCTGTTTGGACTGACTTTTTTGTGGATAATGATAGATTGAGATATTTAGGTATTGATTTGTCAAAAAAGCCTGAGACTCACGCAACGGAATGGATTGAGAAGCAATTAGAAAGATACTCAAATGAAGGTCTTGGTCATTTGGCGGTTGTATTAAAAGAAACAAACGAGTTCATTGGGGTTGGTGGTATTATTCCCAGACAATTGGAAAATAAAATTGAACTTGAAATCGCATATTCGTTGTTACCTAGGTTTTGGAAAAATGGATACGGGACTGAATTAGCTAAACAAATGAAAGTATTTGGTTTCGAAAACATTAAACCCGAACGATTTGTATCCATAATTGATAAAGAAAATTCAGATTCAATTAATGTAGCAGTCAAAAATGGTATGGATGTATTATTTGAGACGAAATACTTAGGTATGGATGTCCAAGTTTATGGAATTATGAATAAAACTGCATACAATCGAGTAGATAGCTCCGACTAATCCCGATAGCTATCGGGAAGCCGGAGTTTATGCTAAAAAAAGCTCAGTAAACACCTCACACAGCTCTGTTGAGCGAATTGATCGCAAAAGTGATGCTTTAGAATTATTCTTCGTTCATCTTCAAATCAATATCAAAAATTCTATATTTACAAAAAGCTAAGTTCGTTTTGAGACGAACTGGCGTTTTAAAACATTGATAATCTAAATGAAAAAATTAATTATTTTAGCTTTTTTAGCACTTTTTTATGACAATGTTCAAAGTCAAAACTTATATCCCGAGAAATTTGACGATTGTAAATTGAGTAGCTTCTGTCTTGATTGTGGTTCTGAAAAAGCCGAACTTTCTGCTACTAATATTGAGAATTTAGTAAAAGAGTTTAGCGAAAAAACTAAAAGTAAATTAGATGGGACTTTAATTGTTCAAATTTTGGTTGATTCAACAGGAAACGCATGTTTATTGAGCTTAGATAATAAAACTAATATTTCAACTAAAAAGTTAGGATTACAAAAATCAATAAAAAATTTAAACATCTCTCCTACTGTTGATAAAGGTAAACCTGTAAACACTTCAATTTCATATGAATTTGTATTTAATAATGGTAAATTTGGTTATAGAAAGCTCAGTTTTGACTTCACAAAAAGTACAAACTTTAGTTCAGTTGGTAAACCTGACGTAAAAGGTTCAAAAGCAAAGAATTTATCGGTTGAATGGATTGTATTGAACCAATCTAATTCTAATATACCTTGGGATATGTCAAGGTCAGCGATTATAGATAAAAATAATATTGTTTGGATTTCGACTGATAATGGTATTGCTAAAATTGATAATGAAACAATTACGATTTTCAACTCTGAAAACTCTAAACTTAAACCTACAAGCTACAATAAAAATCAAACAATTACAGTTAGGCATGCCGCTATTGATAATATGAATAATAAATGGTTCATAGCAGGTTATGATGTTTACAAATATGACGGACAAGAATGGACTGTTTTTGATTCTACCAATTCTCCAATAAATTGGGCAAGAAAAGTTGTAATTGATAAGAACAATAATGCATGGTTTACATCATGGAAAGGTATTTCTAAATTTGATGGTAAAACTTGGACAACAATCAATAAATCAAATTCAAAACTTCCTTCTGACAAGAGTCTTGGACTTTTTGTTGATAGCCAAGAGAGAACTTGGATTGGAACTTTTGAAGGAAATATTAGAATTGATAAAAATGATACGATTGAGTTTAATATTTCTGATTCACCACTAAAAGATGGTTTTATTTCACAAGTGGTAGAAGACTCTAAAAACAATTTATGGTTTGACCTTTACGCAAAAGATAAATCTAAAGCAGGAATTTGGTTATTTGACACAAATAATAATTGGACATCTATTAAGCCCAAAAACTCGAAACTATTCACAGAAAATGAGGTAAACGACTTTCTTCTTGATGAAGAAACAAATACTCTTTGGATAGCTCTTAACAGCGTTGGACTTATTCGTTATGACATAATCAATGATAAGTGGGAAACGTATACACCTGAAAATTCTAATGTTCCAAGTATTCATGTGATGCAACTTGCCAAAGATAAAGACGGGATAATTTGGGCTGCAACATTTGCAGGTGCTATAAGAATGAAAAAAAAACGGCCCACAATCGAGTAGATGGCTCCGACTAATCCCGATAGCTATCGGGAAGCCGGAGTTTCCTAGTTCCACTTTATACCCCAAAAAAGCAAAAAAAATCCCCGGTTCTATGAATCGGGGATTTCCTTTTAATAAAGCAATTAATATCAAATCGTTTGTTCAACCCATGCTGTTCCTTCTACAACTACAATGGCTGCTCCTACTTTCATAGAACCGGCAACAGTTCCCACTCCTTCGTAAACGGCACCAAGTGTAAACACCTGATCATTCATTAAACTAGTAACTACTAATTCCGCCCCATATTCAGGAATCACAACTTTCACCTCAGTAAAAAATTCTTTATCACCCGCAGTCCATGATTTTGTTGGAGTCATCTTTGTTTTAACATAGTAAGAAGCCCCATTTTCACCTGACTGAACAGTTGCTTGCCCATCCGATTCTTTATTCAACACAGGAGAAGTTAATGAAAAATTAGAAATACAAACGCCATTATTTAATTGCATATCCTGAAGAATCCATGTTACAGCACTTCCGTGATTAGAGAACAGTCCCCACTCATGGTCCATCCATGTCGTTCCGGTAACTGCAATTGATTCAGGTGTATTGTTACCCTTCTTAATGGTTATGGTTCCACTGGCCTGCAATCTAGTTAATGAAAAATAATAGTTGTTAGTTGCTGTAGTTGGATTTGCAGGAACAGGAGTTACACCAGTTCCCCAAACAATAAGTGGAAGTCCTTTTTGAGAAAGGTTCAATGCAAAGGTCACCGTTGTATCTCCATCTACTAATTTTGCTGTCACCACCATGTTTTGAGTAGGATCTGCTTTCGGTGCACTCATGCTCACATCTAGTAAATTCACTTTCCAGTCTTTAGTAGGATCGCTCTCTGCCCATGAATCACTAATGCTTAATACAGGAGAAGTTTGTTGATAGTGCTTTTGGTTTTGCACATCCGTTAACATAACTTCAGTAAACCCTCCTGGATAAAATGCCGCAGCATTTATTTCAAAACCAAAAACTCGTCCATTTCCATCAGTAAGTGTTCCTGTATGCCACCACCACTCAGTTGGGCACCCTTCTGAAGTTGCAGGAAGATGCTGATACATGTCTCTTGGTAGTTCGATAACAGGTGCAGTTAGTTCAACTTTTCCGATTGGGGCAGCACCTGCATTAATATGACTAAGTCCTTTTGAGGATCGGTTTATTTGAATTTGATTACTCATAATAGTTCATTTTTCTTTGTCTCCTACTCTTTTTTCATCGACTTTTCGGATTCCGTCTTGATGGCAACAAAAATCAGCAGGTTTGACAGGTTTAAATACAGTGGATTTACCTGAATTGATAAATGAAGTAGAAGTACCTGTATTGACTAATCTTTGAATTGAAAACGAAAAAACCAATCAAGTCCCCTTCAAATGGATTGATCTAGAATGATCAGTAGCAATAACATTCTAGAAATAGAAACAAACTAATTCAATAAATCTAAAACTTACAAGGCTTAAAATAATACAGCCTTTATTTAACTTCGTCTTCAGATTCTATTCTAAGCAAAACCGTAACTAACTGATGGAATTTAATCTTACAAAGATTAAAAATTTTAAAAAAGATTCCATTAATATTGCATTGCTTACAAAGTATCTATATAAAGTTCAGTCTTAATAGCATGAGACCAGACGTTAAAACAAAAATAACCTATGAAAAAATTAGTCCTTTCTTTAATGCTCTCAATTTTTACTCTATCCATCTGTTTTTCACAAGATACCATAACCTTGAAAACAAGTGATGATATTAAAGCAAAAGTATTAGAAGTAACTCCAACAGGAATAAAATACAAACGGTTTGATAACTTAGATGGCCCTACCTTCACTGCACTTCTATCTGATATAATAATGATTCGTTATGAAAATGGAACAAGAGGTATTTTTAATGTGGCTCAGAATAATGTAGAACAGGAAAAGAAGTCAGATCCCAGTGCCTCTCTTACTGGTGCAGAACTGTATTTTAAAGGACAAATTGATGCAGAGAGGTATTATTCTGATTACAAAGTGGCAGGAACAGGAACGTTAATAGCCAGCTTACTATCCCCATTAGTAGGTTTAGTTCCTGCAATTGCTTGCTCCGCAACAAAACCAAAGGAAGCCAACTTAAACTATCAGGATTTAGAACTTGCAAAGAAGCCAGATTATTTGCAAGGCTATTCTAAAAAAGCGAAAAGAATAAAGCAAGGTAAAGTCTGGACAAACTGGGGCATTGGATTAGGAGTTAATTTATTTCTAGTTATTGCTTTGGCATCAGGTTAATAATTGATCACTATTCAGACGCAATTAAAATTGATAAGCTTTTAATCTATTAACGATTAATTCGATCTATTCAATTCTCGAATTAACGAAACATTTTCATTGAGGAAGAGAGCTATAGAATATGAAAAAACAAATGATGAATCGTTTTGGAATATTAATATTCGGAGTATCAACATTGCTTTTATTTGGCTTTGTACCTGCAAAATATTCAGCCAACTTTAACAAAGAGAAGAAGAAAATAGACCAATTGACGATTTTCAATACAATTGTTCACATGGTGGCCAACAACAGCAGCGCTGAATACATTGATTCTACGCTCATGAAAGTCAATCAGTCTTTATTGGACAGCTTAACCAATAGTATGTTGATCAATAAATACAACGTTAAAAATGCTGTACTTCAAGAAATAGAGTTAAAAAAAATCACTGACTTATTTGAGGAATTAGAAAATTCCCCTAGCCTGCTTGTTAATATTTCAACAAAAGGATTGTTAGGTAATCTAAATCAAGTATCCGAAAGCAAGTATGCGTTAATGTTAGTTTATTACGGACAATTCAATCCTGACCTCCAACCCCATGCCAACCTTCAAAGTGGATTTGTAACCAATTCTATCGTGATTAATTCCTCAACCAAATCGTATTCAGACATGCGCTTAATGATAATAGATACTGAAAATGAAAATGTTGTATTTTATGACCGGTTTCATTCATCCAATTTTGATGCACGACTTCCAACTGAAGTAGAACAAATGGCTAAAAAAATTATGAAGAAAATATACTACAAATAGAATAAATAACATACAACAAAATACTGATTATAAAATATATAAATACAAAAAAAACTCCTTTCAAAACCAATTTCCATAAAATGAAAAGAACCCTACTTATATTCTCAGTCATCATTACTTTAACTTCTTGTTTTTCTGAACCAACAGTCAATAAAGACGTCGTTAGAATATTTGTTGCATGGCCAGGTGCTGAATCTTTACCACATTATAAATGGGACGCCAATGCGCCGAAACCTTCAGGAGTGGAACCAGAATTTATAGAATTAGTACTAAAAAGGGCAGGTCTTGAATATGAATATGTCGCGGATTACAATTATGAAAAGGATGGCGATCCTAGAATTGACGTTTTAACTGACGGGAAGGCCGACATATCTATTCGAGGAATTACGATAACTGAAGAAAGAAAAGAGAAAGCACTTTTTAGCAGCCCCTACTATGTTGATGGGTTAGGAATTATGGCGACTAAAAATTCTCAAATTGAGTCAGTAGCTGACTTAGAAGGTAAAAATGTTTATGCTCATAGTTATACCACTGCGTTCCCTTGGGTTTCTGAAAATCTACCTAACGCTACCCTGATCACTTATCGCGATGGTCAAGAAGTTTTTACAGAACCTGAACAACTTTTAAGAGAAGGAAAAATAGACGCTTACATCATCGATTACTCCTTTTTGAAGTATGTTGAGAAAACAAATCCTGATTTAAAGGTGCTTGTGGGCAAGTTAACCTCTGAAGAAATTGGGGTTGCCATATCTAAAACAAGAAATGATCTGCTTTTGAAGATTAATAAAGCCATCAGTGAATTGAAAGAAGAAGGTGCTTTAGAAAAGCTAAAAAAGAGTTTAGAAGGATAGAATCATCAGGAATAAAATTACGGCGTTTCGATTCAAAACGCAATTCCAAAAGGCTCCTGTATTTTATTAGCTCCTTTCCATATTATAAACGTTGTAAATAATTTGACAACTGAGTGATATCTCAATTTAAATTCTGATATTTATTGGCCTTTCGTAGAAAAACGAAAAAGCACTTTTTAAAATTCAATGATGGAGTTAAAAATTCGATCATTACTTAGTTAATTTAACAAAATGGAAGATTTTTTTGAAGGAATGTCAGCACTTGAACAGACCTATTGGTATATCGCATTAATAGGTTCAGCTATATTTGTTGTCATCTTTATTATGACCTTTATTGGTGGTGGCGATGTAGACATGGAAGCTGACATGGATGTGTCAGAAGGTGGTGATGACGGAGGAGTTGGATTTCAGTTTTTTACTTTTAAAAATGTAATTGCCTTTTTTACCATTTTTGGTTGGTCAGGTTTGACTTGTCTTGACTACGGTTTATCAAATACGGTTACCATTATTGTTTCTTCTATTTCTGGATTAATCATGATGGTATTGACCTCTCTCCTATTCTTTTGGATTGCTAGAATGTCACAATCAGGCACCTTAAAAATAGCTAATGCCGTTGGCGTAATAGGAGAAGTTTACTTGCCCATTGGAGCCAATCGCTCTAAAATGGGTAAAGTACAGATCAAAGTGCAAGGAAGTTTGCGAGAATTAGAAGCGATAACTGATGCCGATGAGGATCTAAAAACAGCAACAATCATAAAAGTCATTAAAGTAGTCAGTTCAGAATTGCTATTAGTTGAAAAATTATCAAAATAAAACCAAAAAATCGTATGAATATTCTAAATTACATTTTGCTATCATCTTCTCAAGTAGGAGTTTACTTAGTTGCTGCTGTTGTATTAATTTTTGTGGTCTTCTTGTTCTCCATGTTCAGGAGGTACAAGCGTTGTCCATCTGATCAAATTTTGGTGGTTTACGGAAAAACCGGTGGTGAAGGTTCATCCAAGTGTATTCACGGTGGAGCGGCGTTCATTTGGCCAATCATACAGGATTATTCTTTCTTAGACCTGACTCCTATTTCTATAGAAGTCAATTTGACGAAAGCGTTAAGTAAGCAAAACATTCGTGTAAACGTGCCTTCTCGTTTTACGATTGGTATTTCTACCGAACCTAGTGTGATGCAAAACGCAGCTGAACGTATGTTGGGTTTAAGTTTAGAAGCCATCAAAGATTTGGCCCAAGAAATCATATTTGGTCAATTGCGATTGGTGGTTGCATCTATGGATATAGAAGAAATTAATACCGATAGAGATAAATTTTTATCACACATTACGCACAGTGTTGAGGCTGAGTTGAAAAAAGTGGGTTTAAAGTTAATTAACGTAAACATTACTGATATTCATGATGAGTCAGGATATATTGAAGCATTGGGTAAAGAAGCAGCAGCAAAAGCGATAAATGATGCCATTATATCCGTTGCTCAAAAAGACAGAGATGGAGCAATTGGACAAGCTTTAGCAGTTCAAGACCAGAGAGTACAAGTAGCAGATGCGGCTGCAATGGCTAATATTGGTGAAGCAAATGCCAATCAATCTGAACGAGTTTCGGTTGCTGATGCCAATGCAAAAGCAAAAATTGGTGAAGCTGAAGCAACTCAACAAGAAAGAATTAAAATGGCTATTGCCAATGCAAAAGCAATTGAAGGAGAGAACATTTCTAAAATTGAAATTGCTGAGTCTGATGCCCTAAGAAGAGAACGAGAAGCAGAAGCTAGCAAAAGAGCCACTTCTTCTGAAAAAGTACAAGCAGCGAAAGCCCTAGAAGAAGCCTATGCAGCAGAAAGAGAAGCAGAAATTGCTAGAGCGAAACGAAAAGAAGCACAGCAACAAGCCGATGTCATTGTACCTGCGGCAATAGACAAGCAAAAAATAGAAATTGATGCCGAAGCAGCAGCAGAACAAATTAGAAGAATTGCAAAAGGGGAAGCTGATGCGATATTCTTGAAAAAAGAGGCTGAAGCAAAAGGGATCTACGAAGTATTGACCAAGCAAGCTGAAGGTTTAGACCGCATTGTAAAAGCAGCTGGAAACAGCTCTAAAGATGCAGTATTGTTACTTATCGCTGACAAGCTACCTGAATTAGTGAAAGCGCAAGCGGACGCCATTAAGAACATTAAAATTGATAAGATTACTGTTTGGGAAAATGGTGGAGGAAAAGATGGAAAAACGTCCACTTCCAACTTTATTTCTGGAATGTATGGTTCGGTACCGCCATTACAGGAAATGTTTAATATGGCTGGGATGCAATTGCCCAATTATTTAAAAGGAGAAGACGTGGATTCTGATGCTCCAAAAGCTGCTGACGATATGGTTAAAACAGATGAGTAGTTTTTAAGACCAACTAAATAGAACAAAATGGACATAATCGACGATTATGTCCATTTTTCGTTTAGTACATATTACTGATCATTGTTGTCCGATTAAAATTTCGAATTGAAAACAAATGCTAATTTTGATGTTGTCCCTTGAATTTTTGTTTTTGGAAAATAAAATGAATCCTTAGAGAAACCGGGAAGCTCCAATCTTTGATTGGAGATCACCCGGCTGAACTTAGGATTTATAAAATTTGGAGGAAATAAAAATTCAAAGGACGAGCTTTTTTTGTTTCGTTTTTTTGGCGGACAAAAAAATGAAAAATTTAAATCAAAAAAAGTAAGCCCCTATTTAACATTAATTACATGGATTTTTTATTTTTAATGAATTACGTATTGATTACAAGTTAGATAAATTTTAATATCTATTTTAATTCGATATGCTTTTATTTTTTGTAAGACAACAGTGATTACTGATTAACATTAAGTAAAATCGATATTTCAGATTAGTTTAATTATTCCACTCCTCTATTCTTTAAGGTCTATTCTAATCCCATTAATTGGAATTGCTCTCCATCAATAATTCTGTGACCAATTCAGCGGTTAAGGGTTGCTTATTGGCTTTTTCTCGAATGGTATCAAAACTGTATCTAAAGTCACACCCATCTTTGTAGGCACTGCAGCCATAAGCTGTTTTTCCTTTTATTACCGTGCCTTTATTGCACTTTGGGCAATTCAGGGTAGCAGCAGCTTTTTTAGTTGCAGCAGCGACTTCTGTTTTCTTTTCTTCCAATTGGAGTTGAAATTCATCATTGAAACGGATCAATCCTTCTTTATCACCTTCAGCAGTTTTAAAGCCTTTTAAATTAACTGTGCACCCTTTTTGTAACAATCGTAAATACTGATTCTCAGAAATACTCTTTCCTTCGAAAGCGAACGGGAGTAAAAAGTCACACCCATTTTTATAGGCACTGCATCCGTAACTCGACTTTCCTTTTAATAATGTTCCTCCTTTGCATTTTGGACACGATTGACCAACAACTTCAGTAGTTGATTTTTCTTTTTCAGTCTCCTTGGTTTCGGTGGTGTGTGAAATTTTTACATTGGTCTGCTCCATACGCACATCGTAAACCAAATGCTCGACCATGTTCTTCATGTTCTTCACAAAAGAACCAGCATGAAATTTTCCTTTTTCTATTTCTTTCAATTGTTTCTCCCACTGGCCGGTTAGCTCTGCAGAAGTCAACAAATTATTCTTAATGATATCAATCAGTTGCACGCCAGTTTCGGTCGGCAAAATTTGCTTTTTATTCCGTTCGATGTATTTTCGCCTGAACAAGGTTTCGATAATATTCGCACGAGTAGACGGTCGACCAATGCCATTTTCCTTCATTAATTCCCGCATCTCTTCATCGTCTACTTGCTTTCCTGCCGTTTCCATTCCCCTCAACAAAGTAGCTTCTGTGTATTGATTGGGTGCTTTGGTTTCTTTCTCTAAAAAGGAAGGTTCATGAGGCCCCTTTTCCCCTTTCTTAAAGTTGGGGAGTTCATCTTTCTCTTTTTTATCCTTACTGTCAGGTGTTTCAAAAACAACCCTCCACCCTTTCTCCAGTATTACTTTTCCCGTTGTTTTAAAAGGAACGGTGTCTACCTTTCCTAAAACGGTGGTATTGGCCACCGAACAATCGTCGTAAAACACGGCGATGAAACGCTTTGTAATGATGTCGTACACTTTTAAGTAATTCCCGTGCAAACTAGCTTGTATTCCAGTAGGAATCAAAGCATGGTGATCGGTTACTTTTTTGTCGTTAAACACCTTGGGAGATTTCTTAAGCTTCTTCGCCAATAATGGCTGAGTTAACGATTGATAATCCGACAACTTCTCTAAAATTCCTGACGCTTTTGGATAAATATCATTGGGTAAGAAAGTGGTGTCTACTCTTGGGTAGGTAATCACTTTCTGTTCGTATAGTTTTTGTGCTATTTTCAGCGTATCATCGGCTGAAAGACCAAACTTATTGTTGCAATACACTTGCAATCCTGTCAAATCAAACAGTTTGGGGGCGTATTCTTTTCCCTTTTTCTTTGCGATTGAGACGATTTCAAATTCATTCTCCTTTACCACTTTGGCAAAAGCTTCTCCATCTTCTTTCTTTAAAAACTTACCTTCTTCACAGTTAAACAGCGTTTCTCTGTAAACCGTTTGCAATTCCCAAAACGGTTGAGGCTGGAAGTTTTGAATCTCCTTAAATCTATTAACAATCATTGCCAATGTTGGTGTTTGAACTCTACCAACAGACAATACTTGTTTGTATCCGCCATGTTTAACGGTATACAACCGAGTGGCATTCATTCCGAGCAACCAATCCCCTATTGCTCTTGAATAACCGGCATAATACAAATTATCGTACTTGGCAGAAGGTTGCAATTTTTCGAAGCCTTCCTTTATTGCTTCAGTGGTCAAGGATGAAATCCATAACCGCTTGACTTCTCCTTTGTACTCTGCTTGTTCGATTACCCACCGTTGAATCAATTCTCCCTCTTGGCCGGCATCACCACAGTTGATAACAAGTGTGGCTGTTTCGAAGAGTTTTTTTACAATTTCAAATTGCTTCTTGATCCCTTGGTTATTAACTACCTTAGTTTTAAACTTTTCGGGAAGCATTGGGAGGTAACTGAGGTTCCAGCTTTTCCAATGCGGTTCATAATCGTTCGGCTCAAACAACGTACACAAGTGTCCGAAAGTAAAAGTCACCACATATCCATTCCCTTCAAAATATCCATCGTGCCTGTTATTTGCACCTAATACTGAGGCAATTTCACGGGCTACACTTGGTTTCTCTGCAATACAAACTTTCATCTGAAACAAAAATAGTTAAAATTGAAGAAGCTAGGCGGACAGATGGAGCAATAAAGTACTAGAAAAAGTAAGAAAGACAACAGTTGAAATATTCAATTTGACGAATAGAAACACAGACAACGTATTATTTTAACAAAAGCAAATTGTAAGTTAATAAATTAAAATGTTTTATTACTTTTAACATCCAAGTTACTAAGTATATAAAACGAATCCTATGAAATTAATTTACCTACTTGTTCTCCTCCTTCCATTTGGTCTTGTTGCGCAATCGATAAAGGTGATTGACTTAAAGGTCAACGATCTAATATACAATAAAAATGACAATAAAATCTATGCTAGTTTGCCAAGTACCGCCGGTCTGAATGGCAATAGTATTTGTATTATAGATGCAACTTCTGGTGTTATTGATACAACAATTTTTATAGGTAGCGAGCCCAATAAATTGGCTCTTTCTGACAATGGAAAAATGATCTATGTATCGATAGATGGAGCTGCTGCCATGAGACAATTTTATGTGGAAAAAAGATTGGCAGGGCAACAGTTCACTCTTGGAAACGACCCTTCTCGAGGTCCAAATTATGTAGAGGATATGGAAATTATTCCAGGGACTGAAAACAGCGTAGTTGTTTCTAGAAAATCATTAGGTGTAAGTCCGAGGCACAGAGGAGTTGGAATCTATGATTCAGGGGTTTTAAGACCAAACGTTACCGCAGGACATACTGGTAGCAATATTATTGAAATCGTTAACGCCGGTTTTATCATTGGATACAATACCGAGTCAAGCGAATACGGATTAAGAACAATGCATATTGCCCCCAATGGAGTTATTGTACAAGATATTATAAAGAATATGTTTAGAGGATTTTCATTGAACATGCATTACTCTAAAAATAGACTCTACTCGTCAAGTGGAGTAATCGTGGACTTAACAACGGGATACCCAGTACTAATGGCAACTCTCAGTGGTGCTGAAGGATCAGTAGTTGTAGACTCGACTGCAGAGTTAGTTTGTTTTGCAACAGAAGCTGATTATACTAAGGACGCAATTGTTAAAAGGTATTCTATAAATAATTTTATTCTACAAGATTCAATTGTTGTGAGTAACCTATTTGAGAGGTCCAGTTTTTATAATAAAGTGTTTAACTTGATTTCATTAGGCAATGAAAAATTAGCGTTTAGCACTTCAAATGGTAAAGTTGTTATTATAGATGTTGGTTTGATAGGTGTCAAAGAGTCAAAAATAAAAGTAGATCTTGAACTATTCCCAAACCCAACTACCGATTTTGTGACTATCAATGCTTCAGGTCTAACTGAATTTTCTGACCTTCAACTTATCTCAATTAATGGAGAAGTTTTACAAAAGAAAACGATCAATCAATTTCCATTTTCTGTGGATATGTCAGATGTGGCTCCAGGCACCTATTTTATCGTCATCACTTCTAAAGAATTTAGTAAAGTTGAAAAAGTCATAAAACAATAGCTAACTTCCTAAAATCAAGCAGATAGCTGTAATAATGCATGTTATTCATATGCTAGTATCAATTAAAAAATGAAAATTCAAATAGAACGAACATCAGACTTCAGCCTATTGGCAAAATTGAATGAATCAGTTCAGTCTTTGCATCAAAAGCATTACCCAGAAGATTTTAAGCCCTTTGACTTCGAGAAGGTCACAAAAGCATTTGAAAGAATGTTGTCAACACAAGGTACATACGCTTATTTAGCAAAGATTAGTTCTATTCCAATCGGTTATATACTATGCTTTCTAAAAACTAGAAATGAGAATGAATTTCAATATGCAAAAACAGTTTTATACATCGACCAAACTTCGGTTGATGAAGCATATAGAAATCAAGGAGTCGCGAAACTTTTGGTTTCAGAAGTAACAAAGCTTGCTGAGCATTTAAACATTGATGAAATTCAACTTGATCATTGGAGTGAGAATGAAGACGCCAAGAGATTTTTTAGTGCAAATGGATTCGAGTACTTCAATTCTCGTATGAAAAAAAAGATCTAAGCGTAATTGAAGTATGAAAAAATAGATGTCTTGCATTTATGGGTTGAACACAGCAAATCCTTATAAAATGAATTTCAGAAAAGGAAACAATACCGATTTAGAAAAACTTAGAGAGTTGGGTTTAAAGTCTTGGATTCAATTCAAAACCGATTTAACGGACGATAATTGGAACAGTTTATTCAATACCATCAATAACATTGATACCTATGCTGATTTACTTTCAAATTCGGAATGCTTCATTTGTGAAAAAGATACTAACGATTTAATCGGAATGGCTTTTATCGTTCCCAATGGAAATCCATCGGATATTTACGACGAAAAATGGTGTCATTTGAGATTTGTTTCTGTCGACCCAGAGCACAGAGGAAAGGGTATTGGAAATAAATTAACTGATTTATGTATAGCGCATGCCAAAAGCAATGGTGAAACAACTATGGCGTTACATACTTCCGAGATAATGGAAACCGCAAGACACATTTATGAGAAAATGGGATTTACCATCCTCAGAGAAATAGACCGAAGACTTGGCGTCAGGTATTGGTTGTATACACTTGAATTGAACAATTAAGGATAATCAATTAGCCTAATCAACATCAAACCACTAAAACATACTACAATGACAGATTGGTTGCAAAAAACAGAATTGGAAGGACAAAAAGTAAGGTTGATTCCATTGACAGAAGCGCATAAAGACGAACTATTAAAAGCTGCTGCAGATGGAAAATTGTGGGAATTGTGGTACACTTCAGTTCCATCAAAAGAAACTTTAGACTCCTACATAAAAAAGGCATTGGAAGATTCCCAAAAAGGGATCGCTCTTCCATTTGTGGTATTAGATAAAAACAGCGGGGAATTGATTGGTTCTACACGGTTTTGTAATGGGGTGGCTGAGCACAAAAGAGTGGAAATAGGTTTTACGTGGTATGCGAAAAAATACCAACGAACCGGTGTAAATACCGAATGTAAAGCCCTTTTGTTGAAATATGCATTTGAAAAATTGGGTTGCATTGCAGTTGAGTTTAGAACCAATTGGTTTAATTTACCCTCTCGAGCGGCTATTGCCAGACTTGGCACCAAACAAGATGGCATTTTGAGAAACCACCAATTAAACTCCGATGGAAGTTATAGAGATACTGTTGTATTTTCAATCACTAATCAGGAATGGAAAGGTGTGGAAAAATCGCTAGCGTATGAAATGAAAAAATACAATCAATATCCATAAAGATCATTGCCCTACTCTAACTTCGCGTAAATTTTTAAATACCTTACTTTTCAACAACGGATAAAAGCAAGGCTGACCCACACTATGTTATCTTGTTAGAAACAAATAGTTAGCCGTAAAAAAAATCCATCTAAACGTATTTCCCCAGATTCAATACCTAAGTTGAACTGGTTTCTTTCCCATTCCTCTCATCTAGATTTAACCGCCTAAAACGCTACTTCTGTAAAACTACCTGAATTTATAAATCAGGTATTTTCTACCTATGGAATCCTACAGGATCAACGGACATTTGACACATCATCAAAAACAAATAAAATCAATATTCCCATCAGGGATTTTAAATCATTTACTCATCCGCTACGCTGTAGCATAATCTTACAAAGAATCATGTCTAATTTAACAACCAACTTTATTCCAACAATCAAAAAAGCTGCAGAGCGTATTGAAGAACTACACAACTTTCTTTTGAAGTTGGCAGAGCTTGACGGCCCTTATCAAAATCCAATTGGTGATGCAGAGCCATTAATTTCCTTCAATGGTTATTATTCGCTCAATGCTACTGGCGCATTTCTTACGGTTGATACCAACCTATTGGTAAAAAACGGTGTAGCAACTCCTCACGTAGCACTCATCTATTCAAAAGATGGAATTAACTCTAATGTGTATCACCTTACGGGTCCTAACAAAGATTTCGATATCATTACTTGGTCAGGAACTACTCTAACAGCAAAAGGTGGTAAAGTGACTGTACCTGATTTTACACTAACCTTTACTCGTGAGGATAACAATCAGGAAATTACTTCTACTTTTAAGGGTACTGTTTCCGAAGGATCAATTGCTGTAATTACATCGATTAGTGGGAAAACCTACAACAACCCCATTCCGATGGCGATGTATGCTGGCGCTTACTACGATGAAAAAGGCCAAGGTGCAAAAATCTTAGAGATAGGAACCGACAACACTCTTCAATACAACTACACCAACACCATTATCACTAAAGGAGAACTTCAAGATGTAAAGGTTTTTATCTACAACCTAAATATGTATGTATTCTCTTTTAGTGCGTTAGTAGGACTGTTTAATTACAGCATTATTATGGGCACCTCGGCAAAAGGAGGCATGGTGTGTAACGATCTCTTTTCGTTAAAAGATACCAAGTTTTCCTATCCTCGTTCACTGCAAACAGTGACGACTGCTCCTGTGGTTATACCAGCTGAAGGAACAAATGCTGCAAGCGAAGCGCTAGCCGATTTTGCCGGATTTTACCACCTTTCTCCGAATTCCGAAGTATTTAAAAATGCCTTTTTCTCCATTGAAGGAGAGTACAAAACCACAGTAGTCGACAATAAGATAAATAAGGCTTTTACGGTAACTATTGGCATTTCTTTGGATGGCACCTCCTCCACTGTTTATACTTTTGACAGCCGCGGGACTTTTACCCAAAGTGGAGATACTTGGACACTTACTATGCCAATCACCTCAATTACTGATCCTAATGTGGAAAACCTAACCATCAATTTCACCCGCCAATACGAGAGTGCTTACCCAAAAGCAGGTAGCTTCTATGGATCGGTTGTGAGTATTACTGGCAGCTATAACGGTGCTAGTTTCACCGGAAGAACTTTACTAAACGTAGTACCATTGATGGCTTTCTCTGGAGCTCCACTAAAAGTAAAGTCGACATCAACTGAAACAATCATTATTAAGAGCGACTCAGAAGTAGAATACAAGGGAGTAACTTACAATACGCTGACCATTGTGCCTTTGATGTACATTGTTGGCTTTTTCGATCAGAATGAAAACGAAGTGATTCTTTCTTTGGGAACAGATGGCGGAAAAGGAAATACCTGCCTCACCACAGTAACAGCAACTCAAATGGTAAATGAAAAGCGAGTAACCAAGGGTTTGCCACTTAGTATTGAACTTTATACCGCCATTCCTGATGGTGACTCTGGTGCACCTAAGCACTAATAAACATATATTCTATTAAATGAAAAGCCTGGCCTTGCGCCAGGCTTTTTTTGGTTCATTACTTTTCTAGAACCTATACCTATTTAGAAGATTTCTATCGTCTTATTGGTTAGTAAATAAGTAATTACTAACCAGTCGTTTGTACTATTTCAGACTCTAAAAACAAAAGGATAGATCATTGTATTCTTGAAGCTTTCATACCTCAATGGATTTATCGCCCAATATCGTGTTCTCCCCACTGATCTAGGCTTCTTAAAATTGCTTCTAATGACCGTCCTCTCTCGCTTAAGCTATACTCTACTTTTGGCGGAACTACAGGATAAATTTTCCGCACAATTAAACCGTCCTTTTCTAATTCCCGAACCGATTGGGTGAACATTTTATTAGAAATTCCTTCAATCTGCTTCTGCAATACGCCCGAACGCAAACCGCCTTCCAAAAGATGGAACAATATCATTGGTTTCCATTTGGTACCGATTAAATTCATGGTATAATTAAGCGGACAATAATTTTCTTGATCCATTTTTTAATTTAATTAACTAATAATCTATATAATACTCTTTTTAGTTACTATATTACTTTTTGGTAAGTTATTGCTATTTCGACAAAGCTACACTTCCTTTGCAAAAAAAGAGAAACTATGAAAGAAAATAAAGACTACCCCAAATCATTTTCCCACATTGGCATAACAGTGCCAGACATCCATAAAGCGGTGCAATTTTACTCGGAAGTAATGGGATGGTATGTCATTATGGAGCCGTCCATCGTAAAGAAGGAAACAGAGACTGCCATTGGTCAAATGTGTATTGATGTTTTTGGTGAAGAATGGGAAACTTTTGAGATTGCCCATTTAGCAACTTCAGACGGTATTGGTGTGGAACTGTTTACTTTCCCACATGGCGTTAAAGAAGCACCTGAGTTTAATCCATTCAACACTGGCTTATTTCACTTCTGTGTACAAGACCCCAATATTGAAGCATTAATTGAAAAAATTGTGGCAAATGGAGGAAAGCAGCGAATGCCTATTCGGGAGTATTATCCGGAAGACAAACCATTTAAGATGTGTTACGTAGAAGATCCATTTGGAATTGTTTTTGAAATTTATACCCACAGCTACGAATTAACCTATTCTTCAGGAGCATACACCAAATAAATTCTGAATTAGAAATACACACCACTTACTATAAAAGCGACTTGGAAGCAATTTCAGGTCGCTTTTGTGTTTTAATAAATAACTGCTAATATTTTCAACACTTTATTTTTCAACAAGCTATATAAATTTAGAAGTTTTCTGCTATCTTGGCCTTTCTAAAATTAGGAGCCAGACTATTCAATGAGTGAACTAAATGAAAGAACTATACAATTATTTAAACGCTATTTCACCTATCCAAGAGCCTACTTGGAATAAAGTAAAAAGTATTTTCAGTCCACAATCATTAAAAAAAGGAGACTACATAGTGAAGGAAGGAAGAGTCGCTAAAAAGTTTGGATTCCTGCAAGAAGGAGTGATAAGAGCTTTTTACCGCAACAATGAAGGCGTAGAATACAACAAACACTTCTTTACCAAAAACAATATGGTTGGTGGCTATTCCTCTATGGTCACTCAATTGCCCAACACCATCAATCAACAAGCTTTAACTGATTGTGAATTGCTAATCGCCGACTATAAAAAATTAACCGATTTATTAGATCAGCATCAAGATTTAGAACGGCTTCTAAGAAAGATCGCTGAAGGCTATTTCGTTATCAAAGAAAAGCGAGAAGTAGAAATTGTATTGTTAGAAGCCAATAAAAGGTACGCCATATTTCAGAAAGAATACCCTCAATTGGAACAACAAATTCCCCAATACCACATAGCTTCCTATTTGGGCATTACTCCCACACAGCTGAGCCGAATTAGAAGGCAAAATAGTCAGCAGTAGTTTTTCTTTACATATGTAAATGCATACGTTCATTCGGGTTCCTTCCTTTGTCACATCAATTTAAATCTAACATATGACAGGAAGAATATTAGCACTAGGAATGATCACCTTCCTCCTAGCTTGTACTAATTCAGAAAATGTAAACCCTCAAAAAAACAATGCAATGACAACAGAAAAAATCAACTTTATCAACCCTGAAGGATTATTTAATCCAAAACAAAATGGATTTTCCCATATCGTTAAAATACCTGAAGGAAAAGAGCTCTACTACATTTCGGGACAATGGGCTTCGGATACCAACGGCAACTTAGTTTCTGAAGATTTTGAAAAACAAGTGATTCAAACTGTTTCCAACGTTAAAACAGCCTTGGCAGCAGCAGGATTAACCATCAATGATGTGGTGAAACAAACGGTTTACATCGTAGATTTTACACCAGAAAAAAAGCAACTGCTTATCAATGTAGCTTCCAAAGAATGGAGAGTAAAAGACTTTCCTGCTAGCACCATTGTTCCTTTGCCGCTCTTGGCCACTGCGCCCAACTGTTTAATAGAAATTGAAATCATAGCCACAAAATAAACCGATGAAAAATCTAATTCTATCCCTTACCATGATGGTTAGCCTCTCTCTTTCTGCTCAGCACAAGAAAATACTTTTTGTGCTAAGTGCAGCAGATACATTACACCTCAATGACGGCCAATATAAACGACAAACTGGTGTCTTTTTAAACGAATTTTACTTGGCCTATCAATCTGTTACAGCAAACGGTTATACCGTTGATTTCGCTACACCCAATGGAAAAGTGTCCACCATTGATGCAGAAAGCCTCAACGATGATTATTGGAAAGGCCATTTGCAGTTAAAAATGAAGCTTTAGCATTTATTAAAAATGATACTGCTTTCAATCACCCGATAACATTGGAAAAAGCCATTCAACAGCAAGAGGAATATATCGGCCTAGTAATTCCTGGAGGACAAGGTTTAATAATCGATTTAATCAACGATAAAAATATTCCTATCCTACTGAAGAATTTTGCAGTCAACCAAAAACCAACAGGACTCATTTGCCACGCTCCTAGCCTACTGTTGACCATTCCAAAAGAAGAAAATCCATACATTGGTTACAAAGTAAATTCGGTGTCTCCTTTGGAAGAATTTGTGATTGAACGATTCATTATGAAAGGCCAACCGAAGAACAGGAAAATAGCCAAACAACTGAAAAAAATGGGGCTGAAATATAAAAGCGGCCTACCTAAAGCCAACTTCGCTGTAAAAGATCAAAATTTGGTAACTAGTCAGAATCCATTTTCGAGCAGTGCTTTCAATGCGTTATACTTAAAGGCACTCAATGAATACCTGAAGTAGCATATAGCACCACTATTATCAAAGCGACTTGGAAGCAATTTCAGGTCGCTTTTGTGTTTTAATGAATAGAGGTAAACTTTCAACACTTTATTTTTCAACAAGGTGTGAAAATGATGAAGATTTCTGTTATCTTGGTGGTTCGAAAATAGACAGTAGAATAGAACTTTGGAGTTATCCCAAAATTCAAATCAAAAGAGGAAATTCTTGAAAAAGAATTTGATAAATTCATTTCCATTTATCTGCCTGAAGAAAATGTGAATTTAGAACAGTTTGCAGCCTAATGACGGAAAAATTTAGAGGAAAATACAGAAACGAATCTGCAAGGTTAAAGAATTGGGATTATGGCAGCGATGCCGCCTATTTCATCACCATTTGCACCAAAGACCGCAGCCATTTTTTCGGTGAAATACAAAACGATAAAATGCAGGTTTCACCCGCAGGTGCTATTGCCCATGTATTATGGGATGAAATAAAAAATCATGCAAAAAATATTGAATTGGGCGAATTTGTGGTGATGCCGAATCATGTGCATGGGATTTTATTTTTAGATGGAAATGATCAATTTTTAACCGTTGACCGTAGGGACGTTGCATGCAACGTCCCTACCAACGTCCCTACCAACGTCCCAACGATCAACGTCCCAACGGACAACGCAACGCCAAAAACGAACCAAACCAAAAACGACCAAATGGCCACCATTTCGCCATCGTCAAATACCATTTCATCCATCATACGTTCCTATAAATCGGCCGTAACCAAATATTGTAACCGATTAGAATTGCCAATGGAATGGCAACCCCGATTTCATGATCACATTATCCGAAATGACGAATCATTTCAACGAATTACAGAATACATTATTAATAATCCTGCTAATTGGACGGGAGATAATTTATATTGATGATTATTGCACGGCCGCTACATCCTAGGTAAATAATAACAAATGCTTAAAACATAAAAGAAGAAAAGAATATACGACTGCCGAGATACATTGCCGCCCCATTCCAATATCCGGAAAACCTTTCCACCAAATAGAATCCAACAGCACACCAATGACATTAAGTCGCTAAAATAAAAACAGTTGACTTTTTGGCGCTGCATTGGCATACTGCGTTCTGCCCACAAAACGGCAGCACGCTATGAAACAATTTTTTTCATTTTTCAAACCCAACCAACAATCCAACCGCCTCCCGGCTATCGCCACAGAAGCGTTGGACAAGAACTACTTGTATGGCCTAAACACCTTGCGGTTTTTAGCGGCCTTTTTCATCATCGCCATGCACATTCAAAACAACCAAAAGGTAGTGGGAATCCCCCAACTGCCGGAATTTGCTTTTTTGTACAAAGGCGCGGTGTCGTTTTTCTTTACCCTTAGTGGGTTTCTCATCACGTACATCCGCATCGGAGAATACGAAAAAACAGGCACCATCAACATCAAACGGTTTTTGTCGAATCGGTTTGCGCGCTTGGCTCCCCTTTATTATACTATCGTAGCAGCGGGTTTGGTATTTTATTGGTTGGTCGTTCCTAATTTAGGAATGGAATCCTACACCGATTACAGCCTTGGTTTAGCTGCTGTGCTTTACCTCCTTTTCTTGCCCAACCTCATCAACAGTTTATACCACGTAGGCGGCGCCTTAAATGTGTCGTGGTCCATTGGGGTACAAGAGCAGTTCTACTGGATTTTGCTGCCGTTCATGAAATTCAAAATGAAGTATTTCCCGGCCTTCTTAATCACCGTTATTGTGCTTTCTGTGTTTGTGAGCATCGGCAATGCGTACGGCATTTTTGGATTGTCCAAAGAATGGAGCGCCTTCGTCAATACGTTGCGGTTCCATTACATGGCCATTGGCGCTTTGTTGGGTTACCTCCTCTTCTATCGCCGCGACCAATTGTTGGGTTTGTGGATTTTTTCTAAAAAGTGGTTGCAACTCATCATCTTTGCTGTTTTAGTGGCGTGGTACGGTTTTAAAACAGACAGCATCTTCATTAAAAACACCATTACCCTTCCGCTATCGTTGTTGTACGGTTGGATCATTATTAATGTCGGCACCAATCCCAAGAACATCATCAAGCTCGACAATAAAGTCTTCGATTGGATTGGTCAGCGCACCTTTGGCATTTACCTCATGCACATGTTTGTGGTGTACATCGTTTCTTTTTTCTACCTCAAAACTGGACTTTTTGCCAATCACTTCTTGCTGTATATTTTCAGCTTCTATGCATTGGTTTTTGGAATCATTATCGGGCTGGCGCAATTGTCTTTCAAGTACTTTGAGCAACCCATTATGAAACGGCATCAAGCAGCACAGAAACGGAAAAAGTTAGCCAATGCATCAAAAGAGAAACCGCAGCAATTGGCCACGGCATAAAGCCACCAATTACGCTAAACGGTTTCGTTTCAATGCTAATAAGTTAATTCCATAATTTGGAAAAAGACTCTAAAATGTGGAAAGTGGCAGCACGCCACCACTTAAATACACTCTAAAAATCAAACAGTTAAATATAAAAAAATCAACTGGCACGTCAATCGCATTCACCTTATCAAATTAGAAAATTATGCAAGCTCAATTGAATAAAACAGACAAACTCTTCATCGTAGACGACGATGCATTAACTGCAAATCTTTATGCACAGCATTTAAAGAATTTAGGTTACGACGATGTTCAACTTTTCGACAATGGTCAGGATTGTTTGAATGCCTTAATCGAAGAACCAACCATCATCCTATTGGATCACCAAATGGAAAACCTCAGCGGAATGGAAGTACTTCAGAAAGTGAAGCGTTTTGACCCGAACATTTACGTGGTGTTCATCTCCGGTCAGGAAGATATCGCTACTGCGGTGGATGCTTTAAAATACGGTGCTTTTGATTACATCATAAAAGGACAAAACGATTTAAATGCCATTGAAAAAGTATTGATAAAAATCAAAAATGTGAACGAAATGCTCAATCGAAAAGACCCAGGGTTTTTCAGAAAAATCATCTCATTACTCGTATAGTCATGAAAAGAATTATTTTAACCTTCAGCATTATCGTTGCCCTTTTGGGATTGAGTTCTTGCGCCAACCAACAGTTTTTGGTGTCCAAAACAGCAGGCGATATTCAAGACCTTTTAAAAGTAGACAGCAATTTTCAGCACACCATCCGTCCGGATGATAAGTTGAGTTTGAGTATTTGGAACCACGACGACATTAGTTTGGGTTCTGTATTTAGCATCTACAACTCCAACGAATCTTTTGGAAAATGGGTGTTGGTAGACCAAAACGGATTTGCGCAACTGCCTAAAGTGGGAAAAGTAAAATTGGGCGGATTAACCTGTACGCAAGCGGCAGATACTTTATTGAAGCTATACGCCTTGAACATCAAAGACCCCATCATCGTAGTAAAAATCCTCAACCGAAAGGTGACGATTTTGGGAGAAGTAAGAAGCCCAGGAAACTTTATCCTCGATGAAGAACAAGTCAACTTATTAGAGATTATTGGACGAGCACAAGGCTTTACCAACTATGCCAATATGGAAGAAATTCTATTGGTGAGAAACAATCGGAACTATTCGTTGGACTTACAAAAAATGGATGACCTTCAATTGCACAATTTATTGTTGCAATCGGATGACATCCTTGTAGTAACCGCAACAAGAGGAAAAGCTTTTGATCAGAAAGCACCTCGATTAATCCCAGTTGCAAGCACCATTACTGCCATTGCAGTAGTTGCATCATTTTTAATAGCACGATGAGCGGATTCCAAGCCATAAAAAGACAGATATTGCCACTGATAAAGGGACTTCCAATCATCGTTGGATTCTTTATCGGCGCTTTATACATCGCCAGACAAGTGGTGAACTATACACCAAATACGTATCAGACCATTGCCCGAATTAAGTTGGACAATCAGAAATACGGCTTTAGTAACAATACGCTTTACTCCGATTTTGATGTATTCAGCACGGAGAATAAAATTCAAGCAGAAGCAGCGGTGCTGAACTCTCCGCTTTTAATTGGAATGGCTTTGGACAGTGTGGATTTCTCTGTTTCTCTTTTCAGAAAAGGAAAAGTAAAAAACACCATGTTGTATGACGATAGTCCGATCATTATCAGCTATGATTTTGTGAATGCTGATTTATTCAACAAAGATTATTTCATCCGAATTACGGACAACAATACATTTCTATTGGTGAATGAAGATGGGGAACCACTTCCCTTCCCTGAAAATGCTTTGGGCGATGGATTACTTTTGGATGGTGGCGTATTGAAAATAGAAAAAAACACCACTTTGCTCGCTCAGCGCGAATTGCAATTGGCTGGAGAATATATTGTTCACATTTTCTCTAGAGATGGCTTAATAGCCGATGTAACCGATCGATTAGACATTGTAGAAGTAGACAAAGAATTGCCGATTATTCGAGTGGTTTACAAAGACCAACACCCGAATAAAGTGGCGGATTTGGCGAATGCATTGTGCAAAACATACATCAACGATTATGTGACCACTAAAAGACAAGCAGCTGAGCAAACGGTAGAGTTTATCGATAAAAAACTAATCGAAGTACAAGAAGAATTACACAAAACAGAAATTGCGTTAGAGCAATACAAAGCCGCAAACGGAGTCGTAAATACACGACAAGAAACAGAAACAGGTTTGCGTCAAATTTCTAGCCTAGAAGTGCAGTTGATCAATTTAGAAATGAATGAGACTGCCGTGTTAGAATTGGAAGAATACATTTCAGGTGGCGATTATTTCAACGAGAGATCCATCAATTTTGGATTTGGTGATTTGTTGATGACTGAATTGGTGAAGAAGTTAAAATTGTGGCAAGATGAGCGCATCGACTTATTGGTAAAATATACACCCGAAAGCAGCGAAGTGCAGTCTGTAGATCAAAAAATAAGAGAGCTAAAAAAATACATCGTAGAAGCGATAAAAAGAAACAAAGTAGAAATTACCACCAAGAAAAATGAAATTGAAAAATCGTTGGCGGTGGTATCTACCCAATTCAATGGATTATCCACTCGTGAGAAAGAGCTTCGAATATTGGAGCGCAATTTTAATATCCAGGAGCAAGTGTATAATTTCTTGTCTCAAAAGAAAATTGAAGCATCCATAGCTGCTTCGGCCAACTTGGCTTTTCATCGAATCATTCAAGAAGCAAAAGCACCAACGAAACCAGTGGCTCCAAACAAAACACTGATCACTTTTGTGGCGGGTTTATTCGGAATCATATTGGCGGTAGCTTTTATCTACTTAAGAAAATACGCTAGAGCAAAAGTTACTGGTCGTCAAGACATCGAAAGACATTCCGATTTACCCTTATTGGGATTGATTCGAAATGGAAATTCAGAATCTGACTTCTTAGGATTAGCGAAAACATTGCAATTAAAAAATCAATTGGGCAAAGGAACCATTCTAGCCATTAGTTCTACCATAGATGGAGAAGGAAAATCCTATATCGCCAATCATTTAGCGAATTGTTTATCTAAAACCGATAAGCGCATTGCCATCGTAAGTATGGAAGCTGATGACAGGGCGAATTCTACAGAACTCAACGATTTTTTATCGACTGAGCCAATCATCACCGATTCTCTAACACATTTGCACATTGCCGATACCAATGCATTAGATTTGAATGCAAAGCTTTCTCCATTAAAAGCACTTTTTGATTTAGTCATCATCGACACCATCGCTTCAGGAATTGCCATTGACGGCATCGAAGCCATGAAGTTGGCCGACATCAGTTTATATGTGATTCGTTCGAATAAAACAAGCATCGACTATTTGAGTCATGCAGATAGATTGGTGGAAGAATACCAATTGGAGAATGTGCAATTGCTGTTGAACGACGCACACAAAGCTTCCAACTACAGCGGCAACTTTGTAGGTACTCGTTTCCGTCATCAAACCATTCCAACTAGTTTTAAATTAAAGATTTCCACTTACCTCAATACGTATTTAAGATGAGAACGAGGGTGATTCAATTGTGGACTCAAAATCAAGCGAAAGCGTGGATTTTTGCCGATCAGGGATTGGTGAGCGGAATCAATTTCAGCATCGGAATTCTATTGGCCCGTTTCTTAGGAATCGAAACCTTTGGATTGTTCTCGTTGGCGTGGATGGTTTTATTCTTCGCTTCTAGCATTCAGCAAGCTTTTTTAACGGCTCCCCTATTTGCATTGACGCCCAAACAAGAACATCCATCGCAGTGGATTTCAAAATTGTATTTCATTCAATTGTTGTTTAGCGTACTGAGCTTTTTTGTGGTAATCGCCATTGTAGAAACTACGCTCTATTTCAATCCGGAATGGCAGTTCGATGGAATCAGCAGCATTTTGGGAGGATTGGTTGCGGTATATTTATTCAACGACTTTTCAAGACGAGTACTGTTCACCACTCATCAGCCGAAAAAAGTATTCTTTATCGATGTTGTGGGTTATGCGTTGCAGCCACTATTAATCATCGGACTTTTCATATCGGATGCTCTGAATCTACAAACTGCTTTGGCAGCGATTTTAGGAGCACAAACCCTTTCATTGGCCTACATCATCATTCGGATTCGACCAGTACTTGATTTCAGCAACCTGGTTCCTACTTTATTGCAAGTTTGGAAATACAGCCGATTTTTATTGGCTACGGCATTGCTACAATGGTCATCTGCCAACTACATCATTTTATTTGCCGCTTCTATTTTAGGCCCAAAAGCCATTGGAGCTATTAAAGTGGCTCAAAACTTAATGGGCGTGCTCAATGTATTGTTCCAAGCCATGGAAAACATTGTTCCTGTGCGTTCGGCAGAAGCTTTTCATAAAGGAGGTATCTCTGCTTTGGGCGATTATATGCAAAAAACGACGGTACAGTTTTTAGCTCCCGTAGCTTTAGTGCTGCTTCTAGTCGGTATTTTCCACCAACAAATCATGACTGCCATCTATGGAGACGAGTATTTACAATACAGTTTTGTATTGTTGGCCTTTTGTGGCATTTACGTTCTTGTCTTTTTAGGCACATTACTGCGCTTCATCATCAGAACATTGGAATACAATCTAATTATTTTTTGGAGCTACGTGCTCACCACTACTTTCAGTTTAATTGCAGGGAAAGTATTGGCCACAGATTATGGCCTTACCGGTGTATTGATGGGAATCGCAGGCACACAAATCATCAGTTTTATCTCATTCATCACCTTTTTAAAAATCAAAGTAAAATGGAACTTCAGATTATTCACATTATCCTAGGAAAAGCAAATCCCAATCGCATGAATGGGGTGAACAAAGTAGTCAATAGCCTAGCTGAAAGTCAAGCACAATTAGGAATGAATGTGACTGTTTGGGGGATTACTAAAAACCCAGTACACGATTATCCCAATCGATCATACAACACTCAGCTGTTTAAAGATACTGGCAAGTTTAGCATTGATCCCAACTTAAGAACTGAGATTGAGTCATTGAAAGACCTGAATGTGATTTTTCACTTTCACGGTGGATTTATTCCACAATTTAATCCGATCGCCAAGCTATTGGTAAAAAACAATCTTGAATATGTTTTTACACCTCATGGGGCATTCAACACTGTAGCATTAGAGCGCAGCAAATGGAAAAAGAAAGCCTACATCCTATTGTTGGAATCGTTCTTAGTGAAGAATGCCAAGCACATTCACTTAATTGGAGAAAGCGAAGTGACTGGCACCACAAATATCTTTGGAGCAATTCCATTTCAATTGATTCCAAACGGACAAGAATATGCTAAAGAGAATCTAATAAAAGATTCCAAAAACGGGAATAACGCTCCTGTATTTGGATTTGTAGGCCGATTAGACACCCATACCAAAGGGTTGGACACCCTATTAGAAGGGTTTGCAAATTTCGCACTTAACAACAACGCTAATAGCGAATTATGGCTCATCGGAGATGGTCCTGACAGAGCGAATTTAGAAAAGATGGCACAGAATTTACATATCAGTAATCATATGAAATTCTTAGGTGCAAAATATGGAAACGAAAAAGACGAGTTGGTGAGACAACTGGACTTTTTGTGTTTGGTTTCTCGAAACGAGGGATTGCCAGGAGTGGTTTTAGAAGCCGCAAGCGAAGGAATTCCTTCTATTGTAAGCTATGAAACCAATCTTGCCGATTACATCTCGATTAACCAAGCAGGTTTTGTGACTGAACAAAATACGGCAACAGGAGTAACTGCTGCTTTAGAGCAAGCGCTTTCCGCTATTCGCAACCAAGAATCTCATGAATTAGGAATGAACGCCAGAAAGATGGTTCAAACCCATTTTGATTGGTCGACCATTGCGAAACGTCACATTGATTCTTATGAAAGCAACTAAAGTCCCATTCGTTATCCGAATTATGGAAACTATCCTGACCGTCATCCTTTTTGTGATGATTGCCGGATATTTTAGCATTGTGGAAGAAAGAGGAATCAACCAAGTCTTCAAAACCATCAGTCGGATAGGAATGGCAGCTGCCATCTTATATGTGCTGTCTGTTTTAAAAAAATTAGGACACGTCAGCGCTTTAAAATTTGAAAATACACTAGCACCCGCCTTTTATGTCATGTATCTTATTTTGGGCTTTGCATCGTTGATGTGGAGCTCTAAATGGCAGTATTCGGCGCTGCAATGGTTTATGACGGTAGAGAGTTTCATTTTTGTGTTGCTCTTCATGAAAGCCGTTGTAATTTACAATACCCACTACCCAGAGAAAAGCATCAACTTTATTCGACTTTTTGCGTGGTCTATATTTCCCATCATGCTCACTTTCGTGATTGGTTCCTTAATCGACGAAGACACTTTTTACCGCGGAATGCGAGGTGGCGAAGAGCAGCGCTTGGGCGGATACATTATGAATCCGAATGAATTGGGAATGCTTTCGAGCATTAGCGCAGGAATGAGTTATATGTACTTGCAAATCTCTAAACACAAATTCTGGGGATTCTTAATGATTGTCGCTTCTGTGTTGGTATTGGTTTGGACGTCTTCCAGATCTAGTGCCATCGGTTTCTTGATGATCATGGGAATTCTTGTTTTAAAATCGAACAACAAAAACCTAAAAATAATCATGTTCACAGGCATTACGATTGCTGTTCCTCTATTGGTTCGGTTCGTTGTTTTTAAAGACGATGGCGGCGTAGAAGAAGTATTGAGCATGACCGGTAGATTGCCATTTTGGAAGGCTTTATTAAACGAAGGAATCGTGCACGAGCCATTTTTTGGCTACGGATTTATGCGAATCAATTACACCGACTATTTCCAAGGACTAAACACCTACCCTGCCCGCATGACCCACAATACGTTTATGCAAATCTTAATGAATTTAGGATTTGTTGGTTTCTTTATCGGGTTTTGGAATGTGGTGCTCACTATTCGGAATTTCATCCTGCACAAAGAACATCCTTATGGCAACTTTTTTATAGCGCTTTTCATTCCAGTTATCATCAACTCATTTACGGAGTTTGGGATTTTCGGAGATGCCAACTATGGAATTTTGTTTTGGCAGTTTCTAACCCTTCTGTTCATCATCAAACCAGCTGATCGATTGAGATTAGATGAACGACTTAAACTTAAAAAATTCAAATCTAAATATAAGATAGACTATCCCATTTTTCAACCGACTGCAACTGCTGCAGCAATTAAATAAGGGAACGTTTCATCTGCTAACACATAAAAATAAAACACCATGAAAAATAACAGCAATAGACCTAAAATAGTAGTGACTGGCGGAGCCGGATTTATCGGATCGCATACAGTAGTTGAATTATGGAACGTAGGCTACGAACCAATCATCATCGATAACTTTTCTAATTCTCAACCTTGGATTTTAGATAGAATCAAGCAATTGACCACCACCAATATTCAATGTTATGAATTGGATTGCACCAATCAAGTAGCAATGGAAGAACTGTTTTCTCAATTGGGACAAGTGATTGGAATCATCCATTTTGCTGCCTTTAAATCAGTGAGTGAATCGGTGGCACATCCTGAAAAATATTTCGCGAACAATATGGGTTCGCTACAAACGATTATCAATATCAAAGAGCAATTCAATATACCTGATTTAGTATTCTCCTCTTCAGCTACTGTATACGGAGAAGCCGATCATTTGCCGGTAACGGAAGATTGCGATTTACAACCAGCGACTTCCCCTTACGGAGAAACCAAGCAATTGGGCGAACAGTTAATCAAAGATCAATTGGAAACTGGTGCGATCATTTTACGTTATTTCAATCCAATAGGTGCTCATCCGAGTGGTTTATTGGGCGAATTACCCAATGGAGTGCCACAAAACTTGGTTCCATACCTAACGCAAACGGCTATAGGAGAAAGAGAATTTCTACAGGTATTTGGAACAGATTACAGTACCAAAGATGGGACCTGCATACGAGATTATATCCATGTAGTGGATTTAGCGAAAGCGCACGTTGCAGCACTTTCTCGATTACTTTCCTCACGAAGAACGGACGTATTTAACATCGGGACAGGAAAAGGAAACAGTGTGCAAGAAGTGATCAATACATTTGAAAACGTTACTGGCGAAAAGTTACCCGTAAAGTATGTGGACAGACGTGCAGGTGATATTGAATCCATTTATGCCGATTGTGGAAAAGCCGCTTTAGCACTCCATTGGAATGCGACATTAACGCTGGCTGATGCACTTGCTCACGCCTGGCAATGGGAACAAAGTTTAAGAATAGAAAAGTCAAACGCAGCTTAACCAATTATTTTTTCAAGCGTGGAGAGGTTGGTCATTTTTGATCAACCTTTTTTTATCTCTTTTTGGTTGATTTTAGCGCAATTACAAGCCACTTCTAAATTCCACATTTTGGAAAACGATTTCATATTATGGAAAATGGCACGGTAAAACCCATTGCAAACAAAGCGTAAAGTATTAATAATAAAACAAATAAACCATCCACACAGAACTGGCACGAGTTTGACATAAAGGAGAATAAACAGACAAAGATTATCCAATATGAAAACAAGTTCAATATACTACAGCGACATCATTCAACTGATCAAATTGTATTCAGTAAAGCCAACGACTCCATTTATTTTTGATCCTTACGGTCGATTAGAATTTGACCAAGAAGAAGAAATGGCTGAAGACGGATGTAAAATCCTAGTCAACCTTGCGGGTAGACTAACAGAATACAAAGGAATGGCCTTGGATTCATTTGATTTGATCTTGGATTTTGGAAAAGCTGATGTTCCATCAGATTTTGATTCACAAACGCTAAAATACATCAACCAACCAGGAGGAAACATGCGGTGGTTGTATCAAGGAAAACACTTGAAAAATGTATTGTCATTTTACAATGCATCAGGAAGAAGAGGAAAATTTATCTCAAAAGCCATCAAATTGATATCCAAACTAGGACTAGATAGATTGGCGGCAAATGGTCAACTAAAGATTCATGCTAAGGATATATTAAAATTAAACCAAGTCACGAAAGAGTATTGGGATCAATACAGCATATTCATGGGAACTCCAGGTTTGCAACGCTCTGTTTTAGTTGCATTACTAGAAAACAAGAAAGTGGCTAAATTCTTAAAAGTACCTACTAATGAAGTAACTATTCAGCTGATCAAAAACGAAAAAGCAGCCATTTTAGCACAAGCGAGCAAACCATCTGCTTATATTAAAATGCCATCCATTGATTATTCTGCGGACAGCAATGGGCTTATTATTGAAAACCTGCAAGACGAGACCTCTGAACGTGTTGATTCTTTTACATCCACTCATGCAGCTTTTGTGGTGGAGAATTTAGAGCAGAACTCGGAAGAAGTAGCTTTAAATGAAACCACTTTTTGGAAAGAAACAAAAGCAGCTTTTCAACAAAATCGTTTTTCAAAAAACGCTCAATTGTTGGAGTTAAGAATGCTAGGAGAGCGAATCATTCATGGAATGAACGAAGAAGCAACTGTTTTAACACATTGGGCTCATGGAGATTTCACTCCTTGGAACATGTATTTAAATGACGATAAAATAGCACTATACGACTGGGAAATGTACAGAAGTCAAGCTCCTGCCCTATTTGATTTATTTCATTTTCACTATCAGAAAGGAATCTTGATGGATCACAATTCTTCAAAGAAGATTCAGCAGCAATTAGACGAGACCTTCCTAACGAACCCCATTCAAGCTGCAATCAAAAATAAAACAATCGATATTCAATTGTATCAACGATTGTATCTCTTAACCACAGTTGGATATTTTATGCAAGTCTATGATAAACAAAAATTAACGATTCAGAATCAATGGCAAATAGACACTTGGAGAGCAGCATTAAATAAAGAATTACAACTCATTGAAAGCAATGGAAATTGTAGAACCTATTTTATAAATCAAGTCAATGAAGAACTAAAATCAATCTCCCACGCTTATTTAAAGTTTGATTACAACAGTTTAAATGAAGTTCCAGAATCGTCTGATTTAGATATCGCTATTACCAAAAAAGGCATTCAACAAATCGTGAATTTCTGCGAAAACCATTCACTAATCAAACGATTTACACATCACAAAAAGAGTTTCATGAGCACGCTTGAAATTCACTTTATCGATGATCGATTCTTGAGTTTGGACTTGATTCATGAGTTTAAGCGCAAACACTTGACAATGCTTTCTGCGACGAAATTATTGCAAGAAAGCTTTGCATCGAATAAGGGAGTTATGCTTCCTTTATTGAAACACGATTTAGCCTATGCTTTTAGCTTTTACACGCTTAATGATTCTGCTATTCCATTGCGTTACCACGAATTCTTTAACAGCCAAGAAGCCGATGAAAAACAAGCTGCAATCGAATACATCAATCAGATTTATTCTACCCAATTCACTGGCTTAACCCAGCTTTTTACTCAAGGAAGAGAATCTAAAAATCAAATCATTAAAGCTTTAAACAAGGCATCCATTCCTTCACTTGTTCGAGGAAGGTGGAACTACTACAGCGATACATTGAAAGACCTAATCAATCGTCGTGGATTTATGGTAACATTCAGCGGTGTAGACGGAGCAGGAAAATCGACTGTGATCGATATCGTGAAATACAACATCGAACGGAAATACCGAAAAGAGGTGGTTTTATTGAGACACCGCCCAGGAATTTTACCGATTTTAAGTGCCATCAAACATGGAAAACAAACGGCTGAAAAAATAGCCGGAGATACCTTACCAAGAAAAGGAAGCAACAACAATCCACTTTCTTCCATTGCTCGATTTATGTACTACTACCTTGATTATATGATTGGTCAAGTGTATGTATATCTGCGCTACATCGTGAGGGGAAAAATCGTTTTGTATGACCGCTACTATTTTGACTTTATCAACGATGCTAAAAGAAGTAACATCCAAATCAATAGAAATGTAGCGAAAGCCCTGTACCTGTTTGTGATGAAGCCGAAGCTGAACATTTTTCTATATGCGGAAGCAGAAACGATTTTAGCGAGAAAGCAAGAATTAAATGCAGCCGATATTACAGAAATGAGTGGCAATTATCGCTCTTTATTTGATGAGTTGAAATTGAAGTTCAAAAAGAGCTACTACACCAGTATAGAGAATAATATATTGGATGAAACCATCGCAGCTGTATTGAAAGAATTTGCAAAAGTAGCCTAATCTCACACCTTCTTAAAACACGAAATCATGTCAAAGAAAACCATATTAATTTCAGCATACGCCGTAAATCCATTCAAAGGTTCAGAGGATGGAACCGGCTGGAACATCAGCAGAGAAATCGCTAAGGAGCATTCTACAATCGTCATTACACGAAAGAATAACATTCCTCATATTGAGAAATTCTTAAAAGAAAATCCGTCTGATGTGCACAGCAACAGCGTTTTCATCGGATACGATTTACCAACTTGGGCGATGTGGTTGAAAAAGAGAATTGGCGAAAGAGGTTATGTATTGTACTACTATTTCTGGCAGTTATTTTTACCTTTCTTTATTAAAAAGAATAAGTTACAATTTGACATTGCACATGCAGTCAACTTTCACAGCGACAGTGTGCCTACTTTTCTATGGTCATTGGGAAAACCAACCATGTGGGGCCCTGTAGGTCATCACCCAAAAGTAGCTGCCCCATTTTTGAAACCAATCTACGGTCGAAGCGCCGCTATAAAAGATCAATTCTATTTCATTTTTAAATGGTTGTTGAGAAACATGGATCCATTTTTCAAATTAGCAGTCACAAAAGTGGACACCATTTTTGTCATCAATTCCAGTATTGGGAAAGCGATGAATGCTCCTGAAAGTAAGGTGATCATTGTTCCTGCAGTAGCAACAGAAGCTCCAGAAGCCCCTGCCAATTTGAGCACTGAACAATTCAATGTATTGTCAGTTGGTCGATTTCATTTTATGAAAGGATTCGATTTGACCATTGAAGCTTATGCTACATTTTACAACTCTTTACATAAAGAAGCAAAAGAAAATACACAACTCATTTTAGTGGGCAATGGCGAAGAAAAAGATCGATTGGAAAAACTCGCTGATGCATTGGGAATCGACCACAAGATTAAATGGATTGAATGGGTAGAACGAGCTGAGATGAAGCAAATTTATCAAGAGGCAAATGTCTTTCTATTTCCATCGCACGAAGGAGCCGGAATGGTCGTTCCTGAAGCAATGAGCTATGGCATTCCTGTGGTGACGTTAGACAATGTAGGCCCCGGAGAATTAGTGGGAGATGCCGGATTAAAAGTAAAGGCTATAGATTACGAACAAACGGTACTTTCTCTTTCTAAAAAATTAAAGTTGTTGTGGAAAGACCCAAAAATAGTTCAAAAATATGCTGAACGTTCTAAAAAACGATTCGAACAAGAATTTACATGGGAAGCAAAAGGGAACAAAATCAAAACGGCTTACAATGCCATCAAAAAATCAGTCGCTATTTTTCATCCATCTTCAGAATTATATGGCGCCGACCGCATTTTGGTGAATGCCATTAATGCCATGCCAATAGAAATTCAAAAGACAGTTTACTTGAAGGTTGAAGGACCTTTAGTCGATTACATAAAAACCAACACCACCAATACTGAAGTACAAGTCATTCCATTTTTGCCAATTATTTACAGGGGAATTTTTAATCCAAAAGGGATTTTCACTTTTCTATCTGAATTGATTCGATTTAGTGCTTTCTTCAAAAAACAACATAAAAAGCATTCATTCGATTCAGCTTATGTCAATACATTAAGCACATCCTTTACCCTTATGTTCTTGAAGCGTTTAAAAATTCCGACGTATTTGCATGTGCATGAAATCATCGAATCTCCAAAAGCAATTGGTTGGTTGACTGCTCAATTGGCCAATCGATTCGCAAAAAAGGTAGTTTGTGTTTCGGCTGCAGTTGAAAAAGGATTGTTGAGGTATTCTAAGAATATTCAAAAAAAGACCGTGGTTATTCACAATGGAATTGATCAGATATTGGCAAAACCAAAAGCTACTGGAGGGCCATTAAATTTCTACTTATTTGGTCGAATTATGCCCAAAAAAGGTCAATGGTATTTATTGGATGCCTTAAAGCAAATCCCACTGAATCAACTTAAAGATGTTCAGTTTACCCTAATGGGAGGAGCAGTTCCTGGTAAAGAAGAATCACTCCAAGAATTGGAAACTGAAATCGACAATGCAGGTTTGAAGAACATCGTAGTCATCAAAAACTTTGCACCGAATATTACTTCAGCGATGGAGGATGCAGATGTTTGCTTGGTTCCATCGATGATGAAAGACCCTTTTCCTACAACTGTTTTAGAAGCGATGAGCGCAGGAAGACCAGTTATAGCCACCAATCATGGCGGAGCAAAAGAAGCCATTGCAGACAGCAAAGGAGGACTTTTAGTGGATCCAGGACAACCGGCTCAATTAGCAGCTTGCATCAGTCAATTGATTCAAGAAAAAGCAAAGTTGCCTGCCATGGGAGCATTGGCTCAGAAAAAGTATTTGTCGGCATTCACTAGAAGCCATTTTAATGAAAATTGGAGTTCATTTTTAGTAGGGAATGGCTTTGCTTAAACCAAATTACTTATTCCAAAATATGGAAACCACTTCTTTATTTTGGAAATAGTTTGCAATCAGCCAAACATCAAATCCATAAATAACAAACACTTACAACCAAAAATAAGATAGGCACACCGTTGGCATTACCCTTTTCAAATAAGACCAATATGAAAAAGAAAAACAAATTAGCCATTATCGGAACCGTAGGATTGCCAGCTTGCTACGGCGGCTTTGAAACATTAGCAGAGCATTTAGTAGAACATACTGCCAACGAATATGACATTACTGTTTATTGCTCCGGAAAGAAATATGCAAAAGAAGAACGAAAAGCGACTTACAAAGGCGCCAAATTGAAATATTTGCCCTTTGACGCCAACGGAGTTCAAAGTATTATTTACGATACTGTATCCATTCTCCACTCTTTATTTACTTCCGATGTTTTGTTGGTTTTAGGAGTTGCTGGAGCTTGGACATTTCCTTTCATCCGATTGTTTACCAATAAAAGAATCATCGTTTCCATTGATGGCATAGAATGGAAAAGAGACAAATGGAGCAAATTTGCGAAATGGTATTTGTGGTGGGCAGAAAGTTTAGCGGTCAAATATTCTCACATTGACATTTCTGACAATGAAAGCATTCAGAATTACACCGCTCAACGTTACGGAAGTTTAAGCCAGATTATAGAATACGGTGCTGACCATACCATGAAAGTAAAACCAACTGTGGCAGACAAAAAACAATATACATTCTTACAGAAGACTTACGCTTTTAAAGTGTGCCGAATAGAACCAGAAAATAACGTGCATGTGATCTTGGAATCCTTTGCAACCATGCAAAAATACACGCTAGTCATTGTAGGAAACTGGAACATCAACGAATACGGCAAAAAGTTAAAAACGGATTATGCCGAATATGATAATATAATTTTGCTTGACCCTATTTACAATCAACGTCAATTAGATGTATTGCGATCCAATGCAATGGTTTATGTCCACGGCCATAGTGCAGGTGGAACAAATCCTTCTTTGGTGGAAGCCATGTATTTGGGGTTACCCATCATTTCTTTTGGTGTTTCTTACAACCGAACAACGACAGGACACCGAGCGCTATACTTTAGCAATCAAGCAGAGTTAATCCAAATTATTGAAAATACCTCAGTTCGGGATTTAGCAAAATTGGGAAAAGTGATGAAATCCATTGCTGACCGACGCTATACGTGGAGCATCATAGCGAGTAAATACAATTACCTCGTTCAAAAAGCATTGAGAAGTAAAAACAAAGACACCGTAAAAGCTAAAATCAGCCAAATTTCAAGCAGCAATTTACTCCACAATCAAATGGCTCATCTGAATAATCAAAAGCTATTTTTTGAAAACTAAATCCACACGTTTACTTAACAATCACTATTATGGAAAATATATTCATTCAATCCATTACCACTTTTATTTCGACACTTATTTTAACCGGTTTATTGATTCAGATATACATCAAAGTCAGCAAAAAAGTAGGTTTAGTGGACCAACCTGGAACTCGAAAGATTCACCAACAGTCCATTCCATTAGTTGGAGGATTGGCCATATTTACTGCAATGGCTATAACCGCTTTTTTCAATCCTACGATCCTGTTGTCGGTATTGATTTATAAAAATTCATTTATCGCGCTCTCGTTAATCTTCTTCATGTCGGTCTACGACGATCGTTTTGATCTTTCAGCGAAACTGCGACTATTGATTCAAATAACAGCTGCTTTTTTAGTGGCATATTCAGGTGTTCGCATTGAATCGATGTTTGGTTTATTCGGTATCCATGCCATTTCCGTTGAATTTCAATACATCATTACCATCATCGTTTTGGTAGGCTCCACCAATGCATTTAATTTAATAGATGGCGTAGATGGATTAGCAGGTAGTTTGGGACTAATCACTTCACTCTTATTGGGCGGTATTTCTTTGGCATTGGGACAAACCAATTTATTCTTTCTTTGCTTGGGATTAGCAGGAGCAATCATTGCGTTCTTAAAATTCAACCTTTTCCCTGCCAAAATCTTTATGGGAGATGCAGGTTCAATGACCCTCGGATTTCTATTGACCCTCATTAGCATTATTCTTTTGCAGTCCGCTCTTTATCAACCATCTCCTCAAGTCACTTTTATCTTAATTACAACAGGATTAATGGTTCCTGTAGTCGATGCGATACGCGTATTCCTAAAGAGATACTCTTCTGGAGATTCAATACTAGCTGCAGATAAATCTCATTTGCATCACTTATTGCTGCATTCAAAGAAAAACCATGCTCATGTGGTTTATTCCATCGTTGGTTTACAAATCACGCTTATCGTAACAGGACTTCTACTTTCTACTTTTATCAATAGTACCATCGTCATTCTCGCACTAATCCTTTGCCAGGTGATCATCTCTAAGGTGCTGATGATTGACAAAACCCTTGCAGAATGGCAAGCGCAGCTGCAACAAAATGAAAAAGTGTTGAATAGAGAATAAGACAATCATTTTTTCCGTAATTTGGAATCCATCTATAAAAAGGAAAAAATGAGTGCGTACAAACTGTTTATTGTCGACGACGATCCATGGTATTCTCAAATTCTAGAATACCATTTATCGTTGAACCCTGATTTCGAAGTCCATTGCTTTGCTTCAGGTAAAGAATGCTTGAAAAATTTACACCTGAATCCGCAGTTGATTACCATCGACTACAGCATGGATGACATGACGGGTAATGAATTACTGACTAAAATCAAGCATTGGAATTCAAAAGTACCTGTGATTGTCATTAGTGGACAGGAAGAAATAAGTGTCGCTTTGGAATTGCTTAAAAAAGGCGCTTACGATTATTTAATCAAAGACGACAACACCAAAGACTTGTTGTGGAACTCAGTGTTGAGAGCAATGGAAACACAGTCATTGCGGGATGAGGTGGATCAATTGCACGAGCAGTTAGAGGAAAAATTTACTTTCGAGAAAACCATCATTGGGCAAAGTCAGGCCATCAAAAAAACCTTCAAAATGATGGAAAAGGCCTGCAAATCGAACATCAACGTATCAGTAACAGGAGAAACTGGAACAGGTAAAGAAGTGGTGGCGAAAGCCATTCATTACAATTCAGAACGCAGCAAAAAACCTTTTGTAGCGGTCAACATGGCGGCTATTCCAAAAGAATTAATTGAGAGTGAATTGTTTGGTCACGAGAAAGGAGCCTTTACAGGAGCCATTGCCAGGAAGAAAGGAAAATTTGAAGAAGCACAAGCTGGTACCTTATTTTTAGATGAAATCGCCGAATTAGATTTAAACCTTCAAAGCAAACTATTGCGCGTACTTCAAGAAAGAGAAGTGACTCGTGTTGGTGGCAACGAATTGGTCAAGTTGAATGTCCGAATCATAGTAGCCACGCACAGAGACTTGCAAAAAGAAGTGCAAGAAGGGAACTTCAGAGAAGATTTATTCTATCGAATAATGGGATTACCCATTGAGTTACCGCCTTTGAGAGAAAGAGGAAATGATGTATTGATTTTAGCCAATCATTTTATCGATCAATACGCCAAAGAAAACAAACAGCCCAAGTCCAAGATGGACGAAGGAGCGAAAGATAAAATTCTCAAGTATAATTTCCCCGGAAATGTCAGAGAGCTCAAAGCCATGATTGATTTGGCAGCGGTACTTTGCGACGACAACATCATTACGGCGAACGATATTAACTATGCTTCCGTAAAAGGGGATCAAGCGTTTTTGGCGGAAGAAAAATCGCTTAGAGAATATACTTGTGACATCGTTAAATACTTTTTGACCAAATACAACAATGATGTGGTTGGCGTAGCAAAACGATTGAATGTCGGAAAATCAACTATTTACAAAATGATTTCTGAAAAAGAAATCGAATTAAATTAAGAAACGATGAAAGGAATCATATTCACTGAATTTTTAGAAATGGTAGAAGAAAAATTTGACTACCAAATGGTTGACAGCATAATTACGGATGCACACGACCCTTTAGATGGCGCTTATACCTCTGTAAATACCTATGACCATACTCAATTGGTTAATTTAGTAGTTGCCTTGCACAAACGCTCAGGGATTCCATTAAGAGACTTATTGAGCACATATGGAGAATATCTATTTGGTGGATTAGCCAAAAATTATCCAGATTTAGTGAAAGACATTAAAGATCCGTTTGACATGCTGTTGAACATAGAGATTTTGATTCATACAGAAGTTCGGAAATTATACCCAGAAGCTAATCCGCCCAAATTTACAGGGACTAGAATAGATGAAAACACCATTGAATTGGTTTACAACTCTCACCGAAGTATGGGAGATGTTGCCGAAGGGTTAATTCATGGATGTGGCAAACATTTCGGAGTAGAATACAAGGTGGAGCAAATATCAACTGACAATAATGGCCAAACAGTGAAATTTAGAATTGAAAAAATCTAATATGGATAACGAAGTCGACATCCTAAAGCGCAGACTTGAACGGGAGAAAAATGCCCGTAAGCAAGCAGAAAAAATCCTGGAAGACAAAAGTTTAGAATTGCATTTTGCCAATGAGAGTTTGCGTCAAAGTAATAGTGAACTCGAAAATAGAGTTGCAGAGCGGACCGCTGAATTAAAGGAAACGGAATCTCGATTTCGATTATTGGTAGAAACGGCGAGTGATATCATCTATCGGACAGATAATACTGGATTTTTTTCCTATGCCAATCCTACAGCTCTTAAGAAAATAGGCTACACACTGGAAGAAGTGAAACAGATACGTTTCAGCAGCCTTATTGATCCGGAGTACACTCAAGAGTTGCAAGAATTCTACCTAGCTCAACGAATGGATAAGGAAGTCGCGAGCTATAAAGAGTTTCCGGTAATCACTAAAAATGGAAACACCATTTGGCTGGGACAAAACGTAAACTTTATTTACGACGATAGTGGAGAATTAGAACAAGTAAATGCCGTAGCCAGAGACATTACTGAAATAAAATTATCGCAAACAAGATTAAGCAACCTCATTTCTACGCTTCAAGCCGGAGTATTATTAGAAGATGAAAACCGAAAAATGGTATTGGTAAACCAAACATTTTGCGATTTGTTTTCCATCCCCGCTCCTCCCGAATCATTAATTGGAGTAGATTGCTCAGGTTCTGCGGAGCAAAGCAAGGTAGCATTCAAGAATGAACAAGGTTTCGTAGATCGAATTGGAGAAATTTTAGCCAATAGAGAGCAAGTCTTGAATGACGAATTACTCCTAAAAGACGGGCGAGTTTTTGAGCGAGACTATATTCCAATTTATGTGGAGAATAGGTACAGTGGGCATTTATGGAATTATAGAGATGTGACGATTCAGCGAAATCAAGTCACTGCAATAAAGCGAAGCGAGGAAAAATACCGCAGTATTATTGAAAACATGAATCTCGGTTTGCTGGAAGTAGATAAAGATGAAATGATCCTTTACGCCAACCAAAGTTTCTGCAAAATGTCAGGCTTTGAGTTGAACGAAATCCTTAACAACAGTGCCTCTAAATTATTTGTGCGTGGAGAAAATGCAGAAATGATGCAGGAAAAAAACACCATGCGAATAAGTGGTGTTTCTGATGCCTATGAAATCGCAACAAAAAACAAGCGAGGAGAAGCCAAGTGGTGGCTAGTGAGTGGTGCACCTTTGTCTGATGAATTCGGAAATCCAACAGGTTCTGTAGGAATTCACCTAGACATTACATCTCAAAAGGAAATAGAACGAGAGCTAGTAGAAGCTAAATATCAAGCCGAACAATCCTCTAAAGTCAAAGAGGTATTTTTAGCCAACATGAGTCATGAAATTCGTACTCCTATGAACGGAATCATTGGTATGGCGCGACAACTGAGCAAAAGTGATTTGGACGAAAAACAAACCTTTCACTTGGGGGTGATTCGCTCTGCTGCAGACAATTTAATGATTATTCTGAACGACATTCTCGACCTTTCTAAAATTGAAGCCGGTAAACTGAACATTGAAAACGTATCGTTTAACTTAGAAAGTTGCTTAATAAATGCCTGTGACGTAATACTACCAAAGGCTGAAGAGAAAGGATTAGCGTTAGAAATTGAAGTGGACCCTAATATTGCTCCAACCCTATTTGGTGATCCATTTCGAATGAAACAAGTGCTGTTTAACTTGGTGGGAAATGCCATAAAATTTACCGAAAAAGGAAGTATAAAAATTTCTACCAAACTAATTTCCAATCGAGGACAAGCACAAATCATTCAAATAATAGTAGAAGACACAGGCATTGGAATTGACCAAGAATACCTTGCTAATATATTTGATAAATTCTCTCAAGAAGACCGTTCGACAGCGAGAAAATTCGGTGGCACCGGATTAGGGATGAACATTTCTAAACAGTTGGTTGAATTAATGGATGGAGAAATTAGCATTGAAAGCGAAAAAGGAAAAGGCACAAAAGTCATTTTGAGTCTACCCTTCTTACTTTCTGATAATGAAACAATAATTAATCAGAAAAAGGACACTCCAGAAGAAGATTACAAGGCATTGGCAGGCAAGAATGTATTGGTGGCCGAAGACAACGAAATGAACAGACTCGTAATTGAGACCACTTTAGCGCCTTACCAACTGAACTTGCATTTCGCCATCAATGGAAAAGAAGCCATCGACTTATTGGTTAGGGAGGAAATGGATTTAATCTTAATGGATGTTCAAATGCCAATAATGGACGGTATTGAAGCCACTCATTACATTCGAAATGAATTAAAAAGCAAAGTCCCGATCATTGCATTAACCGCTAATGTTCTAAAAGGTGATACAGAGAGTTATATTAAGGCAGGAATGAACGATTCTGTTCCAAAACCGTTTGAAGAAGCTGAAATTCTGGATAAGCTGTTATTGTGGTTGACGGACATTAAAGCCAATCATAGCACATCGACACAAATGGAGGGAGATGTTACTCTCATTGATTCAAGCTATTCACTGGAAAAACTAAAAGAAATTAGTCGAGGAAGTGAGGAATTTATTAGTAAAATGACAGCTATTTTTATTGAACAAACGTCTCGCTCTGTTTTGGAAATGAGAGAAGCAGAACAAAACAAGGATTACGATAAAATCAGAAAAATTGCACACAAACTAAGACCTAGTTTGGACAATTTAAATATTGAGTCGTTGTATGATGTTGCCCGAAAATTAGAAAAAATAGAACTCGAAGTCGACCTAACTGAATTGCCCGAATTGAATCATAAATTCTGCTCCGTTTTAGACGAAGTAGTCAAAGATCTTCAGAAAAATCATTCCTGATTTTTCTGAAGATCTCATTATTTAGTGGACTATCAACACCCCAATTTGATTGGTTCCTTCTAAGTCCTTTGTCACTATCATATAACTTCCTGGATTAAATCCATCTAATCGAAGAGATACTTTCGTGCCATTGACTGCTTTCTGCAGCAGCATTCTACCATCTGCGCCACTGACAACTATCGATTGTAATATCGGATAGTATCCGTCAATGTCTTTGCGTGCAGCCATCGTAATGGTTGAGCCAGTTTTAGCTGGATTTGGCCAAATCTTCAACTCCCCTGCTTTTTCACTCGAATTAATCACTCTGTGAAACACTCGATTCGTTACCAATGGAGATTCATAATCGAATGTAATGTTCGCTTGTCCTACTATTTCTTGATTGCTCAATGCCGCACGATCTACAATTAGAGAATACAATACGTATCCATGACTTTCAGACTCATTGCTTGAACTATCCGGTAGATTGATGTTTCTAAACACCCAGTCAATCACTCCATCGTTGATCGAATAGCTACAGTTGTGACTGTGCGAAAGCATCTTGAAACTTTTCGTACTCACCCCTTGTGGCAATTTGCTTTTCACATAAACAGTGGCAGCCTCATAAGTTCCTACATTCTGAAAACGAATCTTATACGTAATCGTATCCAATCGGAATACAGAAGTCACAGCTCCGTCGTAAGGCCAAGCCAATATATCGTTTGGATCAATAGACCCAACCACTTCAGCCGAATAATTGCTCGTATTGTTGGTCGTATTGGTTTCACCATTCGCTGTTGCTACAGTAGCATTTACCGTTAAGTTTTGACCAATAAATGCCGTCAAATTCACTGAATCTTTTAAGGCTATCAGGTAAGTTTCTCCAGCTTTTAAGGTATCTATTGCCCAAGTAAAACTGTTGGTCAATATGGCTTGGCTAGCTACTGAACTACTTTGTAAATCTAGCTCTGTTGGAAAATCCAATTGAACCGAAGTATTGTATGCCGCAGCCGTTCCTTTGTTTTCCACTTTTAGGAATGAGTTGTTGGCAAATCCTCTTCTCCACAATGTATTTCCATATTCTATTACCAAATCAGGAGCATAAGTCAGTGCGCTCAACCCTACATTTTGATTGATTATGGGCGCTGAAGAATTTGTCACTTGCACATTAATAGCCCCACATTTGGAATTCCAATAAGTAGTATTGGCAAAGCTCAAAGTATAATTTCCGGCCGGTGCTCTAAACTCATAATTTCCATTGGCATCACTAAAGATGGCTTTATTCAATGGTTGCAAAAATAACTCTTGATTTCCGATTCCATTTTCAGTCGCATCCATGGTGCAATTTTCATTGATGTCTCCATAGATTTTGCCACTCACCAACACACTAGGATCTTCTGTGATTACAATAAACTGATCGGCATTCATTGCCGTTTCATATTGCACATAACCCGAAGGCCAATAAACAATTAACGAATCTACCGTAGTATTTGCGCCCAATCCAAAATGCTGCTCTATACTGTTCTGACTTCCAAATCCATTTTGATTGGAAACTACACTCGTTTGCCACACATTCCCTGCTTTTAATCGCACTTTAGTGCCGATGGCATTGCTATTGGAAGCTGTTCCTTTAAAAGTGATGTTGATAAAGTGATTGTCGTTTCCATTGTTGGTCCACAAGAAGTTTTCTTGATCACTGTGAGTGCTCACAAAAATATCCAAATGCCCATCTTTGTTGTAATCCGCCACGGCCTGACCATAACTGTTTCCATAATTGATGACCGCTTTCTCATCTACTTTATTATAGAAAGTAAAGTTGTCGGTCTGTATATACAGTTGCTTTGCTCCTTGATCATCGGTCAAATACAAATCTAAATCCATGTCATTGTCCACATCTAACCACGAACAGCCGTGTGTATTGCTTCCTTTATTGGTGAACGCTAAAGTTGAATCTCGTGTAAACGACCCATCTCCATTGTTGAAATAAAAGAAATCTTTCTGACCAGAAGAATTGGCTACAAAAACATCCATGTCGCCATCGTTATCTGGGTCTGCCCAAACAGCTGCCACGCTGAATCCGCCATCTACAGTTAATTCATTGTTCACTTTTACAAACTGACCACCTGTGTTTCTAAATAGTGCATTGTTGCCACCTAAATTATTCGGTAAAAATAAATCCATTTGACCATCATTGTCATAATCCACCCAAGTTGGCGCCACTGAATAACTAGACTGCTGATTGATGATGGAATTCGTTTGCAATTCAAATTGTCCGTTTCCGAGATTCAAATACAATTCGTGAAAACGAGTCGGCAAGTAATTCGTTACCACAACATCCAATAGTCCGTCGTTATTGACATCCGCCCAAGAAGCGCCGTGATAATAGCCTGGATGCTTCGGAAAACCAGCATTGTTCACTTTCGTGAAATTGTTATTTCCATTGTTCCGATACAATTGCAATGGATGGTAGTTATTGTTCACCATCAGCACATCCATATCGCCATCGTTATCCACATCGGCCCAAGCGCTAGACATGGCTTGAGTAGCTGTATTTACTAAAACTCCATTAGTAATCGACGTAAACGTGCCATTCCCATTATTGGAATACAATCGGTTATTGCCATTCAAATCCTTGGAGCAAACAAATAAATCTTGATCTCCATCGGAATCGGTATCTACCCAACTTGCATTCCAACTGTCGGTTAAATCCGTGATAATGTTTCCAATCGCATACTGACTGTAAATCAAATTAGAAGTATTGTCGGGATTCAAGCTGATTCCTTCTGAGGAAGTCGATTGCTGAATTTTACCATCCACTACTCCACTTACACTCGTTTCTACCGTTACAACAGAGTTTTGTCCCAATGGCGAGCCATCATTATTAGCTGCCAATAATATCACTTCAGTTACAATGCTATAATTCCCATTCTGATCCAAATCAGGTAAGGAATCAAAAGTGATAATCGACCCTTGATCGTTCGTGCTTATTTTTCCATCAATGGATGTATTGTTGGCAGCATCCACAAATACAGACGACTGCGGAATACTTCCAGTACCCACAATTACCCGAGCACTTACATTAGAAACCGGATTGGCGGTATTTAGCTCCACTAGCGTATTAACGCTTACCGTATCGCCCGGTATTCCATCCGACTGAGAACTGCTGCTCTTCTGATTAAACGATTGCTCCAAAGACGATCCAAAATACATCATCCAGTTGTCGTTAAAATTGGTGTTCATTACTGAAATATTCACATCAGAAGTCACCACTAAATAAGGTCGCTCTGGCCCACTATTGGCATTGCCGTCTCCATTGTAAATCGTTCTCCACTCTTGCAACGACAAAGAACAATCGGCGTATCGTCCTGCTGCAATTCGAAACGTTTTAGAATATTCTTGCCCATTGGTGTAGGCATCTTTCACCGTCACATTTGCAGAATCACTGGCAAACAAAAATAAATGAGTAAATGCGCCTCCAAAACTATTGCCCGTAAACGGATCGATGGCATTTTGCTCGTTTCCTGGAGGTGCCATGTAGCAAATAAATTCCTTACCAGCGGTGGTTCCATCGTGCGAACTTGCCATGGTAGCAATGTCCGAAGTACCCGGGTTTCCGGTCTCCAACCAATTGGCTTCAAAAACAGAAACTTTCTTATTTGGACTACACGTCACTCTAAATGTGGTGGAGTAAGAAGCATTCTCCGCTTTGCCCACCCAATCTGCGGTGGAAGAAGCAGACAAATTCCAACTTTTAGTCGGTACCCAAGTGTTATTTTCAAAACGGTCGAGCACCACGGTATTGGAATCGTCCCAAGAAACCATTCGAATTTCTTGCTCAAACGCTTTGTCATAAGGAACGGTGAAGTAAAACAATTCACCAGAACTACTTCCGTTAGAAGAAGGCACGTAACCTCCCCCATCCTTTACATTCTTATACAATGCGCCATATTGCACCGTAATGTCCTTATTGCTTTCTACCAAATAGGTGTGGCCTGATTCCAACACATCTCTACCATCGGCGAAAGCATAAATCAAATCTTCTCCAATGTTCAACGTCTTTTGAACCACTATTACAGCCGAATTGGCATCTACTTGAGAATAACCAGTCGTCGTTCTTGAAGTAGGCGAAATCCGTTTTACCGTTACGGTAGTTTGGTCATCAAATGCAAATACATTCAAATCCCGATTGGAATATGAATTATCCGGAGCATACAACACAAACTTTTTCCCTTTTGAGGATTTGTTAATGGACGGCACCCAATCGTGCTGCCAATCCGAATCGGTGGACTGAGAAGCATACACCAACTTATCCGATTGGATAATGAAGTAATCCCCATCGGCTTTGAGCACACCGCCTGACGATCCTCTAGCATCGTCGTTGATGCCATTGTCTTTGATGTACAGAATATACGACTGATTGGCCATCAGCATCCCGGAGTGACTGTCGTCGGTATCTCCATCCATGCCATCGTCGATGATTTGAAAGTACGTACTGTCCTGAATGGCCGTCACAATCAACGCCACATAACGATTAGTAGCATCGTTGTTTGGTGGCACATAAATGTTGAAATACGTGCTCGGCTCTCCTGTGGCTACCGCCATTTTTAGCAAAAACACTGTAGCAAAAAGAAATAATACTGTTTTTTTCATGACTCTAATTTTCGTCTGCTATGCCGAAAATTAAGCCACAATACATAAAGTGCTAGTTACAAAACCACTAATCCAACAACTCGCCTTTTAGTTGTCCGATTCTAAAACTCATTTTCCATATTTTGGAAAAATAGTGGTGGTTTTGGGGAGGGAAATGGAATGTAAATGGGTGGATTGAGATTCGGAGAAAGATTGAGCTTTTTAGTTGACCAATTCTGTCAAATCTATTACACCACATGATTTTAGATACTTTGCCGTTTCATCATAAAACGATTTAAGTCTCGTATGGTCTTCATTATTCCCTTCAGGAATCCAGATTACCATACCCTCTCTTGCTCTAGTTAATAAAACTCGGTATTTATTAATCAAGTAAGTTTGGGCTTCAGCCTTATGAACATTGCTCCATTTTGTACCAGAGAATTTGTGAAAACACCAAATTGAATCAGTAAGTCTTAAGTCGGCTTCCCAGCACAGTCCAGACCAATCAATTTCGAGACCTTGAATTCCAAATTCAGTAGCTGCTAATTCTAAATAATAGGAAGAACGAATATCATTCGCTTCATTCAAAAACCAATTTGGTTCTTCTCCTATATTTAAGAGTGTTACACCGTCTGATTGTATTCTTCTAGCACCCGAACTTGCTATTAAACCAACTCTTCTAGTACCCCTCTTTTTACTTTTAAGCCAACTTTTCGCATTTGCAAGATCTCTTGTAATGTAAATCGGAAATTTCTCTTGTAAATCATTTGCTATCTCATTTGCTTCTAATGGTCTTAAGTTCAAAACAGACTCTACCCATTGATTAAGTGATTTAGCTTTATAAGACCTTTGACTTACTTTTAAATGCAGTGCAGGAGAGGTTGATACCTTCAGGGCGTCTTGTTTATCTTTAAAGAGCTTATTTCCGGAAAGAGAAGTGTCTCCAATTAACAATTCATCAGAAACCATTACCTTCCAGTGCTTAAATGATTCACTAAGCACTCTACCCCATTCTCCGATACCTGCTTCACCCGTATTAATTTCCTGCCCATTTCCCACAAGAGCAATCATGACTGCCCATTTAGGTTGTCTATCCATTATTTCAAGAAGTAATTCTGGTTCAGACTTTCCGTTTAATACAGGGTTCTTTTTTCTATTACTATTTTGCTTGTTTTTATTGTACAAATGCTCAGCATTCCAGCACCTTTGGGCTTCATCGAATACTGCAATGTGCTCTGCAGGAATTTGCCCTGAACTCACATAATGCTCAATAAAGGAATGTAGGTTTTGTATTTGTGTTTTGACCTGTCTTGATATTTCAGATTTGTTCTTCTTTTCACTATTATTACTTTGATTTGCAAGCTTATCTCTTGTAATTGCTTCTTGCAATACATTAACCAATGGACCATTCCCTGAAAAATATGCAGCTAGAGATTTATTGTCTTCATACAACTCAGGTTTGTGAACTATATTTAGACCTACCAAAGTTTTACCTGCGCCAGGCACACCAGTCACAAAACAAATTAGTTTCTCCCCTTTTTCTTTTGCTATTGAAATTGCATTTACAATTTCATCAGTTGTCACCGACAAATTTTCAGCTTCTGCATGTGACCGAGAAATTTCTTCAACTCTTTGTCCTGAAAACAAAGCCTGCGCTGCTTCAATCATTGTTGGAGTTGGTAAATATTCACTTTCCTCCCATTTCTTTCCTCCTAGAGGCAATTCTGAAGTTGAATAAAAACTTATGACATTATTTATTACTGACGATATATTGTCAGAATTTGAATTTATAGTTTTTTGGACATAATCTGTAATTAATTCAAATTTAAAATCAGCATTTTTAGCTAATGGTGATAGAACAATTGGTATAATCAATCTACCTCTGCTCTCCTTGTGAAAGTCTCTTAAATCAAGAGAATAATCTTCAACTTGTCTTTGAAATGAAAGTTCATATTTATCAGCCTCGTCTTTAAACTCAATAACTAAAATAATGTCATTAATTAGTAGAATACAATCGATTCTTTTAGCTCTTCTTGGAATTTTGTACTCAAGTAAAATTTGAGAAGTACTCGGATTAGACTTGACATTCTCTAGAGAATTTTTCATTATTTCAATAAAACTTAACCAAGAATTTTGTTGGGTATTTAATAATGAATGAAACTCTGTACTTGAAATATCAAGTTTAGCTTTTATTGAGTTTATATCTTCTTTTAAGAATTTACTTATTGTATTTGAATAGTATGCCTGCATTATAAAAAGAATTCTGAAATTTCAATATCTAGAGCTTTGGCAAGTTTTTCAATAATTACCAATGAAACATTCCTTTCTCCCTTTTCAATTCCAGGCAAATAAGTTCTATCAATTTCTGCCAAATGAGCAAGTTTCTCTTGAGACAAAGACCTTTCAAGTCTGAGCGCCTTGAGTTTTATTCCAAATTTTTGTTGAATTTCCATCCTAGTAAAAATTTACAATTGTAGACTTCTATACAACGGACTATTGTCTACTTTTGGATTGCAAAATAAATTTCTTCGATCAAAAGAGTTTTTAGATTATCATTATAGTACTATTTTTAAAAAATGAATCATTTTAGAACAATAGATACAGATTATCTGCGACCTTCAAGAACATTGGAAACTATTGAGGTCTCCAATAATTCAAACAGTAAATTGGTATACTTATACAACCATGAAGGAAACTCTTATCGACTATTTTACAGCCACATTAACTTTATCAACTTTTTTCAGAATCAAGCCGAAAGTGCGTTCCATTTTAGTTCAGAAAATGAACTTGATGCCTATTTAGAAAAGATGAAAGTTGATTGATATTTAGTACGAAATACTAACTCGTTAGCTCCGACTTGTGATCCGTGAAATAGAAAAACCTTTAATTACTATAAACCGCACATTTATAAACGAAATTGTCAATTAAAGTTAAATGTCCAGACTTACTGAAAAATTTGTTCAAATGAGAGCTCTTAGTTTTCTCAAAGATTATTACAAAGAAAAGTATGAATTAGAAAAGGTCTTTTGTAAAGATGAGGTCTGTACAACCTCCATGAAAAGAGCAGATGGTTTAATCTGTTTTAATTCTAAAAAACAAAAAGAACATACTGTTTCAATAGAAGCAAAATCTCATAAAACATTAAGAAATTTAATTACTTCATGGAACGACTATAAATTTGCGTTACATTCAATCCTACCTTCATTAGTAATTGGATTCCTATCTCTATATTTTTTCCAAAATATGGCTTGGTATTTTACAGCTTTACTTTCTATTGCATTAGTATTATTCATGACTTTTCTTATTTCAATTATCTTAATGGTTTTAGAATCTGATAAATATAAATTAATAGATGTGGTTACCCAAATTCATCAATATCCAGCTAATGAAAAATGGATTGCTGTATCAAAAGATAGTTTAAATCTTACGCAAAAATTAAAGCATTCAAATTTTCAAACAAAGGATAATTTTGAAAACTTTGTGAGTGTTTGTCAATCACAAAGAATTGGATTATTGATTATTTCAAGAAGAAAAACAGAAATTGAAAATGAACCAGGCTTTTCAAAAGGAGACTTTTTGGATAGTTATATTTTAAAAGATAAAATAAAGAGTAAAATCAATAACGAATAAAACTATTATAAATTTCAACTTTAAGACTTAACATTACAGGCTATTAAATATTTCCAATATCAGTAAAACCATACTACTCAATAACCAACCTACTAAACCAACCCCTCATGAAGCACACCCAATGGGAACAACTGTACAAAGATTCGCAGCAGCTCAAAAAGCCAGCTCGGATATCAGCGCTTATTTCACCAACCGATGTTGAAGCAATCAAAGCATTGTTATTGGAGGTTATCCAAGCTTACATTGAGAAAGGAGAACTTCATTTGGGTTTGAAAACATACATCAACAGTGAATTAAGAAACGACTACAACGATCGCCTTTTGTCGCATCCACCAAAAAATAATGACACCTTAGAATCATGGTCGAGCCAAGTTTTCGGGGAAGAGAAATTTGGGTTAATTTTTAACTATTTGGAAGAATTTAGCAATGATTTCGCTGAAAAAGCGGCAGAAGTGGTTCGTCCATTTATCGCATTGGCGGGATTGCCGTTGGAAGGCATTTCATTTTTGTTTTTCATGGGAAATTATGGGTTCACTCCTTTTGGGATTCACAAAGATGCGATCGGAGAAGATGGGGTATTGTTTCACCTTGGGCCCGCCAATAAATTGTTTTACACTTGGGACGATCCCGAGCACAACGCGATTCAACACCACAGCAAGGTATTTCACGATGTGAAAGAAAAGCTTCCTGAAGCCCAATGCTATGAATTAAAAGCCGGTGATGCCCAATTCATTCCTCATGCGGTATATCACATTGCAGACACGCCCGAATTTTCTGTCAGCTTTGTGATGGATTATGTGAGCCCTCCGATGGATCAATTTGAGAATCGCCTACTCAAAGAGGCCGGAGCAGAAAATAGCATTGGTCAAAATAGTTATGTAGCTCCGATTAATGCAGAAAATCCACGAAATCAGTGGAAACAACTGTTGAATCAACAATCACTTCAACAAAAAATAGAGATTGCTTTTGAAAGAAAGGTATTGGCCTTAAAAAGTAATGGCGGGATTTTAAGAAAATCGAATTTAAGAAGAAGTTTCCAATTGCCGAACGGTTCATTTTCCATAAAGGGGAAAGCCATCTTCCCATTATTTGTAGAAAAGATAAATGAGGAAAAGGATCTCATTTTCGCAAGAGGACATCGCTTAGTAAAACCGCACCACTCCAACTTATCCAAGTTAGTAGAAAAAATAAATAGCGGTAAAAACGTAAAATTTGAAACAATTAAAGCATATTTGGAACCTGCTTGGGATTTAATTGAAATCTATGGCTTTATTGGCGAATTAATAAATGTAGAAGCGATTGCAATAGTTGATTAAAACAAACACACCTTATGAAACCACTAAACTCCTTCCTCCTATTGATCCTTCTGTTTACTTTTTTGAATGGGAAGAGTCAAGATACAACTGCCTATTTTATAAATGGAAAAGGCGATAAAGTAGAAAAAGAAGCTGCAAAATACAGTCGAAAAGTATTGAAAGAAAATAAGCAGTGGCTCGTTTGGGATTATTACTTAAATGGTCAATTACAAATGTCAGCCACATACAGCGATAAAAAGTTAACCACCAAAAATGGTTTGAAGTCTTCTTACTATGAAAATGGAAATCCTAGCTCAGTACTAAACTACACTGATGGTAAACTAATAGGAACTAGCACGTGGCACTTTGAAAATGGACAAAAAAGTGCGGTAGAAATATACAATGCAAAGGGACTAGTGTCCTTTGAGTTTTTTGATGAAAAAGGGAACAAATTGGAAGGAGATCTTCAACCGGTAGAGTATCCTCAATTTCCCGGAGGAGCCGATAGTTTAGTTTCTTATTTGCAGAAGGTCCTTAAATACCCACCAAATGCATTAAAAAATAAGATTGAAGGTACTGTAATCGTAGAGTTTTACATCGATACTGACGGTAGTGTTAAAGGCGCCAAAATCAACAAATCTATTCATCCAGAATTAGATGCTGAGGCATTACGAGTAGTAACTAGTTTGCCCAATTTTAGCATAGGAAAACAACATAACCGGCCAGTAAAAGTTCAAAATGCAATCCCGATTAAATTTTACAATCAGTAAATGAAAATACTCTTCACTTTAATCATGGCCTTTAGCTTGACTGCGTTTGGTCAAGACAAAACGTTAGTAAAAGGAAAAGTGCTCGATTATTCAAACAATTCAATTGGCTTTGCAATAATTTCTGTAGATAGTATTACTTCTACTTCAACCGATTTGGAAGGTGAGTTTAAATTTGAAGTAGAATTGAATTCAGCCTCACGAATGCTAATTGTTGCTAAAAGGTTCAAGAAAAAGGTAGTTCCAATTACCTCAGAGGAACTAATCATACTGCTTGAAAGAGACACTTTTGATGTAGAAGCAGAAATTATCATTAATGGAAAACCTTTAGACACTACCTACTTTAAAAACGGTAATATTGAAAAAATAAACTATCAGTTTAGACAGGAAAAGTCATTCTACGAAAGTGGTCAACTTAAGATGATAATAACTGATCAAGGAAGCAGGAGTTATTCCGAGAAAGGACAACTCATCTATCAATCCATATCGCAAAATCCGCATGTCAATTCAATTACTGAATGGTATGAAAACGGAAATTTGAAGGCACAAGGAACAAGAGTTTGGAAATACAACAAAAAAACAAATGAAGGAAATTGGGTAAACAGTGACGATTGGATGTATTGGAATAAAAAAGGACAAAAAAAGAAGAAGAGATAATAAGTCCAAGCGCATCGCCAACAACATAAAATTCTACAAAATTGATAATCGCTTTCCTCATAATAATAACAATCCTAGGATTGGCAGTATATTTTCTAGGTCCAAAAGACTTTTTTAGAAAAGACCTTTGGGAAATCCTGATTAGTCGGACTAGCTTTTCCTTGGTCCTTTCAGTTATACTACTGGGACTTAGCTTCATTAAAATTTTCCATTTCAACAGCGATTCTAGCCACTCTGCTGGTAAAAATATTATTGATATCATTCTATGGGTTCCTATGGCAATCCCCTTTCTGCTTGGGTTTACAGAAAGTAACGAATTAGCTATTGCAGCAATACTCGTTGAGCTAATTCTAATAACTTTAGTTATTCGATTGTTGATACCCAAAAGTTGGATAGAGAAATGGAGGAAGTCGGTAACTAAGGATTAATGATACTAAAATTAAATAGTTCTTTTGGGTATTTAGCAATCTGAAAATGTTAACTTTATTTACCTAGAATCAGAGAGACACTAAACAGTTTTGTTCTGAGTAATTTAAAGTAAATGAATAAGAAGAATAGTGAAATTGAAATCTATCAAAGTTCTGATGGGCATACAGCAATTCAAGTTACTTTTGATAATGATACAGTTTGGCTAAATCAAGACCAACTTGGTAAGTTGTTCGATCGGGACAGAACAGTTGTTGGACGCCACATCAAGAACATCTTCAATGAAGAAGAATTGGATGAAAATATGGTATGTGCAAATTTTGCACACACCACTCAACATGGCGCTATTAAAGGAAAAAGTCAGACCAAAACAACTAAATACTATAATCTTGATGTGATAATATCAGTTGGATATAGAGTCAAGTCTATTAGAGGAACACAATTTAGGCAATGGGCGAGCAATCGACTAAAAGACTATTTAATTCAAGGATATTCAATTAACGAAAAGCGACTAGAACAAAAAAATCAAGAGTTAAAAGTATTGAAGTCGGGGTTGCAGATACTCAGCAGAGCTATTGAAGAAAAAGCACAAGATGTGGGACTTGAATGGCTAACCAAATTTACAAAAGGACTTACACTTTTGGATGACTATGATCATGAGCGACTAGACACCAAAGGACTTTCTCTAGAATCTGCAAAGTACCCGTCAAGAGCAGATTATCAATCTCTGATAAATGAAATGAAACTAGAATTTGAATCTGATATATTCGGACTCGAAAAGGACAAGAGCTTTGAAAGTGCAATAGCCCAGATTTCCAAAGGGTTTGGAGAGCAAGATTTTTACCCAAGCATTGAAGAAAAAGCAGCAACTCTTCTATATCTAATAATTAAAAACCATGCTTTTACAGATGGAAATAAGAGAATAGCTGCTGCATGTTTTCTATTATTTCTCGAAAACAACAATGCACTTTCAAACATGGACAACACATTGATTATTAGCAACGAAGCTTTAGCAAGTATCACACTCTTCGCAGCTGCAAGTAAACCAGAGGAAATGATTGTTGTCAAAAACCTAATAGTGAGCATACTAAATAGGAATAAAAAATAAATAGCAGTGAAACCGTAAAATTTGAAACAATTAAAGCATATTTGGAACCTGCTTGGGATTTAATTGAAATATACGGCTTTATTGGCGATTTAATAAACGTAGAAGCGATTGCAATAGCGGAATAAAACGAACAACAAACTAACTTATGAAACATCTAAACACGCTCCTACTATTGACAATGCTGTTTGCATTTATGAATGGGAAGAGCCAAAGCTATGAGTTCCTTTTTAGCGCTGCTGAAAAAGCAATGGCAAAAGAAGATTATTCAAAAGCCAATACACTTTTCACCAAAGTGATCAATTTGAATAACACTCCAAATGCTCATTTCAATAGAGCACTCAGTCGATTTCAACTTGATGACGTGGAAGGTGGTTGTTACGACATGCAACAAGCAGCTTATCAAGATGATTATGATGCTACACTAACCTTCTATAAGTTTTGTACTGAGAAAGATACCCTAGAAAATAATTCCGAACAATGGTTGATTCGCCATACTTCCGACCTGTTGGCACAACCTGAATATTGGGAATATTCAAAACTAAAAAATGACACGGTTCGTTATCAACTAATCAACGAACAAAAGGTTTATACTCAATTGAAAAATAGACCAGTTTTAACTGGACCAACCAACATAGACAACTTTATAAGTTACAATGTAGAATACCCCAGGATGGCTATTGAAAATGATATTCAAGGAAATGTAATTGTTAGTTTTATAATCACCGAAAAAGGTGAAGTCACCCATATAAAAATTGAAAACAATAGAGACGAATTGTTAAACAAATCAACAATTAAAGTCATCGAAAAATTAGAAAAATTCGAACCGGCTAAATTAAGTGATGGAACTATAGTTTCTTATAAAATGTATTTAGCAGTTAGATACTTTCTGGAGTATACTAACTAGTAACATAAAGTTAACTTATTAACCCAAATTGTATGGAAAGAGAAAAACAGCTGAAATATTGCAAAAAGTGTATCCATCAGGAATTTAATATGCAGCAAGGTTTACTTTGTGGTTTAACAAAAGAGAAGGCAAATTTTGTTGGTGAATGCGAACACTTTGAGTTAGATAAATCAAAAGTTGAAAAAGTAGAGAACACAAACAATGGTGAAAGTAAAAGTAAAATTGCTTTTGGCTTTTCACCAAAACAACTGAGTGAAATTGCCACACCAGAATTAACCAAAAAACAAGCTTTGGTAGTAGCCTATGAGGCCGCAAAACGGCTAAAGTGGGATATTGGTTTTCTTAGCGACTCTGGATTCATCGCATTTACAAAAATTTCGATGATTTCATGGAGCGAAGAAGTTCAAGTTAAAATTGAAGTAGGCCAAATCTCCATAAAAAGTGAGTGCAGCGGTAGCCAATGGATGGATTGGGGAAAGAACAAGAAAAACATTGAACTATTTACATCAACATTTGCTAAAATCCAATCTGAAATAAGTGAGCTTGATCTAGATCAGAAGTACCAAGAAATAGCCATTGAATTCAATGAATCAGAAGATGAACATGGCTCTCCATTGTCTAAAAAAGAAACAATAACCGGTTTTTTTTCACTTTTAAAACCAACAGAAGGTTACTTTATAACGCCTTTATTGGTCAATATCAATATATTGATATTCATACTAATGATAATAAGTGGAGTTCATTTCCTTTCTCCTACAGGTGACAGTTTGCTCGAATGGGGTGCAAATTTTAGACCTTCTACTTTAGATGGGGAATGGTGGCGACTAATCACATGTACATTTTTACACATTGGTATTTTCCATTTATTAATGAATATGTATGCATTGATTTACATCGGATTGTTACTTGAACCCTACTTGGGAAGAACAAGGTTCTTAAGTGCCTATTTATTGACAGGAATTGCTGGTAGCGCCATAAGTCTTACTTGGCACGAGCTAACAATTAGCGCCGGTGCATCAGGAGCAATATTTGGAATGTATGGGTTGTTTATATCAATGCTAACAACAAATTTGATAGAAAAATCGGCTCGAAAAACACTACTCACAAGTATTGCAATTTTTGTAACCTATAACCTTTTAAATGGCCTAAATGATGGGATTGATAATGCAGCTCACATTGGAGGTTTGGTGAGTGGAATTCTTATTGGCTTTGCATTCTACCCAAGTTTAAAGAAACCATCGACTAAAATAAAAGTGATCTCAATCGCGCTAATGACTCTTTTTATAGGAGTAAACTCTTATTGGATATTGGAAAATACTTCAAGCGATATTGTAAAGTACGACCAAGATATGGTGGCATTTTCTGTGTTAGAAGAAAAGGCGCTTGGGTTGTATAGTTTACATCAAAGCGCTTCTGATGAGATCTATTTGGAAGAAATAGAAACCAATGGAATTCCTAGTTGGGAAGAGGCCTTAAAAATCCTAGAGAATACGGAAATGTATGATTTGCCTGACTTTATACATGATAGATCTGAAAAGCTAAAGGAGTATTGTAATCTGAGAATCAAAAGTTATAAATTAACTTATAAGTTCATTAAAGAAGATACCGATGAGTACACGGAAGAATTGGACCAAATCAACATAGAAATTACTCGAATTATAGATGAATTATCAACCACGGAATAATGAATAATAATAGAGCAAACACTTCTTCTAGTTTTAGAATACAAGCAGCATTGGCAGCTGTTTCAATCTGCTTTTTCTTGTTGGTCTATTTATTCTTGATCATTTTTGTAATCGGCTTCACAGTACTCTGTGTTTATGGTGGTTTTTTATTAATGGTTTACTACCCACGATTTTTAAGTATCATCATTGGAATAGGAATAGCACTAATGGGGATTGTGGTTTTTATTTTCCTTTTTAAATATATTTTCAAACCAATACAAAAGTTCAATTCAAATCTGAATGAAATAAGTAGACATGATGAACCCGAACTATTTAAAAGTATAGATGCTGTAGCGAAAGCAATAGGAACAAAACGTCCTAAGAAAGTATTTCTTTCTCATGAGGTTAATGCATCTGTTTATTACCATTCTAATTTCTGGAGTCTATTTTCGTTAAGTCGGAAGAATTTAATTATTGGTCTGGGCCTAGTTAATACATTAACTGTTTCAGAGTTTGAATCGATTCTAGCCCACGAGTTCGGGCATTTTTCGCAAAAGACCATGCGTCTTGGAAGCTTCGTGCATCATGCTAATCAAATAATTCTAAAAACCATTAGTGATGATGAGCCATTTGAATCGGTAGTAGAGAGCCTTTCAACCATTAGCTTTTTTATAGCTTTTTTTATTACCATCGCAATCAAACTGATTCGAGGAATGAAATGGACGCTCACAAAGCTATATGAGTTAATAAACAAAAATTATTTGAGTCTTTCTCGAGAGATGGAGTTTCATGCAGATGAAGTGGCTGCAAGTATTATGGGAACTGATACATTAATAAGCGCACTACTTAGACTTTCCCTATCCTCTATTAGCTTTGATGAAGTTCTTCAATTTTACGAATATCGATCAACTGAAAATTTAAAAAGTGAAAACATCTATAAAGAGCAAGTCTTTACTATGAATTTAAAAGCTGAAAACGCTAATATTCGTATTGAAAATGGATATCCTAAGATTACAATGAATGAATTTAAACGGTTCAATAAGTCAAAATTGAATATTGAAGATCAATGGTCGTCCCATCCTACAACAGCACAAAGAATTGAACGACTTTTGACCCTGCAATACCCTTCTAGTGAAGTCAACAATCTTGCTGCAAATCAGCTATTCTCCAACATAGAGGAAGTTCAACAGCAAATGACTAATCAACTTTTTAATCCTTATCTTAACCCTGATGAAGCGAAAGAAAACTCTTTTGAAGCATTCCAATCAGAATTTCAGAAGGTATTTGATGAAAATAGTTTTGCGCATTTTTTTAATGGATACTATGATTATAAAATAACCGAACGAATTGATTTTAAAGACACCAAAAATATTCCGTCTGAAGAAACTTCCCTAGAATCTCTTTTTTCGAATGAAAAAATAAGCTTAATTAATACAAGCTCTGCATTAGTGAATGATATTGAACTTATTATGCAAATCTCTAATCAAACCATAAAAGTCAAAACGTTTGATTATGATGGCATAAAACACAGATTTACAGAAACCTCTATATTACTCACTCAATTAAATAAAGAGTTAGAGTTTCTCAACAACCAGATTAAAGCAAACGACCTGAATATTTATCATTTTTTTCAAACCCTAGAGAACAAAAAAGGAACAATAAAAAAGTTACAAGACTTATACACCGATTACTTTGATTACCATGAGAGTTATAAAGTAAAATATGGAGTTTATCTTGAACTTCTAGAAAAGTTACAATTTACATCAGAAAGCCTTCCATTTGAAGAAATAAAATCTAATTTTAAGCAAGTTGCGAAATTAGAGAAACAGTTAAAGGCTAACATAGAATGGATATTAAAATCGGATTTATTTACAGAACAACTTACTGATGAAATAGTAGACCATTTCAACAATTACCTTTCAAAAGAATGGATGTATTTTGGCGTTTCTGTATACAACAATGATAACTTGAACATTCTATATACTTCAATAAATACCTATGCTTCTTTACTAGACCAAGGAGCTTTTAGTATTAAAAAGCGACTTTTAGATTACAAAGAAAGTTTGGTTAATTAACTCTATAGCTTTTAGTTATTTTTTAAAATATAGAAATAGAAAATTAAATTCAAAAGGGTGTAATAAATCTTTCATCGGAGCCACTAACCAAGAAAAGATTTAAAACATGACATTAGAAACTGCAATTACCCATTTCAAACAATTGAAATCAAAAACATCCAAAAAGTCTGAGATTAAGATTTACGAAAAGTTCATACACTTATTGAGTGGCCTTCAGCAAAAAGAACTGTCGGCTTCCGAAATTCAATCAATAGAGCAGCAACTTGCTATTTTTGAATTGAATTCGAATGAGATGCGCAGTATAAAATACTACCGAAAAGCGTATCAGCAATTCGAAAAACAGTTGAGAGAAAAGTTGTCATTGAGTACCAAAGGGTATTACACGAACAAAGGAATCGGTTTAGGAGCCTCATTTGGGATTGTTTTTGGAATTGTAGTCTTGTCGAGTTTTGAGCGGTCGTTAGGAATTTCATTCGGGATTTCACTCGGAATGTTAGTTGGTTTATTAATAGGTCGTAATTTAGATTTGCAAGCCAAAGCTTCTGGTAAAATGATCTAACCGACCTCTAATTAAGCATTCAAACCAAAAACGTGAGTTCCGATTTTTATACTTCTTCTATTTTGCCCTATGCAGCCATTATCATAAAGATATGCAGGGCCTATACTGATTCGCAAGAAGATTTCGAAGATTACTACCAAGAGGTGTGCTTACAAATTTGGAAAAGCAGGGATAACTTTCAGGGGCAATCCGAGTGGTCGACATGGGTTTACAGGTTGTCGCTTAATGTATGCATGACCTTATTGAAGAAGCAAAAAAATAATCCGCAGCATACTGCTGTATATCACATATCATCAGAAATATCGGAAGAGCCCAAAGCTTTTGTAGACGAATCGCTTGAGCAGCTTTATGCGGCCATCCGGCAACTCTCTGAAGTGGATCGAGGAGTGATTTTACTTTACCTAGAAGAAAAGTCTTATCAAGAAATTGCAACCATCATTGGGACCAACCCCAATAACATTGGAGTGCGCATAAAACGAATTAAAGAACGGCTAAAAAAAATATTAGATGGAACAATCAATTGAAACCATTTGGAAACAAGGTTTCCTAAATAGCAATGCATTAATTGCACCCAAAGTGAATGACCTCTACAACAAGAAGTCGATGCACATCATCGACAAATTCGAAAGGCTGTCCTTGATGAATATCAGGGGAATTATCATAGGCGCTTCCCTCCTATTTGTGATGTCCATTTTTGCAGGAGCTACGTTAGCTGGCAGCATCGTTTTGCTAATGATGCTGTACATCGCATACACTGCAAATAATGGATTAAAGGCATTGGTAAAGATAGAAAAAGGGCAAAGCAGCTATGCTTTCTTAAAATCTTTCAAGGGTTGGATCGCCAATTCTATTGATCAATATGGAAGGATGTACCGCCTGGTTTATCCGGTTTTAATTCTCACTTTCTATTTTGGAATTTGGTTTTCTGATGTGTTTGAAAGCATGCGAACTACAGTTGCAGAAAACTCAACTGACTTAATTTTAGGACTCCACATCTATACCACTATTCTCGTATTGATTAGTGCAGTTTTGATGAGTGTATTCAGTAAGGCCATTCACAAGAGAGATGTAAAAACCATTTACGGTGGAATATTAAAAAAGCTCGACTTGGCACTTGCCGAAATGGAAGAATTGAGGGATAACTAAATTCATCCATTTGAAAGACAATTCTATTTTAAGTACAGCAATTCTCTTTAATACAATCATAAGGATTAAAAAAAGGCGATTTAACCTCCTTTTGTGCACAAATAATTCAAGAAAATCATAGCTTTAATGTGAAATTGAAAAAGCATTCAAGTTGACAAACAAAACCATAGCCGTACTTCCATTCGTAAACATGAGTTCTGATGTTGAGAATGAGTATTTCAGCGATGGAATCACCGAAGAAATCATAAATGCGCTTGCAAAAATCGACGGCGTTATGGTTACTTCCCGCACCTCGTCCTTCTTTTTCAAAGGAAAAAATATTCCCATCACCGAAATTGGAAAACAACTCAATGTTTCCACCATTCTAGAGGGCAGTATTCGATTATCGGGGAAAGCCATACGAATAACAGCTCAGCTGATACAAGCAGAAAAAGATTTTCATTTCTGGTCGGAAACGTGGGATCGAAAACTCGAGAATATTTTTGAAATCCAAGACGAAATCAGCCTGATTATAGCCGATAAATTAAGAGAGCAATTTGGTCATTTCGAAATTCAGGAACACCTGGTAGAAAAGCCTACCAATAATTTGACGGCCTATGAATATGCGTTAAAAGCCAAATTCTTGCGCAACAAATGGAATCCTGAAGATGCTAAAAAGGCGCTGTCACTTTATGAGAAAGCCGTGGAACTGGATCCCAATTATACCAAATCTTATCTAGGGTTGGCAGACTGTTACAGCTTCTTGGGAACTACAGGGTTTATGTCGTTTGAGGAAGCTTGGGAGAAATCGATCCAATACACCAATCAGGCCGTTGAACTAAAAGACAAATCGTCTGGTGTGCATTACCAGCTTTCCAATATGGCTTTTTTCATTGAATGTGATTATGGAAAATCGTTGAAGGAAATGAAAAAAGCGATAGCGATTAATCCCAACAATGCAGAAGCTCAACAATTCATTTCGTTTCTCTACATCATCGCGAATGAAAGGAAAAAAGCCAAGTATCACCTCGAAATTGCATTGAGTATAAATCCTCTTTCGGAGGAAACTCATTTTTTCAGGGCCTATTACCATTACATGATCAATGATTATGCAAAGTCGCTTGAAATGCTCAACAATTGCTTATCAGCAAATCCAAAAAACATTCCTGCACACTCTATAAAAACACTCTGCCTGCTTATGTTGGGCAGGTATGATGAAGTCATTCACTATTATGACACCATTCCTAAAGAGATCGTTATTGAAGGAGAAAAAACAGGTGCCATCGCTCTAGCTTATTCATTAAAAAACGATACGGAAAATGCCAGTATTTATTTGGATCAACTGAATGAACAGGCTAAAGCAGCCAATGGCTTTACAGCAGATTCATACTTACCGCTGCTGTTTGCTGTGAGTGGCAAAGTTGACCAAGCATTTGAGTGGGTAGAACAGGCGCTCGAAAAACGTTCTTCCCTATTGATGCTAAGGTATACTGATCCTTTGATGAATGGGTTAAAACATGATTCAAAGTACAATGTATTTCTGAAAACAATCTATCAATCGGACGAAATTGAAGAAGTAACGGAGCAAAAAACGGCTTTACTGGATGCTACTGTTGCTAGTGAATATTCTAACAAATTGACTACTCACCTCTCAAAGACAAAAGCTTACACCAACCCTAATTTATCGTTGCGTGGCTTAGCAGAAGAAATCGATATTCACCCCAATCACTTGTCTTGGTTGCTCAATAACAGCATTGGTAAAAATTTCAATGAATTCATCAATCATTATCGGGTTGAAACGTTTAAAACCATTTCAAAAGACCCTAAAAATACACACCTTACCATAGAGGGTTTAGCATACGAAAGTGGCTTTAACTCTAAAACGGTGTTCAACACCTATTTTAAGAAAGAAACTGGTTTAACACCCAAACAATTCATTAAACAACAAGACTAACCGTTTTCTAGTTTTCCATTTAACGCTTTCCTCAATTTGTTCGGAATTATAATTCCAACCTCCTTTACTATTATTCGGAACAGCTGAGGATTCCCAATGAAATACTTTTGCGTCCTCATAATTGACACAAAAGAAAATGAAAGCAATTGAATGTACAAAATACGGATCTACTGAATTCCTTAAAATCGTTGAAGTTAAAAGACCCTTGCCTAAAGAAAACGAGGTATTGATAAAAATTCATGCAACTTCGGTGACTTCTGGTGATGCCAGAATCAGAAGGGCCGACCCTTTTATTATTCGTCTCATCTTTGGATGCCTAAAACCTCGCAAATCTGTGTTGGGTATCATTGTTTCAGGTGAAGTGGAGTCGGTAGGTATAGCTGTAAAAAATTTCAAACGAGGCGATCAAGTTTATGGCTCGACAGGAATGAAATTTGGCGCACATGCAGAATATGTTATAGTTAATGAAGACGCTACATTGGTTACAAAGCCTGCCAACATGAGTTATGAAGAAGCTGCAGCCCTTCCTTTTGGAGGTACGGCGGCATTGCATTTCCTAAGGAAAGCAAACATTCTGCAAGGACAAAAAGTACTCATTTATGGAGCTTCAGGAGCAATTGGTTCTCTAGCAGTTCAGTTAGCCAAACATCAAGGAGCGAGAGTTACTGCAGTTTGCAGTGCATCTAATAGTTCACTAATGAAAGCATTGGGAGCCGAAAAAGTAATTGACTATAAAAAAGAGGATTTTACTAAGAACGGAGAAAAATATGATGTAATTTTTGACACCGTAGGCAAGAGTTCATTCAAAGGAGCAGTAAAATCGCTAAATAAAAAAGGACACCTCTTGATGGCAAGCGCAGGGATGGGATTAATGCTTTGGAGTTCGATTGTGAATCTTTTCACCACGAAAAAAATAGTTTCAGGAGTAATCAAAGAAACTGCAGACGACCTCCATTTTATGAATCAATTGTATGATTGTGGCCGATTAAAAGCTGTAATCGACAGTACTTTTCCATTGGAGCAAATTGCCTTGGGCCACGACCAAGTAGATACAGGCCATAAAAAAGGAAATGTGATCGTCCGAATGAACCATTCTTCTAATTAATGGGGAGAAGGAAAGAATCATCGAATCACATTTACATTTGAAGGCAAAAATGTTGGAACTGCAAACAGCCGTTTACATCCTCAATCACATTCCTTTCCCATTCAACTCTTGCATGATTTCGGCAAACAGTTGGTAAGATTTAATGCGGTCTTGTCCATCGTAAATATTAGTCACTGCGATTAATTCATCCACTTGTGTGGCTTCCATAAAGCGGTTCACTTGGTGTTTCACTGTTTCTTTGCTTCCGATAAAGGAATACTTCAACATTTGCTGCACGGAAGGATGTTGGCTCAACTCTCTCAATTCAGGCGTCATTTCGATGGGTGCCTGCATTCGATCTCTTTTACCGGTGAGCAAACTAATGATCATTTGATACATAGAAGTTGAAATGCGTTCCGCTTCTTCATTTGTATCTGCCACTATAATATTGACCCCAGCCATTGTATACGGCTTTTCCAACACATCAGACGGCTGAAACTCTCGGCGATAAATGTCGAGTGCATTCATTAAATGGGTGGTTGCAAAGTGACTTGCAAATGCATATGGCAATCCTTTTTTGGCTGCCAAATGAGCGCTGTCGGTGCTTGAGCCCAAAATATACAACGGTACATTAATTCCTTCGGCTACATTGGCGCGTACTTTTTCCGTAGCATTGTCGGCAGAAAAGTAATCTTGAATCTTTTGCACCTCTGCCGGAAACGACTGAGCGGCTTGATAAAAATCAGAACGAATGGCATTTGCTGTAGCTTGATCGGTTCCTGGAGCTCGCCCTAAACCTAAATCAATTCGATTGGGATACAAGATTCCCAAGGTTCCAAATTGTTCAGCGATGATCAATGGAGAGTGATTGGGCAACATAATTCCTCCGGACCCTACTTTGATTCGCTTTGTTCCTTCTGCAAGTTTTCCTATTAAAATAGAAGTTGCACTGCTACCAATGGCATCTGAGTTGTGGTGCTCTGCCAACCAGTAGCGGGTGTATCCGACTTTCTCGGCAGCTTGCGCCAATGCCAATGAATGATCGAATGTTTGGCTTAAAGAAGCTCCTTTGGAGACTATGGCGAGGTCTAATATAGAATATGCTGTGTGTTTTGTGGACATGGATTGATTCATTTATAGATTTAAAAGTTTCAATGTATTTTAGTAAAAAAATACTATAGGTTTTCCAAGGTTCGCTTGTATAAATCCCAAATTTCGTGGTTCAACGAATAATGGTAATTCCGCCCCACTTTATGTTGATTAATCAGCTCTGCTTCTACTAATTTTTTAATGTGATGACTGATGGAAGGCTGAGCTATTGTTAATAAATTACAAGCTTGTGTACATTCTACTTTACCTTGATTTTTTTGCATGTACTGCAATATTTTTAAGCGATTGACATCACTCAACGCTTTGGATATTTTCTCGACTTGTTTCAGTTCCATAACTCAAAAATACATTGATTAATGCAAATGTATCGATTGTTTTTAATCTGTGTATTGAATTGACAATACTTAACAGTTGCGCCATTAATTCACCACAAACCGATACCCTACTCCTCTAACATTGATAATCTTCACATTGGAGTCGGCTTCCAATTTCTTACGCAGTTTAGAGATAAACACATCCAATGTTCTGCCCACATAATCGCCTTCGTCGCCCCAAACTACATTAAGGATGTATTCACGTTCTAAGGTTTTGTTTTCGTTGGTGAACAGTAAGTATAGCAAATCAGTTTCTTTACTCGAAAGCTCAATGGTTTGGGCTTTTAAGTTCAATCGCATGCCTTTCTGATCAAACTGAAATAGGCCAATATTCACTAAATCCGCATTCTGTTTTGACCTTCGTTTTTGTTTGATTAAAAATACTGCCCATCCACCTACAGCAACTATAATGAGCAAAATGATCCAAATTTCCCATCCTGTTGTTGCCTTTACTTTTGGTTGTTCATTTTCGATCACTGTAAAGTAAAACACATAACAATCAACCGGCAATTCTCTTAGTTTACATGCAATACTTTCTTCATTTTTAGCTAGATTGGCTACAAAACTATGGATCACATATGAAGTGTCGCATACTTCCACTTCTACAATGTAGCTGTCTGTAATTTCGGATTCTTCCAACACTTTGAAAGTGGCAAAAAATAGAAAGTCTGGTTCAAAGGAAAATTCCTTTTCAAATTTTACGGCGTATCGTCCGTCTATCTTTTCAATGGGTAAAACCCGAGAAGTGCTATCATTTAGTTGCAATAAAAACTCATGACCAATGGTTCGAAGCGCCACTTTGATGTGTTGATCTTTTGTTTCAGCCTGAAGGGTAGAAAAAAGTATTGCAAAGAGGAAAAGCAGAAAATGGTGTTTCAGGGTTTTGAATTGGTTCATTTAACAAATCTATTTGAATAGATGCTGGTTTAAAATTGTTTTGGAAATAAATTACACCAAATTTACATTAATTTACACTTTTTAAAACGAATTCAATTGAGCTCCAACTACTTTTATGACTGTAATCAAAAAACACACATCATGAAAAACTACACATTCAATGCACTTGTCGCCATCAGTATCACTGGATTAATGGCTTGTTCACAGAACAATAAAGCAAGTAATACGAAAGAAGCTGAAGTATCAACGCTGAAATATCAACCTGTAAAAGTTCCTACACATCGTTATGGTGGCTGGTATTGTCCTGACAATTTAAATGGATTTCCGGCGGTTGATATCGCCCAATGGAAAAATGTGCCTGTAGTTAATGACAGGATGGCGACAAAAGAAGAAACACAAAACGGCACTTCTTTGATTTTTGTAGATACAGAAATGTATCCCAATGCAAAACCGTTGGACATCACAATGCCAAAATTGGCGAGATTTCAAAGTCCATATAGTAAAAGAGAAGAGCTGATAATTGTTATCCAAGCATTGAATATAGACAACGACTCGGTAGTTGGTTTTCGGTATTTGAATGGTGGAAACGGAAGTGCTCGTTTGGACGAAATTACTTTATTGGATGAGAATGAAACAACCAATTTGGAAAGCGCAAAATTCTACTCTCAAACCATCAGCATCAACGCTACGCCAGCTGCGATAAAAGCATTATTAATTAAGCCTGATAATGTGCTTCAATTTCAATCTATTTTGGAAAAAGGACTGCCCTTTAAATCCGATTGGAGAAATACCACTAATGTCAATTACCATTATCCTAAAGCCGGAAAATTAACTTCCTCTTATGCTGATGATTTGTTTGGAAACTATTACATCCAAAACGATTACGACACTCACTCTTTTACCGAGAAGTTTTTGGTGTTGGGAAATGAAGAAACCAATGTGACCGAACTAAAAATAATGTGTGGTCCTTTTGTGGAAGATTTTGAAGCTCAAAAGCAATTGTTGGACAATTGGGCGAAGCAGTTAAAAGTGTTGAGCGAAAAAGGTTAATCAATTTTTATCAGTTTTTATTAAATGATTTAAACGGTTTGGGTGAAAGCTCAGACCGTTTTTTGTTCCTAAAACAAGCGCTTTATCACTAACTTTGAAACGAAATAGATCCATTCTCTCCATGACTCACCGACACTTCATCGTTAATAAACCTGCAGGGATGATCAGTCAGTTTATAAACAACCGCACCCGCAAGAAAAAGTTGTTAAGTGAGTTGCACGACTTTCCCGAAGGCACCATGGCCATTGGTAGATTGGACTCTAAAACCGAAGGGCTGCTTTTACTCACCACAGACGGAAAGGAAAGTACTCGAATAACAAGTTCTGCAGTGGAAAAAGAATATTGGGCACAAGTCGATGGATCCATAACCGACGAGGCCATAGAGGCGCTTCAAAATAGCGTCACTATCGGCAATGAAGGACGGCTGTACGAAACTAAATTAGCGAAAGCCAAACGACTGACAAACGTGAGTGAGTTGCCCAGTTCTGAATTCAGAATAAGAAACGAGCGGCACGGCCCCACATCTTGGGTTTCGATTACTCTGACAGAAGGCAAATTCAAACAAGTCCGAAAAATGACGGCTGCTGTAGGATTTCCTACGCTTCGATTGGTACGTGTAAGAATTGGAGAATTGCACTTGGGCGATTTAAAAGTGGGCGAAGTTTGTGAAGTGAATGCGTTAAAGGTGTAATTTAGTAACTGATGGCAACCTTATACAAAGAAGTTCAGAAGTTTTCCCAATGGTGGCTGTGGCTGATTTTATTAGCCGTAGGTGCTATTCCTGTTGTTGGAATCTACCAACAAATAATCTTAGAAAATGAATTTGGCGATCACTCCATGACCGATGAAAGACTGCTAGTTTCTGCGGGGTTGACTTTTCTCATGATTGTGCTTTTCGCTTTTATCCGATTGATTACGGTGATTAACAAAGAAGAAATCCGTATCACTTTCTTTCCTTTTGTGAGCAAACGCATCAAATGGGAAAACATCCAACAAGTGACTATTGTAGATTATGGTTTTGTTGGCGGATGGGGAATTCGATGGTTTACCCCTTATGGAACGGTTTACAATACGAGTGGCCGTATGGGTTTGTCCATTACTCTCAAAAGTGGCAAACAGCTTTTGGTGGGCACTCAGCAACCAGAAGAATTGAATAAAATCATCACTCAAATGACTGCTAAGAAGTAAGCTCAACTTTCTATTTTTTTCCACAGCCTGTCCAAATGAGTCAACATTTAGGACTAAAAAATAGCGCTCTATCCTCCAATTTTCGTTTTGGAACACTCTTTTCACTAAAAGAGGAAACTAAAAAACGAAAACAAAATGAAAAATTTAAGCGGAAAAAAAGTAGCCATATTAGTAACGGACGGATTTGAACAATCAGAATTTACCGAACCAAAAAAAGCGGTAGAAACTGCTGGCGCAAAAGTTCATGTGATTAGTTTAATACAAGGGCCTATTAAATCTTGGAACGATGGAAATTGGGGCAGCGAGTTTCAAACTGATAAAACAATCGATGAAGTTTCTGTTTCAGAATACGACTCCTTGATTTTACCTGGTGGGGTCATCAATCCTGACAAATTAAGAAGAAACAGCAAAGCGGTTGACTTCGTTAGAAGTTTCGTGGAACAAAAAAAACCAGTATCTGCAATTTGCCACGGTCCATGGTTATTGGCAGAGGCAGGAGTATTGAAAGGGCGTAAAATGACGTCATTCTCAAGTATCAAAACAGATTTAATAAATGCAGGCGCCAACTGGGTAGACGAAGAAGTGGTAGTAGATGAAGGCCTAACGACGTCTAGATCGCCTAACGACTTACCTGCTTTTTGTAAAAAGATAGTCGAAGAAATCGCAGAAGGAAAGCACGCTGAAATGTCGGAATCGGCATAAGAACTGATTAAATAAAAAAATAAGAACTTAAAAAAAATAGAAATTATGGAAACTGTAAAAACATTAAATAGCTTATTAAGTAGAAACTACGATGCAGAAAAAGGATTTCAGCTAGTAGCTGAAAAAACGAATAACCCTGTATTGAAAAACTACTTTGAAAAAAATAGCAAAATGCACAACAAGTTTGGGCATGAATTGAAAAAAGAAATTACCCATTTGGGAGGCGAAATTGATAAAGGAACTTCTCTTGAAGGAGACTTGCACCGAGGATGGTTGAGTGTGAAAGCTGCGGTTGCAAACAATACCGACGAAGCATTGATTGAAGAATGTGAAAGAGGTCAATCTACAGCAATGGAAGATTACCAAAATGCAGTGAATGAATTAAAAACCCATCCTATATCGACCAAGTTAGCTACACAAAAAGCAGAAATTGTAGACGTGGTGGCAGAATTAAAAACATTAGAACTGACGGCATAAAATCCATCAGTAATCTATTATAAAAGGAGAGTGATTCCACTCTCCTTTTTTTTGTGGGGTAATCCTTTAGTTTTAAGACTCTCCTACTTTTCTGGTTCCTATTTTACTTATCTTCGGGATTGTAAAAATTAGTAGGAGTTGAGAATGATATGATATTGAGCCTGCAAGACTTTAGAGGATATATACCCTATTTTCACAAACAATAATCAAACAACTAAATCGTTACACTCTCAAAACAAAATTATTATGAAATACATCCTGATAATAATCACCGCAATGCTCGCCTTCGTTTCATGTAAAAAAGAGGATTGTCAAACCTGCACAAAAACCATAGGTGGAGTTGCCGGTAATTTTACTGATGAAGTTCGAGAAGTTTGTAATGACAATGAAGCCGTCCAACTTGAAGAGTCTTCTTCCGGAACAACAGTTTGGACCTGTGAGTAGAATCTTGACGCTTAAATAAAGTAAAAAAAACATCGATTTGGCTCATGACACTTCCCGAAGAGAATATCGCTTTCAATTGTACTATTTGCCAATTACTATAGCTAATCAAACTCTATAAAATAATGAGAATCAAATTTATAATTTTCTTACTTTTTGCATTTACTTCTTGTCAAAAAGATTGTGCCATCAAAGTTGTTAAATTAAATTTAGTTCCAGTGTTGACTTCAATATCTAATGATTCATCCAATATTAATGGGTACTATATTTCTGAATTTTAAAAAGGATCAATCAATTTTATAATAGATTTTACACATCAAGTCGCAGGTGAGTTTTGTGATTATCATTGGCGCAGTTATCCCATTAATAATAGAATGAGATTAATTGTTGGGGACGATATTATATTAAATAGTGATACAATATTTACAAACACAGACATTAACAATTATTTTAACGTAACTAATCTTGAAAAAGACAACCGCATTAACCACACAATAAACTCAAAATAAAAAACTTAAAAAATTAAAAGTCTAAAATTATTGGAAATATCTTATTGGATAATATCTTATTGGATAATAGAGAAATTTTATTAGACAGCACACTCATTTAGATGCATTAAAAACTATCGATACATTTTAATTTGATTCTACTCTCTTTCGACAAATGAAGATTATTTTACTACCTAACAATTTAATTTCAAGCACTCCTATGCTGTTGATTGTTTTTCTTATCGGAAGGAGTTGAGGCTTAACAATTTTAAGCTGTCACAATTACTTTCCATTAACCTACGAACAAAAAATACACTTCTTGATATAAGTTAGAGAAACCTGTCTTTTGCTTTATTCGGGTATTAGCGGTAATTTCAACAATCATTAACCAAAAAATAAAATGGAATCTAAACAAAAAGATTATTTTTCAGAAAAAGCAGAAGGCTTTGATGGACAAAAACCCATCACTCAAAATGTAGGTAATATTGGCCAATTAATATTAAAAGAACTTTCGTTTTCAAATGAGATGCACATTATGGATTTTGGTTCTGGTACTGGTTTGCTGTTGTCTCAAATTGCGCCTTTCGTGAGCGAAATCACAGCGGTTGATATTTCTGCATCTATGATTGGAGTTTTGCAATCAAAATTGGATACCATAGATTGTAAGCTACAAATATTGGAGCTAGATTTAACAAAAGAAACATTAGACACAAAATTTGATGCGATTATTTCGTCAATGACTATTCATCACATAGAGAATGTGCAGGAGATATTCAATAAATTTTATTCCTTACTAAATGATAATGGAACCATTGCAATCGCTGACCTTGACGAAGAAGATGGTTCTTTTCATTCAGATGACACAGGAGTTTTTCATAACGGATTTGATAGAAATGAATTCTTACAAATTGCAGCAAATGCAGGGTTTAAAGACCTGAAAATTCAAACAGTTAGTGTAATGGATAAACCATCGGGTAAATATCCTGTTTTCTTATTAACAGGCAAAAAGTAGCTAAATGTAAAAAAATACTGGTAATCGGCTAGATGCCTCCGTATAAAATAGCCGGAGTTCATCTATTAATCTTGAAAACCACCATTGACAAAAGCCACAGCACAGTAATTTCAATTATTTCATTAATAACTCAGACTCGTTATACAAACAGAAATTGCAAATGGGCTAACTTTGACTCTTGATAACTCCGAAAGTGAAAGTGACGACTAAACAAGGATGGAAATCAACTTTAAATCAATAAAAACTATCTTTGACTATGTCCATAAATCAATTTAATATACAAGGTTTAGATAGCGAGCAGGTACGTCTTTCGAGAGAAAAATTTGGGCAAAATAATTTATCCTATAAAAAAGAAAATAGTTTTTTAGAAACCCTTTGGGGTATCGCCACAGAGCCAATGACAATTTTATTGTTGGTTGCTTCTACCATCTATTTTATAAGTGGCGAAACAGGTGATGGGATTTTTATGGTCGTTGCGATCCTATTTATCACTTCTATTTCTTTATACCAAGATTCTCGGAGTAAAAATGCACTGGAAAAGCTAAAAGCACTGTCTCAGCCCAACTGCAAAGTGATTCGAAATGGGGAAATTATAGAAATTAAAAGTGCAGAATTGGTGGTCGGCGACTGCCTTTTGGTAGAAGAAGGCACCTCAATAACCGCAGACGGAATTATTATTCACTCCAACGATTTTTCAGCAAACGAATCCATCCTTACAGGCGAATCATTCGCTGTTTTTAAAGATAAAGACAAAGAAAATAATGTTATTTATAACGGAACAATAGTAGCCAGTGGATTAGCCATTGCTAGAATTACTGCTATTGGCAACGAAACCAAATTAGGTAAAATTGGAAAGAGTTTAGAAAGTATCAGCGAAGAGAAAACTCCTTTAGAGATTCAGATTACAAATTTTGTAAAGAGGATGGCGTTTGCAGGAGCCATCGTTTTTGTAATCGTTTGGGCCATTAATTATTGGCAATCGCAAAATGTGTTGAGCAGCTTATTGCAGTCGCTTACTTTGGCAATGAGCATTTTACCTGAAGAAATCCCTGTCGCTTTTACCACCTTTATGGCATTGGGTGCTTGGCGTTTAATGAAATTGGGAGTTGTAGTAAAGCAAACCAAAACGGTTGAGACCTTAGGCAGTGCCACTGTTATTTGCACTGATAAAACAGGAACGATTACAGAAAACAAAATGAGTTTAGCCAAACTATTTGTTTTGAAAAACAATAAAATAGTTAGCCCTGAAGATGACTTAAATGAGAACGAAAAAGAACTATTAGAAATAGCCATGTGGGCAAGTGAGCCTATTCCGTTCGACCCCATGGAAGTGACCTTGCATCAAACTTATACTAGGTTAGCGCAAAACGACCAACGACCCAATTATAAACTCATACACGAATATCCATTAGGTGGCAAGCCGCCAATGATGACACATGTATTTTCGGATAATAGCGGCAACAGAATTATAGCCGCCAAAGGAGCACCCGAAGCATTAATCAATGTTTCTAATCTTACAGAAAACGAAAAACAACAAATTTATTCAGCCATTCAACTTTTAGCAACTGAAGGTTACAGAGTATTGGGCGTAGGAATATCTCATTTTGAGGGTAATAATTATCCTTCTAACCAACAAGATCTCCCCTTTGAATTTAAAGGGATTGTTGCTTTCTACGATCCTCCCAAAAAGAACATTCAAGGTGTATTGGAAGATTTTTATACCGCAGGTATTAGCGTAAAAATTATAACTGGTGACAATGCAGCCACTACTACTTCCATTGCAAAACAAGTTGGTTTTAAAGATTATGATAAAACCATTTCTGGAGATGAGTTGATGAAATTATCTGAGGACGAGTTAAAAGCTTGCGTCATGAATACTGCCATTTTTACTCGAATGTTTCCAGACGCCAAATTGAAAATAATCAATGCTTTAAAATCCAACAACCAAATAGTGGCCATGACAGGCGATGGCGTGAATGATGGCCCAGCATTAAAGGCCGCACACATCGGAATTGCAATGGGTAAGAAAGGAACAGAAATAGCAAAACAAGCAGCATCACTTATTTTATTGGAAGACGATTTGTCTAAAATGGTAGATGCGATTGCTATGGGAAGAAAGATTTACTCCAATCTTAAAAAAGCCATTCAATACATCATATCCATTCACATCCCCATCATTCTAATGGTATTTATTCCTTTATCCTTAGGATGGCTCTACCCCAATATTTTTTCACCCATCCACATCATCTTTTTAGAATTAATTATGGGCCCAACTTGCTCTATCATTTATGAAAATGAACCGATGGAACAAAACACAATGCTCCATAAACCTAAGCCACTTACAGCGACATTCTTCAATTGGAGTGAGCTATCTCTAAGTATTATTCAAGGATTAATCATAACAGCAGGAACATTGTTTGTTTATCAATATTCAGTGCGAAGCGGGTATGATGAAGCACTTACACGAACAATGGTTTTCACCGTTTTAATCACCGCCAACATTTTTCTTACACTAATAAACCGCTCATTCTATTATTCCATTTTGACGACCTTGAAATACAAGAACAACATGGTTTTGTTTATCGTTTTTGCCACGATTGCCATAGTGGGATTGATACTTTATGTGAGTCCTTTGACCGTGTTCTTTGAATTTGAAACGTTGAATTTGTCTCAACTATTGATTTGTATAACAATTGGTTTTATTTCAGTTATCTGGTTAGAAATTGTAAAAATGATTAAAAGAGAAAAACAGGATTAATTAGATCAATCAGCATACAATCGTTGAGACGATATTTAATAAAATAGCCGGAGTTCATAATAATTGCTCAGTAATACAACTTTACTTCTTCACTGTAATTGCAACAAAAATTACCTAACATTTTAATTTTAAGCACTTCGAAGCTATTGGTATATTTTTTTACTTATCTTCGGGATTAGAAAAATTATCAAAATTTAGTTGTTGATCATTATTTATTCGTTTTTACCTGTCCGACAAACGGCGGAAATGACATTACTTGTCAGACTATTGGCTGAAACGACTAATAAACGTTTTTATGATTGATTTTAAGATAAATAAAATTTAAATAACAAAAAAAATATACATCCTCACAAAAGGTGAATAAACGTACCTTTCGCTTTATTCGGGTGTTACCAACAAGCTGAACAAAAATCCTGCTAATGAACAAACTTTCCTCTGAAAACCTAATTCTTCTGCCAAACCCGAATGAATTACAAAAAATTTGCAAATCCATTTCTGCTTTGGAAGCTATTATCTGTCCTGAATGGGAATACAGATATTATTCTTACCAAAAAGATTGGAGTGAAACAGAAGAATTTTGTGAAATGAGAAACGGACAAGGAGACCAAATGCTAATGGTTTTTAGCAAAAACGGAACTTGTATTAACGGATTTGCTCACGAAAGTGAAATGAATGGTTGGAAAAACATTCCAATTGAAGAAAAAAAATCTTTTGTCGAGAAAATATTTAGCTCAAAAAAAGAAACCAAAACGGAATTGACTCAAATAATTCCAAAAGGAATTGTGGACAATTTGCCAAAAGTATTTAATGCCTTTATATACGGAGAACCTGTGAAAAGTATTGGAACAACTTTTTGTATTTGGCAAACTGAATCAGATAATAATTGGAAAATAGGAGAAATCAATTTACCTAAAGACGATTACAAAGATGGTTCAAATGATTTACTTCAGTTATTGGATGGAAAACCGTTGACTTACAAAAATTGGGCGGAAGAATATTACGAGGAAAATTTTGACGAACACGAACTCAAATTGGAACTTGTAGAAAAGATTTATAACGGAATTATAATAACAAAAGAATTGGTTCTAGAATTAAATCCAGAATTAGATGATTTTGAACAATTGCAATCGGATTTAAACGAAATCGGATATGAACATAAAATATAAAAGCCAGTTGGTAACACCGTGTATAATTAATGGCTAGTTCTCGCCTACTTACGAAAATCCTCGCGGATTTTCTATTCGGTTTTTATTTGCTAAATTAGGTGATTAAACACGCCACTAATCATACACAACAACGTTGTAAAGAATTCCGAAAAGATGAAGTTTATTTGTTTTATTTTACTTCTACTATCCTTAATATCATGCGATAAAAAACTTGATTCAATATCAGTTGATGATAAAAATATTGAATTAGAATTTTATAGGATTAGTCGTATCACATCATCTCATGATTATATAGATTTAACACTAAAATCTTCAAATGAAAAGGTTAATATTTATGAGACAAACTCCTATCAAATAGATAGTTTATTTATTAGAAATGATTCTATTTTTATCATTAATAAGAATGATGAGCCAGTAATTTATAATTTAATAAACTCAAAATTTGATTATAAAATAGTATTACATTGACGAGAAAAAAGCAATTTCCATTTTGTCAATCAAGTATTTACATTGCTAAAAATAAACCAGACAAAAATTGATTACTAAAAAGCAAAAACTTTCTGTATTCATACAATATTTGCTATTTGTAATTGCATACTTAATGGACAATTACACAGAAGGATTTAGAGTTAGTGAAAATTTTAGATGGATCTATTCCTATGGGCAACCCCTTGCAATCGGCATCAATTTAATAGGAATTCTGTTTTCTATTCTTAATTCGGTTTTGATATTGATGAAATCTAATATTAACTTTTTTGATAAATTAATATGGCTATTAATTAGTTCAATCCCTTTTACTTACTTTATTTATATGTTATTTTTTGCTACCATAATTTCTATTGACAGTTGACTTTTAACTAAGCTAATTTCTGCAAATTAGATTTTAATCAAATAAAATCAGCCAATTATGGTTTTTCAATTTACCAACTTACTAAATTCATACTTGCCTTCTCGGTTTGACTTCAATACTGATATTACTTCAATGCAAAATTTCTTCTACTCCACTCCGCATCAACTCATTGACTGAGAACCTAACTCAAAACGTACTTAACTATTTGACTTAATTTACTTCATCTGTGAAGATTTTGAACAAACAAAATCGAAAACTTCAGCTTTCCAATTTGGTACTTAGTTGCAGGGTAATTGGACTAAGTGTTTGACTTGAGTATTTTCTTGTGAGTGCCTGACTCAGAAAACAATAACTCTTTACAACATAATGTAAAATTCATTGGCAGTTAGGTAGTTAGGTTATCTTTGGTGCTGTTTAACGTCCCACAAAATCCGTCTCGGATTTACGGGACGACAAAAAAATCTTGCAAATCCCAGCCGGTTTTTGTTATTTGGCAAACTGATTGTATTACTTTTACTTAGCTCCCAACAAATCTTACATTAAAAACCCAAGTAATATGAACAAAATAATACTTACATCAATCAGCGTAATTTTTGCTTTCAATTCAATTTTCGGACAAACTACCAAAGAGAAGTATACGAAAGACGTAGAATCAGTAGATGCAATAATAAATGCATATTACGATGTTGTTTCTGGTTCGAGTATTGAGCCTTGGGAATTTGAAAGAGATAAATATATTCATTCAAAAAATGCTATTATAACAAGGCTTGACGAAAATGGAAAAGCAGAATCACATACTCTTGAAGCGGAATATATACCAATTGGATTATCACAAAAAGAGGATTTTTACGAAAAGGAGCTTAAAAGAATAGTAAGTAAATATGGAAATATCGCACAAGTTTGGAGTGCATTTGAAATACGAACTGACCCAAATACTGAATCCAGTATTAGAGGACTAAATAGCGTTCAACTTCATTATGAAAATGGAAGATGGTTTATAGACAGTTGGACTTGCGAAATGGAATCTGAAAAGAATAATTTAGTAACTGATTTTTTAAATAAGAAATAAAAAACTTTTGCCAATCGAGTAGATGGCTCCGACTAATCCCGATAGCTATCGGGAAGCCGGAGTTCATAATACGGCAGGCTCAGTAATCGCCTCTCACAGCTCTGTTGAGCGTAGTCGAAACACCACCCTACCCTTCGTCTTCGCTCAGGATAAACCAAGCGGGTCTCGTACCGATAGCTATCGGTACGGCGGTTCGTTAACCATCAAAAGAATTGCTCTTTACACCAATTATCGCTATCTCATACTTTCATAAAAGGCTACATTTTTACTAGAACACTGTCTTTAAACGCAAAATATGCTCCTAATTCAATTTCTGAAAGGTTAACGTTCAGTCCTTCCCTATTTGTGAGACCAGTGTATTATATACACCTCGTTTAGCTCACATTCATTTTTACTTTTTAAGGTGTTCGTGAATGCTTTGCATTTCCCATAGGTACTATGACTTCGGCTGACTTCTCTGTTCTGACAACTCGTGACTACAGAGATCTCCCTTGGTAAGATAAACCGTGCCGGCGGGCAGGCGGGTTTATATTTACCATTCAAGGCACACTCATGTTGTATAGATTATTGTGAGTAAGGCAGTTTAGTTAGCTTCTTCCCTATTTAAAAAGCCACAAAACCCGCTAGATGGATTTCGTAAATAGAAAAATTACAAAAGCCGCTGCGCGGCTTTTGTTCTTTAGCAAATTGAAAGTGTTAACTTTAACTATCTCACAACAAACCATGTATCTTAACGAACAGCGGCATCAACATTCCGAATAAAATTCAAATTCCAAAATTCAATTAACTATTTTTTTAATACACTCTGAAATTGAAGGTATTTCGTATCATTAATTCGAGAACCTCTATTTCATTTTAAAATATTTATCAACAAAAGTTCTATATTTATTGTTTATCGATAAATATTTATTTATATTTGAACTGTAATTTAATTATTAATTAAAAAAATGAAAGCAAAAACTAAACAATTTTTACAAGTTATGAAGGTGTTAACTTGGGCTGTATTCCTTGGGCTATGTATAAAAACTGGTGCTATCTTATACACATATTTAGTAAGTGTTTTAAGTAATACAATAGCAGCAAGTGATTTGTATCTAGGACTAGATCTATCAAATCTAAAATCTTATGACACTGCTAATTATTCAACTTTGGTATTCCTTATAATAATTATATCTGCTTTAAAAGCATTTATGATTTATTCTGTTATTAAAATCTTCATGAATATTAATTATGAAAGTCCATTTAGTAAAACAGTTGGTGCTTTAATTAGTAAAATAAGTTACATAGCACTTTCTATTGGATTATTAGCTTCAATAGCTACAAAGTATAGCGAATGGCTAATTGATAAAGGAATAAACCTTCCTAACGTGGTGCATTATGTTTATGGTGGTGCAGAATTTATATTCTTTGCAGGTATAATTTTCATTATTTCCTTGGTTTTTAAAACAGGGATTGAGTATCAAGAAGAACTAGAAGAAACTGTATAAGCTATGAAAATTATTGTAAACCTCGATGTTATGATGGCAAAACGCAAAATGTCATTGAACGAATTATCAGAAACTGTAAATATCTCATTAGCAAATCTATCAAAACTTAAAACTGGAAAAGTTAAAGCGATTCGATTTAGTACACTAATGGTTGTTTGTGACGCTTTAGATTGTCAACCAGGAGATATTTTGGAATATTCTAAAGATGAATGATAAATAATTGGTTTGGAATCTATATGGAAAGTCTAGGAAAATATACAATTTTTAGCTGATTCTAAACCTTTTAAAAGCAACATGAAAAATAAATATTCTTAAAATATGTGATTTTTTATTGTGACCAGCGAATAATTAGTAGACAACATAGACCCAAATGAATTTACTAAAAGATAATGAATGACAAAAAAAGCAGACAATTCCAAGAAATTATAGAAAACCATAAAGGAATTCTATATAAAGTTGCAGGAACTTATTGCCAAAATACAGAAGACAGACAAGACTTAATTCAGGAAATAAGGATTCAAATTTGGCAATCATTGGATAAATATAATTCAGATTATAAGATGTCAACTTGGTTGTATCGTATTTCAATAAATACGGCGATTTCCTTTTATCGGAAAGATAAAAACAGAAACCAAACGTCCGTTAAGTTGGATGGTAAAATTCAGCAACCAGAAGAACTTTACGACAAAGAAAAAGAAGATAAACTTAATTTATTAGAGCAATTCATATATGAACTAAATGAATTTGACAAGGCAATAATGCTTCTTTATTTAGAAGAAAAATGCCACGAAGAAATCAGTACTATTTTGGGTGTATCTAAAAGTAATATAGGTACCAAAATAGGAAGAATTAAAGACACGCTAAAAAACAGATTTTCACAACAAAATAAATAATAAATGAACGAATTAGAACTTAAACAACTTTGGCAAACTTCTAACGAGAGATTAGAGAAAAACCTTAAAATTAATCAGGAACAAGTTAAAGATGTTCAACAATTAAAAATACAACACTATCTAACCTCAATGAAGCCAATAAAATTTTTCACCATTATAGTAGGCATCATTTGGGTTGGTATAGGAATGACCTTGCTTTCGACAATATTTGTTAATGCTTTCGAACAGGCCAATAAATTTTTCCTTTTTTCAGCTACGATTCAGGTATTAATAACAGGTATTGCGTTGGTTGTATACATATATCAGTTAATTACAATTTATAGTGTTGATGTTACAGAAACAGTTTTAAAAACACAAAAAGAATTGGCAACCTTAAAAAGTTCAACGCTCTGGATTACTCGTATACTTTTTCTTCAATTACCAGTTTGGACAATGTTTTATTGGAACGAAAGTATGATACAAAATGGAAATTGGTTCTTATGGATTATTCAAGCCATAGTAACACTTCTATTTACCTACGTGGCAATCTGGCTCTTTTTTAACATTAAAAATGAAAACAAAGACAAAAAATGGTTCCAGCTGATTTTTAAAGGGAAAGAATGGACACCATTAATAAAATCAATGGAAATTTTGGACAAAATCGAGGAGTTTCAATCGGAAGAATAATATTAACAATTCATCATACAAATTAAAAAAAATCAAAATTATGAACTTTTCAAAGAAAAATCACGAATACCAAAACACCAATAGTAATGCTATGAGTAAATCAAAAACGAAGAGATCAAAACATTTTCAAGCGACAAGTATGATTCGAGTTGCCTTTTTAGCAATGATCTTATTGCTAACATCTTGTAAGGAGAATAAAGTTTCCGCACAAGACAAAACAAATACAAAAGTTGAAATACCAAAAATGGACATTCACACAGCCGTGTTAGAAGGTAATATAGACGTCGTAAAACAACATATTAAGGCTGGGTCCAACATTAATGAAGAAGATAAGTTTGGTGGTTCAAGTCCATTAATTAGCGCAGCCTTATTTGATAAGACTGAAATAGTGCAATTATTAGTCGATGCGGGTGCGGATTTAAACATTCAAAATAATGATGGTTCAACAGCATTAATTACGGCTGCTTTTTTTTGTAGGCCTCAAATTGTTGAAATTCTGTTAAAGAATGGAGCAAACAAAACATTGAAAAATAATTATAAACAAACAGCGTATGATTCTGTATCTGGTTCTTTTAGTGAAGTATTAGAGGTGTATAAAGTAATGGGACAAATGCTTAGTCCCCTAGGGCTAAAATTAGACTTCGCTTATCTTGAAAAAACAAGGCCTGAAATAGCTAAAATGCTGAAATAATCTATTAATATTTGGCTGAAATATTTATGAATAAAAGTCAAATGTCAAATTAGTTACTCAAACAAGCTACTCAAAAAAAAGGTTAGGGTCGCAAAAGAAATAAAACATGAAAATAATCAGATTATTTATAGTTTTTATAATCGTTTTAATCTTGAATCAAACATTAAGTGCTCAAGATTTAAAGTTTGAAAAAGTTTCGTTCACTGATTCCATTCAGCTTTCTATTAACATGCACAATTTGGCAAAAGATTTTTTACTAAATAGGGAAGCGTACAAAAATGAGATAGAAGAAAAAGACCTTTTCAGAATACAGATTCTTACGAAAGAATACCAATCGTCTATTAAAACCATTCAATCCTTAAGAAAAGAAAAAAATAAAGTAAACGAGCATCCCCAATTCATCCAATATCAAACGTATGCAGAGGCAAAAGCAAAACAGCTAGATTCAAATATGTCTTTTATAGATGCATACTCATCCGTATTTGATGATTATCTAAAAAATTGCTCTAATGAGATGGCATATTCAGTTAACCTTATTTTTACTACTTATGATGGTGTCTCACATTTTACAAATCAATTTAAAACAAACTATGAAAATTTAAATTCAGGTAACATCTCTTTTGAGCAAGGCTTGGCATTGTTAAAAAATTATTTCTTATACAAAATTTATAGCACTACAGAGAATATCGTTTTCAATCAAATAAAGAAGGATGAAAATAGACGGTATCTCATTGATAAGGATTTTTTGATTACTACTGAAGATGGTATCGAGATTTCGGCTATTGTTGTTCGTGAAAAAGAAACTGAACCAAGACCTGCTATTCTGTATTTTACTATTTATTCCGACCCTTCTAATCTTCAGGATGCTATTTTGGCAGCTTCTAGAGGGTATATAGGAGTTTTTGCTACCTCAAGAGGTAAAGGATTTAGCAAAAGTAAAATTGAGCCTTACAAGCATGAGCACTCGGATGTATATGCTGTAATTGATTGGATTAGCAAACAATCCTGGAGTAACGGCAAGGTTGGAATGCATGGAGGTAGTTACGGAGGTTTTACCCAATGGGCATCAATGAAAGAAAAAATACATCCAGCTTTAAAAACGATTGTTCCATCAGTTTCGGCTGCCCCTGGAATAGATGTTCCAATGGAAAATAATGTCTTTCATAATTTCTCTTACAATTGGATTCCTTATGTAACAAACAATACGTCTTTAGATAATGTTGTCTATAACGACCAAAGTAGATGGGATAAACTTCAAACAAATTGGTTTAACTCTGGAAAACCATATAGCAAAATGGATAGTATAGATGATGCACCCAACAAATTATTTCAGGAATGGATTAGTCACCCTTCTTATGATGCCTTTTGGCAAAACATGATTCCATATAAAAAAGAGTTTGCTCACATTGATATTCCTATTCTTACAACTACAGGTTATTATGACGATGGTCAACGAGGAGCTATGTATTACTATAACGAACACATGAAATACAAACCAAATGCTGAACATTATCTATTAATTGGACCATATGACCATTGGGGAGCTCAATTCTCATCAAGTGCTAATTTAAGAGGCTATCAAATTGACCCTATAGCTAACATTAACATTAAACAAGGTTTAGTCTTCGATTGGTTTGACTATATATTGAAAGGAAAAGAAAAGCCATCTATCCTTAAAGACAAGGTAAACTTTCAGGTAATGGGAACTAACAAATGGTTAAGCAAGCCATCTCTAGACGAAATGAGTAATGGTTCGCTTGTATTTTATTTAAGCGAGGATATCGCTAGCCTTACGAACAAGTTGATGACTAATAAACCAAAAATAGAAAGTCGTTTTAATCTCGACATTGACTTTGCTGATAGGTCACAAATGAACAATGCCGATTATTATCCTTGGCCAATTAGTAAAGATAGTATCAATCTAAAAGATGGTCTTGTATTTATGAGCGAACCTTTGGAAAAGGAAACGATTATTAATGGCTCTTTTTCAGGTAAATTAGTAATTAGCGCCAATAAAAAGGATTTTGATTTTGCAGTTAACCTATATGAATTAACTACTGAAGGAAAATACTTCCATTTGAGTTACTATATCGGTAGGGCAAGCTATGCCACTAATAAAGAAAAAAGGACATTGTTAATTCCTAATAAGCAAACCATAATATCTTTTAATAACACAAGGATTGTTAGCAAAAAACTATCAAAAGGAAGCAAAATTGTTATCGTTCTTAATGGAAATAAGAATCCCTATGTACAAATCAATTATGGAACAAGTAAAGATGTAAGTATCGAGTCAATAGATGATGCGAAAATTCCATTAAAATTGAAAATTAATTCTGGAAGCAGTTTTGAAATTCCTATTTGGAGCAATAAATGAAAAGCATAGTGGAAAAGAATACTTTTCATTATTGACAATATTTTAATACTAATTTTTCCTGGAGTAGAAAATTGGATGGCAATAGTTTCTTTAATGATGTTTGTTGCCTTATTATCTTTGGCTAAAGAGCTGGAATCAAAAGAAAGAAAAAAACAATCACTACACATAAAAACAATGAAAAAGTATATAATAATTTTTATCAACGCTCTATTTTTTAGCTTTTTATCCTATTCACAAGTAAAAAACACTATTGAAGTTACTAATCGTATCAATACATACTTATCAGAACTTGAAACAGTTGGTTTTTCTGGAAGTGTACTCGTTGAATTAAATGGTAATAAATTAATCTCTAAGGGTTATGGGTTTAGAGATAAATCAAAAGAGTTAAAGAATAAACCCTCTACCATTTTTAGCACAGGCTCTATTACAAAACAGTTTACCGCTGCAGCTATTTTAAAACTAGAAATGTTAGGTAAATTATCCACAGATGATAAGCTCTCAAAATATTTTGATATTGTCCCTCCCGATAAATCTAAGATTACTATTCATGATTTGCTTCGTCATCAATCGGGATTAGTTAGTAGCATTATGGATGATTACGAACAAATAAGTCAAAAAGAATTTATTCAAAAAGTTTTCGACTCAAAATTAAGGTTTGAGGCAGGAAAACAATTTTCATATTCTAATATTGGCTATAGTTTGTTGGCTATAATTATTGAGAAAGTTTCAGGTAGTACATACGAAGATTATTTGCAAAAAAATTTATTTCAACCTGCCAATATGGAATTTACTGGATATAACACACCAAACTTTATTGAAGATAATATAGCTGTAGGCTATTATAGAGATGATAAAATTTGGGGCAAACCTAGACACGATTTTGCATTTAATGAAGGTAATAGATACTGGAATTTGATTGGTAATGGAGGCATACTTTCTACAACCGAGGATCTTTATAGATGGCATAAAGCATTAATGACTGATTCAATTCTAACAGAAGAAGCAAAACTAAAATTATATCATCCAAAAATAAGAGCAAACGAAACCTATAATGCCATATACGCATACGGTTGGGATGTCTCAAAAACCGACAGAAATACTTTGAGAGTTTGGCATAATGGCACTAATAATATTCTTTATGCTGATTTTATGAGATTCATAAACGAAGGTGTTACTCTCGTTATGTTATCGAATAAATCTCATCCAAATTTTGATAGATTAAATGAAGAGTTGTCAAAAATTATTTTTGATAAAAAATATAAGCCAACTATACCTATTGCCGAAAATGAAACAAATAAAAACTTCACTGAAAATATTATAAGAATAGTATTAGAAAGCGGATTTGAAACCGCTAAAAAAGAGTACAAAAACAGAGGTAATCAAATAGACCTACTAGAGAATATTCTTAATACAAAAGGCTATAATTTAATGTCTGAAAACAAGGTTTTGATGGCTATCAAAATATTTGAAATGAATGTTTTTGCTAATCCAAAATCTGCAAATGCCTTTGATAGTTTAGGAGAGGCTTATTTAATTAAAGGAGATAAGCAACTCGCTATAAAATATTATAAAAAGAGTTTGGAATTAAATCCTAATAATGGAAATGCAAAAGATATTTTAAACCAGTTAAAAGAATAATGGAGTCAAATAAAATAATTACTAGAAGATACGATATCGACTGGTTGCGAGTAATTGCTATTGGGTTATTATTACTATATCATGTTACCATTGGTTTTCAAAAATGGGGTTTAATGATTGGTTTTATTACTAATAGCACATCAATCGATTCTATATGGCCACCAATGACAATGCTTAATGTTTGGAGAATACCATTACTCTTTTTTGTATCTGGAATGGGTGTATACTTTGCAATTCAGAAAAGAAACTGGAAACAACTTTTAAAGGAGCGTACTATAAGAATTTTTATCCCTTATGTTTTTGGAATTATAGCAATCGTTCCAATTCAAATGTACCTTATACAACGCTTCTATAGTTTTGAAACTAATTACAGCCCTAATCCTTCACATTTATGGTTTCTTGGAAACATATTTGCCTATGTGATTCTTTTGTTGCCAATTTTTATTTATCTCAAGAAAAACGCAGATGGCAAATTAGCTAATCGGATAAAAAGAATTTTTAGTAATCCTCTAGGTCTATTAATTGTGATCGCTTTTTTTATCATAGAATCTCTATTGGTAAAACCGGGCATTTATGAAATGTATGCTATGAGTTGGCACGGTTTCTTTCTTGGGTTAATTGCCTTTTTTTTTGGCTTTTGCTTTGTTTTAAGTGGTACTTCTTTTTGGAATATGCTTTTAAAATGGAAATGGTTGTTATTACTATTGGCAGTTTCGCTCTACGTTTATCGATTATTTCAACCACAAATGATAGTACCAAATTTTCAACTAGCTCTTGAATCTAATTTTTGGATCTATTCCGTTTTTGCTTTTGGTTATAAATACCTTAATCATTCAAGCAAAACGTTAAGCTATTTGAGCCAAGCAGCATATCCTATCTATATTATACATATGGTTTTTCTTTACGCATCATCATCTATCATTTTTCCGTTAGAAATTAATGTCTACTTAAAATTTATACTAGTACTTTCTTCTTCATTTATTGGTAGTCTTGTTTTTTATGAATTTGTAATTAGAAGAGTGAATTTAATAAGACCTCTATTCGGATTAAAAATCATGATTAAAACAACAGAACACAATCGAGCAAATACCTCCGACTAATCCCGATAGCTATCTAGAAAGCCTGAGTTCAAACTAGGAAAAGCTAATTAACCAAATCATACAGCTCTTTTGATTACAGTCAAAAGATCGGTTCAGACTTTTGTAGTTTCGCTTACTTCACTTCTAAGGTCGACCTTAACAAGCTTGCGACTTACTAATGCTTCTAGGCACAGCCTGTCCCGAGCTAATCGGGAACCCTAGCGCATAAGGGACTTATCCTCCAAAGGCGGACAGGCTACCCTTTGGATGGTTGCTGAGCCTGTCGTAGCATTAAATTCAATATTTTAAAAGAACTTATTTATATTTACTATTCAAGGCACACAGAAGCGATGATGAGATCAGACTTCCTTCGGTCGTCCGGTCCATATCGCCGAAACGTTGTGTGCAATTGCCTACTCAATTAAATAACAAAAAAATTAAAGAATTTAAATATGATATATTATTGGTTGCACATGTTTTACATCTATTTAGGCGCGAAATTATTTTGGAACAAGGTAGATATGACATCAGATCTTTCTAGAATTAGAACTGTCAAAATATTAGATTGTGATAGTTTGAGATACATGGCTAATTCTAAATACTTCTATTACATGGATTTTATAAGATTTGAAATACTTTTTAGGTCAAAGCTATTCGATAATACATTTAAGAAAGGAATATTTCCAGTTTTAGGTTCTCAAAAAATCATTTACAAAAAACCCTTAAAGAGATGGACCAAATTTAAAATCACAATAAGTCTAGAAGGCTGGGATGACAAATGGGTATATCATTCCCAGACGTTCAGGCAAAAAGATGAAATATATGCAGTGGGATATTCCAAAGTAGCATATTGGAAAAACAAAAAAGCACTAGATATGCGAAAAATTATTTTTGATAGCGGATATCATGCTGCAGACATAGACCCATCAGCTGATATAGTAAACATGTTTAAAGATGATTACGACATATTGAAAACTTTAAAACAATGAAGAACCTGCACACAATCAAGTAAAAGCTCCGACTAAACTACCCTGAGCTTATTATTTTTAGAAAATCTCTCAATCCTTACAACTTAATAATCTTCTCCGTCTTCACTCCTTTTCCATCTTTAAATTGGATGTGGTAAACTCCAGTAGCTATATTTCCAAACTGTTGGCTGTTCCATTCTAAAACTGTTCTGCCTTGGCTTTGCTCTTGGTAGATTACTCTTCCCAATTCGTCTACCAAAGTAACGGTTGTATTTTCCTCCATTTCGGCAGGTACCGTTAAGTTGATTTGATTGTAAAATGGGTTTGGGTATACTGCTGCATTGGTGACCAATGTTGCTGTGGTCGAAACAAACTGACTGCAATCAACCGTTTTATTGGTGTTCAATACAAATGGTTTATTGGGCGCTCCGGTCAATCCATTCTTTTGGTAAGCCAATGTTTCTATTAAATCGAAGGCTTCATTCGTTTTAGGGTTCAACAGTAAAAAATTGAATTCTTCCTCCGCATTTCCATAAACCGTCATAAAGTATTGAAAACCGATTTCGGCATTCAATTTATCGGCTTTACTCACCCACCCTCTTAACTCATTGTTGTAAAATGCAGCCAATCCAAAATCTTCATTTGCTACCAATGCTTCACAGGTATTAACGGCAATAATGACCGAGGTACTGGCTTCGTATTTATTCGGGTTCAAATTGTAATTTACCGGTAAAGTTTTCGATAAGTCTGCATCCAATTCAGTTGCTTTTAACCTCAGCAAACCTGTTCTAGGATAAGTAAACGTGGCGTTAGTCGCTGACTTTAATAAATAACCTTTAGTCGGCTCTAACGTCTGCAAACTACCTACCCAGCCAATCTGCTGATCGTAATATGCAAAGCGCTGCTGACTTTTTAGTAAATCCCCATCCGTTGCATTGAAATTGGCCAAAGCCGTTTGAATGGATAGGTTTCTCAGTGAAACAAAGCCGATACGATTCCAACCAGTAACTACATCAATTGGCTCAGTTGATGGATCAATGGCAAAACCTCTCAAATTGAGCGTATCCAATTGACCAATTTTTATTAAGTAGGATTGAGCAGGAGAAAGACCTTGAGTGGTTAAATTCCCAATCCATCCGTTTGTAGGGCTATACAGTGCATTGCTATTATTGCCAATGGTTTTCACTACATCGCCTTCTGCGAAAGTGATATCGCTAAAAAAGTGATAAAAGCTATTCATATTGTCCGTCAACAATGGAAAAGAAACCCAATTCCAACCCGGATTCAAGACAATTGGTTTAAACACTTTATCTTCTACATCAAAAATTTGTGGGGCAGCTGGTGTTCCAATAATGCTATCACTTGCAAAAATGATTCTAGGGGTCACATCAATGTGCAATTCTCCTTTTGAAGCATTCCATACTTGGAAGTCGATACTGTCGGCTGTGTTGCTGTATATGTCTAAATAAGCGATGTATTTATCGTACCCTGCTTGGTATTGCAGATTTGCCAAACCGCGTACTTCCCCATTTATCAACGCCACCAATTGATCATCTGGATTGTAAGACACACTTCCATTAATTCTAACTTGCCCAATGATGGACATATTACTCTGATACAAATTGCGATTAAAAGCAAAAACAGGTGCTGTTTTTGAAACCTTTAAGTTAACCGCCAATTTCTCATCAAATCCAAAGTTGGTGGACAACAAAATGTCTTCCCTATATTGACCAATATTGATTCCTGAATTCACGGTAAATTTTATGGTTTGAGTGCTCAATGGATCTATACTTCCTGAACTAGGCTGAGCCGTCAACCAAATAGGAAGGTTGGATAAATTGAAGCTTTTAATGTCTCCTCCACTGTTTATTATTTTGGTAGTGAAGGTTAATGTATCGTTAAACTCCTTAGAAAGATTCTTTTGGGCATCTTGCCACAACACTTGATTCTTATTGACAAAAGCTATCCAAGTTTTAGGAGACTGCATTTTATTCCCTCTTAAATCTTCGATATTCTTTATCGCCACGTTAAGGGTTACATTTTCAATAGCTGCAGGAGCGTCATTTAGATTAAAGACGATTTTATCGTTGTTGACAATCCAAGAAAAGGCTAAATTTTGCACTTGGCGTTCCAATGCGATGGCTGCAGTTTCTGTTGTGACAACTGATCCCATTGTAGTCAAATCTAAATCATTTGCTGTTTTATCCTCGAATGTTGGAACTGGCACCGCTTGCAAGCTGACAAATTTCTCAAATGGATAGTACGCCAACAATCCAAACTCATCTCCTTTCAATCGGTTGTATTGATCCAACACTAGATTGTCTCTCAAGCGAGCAGAGTTCCAGATTCTTACCTCATCTATGTTTCCTTGAAATGGTTGATCGTAAGTAAACAGCGTTCCATTTTGAAGCAATCGACTTCCTATCACCAACTTCTCAGCACCAAAACCATATAAAGAATCCGAACTAATGCTATTTTGCTGAACGCCATCTACAAAAGCCGTTGTATTGGCCAATCGATTGACTACTAAAGCAAAATGATGCCAATTGTTATCCGCAAAATTAGTACTAACGGCCTCAAAATCTTGACCATCGTTTTGAACTCTGATTGTATTGTTAGCCGCCAACTCAATGTTCCAACCACTGCTATTGATATCATTGGCACTAAACAATCCAGATCCGTTGGATAAAAATGACATGGTTTTATTTCCAACAGTTTTGAACCAAAACTCTATGGTCATGTCCATTTCTTGTGTAATGCTTAATGTTTGTGCCATATCTAGCACTAGATAATCATCAATGCCATCAAAGCTAGCTGAAGAACTCTTTGGATTCAATTCCCAGTTGGCAAATACTTGCGCATGTCTAAATCTTGCCACATCTCTTGCGATGGAACCTCGTCCCTCATTCATTGGCCAATAACCAACCAATCCGGCTTCTCTCCCTGTTAACGACTCCGCTTTTCTTGAATTCACTTCAATTGGAGACAAGGCTTTGTTCCATATTCTAAATTCAAATACAGAACCATTGAAAAAGTCAGCATCGTTCAACGCATTCTTTCCGAAATAGGTTTTTCCGCCACTCAAGAAATTGGCGTAAAAGTTATTATTCGTGCTGGTTTCAGTGGTTACTCCAAATCGGTTGGTAAACTCTGCCGTTGTGCTGTTCTTATTAAAAGTAAGGGTGTAATGGTGCCAGCTACTTAAATCAGTTACAATAAAAGTAGACTCGTAAGTTTGATCTTTTAGTGTCACTTCTAATTGATTAGTGGCATTAAATCCTAAGTTAAAAGTGTTATTGCCATCTATTCCTTGCGAAAGAATACTTTGCGGTGTACCCACAACATTTCGCTTGGCCCAAAATTCGATGGTAAAGCTTTCTGATGCAAAATCAAATCCATTGGCAATCTCTAAAAAGTCCGCCATTCCATCAAAAGAGATGGTTTTGTCATAGCTTAAAGGACTTCCATTTAAAACTCCAGTCACTTGAAAGTTATCTGGGCTTAATTTTCCTGAATTGATTGTTTCATTGAATTGAATAGAGATGTCGTCATTTGGATCTAACACTCCATCACCAGGACTAGGCGTTCCAAACGGTTGCGGATACACTCGATCCACTATCCCTCCTATCACTCCCGAAGGTTCATCTTTATCAGGATTTCCCGGTATTTTACAAGTCGATACGGCTCTGAACTGATAATTTTGATCAGGCAACTGGTCTACCAAGAAGTCGTAATTGATGTACGCTTGGTTGGTGGGAATAATGATTGGCGCCGGGTGAGGCGGAACCAATCCTTTAAAGCTACTTGAATCTTTAAACCATTCCTCTACTGTAGGAATCCATTGGGATTGAGAAGAAGGACGATACTCTAAACGCAATTTCTCTAAACCACCATAATTAATGTCATAATTTGAAATTTCTATTGGAATGACATTGTTAAAATTAGTGTTGATCACAAACAAATCATCAGGCGAACTCACCTCAACCTCTGTACAAGAAGGCAAGAAATGAACCGACAAATAAAGTGTATCAGCGATATTCTCAGAACCAATCGTTCCAATATCATACTGACATTGGGAATGCAACACCAATGCTAAACTGTCGTAACCGATGTGAGTGGCTCCTTTTCGGATAGTGACTTGCTTATTTACAGGTGCTAACTTCGGTACTATAAAAGCTCTATTCGGATTGATCCCATCTATTCTAATTTCTGCACCATTTGGGTTGGAAGATTCCAATACTCGTAAATCGAAAACCACATCTTCTTGCCCAAGGTTAGCCAACTTAATGTTGAAAGTCGCCACTGCATCTGCAGGAACATTGTAGAGGCTCGAACTACCAATAGCCGTTAATTGAGGTTCTTCTAATTGAACGGTTTTCGCATTGATAACCGCTCCAGGTCGGTAATATTTGGTCACATCTTCATCTTCATAAGGACAAGAAGATTCTCCCCCTCTCGTTTTAAAAATTGGCCCGTAACCATCCTTTGGATTGAAGATATCCACCGTAAAGTTGTTGGCGATATCTGGCTCGTCAATGGTGTAACTAAATGTATTTTGTGTGGTATTGGTGGTTGAATTATCTGTAATGCGGTTATAATCTAAATTAATGGCTTGAGTTACTTCTACTCCAACACCACCTATTTCAGCTCCAATCTTTAACGCGACTTCTTCCGATAAATTAAAATGAACCACAGTTGCATCAGTAGTATCTCTAGTGGTGCTTTCTGTGAAAGTTACGGAAGGACCACCGATAAATGATTTATTGCTCTTCAATGGAAACAATAAATCAGCCAATACTTTTTCTCGCTCATTTCTTTCAATGGCCTCTTGCCATATTTTTATTTGTCGATTATACCACCAAACACTGTCTACACCTGTTACAATTTTGATGGTTTTAGAAGTAATCGGCAATCCCAAAATTGAAGTGGTAATCACTGTGTCTTTTAAATTATATCCACTAAAGTTATAACTCGGCCCATACCCATCTGTAGGTGTATTTCTCAACGGATCTGGCGTTTGTAAAATATTGCCTGCAAAGGCTTCGTCATCATTGCTTTTTCCATAGTTGGGATCAGTTGAAAGAGTGACTAGCGTGTAATTACTATTGGTAGTCAATTGTTGAAGTTTTAACCCTTCTAACCTCGGTATAATCGTTTCCTCTATGCCTTTTTGAGTGTAGAAAAATTCAGTGCCGTAACCTCCAGGAACAACGGTCATTGTTTTTGTAGATCCCAAGCGAAAGCTTCTGTTGTTATAGGTGAATACACTCCCTGTGCAAGTGGCGTTACCTCCAGTGCATTGAGCAACGTCAATCAATGTAATTACTTCGGCCAACCCAAAATCCATGTTGAACGATTTTCCATAGAATAAATCTGCGTCGGGTCCAACGGACTCCCGAGAACTACCGGTCGATAAATTGATGCTATTGGTGGTGGTTTCAATAAATTCTTCTTTGTCATTTATCTCGGTCCGAGAAGTAGTGATTGAATTTATATTGTTTTCAACTTTCGTCTTGGTGGAATAACCCAATCCAATGGTAAATTCAGTTCCAGCTTTTATCACCTTATCGAATTTACCACCTATTCCTCCGGCATTTTCAATAGTCGATTTAGTGGTGAAAGTGGTGTTTTTTTCCCAAGTAGAAAAGCTATTCGACCCTGGAGGATCTCTTAAGATCATAGTAACTATCTGTGGTCCGGCTGTTGCAAAAGAGCTCCCCAAGGACTTCCCTCCAAAAATAATCCCCCTAAAAAGACTTGGAGTTCCCATATCGTCTATTTTATAAGAAACTACAGACCCTGTAACCGGAATTAAATCCAATTCAAATGTTTTGGTGTAACTCAATCGAGGATCTACATCTGGTGCCGTATTCGCTTGGCCAGCAGAAAAAGTATATTCCTGAATTCCTGAAAAGTTATCATTGGGACTGATCACAAATTCGGCTGAAACATTACTTGCTAAATTGTTGGTTATTTTTAGTTTGCCATCGCTAAAAGGAACACTATCCAAAACAGATCCACCACCATCTTTATTTTCATACACTTCAAAAGCTGTGATCTGCCAGGTGTATTTATCGTTCTCTTCAAATATGGGAAATGGAAATCCTAAGATGGCTGTAGGAACATCAAATTTGGATACTTTATCGGAATACTCCACTATAGCAGCTCCATAGTTTGACCCAAAATTTTCGTCCAACACATTTATTGCAGGCGACTTTGTATAGGTGTAATCATTTCGAATATGATACTTTGTCGAGTCATTCTGTTTGATTCTTTTCACTCCTGCTATTGTCTCAAAAATGGTATCATAATGAGTGATTAGCGGTCTAATAATCGTTAAGTCTTGGGTTTTACTAGCAAACTTAATCCCTGAATTTGAATTTACCTTAAACTCAGGAATGGTATAACGCATCGGTGGTAACTTAATCCGATACAATCCTTCATTCACAGAGGTGGAAATTGTGGTATCTAAACAGCCACCGCCTTGTTGTGACACAAAATTGATATCTGCCACTCCAATATTGTTCTTCCCTCTTAAACCAGGAGGCATGGCTTTTTGGATTCCTCCACCAGCAACTCGACCAATAACCGTGATTAACGTACTGTCAATAAAATAAGGCCCTAGATTAACATTGTTTTGAAAATCGGTGGAATAACTGCCCACCTCAAAGGAGTGCCCTTGCAGTTCTACGCTTACCGTATGTTGACCTATGGGCACACTAACTACAAAACCAGTATTGCCCAGTGCATCCGTTTCAGTGACTACCAAACTTTTGTCGGCTTTAAATTGCCGTTGCCCATCCACTAACACATATACATCCTTTACAAAACAAGATGTATTCTTAAACTTAACTGACCCTGTTACCGTAAAATTTGATTCATCTGAAAAGTTAATGTTTGAATAATTGGGTGAACTACCGCCGATATACAAAGTGGTTGTTTTGGGTAAAAATTCGTGAATCCCTAAGAAAGGGCTAATGATAAAATTATCTCCATTGCCTAAATAAGGCACAAATGGAATAAAGTAACTCCCATTTACATCCGTATAAGCACCTGCCGACAATTGAGTTGCTGATGGTTTATCAGAATTGAAACTAACTGCATTTAGTACCGCATGATTTCTATTGGAACTCAAGAACGTTTTAGAATAATCATAAGCGGTCTTGCCAAACCCTTCATCGAATCTCCAATAGCCCACCAAACCATTCATAGACGGATTGATATACACATCAAAACTTTGCTTCACCTCTTTTTTATTCAATGGTCGGTTGAACAACTTTACTTCGTCGATAAATCCATTAAAAAAGTGAGTTCCATTTGTTCCAATTTTTAAATCATCAACCGTATTTAATGCGGTTTGGGCTGAAATCTTTCTCAAGATTGTGTCTCCGTTTACTAACAATTTAATGCTATCGTTACTCAATATAGCTCCAACAGAAATCCAATTACCCGCAACAATAGCCGCATTGGAAAAAGAGTGGGTTTGTGTTCCTGCCTTAAATTCTAGATTAGCTCCGTTTAAACTCAAGCTCCATCCTGTAGTTCCACTCAATTTTGAAACAATGGGTTGAATCCCCGTCAATGTAGTTGGTTTTACAAAAGCGAGTACACTTAACTCATTGGTTTGTATTGAAACTGAATTCGCAACAGTTGCATAACTTGTAATTCCATTAAATTGACCTGATTTCCCACTAGAACCAGAAGCTGCTTGGGCAATAACTTTCACTCCTTCCACTGCGGTTCCTGAAGCTCCCGAATAAGTCACTTGTCCGTTTATGGTTCCAAACGCCAATCGAAACCCAATGTCTTCCGATTTATTGGAAGAATCAATATTGTTGGCGCAATCTACCACCCCTTGAATGATGTATTTGTATAATGTATTTGCATTTGCAGTTAAATCTGAATACGATTTTGTTTTTCCATCTACTGAAGGTAATGGAACTGTATCCAGCGTCAATGGATTGATTCGAATGATGTTCCAATCATCATTTTGTCGGTTTAAGGTGCTCCATTTTAAATCAATTCGTTCCCCAAACTCCCCGTCAGTGGCTTCAATTTTATGAGTGGCATCAAAAGTGGTTTTTATATCTACCGGAATGTAATCTGAAAAACTCGTGGTGGATAAAACCCCTGACTGTTTGCAGGAGTTATAGGTTTTTACCAAATAGGTGTAATTGGTGCAGGTTTCTGCTGAATTATCAGTGTAGCTTGTTTGATCAGCTGCCACATCAAACTCCACTTGACCAGTACCAGATTGGCGAACCACTTTAAACCCGTCTTCCATATTGGAATTGTCTATCCAGTTGACAGTAATTGATTTTCCTATAATATTTTTTGAAATAGAAGTCACTACCGGAATTGGTGGAATCCCTAACCCAATTACATTTTCAGTAGCAGTTGGTGCAGAAGCAGACTTTGTATTGGGATCATTCGGGCAATTGTCTTGAGCATATACTCTATAATAGTACTTGGACCCAATGTTTGTTGAAGCATCTCTTGTCGATCGATCAGATCCTGATACTTGAGTGGTGGTTAGGTTAGAGCTAAATGCTGAATTATCTGCTCGCTCTACAATAAAATTATCCGGATTTGATGCGCTGCTCCAATTCCAATCCACTTTCACATCTCCATTGCAATTGACTTGATCTAAAAAAAGTCCAGCCGTATTCCCGGGAGGTCCATAAATCCGACCATCTACACTTTTTTCTGCACCATAAGCCCTTCTGCCATCTAGATATTTGATAACCGGCTGGATGTAATACGTCTGGGTAATTCCTTTTACTGCATTCACATCATAGTAATGCTCGGAAGTATACTCTGTTGCAATTTTAGTTCGAGTGGATGCATCTCCTTTCTTTTCGCGATAGATATCGTACAACAGATCATAATAGGTTGAAACATTAGCTCCTCTGGTATAATAGATATTTGTTCGGTCGCAATAGGCATCAAAGTCTGCGGTTAGATTTGTTACAGCATCTACTTTATTAGAAAGTGTTTTAACAATGCTTACCACTTGGGTTGGTTCTCCACCACAAGCAGATCCGGATAAATTAATTTCGTCATAATTCCCCGTTAACCTTACTTCAGAAGTTTGTGAGTAAAAGCTTCCAGGTAAATTGCCCACAACTATTTCCCGTTGTATATTTCCACTTGCAACTGTTGATAATGTTATGACTCCTGAATACCCATTTCTTAAAGTTGCGTAAGCAGATGAATACAATGTAATCCATGAACCGCTTGTTCCTACTCTGTATTCAACCTTTTCAGAAGTAAGAATATCGTCACATCCTGTAACATTCTTATCTATATAAGTAATGGTTGTAATTCCATTGAACATATCGACAGAAACTAGGAACCAACCAGCATCGTAAGCTGGATTAGGCTGCGCATAACTGTAAATAGAAATAAAAGTCAATAAAACAAAAAATAACTTCTTCATAAGACAATAATTAAGATCTTATATGAAGGTCGTTTTTGATTAAACTGTAAATGGTAAAAATGTTGTATGTCTCACTTTTTTGTAGCTTACTTGCATTGTCTAGTTTAATAGCGCGGCTTTCCCTTAAATTCGGTCCAACAATTCTTTTTTGAACGTTCTGCTGAGTGGAATTTCTATTTTATCAATGAAAACAGTGTTGGTATTCAATTTACGAATGTGTTGAATATTTACCGCGTAAGTTCGGTGCACCTTTATAAAAGCAGTATTGTTCAGTAGTGCCAGAAAATTTTTGATTGAATCTCTATACAAATAAGACTTCTCTTTGGTGTAAATCTCAATGTATACATTGTCCGATTTTAGATACAAAATCTCGCTGTGACGGATGCGGTAGTAATTCCCCCCATCTTTTATGGTTATGAATGGATCTTCTTTTTGGGCTTGTTTTCCAATCGTCAATTCGATGGCACTGTATATATTTCCTTGCATAAAAGGCTTCGTCACATAAGCTCCTGGAGCGGTTTCTAATGCTCGGTCTAAAGTATTTTTATCGGTATAACTGGAGATATAAAAGAAGGGGATATTCCGATCCAAACAAACCTTTGCCAAATTGATTCCCTCTTCTGCCCCATTCAAGTTGATATCAAAAATCGCTAAACTGAATTGTTGTGTCGAAATTAGCTCCACGGCCTTACTTTCAGAATGAGCCAGTTCTATTTTTATATAGCCCAACTTGATCAAAATCTTTTTGATGGTCAATGCAATCAATGGTTCATCATCAACTACTAATATCCGGAGCAGGGCATTTTCTTTTATCACAATTGAATGGTTATTTGAGTGAATTCACCCTGTTTCTCAATGATTAAAGTTGCGTTTAATTGAACAATAAAAGTAGCTATCAATTCATACCCTAATCCAGTAGAATTGACCTCCGGGTCAAATCCGGGTCCGTTATCAGAATAAATCAGGGCATTATTAGCGTATTGAATGGAAATTTTAGGTGCATTCACATTCGCAAAGGCATACTTAAAACTATTGGTGAACAATTCATTAAAAATCATCCCCAAGGGCACAGAATCCTTTAAATCAGGTTCGAAACCGTTCATATTTATTTCTGAATCAACAGCTCCTTTTCCTTGCCAATAGATTTCTTTCATGTGCTCTAGCATACTCTCCAAGTAATCTTGAAAGTTGACTTTCTCCATATCTTCTTGCTGATACAAACTTTCGTGAATCAGAGAAATGGAATGTATTCTTAACTGACTATCATTCAACGCATTTTTTGCTTCTTCATTTTCTACACTTTCATTTTGTAAAAACAACAAACTAGACAATACGGTCAGGTTATTCTTTACACGGTGGTTCATCTCTTTCAGTAGATTTTCTCTCTGGTTCACCAAATCATTTAGCCTCAAATTGGCTTTCACGATCACTGTCTTTTGTCGCTTTTGATTTCGTACAAAATAGATGGAAATGGCTACAATTAAGATTGCCGCAAACAACAATAAGTATAAATACGTTTTTTCATTTTTAGCGGCTGCCAATGCGGTTTCATTCAACTCAATTTCTAATTGTTTTCGCAGCAATTCTTCTTCCTTCTCCTTTACCTTATAACTGATGGAGTACTCCGTCAGTTTATCGTGAAATTTAGCCGTTTCTATCTCTGTTAGTATCGCATTTGATTGCTGTATAAAATGCATGGCTTTTTTATATTCGCCCTTTTGTTCATATAACCTGCCCAACGCCCCATAAAAGCCACCTTTCTCCCATCCCCAATCTGAACTATCAACAAGTGCCAATTGAGGAACCAACAACTCAATTCCTTTGTCGTATTGGCCATTCATTTGATAGTAGCGCACTAAATTTATTCGAGCATTGGTGGCATAAATGGCATATCCAATTTCATCCCAATTGGCGATGGCTTTCAAAAAGTAAAATTCTGTCTTGGTGTTTGACGAATCTGTTTCTAAATATAAATAGCCTAGAGAATTACATGCATTGGCCAACAAATCTTGATCCTGATGCAGTTCTGCTAATTCAATTACTTTTAAGGTTAACTTTTTTACCGAATCAGGAAACACTTTAGCTTGTAGAAAAATAGCCGCCCGTCGGTCATATAGCCGAGCAATTAGCCGCCAATTGTCCTTCTTTGAAAATTGGCTGAGCAATCGTTCTGCCTCCTCCAAATTCTCATGGCCTTGTTTATAATTCTGAGTAGCTCGAAACAGTTCTCCAATGGAAATTTTTGAAGTAATCAAAGCCATGGTATCCTTGTATTTTCGTGCCAAAAAAGCCGCTTTTTCAATACTTTCCAATGAGCCTTGGTAGTCTAGCGAACTAATCTTCTTTTGTTCTGAAAGCACCATCAAGAATTTCATGTATAAGATGGAATCCTTTGAGAAATCCATTCCATCAAAAGCGATTTGCATAACGGAATCTACTTTATTGAACTGCCCCAACCTTTCAAAAATGAACGCTTTCAAATAAGCCTGTTGGATCACTCCAAAATGCCGAAAATCATTTGACTTCAGTTTTGAGTAAGCTTCATTTGGATTTTGTTGCGCCAATTCCTCTGCTTGATGAAACGAAACCTTGCCAATAACAGTATTGGATGACGGCTGCGCTAAAATTGTAGGAAGGGATAAAAGTACCAGAAGATAGAGCAAAAACACCCGTAATGTCATGGGTTAAAGATTGCATTTTAATTTGATTCTACCTCATTTCTGACAATGGAATTGAGTTCCCGATCTAACGATTTGATTTTAAGCACTTCAAGACTATACTTTCATTTTTTTGGATAATTTTCGAGATTAGAGAAATCCATTCCTAATAGAAGGTGAATAAAATGGTTGTTTCACTTTAGTTGGATGTTGGTAAAAATGAAATTAACCAATTACGAAATAGAAGTCTTTAAACTAATGTTGAGCGATAAGTTCAGCAATGAAGAATTGAATTCAATTTTGAACAGTCCAATTTCAGGATATGATTATACGGGTGCAGGATATTTTCTTGAATTAACAAATGACATACTTCCAAAAGGTAGAAAGACTATTTCTGAACCCACATTGTTCGGTCATACCGACAATTTTAAAATTGGATTTTTAATTTTTATTGAGAATTCTAAACTGACTCTTGAATGTCACAGTTGGGGAGAAGAAAACCCACCCGAAACAATAAGAGAAAAGACAATAGCTATTGAATAATAAATCGTAGAGACGTTGCGCGCAACGTCTCTACGATTCAATTGCAATTTACGATCTATTGCATTAAATTGTTGCTCAATTGACACTACCCATTTAGAGGTTAAACCCCTTCTAAAATAGCCATTCAATAATGAGAAAGGAAAGAAAATCATACCGTTTGAAAAATTGGGATTACCGCAGCGAAGGGTTATACTTTATTACCATTTGCACGAAAGACAGAGCCCCCCATTTTGGCAAAATAATGAATGGCAAAATGATATTCTCTCCTGCAGGCGCTATTGCAAACGTTTTATGGTTTGAATTAGCACATCGTAATGAAAAGGTCACATTGGGAGAATTCGTCGTGATGCCGAATCATATTCATGGCATTATTAAATTAAACAACGTTTCCGGTATTTGTAGAGACGTTGCGCGCAACGTCTCTACAAATATTGACAACACGTCAAATATCAATGAACAGATGTCCAAAATTTCGCCTAAATCAGGTTCCTTATCCACCATTATTCGTTCGTATAAATCAGCTGTTGCCAAACATTGTAATCGATTGAATTTAGAATTCTCATGGCAATCTCGTTTTCACGATCATATTATTAGGGATGATGCATCTTTCCAAAAGATCTCACAATACATCATGGATAATACCCTCAATTGGAAAGAGGATATATTTAATAATACGATTGATCCATAAAATCATCCAGACAATAAAAAATGAAGTAGATACAACTCCCGACCTAACAATTTAATTTTAAGCACTTCGAAGCGGTTGGCTCGTTTTTTTACTTAACTTCGGGATTTACAATTGGAAGGAATTGAGAATGATGCGATTTATTGCCATCAAAAGCATTCCGATTGAATATTAACTAAAAATACTGCATCGCGATAGAAGGGGGATGAATGGTCCTTTTCGGTTTATTGGGGTGTTAGATGCTTAATTTGAAAAAATATTAATTATTGAATAGTAAATTAAGATAGATTTAAAACTGTAATTGACATAAATTCAACTTGAAAAAGAAAACAAATCAAAACAAAAGACATCTAGCAGCTAGACAGCGATACCAGCTCAAAAGATCTAGATGGGCTAATGGTAAAAGAAATAAAAAACTTGGAAAGTATTCTTTTACCGGAGAACTTGAATATGTAATATGTCCAGCGCCCATTTATTTTAATCTATCACCGATAAATGCAGACAGAACAATTGAATATATTAATCAAGTCAAGAAACTTGGTAACAAACGTAAAGGTGTTGACTTTAATTTAAGAGACGTAACCGATATCGGCGTAGGCGCAATTTCAATGCTTCTATCTGTAATGGAGGAGTTAAGAGGCCAGGGAATTAGATTTAGAGGTACTAAACCTGATAACATTGATGCTAAGAATGTTTTAGAAAGATCAGGATTTATGAAATTTGTTCATGGTAATGTAAGTATTGAAAATAAAAACTCAAAAAATATAATATTTACAGGGAATAAACGAACACATCATACTGAAATTCTTGATGCAATCCATGACTCTATGGAAACTGTTTGGGGTGTTAAAGGCAGGAGTCAATTATTATATGGAACGATTGTAGAAATGATTAAAAATAGCTGTAAACATGCATTTAAAAGTGACAAAAATGTAAGATGGCACTTTGCTGTTAGTCACGACCAAATGACAAATACGGTAAAATTTTCATTCGTTGATAATGGAATTGGTGTTGTTAGTTCACATGAGAAAGATAATTTATTGAGAAAATTTGGAGGTATATTTAGAAATAATGCGGAATTCATTGAAGGAGCTTATACAGAGGGAATAAAGTCAAAAACAGGTCTTTCTTGGAGAGGTACAGGATTACCAACAATTTATGAAACTTTCGATTTTGGAATTATTAAAAATTTAGCAGTTATTACTAACGATGTATACTGTAATTTTGATAGTAATTCTAAACTTATATTAAATAATCAATTTAAAGGAACTTATTATTTCTTAGAGGTAAATAAAGATTGCTTTAAACAGTGTTTTCCAATAGAGTATGATAGAAATTAAAGTATTAAGGGATTTTACTTTTGCACCAGGGGCAAGAGATTATGATGATGGCATCGATTCTGGCCAAGAATTTTATGAAAAGCTTTTGAAGTCAAAGTATGAAGAAGCGTTAAAAAATAATGTACAGCTTAAGATTGATTTGGACGGAGTAGAAGGTTATCCTAGTTCATTTTTGAGTGAGTCCTTCGGTTTATTAGGAAATGAATTTGGAGGAGCAAGTGTTTGGAATAGATTAATAATTGTTTCAAACGAAGTGCCAATGTATATTAAGAAAATAAATAAATACATTCATGAAAAAAGGTAGGGCAATCTTTCTTGGGTTTATTTGTTTTATTGTAGGTTCCCTTTTCAGCTACATAACTACTCAATATGAATACCTAGACATCAAGACTGAAGTAAGTGTATTTGATGTATCCACTTCCATACTAGGCTTAATAATTGGACTTTATATAGCTATAAGACTAGAACGCGATAAAAATAGAAGTCAAAATTTTTATTCATTTATCGAAAGTAAATTTGATTCAGTTTGGCAAGATTTTATAAAATTAAGTTCAATATTAGATTATTCAAATAATGTAGAATTAACGGAGATATCTAAATTATTTAAAGGTATATATCAAAAAATTAATCCTCTAAAAACGATATATATATCGTCAGATTATAATGAAGATGAAATTATAGAACTAGCGGATAAAATATCTGCATTTGATGATTATTTAACCAGCTTGAACTCTCAAAATAATATTATAAATACCGGAGCTCATAAAGATGAAATTTTATTAAAAAGCACTGAGATTAATAAATGTTTTGCAAACTTATATAAATCCTTAAATCATATTTCCTAAAATCATTTTTTTAGTTAATAACTTCGAATATTTTTATCTTTAAAATATTTGAATCAAATACTGATATTCCTTTTTAGCAAAAGGTATCTTTAATCAACTCAAGACGCACACAACTAGCGTATTAGCATTAAAAAACATGAAAATTATAGACAATTTATCCGAAGACGAGAATCACAAGAAGTACATTCTTGATATGATTAGTAAGTCTGATGAGTTGTTTATAACAAGTCCATATTTAATGAGAGACTTTAATGTCCTATTCAACAATAATGTTCTGAATAGAATCAAAAAAATAAATTTAATCACCACGTTAATACCAAATTCTCTCGATCAAATCAAGAAGGTTTTTTCCCTTAAATCGTTATTAGAAATACCGAAAATTAAGTCAGGAGAGGTTGAATGCAAAATTTCACTAAACAATAAACTCCACGGAAAAATCTACATTTTTAAAAACGCAAGCGAATACATTGGTGGTTTAATAACCTCCGCTAATTTTACAGATAGCGGACTTTATATTAATCATGAGTGGGGAATTACCTTGACCGAAGTAGCAAGCTTATCTATACTTGAGAGCTCAATAAAAAATACCGTTGAGCCGCAATTTGAATTTCTTTCACACAAAAGCATTCTTCAATTATTAAATCACTTGAGCTCATACATCAATACCAATGGCGAACCAGTTAATGATGAAATTGATTTAGATTTATCCGAACACCTAGAGACTGAAGAAACTGAAAAAAAGAAAAATATATCTACAAGAGGTTACGGCTCTAATCGAACTTATGAGTACAAGATAACCGAACAATACTTAGAATCATGGCAGAGTTTATTTGACGAATTTGTGGTCTTTAAACAAAAAAACAACGAAGTGACAGTTCCATGGAATTATGAAAATACTTCTCTTTATAAATGGTATAGAAAGCAAAAAATATTTAATGCAAATGGCACAATCCCTAATGACCACAAGAAAAAGTTAGAAACTGTAGGTTTTTATTTTGGTGATGGACATGAAATTAGATGGGCGAAAATTTGGGAAGACAATTATGGATTACTAAGAGTATATTACGAAGAATATGGAGACTCAGATGTTCCTCATACTCGACATAAAGATGATACTTTTTATTCTCTAGGCAATTGGGTCGCAATCCAAAAGACTTATTTCAACAATGGAGTTTTAAGTGATTATAAAATTGAGAAACTTAATAACTTAGATTTCATTTGGTCAAAAGATATTGAGTTCAATCCGATTAATAAGAAATGGATGGCACGGTTTGAAGAGTTAAAAATATATGCAGATAAGCATGGTGATGCACATGTACCACAAACAAATTCTAACAAAACTCAAAATCCGCTTGGTAGATGGCTAAATGACCAAAGGCAACTAAAACGAAAAGGAAGAAAAAAATCTGATGGAACAATAAGGTATCTAGAACAAGAAAGGGATGACTTGCTGCTTGAAATCGGAGTTGACTTTGACCATGAAGAGAATAAGCATATTGACTCTTTCGAAAAGCAAATTCAAGAGTTCTTAAGTTATAGATATCAATACCCAGACTTAAATCCATCAACAGGAACTTTTAAAAAAGAAAGAGAAAATTTGGCTCAGTGGAGACATAAATTTGACAAATTGCCTGATTGGAAACAAAAACGACTGAAAGAAGAAAAAATAATATAAAAACACTGTACAGTCGATTAGATCACTCCGACTAATCCCGATAGCTATCGGGAAGCCAGAGTTACAATATCCTTCGCTCACCGATCTGTTCAGCTTATAGAAAGTGTATTAGAAAATATCATCTATTGAATACTTCAATTAATTATGTAACTCATGTCTCTTTAACTCCTAAATATATTCAAAGGAACTTTAAAACTCACAATCAAATGTTAATTAGCAATAAAAGATAAACTTCACAGCTCGTTATCCATTTTAAGCAAATTAATCTCAAAAATGACGCTTTCAAATTATTCTTCGTTCATCTTCAAATCAATATCAAAAAATCTATATTTACAAAACGGCTAAGTTCGTTTTGAGATGACGTGGCGTTAGCAGCAAGTACAAAAAACAAATATGGCATTAACAGATACAATAGATCAAGTAGTCAATCTGACGAAGGATGAAAAATTATCTATCGAAAAGTATTTTATGGTTAAACCTTTAGCCAAAGGAGAATTATGGATTAAAGAAGGTCAATACTGTAACCATATAGCTTTCATTAAAAAAGGTATTTGTCGGATATTCTATAATGACCAAGATGGGAATGAAATCAGTTGTTTCTTTATGCCTGAAAACAACTTCATTTCTTCTTATACCAGTTTTTTAACGCTAACTCCAACTAAAGAAAATATTGAAGCTGTAGAGGATGTAGAATTACTGGTGATTAATAGAGATGACTTGGAAAAGTTATCTAAAGAGGTGCCAAAAGTTCAAATCTGGAGAAGAGTTGTTGCTGAAAACCTGTTTATTCTTTTGGAAAGACGAATCTCAATGCTTCAATCCAAAACAGCACAAGAACGGTATGAAAACATGATTAAAGAAAATGGCGATATCATTCTAAAGGTACCATTACAATACACGGCTAGTTTTATTGGAGTTACCCCCCAACACCTTAGTAGATTAAGAAAAAATAGTGTGAAGTAATTTCTTAACATTTGTTCAGTGGCTAGACATTTATCTCCCCCATCTTTGTAGTGTAATTAAATGATAGCACTCACAATTAAAAATAGAACAAATGAAAAAGCAGATTCATACTGTACTTGGAGCAAATGGGGCAATTGGCAAAGCAGTAATAAAGGAATTAGAAATTCGACAACTTCAAATAAGAAAAGTAAGTTCAAAATCCACCTGGATCCAAGCAGATTTACTTCGGAGAGAAGATGCTGAAAAAGCCATTGGCGGAAGCAGTTATGTATATCTCTGCATAGGCCTTCCATACAATACGAAGGTTTGGGAAACTCAATGGCCTCAGATCATGCAAAATGTAATTGACGCCTGTGAAAAGGCTCAAGCTAAGCTGATTTTTTTAGATAATATCTATATGTACGCTTCGCCTTTACCTGTTCCGTTTGATGAAAGCACGTCTCAAAACCCTAATTCAAAAAAAGGAAAAGCTCGTAAACAAACTGCTGATTTAATGATAAAAGCCTTAAGAGATAATAAGATTAAAGGACTCATTGGACGCTCTGCTGATTTTTACGGAGAAGGTGCTGTAAACAGTACCTTTTATATTTCTTTTTTGGAACGAATGATACTGGGCAAAGGGCCACAAACCCTCGTTTCGGCTGATATAGAACACACATATGCCAATGTTATTGATAATGGTAGAGCTTTAGTGGAATTGGCTTTGAATGATGATTGCTATGGTGAGGTATGGCATTTACCGGTTGGAGAACCAATAACGACAAATGGAATGCTTGCACTATTTAATAAAAAATTGGATAGCAATTTTAAAATAAGCGTAATGCCAACATTATTGAAAAAAATACTGTCCCTTTTTATACCTATTTTAAAAGAAACGAAAGAAATGGAGTATCAGTTTGAGCAGAAGTATGTCATGTCTGATCATAAGTTCAGAAAGAGATTTCCCAATTTCAAAGTTACTTCTTATCAGAGTGGAGTCGATAGCATGGTGGAATGGTTTAAAGTCATTGAAATATAAAATACCTTCCGCTAATATTACATAATGAGTTAGCAGGTGAAGAAATTCAGTTTTCTCTGTAATACACTGTAAAATTCGCAAGCGAATTTTGTAGAAAAGAAACAGTGCCTGCGGCAGGTAAATTTTATCCCTGCATCCCTCAATAAGTAACAATTTTGGTCGTTTACCAACAAAAGTAAATTTGAGCTCAAAAAAAATAATTATTTTAATCCTTTTACTACTTGGATTCCTCTTTCTACACTTTTATGCTCCAAGGTTCATAACTGAAATCAACAATCCATTCATTCGAATAATTAAAAATAACAATGGTGTAAACTCACATCAATTAACTGGAAAATTGATCACGTTCAAAAGTTTCGATAATACCTGTTTGACGGCTAATCTCGAATACTCCAAGTTAGATTCAACATTCGGTACAGTTATACTTTTACATGGCATTAGATCCAATAAAGAGTCTTTTTTAAGCATGAGTAAAAAATTAAATGCTGAAGGTTTTAATACGGTAGCTTTGGATCTAAGAGCACATGGTCAAAGCGGAGGTCAATTTTGCACGTTTGGTGTTAAAGAGAAGAGAGATGTTTCAGCATTAATAGACTATTTAGACTCAGAAGAAAATATTGATTTAAATATTGGACTTTGGGGTCAATCTTTAGGTGGAGCGATTGGAATCCAAGCATTGTCAACAGATAAAAGGCTAAAATTTGGAATTATAGAAAGTACGTTTTCTGACTTTCGAACCATTACTCATGAATATTTCAAATACCACTTAGGTTTTAACTTTCCGGTATTCACGAATTATTTAATTAACAGAGCAGGTGAAATTTCTAACTTCAATCCAAATGAAGCTAAACCTTCAATTTATTGTAAAAATATTAGTCAGCCCATCTTGCTTATTCATGGAGATTTAGACAAAAGGATAAATATTAAATATGCAAAAGAAAACTTTGCGAATCTATCTAGTGAAAATAAAACATTCAATGAAATAAAAGGAGCCAATCATCTTAATGTTTGGGAAGTTGGTGGTTCAGGATACTTTGACCAAACAATCCGCTTTTTGAAAAAGAACACTGTTGGAAATTAGCTATATAAAGCATTGTGTGTTTTGGCATTGCTAATGAGGAATTTAGTGATTTCTTGGTCATTCGCAAGAAAGTATTAATTTTATCTACCTCACAATCCGCCATATTCGAGTATTACTATATAATCCAATAAAATGACAGCTAAAGAATTCATCGAAACTTTAAAAATTATAGGACAAGGCTATACCGGAGGAATTCCGAAAAGGGAAATATTTTCTTTAGCAAAAGAATATCAGCAAATACCTGTCTTAGAAGTCGTCAAATTACTGAAGGATAATCAAGAAGATCATCGACTTGGTGCAATTTCCATATTGGATTGGAAAGCCCGAAACAAGAAAACTTCGGAAGTAGAAAAGAAAGAACTGTTCAACGCTTATATTGACAATCATGAATGGATAGACGGTTGGGGGTTGGTGGATAGAGCAGCGCCCTATGTGGTAGGAGGATATTTGCACAACAAAGACAAAAAGGAATTATATGATTTAGCTCGATCCGACAATCCGATGGAAAGAAGAACTGCCATTGTGAGCACTTATTATTTCATTCGAAAAAATGAAATAGAAGACACCTTTAAAATTGCAGAAATTTTGGTGAATGATACCAATGAGCATGTCCAAAAAGCGGTAGGCAGTTGGATAAGAGAAGCCGGAAAACGGGATGAAGAAAAATTAAAGTACTTCCTTGACAAACACGCTGCTAAAATGCCAAGAATTACCTTGCGTTATTCCATTGAGAAATTTGACGAGGAAACCAGAAAACATTATTTGGGCTTGAAATGAAACGGCAGGTGAGTTATCATTCAAATGGCTCCGACTAAAATAAACAGTGTTTATACTTCAGCTTACTCTGTATCCGCCCCTGCCCCCTTCCAGACTAAAAACAGGAGTACTATCCCCTCTTCACGATTTTTGTTATTTAGTGATTGCCTATTCCTTCGCAAGAAAGTATTAATTTTATCTACCCCTCAGCAATCCAAATAGTGGTCTTAAGCCAAAAAAGAATCTCATATGAAAATCCATACCACCAATTACACTGACACCTTTATCGAAATTGCTGATGACTGCCCTATTGACAAAGGAGAAATTCCAAAACCAAGAGGTGACAATAAGACCGTTGCAGAAATGCAGTATGAGCTAATTCTAAACAATCCTTACAAATACACTTCTGACGATATTATTTTTCAAGTGTTTGCACACAAAAACGACCTAGTGGAATCTGAATATAAAAGTGAACGGGAGCGCTTTTTCTCAAAAGGACAGCCCTGTTTAAGGGCTTCTCCATTAACCAAACGTTACGGTTTTGGTGTTCATTTCAACAACAAAGAAAAAATTGCCATTTATGGTCGAGAAACAATAGAATATGAAAAGTTCATAACTGATCCTAGTATAAAAAAAGTGAAAGCCATGAGAGCTTCAAGAAAATAAAAATTCAAAATGTCGAGTTTTCTAATTCGTCGATACTATAAAAGCAAATAAAGGATAGGTCTATCATTCACTCTGTTTTGCTTGGGCAAATTGAACCAGTAACAGAAAAGGACAAGTTTAATGGTTTGTGCTTTTTGCTATTTTTATTAGTGGTGCTGCACTTACTCCTTCGTTTCAGCAGACAAATGCTATATTTACTTTTACTGTCATTCTAAATCACGCTTCAGTTTAGCGCAAAATCCTTATTAAAAATCAACTATGAAAAACATCCCATTCTTACTAATTTACAGTCGGATTTTTATAGGAATTACCATTGGGATTTTGGCAATTACCCAACTAGAAAATCATGCAGAATGGATTGTGGGACTAATGACTTTCGGTTTAATCACAGACATCTTTGATGGCATTATTGCTAGGCATTTAAATATTTCTAGTGAAAAATTGCGCATTTGGGATTCCAATGTAGATCAATTCTTTTGGCTGATTATCGTTGCTTCTATCTTTTACCTCAATAGTTCGTTTTTGAAGGCACACTTCTTTTGGATCGCCATGATTCTACTTTTGGAATTACTATGCTACATCGTCAGTTATCTAAAATTTAGACGTTCCATTGCAACTCACTCTATCTTAGCAAAATTTTGGACCCTTTCGTTATTGGGGTTTTTAATTGATCTCACCCTTCATTCTACAAGTTCTCTTGCATTTACTATTTGTATTGTTTTGGGAGTGATTTCAAGAGTTGAAATTATCCTTATCATCTTAAAACTAAAAAAATGGGCCACTGATGTACCTTCTATTTTTGTAGTGTCGAAAATCAATCGAGGTATTCCATTCAAGAAAAGCAAATTATTTAATAGTTAAGTGATCATTTGAACAAACGTAAAACTGTTAAGCTTCAGCCTAATTTTTAATCAACTTATTAGGTGTTTTTCCTTGCCATCATACAGTCAAATTGTATCTTTACTAAACACAGAACGCAACAGATTTGATGCGTTTATTTATCCCTTATAAAAGAAATCTAACAATGAAATTAGCATCAATAGACAACCAAACGAGAGACGGACAATTAGTAGTTGTCAATAAAGACTTAACCAAAGCGGTAAAAGTTCCTCATATCGCAGAAACCATGCAAGCAGCGCTCGATAACTGGGCAGGTACACAAAGTAAATTACAAGCAGTTTACGAAGACTTAAATTCCAATAAATTATCTGATACTTTCGATTTTACTGCAGTTAAGGTAATGGCACCTTTGCCGAGAGCCTATCATTGGGCAGACGGAAGTGCTTACGTTACTCACGTAGAGTTGGTACGCAAGGCTCGAAATGCAGAATTGCCAGAATCTTTTTGGACTGATCCATTGATGTATATGGGAGCTTCAGATGCATTCATTGGCGCCAATGACGACATTGAGATTGAAAACGAAGAATGGGGAATTGATTTTGAATCTGAAGTGGCTGTTTTTACAGATGATGTTCCTGCAGGAGTCGATTCAACAACTGCAATCAACCATATCAAACTGATTACCATCATAAATGATGTTTCTCTACGAAATTTGATTCCAAATGAATTGTCGAAACAATTTGGATTTTATCAGTCTAAACCATGGACCACTTTTGCTCCAGTAGTAGTAACTCCTGATGAATTAGACGGAAGTTGGAAAGATGGAAAGTTACATTTGCCATTAAATTCTACCTTAAATGGCAAGCTGATCGGATCTCCTAACGCAGGTGTTGACATGACGTTCAACTTTGGGCAATTGATCGCTCACGCCGCTAAAACTCGCTCTTTGATGGCAGGAACCGTTATCGGATCAGGAACTGTGGCCAACCAAGGAAGCCCAAGTGGATCGAGCTGCTTGGCTGAAGTGAGGTGTTTGGAAATCATTAAAGACGGAAAACCTTCCACTCCATTTATGAGTTTTGGCGATAGAATTGAAGTAGAAATGAACGACAGCTCAGGCCATTCAATTTTTGGAAAAATAAACCAAGTGGTGAAAGAATATAAACGATAAATCTTGAACGATTAGGTATAAAATGTAATTAATCCATGGGTAATTAAACTATCAATCAGGAATGAATAGTTGGATTACCCATTTTAAAATTTGGGTTTCAAAATTGATAGATTTATAATGAGAAAAGTTGAATCAATTCAAATCAAAAAATAATATCGTTTTACTACTATTTTTATTGGTCGGTGATTACCAATTTATCCGTTGATATCAAGTTCCCATCTTGTAGTAAGTTAATAAAATACAGACCACTTAAGAGATTGTTACGATACAATGTAAAAGTATGTCCTGAAATATTTTTCAGTTGTTTCACTATCTTCCCATGGGAATTATACACTATTAATTTTGAATTTTTTAATATTTCACTGGTATAAAAAACTGTTTTTTCAGAAAATGGATTTGGATAAACCTCTAATTTAAAATCCTTGATAGGATAATGTTCTACTGCCACAATTTTAGAATAGCTAATTTCTCCATCATAATCCGTTTGTTTTAAACGATAATATGACCATCCTTCTAAAGGATTATCATCAATTGTAGAATAGCTCAATGTACTTGTGCTATTTCCAGCACCATTGACCTTATTGGTAGAAGTAAAATTAATTCCACCTGAAGAGCGCTCCACATTAAAGTAATTATTATTGATTTCAGAAGTTGTAACCCAATGAATCTGAACATATGAATTTTTAGCTTCGGCAGTAAAACTTAACAGCTCAATAGGCAAAGGCATGGGGGAATCATCATCAAAGCAAAGTGGATCATTATAAATTACACCTGTACTAAATCCAATCGCGCCAATAGTAGAAAGCATTCTTCCTTCTAGATTTCCATTTGCTCCCATACTGCAAGCACCTGCATGAGCAAGAACAGTTCCTTTCATAAAAGTAAAAGTGCCCATAGAAGTGGCTCCTTCAGAAATCCAGAAAACATTGCAACGTCGTGTTCCATTTCTAAAAATCACTTTGGATTGTGCTGCAACAGAAAATGCGCCATTAAACTTAAAAATAAATATTGCATTGGGATCACCTTTTCCATCTAAAGTAATAGTTCCGGCAAGAGATCCTGCACCCGCTGTATAGTAAACTCCTGCTTCCACAGTCTCACCAGATCCAAAAGCTGGAGTATGTCCAAGCTCAGTATTCGGCAAACTTACCAGTTGATTATAAGCGTAATCCAAATCAATTTTAGCTTGTGCTGTAATGGCATTTGCATTTCTAAAAGATCCAACATGAGTAGAAGTTCCAAAACCACTTATAGCCCCATTATTGGTGCCAATATCACCTACGATTCCAGATGTAGCAGCATTTGCCACAGCCCCTTGGCTAGTAAAAAGAGCAAAATTTGAAATACTGCCTAAAACATCAACTGCCGGAGCAGGATCACAGTTGCCCAAGCAATATATTGGAATGGTAATGGGTCCGGCAGGCTGATATGCCTCGCTGCCTGCTTCAATGGTTATGGCTCCTTCTGAGGAAAATAACCTTCCCTCAATAGTACAATTTGCACCAAGAGTTACAGCACCCGGATGCGAAAATAAAGTTCCTTTTACACTGCTGCTTGCTCCAACAGATATAGCTCCTTCGGCAATCCAAAAAACATTAGCCGCACGTGTTCCATTTATTAAAATAATTTTAGAGCCTACACCTGCGGTAAATGCTCCCTCAAATTTCATAATAAATATTGCGTTTGTATCTCCTTCTCCATCAAGAGTCAGTGTTCCTCCTATAGAACCGGCACCACCTATAGAATAAACGCCAGTTTTAATTGTCTCACCACCTCCAAAAGCTGGAGCATGGGTGCTTGGATGTGTTACAAAAATATCACTGAGATGAATATAGACGCGAAGTATATCTATTCTAGCTTGAATAGTTAAAGCATTATTTTGGTGTATAGTTCCATTAAAATCAGGAGGTGCAAATCCACTTATTATCCCATCATTTGAGCCTACGTCCCCTGTAAATATTCCTGAATTTGAAACTGCTCCCTTTCCGGTATAAGCTTCAAAAGAAGAAAGTGCTCCCAATTGTAGTGTTTGACCAAATACAAGAATTGGTATAAACAATAGTAAAAGAATTGTATTTTTCAATAGATTACACATTGATAGCAGTTGGTCTTAGTTAATATCATATATATGTCAATAATTTTATAGGTATATGATTTAGCTGTTAAAAATCAGTACGCTCCCATAAATGTGAATATTCAATCAAACACAACATATTGTCAGTTTTGAAAGATTTGTTCCTTGCATTCCCATTGAAACAAATCTCCTTTTGATAGGATATTTACCTCTAATATTTTCTCGAAATTATTACAGAACCCAGAAATATGGCTTGGGGTTCATTCTATCAGATAAGTAAGCCATGGCATTTGCTGTTAGCGTCAAGATTATTTACGCTTTATATTATTTCTTAATGAAATATCTCTTTTATAAGATCAGAGTGACAACTTCCAGAATAAAGAAGGTGGTTGACAAGCTAGCCAAGTTTATAAAGTGCAATATTATGGTTTATTTTCTGATTTTCAAGCATTTATTATTTTAGAGAGTTATTCATCTAAAGATGACACTAATAAAAATATAGGAAATAGTTCCAAGTTGAGGTGCGACTCATTTGTAAAAATTCCTTTTAAAAAAAACTATTTATAAACTGTACTAGTTTTGGGGGAACTTACCTTAACAGTATCCTCAGTTAGAATTTCATTAGACAGTTCTGTTTTATTCAATTTAACTTTTAGATAAGTATCCCTAACTTTAAAGTCGAAAAAATAATCGCTCATTTCTAAAGTTATGCAGTCATGAAAGATTTCAAATACCTTCTCTTTTTACTAGTCTGTTTAAATTTTCAATCTGCCCTATTTTCTCAAGGATATACTCCTCCTTCGGATTCTAGTGCGGTGGTTTATTATGTCCGATTAACTGGATATGGAGGAATGAGTTCATTTGAGTATTTTCATTACAGACAGTTCATTGGATTGGATAGCGAAGCACCACCCCATTTCTGATTACTCTCGCTTTGAATCGATTGAAAAAAATGTATTGCTAGTTATACAGGAAAAACCTAGTAAACACGTATAACTTTCTAATTTTTAAGCACTCCTACTCTATTCTTTTATTTTTTTGGATTATATTCGGGGTAGTGATCGATGAATCAACTCTATGGTTATGACTCATATTGAACCCCCGATTGGGGAAGATCTGTTTTAGTCACTTGTCGGCAATAATTTGTGACTAACTTTGATTTAAAATAGTCTGTAACAGAACAAGAAATAAAGCCTATAATTTGAACACAAAAATTTTATTGACAACAAGTGCATTTTTTTTAGGATTGATAGGGATTGGATTGTCCTTTTTGCCAAAAGAAATAGTGGTGTTTTTAAACATCGACTCCAATCCAATTTTAACGCTTCTGCTTCAACTGTTGGGTGCGCTCTATTTGGGGTTTGGAATTATGAATTGGATGGCGAAAGGGTCGTTAATTGGAGGCATTTACAATAGACCTATTGCGATTGGCAATTTCATGCATTTTTGTGTTGGGGCAATTACTTTAATTAAAATTTCATTTGGCATACAAGTACATGCTGAGATTGTAATATCACTCACCGTGATTTATACCATTCTTGCGCTATGCTTTGCTTATGTATTTCTTACTAATCCCAGTAAAATTACAGACCAATAATAAAAATGATTGCCAATACTATCCATCAGTTATAATTGAAAAGGTTCTCAATAATTGAATTTAACCACTGTTTCATCTGGTTCCCTTTTGGGATTAGATAGCGACTGCATCACCCACTTTTGATTACCCTAGCTTTTAAAAGATTAGAAAATCCAATGTGCTGCTAGTTATTATATGCAGAAAAATTTGTATAAGTTTCTAATTTTTAAGTCCTCCTCCTCTATTCTTTGACTTTTTTGGATTATCTTCGGGGTTGGAAAAAACTAACTAGTAATGCATTTAGGCATAAGGTAAATAAACGTACTTGTAGGTTTATTCGGATGTTGTAGCACATTAAAAAAATCACACTTTGAAACACTTATTTTTAATCCTTTTAATTTGTGCTTTTGGCTTCAATTCTTGCGGACAAAAACATATGATTACTCCTGAGAACGCCACTGAGATGTTTGACGAATTCAAGAAAAAAGAAAAGTTTTTAGCACAACCATATCCGAATTTCTATCCTGAACTTACAGACAAAGATTTGAGGTCAACTTTGAACTCTAAAATAAATGAAGTTGCTGAATACTTTCTACAAGTTGCTAAAAGTGAACACCCAACAGAAGAAAAGTATCACAAAGCTATTGAATATGGACTTTCTAGCTTCAATGATTTGTATATCAGTCTAGATTCTGAAGAACTAGATAGAATTGGCGCTTACTTTGAAGAATTGATGGATATCGTTGATCTTGAAAGTTCAGGAGGACAATTGAATAATTGGCGCTACGGTTTCGACCCGACAGAAAAAAAATAAAAAACGTGCTACAATCGAGTAGATGGCTCCGACTAAAATAGCCGGAGTTGTTCAATACGGCAGGCTCAGTTTTTACCAAGCTGTTTCGTAAAATGAATCCCAATAGGCAAGCTTTAAAATTCAGAGTGATGGGGTTATTTCACGTCTTTAAAAAATCCTAAAAATAAGAAAACAAAGATTTCGATAAAGGAAATCTTGAACCAATTACAATTCACGAATTGATCAATCTTTAGAAGATTAAAAAAATGGTCGACTTATTAAATCGAGTGAATTAAAAGATAAGATGGAAAAATGAATCAATTCTTAGATAAAATATTGTTGTCAAATGAAATAACAATTGATTGGCCTGAAAATAAATTGGAAGAAGTAATTTCTAAACTTGACGAAAAGTCGTTCCGAATAATTAAACTGGAAAAAGGAAGCTATAAGTTTGTATCAAATTCTTCTTTGGGAACAGCCATTGTTAATGGAAATCCAGAAAGAATTGAAGGAATTAAAGTATTCGGAGAAATTAGAAAGGAGTCAGATTCAACTGCAATACTTAGGTTAACGACTAAATTTCGCATTGAAACAGTATTTACTTGTATTTTTTGGTTAGGGATGATTCTATTTCAGATTTTTGGAAATCAATATATTCCAATATGGGTAAATTTGATTTTATTTCCAGTTGTGCTCGTTTGGTTTTGGTTTGTATATAGAATTCAGGAAATATCATTAATGAATAAAGTAGAAATAAAAATTAAAAAAGCTCTACAACATAACCTTTATGTAATGCCATAAATGGCACTATGCATTGCCATCCAGTAACTATTAATTTTAACAGCCATAAAACATAATATAATGAACGAAAAAATAATTCAATATCTAGATGATATCGAAAAGGAAAAAGAGATAAAAATTATTTTGGCATGTGAAACAGGCTCAAGAGCTTGGGGATTTCCTTCACCCGATAGCGATTTTGATATTAGAATTATCTACGTTCATCAGAAAGATTGGTACTTATCACTTTCCGAGAAAAAAGATAGTATCGAACTTATGTTTGAAAATAACGACATTGATATAACAGGTTGGGATTTACGAAAATCTTTGAGACTACTACAAAAATCAAATCCTCCATTATTGGAAAGAATTCAATCACCAATTCTTTATAAAAAAGATAATGCTTTTTTAATGGAAATAAATGGATTAGCAAATTCTCAATATTCGAGAATTGCCACAATTCATCATTACTTAAGTATGGCAAAGAAGTTCACAGAAGAACTAAAAGAAAAAGAAGAGTATAAGCTAAAAAAGTTTTTTTACGCTCTGCGTTCTGCTACTGCTTGTAAATGGATTCTAGAAAGAGAAGAAATGCCTCCAATAGAATTTCAAAAAATGATTGATGGATTAAATATTGAAAATAATTTACTCAACCGTATTTCAGAATTAATAAAACTAAAAAGTACAATTAGTGAAAGCTATTTGCACAGAGGAGAAAATGAACTTTTTGACTTTATCGAAACTTGTATAAACTTAGCTGACGAACAAAAGAATTCATTACCATCAGCAAATGGAGATATGAACGAGTTGAATGCATTTTTCCTAAAAATACTGTCCTAAAATGACGATTGAATATTTAAAAGAGAATGGCTTAATTATTTTTGAATGTATTAGTGGGAGTAAAGCCTATGGACTTGACACCCCAAGTTCTGACACCGATATAAAAGGTGTTTTCTTATTACCAAAAGAAGATTTTTATGGACTTGAATACACCCCTCAAGTTAATAATCCTACAAATGATATTGTTTACTATGAATTAGGTCGATACATGGAGTTACTTTCTCTAAACAACCCAAATATCCTAGAATTGCTTAACACTCCAAAATCATCAATCATTTATAAACATCCATATCTAGATGAAATTAATTCAGAAATGATTTTATCTAAACTGTGTAAAAATACATTTGGAAAATTCGCCATATCGCAGATTAAGAAAGCAAAAGGGTTAGAAAAGAAAATTTCAAACCCTGTAGGAAAGGAAAGAAAAAGTGTATTGTCGTTCTGCTATGTAAATTTTGACCAAGGCTCTTTACCGCTTTCAAAATATCTAAAAATTAAAAATTGGAAACAAGAAAATTGTGGTCTCATCACCATTTCTCATATGAAAGACGTATTTGGTCTATTTCATAATGAAGAGATTAACTATAACGGAATTATTAAAAATGAATTATCAAACGATATTCGTTTAAGCTCAATTCCAAAAGAAGAAAAACAAGAGGCCCTACTGTATTTTAACAAAGATGGTTATTCTCAATATTGCAAAGAATATAAAGATTATTGGGAATGGGTAGACAACCGGAATGAGGTTCGTTATGAAAATACTCAAAGTCATGGAAAGAATTATGATGCAAAAAATATGATGCACACTTTCAGACTTTTAGAAATGGCAATTGAAATTGGTAAAAAGAAAGAGATTAATGTAAAGCGTCCAAACAGAGCGTTTTTACTTGATATCAAAAGTGGAAGTTATGAATACGAAGAGCTATTAGAAATGGCTAAAGAGCTACAAAATGAAATGGATTTAGTCTTTGAGAATTCTAATTTACCAGAAAAACCAAATGTTGAATTTATCAATAGACTTACTTTCAAATTGAGAGATAAGTTCTATCAGAATGAATAAACGATATAAATTAAAGGATTAAGCTAAAATCCAAGTAAAATATCTTTAAAAATTCATTACCAATTGAATTAAAGTGATTTAAATGAATAGATTTTTCCCAATTGTATTATTTCTCCTTTCTTTTTCAGTCTTTTCCCAAACCGGTGAAACCATTTTAGAAATTAGGTATGGAACTCAATTCGGAATGTGTGAAGGTTATTGTTTTTCTGAAGAGATCTATACTGATTCAAAAGTGAATATTATTCAAAAGGCTTGGATGGATACTATTACCAATCCTCCAAAAATCAAAACTGCCACAATTACCAAAGAAACTTGGACTGAAATTACTTCCAAAGTAGGTCTAGACTCCTTTTTTAATCTGAAAACTCAGATTGGTTGTCCCGACTGTGATGACAGAGGAGAAGCTTGGGTAACAATAAAAACAAATGATAGGGAAAAAAATGTCTCATTTGAATACAACAAACCACCAAAAGAACTATTAGAGTTAATTAGTTGTTTGCGTAAAACAAGATAGAAGTGTAAATAAAAAGTTTAATTCCCTTCTCCTTCCCCCCCAAACTTCCATTCCAAAACAATCCCTACATTTAGAACTATGAAAACAATGAATTGTAATGAACTGGGCGGAGCCTGCGAAGTAGAGTTTCAAGCGCATACTTTTGAAGAAATGGCTGAATTGAGTAAAAAGCACGCCATGGAGATGTTTGAGCAGAAAGATACTGCCCACTTAAAAGCTATGGGCGAAATGCAGGAATTGATGCAATCGCCAGAAGACATGAAAAAGTGGTTCGATACTAAAAGAACGGAGTTCAATAATTTACCCGAAAACGAATAGCTTCTAAACCGCATGGCTTACGATACCTATTTAGGAGAAAGAATCACTCAAATCATTCAAACTAAAAACGTTTCTTTCTTTGAAAAGAAAATGATGGGTGGTCTCATTTTTATGGTCAATGATAAAATGTGCGTGGGCATACACATCGATAAAAAGTATGGTTATAGTTTGCTAATGGCTAAGATAGGAACCGTCGCCTACGAAGAAGAAATAAAAAAAGAGGTTTGCTTACCCATGGATTTTACCGGACGACCAATGAAAGGCTATATCTTCGTTATCCCCGAAGGATTTGATATGGATGCTGATTTAGAATACTGGATTGACAAAGCGTTGGATTTTAATCAGCTGAATTTGTAAGGAATAATGACAATCATTCCTTCTTTTAACCTCGCTCAATTCTTAACTTTGCCTATTCATCAATAGCACTTCATTGGAATAAAATCCAGATCCAAAATGAAAACAATTCTCTGTCTCCTTCTTTCATACTGCAGTTACTCTCTCAGCTTTGCACAAAACAATTATCCTGTACCACCAAACACTGCCAACCAACTGTTTTACATTCAGCACAGCAACAATCACAATACCTATGTGTACGAAGCCAATGTAAAATCAGGAGAATTGATCTCTTCTGAACCAATTATAGAATATCGAATTGTGTATACTGAAAACGGGGTAAAGAAACCTTTGACAAGTATTCAGGAAAAAATGGCCTATGGAATGGTTTTGCTAGAATCCTCTGCTGAACTGTTTCAGTTTCGCTTAGCAGCAACCGATAAAATTCACTTCTACCTCACTTATAACAAGGATGAAAAGCCACGTATTTATGTCATTATTAATCATCGAAAGCTGTATCTAGACAAGCTATTCGTTCAGCTAGAGGATGGATTTTTGAATACAAGTACCGATGCCGATTATGTGTTGTTTTATGGCAAAGATTACCATTCGGGGAAGCCGATCATTGAAAAATTAGTGTTGTAAACAACTAACATTAGATTACTACCCAAATTGACTGTTCAGCTCCTCCACAATCTGTTCGATCTTCTTGTTCTTAGCTGACGCATCCAACAAAATGGATGGAGCTTTTCTGACTTCGCAATTTTTAATGGCACATCGTTGACAAGTCACTCCTACATCTTGCGTTACAATTTTCTCATCGCCCAAGAAATTCAGCTTACGTTGAAGCTGCTTATTGATTAGCAACCCAATACTGATGCTTCGGTAGTGGTTTTCTCTGAATGGATCTTTAGTGGCCGATGAAAACACCAGGTATTTCATTCCATCACTTTTGTAATTCAAGATTTGAATATCAAACACATGCTCTTTTTTACTTTTACTGATCTCGTTCAATACTTGCAACGAAACCCAACGCCTACAATAATATTCGTTGGTTTCATTGGCGTGTGGAGAATGCTGGTGCGACAAATGCAGCTCTTTCTTTAAATTATAAACATCGCTTCCGGCCTCATGTGTAAACCTCAGAAAATAAAGGTTCTGTATATTAAACTCCTTTGGCAAAATATTGGTCAAACGCTGATAAAATGATTCTGGAGAGGCATTAAAATCATTGATAGCCTTTAAAAACAAAGAAGTATCGAAGGTTTCTTTTTCAAATATTTCTGTTAATTGTTTCGCCACTTTGGCTTTTGGAAGAATCAAGGCTCCTGCAAAATAAGACGCATAAAAGTTATTCAATACTTGATCAAAAGACTCAAACTTAATCCAAGGGAACGTATACAGTCGGTCTGCGATATTCAGAAAATTATAGGCAATTTCTTTCGCATAAATAAACGTGCGTTGAGCTTCATCTATTTCATTTGCCAATAAAAGTGTCTTGGTTTTGGGAATGAAAACGGTTCGCAAGTTTCCCAGTGCTTCGTACTTATCCAACTCATTGGCTTGTATATTATAGCCGTACTCTTCTACTAAAATTTCCTCCAATTCAGTGGAAGAAATGGGTTGATTCAAATCGATTTGATAAGCCTCCACAAACTTTAATACTTGCTGTTCTAAATCGTCAAAATAGTTGTTGTTAGCTTGCTGAAATGACCGTACAGATGCCAAGAAAAAGCTTTCTCGACTAAAACTGTAGTTTTGAGCAATTTCGATGATCGTACTGATAAAGGCATTCACTTTTGCAGGTGCATTGGCTACAATATCAATCAGGGTGCTTTCTTTAATTCCAAATAAATCCAGAGGTATCTCTTTTAATATTTTGGATTGCAATAAATCACCAATGGGTGCTAAGTTTTTATCCAATTTCAGAGAGACCATTTGGTCGTAAGGAACATCTAATTTTTCAGAAAGAATTGAAATTTTATCAGGTTTTGGATATTTTTTTCCATTTTCAATTTCATTCAAATACGACTTTGATAAACCGGATAATTTAGACAACCCGAATAATGATAAATTCTTCTCAGTCCTTATCTGCTTTAGCTTCAAGCCAAAAATAATTTTGATGTAATCTTCTTGCATAAAATCAAATATAAGCTTTTTTGCGAATCTATTCGTTTTGCGAAAAACAACAAATAACGAACGTTCGCTAGGATTTATTAATTTTTTGATTTAATATTGTTGAAACAAAAATTACAACAGATGGATTCAATTCTTTTAAATCGTTCAACAATTAATTTTTCTAAGGACGTTAAAAACAAGTACCCAGAAATTTTAACTGAAAAAGCATTGGCATTTATAACGGCTTTGCATATACAGTTTAACGGGGAACGCTTAAAATTGCTAGAAAGGCGCAACAATCAACAAAAGGTTTTTGATAGCGGAAAATATCCTGAGTTTCCTAGAGAAACGAAACACATTAGAGAAAGTGATTGGACTGCCAGAAATATTCCTGCTGACCTTCAAGACAGAAGAGTAGAAATAACTGGTCCTATTGATCGAAAAATGATCATCAATGCGCTCAACTCAGGAGCCAAAACCTTTATGGCCGACTTAGAAGACAGCAACTCCCCCACTTGGAAAAATGCCATGGAAGGTCAACAAAACTTGATTGATGCCAATAAAAAAACAATCTCACTAACAGATACTAAGAAAGGAAAAAGCTATCAATTGAATGCTGAAACGGCTATTCTGATGGTTCGTCCAAGAGGCTTGCACCTCAATGAGCGTCACTTATTAATAGACGGTGAAGAAACTTCAGGAAGCCTGGTCGATTTTGGTTTGTATGTTTTTCATAATTACCAGACATTAATGGAAAATAATTCTGCGCCCTACTTCTATCTCCCAAAACTAGAACATTACTTAGAGGCCAGATGGTGGAATGAAGTCTTTGCTTTCGCTCAAAACTTTCTGAGAGTCTCTCAAGGAACTTTTAAAGCAACTGTTCTAGTGGAAACCATCACTGCTAGTTTTCAATTGGATGAGATCATCTACGAACTGAAAGATCATATTGTAGGATTGAACTGTGGCCGATGGGATTACATCTTTTCTTACATCAAAAAATTCAGAAATCACCCCAACTTTGTTGTTCCAGATCGGGACCAAGTGACCATGACCACCCCATTTATGGATGCCTATTCTAAACTGGTGATTCAGCGCTGTCATAAACGAGGAATTTTGGCCATTGGTGGAATGGCGGCTCAAATCCCTATTAAAAACGATGAAGCAGCCAACACTGCAGCGCTTGAAAAAGTACGTAAAGACAAAGAAAGAGAAGTCTTAAATGGTCATGATGGAACTTGGGTAGCCCACCCAGCTTTAGTGGATGTTGCTATGCAAGAATTTAACAAGCACATGCCCACTCCCAACCAAATGCATGTAACTAAGGATGATATAGACATTACTGAACAAGACTTAGTGGAATTACCAAAAGGAACAGTGACCGAAGCTGGTATCCGAAAAAACATCAATATCGGGATTTTATACACCGAAGCTTGGCTGAGAGGTTACGGTGCTGTGGCGCTCTATCATTTAATGGAAGATGCAGCTACTGCTGAAATTTCTCGAACTCAAGTCTGGCAATGGCTTAGAAATGAGGTAAAGCTAGATGATGGAAGACGATTCAATATGAAGCTTTATATGGAATTATATCACAGTGAAATCGATAAAATAAATACCATACTAGGAGATGAAGATACAACGAATACTCGATTTAAGCTGGCCTTTGAGATTTTCGACAAGCTGGTTCTCTCTGAAGAGTTTGAAGAATTTTTAACGGTACCGGCTTACAAATACCTATAAAAAAAGCAATCCTGCAATTGCGGCAACAATTGACAGGATCTAATTATTAATAATCAATAACGTTTTACGAAATTATGACAAATTTAGCACAAAGCAATTATGGCTCAGCCCTACAAGCAGTAAGAGATTTGAAAGAAAAGTATGGTTCCACTTGGGATGCAATAGATCCTGAAAATACAGCCAGAATGATGGCTCAAAATCGATTTAAAACTGGTTTAGACATAGCGAAATATACGGCAGATATCATGAGAAAAGACATGGCGGAATACGATGCAGATTCTTCTCAATACACTCAGTCATTAGGTTGCTGGCATGGTTTTGTGGCGCAGCAAAACATGATTGCGATTAAAAAGCACCATCAAACAACCAACAAGAAATACCTCTATCTTTCTGGTTGGATGGTTGCTGCTTTGCGTTCCGAATTTGGACCACTACCCGATCAGTCTATGCATGAAAAAACGGCCGTTTCTGCATTGATTAAAGAGATTTACGATTTCTTGCGCCAAGCTGATGCGATTGAATTAAATGATCTATTCAGGAGATTGAAAAATGGTGAGGACGTACAAAATCAAATTGACAATTTCGAAACGCATGTAGTTCCTATTATTGCTGACATTGATGCTGGATTTGGAAATGAAGAAGCCACTTATTTATTGGCCAAACAAATGATTCAAGCTGGCGCTTGTGCCATTCAATTGGAAAACCAGGTTTCTGATGCCAAGCAATGTGGCCACCAAGACGGAAAAGTAACGGTGCCGCATGAAGATTTTATTGCTAAAATAAATGCAGTGAGGCATGCCTTTTTAGAGTTAGGAATTGAAGATGGAATAATCGTAGCAAGGACAGATTCTGAAGGAGCAGGATTAACTCAAAAATTACCAGTTAGTCAAGAACCGGGAGATTTGGCTGCTCAATACTTGGCTTTTGTGGAAGCAGAAGAAATCGCTATTCAAGATGCGAAAGAAGATGATGTTTTATTGAAAAGAGGTGGAAAATTAGTCCGACCAGTTCGATTACCAAACGGATTATATAAATTCAAGGACGGCAGCAACATCGACCGAGTGGTTTTAGATTGTATTACTAGCCTTCAAAACGGAGCGGATTTATTGTGGATTGAAACGCCTACGCCTAATGTGAAGCAAATTGCTCACATGGTCAACCGAATTAAGGAAGTAATTCCGAATGCTAAATTGGTGTACAACAACTCCCCTTCTTTTAACTGGACCTTGAACTTTCGTAATCAAGCGTACGAAGAACTACTCACTTCAGGAAAAGATGTGACTCCATATAATAAATCGAACTTGATGGATGTTCGATACGATGGGTCTGAATTGTGCCAATTGGCGGATGAGAAAATTAGAACGTTTCAAAGAGATGGAGCCAGGGATGCAGGTATTTTTCATCATTTAATCACTTTGCCAACCTACCATACCACTGCGCTTCACATGAATGATTTAACCGCTGGTTATTTTGCTGAAGAGGGCATGTTGGCTTATGTAAAAGGCGTTCAGCGACAAGAAATCCGCAAAGGAGTTTCTTGTGTAAAGCATCAACGAATGGCGGGTTCAGACTTGGGAGATGATCATAAAACATTCTTTGCCGGTGAAAAAGCAATGAAAGCTGGAGGAGAAAAAAATACCTCCAACCAGTTTGAAATAAACGCAAATAAACCTAAAGCTGAGCTTGTTTAGATGCTTCACTATTTTCATTGGTCAATTGCGATTAACAAATTATAGTACAATAGTTATTCGTCGAACCCATAAAATGGCCTACATTTAATGCTAAAAAAAATAAATCGATGCAAAATAAAATTTCAGGAACAGGAAGCTATATTCCTACGGTAGTTCAAAAAAATGAAGACTTTTTAACTCAAGACTTTTACGATGAGCGTCAATTAAAAATACCTACATCAAATGAAATTGTCATTAAAAAGTTCCAAGGAATCACTGGAATCGAAGAGCGACGCTACGTTTCAAATGAATTAAAGTCTAGCGATATTGGAACAATTGCAGCGCAAAAAGCAATAGAAGACGCTGGAATAGATCCCGAAGAACTCGACTACATCATTGTGGGTCAAAATTTTGGCGATGTAGCTTCAGGTAATACTCAAATTGATATGTTGCCGAGTATCGCTTCCCGAATTAAATTCAATTTAAAGATCAAGAACCCGAATTGTGTGGCTTATGATATCATTTTTGGATGCCCAGGATGGTTGCAAGGCGTGATTCAGGCCGATGCTTTTATTAAAGCTGGCATTGCCACTAAATGCTTAATTATCGGTACTGAGACTTTATCGCGAGTAGTCGATCCTTATGACAGAGATTCCATGATTTATTCGGATGGCGCAGGTGCTTGCATTTTAGAAAAAAGTGAAGAAACTTCTAGAGGAATTCTGAGTGCTGCGAGCCAGTCGTTTACTCACGATGAAGCGTATTTTTTATTCTATGGAAGTTCTTACAATCCTTCAGAAAATCAGGAGACGAAATACATTAAAATGCACGGTAGAAAAATATATGAGTTTGCACTCAATGCTGTTCCTTTAGCGATGAAAACTGCAGTTGACAAAAGCGGTGTTGGAATAGATGACATAAGTAAGGTATTGATTCATCAGGCCAATGAAAAAATGGATGAAGCCATTATAAAACGATTCTTTTTACTTTACGACAAGGAAATGCCGGAAGACATCATGCCAATGAGCATTCATAAATTGGGCAATAGCTCTGTCGCCACCGTTCCTACATTATTTGACATGATCTTGAAAAATAAACTAGAAGGACATCAAATTAAGGAAGGCGATGTATTACTGATCGCTTCCGTAGGAGCTGGAATGAATGTAAATGCAATTGTTTATCGTTATTAGCCAATACTGATCAATTTCAAAGGAGTTAGCATTCTACTAACTCCTTTTTTTGTATTTATGCTCAAATAGATTCGCATGAATTAAATTTCATGTGTAATTTTCGGTGGAGTAAACTACCCTTTAATTGTAAATGGAACCGATCAAGACCTATCAGAAAGTCAACCCGAACGACGCGTTTGTCAGTTTTAGCATTTCCAAAATGGAGGATATTTACCTCAAAAGAAACGGACGTGTTGACGAGCCACACCGCCATAATTTTTTCACCGTATTGGTAGTCAAAAAAGCCAATGGGATTCATAAAATTGATTTCAACGCTTATGAAATGGGGCCTCAACAAATCTATTTTGTAGCGCCTGGTCAAGTGCATCAAGTCATAGAACACGAACAATCGGTTGGTTTTGCCATGACATTTTCTACTCAGTTTTTGATCGAAAATTCCATTCAACTGTCCTTTATAGAAAGCTTGAACTTGTTCCAAAATTATGGACAGAGCCCTCCCTTGTTGCCGTCTGAAGAGCAGTTTGAAAAAATAACTGGATTTGCCAATGAAATTTACACCTTGCACAAAGGCAATAGCAACATGAAGGAACTTTCGACTGGTGCGTTTCTAAAGTTACTGTTGATTGAATGCAATAACATTTGTTCCATTAATCCACTGGAATCCAACATTGACAGCACAGGAAATCACATTATAAAGGCTTTTAAGCAATTGGTGAATGAGTCGTATAAAAAAGAACATTCCACCTCTTATTATGCAGAACAACTTCACATTACTCCTGATCATTTAAATCGAATCATCAAATCGAGCATAGGTAAAACTGCCAAGGAATACATTCAAGCACGAATCATCACAGCAGCCAAACGATTGCTTTTCTTTTCGGATTTATCCAACAAAGAAATTGGATTTGAATTGGGATTTAGTGAGCCCGCCAACTTCAGTGCTTTCTTTAAAAAATGCACCGATCTTTCCCCTTCTCATTTCAAAAATAAAGAACACATCGCCTAGTACATCGGATTTTCATACGTCTATCCCGATTTCTCATATTTCAGGTGCTTCCAAATAGTCTCAACTTTGTTCCAACAATTAAAACAAGGGCTTATGGAACGCAAAGAATTTATTAAAAAGTCGATACTGACTGGTGTTATTGGAGCACTAGCTCCTCAACTGCTAAAAGCAGAAAATACCGAACAAACCAATTCCACTTATGATAAATTAATTGAGCAAGTAGGCTTTAATCATTTACCCAATAAAGAATATAAAACGATGAATACAGTCATTCACAAAGCGGCAACAAGAGGACACGCCAATCATGGTTGGTTGGATTCTCACCATTCTTTCAGTTTTGCCAATTACCACAACCCAGAACGAATGAATTTTGGTGTGCTCCGTGTGCTAAACGACGACCAAGTAAACCCAGGAATGGGATTTGGAACGCATCCGCACGACAATATGGAAATTATTTCCATTCCCTTGGAAGGTGATTTAGAACACAAAGACAGCATGGGAAATGTGGCAGTAATCAAAGAAGGCGATGTGCAAGTTTTGAGTGCAGGAACCGGAATCTACCACAGTGAATACAACAAGAATGCAGATAAGGCAGTAAAATTTCTGCAGATCTGGGTTTTCCCAAAAGCGAAAAATGTAGCGCCGCGTTACGATCAGATTTCAATCCGAGACATTGAAAAAGAAAACAGATTTTATCAAGTGCTTTCGCCCAATAAAGACGATCAAGGCGTTTGGATCAATCAAGATGCTTGGTTCCATCTCGGAAAGTTCAAAAAAGGAAATGCCGAAGAATACAAAATCAAAAAATCAGGAAACGGAGTCTACGCCTTTATTTTGGATGGGGAAGCAGAAATCAACGGAGAGAAACTCTCTAAAAGAGACGGAATGGGAGTTTGGGACACCGCTTCTATTCAAGTGAAAGCCTCCGAGGATGCACGCGTTTTGCTGATGGAAGTACCAATGAGCTTATAATTAATTACAAACACTAAAATATAAAACCACATGAGCAATTCAACAAACAACTGGAAAATAGATGATACGCACTCAGAAGTAGCATTTAAAGTAAAACACATGATGATTTCAACAGTAACCGGACATTTCGGTGAATTTGATGCTTCGATAGAAGCTGCAGACGATAGCTTCAAAAATGCCAACATCAACTTTAGTGCAAAAACAGCTTCTGTAAACACAAAAAATAAGGATAGAGATGGACACTTGCAGTCGGATGACTTTTTCAATTCAGCCAAATTTCCTGAGATGACATTTAAATCTACTTCTTTTGACGGGGAAGAATTAATCGGAGATTTAACCATTAGAGACATCACTAAAAAAGTAACGCTAGAGGTTGATTTTAATGGAATTGCAGTAGACCCTTATGGCCAAACCAAAGCAGGTTTTGAAATCAAGGGAGAAATCAACCGAAAGGATTTTAACTTGACTTGGAGTGCTGTAACTGAAGCCGGAAGCATCGTAGTTTCTGATAAAGTGAAACTGATTGTAGATGCTCAATTTGTAAAACAGGCTTAATATTGGTTGTCAAACTACACAACAAAGGAATACCACTTTGATAACCTCGAAACCTATCTTTAGTAACGCTAAGGGTAGGTTTTTTTATTGTTTAGCCCTCCAAATCAAATTTTTAAATTCGATAACTTTCTAGAAATAGTATTAACTTGGAGATTCATCAATGATAAAATGACTCTTTTTAAAGGAAAATACAGAATTGAATCAAATCGATTACCAGGTTGGAATTATGGTTCCAACGCCCTTTATTTTATAACGATTTGCACAAAAAATAGAGCGCATTATTTTGGAAAGGTTATTAATGGAGAAATGCAATTATCAGAATATGGATCATATGCAGATCAATGCTGGCATGAAATTCCTGAACATTTTCCATTCGTAATTCTACATGCACATGTTGTAATGCCAAATCATGTGCACGGGGTTATTGAAATATGCAAACCAAAAATTATTGATAACGGCCATGCGGGTGGCGTAGATGCGCAAAATTTTGCGCATCTACCAGCGCACATACCCCAACCCTACAAAAACAAATTTGGACCTCAATCAAAAAATTTGGCATCCATCATACGGGGATACAAAATTGGTGTTACCGTTAATTCACGAAAAACACAGCCTCTTTTCTCTTGGCAATCAAATTACCACGACCACATAATCCGCAACAATAAATCATATGAAAACATTGTAGCTTATATTATTGATAATCCAAAAAAGTGGGAAAAAGACCGATTTTATAAAATCGAATAATCGATTGCAGCATTTTAAAAGAGAAAAAGGAAAACATTCACTTATTTAACGATAAACCCATCGCTGGTTCATTGACCATGACTTCTGTAAAAATTGGATAATTGTATCATTGGAAAAACCCTTATATTTGATTGAAAACTCAATAACAAATTTAAAAACTACATTATGAATAAATTAGTACTACCAATCAAAGCATTCACTTTAGGTCTTTTCGGAATATTTGCTACCCTTTCTCTTATGCATTTTCCATTTTTAATAGGCAGTTCTAATTCAAATGACTCCATTATTGGATATTCTTATCTAGCGCTTTTATTGATTTCAATTTCTGTGATTTATAAGATTGCCAAGAAGATTTAAATCACGATTGCGATTTTATTTTTAACTCTTCAACAAAAAAAGAATAAATAGATGTAAGCGGTGGAAATGGTGGAACTGATTACCTTACTTTTGAAAAAAAAACTAATTTCTAAAGATTGTCCAACGAACAGACTGCCATCCGGACCACTTACTTCAGTATAGCAGGAAATACCGCCTTAGCATTGATAAAAGGCTTGGCGGGCTATTTCGGAAATTCATATGCATTAATTGCTGATGCCATTGAATCCACCACTGATATTTTTGCTTCTATACTGGTGCTGTTTGGGTTCAAATACGCCAAGCGGCCTGCAGACGAAAATCATCCTTATGGACATGGAAAAATTGAACCACTGATTACCTTTGCGGTGGTTGCTTTTTTAGTGATTTCGGCTACCATTATAGCGGTGGAGAGCATTCAAAACATTCAGACGCCACATGAATCGCCAAAGTCGTGGACACTCATCGTTTTAGGAATCATTATTATCTGGAAAGAAATCTCTTTTCAATTTGTGATCAAGAAAAGCAAACAAACCAACAGCTCTTCTTTAAAAGCGGACGCTTGGCACCACAGAAGTGATGCGATTACTTCGGTGATGGCATTCATCGGAATTGCGATTGCCATTTATTTGGGACCGGGATACGAAGCGGCCGATGATTGGGCTGCCCTCTTTGCTTCTGCCTTTATTTTGTACAACAGCTACTTGATTATACGACCGGCATTTGGAGAAATAATGGACGAACAACTGTACGATGATTTGATCCTATTGGTAAGAGAGAAATCCCTTGAAGTGAAAGGCGTTATAGGAACTGAGAAGTGTTTTGTTAGAAAAGCAGGTATGAAATACCATGTAGATCTGCACGCCATAGTGGATGGCAAAATATCAGTAAAAGAAGGACATAGAATCTCTCATGAGTTAAAGGACTATTTAAGGAACCAATTGCCCCACCTCGGACACGTGCTCATCCACATCGAACCGAATGATTAATAGTTTCACATAATCCATTCGTTTTTAAGCACTCCTAATTCATTATATCGTACCTTCGGAATTGGAAAATTTGAAATAAAATTATGCCCTTAATATTAACGTTTATTCGATGGGCAACATAATTTTTAAAATTGATTTCCAAGCAAATAAATCAACAGTAAATCGTGTCATATCATGTTATTATAGTTGGAGGAGGACTCGCCGGTTTGACCAGCGCAGTTCATTTGTCTAAAATGGGCTTGTCGGTACTTTTAATAGAAAAGCAAGAATACCCCAAACATAAAGTATGTGGAGAATATATTTCCAATGAGGTGCTCCCCTACTTAAACGCATTGGGCTTTAATCCATTCGAATATGGTGCAAAAAGCATAATTGACTTTACATTAAGTACACCAAAAAGTCAATCTATAAATGCCAAATTACCATCAGGTGGTTTTAGTATTAGCCGTTATTGCATCGATTGGGAATTATCAAAGAAAGCGATTCAGTATGGTGCTAAAATACTGCACGAAAATGTACTAGATATTCTTTACAATACCGATCATTTCTTGATAACTACTAGTAAAGGAAATCAATACACGGCAGAGTTGGTGATTGGGGCTTTTGGAAAGCGTTCCAATTTAGATGTGAAAATGAATCGAGATTTTATGCAAAAAGAGGCTCCCTTTTTAGGTGTAAAAGCGCATTATAAAGGATCATTTCCAGAAGATGCTGTTGGTCTCCATAATTTCGAAGGAGGTTACTGTGGAGTTTCTAAAGTAGAAACAGACCTGGTTAATGTCTGCTATATTGCAAATTATAAAGCATTCAAAAAATACAAAGACATTGATGAATTTCAGAAGAATGTATTGTGCAAAAACAAGTACCTAAAAGAAGTGTTTGAAACCTTTGAGATGGCTTTTGATAAGCCATTGACGATTGCTCAAGTTTCTTTTTCAGAGAAACAACCAGTAGAAAATCATATTTTGATGTGTGGTGATAGTGCCGGTATGATTCATCCATTGGCAGGAAATGGAATGAGTATGGCTATCCGAGCAGCTCAGATGGCTTCATTACTAATTCTAAAATATAAATCGGGGGATCTAAAAACTAGAAACGAACTAGAAACCGAATACACCAAAAGTTGGAACAAAGAGTTTCGGTCAAGGTTAAAAGCAGGTCATCTAATTGCAAAGTTATTCAGTTTAGGATTGATTTCTGAATTGATTATGCTATTTTTAAGGACATTCCCCTTTATACTGCCACACTTCATCAAAAGAACACACGGTAAACCAATGAAAGCAGAATTGTAATGTTTATAGATACCAAAAATAGAAGTACTGCAGTTGAGATCATGGATGATCTAAATATGAGTGGCGACCAGTTGATCAATTCTTTGGATCAATTGGCTACTATCAATAAATGGCTGGGGGGAAATAAAATTACGATTGATGGACTGAAAATTATTTTAAAAAATCAATCCAAAGAAAAGACTATATGCATAATAGACTTGGGTTGTGGAAATGGAGACATGTTGAGAAAAGTAGCTGATTTCGGCAGAAAAAATGGCTACACTTTTCAGTTGGTGGGCATCGATGCCAATCAAACTACAATTGATTATGCCTTGCAATTGTCAGCTAATTATCCTGAAATAACTTACCGCAAAGAGGACGTTTTATCCGGTGAATTCGAAACGCATACCTATGACATTGTGATGTGCACCTTGTTTCTACACCATTTTGAAGACTCTGTTGCTTTAGCATTAGTTCAAACGATGCTCAAAAATGCCAAAATTGGAGTTTTAATTAATGATTTGCATCGTCACTGGTTGGCCTATTCCCTCTTCAATTTATTGACGTCTGTTATCGATAATCAAATGACAAAAAGAGATGGGTTGACTTCTATCTTAAAAGCATTTAAACGTGAGGATCTTGATCGATTCTCACAAAAATTAACTTATAAAAGCACAATAACCTGGCGATGGGCATTTCGTTACCAATGGATAATTAAAAAAACATGAGTGTAAAAATAATAGCTGTAGCCACTCAGCTCCCGCCATATACAAGATCTACTGAGGAAATAATCCCTTTTCTTAAAGTTTGGCTATCCGGCCAAGAAGAACGGTATCAAAGGAAAGTTATTAAACTATTCGAAAATGCCGGAGTAGAAAGGAGGTATTCCATCATGGATGTAGAGGAGGTGTTTCTAAAAACTTCTTTTGAAGAGAAGAATGACATCTATAAACGTGAAACCATAAAATTAGCTGAAGGCGCACTAACAAAAGCACTAGTTAATGCAAACCTCTCTCCTACCGACATTGATTATATCATTACTGTTAGTTGCACCGGAATTATGATTCCTTCGGTGGATGCTTACTTAATCAATAACTTAAAAATGAAACAGGACATTGTTCGGCTTCCTGTAACAGAAATGGGCTGCGTGGCAGGGGTTTCAGGGATGATTTATGCCAACAATTTCTTAAAAGCAAACCCTAATAAACGAGCAGTTGTAATCGCTGTAGAATCACCTACCTCCACTTTTCAGATTGAAGATTACTCCATGGTTAACATTGTAAGCGCTGCTATTTTTGGCGATGGTTGTGCCTGCACAATACTCTCTTCATACGCAGATGAAAAAGGACCTGAAATACTAGACGAAGCAATGTATCATTTTTACAATGCCGAGCACATGATGGGATTTGAACTGAAGAATAGTGGACTACAAATGGTGTTGGATAAAGAAGTTCCTGAAAAGATTGCAGCTCATTTTCCGAATATTGTTTATCCCTTTTTAGAGCAAAATGGATTAACAATTGAAGAGGTAGATCATCTTATCTTTCACCCAGGAGGTAAAAAAATTGTACAAACGATAGAGGAACTTTTTGGTGCCTTAGGAAAGAACATAGACATCACGAAAGCAGTATTAAAAGATTACGGAAATATGTCAAGCGCAACGGTTCTTTATGTTTTGGAACGATTTATAGCGCAAGGCGCAAAAAAAGGAGACATTGGATTAATGTTGAGTTTCGGGCCAGGTTTTACAGCACAAAGATTATTGTTAAAATGGTAAGAGAATTTGAAAATAAAAATGAGTGGGCGATTATATTGGGAGCCTCGAGTGGGTTGGGTTTGGCGACAGCCAAAAAACTCGCAAAAGAAGGTTTAAACCTATGCTTGGTTTACCGTGCACGAAAAAGTGATTTAATGGAAATTGAAACTGAATTTAAATCCATTGAATCCGAGTATCAAATCCAACTACTTCATTTCAATAAGGATATTGTAAAACCCGAAAATAGAGAAGTTATTCTTAGCGAATTAGTACAAAAATTACAAGACAATGGCAAAGTAAAGTGTTTGGTTCATAGCATCGCCAAAGGAAATTTAAAGCCCATGGTGGCTGATGGAGATCGAGAACTACAAAACGATGATTTCCACATTACGCTGGAAAATATGGCTTTTAGTTTATACGATTGGACAAAGCACATTTATACAAAGAATCTATTTGCAGAAGATGCTCGAATCATTAGTTTTACGAGTGAAGGAAATAAAAAAGCGTGGAAAAACTATGCAGCCGTTTCTGCAGCTAAAGTAGTGTTGGAAGCGATCACTAGAAATATCGCCTTGGAATTTGCACCGCATGGCATAAAAGCCAACTGCATAGAAGCTGGAATAACAGATACAGCCTCATTCAGAATGATTCCTGGTAATGAAAAGCTAAGAGCGTTTGCCATTCAGCGTAATCCATCAAAACGACTAACCATGCCCGAGGATATTGCCAATGTGGTCTATTTATTATGCAAAGAAGAATCAAAGTGGATCACGGGCGTAACACTTCCCGTTAATGGTGGAGAACATTTAAGTTAATATGACATTCGAAGAGATAATAGCAACTCTACCCTATCAAGATCCCTTTCTTTTTGTGGATGAATTGCTTGCGGTAGATGAAAATGGGATTACAGGATCATATCGGTTTAATGATTCTCACGATTTTTATAATGGCCATTTTAAAAATAACCCAGTTACACCAGGTGTTATTTTAACGGAAACAATGGCACAGATTGGATTGGTTTCATTTGGAATATATCTGTTGAGCGAGTTAGGGACTCCAATTGAAGAAATGAATATTGCGCTAACTTCTTCTGAAGTCGATTTTTTTAAACCAGTCTTTCCGAATGAAAAGGTGATAGTAACAAGTAAAAAAGAGTACTTTAGGTTTAATAAACTGAAATGCACCGTTGAAATGTTTAACGAAAGTGGGGTTTTGGTGTGTAGAGGTAAAATAGCGGGGATGATGAAAATTAAAAATGCATAAAAGAGTCGTAATAACAGGTCTTGGAGTGGTTTCCCCAAACGGTGTTGGTATAGATTCCTTTACCCATGCCATCAAAAATGGTGTATCAGGAATTAAGTACCAAAAAGATTTAGATGAATTGAATTTTTCCTGTTGCATTGGAGGTATTCCCGATGTTTCAGAAGAATTAAAGCGCAATTATTTTACCGAACTTCAGTTAAAAAATTTCAACAGCTCAGGCATTCTTTATGGTTGCATGGCCGGCATAGATGCATGGAAAGATGCAGGACTTGAGATCACCGACAAAACCGACTTCGACAGTGGAACTATTTTCGGCGCAGGCACTTCGGGAGTTGAAAAATTCAGAGAAGCCATCTACCAATTAGATGATAAAAATGTAAAACGATTGGGAAGTACAGTAGTCGCCCAAACCATGGCAAGTGGCGTAAGTGCTTACCTAGGAGGAATTTTAGGCTTGGGAAATCAAGTCACCACCAATTCATCGGCTTGCACCACAGGTACAGAAGCCATATTACTGGGATTTGATCGAATAAAAGCAGGGCATGCAAAACGAATGGTCGTTGGCAGTACTAGCGATCATGGTCCTTATTTATGGGGAGGATTTGATGCGATGCGCGTATTAACTTATAAGCACAATACTTCTCCAGAAACAGGATCTAGACCAATGAGTGCTTCAGCCTCTGGTTTTGTACCGGGAAGTGGCGCAGGAGCAATGGTAATAGAATCACTGGAAAGCGCCTTGGAAAGGAATGCAACCATCTATGCAGAAATACTGGGTGGTGAAGTAAATTCTGGTGGACAAAGAAATGAGGGCACTATGACTGCCCCAAACTCTGAAGCGGTGCAACGCTGCATTAAAAAAGCCCTTTCAAATTCGAATATTAAAGCTGAAGAAATTGATGCGATTAATGGTCATTTAACAGCAACTAGTAAAGATTTTACGGAAATAGAAAACTGGTCAAAAGCATTAAATTTAAAAGGAACCGATTTCCCTTATATTAATTCCCTAAAATCAATGGTGGGCCATTGCCTGTCTGCATCTGGAGCCATAGAAAGTGTTGCAAGCGTTTTGCAAATACACCACAACTTTATCTTCCCAAATATTAATTGCGAAGACTTAAACGAACAAATCACCGCTTTAATTTCTGAACATAAAATACCTCAAGCTATAATTGAAAAAAAGGTGACTATAGTAGCAAAAGCTAGTTTTGGTTTTGGGGATGTAAATGGATGTGTCATTTTTAAAAAATACAACGAATAATGAGTGATAAAGAAAAAATGATTGACGAATTAAAAACAATTGTCAAACCGTATATTCAGGATGAGGAAGCATTTCAAAATTTGCATGAGGATACTGATTTTATCAATGATTTAAAGATAAATTCTGCCAATTTGGTAGATGTTATTCTAGACATTGAGGACAAATACAACATTGAATTAGACAACGAATCAATGGATAAAATGCTGAATGTAAAGGCTGCTTTAGAAATAATAAACACCAAAGTTTCACAAAAACAATGATCGGAAACGATATCGTAGACATTCAAGAAACTAGGAAAACAACCAATTGGGAAAGACCGCGTTTCATGCAAAAAGTCTTTAGCACGCATGAGCAAAAGACGATCTATGCCTCTATTGATCCGTTTTCAACTGTTTGGCAATTTTGGAGCATGAAAGAGAGTGCCTATAAAGTATTTATTCAATCTGGTGGCGACCATTTTTTTAATCCCTCCAAAATTGAATGTCGAATAGTTGATTCAAAAAATGGGCAAGTTAAAGTAGGAAATATCTCCCTAATTACTAAAACTTTAGTCAATGAAAATTACCTCTTTACAACTGCTGCAATTGAGAATGATGCCATAAATACACGAATCTTTCAGTTAGCAGAAAAGAACCATAAACACCAAAGTAATTTCATGCACGAACAAATCATAAACGACTTTGCAAAAAGCAACTCTTTAGCTAGTGCTGATTTAGAGCTCAAAAAATCCAACACTGGAATACCACTCCTTTTTTACAAAAACCAACGACTCAACACCTCCTTATCCATAACGCATCATGGAAAATATGGAGGGTATTCTTTTTTGAGGGGATGACGATTCAATGCCCCAACTCGGGCAAGTGCTCATTCTCATCGAATCGAATGATTAATAATTTCACATAATCCATTCGTTTTTAAGCAATCCTACTCTACTTATTACGATTTTTAGTTTATCTTCGGGTTTGGGAAAAACAATTTGACGAATTGATGGGGAACATTTATCCGTTTTTACGCGTCCGCCTTGGTGGAAATGACAACAAACGTTTAAGAACGAATAGGACGCTAATATTCAAATTGAAGCTATAAGGGGTATAAGTGCAATAGCACTAATACAATTGGTTACCAACAATTGCAAAAAATGAATATAGATAAATATAATTTGAACACGGAAAATGAAAAGGAATTGTGGGAAAACGCAATTTTTATTTTTGACACTTCATCTATTTTGAATTTTTATGAATATTCAAAACCAACAATTAATGACCTTTTTTTAACGACATTAACAGATATAAAAAATAGATTATGGTTGCCGTATAATGTAAGCTCAGAATACATAAACAATAGAAACAAGCCAATTAATAAAGCAAAAAGCACATATGATGATTTAAAAAGGAACGTAAAATCAATTTATGACAATTTTGAGCAAATCAAAAACAGAACTAAATCTAAAGAAAAACATCCATATGTTTCGACAGACATATTTTCTGAATTAGAAAGCCATTTGACAACATTTAAAACAAAATTAGAAGGTGAAATTATAACTAAAGAGAAAGAGCTCGATGAAATAAAAGTAAATGATGAAATTCTCGGTCAAATAAAAACGTTTTTTTCAATTGGAACTGAATTTAGCTATAGTGAAATTATAGATATTATAAAAGAAGGTGAATTTAGATATCGAAATTCCATACCACCAGGATATAAAGATGAAAATGACAAATTAGGTTTTCAAAAATATGGTGATCTAATTATTTGGAAACAAATAATTAATGAAGCTAAAAAAAGTAAAAAACCCATCATTTTTATAATGGACGACTTAAAAGAAGATTGGTGGATTCTTAATAAGAAAAGGCAACCTATTTCGCCTAGAACAGAATTGATTGATGAAATATTAGAAATATCTAACAATAGATTTTGGATGTATAAAACGGATGATTTCTTTATAAAATCTAAGACATTAATTCATTCAAAAATTACAGAGGATTCAATAGAAAATATTAAAGAGATATCAAAAATTAAAGGTCCTAAAAACTTTAGGCATATAGAGTTGTCAGCTAACAGAGAAGAAGATGAACCTTGGCGACTAAAAAGATTAGAAGATGTAGCAAGTTTTTATAATCTTATGATTTCCGATGAAAACTTACATAAACTACATGACCATAAAGGACTGTTAAGTGTTTATTGGGATGTGACACCTACACAGATAGAAATGGAAACGATTGAATCAGCTTGGGAAAACGAGAATGAATTGAGTGAAAATGTAGAACATATAATTTATTTAGAATAAAAACTGGTGGTAAAAATGTATAAAAAACATAGGGTATTTGTGTTTAACAGAAAGGTCTATTTACATTAACAAAGACCGCTAAATATAAAATTTGTCGTTTATAGATGAAAAGATAAAAGCAAAATATTTATATTTAGCTAAGTAATAAACCGAAACGAAAGTGCATATCACCTGCCCTACATTTCTTATAATGAACGTTGTATGCAATTACAGAAATGAAAAGAAAAAATACAGAATTCTCAATTTTAAAAGCTTTCAATGGAGATTGTATTCTAATCAAAACGTACACATCCAACAATGATGAATTTACAATTTTATTAGATGGTGGAACTGCGTCTACTTTTGAATATTCATTAAAAAAAGAATTAAAGGACATAACAAAGATTGATTTATTAATACTCACTCACATAGATTCTGACCATATAGGTGGTTTAATAAAACTATTCAAAAACTCTATTATTGATAAAATCGAAATAAAAGAAATTTGGGTAAACCATCCAGAACTTGTTGATGTAAATAGTGGTGAATTAATTAGTTTCAAACAAGGAAATAACTTAAAGAAACTCATATTAGAAAAAAAGCCGAAAGTCCAAATTCAAAATATTTCAAATGAAAATAAAGACATTAATTTATCTGGTATAAAGTTCGAGATTCTATCTCCAACGAAAGAAATATTAAACTCGCTATATAACAAATGGGAGCAGTTAAAACCAAATAATCAACATCAAAAAGAGAATATCTCATTAAAACATGATCAAGTTTCTTACGATATTGATTTAAAAAAAATGAGTCTAACAGCTTTTAATCCAAATAATACTATAGAAACGGATATAGTAAATGCTTCATCAATTTCCTTTATTCTAACTTGTCCAGATATTGTGATATTATTCCTTGCAGATTCAAGATCGGAAATAATTGAAAAGGAACTAAAGAAACTAGATTACACAAACACTAAAAAGCTTGATTGTGATTATGTAAAAATATCACATCATGGTAGTAAAAACAACACTTCTAATAGTTTATTAGAACTAATAGATTGTTCAAGTTTCATTATATCTACAAATGGAGGATCTATTAATCATAAACACCCATCAAGAGAAACAATAGCAAGAATTATTTACCATCCAAATAGAAGTTTTGATAATAAAATTTCCATTTACACAAACTATGATATTACTGACATTAAAAATAAAATAGGTGATTTTATAACTGAAATAGATTTAGAGCATGGTAATTGGAATATTGAAAATAAAAATAAATTCTAAGAAATATGATAACTGATATTTTAGAAAAATCGTGCGTTAAAATAACTATAAAGGATAATGATAAAGTTATAAATCAAGGAAGTGGAGTAATTATAGTTAACGTGAGTAGTTTTTTTGTATTGACTGCTATGCATTGTTTAGGCGATTATATCCCGGAAATAAAAGATATTTATATTGAAACACAGGAAGATTATAAATCTGAATTTAAGAACATCAAAGTTATATCAATTAAAAAATCTGATAATACAAAGGATTGGGTCTTGATGGAAGTTGATTTTGATGATGAAGAAAAACTATTACATAATCTTAGACTAGGAAGTGGTTTTGTAAACAATGAAAAAGTGACTTTTTACGGTTACCAAAGTATTTCAAATAAACAGTTTAGACCATTTAATGGTGAAATTATTCTTATCTCTAAAGATAAAACAGCCTTTCAAATTAAATTAAGTAATGACACATTTGATCAGGCAGGAGAGGATGGACAATTTATTGCACAGGGACTTTCAGGTAGTGGTGTATATATAATAAAAAATCACCAACCATTTCTCATTGGAATATTAAATACGGTAAATACCGAAAAAGCTTGGAATGATGACATAGATTGTTGTACTGTGAGTAATTTATCTGATATAATTGAACCGATTTATAATATGTCAAATGTTGATTTTTTAAAGGAATGGGAAGCAAATCTAGAAAAGGAAAAAACAATAAAGGATATAGAGAATTACAGATTATTAAATAATGATAATTTCAAACACTTAGAAAGAAAAAATAAAGTCATATATGATTCCGAGGAAATAGCTAATAATAACACACAAAAACAACTTCTAAAACATCTTTCTTTACAAGAAAATCTTGATCAATTAAGTTATATGAGTCCTGAGTTGCATAAAAAGTTCATAGACATTGTAAGAAAATTTCAGGACTCAGTTAAAGATGACTATTCTAAATCAGTAGACAATAATAATGAAGCAAAAGACACCAAGATAAAACTACAAAATGACCTGAAATATGAACTTGAAAAAGTAATTCCGAATAATTTACACTTTGATTTATCAGATTTTCAGATAATTGAATGGCTTTTGAATTGTTCTCTAAATTTTGAAAAAAAATAGTTATGATAGATATTAAATTTACATCAAGGGCTATCTCGGAACCAATAAGGTATAATGCACATTATAAATTGGTAATTATGCTTGCAATAATTAATTATTGTGCTAATGGCAAAAAGGCATCAATTCAGTTAATGCATTTAGTTTTTTGGGGATTGAGAACTGAGACAAATTATCAAGTCCTTTACGATTTTTCAAAACAAGTCAGACAAACAATCACGCCTTGGTCATTTGAAACAGGAATTGAGACAATATTAGCTCTTAGTTACATTAATGGATACTGCGAAAAATCAATTATTATGAGTGGCAAATATCCGGATAGTTTAGAGGTGAAAATAACAGCCAGTGGAGAAGAAGTTTTGAGAAAAATAAATGATTTAGAATTGTTTAAAGAAGATCTACAAAAGGTAAAAAAAATAGGAAAGATTCCTAAAAGTAGAATTATTAATGCAAATAAAAAATGGACACTTATTTAATTAGATATGATAAAAATAAATAGATTAAGAACTGAAATTTTATCTGACAAAAGTGATTCTATTTCTGAATTTTACGGATTTGATTATAAATTTGATAATGGATTAAACATAATTGCTGGTCATAATTCAAGGGGGAAAACTACAATAAATTCTTGTATTTATTATGCATTAGGAATGGAGGAGCTATTAGGAAGTCATAATGAAAAAGCACTAGATAAGGCCCTCAAAGATGAATTCACTATTAAATCAGAAGAAGGTGAAGATATTAATCATAAAGTAATTTATTCTAAAGTTATTTTAGAAATTGAAAGCAATGGTATAATTGCTACTTTAAAACGAAATATTAAAACTGATAATCCTGAATTAAAATCTAACATTATAAATATCTCTAAATCAAGTATACAAACTTTAGATTCCGTTACTGTTACTGATAATTACTTTGTGAACGGTAGAGGGAATAATGATAGTGAAAATGGATTTTATTTATGGTTAGCTGAGTTTGCTGATATTAATATTCCAATTGTAAGTAATACATCAACGGTTGATAATTATAGTCCTTTTTATTTACAGATTATTTTTTCTACTTTGTTTATTGAACAAACAAAAGGTTGGTCCGATTTTTTTGCAACAATGCCTTTCTTTGGCATACCAAATGCCAAGCAAAAAAATGTTGAATTCATATTAGATCTTAATGAATTAAAGCTATCTACCGAAAAGGATATTTTATCAAAAGAAAAGAAACAACTATCAGAAAATTGGAATAAAACTATTAAATCATTCGATATTATATCTAAACAATTCAATGGTTTCTTTAATGAACTACCGAATGAATTAACAACAGATAAATCTGAAATTGATAAAATTAATATTTTATTTTCAATCTCTGAGGATGAGAATGTTTCATTAAACAATCATTTAGAAACTCAAAAAGCAAGGTTTGAAATATTAGAAAATCGACCTATTTCAAAAATTGAAAATAATAAAGAAGAAGTTCTTATCCAGTATCAAGAAAAAAAAGAAGAATACTCAAAATTAAAAGAACACATAAAGAATTTCGAAGGCAAGTTAGGTATTGAAAACATACAGTTAAGTAATTTAATAAAGCAGTTTAAAAGAACTAATCAAGAAATTATTGATCAAAATAATTTAAAAAAAGTATTTAGTCAAAATATTTTAAATAAAGAGGGTAACCACTGTCCAACTTGTACACAAACTATATCTACAGACTTACTTTCAAACCCAAATATTAAAATACCTATATTAAGTATTGATGAAACTACTGCTTTTTTAAAAGGCCAAAAAAAGCTAATAGAAACTTCTTTAAAGTCTTTAGAAACTACAATATCAGAAAAAAATCTTCTACTTGAATACTTTAAAGAAAACTTAAGACAAAAGGAATCATTAATTAAATCTCTTTCTAGAGATTTAATTGCAGATGATAGAGCATTTTCAGAATCTGAAGTTTTAAAGAAATTACAATTAGAAAAAGAAATTGAAAATCTCGTCTTTATAGAGCATAATATTACAGAATTAAAAGATAAATTGAATGAATTAGCCACTAAATACCATAATAATAAAATTGCATTTAACAACTTGAATGATTCAGAAGTTGAGGATGAAAATAAATTAGTCAATTTTGAAAAAAAATACAAAAAGTTACTTTATAGTTTTGGTTATGAAAGCAACACTGAAAAATGGAAAATTTTAATAAACAGAAAGGAACCATTTAAATATTTCCCTGTATATAAATCCTACCCAACAGAAATCCCTCAATCAATTAGAATTAATTCATCAGCATCTGATTTTGTTAGAAATATTTGGGCTTACACTTTATCGTTACTCGAAGAAGGTAGTAATCATCCAGGTTTGGTGATTTTTGACGAACCAGGTCAACATAGAACTAACATAAGTAGTTTAAAGTCATTATTTAAAGAATCTTCTTTATTAGTTGATAAACAAGTCATAATTTTCACTTCAATTGACAAACAAATTAATGATGATGAAAAATTAGAAATTAATGTATTAACTGAAGATTTAAATAGTGCAGATTATAATCTAATAGAATTAGATGAGACGAATAAAGTAATACAAAAACTCATAATATAACAGCTTACAATAATGTATAAAAATAGCCATTATAGTAGTAATATCTAAGGTCATAGCCCACTTCAACTTTTGTGCAACTTGACAGGTAAGCTCCACTCAATCGTCTGCTATTCTTATATAAAACCGCTAAGCGCAATTTAGCATAAACAGAAAATTAACATATTATGGAGAATCAAATTGCAATAAATATAAAATACTTTGCTTTTGGAAACGGGAACGATGGATTTCATGAAATTGATTCAATAAATGATTTCAAAGACCAAATTCACGAAGAATATATTAGTAGTTTTCACATTCATGAAGCCGAATGTGGAGGTGGGCATTTTATAATTGAATTCATTTATAATCTATCTCTCTCAGATTTTCTTTCTTTTATTGTAGGTGGAGTTGCGTGGGATTTAATTAAGTATGGAACTAAAAAATATGCTATTGATACATTTGTCAAGCTTTATAAAAAATTCAGAAAAGATGAGGTAATAAATGACATTAGAGATGTAACTTTCTTATTTAATGACACAAAGATTGAATTTTACTCGATTTTGGACCGTGAAGTCGAGGTTGATTTCGAGTTAATCGGAGAGCTTTTTATTACCTTAGCTAATAATTATGAAAGACTTACAAACGAAAAAGGCAAAAACCCAACTGAAATTTGTGTTCCTGTTTTTCTAGACTCAATTAGCGGAAAAGAACCTGTATTTAGGGCAAAACTAGAAGTCGATGAACCATTCTATTTTGAAGGAAATAAAAGATTTGAAAGGATTGATTACTGGGGATATTGGGGTGTAAAATATAGTGATTATGATAGAGCGGTATATAATGTTAGTGAAAATGTACTTTCCGAAATAAATTGGTTTACTGAACAAGAATTTTTAAGGTAATTAAAGGAAAATTACACCTAACACCGATATATTTTTAAAATAGGGGTAATCACAGGCGAATAAAGGACAGTAGAACATCTTAGAATTGTAAAGGTTTGATACGTTTAAAATCCACAATCGTCTACTATTCTTGCACTATCAATTGGAACATATTAAACCAATAATAACCAAGACAACATGAATTTTTTCTACAGAGAAAAGAGTGGATTAGAAAAACAATTGATAAAATATGCCATCAAATTTCAACCAAAGCTTATCGGATCGGAGGTTGTTATACTATTCATTCTACTAATCGGAATGATGCTAAAAAGTATGAATCTAGGAATTGGATCGCAACTAATAATTGTTTCATTTTCAATTATGAGCCTAGTGTATTCCATTATGTCTTATAAAGGTTATCAATTTGAAAATAAATTTGATGCATTTTTAATTCAATTAATATACGGGTCATATAGTATCGCTACTGTAGGAATTCTTTTTTCAATTCAAAGGTGGCCTGGGGCGTATATGATGTTAACAATCGGATTATCCTTAATGGCATTAGGGTTAATAGGGTTAGTGGTAATTAAAAACAAAAAAAGGATAGATCAAAAAATGATTCATTCTGATTTTTTAAGAACCATCATCATCTTATTCATTGGTGTTGGCTTTCTATTATATGGAAATCTAAACGAAATAGATAATCCAAAAAGGGATGTAAATCAGGAAATAGTAGAGTAAAACACCTCTCCCACTCCATTTGCCACACCATTGAAACTTCACTACTTTAAAATTTCACCAGTTTTCACTGCTCAATTCATCACTAAAAGCAGATTAAACATATTTAATAGAACTAATTTTCCATATACACCATTTTAATAGAATTATTTTTACTTTTTTACTACTATTACCACTTTTAGTGGAAGATAATTAATAGCACTTCAATAAAATGGAATTTATTTTCCGATATTTGCCTTTTAGTGGAATTTATTTTACAGCATATATAGCAATAGAAATATAAGTGGAAAAAAATTTACCAATACACCTACAGGAAATAATCTTTGGATCTTCTGATTCGATTATCTCCAAAAAGATTTCTAAGTTAGAAACTAACGGAGAAATTAGAAAGCTAGCCCCAAGAGTATATACAGGTAACTTAGAAGATGATCCAGAAAGAATAATTAGTAGGAATTTATTTTCAGTTTTAGGTCATCTTTACCCTGGCGCAATCTTAAGCCATAGATCGGGTTTAGAATACAAACCGACTTCAACAGGTCAACTATTTTTAACCTATAAATACACTAAAAAGGCAAAACTACCGGGCCTCACTATCCGATTTCTTGAAGGTCCAGGACCAATTGAAGGAGACAATCTAGTTGCCGGTGGTCTGTATGCTTCTCAAAAAGAAAGGGCTTTATTGGAAAACTTTCAATCTTCACGAAAACCAGGTCCAGATTCTAAAACACTAACATTTCCAGAAATAGAGGAAAGATTGGAACAAATTATTAGAGTAAATGGAGAGCAAGAACTCAACAAAGTCAGAGATACGGCAAGGGTAATATCCCAAAAACTAGGGATGAACAAAGAATTTGAAAAACTAAATACAATGATTTGTGCTTTGTTGAGCACTCACCCATCAAACATTCTACAATCACCAATTGCTGCTGCAAGAGCATTTGGCGTGCCTTATGATCCCTCGCGTTATGAATTATTTGGAAGACTTTATCAGGAATTAAATCAATTCGAATACCAATTCTTAGAAGATCAAAATTCGAATACTATCTCATTCAAGAATTTCGCTTTTTTCGAAAGTTATTTTTCGAATTATATAGAAGGAACTAAATTCAAGATTGACCAAGCTAAACAGATAATTGAGACTCAAAAACCTTTAGCTACAAGACATGAGGATTCTCATGATGTTTTAGGAACATACCAAATAGTATCTAGTCGAAAGGAAATGTCAATTATCCCTCAAACTCCAGATGAACTTCTCAAAATACTGAAATACAGACATAAAACACTACTATCAGCTAGACTAGATAAAAATCCAGGTGAGTTCAAAGACAAAAATAATTTTGCTGGCCAGACATCATTTGTAGACATGAATTTGGTTCGAGGCACACTTATTAAATCATTTGATTTTTACAATGCTCTCAAACATCCATTTGCTAGAGCTACATATATGATGTTTGTAATAAGCGAAATTCACCCATTCCTAGATGGTAATGGCAGAATAGCAAGAGTAATGATGAACGCAGAACTTGTTAATCAAAAACAATCGAAAATAATAATTCCGACCGTCTACCGAGAAGACTATATTTTATCTTTAAGAAAATTAACAAGACAAGGAGAGCCAGAGGCATTTATTCGAATGTTAACTAAAATTCATGAATTTAGTTCGAAAATTACAGGAGATAAAATGAATGAAATGCAAAAATTTCTTGAGGAATCAAACGCCTTTCTAGAACCTGATGAGGGGTATATTAAACTTTAAAATACAGCTAACCAGGTAGCCAAGTCAAACTAAAATCGCCAAAGTTCGCACTAAAGCAAACTTTTTAACCATCAGACTCCTTGTTGCATCATTTGGAATAGTTTGGATTAAAGCTCCCAAAACACCCCTCCCACTCCATTTGCCAATTACTTGAAACTTCACTACTTTTAAAACCTATCCAGTTTTGACAAGCTCAAAGCTTCATTTAAAGTAGATTCAATGTTTCGGAAAATTCTAAAATGGTCACTCAAAATTTTAATTGGTACACTATTATTCTTTGGAATCCTGTATGGCGGTTTTCACCTTTGGGAATATGCTTCAGGTGGCAAATACGTTGAGTATCTAACTGCGAATAGCGAGACTGTCCCTATAGAAGAAACGTTCAGTTATGAAACCATAGGAAAGGATCTTGCAGATAAAAAATTGATTTTAGTCGGTGAGATTCATGGATTTGATGAGCCGTCAAAATTCGATGTTGACTTCTTCAAATATTTGCATCAAAATCACCAAGTCAACCACTATTTGGCTGAATTGGATTTTGTCCAGGCTACGTTGCTCAACGATTTCCTTAAAACTGGAGATCAAAAAACCCTGAGTGCGGTGTTAGCTAAATGGGCGGTTGAGCAAGGCAGAAACAACCAAGATTATTTTGACAAATACCTTTCACTGCACCAATATTACCAAGAACAGTCAGAAGGCAACAAATTTGAATTTATTGGAATCGACCGAATTCAAGACCGCTCGTTACTGCAAGAATACATTCAGTCACTTGCTCCTGAAAACACTTTAGAACCTTCTGAAACTGACGATATGGGTGCGGTTTTAATGCAAATTGAGCAACTAAGTGCCGTTTTCAGTCAATCACCAGACACTTTATTTCTGCTTTCTCACTTGAAATCTAACGTGCAGTATGTTCAAGAAAAGCTAAACCGAGAGGAAGTACTGTTTAAGAACTTTAGTCACTTATACAAAGAATGCAATTTAGAGGATCATAAATTATATGGCTTTTTTGGTCTGTATCATGTGTTTCAGTACCGCATAAATGGCAACCATCCTTTGGCTTCTAAAATTAGAGAATCTGACTTAGGATTAGCTGACAAAATTCTCTCTATCAACATCATGATGAACGACAGTTACATGGTGATGCCAAGTAATCAGTTGCCTGAATTTATGAGTGATGGAAGTGACTACGTTAAAATGCCTGTTTCAGCTGATAACATGCTTTTTATGTACATCGTCGGTATTAGTGATTTCAAAAGAATGACACCGGAGCATCATAAATCTTTAATCAAAATGAACAGTGACGACAGTCCCTATTCCAACACCATACGTTTGAGTCAAACCATCCAATTGCTGCCGGTGACTGACAAAATGGAAATGACCGATGAAGGAAAACCATATGCGCAGTATACTTTGTTTGTAAGAAATTCGGATTGGGCTGAACCGATGAAAAAGTAGCAAAGCATTTACTTTGTTTTTAACGCATTTTAAACCAATGGAAATAGACATCAACCAAAAGATGATATCGCTTGGTGCAGAATACCATATTCACATCAATGGAAAAGAGCAATACTTCGCAACTAAAAAACTATTCCGTTTCCTAAGTGAAATACACTTATTTGATGAATCAGGTGGAAGAGCGAGGTATGAAATAAAGAAAAATTGGTCATGGCTTATGTTGTCATACAACCTCATACAGTATGATAAAAACGTTTTCGAGTTTCGAGCGGTTAGTTTTTGGAAAAGACATTATGCGTGCCAAATTGGAGCAGATATCTTTGAATTGTATGGCCACAATGGAAGGAAATATTCCATCTACAAAAATGACAAACAGATCGCTTGGTGGGACAAAAATGCGGTAACTTGGTTTAGCGGGGACAACTACAAAATAATTGCCAATAGCAGCGCAGAAATAGAATTATTGATTTGCTTTTGCCTAATTATGGACAATAAACATTCTAGAAATACAAACGGAAATACTGTGACCTACGATTTAGGAAATTTCGGATTTCAAGCAAAGGAATTTAATCCACATTGGGCACCAACCGATTAACTTGAAAAGATTACCTTAAATCTTATTTACAAAATATTTAAAGATTAGCATCAACTCATGAAATTCTTAATCAAACAAGCGTCTATTGTTCCGTTCCTATTCTTTGTTCCTGTAATTATAGCAGGCATCCTGACCGATGATTACAATTGGATTCAACAGCAAGCGAGCGAAATTACTGTGACTGATTTTGAGTGGGCTAAAAACATCATCAATAGCGGCGCGTTGTTGACTGGGTTCTCTTGTATTCTGCTGTCCTTTGGCATTACAATTCAATTTAAACGTTTCTATTTATCCAGTATCCTTCTGACCATCTTCGGACTATCGATGGTTTCCAATGGCATTTTCCCAATGGGAACCATAATGCATGGATTTTACGGAATTGGATTATCGGTGATGCTATTGCCGTTCATAGCTAGTTACGAATTGAAAAATGAACTACTCAAAAAGTCATTTTTCAGCCTTTCCCTCCTTTCCGGATTTGTCATTTTTATTTATTTCTGGTCCATGATTGTTGGATTAGATCCTATAAATTACAAAGGCTTAACTCAACGAATAGCGAGCCTTTTTATCTTTGGATGGATTGGGTATTTTGCATTCGTATTGCATACCATTTTACCTCAAAAACAACCATAATTGATAATTTCACCAAGAAAACTTGACTTATCATGACCTATTCCCAAGTAATTGAACGCCTGTATGAATTGAAGAATCCCGATAAGGTGATTTTTAAAGAGCAGAAATTTGGAATCATTTCAAACAATTCATTGGGGATTTATCACAAGGATTTAAAAGTAATCGCCCAACACTTAGGCAAAGACAATGAATTGGCTTTGCAACTTTTTGACAGTGGCATTTACGAAGCTCGTTTGCTGTGCAGCAAAATGTTTCGCCCAAAAGATGTGACTGAGTTGTTAATGGAACAGTGGGTAAAATCGTTCGAAAACTGGGAAATCTGTGACAGCTTCTGCATGGGATTGTTTTCAAAAAGCGACTATGCCGTTCCCAAAATACTGGAATGGTCAGAGCGAGAACGAGAGTTTGAAAAAAGAGCAAGTTTTGCCACCTTAGCTTCTTATTGCATGGCGGACAAAAAAGCTGATAATGAAACCTTCGAGCAGTTTTTTACCCTCATAAAACGTGCAGCAACCGACAAAAGGTTGTACGTTAAAAAAGCAGTGAATTGGGCATTGCGAAATATTGGAAAACGAAACATCGACCTCAAAAAAAGAGCAATAACGACAGCTTATGAGATCTTGGAATCATCAACCACTGGACAAGGCAGTCCAACAGCAAAATGGATAGCAAAAGATGCATTAGCAGAGCTGGAAAAAGAGAAAATTAGAATGTCGGATTATCCGAGAAGCATCTATCGAAAAAGTTAATCCATCAATTATGGAAATAGTTAGCGATTTAGTTGTTATTTTTAAAGCCATAAATTAATCATTCATTTAAGCTTATTACCATGTCAACAAATTACTCTTTTGGACTCCCAGTCAAACATAACTTTGCAGAATTTGTATACTATCAAGGACTGTTTCTTCCGCATGAAGTGGATCGAATCCTGAACTTTTGGGACGATGAAAAAACGATAAAAGCCACAGTAAGCGGAGAAGAAGAATATGATGACGAGCTTCGAAAAAGCTCCGTCATGTTTATCGAGAACAACCAAGAAAATGAATGGATCTACAGCAAACTAGCTGGACTTGCAATCAACTGCAACAACGAGCGCTACTATTTCGATTTGTTAGGATTTCATCAAGAATTGCAATTGACGAGGTATTCTAAAGGGGATTATTTTGATTGGCATTTGGATTTTGGCAACGGAGAAATCTCTGCTCGAAAGTTGAGCATGACGATTCAATTATCAGATCCTGATGACTATGAAGGAGGCGACCTTGAATTTATGATCAATCAGAAAATAGTGAAAGCTCCACGAGCAAAAGGAACCATCGTCATTTTTCCTTCATTCATTATTCATCGCGTAACTCCAATAACCAAAGGCAATCGCCAATCCATTGTGGGTTGGGTTTCCGGACCTCCGTATAGATAGAAAACTTCATCAATTAACTAACTTTTAGTACTTAACAAACGCCAACTCCCCGACTTTTCATGATTCAAGAAAAAATACTAACCGCCATTCAAAAATTCACGAATTCAGTTATAAATGACTCAATAAATCAGGCGGATGCCGAAAAAAGTCTCAATGAAATTCATGCTTACTTTCAACCCATTACTGAAATAACAGGGTTTGAATCTAAAATAGAATTCTTGGCTGCTGTTCCTGCTGCTAAAGGAAAAGCATTGGGATTGAACCACGCAGCTCAATGTTTATTAGACTATAATCGAACGGTTAAATTCGTTAAAGCGATAGTACTTGCCATCCGTGAAAAACAAAAGTCATCACCTAATGAAGTAATCTCTATCTTCTATGCAGGATGTGGTCCTTACGCTACTTTACTCACCTTAGTTGCGCCTCTTTTTCAAGCTTCTGAAGTGCAATTTTCGTTGTTGGAAATCAATAAAAATTCCATCGATTCCGCTAAAAAGTTAATTGATTCGTTAGGTTTATCTGATCACATCCAAGATTTCTATTTAGCCGATGCGGTAACTTTTGAGGTTCCTAATCCTGAATCATTTCAGATCCTAATCAGTGAAACCTTGGATGCGATGCTTTATCGAGAATGTTATGTTCCTATTCTGTTCAATTTGCTGCCGCAATTCAATAAAGAAATTATCCTAATTCCTGAGAATGTAATCATAAACCTTTCTTTATTAACCCATTCTTCTGAAAGTTCAATTGATTCTGAATTAGATTTGGGCACTGTTTTGAATGTACGTGAAGCCATTTCATCCAACCCAACACAAGCCAACTTACCAGATAAAATATTGGATTTTAGTAATTTAAAAATGGGAAATTATTCATCTCTCCTACTCGATACGAAAGTTCACGTCTATGATACCATTTGGTTAGAAAGAAATGAATCTTCATTAACTATACCGTTAGAAATTAAATTGGAACAACCGTTCAATCACCAAAGTATTGTTTTTACTTACTTTTTAGAACCTGAAGTCGAATTGAAATGTCGGTTTCAATAATCAACACATTGATAAGAATCACAAATCTTTAGAAAGTTAATAGTTTAATTTGGTGAGGCTTGGAATTTATTCCTCCTCTTCAAGTCCTTCAACTGTCCCGATTACCTTTATTTCCGTTCGCCTGTTCTTCGCTCGTCCTTCAGGATTGTCGGTTCCATCGGCATTTTCGTTCAAGGCTATTGGCATGGATTCTCCATATCCTTTGGCTTTCATTCGGTCTGCTCGAATTCCTTTTTGCGTCAAATATTTCACAATACTTTCAGACCGCTTCTGCGATAAATGCTGATTGTAAGCCGTTGTTCCGCGATTATCGGTGTGAGATCCCAACTCTACTTTTATAGTCGGATTGTTCTGTAAAATTGGAAGCAATAATGAATCAATAGATCGTTTTGCAGTTTCCGTCAATAACTCCTTATCAAATTCATAATTGATGTTTTCAATCACGAATGCTTTGTCGCTAAATGGCATCAAGTTAGCATCCCAAATTAAATTGGTTTCTGTAAACCCATCTGATATTTTCATTTCATGGGTTTCTGTAAATGCTTTCTCATAAGTGGCTTCAATGGCATATTTTCGCCCAGGTTCCAATCGAATTTTATAATCTCCATTGGCGTCGCTTCTAGTACGTTTATTGAATACCTTCTCGCCTTCTGAATCAAAATAAAACAACTCCAACACCACACCCGGTGTCACTTTCCCATCTAAATTTGTTTTGCCACTTATCACTACTTGAACACTGTCGATCTTTTTGTAAGCATACAAATCGTCACAACACGTTTCATTTTCTAATGCTACGCCTCCAGGTCGATTACTGGAAAACCATCCATCAATTCCATTGGGGAATGCAGTAAAAAACAACTCGTCTGAGGATGAATTAATTGGCATTCCAATGTTGATTGGTTCCACCCATTTACTTTTGGCGCCTTCGGTGTAAAAAACATCCAATCCACCCAAACCAGGATGACCTTCTGAACTGAAAAACAACTTACCACTTTCATTGTCGTAAAAAGGTGTCAACTCGTCCTGAGCGGTATTCACCTTCATTCCGGCGTTCCGAGCTTCTCGATAGGTATTCTTCCGACCATCATAAATGCTGTACCATATGTCCTTTTCGCCTTTTCCATCTTTTCTATCACTGACAAAGTAAATGATCGTTTGATAGGCTTTACTTCCATTGGCAATCGTAGGTTGTGTATTAGAAGTACCTGATGCATTTATTTCTTTTGGCAATGCTTTCGGATTGTTCCAATCAGATGCATCTCTAGTTAATTCAAATAATTCACAACGCATCTTCCGATTTTCGTCTGGTTTGCAAGCCGAAACAACCATCTTATTGCCATCAGGCGCTATACTTCCACTTGATATTTCATAGGTATCAAAAAACGAATCAAACTTCAACTCTCCTTCAAAATTCCATTTTCCATTTTTCAATTTGGCTACATAAAATTTTCGTTTCGGAATTTCCGTTCCTTCTTTTCCTTTAAATGAAATCAACGAATCTGCCCTCAAAGCCACGTAAATCACCGTATTTTGATCTAAAAAAATCGGCGACTGTTCGATGTAGGCTTTATTAATACTTCTATCTAAATGCTTTAACGCAAATTTGGGCTCTTTTTCTAAAATAGATTTAGCTGTATCTATAGCCTCCGCCTTATCCTTCGCCAATTTCCGCCATTCTCGTTCGTCACTTTCTCCTTTGTAAATCCTTCTAAATTCCTCGTAATTTTTTTTTGATTCATCATATTTGCCCAAACGCATTTCCATTTCGGCTTGATAAAAAAGTGCTTTAGGGTATTCAGTCAGTTCCGCTTCAGCGACATATTTATAGGTGTTGTAAGCTTTTTTATAGTTTCTAGAAAGTCTGTATTGGTGTCCCAATTCATAATATAGCTTGATGTCTTTGGGCTTTTCTTTTAAGTACAATTCTAGGTAATGAACAGCAGCATATGAATCATTCAGCCGGATGGCCTCATTGGCATTTCTTTTCAATGAAGCCGCTGATTCATTGCCACTTTGTGCAAAACCACAAAACGAAACAAACAGACAAATGAGTAAAAAACTGTGTTTATAAACGTTCACAAGGGATGGTATTAAAATTCAACAATGTGGATGGACCTTTTAGAATGACAGAAAATTCTAACGCGCCTCTATATCCAGAAACTGATCGCAAACCTGATAAATTGATGTCGTAACTCACGCCTGCTTCTACTCGCTTAAAGCCCAAGCCGAGTTTTAAAATTGCTGCATCAAAATTTCGATTAAATCCCATTCTAGTATAGATTCCGCCAATGACATACTCCATTTTTTGAAGTTGATTTTCTAATTTCATTTGTACATCTGATCCAAGCAATAATTGTGAGGCTTTCGACTCAAAACTATAAGAGACAAATGGCAATATGGTGTATTTGTCATTTAAGGAGTACCTCCCAAACGATTGCCAATTGTAGTAAGCTTCTCGTTTATTTTTAGTTCCTGTAAAGGATTCATTTGGTGTATTGATATGATAATTAGTCCAACCAATTCCGACTTCTAGCTTATCTGATAACTTTCTACTAACCAGTAGCCCTAGAGCTATATCTAAATAACTACTTGAGGCACTAGCGAACGATTCATTACTAGCAAATTGATTGTTAAATCCACCTTGAGTTCTATCGTATTGATCTGGGAAAGTGAGTTTATTTTTATCAAATTGTTTCAATACATAGCCTGTCTGGAATCCTCCTCTCAACTTAAACCCAGCAATATTTTTTTCATAAGCCGCATTCAAATAAATCGAAAAGTTTTCTAACTCTCCTGCCCCACTTCTATCATTTATGATTACTCCTCCTAGTCCAATTTTTTGATTGAGAATATAAACGCGTTTATCCCCAGCCAATATGTTGGTTACAAATGGTTCTCCCAAACTTCTCCATTGAGTTCTGTAATTGTCCATCAATCTCCAATTGGCATCCGAATTGGCTGTTTGAGCAGGATTTATAAAAAGTGGATTGGTTAATTGCTGAGAAATATGCACGTCCTGTGCTTTCATTTGAAATGAAAACAAAAGTAAAAAGGCCGTAAGTAGTAGCTTACTAATATGACAATTGGGATTGTGCATCGACTAAAATTAATAAATTAAAGCAGTTATGAAAGTGTTCATTGTTTTTTTTATTCACTTTCAGTTTTAAACTATGAATTATAGGACGAGCCAAAGAACAATTTAGTTGTAATGGTGGTTAATTAATTAATTAAGAAATAAATATATGATTATTCAATTCTTCCTAATTATTACTCTTTTTATGAATTCTACTTTGGTCAACCTTGAAGCTTCCAGTTGGAAAATAGTAAACGACACTGTAATGGGCGGTGTTTCAACAGCCGAAATCAACAATACTAAGGAAGGTAGTATTGTTTTTATTGGAGTCGTTTCACTAGCTAACAATGGAGGATTTTGTATGATTCAATCCAATTTAAAAAAATCCACCTCTGATAATGTATCTATTTGTAAAATAACACTGAAAGGTGATGGCAAAAAATACCAAATCAGACTGAAAAAGAATCGATTTGATCGTGAAAGCTATGTACATGCTATTCAAACAAACGGTAAAGAACAAACAATTGAATTACTCATCAATGAGTTTAAACCTCAATTTAGAGGGCAATCATTAAATTTGTCTCCATTGGTAAATGAATCCATCGCTCAAGTTGGGATTCTTATTGGAAATAAAAAAGAAGAACCGTTTGAGTTGACCATTCATCGGTTTAGTTTAGAATAACTATTTTAGTCCAATATCACAATCAAATTTTTAACCTATATTCTTTAATTACATCAACTTAAAAATTAATCACGACTTGTCTTTTGATTTTTAAGTACAGTTATGTGTGTTTTTTAAAACTTCGAGTAAACCAATTTAGCATTAAAAACGTCTGCAAAAAGAATGTTAAAGTGTAAGAGTTTTAAGTGACGGATTAAAAATCAATTACAGAAAGAAGAGTTAATTGTAAATCTCCAGTAGTTCTCCATTTTGACATTCAAATCAATCAAAAATGGTATATTTAGTTTCCTAAATGACAAGAACCTACTATGAATTTTATTCAAAATCTTCTTTTAACCCTTTCTATAACGATCCTTTCCACTGCTAGTTTTGCTCAACTTACTGCAGACTTTTCAGCGAATAAAATACAAGGGTGCGATGTATTGGGAAATGTCGTCTTTACTGATTTATCAACAGGTTCTCCGACATCATGGTTGTGGGATTTTGGAAATGGAAATTCCTCTACTTTACAAAGCCCAACAGCTAATTTTAGTAATGTGGGGAACTACAACATTAAACTTACAGTTACCAATGCCAATGGGAGCAACAGCACCACAAAATCGGCCTACATTAAAGTATACAAAAGCCCTGAAAGCAGATTAGTAGCTAATCCATCTACCGGATGTGGTCCCCTCACAGTTAATTTTCAAGACAATTCAATCAAAGGAAGTGGCACAATCAACCAATGGTTGTGGGATTTTAACGATGGAAGTCCTGCTGGAACTTCTCAAAACCCAACACATACCTATCAAACTGTTGGGAGCTACAATGTGTCATTAAAAGTGACCGATAATAATGGCTGTTCAAATACCAAAATAAATAACAATATGGTGACGGTGACCAGTTCGCCAGTTGCCCGTTTTAATGCTACTTCTTCAACCTCGGCTTGTTCTGCCCCACACAATGTAAATTTCGTAAGTACTTCCACAGGAAATGGGTTGACCTATTTATGGGATTTTGGAAATGGTCAAACTTCCACCTTGGCCAACCCTTCAACCACTTACAATGCGTTTGGAGTTTACACCGTATCGCTTACTGTTAGGGATGCATCTGGCTGTTCAAACAAACGGACAAATAATGGATACATCAGCATTCAAAACATTGAGTCTAAGTTCACCATAGATAAAGTTAAAATCTGTCAAGGACTACCTGCTACTTTTACCAATAACAGTTTGGGATCGAATTTTACCCTTTGGGAATTTGGAGACGGTCAATCAGCGGTTGCATTTGAACCCACCCATGTTTATAAAAATTACGGCACCTATCGGGTAAAGCTTACCGCAAGATTTGGCAATAGTTGTGTCGATACAAGCTCCAAATTAATTTACATCGATAGTCTGGATGCCAAATTTAGCATTAGCCCAGTTTTTAGTTGCCAATTTGCAGGGAAAGTGCTTTTTACAAATCAATCATTTCACGCCGATTCCACTCATTGGATTATAAATTCCAATAATTTTTACATGAGAGACACCCTTTCTATTAATAATTTATCTGATGGATTTTTCTCAGATACACTAATTGCTAAAAATAGATTTGGATGTATAGATACAGTGATTCGAACAGATAGAAATTCATCAATCACAAGGGTTTCACTAAGTTTAGAGCCACAAGATGGGGGCTGCATCCCACTTCCGATAGTCATTAAATCTAGTACTGTTTCTAGTTCTTCGATAGTTAGTTATAGATGGTTAGTGGGTAAAAATGGAGCTTTTGGGATATTTACCTCAAGAGATTCATTGAATTATACACTGACTAAAGACACCACAATGATGGTGACATTAATTGTGACAGATGCAAATGGGTGCACGGCCTCCCGAAGCATTGAAATTAAGGGTGGATATCCCGCATTTTATGATTTAAACCAACTTCAAGATACGGTATGTGCTTCTGATACTTTATTTGCGATTTTTAATTTCCCCGAGGAGGAAATGTATGTTGATAAAGTGATTGACTCTATATCTCAAAGAGATATTCCATTTATATTTGATGATACCTTGCTCAGGGTATTTAATTTTCAAGACACAGGCACAGTGCGTATCAAATTAATTCATAATTATTTGGGATGTAAAGTAGATTCATTTATTACCGTTCATGTCAATGGTCCTTTAATTAAACCTATTAGTGATTCAGCAGATTGTTTTGATTTATTGACCCATTATCTTAAAGCAGAAATTAAGGATTACCATCGTTTCTATTGGGATTTCGGTGATAGCACAGCTTTGGATTCGATTCATTTAAACCCCTCCCATACCTACGCTTATCCTGGATTATTTACTGTTACCCTAACCGCTTTTAATGATTCCACTGGTTGCAGTTACGAAAGAAGAATAGACGTTTCGTCAGCGCCCTATAGAACTTTTATTAGGGCCAGCCAAGCCATTATGTGTGCACCATTTAACTACGTTTTGAGGCCTGTATTCCCAAGTCAAGTGGTTGATTTTTATTGGCTAATTGGTGGAACTACTATTCGTCAAGATAGCATTTTAGGAGGTTTTACTGTGCCTGGAACACGGTTGGTTCAATTGGTTTCAACCAATTATTTAGGTTGTATAGATACCGCTTATTTGAATCTAATCGCATATGAAGTAAAGCCCACGTTTTCTGGTGTTCCTACACGATTCTGCGATCCAAGCACGGTGTTTTTTACAGACACTACTACTGGTTATCAACAGCTAGTTGAATGGACATGGAATTTTGGAAATGGAAAATCATCTAAAAAAACAAACGATACATCCAGGTATCAACTTGAAGGCGATTATAATGTATCCTTAACCATTAGAGACACCTTGGGATGCATCGGAACAACAACAAAAAACAACTACGTTCGCTTTCTTAGAAATACACCCCGTTTTATCGCTTCAGATAGAAGAGCCTGTGTGGGAGAAATCGTTTCATTTTCAAATATAAGTACTGGGGATTCTCTCTCCTATTTGTGGAATTTTGGAAATGGAAAAACAAGCACCACTCGCACTGGTACAGTTATTTATGATTCACCCGGGGTGTATACTGTATCTTTAAGAACGACCAATACGTTGAATTGTTCCGAAATTTTGACCATCCCAAATTACATTACTGTGGAAGCCAAACCTACTGCTGAATTTACTGCAGATACCACCTTCAGTAGCTGTTATCCTTTAGCTGTTAACTTTACAAATACCAGTCCCGACAATAATTTAGTCAAATGGAGTTGGGATTTCGGGGACAACTCTACAGGATCTTTGTTTGAAGATGCATTCCACAATTATACCTCTGTGGGCGATTTCGACGTTACACACCGCGTAGAAACTAACTCTGGCTGTAAGGACACCATTGTCAAAAAAGCATACATAAAAACACGTGGTCCTTCTGCTGAAATTCGTTTTTATCCTGATTCCATTTGTATCAATGATGAAATTACTTTTGAAATTGTTAACCCAAAAAGTGTGGCTTCCTATATTTGGGATTTTGCCGATGGAAAATCTGCCACAACTAGCCCAGTAACTCATCGATATACCGACAGAGCCGGTACACTCTACCCTACTTTGATTTTAAACGACAGCGCCAATGAATGTAATATTGGTATTCGAGATACGATTTACATCAAAGAAATGATTGCGCTAATTGGTATTTCAGACTCTAGCGGCTGCGAACCATTAAAAGTAGATTTTAGAAACAACACCCTAGGCGACGATGATTCCTATTGGGATTTTGGAAATGGTGAAACCTCTAGACTTGATAATTTAACTAAAACATACAATGCTGGAACTTATCCCATCAAATTATTCGCGAAAGGATTGGGTTGTGTGGATATAACTCAAGTGAACTTAGAAGTATACCCCACTCCAGTTATTTCAGTAAGCAACGATTCTTCTATTTGTGAAGGCGATAGTCTCCAATTATTTGGAAGTGGAGGTGAAACCTATCTTTGGGTTCCTAGCGCAGGACTGAATGATGCAACTTTACCAAACCCAATGGCTTCTCCTGATCTTACAACTAATTATCAATTGACCATTACTGATACTAATTTGTGTACTGCTTCACAAAAAGTGAACTTGATCATATATAATGAGCCACATATTACCCTTTTTGATGACACTTTAATTTATTTAGGTGAAGACTTGAAACTAATTGAGCGTAACAATCGAGCAAACGTTATTTACAGTTGGACGCCAACTACAGGTTTAAGTTGTTCCAATTGTCCAAACCCTACAGCAAAACCATTAGTGACAACAAAATATACATTAAGAACTACTGATCTATTGGGTTGTTTTGAATTTACTGATTCAATTACTGTAGATGTATATGATGGTTTTACGGCTGACATCCCAAAAGCATTTTCCCCAAATGGCGATGGAACAAACGACATAATTTATGTGCGAGGTTGGGGAATTAAGGAGTTAATTGTTTTCGAAATATACAACCGATGGGGAGAAAAAGTATTTGAAACCAACGACCAAACCATTGGTTGGGACGGGACATACAAAAGTCAGCCACAAGCAATAGACACCTATATCTTCGTTATTAAAGCTTTGGGCTACAACGATAACATCATCGAGAAGAAAGGAAACATTACATTACTGCGTTAAAGCACTTCTACTTCATGCGCATCTTTTATGTAGATTAAACTTCCTTTCACTGGTCTATTCTCAACCGATTGAATCAAATTCATGTAATTCTTTAACTGAATTTCATGTTTCTCAGAGGTTTGACCTGTTTTGAAATCGATCACCCGAACATGATCATCAAAATAAACTACCCGATCAGGACGAAAGGTAGTCCCGTCAGAAGTCAATATATCACATTCTATTTTGACTTTATTGTTAGGAGCAAAATACCGCGAGATCTTTTGATCACTCAGAATTCGCTCAACATCCATTTGATAGTCCATTCGTTGAATTGCTGAGATTGATCCCTGATTCTGCATTCGATCCAACACCTTATTTACCTCATTCGCCGATTTTATCATTGCCAAAATCAAGTGGATGGTACTTCCATATTGTCGAGCAGTTTCTCCCATATTGATGTCCCAATAATCAGGCGCTTGCAAACTCAATTGCAATTTATCTTTCCAATCGGTTGAAATAAAAGTATTCATCTCAATGGCATTTACTTTTAACGATTCCGAAATCGTAGAAACCGCTTCACCAAATTCATAGGTCGATTCGTTTAAACTCCACATGCCCTTTTCAGATAAAAATCCACTTAAAATAGTAGATACACTATTATTGTTGGGTGTTTTAGGTGGTTTATCCGTAAAAATGTACAGTCGATCTTTAGGCCGAGTAACTGCTACGTAGAACGTATTAAAAAAGTCGATCATGGACTTCCGCTTCTCTTCTTCATAAACGAAAGCATATTCCGTTTGTTCCAATGATGTATTTAACGTGAGGTAATCCGTTTTGTAAATCGGTTCTTCTGCAGAGGTATTTTCAACCCATTTTCCGCCGTCAATTTTCACCCTTTCATTGGAATACGGCATAATAACCACCGGAAATTCTAACCCTTTTGATTTATGGACGGTCAAGATATTAATGGCATTCAATCCATCAGGTATAACAATTGCCTTCTTAGATTTATTGGTTTCCCACCAATCCAAAAAGCCTTGAATATCATTGTTGTTGGTCTGTGCATATTGAAACACTTCATCCAAGAAAAACTGAATGTATGGATCAGCAGTTTCAAATAATCCCACCATTCTAAAAACCCCTTCTACAATTTCATACAAAGGCCGTTGCCTAAATTGATCGATGGTTGTTTTTGATCCAGACAAATTCAATTCCACCCAAAAAGAGTGTGATTTCTCTTGAATTAAAAAGGTTTTATAGACTTCGTGAAGTGATTGATCTCCGAAATAATCATTGAAATATAAGGCATCTAAAATTTCCTTTTGATACATCAACTCCTGTGGATAAGCAATGTGATACAACACATTAACCGCCAAACTTACAGCAGCAGAGTTGGAAATTAAAACAGATTCGGCAGATGAAATCGGATAATCCAATTCCAGTAATTGCTTGGCAACTGTATTGGCAATTCTGTTGTTTCTAAACAACAAAGCAATGTCTTTATACTGATAACCATCACTTAAGCAATTCTCAATGGTGGATAACGTTTTGGTAAAATGTTCCGATTCCTTTTCAGAATCATCTTCCTCCTCATCATCAGTATTGGAGGAACGAGCTGCCTTTTCACAGAAATGGAGCTGAACGAGTCCGCCGGTATGGTTGGGATTGGGTTCTTGAGCTTGACCTTCATACAGGCTAGCAATCTCTGGAGCCACCACCTTGCAATAGTCAAACAACTCATTGTTAAACAGTACGACCTCTACTTTGGATCTAAAATTCTTCTTTAAAAAAGATTCATCTATTTGGTCATCAAATAAACCTTGACTGGACGCCACACTTGGATTTTCTTCCGATTTATAAATTTTAGGCAAGGCGGTAAACTGCTCCACTTCTCCACCTCTAAATCGATAAATGGATTGTTTGGCATCGCCCACTAGCATATTGAAAAACCCTTCACCCAATGCGTTAGTAAACAACGGAATCAAATTATGAAACTGCATAACCGAAGTGTCCTGAAATTCATCTATTAGGTAATGTTTATACTTTTCACCAATTCGCTCATAGATAAAAGGCGCAGGTTCCGAAGAAATAACCTTAGAAATTCGCTTATTAAATTCAGAGATGTGAACTCGATTCTCCGTTTTTCGAATTTCTCCTATAATTTTATCCAACTCATTGATTAAAGACACTGCGTAAAGATTTTTCAACGCAATATCTCGCACAATAAAAGTGGCGTAATAGGTATCTACTAATTGTTGCGCTTTTAAATGCAAATCCAATAATTGACCTGAAATTCCTTCAATTGCCGCTTTCTGTCCTTGATCTTTTGCCGCTTTAGCGCTCAACCATTTATCTTCTTCAAAAGAGGCTTTGTGGTAGGAGTTTGGCTGTAACTTTTCTGACTCAAAACTAGCTAAGTATTCAAAGTATTTAGGAACACCTGAATTGCCTCTTGCAAAACTCTCATTGTTAATTCCATTTACTTTTATCAATTCTAACCCTTGTTGCCCGATAGCTTCAATTTCTTTTCTAAACTTTTGATTTTCTGACTTGTAAAACTCTATTTTTCGCTGAAAATCATTAAACTGAAATCGTTTAAGATTATCTAAGTATTGCTCACCCTCTTCCTGAAGTAATTGCTTTGCAATGGTCAGAATATCACCTTCCAATTGCCATTTTTTCTCTTCTTGGATATTACTTTTAGTGAATTCAACCAGCAATTCTGTTAATAATGGATCTACTCCTACTTTTGCAATTAACAGGTCTATTGCTTTGTTCAATAATGGATCTGACTCCAATTCCACTTCGAAATTCGTAGGCAATTTCAAATCTCTTGCAAAAGTTCTTACGATTCGATGTGTAAATTTATCAATGGTTCCAATTGCAAAATCAGCGTAATTGTGTAAAATAATTCGAAGAACTTTTCCGGCTTTTTCCTTTAATTGAGCAGCATCCAAACCCAGTTCTTTTATCAAATCTTGTTGAAGAAATACAATTGACCCAGTCAAAGGTTCATCAGAAGACAATGCAGAAAGAGCCTCCACCACTCTAGATTTCATTTCATTGGCTGCCTTATTTGTAAAAGTGATCGCCAATATTCGCTTGAAGTGAAACTCACCACTTGAACTTAAGGCCAACTTTAAGTATTCCTTTACTAAGGTGAAAGTCTTACCGGATCCTGCCGAGGATTTATATATCTTAAACTGTTTCAAATGCTTCTATTTTTTGTCGAATTACTTCAATCTTATCTTCTAACGAAAGTTCCACTGGTATCCAATTGATTTTAGTTCCCTTCTTTTCCATTCGTCTATACCATGTCATTTGTCGTTTGGCGAAAGCAGAAATGGCTCTATACAATTCTTCAAATAACTGATTTTTATCTATCTCTTTTAGTAAATACTGACTGACAAACTTATATTCTAACCCGTAATACTGTAATTTTTCATGAGAAACTCCACCAGCAATTAATTGTTCTACTTCTTCTATTAATCCACCCTCCAATCGTTCTTTCAGGCGGCTGTGAATATTCTGTTTAATCACCGAACGCTCAGCTTGAATCCCAAACACCAATCGTTCAAAAAGTGGCATGGATTGAACTGGATGCTTAAGTTCATATTCAGCAATTTCAATAGACCGAATTAATCGTGAACGGTCTAGTGTATCAGACTGATTGTGTAATGGTTTTAGCTTTTCTAAGTGTTGTACTAATTCATTCATTGAAAGAGAATTCAATTCATTTCTTAACGATTCATTTTGATCTACTTTCAAAAACTGATGCTCACTCAATGCTGCCTCTAAATACATTCCTGTACCGCCACATAATATTGGCCACTCATTTTTCTGTTCAATGGCTTCCAGAACCCTTAAAAAGTCTTGTTGAAAAGAGAATACATTGTACTCTTCACCTGCTGATTTAATATCAATTAAATGATATGGAATTGATTTTCCATTTATTGTAAAATCTTCCAAATCTTTACCGGTTCCAATGTCCATTTCGGTATATACTTGTCTACTATCAGCCGAAATTAGCTCTCCTCCTATTTTATTTGCCAAATGACAAGCTAATTTAGTTTTCCCAATTGCAGTTGGTCCAAGAATTACGATGAGTGGTTTTTTCATATAAAATCGTGAAATGTGACAAAAGTCACATTTCTTATGTAAAATATAATATAACTTTGATTTAATGTTAAAAGTACTTCAAATATTAGGCACCTTCCTATTACTACCACTTTTTTTAGTGGGTACTTTCCATTATTCCATCGTTACCTTCAATTTTCAATTGAACCAAGAATCCATCACTGAAGAATTTTGTGTGAATAAAGACAAACCAGAACTCGCTTGTGGTGGACAATGTCATTTTATGAAACAAATGACTGATCTCAAAAAGGCGGATGAAGGACAACATGGCGATAAAAAAGCCACTCATGATGACCGAACGGTAACTCTATATTATGACGCTATCTCCAAGTTCGTAAATTTTCAAGAATTCAAGAAATTCTTATTCCCTTCTTTTGACTCTAAATTATTGGAAGGTCATACTTATTCCGCCCTTGCACCTCCCGACACTAATTTTCTAGTATAATTCTGAGTGGTTACTTAACCACTAAATAGTTCGTATACAATAGAAATTAGTAACAATGAAAGTTAAAAACCAATTGAGTGTTTTGGCTTTAGTGGCGTTTCTTTTGATTTCTGAAGTAGCACTATCCTGCGATTTATGCAGTATATATGTTGGCATTCGTCCTGATGACTATAAAAGTTCATTCGGCATGGTGCACCGCTACAGAAGTTTTGCAAAAGATTTTGAAGCCACTGTGCCCATAAGTACACTTGATAAGCATGGAGCGCAATTCTCCACAGAGCCTTATAGTTTAGAAGAAGTATACAACAGCTACGACCTTTGGTTTAAGTATTTTGTAAACCCAAGAGTCCAAATAGATGCTTCATTGTCATTCTCAGATAATTATTTAGGAAAGAATGACAGCATGACCAATTCTATTTCGGGACCTGGAGATCTTTTAGTATTAACTAAATATCAAGTGTATAACAGTAAGCTATGTAATGACTCCAGCGACTGGGTAAAACGACTTACAGTGGGAGCAGGTATAAAATTACCGACCGGAACCTACAATAAATCGTATACTAATTACCCAATAAGTAGCACTACAAAAGGCATCACTTATGGAGATCCTGAAACAATTCTAGATCCTCATATGCAAGCAGGCTCGGGTACGGTTGATTTCATTTTAATGATGGAGGGTATTTTAATGATTCATAATGTGGGAATTAACGCCAATGTGAGTTATAAAATAAATACCACTAACAAAAATAATTTCCACTTTGCCAACCGATTCAATTTTAATCCGTCTTTGTTCTATATTCAACAAATCAAAGACGTGAGATTGATGCCAACCATAGGAGCTGCTTATGAAAGAAGCAATAGAGATACTGACAATGGTCAGGAGTATTTTGCTTCAGGTGGTGAGACGTTATTTGGAAATATGGGATTATCTTTATTCTATAAAAAGATTTCTATTGGAGCAACTTATTTCACTCCCTTATACGAGTCGTTGTATGACAATCAATTGAATAATAAAATGCGATTAATTACAGAACTTAACTATTATTTTTAAAACCCATGATGAAATCAACTTTTCAATTAAAACACATTTTTTGGATAGTAACTGTTTGTGTCATCTCTATTCTACAAGGATGTTCAACAGATGATGAGGACGATGATGATGTATATGTTGAACCAATTTATTCGACTTATATGACGCTAAGTTTTGAACATCAAGTGGGTGAAAAAAAATTAGAGTTAAATACTTTTAATAAACCGTATACCAACGCAATGGGTCAATCGTACAATGTTTCTAAATTAAGGTATTTGGTGACAAACATTATATTGCACCAAATAAATGGGGCACAAATCAAGTTGGATGACTACTTCTTTGTAGACCTTTCTAAGCCAGAAACGTTTACTTATACTCCTAATATCCAAGTTCCTTTAGGCAGTTACAGCGGTATTTCATATACTTTTGGATTTGATGAACTATCCAATATCAGTGGACAATACCAAGATTTGAATGCAGCGAATTGGAATTGGCCTGAGATGTTGGGCGGTGGATATCACTTTATGCAGTTGGAAGGTCAATTCATTGATTCTAAAAACAACAATGCTCCATTTACCACTCATATGGGTACGGCTAAAAAAGTAGATGGTTTGGGTACTTCATTTGAGGCAAATCATTTTACTCAATTTATTCGAAATTCAAATTTTGAAGTGGATAATCCATTGAATATTGTTTTAACAATGAATGTCAATGAGTGGTATGCGAATCCGACAAATTGGGACTTCAATATATATGGAGCTGGTATTATGCCGAACTATGAAGCCCAAAAACTATTAAACAAAAATGGTAAAGATATTTTTACCGCAACAATCAATTAAATTAACGACAATAAAAAATACAAATATGAAAACTTTTAAATTCAAAAACTTAGCAATGTTTCTAATGGCAGGAGCTCTAATTTTCACCGGTTGTGATAAAGATGATGATGATCCAATTGTACCTGTTATACCAGTTGCTAAAAATTACAAATCAACAGTTTCTTTCAACCATGTGTCAGGAAGCAATGCAGTGACATTAAATGCACCAAACACGCCTTACACCAATGCGATGGGACAGAAATACAACGTTTCTAGATTGAGGTATTTAATCTCTAACGTTACATTACATCATTCTAATGGTTCAAGTGTGGAGTTCGCACAGTACTTTTTTGTTGACATTTCTAAATCAGAAACATTAACGTTTTCTCCTTCTGAAGACATTCCAGAAGGAAATTACACTGGAATTTCATACACTTTTGGATTTGACAAAGAAGACAATGTAAACGCTGCCTACCCTGAATTGAACGCAGTAAACTGGAACTGGCCGGGAATGCTTGGTGGTGGATATCACTTTATGCAATTAGAAGGTAATTTCATTGACAGTTCTAATTCTAGTTCAGCACTTGCAACCCATATGGGAACTGCTAGAACATTTGATTCCAATAATAATCCAGTTTATGAGGAGAATCACTTTACGGTGACCATTCCAAACTCTAGTTTTGCGGTAGATGCAAACTTCGAGATCGAATTTACAATGGACATCAACGAGTGGTATACCAATCCTATTAACTGGGATTTCAATCAATATGGTGCTGGTATAATGCCAATCTATGATGCTCAAAAATTGTTGAATACCAACGGCAAGGATATTTTTACTGCTGTAAAAAAGTAATTTAGAAATCGCTCACTTATCATGTATAGGTGAGCGATTTATTATTATCTCAACCAATTGAAATTATCTTTGTTATATATAAATAACTTTATATTAAATCAAGTAATCTTACATTAGTGAGAGTAATTAATTTTATGAACATGAAAATAGTCGATACTAAAATACCCTTAATCATTGCGATGATCGGGATACTATTTGCGGTGAGTTGTGTAGATGATGATCCGATAGAACCAATTCAACCAGACCCATGTGATACCTGTGATGTTGAATATGTTCCGACTCCGTATAATTTAAAATTACCGCCTTTCTTCTCCGTGGTTCCTGCCCCAAAAATTCCAAAAGATAATCCACTTACAGTGGAGGGAATAGCTTTAGGAAAGAAGTTATTTTATGAAAAGAAATTATCCATAAATAATACGATTTCATGCTCTAGTTGTCATGATCCAGACTTTTCATTTAATGATCAAGGGGTTGCATTTAGCCTAGGTGCGATGGGTCAACAAGGTATTATCAATGCGATGCCCCTGTTTAACCTTATTTATGCTGACAGCTACAACTGGAATGGTAATGCAGAATCATTAGAGGATCAAATCCTTATTCCAGTAAAACACCCATTAGAAATGATGGAATCATGGCCAAATGTTGCTATCAAACTTCAGAGTGATGCTGCTTATGTCAATTTATTTAAAAAGGCATTTCCAAATCAAGCAATTGATTCCAATACAACGGTGAAAGCTATTGCTCAATTTCTTCGTACTTTAATCAGCGGTAATAGTCCTGCTGACAATGAGTTTGGGAGTCAATTGGGTTATCCTGTAACCGGAAGATTTTTAACTGCTGAAGAAAAAAGAGGTTTTCAAGTCTTTTCTGATCAAGAAGGTGGAGATTGTGAACATTGTCATGGAAATCAGTACAACCCATTGTGGACAGAGTATACTTTTAGAAATAATGGTTTGGATGCTAATCCCGATTCAGGACGTGCAGCGGTTACTAAGTTAGCCACTGATGTTGGAAAATTCAAAGTTCCATCACTGAGAAACCTTATTTACACTGCACCATACATGCATGATGGAAGATTTAATACGTTGGAAGAAGTGGTTGACTTTTATGATCAAGATGTTGAACCAAATTCACCAAACATTAGTCCAGACATGTTCCACAGAACGGGCGCTAATGGACACATTATAAACTTATCCCCTCAAAACAAAAGGGATTTAGTGGCTTTCTTGAAGGCATTGTCTGATCCGTCTTTTGTTACGAATCCAGATTACAGACCATAGGATCATTTTAAACATTAAATATTAAAACAGGCTGACTCAAATGAGTCAGCCTGTTTTGCGTAATAGCTTAAATATTATTTTTCCTTCTTTTGAATAAAGTAGTACATTTTAAATGAATATCTTTATCTAAGTCAGACAATCTATTAAAGATTAGAGTCTAATAAGTATGATCTTAAAAAAAGGCTTTTCTAAATTCATTTTCACTATAGCAATAGTATCAATACTATTTGCCAGCAGTTGTGTTGATGATGATCCTATTGAACCAATTGAGATAAATAAATCGACAAAATGTGATACTTGTAGTATTGAACCAACATCATATACTTTAAAAATACCTCCTTACTTCAATGCTTTTGTTACAATTCCGAAAACCCCAAAAGACAACCCATTTACAGTGGAAGGAATTGAACTAGGCAAGAAACTTTTTTACGAGAATAAATTGTCCATTAATGGTATAATTTCCTGCTCGTCATGTCACAAACCTGATTTTGCATTTAACGATTTAGGAATGGCACTTAGCTTAGGTGCAGTTGGACAACAAGGCGCTATTAATGCCATGCCTCTTTTCAACCTCATTTATGCTGAAAAATACAATTGGAACGGCGGTGCCAATTCTTTAGAAGAACAAATATTGGGACCTGTAACTCACCCATTAGAAATGATGGAAACATGGTCTAATGTTGCTCAGAAGCTTCAGAGTGATCCAACCTATGTCATTTTATTCAAAAAAGCATTTCCCAAAGAGGCAATCGATTCCAATACTACAGTAAAAGCAATTGCTCAATTTTTGAGAACTTTAATCAGCAGCAACAGTCCTGCTGACAACGAGTTTAGTGCCTATGAAGGATTTCCCGTAAATGGAAGACTACTAACTTTAGAAGAAAGAAGAGGTTTTCAAGTGTTTATTGATCCAAATGGCGGAGATTGCACACACTGCCATGGCGATCAGTATAATCCTTTATGGACAGATTTCTCGTTATCTAACAATGGATTAGATGCCCTTCCTGATTCAGGGCATGCTGCGGTTACTAAGTTAGCAACTGATGTTGGAAAATTCAAAGTTCCATCACTGAGAAACCTAATTTACACTTCACCCTACATGCATGATGGAAGATTTAATACGTTAGAAGAAGTGGTTGACTTTTATGATCAAGATGTTGAACCAAATTCACCAAACATTAGTCCGCAAATGTTCCACAGAACTGGTGCTAATGGACACATTATTAATTTATCCCCTCAAAACAAGCGTGACTTAGTCGCTTTCTTGAAAGCATTGTCTGATCCGTCTTTTGTTACGAATCCTGATTACAGACCTTAATACCAAGACTTTATTTAACCAAAACAGGCTGCCTTAATGAGGCAGCCTGTTTTGTATTTTATATCAAATTATTCTATTTACTACTATCTAGTTCATGAATATCTTTAGATACAGCATAATGTTTAATTACATTTAACGGAATCCGTTCTCCATTTACCAATCGGTAACACTTTAGTTTGTCTTTAAAGACAGAGGACTTATATATACTTTTTCCAAGAAGCATCCGAACACATTCTTGAATTCCTTCTACAATAGATGGATGAGGGTGAATCATATGCGCCAGCTCTTCTATTCCTTTGCCCATATACATTAACAATGCAATCGACTGAATCGCACTAGAAGCATGTTCACCGACAGCACGCATCCCCAATACTTTCATTTCATCGTCATCAGAAACTATAATTTTAAAAAAACCATTGGTTTTTCGCATCGCAATCGCTCGAGCAATTGTAGAATAATCCACTTTAGAAACTCGAATTGGAATATTCTGTGCAACTGCTTGTTGAACATTAATTCCAACCGCTGCAACTTCAGGATTCAAAAACATAATGGTAGAAATGTTGGAATACTGAATTGGTTTTACTGCAAAATCAGCAAACATCCGAACAACAGCATGACGGGCCTCTCTTTCTCCAACATTTACTAATGCCAAATTCCCAGAGACATCACCAACTGCATAGATATGGAGAATATTTGTTTGTGTATCTGTATCTCCAATGTGGACTCCACGCTTGCTCATCGCGACTCCTGCATTTGAAAGACTTAAATTTTCAATATTTGGAACTCGCCCAATTGAAAGCATGGCCTTATCCACTTGAATTACTTCTCTTGTTCCATCATTATTTTCTAATTCATATTCGACTCCACCGTCCTTATGTTCCATTCGAATCAACTGGGAACCACGGTGAATTACAACACCATTTTCTTCCAAGTTAGTAGCTACCATATCGGCCACATCATCATCTTCAAAAGGAAGAATTCGTTCAGCTTTATCAATCAGGTAAACTTTTGTTTGACCAAAGTTTGAGAACATTGCTGCAAACTCACAACCTATAACCCCTGCACCTAGGATCACCATACTTTTAGGAAAACTATCGATGTGCAGAATACCATCAGAAGTAAGGATATTCTTTTCGTCTACATCAATGCTAGGGATCACTCTTGGTCGGCTACCTGTAGCGATAAGTGTATAATCTGCGAAAACTACCAATTCATCACCATTTGGCTTTTTAATTAGTATTTCTTTGGAGGTTTGGAAACTAGCCTCTCCTCTTTCATAAGTAATGAGGTCTGTTTCAGAATGAATTATTCTTAAATGACAAGAGAGTTGGAACTTTCGTTCAAATAATGCTTCTTCTATTATTTTTTTAACTTCGTCAAAAGTCATGTCAATCCGTCTATCTTGACCTATAGTTTCTCTAACAGTTCTTATTTTGTTAGAAAGTTCCCACATCGTTTTAGAGGCCAGAGCACCATCGTAGATGCCGTACCCCCCTAGCTTAGATTTCTCTATTAAGATTACTTTTTTACCAAAATCAATTGCTCTCATGGCGGCGGCATAACCTGCAGGCCCTCCTCCAATAACGCATAAGTCATATTTTTCCATGAACAAATAAGCTAATTCACATTAAAAAAATCTTCTCTTTCAAAGGTATGCATTCATTTTTAAAATCAATAAATTGAAATTAAAACAATAAACAGTTCATTGTTGAAAGTGTTTTAAAAAAAAAGGTCTTGGAAAAACCAAGACCTTTTCATTATTTTATATCTACCAATACGACATCAAAAATCAAAGTGGCATTGGGCGGTATTACTTTCCCTGCTCCTCTTTCACCATAAGCGAGTGATGCAGGAATTATTAATCGTGCTTTATCGCCTTTGTGCATTTTTAAAATGGCTTCGTCCCATCCTTTAATTACACTGCCGTTACCAACAGGAAACTCTATGGGCTTTCCTCTGTCAACAGAAGAGTCGAACAATTTACCATCTATTAAATACCCTGAATAATCTACTGACACCATTTGACCTCTATTGGGTAAAATACTATCAGTATTCTCTATCATTTTTATCATTTTAAGACCTGAAGAAAATGAAGTTGTATCTAATCCTTTTACAATAAAAGGTTTCGCTCCATCTTTCACATTCAACACATCCACATCAAAAATCAAAGTAGAATTAGCAGGAATACTTCCTTGAGCTTTGCTTCCGTAGCCAAGTTCAGCAGGAATAGTGAACGTTGCTTTGTCGCCTACTTTTAGGTAACTCAAACCTTCGTCCCATCCTCCGATAACCATACCACCACCAACTTTAAACGTAAATGGCTCATTTCTATCTTTTGATGAATCGAATTTTGTACTGTCAGTTAGAAAACCAGTATAGTGAACTGTAACCACATTACCAGAATCTACTGACTCTCCTGCACCCAATTCATTTAACACATAACTTAATCCCGAAGGAGTAGTGATGACTTTACCAGTTTCTCTTTTCTCTTCCTTAGCAGAATTTCCTTTGAAAACACTACAAGCAGTCAAAACTGACAAACCGATTGTTAAAGATAAAAATGTTATTTTTTTCATTAGTCTACAACTTCAATTAATTCTACTTCAAATAATAAGGTAGAAAATCCAGGGATTGGGCCATTGTCTTGTGGTCCATACGCTAAACTTGATGGAATAATCAATTTCGATTTTCCACCTACTTTCATCATGGCTACACCTTCATCCCATCCACGGATAACGTTTCCTACACCCAATTGAAATTCAAACGGCTCACCTCTATCTACTGAAGAATCAAATTTAGTTCCGTCTAAGAACATACCTGTATAATGTACTTTAACCGTTTTTCCTGATTCAGCAGCTTTTCCAGTTCCTTTAGTTTCAGAAATAAAGTATAAACCTGAAGCAGTTGGTTCCGCAGTAATTTGATTCGCCTCTATGTAAGCAGCTAAAGACTCTTGTTCTTTCAATGCTTTTTGAGCATTTCCAGCTTCTGCTTTTTGTCTCGCCTCTTCTTCTGATTCTACTTCGTTCAATTTAACAGTAAAGTATAACACTTCAGCTGAATCAATAAACTCAGGCATTGGTGCACCAACTGTTTTTGTGAAGAAGTCATAAGCACCCGCAATAATAACTGCGCTATCTCCTACTCTTAAGCTTCTAAATCCGTTCATAATATCGCCAACAAAAGCTGCAGTATCCAATTGTAATCTGAATGGTGCTCCATTGTCTGCGGTATTCATTAACGTAGAATCTTTAGTTCCGTATTTCAAACTCATTGTTAAGATATCACCTTTTTGAGCTTCTCTTGCGCCTTCTACTCTACTTTCATATTTGATGTATAAACCATCTTCTAATTTTGTAAAACCAGGAAATTCTGATTTTTCACCACATGCTACTAATGCCGATGATACGACTAAACCTGCTGCAATACTCTTTAAAAATTTCTTTTTCATTTTAATTTGTGTGTGTTACTTTTTTAACGAAAATTTTATAGGCTACTGGAGTGTAAGGTGGAACGATTCCTTTTACCGATCCCTCTGCTCCAAAAGCAATGTGCGAAGGTAATATAATTTTCACACTTTCTCCTTCAGATAAACCATTAATTCCTTGCTCTATTCCACTGATAACTTGATCGCTCATTCCATATGTAATTTCCAGAGACTTATCTCCCTTTTTTGAGTCAAACACATAACCATCAAGAAATTGACCATCATATTCTAATGTCACTATATCGCCATATTTAATAGGTTCTAGTGTACTCTTTATTTCTGACTTTATATAAATGCCTTTCTCCTTTATATAAGCTTCTCGATCTGGTTGTTTGGAAAGGTAATTTTGAATGTCCTTATCCTCATTATTGAGTCGTTTTTCTAATCCTTCCAACAACTTATTTTCGACATTCTCTTCAGTTATAAAATCCAAAGCTCGAATTCTTAATTCAAGTAATTTTTCACTATTTTCATTTAAACGATCAAATCCAAATGCCTCAAAAAGTGATTTTTCTGGAATAATCAAGTGAAAGGAATCACCCAAATGCAATTGATTCATTGCTGAATACAATGGTGACTCTTTATAGTATTCAACAAAATAGGGATAGTTTGGTACATAATGTATCGTATCACCCAAAGTATCTGCAATAGTGATATAACATAACAAATAATCAGTCAACTGAATGGAATCCATATTTTCACCAAATGCTACCAATTTAAATTGGGTACCATCTGGCAATATATCTACCTCCTTCATAGGCTCTTTACAAGCAAGGACACTTAAAATTATTGCAGCAATTAAAAAAACATTTTTCATCTTACAGCTAATAATTCTATGGTGTAAATTAAAGTAGATTGTGGTGGTATTCCATTTCGATCGCCACTCATGCCGAAAGCTAAATGTGGGGGAAGAATAAACTCAGCCTTCTCTCCCACTTTCATTAGTTGCAATGCTTGATGCAATCCAGTTTCTACATCTGATTTCTCAATGAAAAATTCCAAATTTCGACCCTGCTCATATTCCATTACTGGCTCTCCATCTAAAAAACGAATGGTATATTTGATCTTGACCTGATCACCAATTTTCGGAATAACTCCAATTCCTTCATTAATAATTGCGTGTCGCAATCCGGTTCCGGTGGTTTCAAATGTGTATTCGGAACTGTCTATATAGTTAGCAATCTCATTGTCTGACTTCTGAATAAATTTCTTGTGCGATTCAATCATTGCCTCCTCAAAATTCTTTTTGCTTGAATACTGCAATTCTTGCTTTTGCTCCTGGCTATTGCAAGAAGTAAAAAGAAACCCAAAAACGACAAAAATCAGAATTGATTTCATTGTATTATGCATTAACATTTGGGAATTCTTTCTTTAATATAGTTATTAATTTTTCTATTGTTTCTTCTAAAGAAATATAGGATATCCCGCCGGCGGCATTCACATGTCCGCCACCTTCAAAATATTCATTGGCAATTCCGTTTACTGCAATATCACCTTTTGATCTAAAGGACATTTTAACCTTATCATCTTTAGAGGATAGAAAAACAGAAACTTTAATCTCTTGAATAGACAATGGGTAATTCACGATGCCTTCAGTATCTCCTTTTTGATAATCGAATCGTTGCAATTCTTCCTCAGAAAGGCCTATAATTGAAAACCCGTGCTCTTTGAATAAACGCATTTTGTCGCTTATTGCGTACCCCAACAATCTTAGTCGCTGTTCAGTAGAGCTATCATAAATATTACGATGAATGGCTGCATTGTCAATTCCTGTAGCAATTAGATTCGCAATAACATGATGTGTAGACGCGGTAGTTGATGAGAATCTGAATGAACCCGTATCAGTCATAATACCCACATATAATGCTTGAGCGATGGCTTGATTCATCAAATCCAAGTGTGGAGTTTGAGCGATTAACTCATAAATCAATTGAGCAGTTGAGCTTGCATCTGTTTCAATGTATTCATAATCTGCAAAATGCTCTGGTTCTTGATGGTGATCAATGTTAAATTTCTTTGCTTTAGAATGAGTCAATAATTCCGTCAGATCACCTACTCGGTTTAACCCATTAAAATCCAAACAAAACAACCAACCAGCATTTTCAATAGCAGACCTAGCTTTTGCAGAATGGTATTCAAAATTTATAATCTGGTCGCTACCTTCCAGCCAATTCAAAAAACTTGGCGGGCGATCAGGTGTTATCACACTAATTTGGTGACCCAATTGATTTAGAAAATGGTACAATCCTAAAGAAGAACCGATTGAATCTCCATCCGGAGATTTATGAGAAAGTATACAAATGCGTTGTCTTTCTCCTATTAATTCACTGAAATGACCTAAGTCAACGTTTTTAAAATCCATTCTTCAAAAATAAGATAAAATAGAGCAATTCAAGAATTGCAGTTGTAAGTTTCAACTTTCTGCATGTTTCAAACTCCAAGAAACTTTTTATTTAAAATCAATTAATGGGATTGAATTGAATTAATACTCTATCTAATGAATTATCCTTAATTTCACTGCAAAAATATTTGCACTTTGAATTTTACTGATTTTGGCTTACATCCTACTGTAAACGAGGCCCTCGAAGCGATGGGTTTTGAAAACCCTACTCCCGTTCAAGAAAAAGCCATTCCCGAAATATTAAAAATGAAAGACGTTATTGCTTGTGCCCAAACAGGTACAGGTAAAACTGCTGCATTTTTATTGCCAATTATTCACAAAATTGTGAGTGGTGAAGGTGGTAATCTAAATACAATCATTATTGCACCGACACGAGAATTAGCTCAACAAATCGACCAACAATTGGAAGGTTTTAGTTATTTCAGTGGCATCAGTTCAATCGCCATTTATGGTGGTGGATCTGGAAGCGTATTCGACCAAGAAAAAACGGCGTTAACCACTGGTGCTGATATCATTGTAGCTACACCTGGTCGTTTGTTGTCTCATTTAAATTTGGGTTATGCCAAATTGGATAATGTCAAACATTTGATATTAGACGAAGCAGATCGCATGATGGACATGGGATTTAACGACGATATTAAAAAAATTATAGAATACCTTCCGAAGAAAAAACAAACCATTATGTTTTCGGCCACCATGCCTCCTAAAATTAGAAGTCTGGCGAAAGAAAGCATGATTGATCCTGTAGAAATTAGCATTGCTATTTCTAAAATGGCTGAAGGTGTGGTTCAAGAAGCATACTTAATTGATGATTCTCAAAAAATTGGATTGCTTGAGACGTTAATTAAAGGAAAGAAAGACCTGAGAAGCATTGTCATCTTTACTTCACGAAAAGTGAATGTGAACGACATTAAACGAAACTTAAGAAAATTAGGGTTAGATGCTGATGGAATTCAATCTGATTTGGATCAAACACAGCGCGAAGAAGTCTTGAGACGCTTCAAAAATCAAAAATTAAAAATTCTGGTTGGTACTGATATTATTTCAAGAGGAATAGATATCGACAGTATTGATTTGGTAATTAATTACGATGTTCCTGGTGATGCTGAAGACTATGTGCACCGAGTAGGAAGAACTGCAAGAGCTCAATCTACAGGAACTGCATGGACATTCATCAATAGCAGAGATGTTTACAATTTTAAGAAAATTGAGCAATTGATTAATATGGAAGTTCCGAAGATTCCTTTACCAGAAGGTTTTTCTGCAGGACCTAAGTATGATGCTAGTTCTGAAAGACCAAAAAGCAACAATAGCAACAAGAAAAATAACAACAACCGAAATAAGAAGAAGAGCTTTAAACCAAAGAGTGATCAATCAACTACTCCTTCTGGTGAGAAGAAAATAGCTTATCCGATGAAGAAAAAGCCGGAACAAGAATAAACGAAAAGCGCATTGAAAAATGCGCTTTTTTGATTTTAATTACCTGTTTCCTTTTTCATTAATACCACAATCGCATTGCTGTTTTCGCTACTGATAGAGACGGCTATCCATCCTTCAGCCGCTAAATCATTAATACGTCCTTCAAACTTTTCGATGCTCTCGAAGAGTCCTTTTTTAATGATTCTATAGGTCAGTTTTGGCATTGTATTGCGTCTTTAATTTTGCATTAAATGTAGAACAAATTCTGAATATAGAAGTGTGTTTTATGCTTAAATATTCCAATTAAACTATTTATTTCGATTACCTTCGAATTTGAATTAATAAACACTTTTTACACCTAATTCTTCATTAAAACTGCGATATGTCGATGCTAAATTTGGAAGTAATAGAAGAGAACAACGATTACATTGTTGTAAACAAAACAGCAGGTCTAATTAGTGAGAAAAGTCCATTCGAGGACATCACAGTGGAGAACCAGGTTTATCAATACCTTTTAAAACGCAAACCCAAACCTTATGTTGGAGTGATCCATCGTTTGGATCGTGTGACGAGTGGCGTGTTGATTTTTGCGAAGAAGAAAAATGTACTAGTTAAATTTAATGAGCTATTTAGCAGCCGAAACGTTCAAAAAACATATTTGGCAATTGTAGCTACAAAACCACCAAAAGACAAAGATGTACTCATCCACTATTTGGTAAAAAACCAACTTGAAAAAAGAGCGGATATTGTCAAAATGAAGTCAAAAGAGGCACAAGAATGTATTCTTTCTTATGAATTGATTGATAAAAATGAGTTTGGTTACCTTTTGGAAATAAAACCAAAAACAGGTCGATTTCACCAAATTAGGGCACAATTGGCACACATCGGATTACCAGTAATTGGAGATGAGAAATATGGTTCGGATAAAGAATACTTTCCACTTTCCATTGGTCTGCATTCATGGAAATTGACTTATCAAGATCTTAATAATAATGAACTCACAACCTTTGTTGCATCTTTACCAGAAAATGAATTTTGGAAGTTTGGGGCTGTTTGATTCTTTTAAAAATTACTTTTAGTCCCCAATGGGTGAACTAATCTTCCCTACTTTTACAAAAAAATAAAAACCATTGCAGTTTTCAGATGCAGAGCTTCAGGCGATACAGAACCAATCCTTTTTTAAGATAAAAGCAACTGCGCTTGAAAAAATAGAGCAGCAATTTGCAGAAATAGCAAATGAAATGGAAACCATTTATTCACAACATGCCACTTCTATTTCTTTTGCGCCAAAGAAAGTGTTTTCAAAGATTAGTCGGGGAGAAAATTTAAATCAACTGCCTTTTTTGATTCTTGACTTTCCCAAACAATTTACCAAAGCTGAAGTCTTTTCATTTCGATTGCTTTTTTGGTGGGGAAAAGGATTTACGCTTTTTCTACATTTAAAAAATAATGAACTTCAATCTGTTGTCGATAAGGCGCTGCACTTTTCCGATCAATTGGCAAAGTTGAATACTAAAATTTCAACTCGAGGAGACGAATGGAGTCACGATATAGAGTCAGATAATTATCATTCTTTAACCAACTTTTCTACCGTTCAAGATATCAATTTTGTTAAATTTGCATGGTTCCTTTCATTCTCTCATCATTCTGAATTAAAAGACTTTACTAATAAAAGAATGTCACAAATATTAAGTATAATCTCTCATCATGAGTAAAATAGACCTTTCACTTTTCAAACACACCACTGAATTCACTGTCCGATTTATGGACATAGACGCGCTCAATCATGTTAATAATGCTCGTTACTTAAATTACTTAGAAGAAGCGCGTATCAATTACTCTAGAGATGTATTGAACACTTACAAAACCATAAGTGATGTAACCGTTTTGGTTGCCCGTGTTGAAATCGATTACCTCTCTCCAATTATGTTTGGAAGTATCGCAAAAGTATACACCAGAGTAAGTCGTATGGGGACAAAGAGTTTTACTTTTGAATGTGTCATCGCAGGCATTAGAGATGGCAAAGAAACCATCGCAGCGCATTCTATTGTTACTATGGTTAGTTTTGATGCTAAAACGGGTAAGTCAGTTGAAGTGCTACCTGCTGTAAAAGAAAAAATAAAATCGTTTGAAGGTAATTTGGATTAAATTTTATTTTTAGCCAATTATTTTTAACTTTCTATCCATTATGAAATACAGATACCTGACAGACGAAGAATTAAAACTATTGGAAAAAGATTTCATCCAATTTCTTGTCGCTAACGGAATTGATAACGACGAATGGGTTCGAATCAACAAGGAGAGCAAAGAAAATGCGTTGGAAATTGTTGGGCTATTCAGCGATGTAGTCATCGAAAAAGCATTGGAAAATGTATTCTATTTAGAACATAGAACTCCAAAAAGCTTAAAATTGTTTCATTGCAAAAAGGACCAAATTTCATTGATCGGATTAGATATTGATGAGGCGAGCAGTTTAGATTTTACAGTAAAAGATAGTGCTGAAAATGCGTTAACAACAGGAACTGACTCTATTAAAAGTTATAAAACATCAAAAGAATATGTTGGAAGCAGAGCAGAAGAATTGTTTAAAATGATGGATGCAGGCTGCTATATTGTAGATGGTAAATTTTACAACAGTCTAAACCACTTGCGAAAAGCGCGACAAAATTAATTATTGTCCACTTTCCTAAAAGCCAGTAATAAATCATGGTTATTATTCGGAATATTGGCCACCGCTAGTAACGTCAATAATTCCTTTGCCACTTGATTAATCGATTCATTTGGATAATGATGATCTCTCGTATAATGAACATATTTTAATAATTGAAAAGCGTCAAACCACGCATAAAATCGTTTTACGAAAGTAGCTTCACTCGCAGATTCCCGCTTAATTTCTTTTAGTTTAGCCAATATATTTTCCATTCCTATAAATGAAACAATAGTCTCAGGTAATTGGGCTATTTTATCGAATGATTCATAAAAACCGGCCACACAATTGGTCAGTTTCTTCAAATCATAAAATGAATGCATGCTGTAAGTTAAGAATTGAATTTCCTTTGAGGCCACTCGTTCACCTATGGCTCTACCAGTCCCAAAAGGCACGCGATCAGAAACTCGAGGAGAGGGATAAACACAAGTGGTATTTAACTCATAAATAGGCCCTAATTGAATGAACTTTTGAAGAAAGTAGAAGTCCTCCCCTGCTTTGCGTTTATTCATGCCGCCTTGCTTGCAATAATCCAATACATTTACAGCCATAGATGAACCAACCGTATGATAGCCGTATGGCAAGCCAGCATAGGTGATGGCGTTTTTATACACTCTTAAATGCAGCTCATAATCGGTGATATAATCGTAAATCTGAGCACTGTATTCTTCTCCATTTAACGGATGCTCAAATCGAATACTCATTGCCGTTGGAGAATGCTTTATAAATGCTTTCTCAATATCTTTTAGATAGTTAGGAGCACAAGTACAATCGGCATCAAAACAAACAATGATTCCTTTTTCTTGATTGATTTTAGCAAATCGAGCGACCGCTTCATCCATTCCCATTTTACGGGCCAAACCAACTCCTGCATGTTTTTTAGGTAACTCGTTATTAAGAATACAGTGAAACTTTAACTGTCCACAATACATAGATACAAAACCATCAATCACATCTTTCGTAAATTGATTCTGCTGTTTTATTTCATCTGACGCAACTTCAGAGGCATTGATCACTAAAATTACTTCGACTCCATTTTGGGTCGGGTCACAATTAGCGAGTGCATTTAAAGTAGGCAGAATATCAGGTTCATTGTGAACAGGAATCACTACTGACAATATTAAATTTTGCTCAGGTGATGACTGAATCAAATCGGAATATAACCGTTGCTTGGAAAGGTAACGCTCTAAAAAAGTCATAAATTATGGTGCCAATCGATCAACTTTCCATGCACCATTTACTTTCTCAAAATGCAAACGATCGTGCAAACGAGAAGCTCTGCCTTGCCAAAACTCATAGGTTTCAGGAATAATGCAGTATCCACCCCAATGTTCCGGTCGTGGAACTGGTTGTCCTTCAAATTTGGTTGTAAAGTGGGCTACATTCTCTTCTATCGTTGCTCTTGACGCAATTTTTGAGCTTTGATTGCTTGCCCATGCTCCAATCTGACTTTCTCTTGGACGAGAGTTAAAGTATTCATCACTAATTTTTGCATCTACTTTTTCAGCTATTCCAGAAATCCGAACTTGACGATCTAAATCTATCCAATAGAAATTAACTGCTACATCTTGTCCATGAGCAATGTCATTTCCTTTTTTTGAATTGTAATTGGTGAAAAATGTCAATCCATTCTCATCAAAATCCCGTAACAACACCACTCGAGAATCTGGTTTTCCATTGTTCACTGTAGAAAGCACAAATGCATTCGGGTCTTTGTGTTGCTTTTCAAATGCGTCTTTAATCCATTCTTGCATTATTTCAACTGGATTATTGGGCACATCAGAAAAATCCAAAGTTCCAAAATTAAAGTCGCGGCGAACAGAAACAACTTGTTTTTTTATATCAGCCATCTTATTATTTTTAGTCATTTCTTAAATTGAAATGAACGATTTATCACACTTGTAAAGGTCGGAAGAAATAAAAACTGGAAGAAATTAAAAGCAATAAAATTCAGAATTATTACATTTGAGAAAACCTTGAAAATGGAATTGAATCCTTTAAACTATAGTATCAAGAAATTAAATGCGTTGCCGATCGAGCAAGGAAGGTTATTAATTGCAGAACCTTTTATGCAAGACCCTCATTTCAAGCGCTCCATTGTTTTGATTTGCGAACATAACTCTGATGGTACTGTAGGGATGGTGATCAATAAAACGGTTGGCCTTAAAATAAACGAGGTTTTAGAAGACTTCCCTCCTTTTGATGCTGAAGTATTTTTGGGCGGTCCTGTGCAAGCTCAGCGATTATTTTTCATTCATACGAAAGGAGATTTAATTCCAAAAAGCATTCATATTCAAGATGATTTGTATTGGTCAGGAGAGTTTAATTTTTTAAAGGAATTGATTAAAAAAGAATTAATTTCAACGAAAGATATTCGATTCTTTTTGGGATATGCCGGTTGGGAACCAGATCAAATCAAAGAAGAATTGAAAGAAGAGTCATGGTTAATAATGCCTGCGACGAATGATTTACTTTTTGGAAATATAGATGCCGACGAATTATGGGCAACTGTTTTAAAGGACAAAGGAGATCAATTTGCAATGATGGCTAACTTCCCTGAAGACCCATCTTATAATTAGCAATTCATTTGATTGCTTTAAATTTGCTTTTTATTTAACCCCAATTGATGTCCATTTTTCAAGTCATTATTGCTTCCATAAAGGATTATAGAAATTATAATCCACTTGCATTGGCATCCTCTACTGCGTTTTTCTCTTTGTTCGCCTTACCTCCTATTTTAATCATAATCAGTAAAGTATTGGGTACGTTCACTACTCCGGATTTGATTAGTGGAGAATTATTTAGTCAATTGTCTAGTTATTTTGGCGACAAAACTGCTAATCAAATTAAAGTCGTATTTGAAAACTTCCAATCCATTGCAGATGCTCCACTTACTTCTATCTTAGTGTTTGTGTTCATGATGTTTGTAGCGACTACTTTATTCAAATTGATTAAAGATTCCATCAATTTATTATGGGGGTTTAAACCGAAAGCGAATCAACCCTTTTTAACAGCCATTTTTGAGCGATTACTCTCTTTTATATTATTAATAATTGCAGGTGTAATCTTCCTGTTTTCCCTTGTATCGGATACCTTTCTGACTTTTCTAGGCAGTTTTGTTGCACAATACAATCCCGATTGGAATATCTTGTTGATTAAGAGCATCAATGCATTATTTTCCATTCTCTCCATCTCATTATGGTTTAGCCTACTGTTTAAGGTTTTGCCAAATGCCAAAATAAAAATAAAACCTGCTGTTATAGGCGGTTTCTTTACCTCTATTCTTTTTACCATTGGAAAATTTATTCTAGGGAGGGTATTAATAAACAGCAACATAGATTCCATATTTGGGGCTTCAGGAAGTGTTGTTTTATTGCTATTGTTTGTTTTTTATTCCTCTTTAATTTTCTATTTTGGAGCAGTATTTACCAATAACTATGCTTCTGCAATAAACCAAGAAGTGAAACCAGGATTTTATGCGGTAAAAGTAAATACTAGCGAAGTGAAGTTGTAACTTTATTGGCATTTAACTTGCAACGTATTGCATTCAATTAATACCACCTTATCTTTGGTCATCATTAAAAAAATCGCCCGTATTCTCTTTTTTGTCCTCTTTGCGGTGATTGTAATTTTTGGAGTCTTAGTATTGGCAATTCGAACCGAGAAAGCACAAAACTTTATTACTCAAAAGGCTATCACTTTTGTTTCCGACAAAACGCAAACAAAAATTGAGTTGGATCACATTTATTTGGGATTTTTCGATTTGGTTCAATTGCAAGGGTTGTATGCCGAAGATCTTAATCAAGACACGTTAATTTATGCTGGAGAGTTGAATGTTTCCATCAACCTATTTTCTTTAATGGGGAAAAAAATCAACATTTCGTCTATCGAGTTAAATAATACGACCGCTAACCTGAAGACCAATCCTGAAAACGGAGATTTTAACTTTCAATTTTTCATTGATGCTTTTGCGAGTCAAGATACAACTGCAACAGAAGAATTGCCCAATGATACATCATCGGCCGCCTGGGGTTTTGGTGTGGATGAGTTAAAATTGACAAATGTTCGGTTTAAAATGGATGATCCATATAACGGAATCAATGTAAATACTACAGTTGGAGAATTGACAATTGAGATGGATCAATTTGATTTGAATGAAGAAATCATAAAAGCAGACCAGATTGAAATTAATCAACTTCAATTAGCGCTTGAATTATTTCAAGGAACATCCACAGAAGTTTCAACAGACTCAACAGAATTGACGTATCAATTTGGAGCAAATACAATTGCTATCAATGAGAGTAACGTCTCTTTTATCGATCAATTGGGAGGAATCAATTTGAAGACTAGAATTGGAAACCTTGAATTGGCGGTCAATGATTTTGATTTAATCAACCAAAAAATAGATATTAACTCGTTAAAAATCGCAGCAACCAAATTTGACTTCAATCAAGAACCAATAGCAACAAAAGTTACAGATGAAGTTTCGCCCAACGACTCCACTTCCCAAGATTGGTTAGTGGATGTAGGAGAAGTCAATTGGACGGATTTTGAGTTTAACTACAACGATAACAATGCAGCACCAACGAATGAAGGTATAGATTTTAGTCATTTAGGGATAACTATCAGCAATTTGGAAGGAAATAAACTTCATTACAATGGCATCTCTGATATTAAAGCTTCATTTGCTGAATTCAATGTTTCAGAAAAAAGTGGATTTAAAATCGATCAATTGCAAACTGACGTTACTTTAGAAGCGCAAAAAGCGACACTTTCAAATTTGTTGTTTAAAACCGCCAATGGAACAGAAATCAAGGAATATGCTTCCTTGTCATTTAATAGTTTGGAAACCATTGGCGACGATTTAAACGCTTTACATTTTGACATTCAATTGAACAGTTCAAAAATTGCGGTAAAAGATTTGTTCTATTTCAGTCCGGAGCAAATCAACAATGAGCTCATTGCCAAGAATCGGAATCAAATCTTCACCTTGAGTACTGATATTAAGGGTAACCTGAAAAAACTTTTCATCAATCAGTTTTATTTGAGTGGGTTCAGAGATACCCGAATTTCGATTAATGGAGTAGTGAAAGAAGTCATGAATTTTGAGAAATCGTATTATGATTTAAAAATAAACACCATTAATACGACTGAGCGCGATTTAAAATCAATGCTTGGTGACAGTTTATTTCCAACAGGAATTACTTTACCGAAACGAATTACTATTAACGGAAATGCAAAAGGAACTCAAAAAGATTTAGCTTCAAAAATCAATATAAAGAGTGACTTAACGAACGGTAGTATTGCTTTAGATTTAAATAATACAACCGATAGTATACAAAACGTAGCATACAAAGCGGCTCTCAAATTAACTAAAATAGATTTGGGTAAAATCATTCAAGACACCACTTTTGGCACCTTGAATTTAGAAGCTTTTCTTGATGGAAAAGGATTGAACTTTGAAAGTATTGAATCAATTGTTCGAGCCAACATTAGTGAATTTACTTACAAAAATTACATTTACAGCGACTTAGTGATTGATGGAAAACTTATGAATCAAACATTTATGGGTAATGCATCCATGAACGACACCAATTTGATTTTTAAGTTTGATGGGCTTGTGAGCATGAATGATTCTATTCCAGAATATAAATTCAAGTTTGATTTGGAAGGAGTGGATTTGCAACGACTCCATATTACAGACAAGGATTACCGCATTCAAACAGCGATAACTGCAGACCTAATCGGGAATAGTATTGATGACATGATCGGAGATTTTCAAATCCGTAAATTTCAGATTAAACAGAATGATGAGTTTTATAAAATAGACTCCTTACTGTTCGTTTCGTTTAAGGATACTTCCAATTCGAATATTTCCATTAATTCAGATTTATTGACCGGAAACTTCAAAGGGAATATTGCCTTTTCTGAATTGGGTAATTCGATGCAAAAATTCTTTCAAGGATATTACAACGATACCGTTAATTCTAGTTTAACGAAAGAGAATCAACAATTCAGCTTTGATTTGACCATCAGAAACAATCCAGTTCTTAGCGAAATTTTACTTCCAGAGCTACAAACTTTTGAAGGTGGATACATCAATGGAGAATTTAATTCCAATAAGGATTTGTTCAACATTAGTGTGTCCGTTCCCAACGCAAATTACAGCAATATTCAAGTAGACAGTTTGGATATTAATGTCCGCGCAAATAACAGGCAGTTGGATTATGAGCTTAGTTTAGATCGGGTTTCTTATGACCAATATTTGTTGAAAAACATCGCCCTCTATGGAAAAGCGGAAAACGATACTTTGACCAGTACTTTCCAACAATTAAATGACAATGACACGCTCAACTATTTCATTGAAGCAATAAGTTATCAAGCTAAAGATGCTGTTATCGTTCAATTTTTAAATGACAATGTAATTCTTGATCAACAAAAATGGAAAATCAATCAAAACAATAAATTTACTTTCGGCGATTCTACAAAAGTTGAGAATTTCAAGTTAACGCATGGAAAAGAAACCTTTAAGATCAGTAATCCACAAGAAAACTTAGCTGCTTTAAAATTTGATTTCAATGGATTTAGAATAGAAAACCTGCTCAATTTAGTGGAAAATACAAAGAATGATTCCATTGAATTATTGACTGGTATGCTCAACGGAACAACTAGTTTTTGGACTAAAAAGGAAAGCTTTCAATTTGAAGTCGATTTAAAGTTGGACAGTTTATACTTTTTGAATCAACCGGCTGGTAATTTGAGTATTTCTTCTAATAATGCAACAGATAAATTAGCCTTCAACGGTGCATTAACAGGCTACGAAAATGACGTTACTTTTAAAGGTACCTATTCAGACTCCACAGCCCCATTTGACTTATTGGTAGACATCAAAAAACTGCAGATAAAAACGTTGGAGTCTTTTTCTTTCGACCAGTTGAAAGAGTCTGAGGGCTACCTTTCAGGGAATGTATCAATGAAAGGAAGCGCAGAAAGTCCCGATATAACCGGTGAGATACAAATGAACAATGTTAAACTTCGTTCGACATACTTGAATAGTTTTTACGTGTTTGGTAATGACAAAATTGAATTTAATAAAAACACGCTATTGTTTAAACAATTCACTGTTAAAGATAGCACAGGAAACTCATTTTCTATAGATGGTAACATCGCTTTTGAAACGATTGACCAGTATAATTTTGACTTGGTGATTAAGAGTAAAAACTTCCAAGCGCTGAACACAACTAAAGAGGGTGACAATGATTTGTTTTATGGAAAAGTATTGTTTAGTAGCAATATAAAAGTAAAAGGAAATCAAGAAAAACCAATTATTGAAGCGGATTTAAAACTGAATGAAGGCACCGATTTTACTTTTGTACTTCCTAGTGATGATCCATCAGAAATTAGTCGAGAAGGTGTGGTCGTATTTGTTGACAAAAGTGAAGATCTTAACTCCATTTTTGGAAGAGACAAAACTGCTGATACTGCTACTTCTAGTATTCTTGGACTTGACGTTACAGCGAGAATTGAAATTGATGAAAAGACCAACTTCAATATTGTAGTCGACCCAATTGCTGGAGATAAACTAAACTTATTGGGTGGTGGTGTCATTAATGCTCAAATAGATCAAAGCGGAAAAGTGACATTAATTGGAAGGTATGTGATCAATAGCGGTTTTTATGACTTGACCCTTTACGATGTTGTGAAACGGAAATTTGAAATCAAGCCAGGAAGTTCAATAACTTGGTCTGGAGACCCACTCGAGGCTGAAATGGACATCTCAGCAATCTATAATGTGAAGGCGTCACCTATTGACTTAATAAGTCAGCAGAGTTCAGCATTAAGCGAAAGTGAGCGATTAGCTTATCAAGAAAAAATTCCTTTTGATGTGTATTTAATGATGAAAAACGAGTTATTAAAACCTGAGATTTCATTTAAAATTGAACTGCCAGATGACAATAAATCCGCTTTAAACGGCACTGTTTATCAAAAATTACAAGAGCTAAATGAACAAGAAAGCGAATTGAATAAGCAAGTATTTGCATTGATTATTTTGAGACGATTCATTGCATCGAATTCATTCAATGATCAAAATGATGGTTCAAACATAGCCCGAAACTCGGTTAGTAAGGTTCTAAATCAACAACTGAACAGATTGTCAGACAGATATGTAAAAGGAGTAAATTTGGAATTAAATGTCGATTCTTATGAAGATTATTCAACTACATCTGGTGGTTTTGAAGGAAGAACCGAATTAAATTTAGCAGTGAGTAAATCATTTTTGAATGATCGGGTTTCTGTAAAAGTTGGTGGAGATGTAGATTTAGAAGGGGAACGCGCCAAAAGAAATACAGTAAGTGACTTTGCCGGAGATGTTACCATAGAATACTCCATTACAGAGGATGGCAGATACAAAGCAAAATTGTATCGAGACAATCGATTTGAAGGTTTAATTGAAGGTGATATCGTAGAAACAGGAGTAGCACTAATTTATACTAGAGATTATGAAACTTTAAAACAACTGTTTAAAAAACCTGAAAACTTGAAAGAAGAAGAGGAAGTAGAAGTTCCTAAAGCACCTTTAAACGAAACAGAAGAATGAAAAATAAATCTCCATACCTATTCATTTTAAGCATTGGATTGTTGTTTTTATTTGGCTGTAGTAATACCAAGTATTTGAATGAGGGTGAAAAGTTATATACAGGAGCCACCATAAAAATTAACAAATCAGACGACAGTGAAATTAAAAGTGAAATTGAAGAGGTAATTGTACCAGTGCCGAATAAAAAAGCGTTTGGTGTATTGAGAGCTAAACTGTGGATTTACAACGTAGTTGGTGAACCTAAGAAGAAAAAAGGAATTCGATATAATCTGCGCACAAAAATTGGTGAGCCTCCAGTAGTTCTGAGCGAACTAAATGCGGAGCGAACCGCCTCACTAATAGAGAACAGATTATACAATAATGGCTACTTTTTTCCAATTGTAAAGTATGATTTAGAAGTAAAAGAAAAAAAGAAAACAGCCAACATTACTTATACCGTTAATCCAGGAAAGCAATACAAAATAAATACTGTGGTATACCCTGAACCATTAGATGAAGTTTCAGCTATAATAAAAGATGCACAAAAGGAAAGCATCGTTAAAACTGGTGATGCATACAACTTAGAAAATCTTAAAAAGGAACGAACTCGCATTAATGAATATTTAAAAGATCGTGGTTTCTTTTATTTCAATGAAGAGTTTTTACTATGGGAAATTGATTCTACCTTAAATGGAAAAGTAGATGTGTTTTTGACTTTAAAAAACAATGTCGATAAGAAGAACTTAGAAGTTTATAAAATCAATCAAGTATACATCAATCCTCAATATGACCTAACAAATGAGGATAATTTTAAAAATTACGATACACTAAAGATAGATTCAGTTTATTACTTGGAAAAGGACAGTACGTTTCGACCTGAAATCATCGTCGATGAATCTGCATTCGAAACAGGACGTCTATACTCCAGAAAACTTCATGATCGGACTATTAGAAAGTATACTGGATTAGGCCCATTTAAATTCGTAAATGTTAAATTTCTAGAGGATTCTAGCGACTACCATTTCTTGAACACCTACATCAACCTTACTCCACTTCCGAAAAAATCCATTAGATTAGAAGTTTCTGCTACTTCCAAGTCAAACAACTTCGTTGGGCCTGGAATTGAAGCTACTTTTCGAAATCGTAATTTACTGAAAGGCGCCGAGCTCCTAACAGTGAATTTGAATTCTGGATTTGAAACTCAAATCACTAAAAATGCAAAAGGATTGAATTCTTATGAACTGGGAGCTGAAGTGGAATTGAGTTTTCCTCGATTTATTGTTCCGTTCAATATTAAAAGTAGCTCAACTAAATACACTCCTAAAACAAGTTACAAATTCAATTACCGATTGTTAAATCGAGTTCAATATTATAAAATGAATTCATTTGGTGTTTCTTTTGGATACCGTTGGAGGGAGACGGAAACAAAATCACACGAATACAATCCAGTCAACATTAACTTCCTAAAGTTGTCAGATACGAAACCCGATTTTGAACTCATACTAGATCAAAACCCATTGATTAGAAGAAGTTTTGAAGAGCAATTTATCATTGGGTCCACCTATTCCTTCAAGTACGACAGCCGATTAGAAAAAGAAAAACGACACAACTTCTTTTTTCAAGCAAATATAGACCTTTCGGGAAATATTGCTCAAATAGCAACAGCTATTACTAAAGGGGAGGCTCCTTCTGATTCAAGCAATTATAAGCTATTCGGTGCTGCATTTAGTCAATATGTGAGAACTGATTTAAATTTCAAATACTTATTTAATATTGATGAAAACAACCAAATTGTCACTCGATTAATAGCAGGAGTTGGGATTCCAATAGGAAATTCAAGCGCACTGCCCTACATCAAGCAATTTTTTATCGGTGGTTCAAACAGCATTCGTGCATTTCAAGCAAGAACTTTAGGCCCGGGAACTTATTCTATCAGTGAACAAGAACAGCGGAACTCTTTATTTCTAGATCAATCTGGTGATTTAAAATTAGAGGGGAACTTAGAATACCGATTTGACATCATAAGCTTTTTAAAAGGAGCCATATTTGCTGACGCAGGAAATGTCTGGTTACTGAATGAAGATCTCAATAAGCCTGGAGGTAAGTTTGAGGTGGATCAGTTTCTTGACGAAATAGCAGTAGGCACAGGAGCCGGTCTTCGAGTTGATGCTACGTTCTTCGTCATCCGTTTTGATTTGGCTTTTCCAATTCGTAAGCCATTTTTACCAGAAGGTGATCGATGGACATTTGACAGCATACAATTGGGTTCTAAAGCTTGGAGACAAGATAATTTTGTATTTAATATTGCCATTGGTTATCCTTTCTAGACTTTCAATTTAGCATCTAAACTAATCTTCCCCGGGCCGGATATCAATAAAACTAAAAACGGAACCAAATAGAGAATAGCCATTTCTTTTTTAGCCAATGGATCGGCTCCATGAATGATAAATATTGCAACAAACATGGTGATAACAACAGGAATAGAGGCATATCTAGTAAATAATCCAAGAATAATCAATACAGGACAAAAAACCTCTCCGAATAGTGTCAATCCATAACTGATCTCACTTCCGACCCCTAATGGATCTGGAAACGAATGAAACTTTTGTTCAAAAGACATCACTTTAGGCCAACCGTGGTTCAAAAATAACAATCCTCCAAAAGTTAATCTCAATAGTAAAAGACTAAAATCGATGTATTTAAGTTGAAAATTTTTCATTAGTCAATGTATTCTTTTTTAATTACCAAAGCATAAGAACCGTCGTCCAACAGCAAAAAACCTTGATCGTAAACGTATTTATATATCGCTCCATTTTTGGTAATGTATTCGCTAGTAAAGTAATTGAAATTAAAACCCTTAGACTTCAATTTGGACGCTGTACATTTTGATTTCCCATTGGGATTTAAATCTGCCAATACTCTCCTGTTCTTTCGTAAAATATAATTGGTACTTCGAACTATTGAATTGGCGTCTTTATTTTGACGGTTGTTATAAGTATTCCTGCATTGGTCTGAACAAAATTTCTTGTCCACTCGACCTTCAAACTCATCTTGACACTCCAAACATTGCTTTACTTCCATTTTCTAAATATATGATATATCTATATAGAAAGCAACCACATAAGAAATTATAGAATTACTTTAAAATTTCTAACAACTCACTCTTTTTCTTCCTAGAAACCGGAACGATGGATTTATTGGACATCACTAATTGTCCGTTATCGCCCCTCAAGTATTTATTGGCGTGATTTAAATTTACTAGATGCGAATAATGCACTCTAACAAAAGTATTCCCTTCCAAAATCTCTTCAAAGTGTTTTAGTTTCTTGGTTACTAATATAGGTTTACAATTTGTTAGAAACACTTTAGAATAACTACCATCCGCCTGAATATGAATGATATCATCTAAATTAACTAACTCTAGACCAAAATTAACTGGTAAAGCAATTTTTCTAAATTGATTCCCATCAAACATGTCTTTCAAATACTTTTCCTTTACTTTTTCGGTATCTCCAGTTTGTTTTAGGACTTTACAAACGGCTTCCACTAACTCTACTGGATTAATAGGTTTTAACAAATAATCGGTTGCTGAATACTTAAATGCTTTTAAAGCATAGTGATCATTGAGGGTTGTAAAAATAATTTTAAAATCACGACAGTTTTTACAACTATCACTGTTGAGCAATTCAAAGCAATCGCCATCTGGAAATTTAACATCTAAAAAAACCAAGTCGACTTTCTTACAAACCAATAGCTCAGCTTCTTTAAGATTAGAAGCTACACCTATTATTTTAATATCAGGACAAAAATCTGTAATAATAGAGTTTAAATAGCTACTAGATTTCTCATCTTGATCAATAATTATCGCTCTTAACATGATAATAATAAATCAAAAGTTGAACTTAAAATGGAGACCATGGATTGGGATTTAGTTTCCTCAAATTTATCATAATAATTTGATAAAAATTGTCATAAAAACCCTGATTTTGTCGGCTACTTGTCAGATGCCGTCTAGTATTCTCATCAATCGGTCATTGAAATAGAAAAAAATATTTTCAATATTTAGTCTAGTAAAAATGGGATATTTACTTTTAAATATTAATCCATTTTAAGTCAATCCAATTGATTCAATTAACAAGAGACCGTGTTTTTATTCTATTTGCTATAATTGCTGCAATTCTGCTATTTATTTGGCTGGCTACTCATCAATATCTAGCGATTGACGACTTTTATTTTGCAGATCAAGTCCGAAAATTAGGCGTTTGGAAAGCCATGCTTTTTGAAAGAAATACCTGGAACAGCAGATGGACTTCATTGCTTTTGAATCATTCCCTCCTTTGGAGTTATCTCAATGCATCTCAATCCATTTTAATCGGATATAGCCTATTCAATGGTTGGTTATTACATCTGCTTGCCAAACAATTGCTTTCAGCCTTCAATATTCAATCAAACACCCTTAGTTTTTATGTCACTGCATTACTATTCTTGGGCACTTTTCAAATTGGAGAAGTTTGGTTTTGGTTGGCAAGTTCCACCACCTACCTAACCTCTACCCTATTATTAGCGCTTCTCTTCTTAAAAATTCGTGCATCAGAGTTGACTAACAATACTGGTTTGGCATTTATTCTACCAAGTATTTATATTGGAGGTTGCAGTTTGCCCATCGCTTTAATCGCCATCTATCTGCTGTTAAACACACTCATCAAAAATCTAAAGCGAGAAAAGCCCATTAATATTCAGTGGAGCATCTTATACTTGATTTTGGTGCTACTATCACTACTTCTCCTATTGAATGGAAAAGGGAGCTCTAATAGAATGATGCATTTTGAGCACATTAATGTATTCGATGCTTTTTTGCTCAATTTTAAATTGACTGCACTTGATATCTTGCATTATCTATTACCAATCTTACCAAAATTGTTACTTCTTGGTCTTCCATTGGTGTTTGTTCAGTTTGAAGGTGAGGCGATAAGTTCAAGAAAGCTAACAGCTGAAATCATTTTTATATCAATCAATTTATTGGGAATTCTATTTCTCTATCAATTAATAATTACATACATCACTCAAGATATTGGAGCCGCAAGAACGCTTTTCCCCATCAATTTAATTTTGTTATTCGGCTACCTAAAAATTTTATACTTTATCAACCTTTATTTAAAAGGAATAACCCTGAATAAATACATTTCAACTGCAGCAGCTATGATTGCTTTTATAACGATTGGATACATCACAGTAAAACAATTCAGTATCATTTCTACGTACTCAGAAGGATTACAGAGCAGAACAATGCTGTTAGAACAAAATACCAACGAGCCGATAGTTTTAGATTCTCTGCCCCCTTCAGGGTTTCTTTATTCTTCTGAAATATCAGTGGATACCACTCATTTTAGCAATCAACATTTAAAATTGTTTTACCAATTGAAATATTCGCCAACATTGAATAATCACTAAATGAAAGAAATTGATTTATTTTACGAAAATCAAGAAGAACCACTAAAAGGTTGCTTTTTAGCTTTACGATCTATTTTAAAGGTAGCTCACCCGGCAATCACTGAAGAATGGAAGTACAAGCTCCCATTTTTCTATTTGAATAAAAAAATGTTCTGCTATCTATGGAAAGATAAGCTCACTGAAGACGCCTATGTCAGTTTTGCTGATGGTTTTCGAATGCATCACTCTGCCTTAGAAAGTGGTGATCGTAAACGATTTAAGATCTATCGAATTAATCCAATGGAAGATATCGATGTTGAGGAATTAGCTGAGATTTTAGAAGAAGCATTTAATCTTTATAAATAACTGACAGCTAATTACTCTGCATGCATCATAAGTGATAATACTTATGTAATTTATTATAATTTTGAGCTCATAATCAAACAAAAAAATATGAAAAAAAATTTACTAACTCTTCTCTTAATTACTACTACAACCCTATATACAAATCATTTGAAGGCACAAAACGCATTGTCATTTGATGGTGCTGACGATTTTATTCAAACCAATTATGCAGGAGTTACTGGTTCTGGCGCCAGAACCATAGAAGCTTGGGTAAGAACAACTGCAGATGCTTTGCCTACAGCAGATGGACAGCAAGTCATTGCCGATTATGGAACTTTTATAAACGGTTCTCGATTTACATTTTGTGTATTGTGGGCAAATGCCATTCGATTAGAAGTTGGTGGAAATGGATTAAGTGGTACAATCCCTATTAATGATAGTTTATGGCACCATGTTGCCGTTGTTTATAATCCTGCGTTAACTAACAAATTGAGTTTATATGTGGATGGGGTTCTTGATGTTTCAGGAAATGTAACATTATCGGTAAACACTGGAACGGTAAATAAACTGCGAATTGGTCAACGAATTGATGGAGTAAATAACTTTACAGGCGACATTGATGAAGTTCGTTTTTGGAATACTGCTTTAGATTCAACTCAATTGCGTGCAAACATGAGTAAAGAAATGTGTACTTATCCTACAGGCTTGGCTGCATACTTTAAATTAAATGAAGGCTTTGCAAATGGCACGAATACAACAGTAACAACAACCGCAAATGAAATTGGTGCAACACAAGCTACTTTAAGTGGTTTTGCTTTAACTGGCAATTCTTCCAACTGGATTCTTGGTGCTCCTTTAACTTCTGGAGGTAACACATACGACACATTATCTGTGACTGATTGTAAGTCTTTTCTATCACCAAGTGGAAAATATACTTATACTGCAACTGGGACATACGTTGATACTATTCCAAATGTGCAAAGCTGTGACAGTATTATCACCATCAATTTGACTTTAGTAAAAAATCCCACCTTTGCCAATTTAACTATTGATACCTGTGGTAGCTATACTGTTCCTAGTGGGAAAAAGACATTTAACACAACCACGTCTCAGACCTACCTTGATACCATTCCAAATTCTCAGAACTGTGATAGTATTATTGCCATAAATTTGACAGTAACAATAATCAGTGGAGGAGTGAATACTTCAGGTAATAATAGATTGACAGCAACAGAAGCTGGAGCTCGATACCAGTGGTTAGACTGCAACAATGGATTTGCTATTTTAACCAATGACACGAACCGTTTTTATGATCCAATTGTAAGCGGATCATATGCTGTACAAATTATTAAAAATGGATGTATTGACACAACAGCTTGCGTGCCAGTGGTAGGAGTTGGACTCAACCAAAATTCTACTTTACTGAAGGAATTAACGATTAGTCCTAATCCGACCAATGGACAGCTTACTATTAATTTTGGTGCTGCTCAGGGAACTAAATACTATTTCATCAGAAACTTTATGGGACAAATTGTTTCTCAAGGTGCTACCATCCAATCTCAAATTTCTATGACTTTAGAAGTAGAAAATGGAATCTACTTTATACAAGTACAATCTCTAGATGGAGAGAAAGTAATTCGAAAAGTTGTTAAACACTAATTAAATATAAAAGCGCTTGTTAAACCAAGCGCTTTTATTGCTCCTATAAATTTACTCTGCAAGCATAACAGTTAGTCAATTATTACATGCATTTACTTATTATTGTAAACAGAAAGAAATAAGCACTAACTAGCTTTAACTAATTATTAGAGGCGTGATGGAGATCCATCACGCCTTTTATTATTTAATTTTCAATTTATTAAATCAAATCCTTGAATCCAATAGTAGAAATGTACTTGATTTTTGATGAGAACAGTTCTTGGGAAAAAGACTTGATAATCAAACGAAATCAATACATAAAGCAAGCCGGTGATAAGGAAACTCATGTTTATTTCATTGTTTCTGGAGCCTTACGTGTGTATTATTTGGATGATGAAACAGAACACAGCATCCGGTTTGGCTATCAAAACAACTTCATTACGCTATTGGATTCTTTTTTGAGTGGAGAAGCATCCAATTTATCCTTACAAGCATTAAAGAAAACGGTGGTAAAACGAGTCTCTAAATCAACCATTGATCAATTAATCTTGACTCATCCTCCATTTAAAGATTTATGGTATTCGACGTTAGCTGGTTTAGTTCATCAACAAATGGAACGAGAAATTGATCTCTTGACTGCGTCCCCTCTCATTCGCTATCAGCGAGTCTTGGCAAGAAGTCCACAGCTTTTTCAAGAGATTCCACATAAATTTATCGCTTCCTATTTGCGCATGACACCTGAAACATTGTCGAGAATCAAAAAGCTTGATTTGAATCAAGATTTATCAATTGTATTGAGGCCAACTTTGTAGAAAAAAAATGAAGACTCAAAAATCAGAAGACTTAATTATAGATTTGACAAAAAGGGTGAATGAATCCATTGAAGCGGTAAAATCATTGCAGCAACTCGATCAAACCCTCTTAAATGCCCGATTGAATGAACAATCATGGAGCGCATTGGAATGCATTGAACACTTAAACCGTTATGGAGCATTCTATATTCCTGAGATTAATCAACGATTAAAGTCTGCCAAAAAAGAAAATGCTGAAAATTTTAAAAGTACTTGGTTAGGAAATTATTTTGCAGTTAGCTTATTGCCAAAAGAAAAGCTAAACAAAATGAAGACTTTTAAGTCGATGAACCCAATGGGCAGTCAACTAGATCATTCAACAATTACTACTTTTTTACAGCAGCAAACTGAACTTTTAGGGCTGCTAGAATTGGCTAAAACTGTAAATTTGAATCGAGTTAAAACCAACATTAGTATCTCCAAATGGATTAAGTTGAAATGTGGAGATACTTTTAGAGTGGTCATTTATCACAATCAACGACACCTCGAGCAAGCACAAAGAGCAATTAAAAATGGTAGAAAATAGAATTGAAGATCAAATATTTAAAAATAAAACACACCTAGAAAAAGGAGAATATGACAACTGCACGTTTGAAAACTGTTCCCTTTCTCATTTTGATTTGGCTGATTTCGTTTTTGTAGAATGTACCTTCATTAATTGTGATTTAAGTCTTTCAAAATTAATCAACACGGCCTTTAAAACCGTTGCCTTCGATAAATGTAAATTATTGGGTTTACACTTCGAGGATTGCAATAAATTCCTGTTGGATCTTGAGTTTACTGATTGTGCCATCAACCTCAGTTCATTTTATCAGTTGGTGTTAAAAAAGATTCGCTTCACCAATTGCAACTTGCATGAAGTCGATTTTACTGGAGCCAATCTAACCGCTGCTAATTTCACGAATTGTGATTTATTATCTGCTATTTTTGAGAACACCAACCTAGAAAAAGCCGATTTTAGAACGTCTAACAATTATGCCATCCGCCCAGATATGAACCGTATTAAAGGAGCTGCTTTTTCTCGCGATGGATTGGCCGGTTTGCTTTATCATCATCAGATTAAGATTTCGTAGGAAGGGTTTTTATTTGTCCAAGTCTTCACTTAGGTTAAGCTAAGTGTAAACTTCACTGCTCAGCCTGAAAAATAAAAAAACAATCAGTTTACGATTAACTCTCGGAGGGTTAGCAAGCTATTAAATACTACAAATCAGAGAGTTTGCATTACTTTTCAGGATACTGAATTAAACATTTGGAAGATTATCAATCTATTCTTAAAAGGTTAAACTTTATCCACTGCCAATTTATAAGTAGGATCTTCCAATACATTGACATCAATAATCTCATCTGCATTTTCCAATAAAACTCTGCAGTCGGCACTTAAGTGTTTCAAGTGAACCTTCTTCCCTACTTTGAGGTAGCGCTCCGTAATTTTATTCAATGCTTCTATAGCTGACATGTCTACAATTCTACTTTCAGCAAAATCAATGATAATCTCTTCAGGGTCATTTAAAATATCAAACTTTTCTCCGAAGGCGGCTGTAGAACCAAAAAACAGCGGTCCATATATTTCGTAATGTTTGACACCGTTTTCATCGATATACTTTCTTGCCCGAATTCGTTTGGCGTTGTCCCATGCAAAAACCAAAGCAGCGATAACCACACCAATCAATACTGCTAAGGCTAAATTGTGCAGAATGGCTGTCACTAACGTCACCAAAACCATTACAAAAATGTCTGATTTCGGCATGCGCTTAAACGTCTTTAAACTTGCCCATTCAAATGTTCCTATCGATACCATTATCATCAAACCAGTCAATGCGGCCATTGGCAACATTTCAATTAATCCTGCTCCAAACATAATAAATACCAACAACATCACAGAAGCCACGATACCTGAAAGTCTTGCTCTAGCACCTGAAGAAATATTGATCAAACTCTGCCCAATCATGGCACATCCACCCATTCCTGAGAACACGCCTGAAAGTACATTTGCCAATCCTTGCGCAACTGCTTCTTTGTTTCCTCTACCTCTCGTTTCCGTGATTTCATCGATGATATTCAAGGTCAATAAACTTTCAATTAATCCTACACCAGCCATGATGGCAGCGTAAGGAAAAATAACATATAAAGTCTCTAACGTAAATGGAACTTCCGGAAAGTGAAATGGTGGAAATCCACCAGAAATAGAAGCCATATCTCCCACCGTTTTGGTGTCCACTCCAAAAGCGACTACGATTCCGAAAACACTTAAGATCGCAACTAAAGAGGCCGGAACCACCTTAGTTAACTTTGGCAATCCCCAAATAATCAACATAGTGACCAACACCAATCCCAACATTATAAACAATGGAGTTCCAGTCAACCACGCTCCAGAAGCATCTTTAAACTGAGCCATTTGCGACATGAAAATGATAATCGCTAGGCCGTTTACAAATCCGAATATAACAGGGTGTGGCACCAATCGCATCAACTTTCCCAATTTTAAAAAGCCGGCTGACATTTGTAATAATCCGGCTAAAACTACCGTCGCAAAAATGTATTCTATCCCATGCGTTTTGGCTAAAACTACCAAAATTACAGCGACTGCACCAGTAGCTCCTGAAATCATTCCTGGTCGTCCACCTAAAATAGAAGTCACTAAACCCATCATAAATGCGGCATACAAACCTGTTAAAGGTGGCAACCCTGCAATTAATGCAAATGCAACTGCTTCTGGAATTAAAGCCATGGCCACAGTTAAACCAGAAAGCACTTCAGTTTTGTAATTGACTTTCATCGAAAGGTCGAAAAGGTTCAAATATTTCTTCATTTATTACTCTTGAAAATGGTTGATTTTTATTTTGAGGGTGCAAAAGTAAGGATTTACTGGGGAAGTCAATCGGTGAATCAGTCAATAGGTCAATCAGTGAATCAGTTAATTTGTGAATCAGTCAATTTGTGAATCAGTCAATCAGTTAATTTGTGAATCAGTCAATCAGTCAGTCAATCAATGAATAGGTGAATCCGTTAATTGTTTAATCAATCCAATCATTGTTATATTGAAGAATTGACTTATTGATCCATTGAAATATTGATTAATTGTTAAATTGACTTATTGATTCATTCACTTATTGATTCATTGTTAAATTGATTTCATTGTTAAATTGAAGTATTGATTCATTGTTACATTGACTTATTCATTGTTATATTGATTAATTTTGCCGCATGTCAAAAAGTACCGATATTTTTTACCAGAACTTAGCCCAAACTACCCCATTTGCATTGGGTTATGAGATTAGTCATGCAGTAGCCTCCACCATTTACACCACTGACGGAAGAGCCATTTTAGACTTTATCTCTGGAATTGGAGTCAGTAGTTTAGGGCACGGTCATCCTGCTATTAAAAAAGCAGTCATTGATCAGGTAGAAAAACACATGCATGTCATGGTTTACGGCGAATTTATTCAAGAATCACAATCTCGTTTAGGCGAAGAATTACGATTGGCATTACCAAAAGAGTTGGATAGTTACTATTTTGTAAATTCAGGAACAGAGGCCATTGAAGGCGCATTAAAATTGTCAAAAAGAGCCACTGGAAGACAGCAAATCATTGCTTTTGAAAAAGCGTATCACGGAAGTACACACGGAGCTTTAAGCGTAAGTGGCAATAAAATAAAACAAGCACCTTTCCTTCCATTGCTTCCGAACATAGATAGAATTCAGTTAAATAACCTTTCGGATTTAGATAATATCACCACCCAAACAGCTTGTGTTATTTTAGAAACAATTCAAGGAGATGCAGGTGTCCGGATTCCCAATTACGAATACATGCAAGCCCTTCGGACTAAATGTTCGGCTGTTGGCGCATTATTGATTTTGGACGAAATTCAGAGCGGCATCGGGCGTACAGGAAAATTCATGGCGTTTGAGCATTACGACATTGTTCCAGACATATTAACCATGGGTAAAGCATTGGGTGGCGGAATGCCCATTGGTTGTTTTGCTTCTCGAAAAGAGTTGATGGAATTACTCAGCGACAACCCAATGTTGGGCCACATCACCACTTTTGGAGGTCACCCTGTAGTTTGTGCGGCAGCGGCAGCGGGCCTTAAAGTAATTCGTGACGAAAACCTGATTGAAGGAGTTCAAGCTAAAGCAGATAAAATAGCGTCTCTTTTAGTGCATCCCTTTATTAAAGAGGTGCGTTACAAAGGTCTTATGATTGCTGTAGATTTAGACTCTGAGGATAGAGTGCAGAAAGTGGTTGAAGGTTGTTTAGCCAATGGGCTATTGACTTTTTGGTTTTTATCTACCCCTCATTCCTTCCGTTTGGCCCCACCATTAAATATTTCTGATGAAGACATTGAGAAAGGGTGTGCAATAATTTTGGCGTCAATTGAGAAAACTGCAACCTAGAATAGTTAATTTCGCTGATGTATGGCTAAGGAAACAAAACAACCAAACGTAACAATTAAGAACAAAAAAGCAACTTTTGAGTATGAATTTATTGATACTTATGAAGCTGGCATGCAATTGATGGGCACCGAAATCAAATCGATTCGTGACTCTAAAGCAAGTATTAAAGAAGGCTATTGCGTTTTTAAAAAGGGCGAATTGTACGTTAAAAACATACACATTTCAGAGTATAAAGAAGGAAGCTACAACAATCACGAACCCAAGAGAGATCGAAAACTATTGCTCCATAAACGTGAATTGGAAAAACTCTCTAAAAAGAAAATTGATGTTGGTTTGACGATCATACCTGTAAAGATGTACATCAATTCTAGAGGATTGGCAAAAATGCAGATTGCACTAGCTAAAGGTAAAAAGATGCATGACAAACGCGAGAGCCTGAAAGCCAAAGACGATAAGCGAGCAATGGATCGGGCGATGAAGATCTAGGTTTTAATAATTAATGGTGGTTTACTTCCCAGAATGACATTAAACTTTTCGATTAAATGTTTACCTGCATTTTCAAATACAATTTCTTCAAAACTTAAAGGTTGAGTATTCAACTCCTTATTTAACTTGAAGGTTTTGACAGCCTATCGGAATATATTCTGAAAAATCAAACCACTTCAACACTCAACAATTCAGCAAAAAAAATCCCCTTGACTTTGCCAAGAGGATTCTATATTTATTAAAATAAATTCTATTTCAAATACGCTTTTGCTTTTTCCAAAGCTGAAGCCATTCCATTCGGGTTTTTCCCTCCTGCTGTGGCAAAAAACGGTTGACCACCGCCACCGCCGCCGATTTCTTTGGCCAAGTCTCTTACCATATTCCCTGCGTGTAAATCATGAGATTTCACCAATTCCTCAGCCACCAATATCGTTAAGGTTACTTTGCCATCCACATTTGAAGCCAATACCAAGAATAAATTCTCTATTTCTGCTTTCAACTGAAACGCTAAATCTTTAATCGAACCAGCATCCAAATCCACTTCTTCGATAATCGCATTGATTCCTCCAATGGTTTGTACTTTGTCTTTCAATTCTCCTTTTACATTTCCTGCTGCAGCTCGCTTAAATTCTTCTACTTGCTTCTGTAACTCTGAGTTTTGCTTTTGCAATGCTGTAATTGATTGCATCACATCTTTTGGATGTTTTAGCGCCTCGTTTACTGCATCTAACAATGCTAATTTATCTTCAAAATACTGATCTGCTTTTTCAGCAGTTATGGCTTCTACCCTTCTCACCCCTGCAGCTACAGCTGATTCACTCACAATTTTAAATTGACCAATTCTTGCCGTAGAAGACACATGCGTTCCTCCACACAACTCAATGGAATCACCAAACTTGATCAAACGAACTACATCGCCGTACTTCTCACCAAACAAGGCCATAGCGCCCATTTCTTTGGCTTCGTTAATCGGAATTGCTCGTCGCTCATCCAATTGAATATTCTCTCGGATATTCTGATTGACGAGGGTTTCAATTTGCTTGATTTCTTCGTCCGTTACTTTATGAAAATGAGAAAAGTCAAAACGCAAATTATCTGCATTTACCAATGACCCTTTCTGTTCTACATGCTCTCCCAAAACTGTGCGCAATGCATGGTGCATCAAGTGGGTGGCTGAGTGATTATTCTCAGATAACGTTCGTTTCTTTTGATTGACTACCGCTTGAAATTTCAAGTTAATATTCTCAGGTAATTTGTCAGTATAATGAACGATTAAGTTGTTTTCTTTCTTGGTATCCGTGATAAAATAGTCTTTTCCGTTGGCAGATATTTTACCAGTATCTCCCACTTGTCCACCCCCTTCAGGGTAAAATGGAGTAACATTGAATACCAATTGATATAATTCTTTTCCTTTAGCAGTCAGTTTTCTATAACGAGTTATCGAAACCTCTGCTTCCATGTAATCATATCCGATAAACTCCTCAACTTCGTCTTCTTTTACAATTTCCCAATCTCCTGCATCAATCTTAGTTGCTTTTCTAGAACGTGTTTTTTGAGCTTCTAAAGCCAATTGGAATTCTTTCATATCGACTTCCAATCCGGCCTCTGAACCCATTAAATGCGTCAAGTCAATTGGAAAACCAAATGTATCGTACAATTCGAAAGCGAATTTCCCATCAATGATTTTTCCATTCAAAGTAGAGGTGTATTCTTCAAATCGCTGAATTCCTTTCTCTAACGTTCTTAAGAAAGTATTTTCTTCTTCAAAAATCACTTGAGTGATTAATTTTTGCTGAGATTTCAACTCTCCAAACTGATCTCCCATCTGATTCACCAATACTTCCACCAATTGGTTTAAGAATGGCTCTTTTAGATTCAAGAAGCTATATCCATAACGAACCGCTCTTCTCAAAATACGACGAATTACATAACCAGCTCCTGTATTTGATGGCAATTGTCCATCAGAAATGGCAAAAGAGATCGCACGAATGTGATCCGCAATCACTCGAATCGCAATGTCCTTCTTTTCTTGTGTAGCAGTATATTTTTGGCCACTAACTGCTGAAATTTTATTGATCAATGGCATGAATACATCCGTATCGTAATTGGACTGTTTGCCCTGCAAAGCCATACACAAACGCTCAAAACCCATTCCTGTATCAACATGCTGATTTGGCAATTTTACCAAACTACTATCCGCCATCCGATTGAATTCCATGAACACCAAGTTCCATATTTCAACCACTTGCGGATGATCTGCATTCACTAATGTTTTCCCTGATACAGCAGCTTTATCTTCTTGAGAACGAATGTCCACATGAATTTCAGAACAAGGACCACATGGCCCTACATCACCCATTTCCCAAAAGTTGTCCTTTTTAGACGCTTTGATGATTCGAGTTTCGTCAATGATTCCTTTCCAGATCTCATATGCTTCGGTATCCTCTCCCAATTTGTCGCCTTCATCACCACCAAATACAGTCACATATAAACTGTCTTTGTCTAATTTATAGACTTCAGTCAATAGTTCCCATGCCCATTCGATGGCTTCCTTTTTGAAGTAATTCCCAAACGACCAGTTCCCCAACATTTCGAACATGGTGTGGTGATAAGTATCTACACCAACCTCCTCTAAATCATTGTGCTTACCTGAAACACGTAAACACTTTTGAGTGTCTACAATTCGTGGATATTTTACAGGGGCATTGCCCAAGAATAAGTCCTTAAATTGATTCATCCCTGCATTGGTAAACATCAATGTGGGATCGTCTTTTATCACCATCGGTGCTGACTCAACTATCTGATGATCTTTACTTTTGAAAAATTCTAAAAACTGTTGACGGATTTCTTTTGATGTCATTTTTGTTGAAAACTTTAATCGATTATGGCTCAAATCCTAACAATTTTTAACTCCTTTGTAAAGTTGAATTCAAAAGAATATATGGTTAAATTTGCGCCGTAAATTGGGTGCAAATTTAGCTATTTAAACCACATAAACAATTCTCAAAATGTCAAAAATAAAGTATCGTTTTAACAACAGAACCCTTAGCTACGAGCGCGTAAAGCTATCTGCTAGTGTTAAGGTTTTAAGGATACTTTCCTTTGTTGTAGTCAGTGCTATTTTCGGGATTTTATTCTTCTTTTTAGTCAATAATTACATTGATTCCCCGAAAGAAAAAATGCTAAAACGTGAGCGTAATCAGTTGATCGCACAATACGAATTATTGGATCGAAGAATGGATCAGGTGAATGAAGTATTGGAAGACATTCAGCGAAGAGACGACGAAATTTACAGAATTGTATTTGAAGCTGAACCAATTGCAGACAACATTAGAAAAGCTGGATTTGGTGGAGTAAACCGATACAAGCAATTGGAAGGCTTTAAAAATTCAGATTTAATAGTAGAGTCGGCGAAGAAATTGGATAAGATCTCCAAGCAATTATACATACAAACCAAATCATACGACGAAGTTTATAAAATGGCTATGAACAAGGAAAAGATGTTGGCGTCTATTCCAGCTATTCAACCAGTCGCTAATAAGGATCTGAGAAGAATGGCTTCTGGTTATGGAATGAGAATGCACCCAATTTATAAGCGTAGAAAAATGCACACGGGTATGGATTTTTCAGCTGAAAAAGGAACTGAAATTTACGCCACAGGTGACGGGCAAGTTGCTGAAGTAGAAAACAGCAGAAGAGGTTACGGAAACCATGTAGTGATTGATCATGGATATGGTTACAAAACACTATATGCCCACATGACTCAGTATATTGTAAGAAATGGTGAAAAAGTGAAGCGTGGACAAATAATTGGATATGTTGGAAATACTGGAACTTCTGTAGGAGCTCATTTACATTATGAAGTGATCAAAAATGGAGAAAAAGTAAATCCGGTAAACTTCTATTTCAACGATTTAACGCCTGAAGAGTACGAGCGAATGATCGAATTTGCAGCCACTCCTTCTCAATCTTTCGATTAATAGACTCACTATGGAACAAACAGATAAAAGCACTAAGTTATATTATACCATTGGTGAGGTCAGTAAACGATTTGATGTGAATGCGTCATTGATTCGTTTTTGGGAAAAGGAATTTGATATTCTTCAACCGAAAAAGAACAAAAAAGGGAATCGACTATTCACACAGAAAGATGTTGATAATTTGCACATTATCTATCACTTGGTAAAGGAAAGAGGATATAAATTAGATGGTGCTAAGAAGAAACTAAAAGAAAACAAAGAAGATGCGCTGAACGAAATGGAAATGATTGCTTCATTGAAGAAGGTGCGTTCTTTCTTGGTGGCATTGAAAGATGAATTGTAGATTGAGTTTTTTGTTTTAACCACTAAGCCATGCCTGCGGCAGGCAGGTTCACAAAGGGATTGCGCTAAGGGCGATAAAAACTAATCAACTTTCAACTGAAAAGAAACTGGTTTCTCAAACCAAGCTTCTCCTTCTTTTACTAGATCAATTTCTATTCGATATTCTCCTTCTTGGTTGGGAACTTTCACTTCAATTCTTTGCTCAAAATTGTATTTAAAATCCATTTCAACAAAATTTCGAAGGCCATCCCACTCTATTGTATTTCCTTCCTTATCGTAGACATGATAAGAGATGTAGAATTGATGCCTTGCATTTGATGGAAACACTATCCCACTATCGATACTCAATTTCAATAATGGATAAACAATTTCAGAAGGTTCTGCCTTTTCAGGAGATTCAAGAATTTCAAAACTGGTATTTGCAATGATTCGATTCAAATTGCCATCGTATTCAGTTGCATTTAAATGAACATATTCTCCAATATTTATCTTAAAGTAATCCGCATTATAGAAAGAGATATCTTCAATGTAATCCTCCCACATTAGCACTTTATTGGGTTTTAAAGCCTCTTTAACGCTATCGTACTTCATCATTTCATTTTCAGCCAAAACGATGGTATTTTCATTGCCAAACTCTGAGGAAGTCATCATTGAAAAATAAGCCAAATGCATGTCTATAATAGAAAAGCCCTTTTCTATATTTCTATCGTCTATCCTAAACTTGGATTGATTGGGATAAAGGTCTTTTGCTTCTGAACAAACACTCTGCATCTGAGTATATCTCATTTTCAATGAACTCGCCATTGAATGAATGGAGAACAAATTCATTATCAAGAGTAAGGCTAAGAATGGTAGCCCATATTTATTAATGCCATGACTTTCTTTTGATGAAAATACAAATTCTAGCGGTACAATTAAAAGTAATAATGCAGGTACGTTTAAGACATCATTATACCATCTGTAATCTGAATAGTTGGTATTGTAGACCACCAATGAAATCAAGCCTAAATACCCCAATAAAGATAATATCGCATAACTGTATTTTCGCTGATAAAAAAGTAAAGAGATCGTCCCCAAAAAGAACAAAACAATTGGTTTAGAATGCTCTATAAAAACATGAATGATATTTTTATACAAATCGACATACTCGTTCAGCTCAGAGTGGGACGTTGTAGAATATCGACTTGCTTCATAAGGGTTTACAGTTAGTATTTTTATAAATAATGCGAAAGAGAAAAACAGTCCTAGTTTTTTAAGCTGTGGCGTAAATTTCTTATTATCAATAAATAAAATTACTATGTAAAACAAGAAGGCCCCCATTACTAATGGGTGAGAAAAGAGGGCAAGCCACAATGCTATATAATATCCAATGGCGTACTTTTCAAAGTGTTGCCGATTATTATTGGCTGAAACAAATAGAATCAGAAAGGCACAACCATAAAATACTTCTAAAAAAGGAGCAAAATAGGCTAAATAATGAGCTGTCAACAAGAAAGTTAACAGATAAGCAGCCTTAAAATCTTTAACTACATGAACTAACCAAATTACAATTCCATAAAACGTCAAACAATTCCATAATGAATTGATAACAATAATTTTATGCAACCCTAAGTCTACAATTGTGGCAATTAAAGCAGCTAATTGAGAAATGGCTAAAACAGATCGAGAATGCTGAACATCAAAACTGACGTGATTAATTACCTTAAAAAGATATACTGCTGCATCAGCAAAAGTTCTTTCTTGGGCATAAATAATACTGAAGAAAATTAAAATAATCCAAAATAGATGAATAAATAAAAGTGCTATTTTGGACTGCATCGCTTAATAGATAGTATTCGTCATCAAATAATTAGTCACATAATCAGCCACCCCTTCTTCCAAAGTCATAAACGGTTGCGTATATCCAACAGACCTTAACTTGGTCATGTCTGCTTCTGTGAAATATTGGTATTTATCTCGAATATCTTCTGGTGTTGGCACAAATGAAATGTCAGCAGGTTTTCCCATTGCTTTGAACGTATTCTTAGCTAAATCCAAGAAAGTTCGAGCAGTACCAGTTCCTAAATTATACAAGGCCGATTTTGGTTTATTCTCCATCAACCATTGGCACACATTGACTACATCTTTTACATAGACAAAATCTCTAATCTGCTCTCCATCCTTGTAATCCGGATTATGCGATTGAAATAATTTCATTTTTTGAGTAGCCTTGATTTGATTGTAAGAATGAAAAATAACCGACGCCATTCTTCCTTTGTGGTATTCATTTGGCCCATAAACATTAAAGAATTTTAAACCTGCCCAAAATGGAGGTTGTTTCTCTTGCTTCAATGCCCAGATATCAAAATTATTTTTTGATTCACCATAAGGATTCAGTGGTTTTAATTTTTCGACAATGCTATGATCGTCTGAATACCCATATTCTCCCAATCCATAAGTTGCTCCTGAAGAAGCATAAACCAAAGGGATGGAAGCTTCAGAACAAATTTCCCAAATGTCTTTTGTGTAATTCACATTCAATTCATCAAAAATTGAAGCATCAAATTCTGTCGTATCTGTTCGTGCTCCAATGTGGTAAATCCCGTCTACTTCAGCGGCATTCTTTTTAAACCAATCGATAAAAACCGAGCGTTCTATTTTTTGCTCGAATTTGGTATTTTCCCAATTTCTGCTTTTATCTAACTTGGTGAAATCATCTACTAAAATAAGGTTCGTTTTTCCATCTTGATTCAATTTGGAAACCAAGCAACTTCCTATAAATCCTGCTGCGCCTGTTACTACTATCATGTTAGTCTACTGTATTATTGATAAATATCGTTGTTTGTATGGTGGGAATTATCCCTTTTTGAACAGCTAAGTTAAACAAGCTTTCTACAGCAAATCTTCCTTTGGTTCCTAAATTTAATGAATATTCATTGACGTATAGCCCGATGTGCTGCCTCATCACCGACTCTTCCATTTCTTGCGCATGTTGCTTCACATATTCCATGCAAGACTCTGGATGATCAAATGCAAACTGAATACTTCTGCGCAACACTCGATCTACTTTTTCTTGTATTTCTTGATCAAATTTTCGATTTATTACAATCCCTCCCAATGGAATCAATGCTTGAGTTTCTTGCTCCCAAAACTCTCCCATGTCCATTATTTTATGCAACCCTCGTTGATGGTAAGTAAACCGATTTTCATGTATGATTAATCCGGCATCCACATCTCCATCAATTACAGCTTTTTCAATGTCTGAAAATAGCAATTCAACTTTATTGGTGGCTTCTGGAAATGCGATGGACAATAGAAAATTAGCAGTGGTAAACTTACCTGGAATCGCAATTTTAAGCTGATTGACCTCATCTGCTCGAAATTGATTTTTCGAAATCAACAAAGGTCCTACTCCACTGCCTAAAGCGCTCCCTGAGTTTAGTAAGGCATAATCGTCTATCAAAAAACCAAGTGCATGATAACTCAACTTTGTGATGTCTAACTCCTTTTTAAATGCTTTGTGATTCAGTTCTTCTACATCAGCCAAAGTGACTTCAAATTCCAGTCCTTCGGTGTCTATTTTTTGATGCACCATGGCATCAAAAATGAAGGTATCATTGGGGCAAGGGGAATATCCTAGTGTCAATTTATTCATTAGATTTCGTTTGTGATGGCAATCAAAGTTTTGTTCAAATTTGTTATTGCCAATGCAATGTTCCAATTGGCTTTATTTCTTGGCTCTACTCGATTAGAAATTGTTCTGATTTCAATGAAATTAACCTTCTCCATTTTACTTACAAACATGGCTGCGCCTCCTTCCATACTTTCAATATCGGCATCAAACTGCGTTTCTACCTCAACAATAGAATCGGTAATTCCGTGTACCTTATTCACAGTAATCCCAATTCCTTTGGGTAAAGTATGCAAATGTTGAATTGGGAAAGCATTGGTCGACAACACTCTATTTGTTTCATTCATCCCCATTCCATCAATTGGAATAAAACCTTTTGGACTTTCTGCTCCTAATTCTGAAAAGTATTCTTGAAGCACTTGTATAGTTGTTCCTATCGGATATTTTGATTTAAACGATCCTGCAATTCCTGCATTGATGATCAAGTCATATTTCTTGGTCGCCAATTGATTTCCCATTTGGTAAGCTGTAGCTACCATTCCAACGCCTGTTATTAAAACCTCCAGCTCATTATTTGCCTTGGTTTTAAAAGCAGACAATCTATTTTTTTCCAATTGACCAAAGTAAGCCAACAGCGGACTAATTTCCTGAAAAGTGGCTACTACAATTAATATTCTCATGCTGAAATTTCAATGTGGTAACCTGAGTATTTTCTCAAATTGATGACAATTCCTCCTTTAAAGATTAAATATTGCCCTTTTATTCCCATTAACTCTCCTGTTAGTGAAGGTTCTTTATCCAAATTATGACTTTTCACTTTCGTTGGAAATTCCAGTACCGGATAGTTTATTTCAATAATTTCATTGTCCTCACAATGGAATTCATTGAATTTATCATTCATTATTTTGAGCAATTCTTCTTTGGTTTGCAATATATTCAAATCTTCAGCCAACTCATTCTTCAGCATTTTCATCCAATGGGTTTTGTCGGAAACATGCTGCTTCATGTCCATTTCTATTACTCCGGCTTGGTAGCGATTTGGAGTTCGTGCCAAGCGCACTGCTTTCCATGCACCTTGATCAATCCATCGAGTAGGAATTTGAGTTTCACGAGTTACCCCAACTTTTATCCCGGCTCCGACTGCCATATACACAATGTGTGGCTGGTTGTGGTTTCGCTCTTCCCATTCAGGATCTCTTCCTTCACCTAAATGTGCTCTGCACAACTCAGGACGAATGATGCACTCTGCATTCTGAGGTGCATTCATAAAACACGGATAACAAAATCCTTGACTAAAAGACTTTTTGGTGACTCTTCCGCAGTTTACACAATTAATGACACCTTTATATTCTAGAGTCACTTGTCTGCCAATAAGTGCATTAATATCAACCTGATTGTCTTCTGAAAACTGCAAAGTATATTGAACAGGATTAGTCAATTCAACTCGCATTTTACTTAAATTCCCTTCTGCCGTCATGAATGTATTTTAAGGTTACGAAGTTAAGCAATCTATAAAAAGAAGCACCACTAAAACTCCTCAACAATAATTCTGTTTTGCACAAAAAAGCCCTCTTCCAAAACGGAAGAGGGCTCTTTACTAATTAATTCTTTTGTTGGAATTATTTACTTGCCATTTCAATCAAGCTATTAGCTGTACTTCTTTCGAAAACTAATGACTCCATATCATTGTTATAAACTGTAGCAGTACCATTTTCAACATGGTATGTTACACTATTGTCTGCATTTATAGTAGCAATAGGTGTAGTCTCTCCATTTTTCTCAAAGTTCCAAGTACTTGCCTCAGAAGCAAAAACTAGGTTTCCAACTTCAATAGACTCTGTTCCATCCAACTTCTCAACATGAAATTTATTCATAGTTGCAGTCATTTTGTATACATCACCTTTGTAAGTTACTAACTGCTCTTCTATTTGACCTTCAGTCATTGCAAGAGGATTAGATCCTGTCCAGAATTCTACAAGGTTTAAAATTACGACATCAACAAATCCCGCAATACTATAAATTGGAAGTATAGTAAAAACATAGAAAACCAAAGTATTAACAAACTTACTGTCTGTAACATTATCGTTAAAATCATACACTTTTTTAACTAATTCAAACGAACCGAAACATCCTGTTTGAGTAATCATAATCATTGCTGCCATAGCAGAAAATACAATCTTCTTCATATTTAATTAATTTTAGTTTAGAACTCTTTAGAGACCTAAAAATAGTAGAATTATTGAATATAAAAAATGAAAATTGGATTTAATTTCAATTTACTTCCTTTAGTTTTATTCTGAACAATAGAAATATACAGTTTTATACCTAAACTATTGTTTGTAGTAATGGTCTAATTGGTAAAATTTCTATTATTTTTAAGTGTCTGAAAATTAATTATAAATTGCCATGATGAAGCTTTCTTATCATTTCACTTTACTACTCTTTTCTCCAATTCTACTTTGGAGTCAAATTCATTCAGTGGTAATAGATAAGGAGACAGGAAATCGAATCCCATATGTAAACATCTGGGTTGAAGATTTAGATCGTGGTGTTAGCAGTAATGCACTTGGAGAATTTTCACTTCAAGTGGATAGTTGCCATCAAATGATTGTGTTTAGTGCTATTGGCTATGCGAAGAGAGGGATTAAGAGTTCCTCAATCAATGAAAAAGTATTACTAACTCCAATTGCACATGAAATTCAGGAAGTTAGAGTTACTCCCAGTGAAGAAAAGGAATTAAGAGTAAATGGTTTTCGAAAGTCTAAGATTAACCATTATTTCATGTGTGACACTTTGCCATGGATATATGCTCGATACTTTGAATACAAACAAGAATACAATGAAACTCAATATCTAAAAAGCATTCGAGTGTTATGTCAAAACAGAATTCGATCTGCAAAGTTCAATGTCATATTATATAAAAATGATAATGGGGCGCCGGGTGAATACTTACATAATCAAAATATTATAGTAACGGCTCCAAAAGGAAACCGGTTTTTAGAAATCGATTTTTCGAAAAAGTACATCGAATTTCCCAAGGAGGGATTTTTTGTAGCAATAGAATGGCTAGCAATACCAGAAAATAAGCTCATAGAAGTTCTCAAATCAGGAGAAACTGGAAAGAAAATAAAACGTACGAGCCATCAACCTTTGTTTGGGCTTCAAATTAAAAACATACCTCAAAATGACTGGTATTTTATTCAAGGGCAGTGGAAACGGATCTGGAAGGATCAAGGAACTAATGATATTTATCAAGTAGTGGCTATAGAATTAGTTTTAGGAAATTAATTTAAAATCTATTCAATAGAAGAATATCAAAAAATTATTCAACCTCACTCCATTATTCACAAAAAGTCTATAAACGAAAAAAGCCCCTCATTTCTGAAGAGCTTTTCGCGGTCCGGACGAGACTCGAACTCGCGACCCCCTGCGTGACAGGCAGGTATTCTAACCAACTGAACTACCGGACCGTTTATCTTTGGTATGTTTCATTTGTGTTGGGACGACAAAAGTAGCAATACTTTTCATTTTGAAAACACTTTTTTGAAAAAAAAAATGAAATTTATTTCATCTTACTTCTTTTAACTAAATATGGAAACAGTATCTGATTGAAGCCCTTGTTTATATCAGCTTCTACATAAGAAATTCCATATTGAGCACATTTCAGTTTTAAGGCTTTTTCCCGCTTTCCCACCTCTTCTTTATAGCGTTCTTTCACTTCTGTGGAATTTAACTTCACTTCTTCTCCACTTTCTAAGTCCACAAATCGATAAGGACGGTTGTCAAAATCAAATTCTAACTCCTTATTCCGATCAACCACATGAAATAATATCACTTCGTGTTTGTTGTGTTTTAAATGCTGTAATGAATTAAACAATTGTTCTTCTTGATCAGCATCATCTATCATATCGCTAAAGATGATGATTAACGACCGCTTGTGCACCATTTCTGCAATTTGATGCAGTGCGTTCACCGTTGCCGTTTTTACATTCTTAGTGGGTTCGTTAAGTAGCCGTTCTAATTCTGAAATAATCAGTCGTTGATGTCTTGTATTTGATTTGTTGCCGGTGTGAAAATCTAATTTTTCATTAAACGTACTCACTCCAAATGCATCTCGTTGTTTTTTCAATAATTCCATTAATGCAGCTACAGCATAAATCGAAAATTTGATCTTGTTGAATGACTCTTCATCTCCCTTTTCAGGAAAATACATAGACGAGCTGGTATCAATGACCATTTGGCAGCGTAAATTGGTTTCTTCTTCATATCGCTTTACAAACAACTTATCCGTTTTTCCAAAAAGCTTCCAGTCGATGTGTTTGGTAGATTCGCCACTATTGTAAAGTCTATGTTCAGCAAATTCAACTGAAAAGCCATGAAACGGACTTTTATGTAATCCAGTAATAAAGCCTTCCACCACTTGCTTAGCCAATAACTCAAGATGGGTGTATTGCTGTAGTTGTGCTCGATTAATTGTCTCTATGGCCATTTTGATAATTTGAATTTAAAAGTAAGTATTTTTTTAGGGTATTTTTTTAAACACTACTGTCCGATAAAAAATAAAAGTATATCGAATTAAAATAAATATTAAAAACATATCTAACTTTAAATCAACATACTATTTATTAGAAATGAAAAGTCCATTTAATTAATGTTAGATTGGGGCTTACTTTTTTTGATTTAGATTTTTCATTTTTTTGACCGCCAAAAAAACGTAACCGAAGGTTCACGAACACCCTAAAGTAATAAAGTCGTGAGCTAAACAAAAAAAGTAAGCCCTTTGAATTTTTATTTCCTACAAATTTTATAAATCCTAAGTTCAGGCGGGTGATCTCCAATCACAGATTGGAGCTTCTCGGTTTCTCTAAGGATTCATTTTATTTTCCAAAAACAAAAATTCAAGGGACATCATCAAAATTAGCATATGTTTTCAATTCGAAATTTTAATCGGACAACAATGATTTTTAAACTGAATTCGATTCTATTGCAAACAGACTAATACAGACTCTCAATAAAAGAAAAAGCCTTAAACTCGAATGAGAATAAGGCTTTCACTATTTTAAATTGGATTTAAACCAATGCATTCAATTTGTCCGCATAAGCAGATTTAGCAGCTGCTCCTACTTGCTTATCCACAACTTCACCGTTCTTAAAGAACAATACGGTTGGAATGTTTCTAATTCCAAATTTTGCAGAAATTGCAGGATTGTCATCTACGTTTACTTTTCCTACAATTGCTTTACCATCATATTCTGTGTATAACTCGTCAACTACTGGTCCAACCATTCTACAAGGTCCACACCATTCAGCCCAAAAGTCTACCAAAACTGGCTTATCTGATTTTTCTACTAATTCTTCGAAATTTGCGTCTGTCAATTCTACTGCCATCTCTCTATTTATTTTAATGTATAATTTATTTTAATCTTCATATTTAGGTTTGCAAAGTCTTTACCAAAAACTATTCTCCGACAAATTGGCACCTTTAAGCCACAGAATATTCCACTCCTTGCATTTTATCAAACGTATTCAAAACCTCATCGGTCAAGGAAATTTTCTTACTTCTTGAGGTTAACACCACTGCATTTTTCTCCTTTCGGTCGATTAAATTAAGAGAAAATTTACAATTTCCATTACTAGAATTCACAATCGCTTCAATTTGATCAATAAAGTCCTCACTTACCTCATCAATATTTACATCTAGTGTAATTGATTTGGTCATTTTGTCCTTGATTTCTGCCAATAACTCCACTCGATTGAACTTGAACTCCAACTTGGTTTTATCCCATTTACCCGGCTCTATACTTCCCACTAGATAAAGAAACCACCCCATATTTAAATAGCCTTTGAACTTAACATATTCATCTCCAAACATAAAAAACTTAAATGCATCTTGATAATCCTCAACAGTTAAGATCCCGAACGGTTTACCAGTTTTTGTCATACGATGCGCCACTTCCGTAACTATTCCTGCTATTTTAATTTCTTTTCTCCCTTTCAAAGCCTCGAAGTGATGCAACTCTTTCACTGTGGCATTGCAAAACTGTTCGATTTCAAATTTAAAATCATCCAATGGGTGTCCAGAAAGATAAATCCCAACCACTTCCTTCTCCTTTGAAAGTTTTTCCATGGTTCCCCATTCTGTGGCTCTCGGCACTTCAGGTTCTGGCATCTCTACTTCAGAAGCTTCTCCAAATAAAGAGACTTGAGAAGAATTCAAGGCATCTTGATGACTAGATCCAAATTTTAATGCCTTTTCCATAAAGGTCATTCCATCTCCAGTATCAGAGAAATAAACTGCTCGGTGCAATCCTTCAAAAGAATCGAATGCACCTGCCAATGCCATATTCTCAAATGTCCGCTTATTGGCTGCTCTTAAATCTACCCGCTTAGTAACATCAAAGATATTCTTGTAATTCCCATTCTCTCTTCGCTCATTCACAATGGCTTCTACTGCTCCTTCTCCAACTCCCTTCACTGCTCCTAACCCAAAGCGGATCTCGTGGTTTTTGTTGACTGCAAATTTAAAGGTACTTTCATTCACATCAGGTCCTAAAACCGGTGTACCCATTCGACGACATTCTTCCATAAAGAAAGTAATTTTCTTAATGTCGTTCATGTTGTTGGTCATTACCGCTGCCATATATTCTGCTGGGTAATTTGCTTTTAAATAGCCAGTTTGGAAAGCCACTACTGAATAGGCCGCCGAGTGGGAACGGTTAAATCCGTATTCGGCAAACTTCATCATGATGTCAAACACATCCGATGATTTTTTCTTTTCTACTTGATGAATTTTAAATGCTCCTTCAACAAACTTTTCTTTTTGTTGCTGCATCACATCCATCTTCTTTTTACCCATTGCTCTACGAAGCAAATCCGCTTCTCCCAATGAGTAACCAGCCATGATCTGTGCCGCTTGCATAATTTGCTCTTGGTACACCATAATTCCGTTGGTGTCCTTCAGAATATCTTTCAGCAATTCATGCGGGTATTCTATCTCAACATCTCCCCGCTTTCGCTGAATAAACAATTCAATAAACTGCATCGGACCTGGACGGTACAAGGCGTTCATTGCAATCAAATCTTCAATATCTGTTGGTTTCAGATCTTTTAAATGCTTCTGCATTCCACCAGACTCAAACTGAAAAGTACCATTGGTTTCTCCCCGCTGATACATTTCATAAGTCTTCACATCATCCAATGGAATTTCATCAGGATCTATTTCAATTCCATAATTCTCTTTGATTAATGCAATCGCATCCCGAATAATGGTCAAAGTTTTTAACCCCAAGAAGTCCATTTTCAACAAACCAGCGTCTTCCACTACTTTGTTATCAAACTGGGTTACCAATAATTCTGCATCCTTAGAAGTACAAACCGGAATGTAATTGGTAATGTCGTCAGGCGAAATAATAATTCCACAAGCATGAATGCCTGTATTTCGAACTGACCCTTCTAGCTTCTTGGCATGCTGTAAAGTTTCTGCAAATATGTCATTCCCTGCAATAATTGTCCGCAGTTGATTGGCTTGCTCTTGCTGTTCTACGTTCAGCATTTTCTTCAACATGGCCTCGTCTGAATTAAACACTTTCGCCAAAGAAATATCTGGAACCATCTTCGTCAATTTCTCCACATCCGGCAACGGAATATCAAGAACTCTCCCCACATCCTTTATGGAAGACTTAGCCGCCATAGATCCATAAGTAATAATTTGAGCCACTTGATTTCGGCCGTATTTCTTTACTACGTAATCAATAATCTTAGATCGCCCATCATCATCAAAATCGATATCAATATCGGGCATGGACACTCTTTCAGGATTCAAGAATCGCTCAAAAAGCAGTTTGTACTTAATCGGATCAATATTGGTGATTCCTACACAAAATGCAACCGCAGAACCTGCAGCAGAACCTCTACCTGGTCCTACCGAAACTCCAATATCTCGTGCGATCGTCGTAAAATCTTGTACAATCAAGAAATAGCCTGGGAAACCCATCTCTTTAATAATCTTCAACTCAAAGTCTAATCGCTCTTGAATCTCGGCTGTTATCTCTCCGTAGCGTTTCCTTGCCCCAATAAAAGTCAAATGTTTGAGGTAATCATCCTGGGTCAAAAAGCCTTCTGGAAGGGTATAATTCGGTAATAAAATGTCTCGTTTAAGTTCAGGAGGAGTAATGGAATCAACAATTCGGTTCGTATTGTCAATTGCCTCAGGAATATCTTTAAACAATGCCTTCATCTCGGCTGTCGTCTTGAAATAGAATTCGTGATTCGGAAATCCAAAACGAAATCCTTTACCATACCCTCTTGGTGTACTAATCTTATCTCCGGTATTTACACACAACAAGATATCGTGTGCCAACCAGTCTTCCTCCTCAATATAATGGGAATCGTTAGTCGCAATTAAAGGTACCCCATATTTCTTTGACCATTTGATTAAGATTTGATTGACATCTTCTTGAGTCATCCCCGTGTTGTCAATCTCTCCTAAATCATGTCGCTGAATCTCGATGTAATAATCATCCCCAAAAATCTCAAACCATTCCTTAAAAACTTCTTCCCCTCTCTCTTCGCCTTCGTTTAATATGGTTTGTTGTACCTCTGATGCTATACAACAAGTGGTAGCAATTAATCCTTCTTTATACTGACTTAATAGCTGCTTATCGATCCGTGGATATTTACCATACAATCCTTCTAAGAACCCTAAAGAACATAACTTGGCTAAATTCTGATAGCCTGCTTGATCTTTTGCTAGTAACAATTGGTGATATCTTTTATCCTTATTCCCTTTGGTAAATTCACGCTTGAATCGATCTTCTACCAAGTAAAACTCACAGCCTACCACTGGTTTAATTCCCACTTTGGCCGCTTCAGCAACAAACTGAAATGCACCAAACATATTTCCGTGATCTGTCAACGCAATTCCTGGCATTCCATCTGCCTTCGCCTTTGCCATCATTCCTGGAATGGAAGCGGCTCCATCTAGTAGTGAAAATTGAGAATGGCAATGAAGGTGGGAAAATTGACACATAACTGAAGAGGATTTGAGATTTTGCTATCTCTCAAAATTACACCTACTCTCTCAGATATGATAGTGATGTTGATAATTATGGAAAACTAAATGGTTGATGGTTCATTTCGACTTTGCTCAGTGCGACAAAAGGTTAATTCTTAATAGTTGATGAATTCTTTACTTCATAAAGTATTCTTTCGAGTGGATTAAAAATAAATCCACAAAGACCAAGAGATTCTATTTAGGAATTATTATATTATTTGCGAACTAGCAAACTTCACTATCGAACAAGCGGCAAATGAGCACTATTGTTCATACTCACGAATTGATCGTAACAGAACTTTCTCCATTCTAAACTGACTTCTTTCATTAAATAATCCAATTGCTGTTTATCGTCTGTTAATATAGGAGCTTCATCTGTTTTCAAAACGGAAGAATCTATTGTAAATTTATCCATCGTCCCATCAAAACCACTTGCATAGGTCAAGTTTTTAACCTCCAATTGGCTCATGTTAGAAAATCGTTGGAATCCACTCGCAGAAGAAAAAAATAATAAACTCCTCATTTCATCAGCATTGGTATTGCTCACCAGTAATTGACTTTCGAAGCCTACACTTTGCAAGGTTTTATATACTGCTGCTGTACCCTGTCCTCTTTTTTCATCGGTAAATCCATGAAAATTGCTAATTAAGATACCTTCTTTATTCAATAATAATTTCATTTCAACTATCGCTTCCTGTGTGAAAATGTGAGAAGGGATAGACTCCCCATGAAATGTATCAATAAATATCACGTCATATTTTTTTTTGAATGCTTTACAAATCGCCTTGCATCTTCTATGATAACGTTTACATTCTTGGATAGACCAAAGAATTGTCGTGCTAATCCTTCAATTCTGGAATCCAATTCTACCACATCTACATCACACCCATTCTTAACGAATAAGTTGGCAATTACTCCACCTCCTAATCCCAAGATTAAAACCTTTTTGTCCTTAAAATACTCAAGAATGATAGGTGCTAATATTCTATTAAACTGTAGGTAATCTTCGGATGGATTATTGGCATCCACAATGGCTTGTAAAGTGTTATTAACCATCATCATTCTAAAAGTCAAATCATCTCCGTTTCTCTGCTGAGTAGATACATCCATCACTCTTAGTTGGCTTAACATGTTTTCGTTTTCATACTTGAGCTGTAATGCATCGTATCGATAAAGATGTGAATTAAAAGTCAATTGGTTAATGCATAGAGCTATAAAAATAAGTATGGCTGTAATTGCAATTGGTTTGCGGTTGACTGACTGAAAAACTACAATTAAACCCACTATAATACTCAATATTATTGCAGCTGTATACATGCTGTTAACGATTCCCAATTGTGGAATGAGGTAAAATCCAGTAAGGAAAGCTCCTGCAATTCCTCCAAATGTAGAAATACTAAATACAATTCCTGTGGCTTTCCCAGCTTTTCCATTTATAATAGACAATCGATCAGACAAGAAAGGCGATACTGCCCCCAATAATGTTAAAGGGACAAACAAGGATGATAAAAGTGAAAAGATTAATCCCAACTCATAATTCAAATTAGAAAAATAAACAAAGATGGATTCCGAGAAAAACGTAAAGATTGCTACATAAAGGGCTGCACTTCCAATTAAATAAACAAGCGTATTTTTATTCCCAAAATTTAATCGAGATCCTAGAAAATAGCCAGCAGCTAATCCCAATAAGGTTATTCCTAAGACCCCTGCCCATACTTGAAGGGCCGTTCCAAAAATTGGAGCAACTATTCTACCGCTAGCCAATTCTATTAATATAACACAAAACCCTTCTAAAAAGGCGATAGTAAGTATAGAGGATTTTTTAAGCATAACGTTTAATTTTTAAGATGAGATTTTAAGAAATTCGGTTGACTTTAAAATTCAATCTTACATATTATTTCTCTAGAATTAAAATCAATCAATTAGTCTATAAAAAGATACTGCTTTTTTTCACATAAAACTACTCCACTAAGATTTTAGATTTTGACTATTGAATGATTACTTTCTTAGATAAAAGTACATCATTATTTTCTTGATTAATCAATCTTAAAATATAGTATCCTGGTAATAAATCACCACGATTTAATTGCAGTTGGCGATCGATGTATTTCTGTTGTGACAATACTTTTCTACCCTGGAGATCAAATAAATCAATTTCGACTGTGTTAGCTATTGAATTTTCAAAATTTACAAAAAGCTGATCTGAAAATGGTATTGGAAACAAACTTACTTCATTATTTAACTTAGATTCAGAAATACCAACTAATGCAGGAGCTTCACTAATGTCAATTCCACTTATCACAAAACTGACAGTATCAATAATCGTTTGAATATTGTTACCACTTAAATCTGACTTTAAGACCTGACTCCTAGTAGTTTCGTTAGTCACCCAAAACAATTGGTTGGATTGTGAACTTAATTTAACTGTACCAATTCTTGCACCTGCCGAAACCACTGTTTGCAAATTAGCTCCATTGGTATCTATAGTTTGTATTAAATCTCCAGTTCTGTTTGAAAAATACAACAGACCAGTCAGAGGATTAATATCTAAATCAAACAACAAATTAGTTGAATTGTATATGGTTGTAACATTTGACCCGTCCAACCTCGCTCTTTTAATATTTCCATTATTATATTCTGTCCAATAAATAGCATTGTGACTTGCATCAACAGCAATTCCTTGTGCATTATTCACCTGAGTAATTAGTATCTGACTATTAGCCCCGTTTAAAGAACACACTCTAATGGCATTGGAACCGGCAATCGTATAATAGATTAAAGAACTAACGGCATCAACTTTTATGTTGTTGATGTTCGTTGCATTCAATAGAACATCTTGCTTATTGGCACCTGAGTAATCAGAACTCACAATCTTATTTAAACTTCCCACCACCCAGTAAATTTTCTTATTTAAAGTATCAGTACTGAGTCTCCTAACCAGTGAAACTCCTGTTTCAATTGCTTTTACATTATTATTTAATAAGTCTACCTTATATACACTTGACGTTTGCTGAGAACCAAAGAATAAATACTCTTGGGCTTGAGATGTAAAAATAAACAAGGAGAATATCGACAGCAGTAATAACTTCATAACGATTGGTTTAAATGTAATAGAAAAGTAATATTAAGAATAAAAATCAATTAACTTTCAAAAAATCAATCAACTTTTTCACAGCTAATCCTCGATGACTAATCACATTTTTCTCCTCCAAGGTCATTTGAGCAAAACTTCTATCAAACCCCTTCGGTTGAAAAATAGGGTCATAACCAAATCCATCTTTTCCTGTTTTATCATGAAGAATTTCACCTTCACAAATCCCTTCAAAAGTAAATTCTTTATTATTTAAGATTAGTGCAACTACTGTTCTAAAACGAGCTTTTCGACTTGGTTTATCCTTCAAATTGGTTAATAACAATTCCATATTATCGTTGGCATCACAGGCTTCTCCCGCATATCGAGCAGAATAAACACCCGGTTGGCCATTCAACGCCTCCACTTCAAGGCCTGTATCATCGGCAAAACAATTGAGTCCATTTTTCTGATGAATTGCTCTCACTTTTAGTAAAGCATTTCCCTCCAATGTATCCTCTGTTTCTGGAATCTCATCGTGAAAATCAATTTCTGAAAGGCTCTTAACTTGAAAGCCTTCGCCCAATTGATTCTTTATTTCTTTGACTTTGTTTGGGTTGTGAGTGGCAAAAATTAGGTCCATAGCAATCAATTATTTTTTAATAAATGGCAATTTGTAACTTGCTCCTTTGTATTCAACAATTAAATAATACACTCCACTTCCTAGAATAGAACTTTGAACCTCAAATCGGTAAAACCCTTCAGAACGTACTTCGTCAAAAAGAAAGAATTGTTCTCGGCCTAGATTATCGAATACTTTAGCAGTTACCACCCCTTCATTTGGAACAACCATTTCTATGGTCATGTCTCGTTCTGTTGGATTAGGAAAACCTTTTAAGAACAACCGAGGACTAGTTCCCTTTACACAGATTTCGTCTTTTATCAAGTTTAAATCGTCAAAATCATTGACAGCTAAAATTTCAACACAAGTAAAATCGTTTAATCCTGAAGAACCTAGAGAAACACTTGATGTAAATTCGGTATAAACGAAGTCATTTGGAAACAACTGTCCAGTCCATGTTTCCTCTATTCGATAATTAGAATTAAAATTAGCACTCATTCGCACCGAATTGATTTCGTTATTTCCAGTATTTATCAATACCACTCCTACTCTTACCAAATTATTTTTTTGATCTACGACGATCGTATCGAAAAATAAATTTAGATTAGGAACATTAACATCGACAGTTCGTTTCATAGAATCTACACAACCAAACTGATTAGTTAACAGCAATTTAATTTGATACACTCCTGTATCTTGATAAGTGTATTTAGGTCGATAAACAAAAGCAGAATCTCCATTTCCAAACGACCAAGCATGATTTGTTGAAGACGAAATCGAATCAAACTTTACTACAAATGGCGTGGCTCCCGTATTAGTCTGCAGATTAAAGAATGCTTTTGGATTATTTCGAACCATAATCACCTTGCTTGCAGTATCTTTACAACCTTTAAGTGAGGTTACCGTTTGAGTTAATTCAAAATCATTCAAACTTTGCAAAGTAAACTTAGGATTCTGAACAATTGACGAGTCCTGATATCCACCCAACTGATTCAACTTGTAATCCCAATTACTCAAAGTCGTTCTTGTTACTGAACTTAAATCAGTCACTTGCCCTTGGTTGTTCAAACAGAATTCTGTGGTTTTAAAATCAGCGATTGGTTTATCGTTCATTTCAAACTGACGCTGAATAGTAGCTTTACAACCACTACTTGCTTCTGTTTCTAGCGTTACTAAATAAAACTTAGGTGTTGGATAAAAAATAGTTGGATTTACTTTATTGGAAGCGGTATTGTTACCAAATCGCCAACTAATGGCTTTTAAAGTGTTTCCTTGAGGAAGTACTGAAGAATTAACAAATCGAGTAGAGTCACCTAAACAACTTCCAGAAACTGTATAGTTAGGAAAAGGCAAATCGTTCACTTTTAAATTTTGAATAACCGTATCCTTACAACCTAGATCTGACTCTATGATTAATTGGATAGGATAATTCTGAGCAACACTAAAAACAGCAGCCGGATTTTGTAATCTACTAGTATCTGGATTTTGATTCAGATCGTTGTACTTCCATCTCCAATTTTGAATTGTTCCGGCAGAGACAGAAGAAGTATCAGTAAAAAAGATACTGTCTCCTTTACAAGCTAAGCTATTCATAAATCCTGCGACCGGCTTGGGATTAATAGTTACCGTTTTGGTTATAGAGTCTGAACATTGAGCATCTGTTTCAATATACAACGAAACGGTATAAGTTTTAACCGAATCGTACAAAACAGTTGGATTTTGTTGAACACTATTTTGAGTATTTCCAAAATTCCAACGCCATTGGTTGATAACTCCCGAAATAGGATTAGTAGAAACATCTATGAAATTAACAATCTCGCCATAACAAACATCATTAGCAATAAAGTCTGCTGTTGGTGCATCACCACGAATGGTGACAAAAATACTATCTCGCTCTGTGCAACCATTCGCAGAAACTTCCAACCAATAAATTCCAGTAGTTTGCGGAACTATCCTGGGTATGGTTTGATTGGTGCTCCATAAATATGAGGTGATTCCTGCAGGAGGGTTTTGTAAGCCTATTTCATAACCCAAACAAATAGAAGTATCGGGACCTAGAGTTATTTTGGCTAATGTAGAATCATAACTAACTGTAATGGTATCTATATCGATAAAACAGTAGTTAGTATCGGTAATTCGGACATAATAATCCCCTGGTTGATTGATCGTCAAAGCGGAATCAGTAGTCAAGTTACTCCATAAAAAATTATAGTCTGAGTTTGATAATTCCGTGTTCCAAATGTAGGTTTCTCCCAAACATAAGACAACTCCTTCTTTCGGTTTGGCGGCTGTAGTCACATATATTTCATCAGTATAGCTGCACCCCAATTTATTGGTCACAGTTAATTGATAGGTACTACCGGGGGTTAATAAAGAAGCGCTTGTAGTATCTCCATTACTCCATTTGTATGAAGTAAAATTGGTATCTACTTGAACTAATGTATCACAAAAGCCATAAGTTATGTTAATATCATCTCCCAATGAAAGAGTATTGGAATATTTTTGGCAGAGGTAATTGTTAACAATGTTGCGCAGTGAGTCGTTGAGGGGCGCTGAAAAACCAATTAACGAAGCAACATCTCCTTTCCAATGTGTTGGAACTGTTCTATTTTTACCGATTTGTAAATTAGGTACATTTACAGGATTTGTTCTAAATCCATGTACAAGTTTATAGTCATTTAATGGCAAAAAATTTGGACCGGCTTTTCCATTTACATTAAAAGTAAAAAAATCAGAAACCAATGCACTAGTAGCGCTAGAACCAGTACCAATCATGTAGCTAGAAAAATTTTGTGCCGTGTAGAGTCCTGCAAAACTTTTATTAAAGGTAACTGTATTATTCCCCCAATTAAAAATTGAATAAATTTCCGTAATAACAAATGAAGAGTCTATAAATAAAACATCATTTGATCCATCTAATCTAATTATCGGCTTATTATTTAAATTGGCAATTGAATCTATAAAAAGAGGTGAAAGTGAAGCACTTGTTTGGTTGGCATTATTTGTTGTGTCTACTAAATTTTTCCACCTGTAAACTTGTTGATTCACGTCTTTTAAAATCCCAGAATCAGAAATGAAAAATAAATTTAGTCCTGACAATGCGTATATATCACTGTAGGTAAAGTTATAAACTCTAGAGCTATCTATCTTTTGACCTAAATCAAATGCAATAATTTTCCAAAAATACTTTCCTGTAGTACTTATATTAATATTCGAATTCGTTTGTGAAATTCCAGTTTGAATAGTATTACCTACCATAAAACTAGAATCCTTTGAGATAAATAAGGAATAACTAGTCGACGGAGTTTGTTTCTTACTTTTATTCCAAGAGAATTCTATGATTGAATCAAAAATAATTTTCCCTTGTGAAGGTTTCGTAATTGTTATATTGGACTGCAGATTAGATAATGCTTTAGGATTATTCTGAACCATAATTACTTTGCTTACAGTGTCTTTACAACCTTTGAGTGACGTTACCGTTTGAGTTAACTCAAAATCATTCAAGCTATTCAAAGTAAATACAGGGTTCTGAACTGATGATGAATCTATATATCCACCCAACTGATTCAACTTGTATTTCCAACTACCCAAAGTTGTTCTTGTCACTGTACTTAAATCGGTTACTTTCCCCTGACTATTCAAATAGAAAGGAGTAGTTTTAAAATCAGCATTTGGCTTATCGTTCATTTCAAATGGCTGTTGAATTGAGGCTTTGCAGCCATCACTTGCCTCTGTTTCTAAAGTCACTGTATATGAGTTTGGAATTGTATATAAAACAGTTGGACTTACTAGATTAGAAGTAGTATTGTTTCCAAATCGCCAAGTGGTAGTATTTAAAGTAGTCCCTTGTTGAACAACTGTAGTATTAACAAATCGAGTAGAATCGCCCAAACAATTTCCAGAAACAGTAAAGTTCGGCAACGGCAAATCATTTACTTTTAAATTCTGAATAACAGTATCCATACATCCGAGATCTGACTCTATAATTAACTGGATAGGATAGTTTTGGGCTGTGCTAAAAACAGCAGTTGGATTCTGCAATCTGCTGGTATCCGGATTTTGATTTAAATCATTGTACTTCCATCTCCAACTTTGAATTGTTCCAGTTAATATTGTAGAAGTGTCGGTAAAGAAAATACTGTCTCCTTTACAAGCTAAGCTATTCACAAACCCTGCAATTGGCTTAGGATTAATAGTTATCGTTTTGGTAATAGAGTCAGAACATTGTGCATCAGTTTCAATATATAATGATACAGTGTACGTTTTAACCGAATCATACAAAAGAGTTGGATTTTGTTGAACACTATTTTGAGTATTTCCAAAATTCCAACTCCATTGATTTATAGTTCCCAACGCAGGATTGGTGGAAACATCAAGGAAATTTATGCTGTCACCAAAACAAGCATCATTGGCCATAAAATCTGCAGTAGGTGCATCACCACTGATAGTTACAAAAATACTGTCTCTTTCTGTGCAACCATTTGCTGAAACTTCCAACCAATAAATTCCTGTAGCCTGTGGAACTATCCTAGGTATGGTTTGATTGGTACTCCATAAATATGAGGCTATTCCTACTGGCGGATTTTGCAAACCAATTTCATAGCCCGAACAGATAGCAGTATCAGGCCCCAATGAGATATTAGCGAGTAAAGAATCATAACTAACTGTTATCGTATCATACTCAATAAAACAGTTGTTGGTATCGGTAACTCGAACATAATAATCTCCTGGCTGATTGATAGTCAAAGCTGAATCAGAAGTAAGGTTGCTCCACAAAAAATTATAATCAGAACTTGATAGTTCTGTATTCCATATTAATGAATCACCTAAGCATAAAGTCGCGCTTTTGTTTGGTTTAACCAATGTGGTGACATAAATTTCATCAGTATAGCTGCATCCAAAATTATTTGTTACAGTTAGTTGATATGTTTTCCCTGGTGATAAAAATGAGCTGCTGGTGGTATCCCCATTACTCCATCTGTATGAATTAAAGTTGGTATTTACCTTTACCAATGTGTCACAAAAGCCATAAGGTACATTAATGTCGGGACCTAAAGAAAGAGTGCTGGAGTATTTTTGACAAATGTATTTTTTAATGATATTTCTAATTGAATCTGATTGAGGTGCTGAAAAGCCAATTAAAGCAGCTACATCTCCTTTCCAATAAGTTGCAACTGTTCTATTCTTACCAATTTGCAAATTAGGGACATTAACAGGAATTGTTCTATAGCCATGCACAAGTTTGTAATCATTAATTGGAGAAAAGTTAGGACCGGCCTTACCATTAACACTAAAGGTTAAATAATCAGTAACCAAAGAATTAGTAGCACTTGAACCTGTACCAATTATATAATTAGAGAAATTCTGCGCAGTATAGAGACCAGCAAAACTTTTATTAAAAAAAGTTGTATTATTCCCCCAATTAAATACTGAATAAAGCTCAGAAATAAAAAAAGATGAATCTATAAATAATACATCATTCGATCCGTCCAACCTTACTACAGGCTTATTGTTTAAACCAGCTATTGAATCTATAAAAATGGGTGCAAATGCAAGATTTGTTTGATTGGCACTATTTGTATTCTTAGCTAAATTCTCCCACCTAAACACCTGACTACTTGAATTTTTAAATACTCCAGAGTCAGATATAAAAAATAACTTGTTGTTTGATAATCCATGAATGTCAGAATAACTAAAAGAATAAGTAGCTGAACTATCCAAAAAAGCTCCTGACCTAACCTTAATTACTTTCCAATAATATTTGCCTGAACTTGGCAATGTGTATGTATCAAACCTACTCGCAGAATTATTAGATGAATATAATATATTGTTGAATTGTGAATCTGAAGCTATAATTACTTTATTGGAATCATCAGAAAAATTATTCCAACTAAAATGAACAGTCGAAGAAAATAAAATTGAGTTATTAAGAGGCGTTGTTGCGGTTAATCGATTTTGTGAAAAAGCATTTAATACACTAAAAAACAATAAAATAGAAACAATTCCTTTTTGATAGTATTTTCTCATAATTAGTTGGAAATATATCAAAATTAAGAATATTAAATTTGCGAAAGTTTCTTAACCAAAATGAATTAACGAAATTCAAAATCTGAAACTTTTAATCTAACAAAAATTGTAATAGAAGTTTTCAAGCCTCAAACTATTATACTTTAAATATGCTATAAACGCCTACTTAACTGTCATTCAAAATCAAAATACTCTTAAAGATTGCAAACTACTTTTTATGACTTAAAAAATGATGCAGTTGGATCAAAATCCATATTCTATTGTATAACTGATTTTCTCCTTTCCTGAATGCTATAACTAATTTATTCACGGCATTCCATTTTACAATACTTGATCTTGTTACTATTTCCTCGTTTAAATAATTATCTATTAGGTAGCTCAAATCAGTTTTCAACCATTTAGCTAATGGTATCGAGAATCCCTTTTTAGGTCGATTAAAAAGCTCTTTTGGTAAGTAATCATACAAGACCTCTTTTAATATATACTTACTTTCCCCGTTTTTATACTTTAAGTTCTCATCTATATTTAAACTATATTCCACCAACTTATGATCGAGTAATGGCACCCTTACCTCTAAAGAATGATACATAGAAGCTCGATCAACTTTCACTAATAAATCTTCCCTTAGGTAATACTTTAAGTCAAAAAAGGCTTGAGCTTCCATCGGTTTCAGTTTCCTTGCCAACTCCCAATTTTCTTGTAATTCACTGCCTTCATTTGGATCAATAAGTAATTCTTGAATCTCTTTTTGAGAAAATAAATACTGTTCCTGAGAAAAGATATGACTTCGTTTTTTGTTCTCATTCGGATAATCCATCACCAAACTACCACGTTTCAAACGATCATTCCCGAAAGTATTTATTAATGAAATTATAGGTTTTCTTGCAGCCTTTAATAAAGTCGAATCCAACCGTTTTGACCAAAGATGCATTCCATAGCCAAGAAACTGCTCATCACCCCCATCTCCGGACAACACCACTGTTACCTCTTTTTTAGCCATCTGAGAAACCAATAAAGTTGGAATCGCGGAGGAATCCCCAAAAGGTTCATCATAAATGGAAAGTAGTTTCTCTACTTGATTCATTGCATCTTTCTCAGATAAAATATACTCAGTATGATTTGTTCCAAGGTGTTCAGAAATTTGTTTTGCATACCCACTTTCGTCTGAGGCTGATTCCTTAAAACCAATTGTAAATGTATTGATCGGTTTGTCTGAAATACTCTGAGCAATTGATGTCACTAAACTTGAATCAATACCTCCGCTCAAAAAGCATCCCAAAGGTACATCAGATATCATCTGTGACTTTACCGACTGAATTAATAATTCCTTCAATTCTTTCTTTACTGTCGCTTCATCAGTTTTCGTTGTTGACTCAATAGAATTATCAATGTTCCAATAAGGCAACAACTCTATTTCTCCATCTAGACCTAAACTAAGTGAGCTTCCAGCAGGAACTTTCTTAATCTCATTATAAATTGTGGACTCTATTGGCGTATACCCATAATGTAATATATCGCTAATTGAAGACTTATTAACAGTTAACTCACTCTGATCCAAAATGGAAAAAATACCCTTCATTTCAGAGCAAAAAGCAAAGACCCCATCCTCGTAATAATAATAAATTGGTTTGATTCCAATTCGATCACGATAGATTTTTAATCGTTTATCGATTGTATCCCAAATCGCTATAGCGAACATCCCATTTAACTTTTCTACAAAACTGTCTCCCCAAAAGGCAAAAGCTTCTAAAATTACTTCAGTGTCAGAAGTTGTGGTTGCTTTAAAGCCAGACTCTTTAGCAAGCACTTCCTCTATTTCTTTAAAATTATAGACCTCACCATTATACACCATCACATACCTTCCACCTTTACTATAAAATGGTTGGTTAGCACTTTCGGTAACGTCTAGGATACTCAATCGCCTGTGTGCCAAACCAAAACCCTCTGATGCCTCATAATAAATCCCTTTTGCATCCGGACCTCTATGTGCAATGGCATCATTCATTTTGTGCAACTCACTCTCGCCCCATTTTGAATTTATGAATCCTGCTATACCGCACATACTATAAAAGTTTTAAGAAATAAAATGGAGCTGAAATAAACCCTCTAATTAAATATTGAATGGCTTTGACAGTTTCACCCAACTTAAAGTAAGTTCCACCAATGATATAGAACCCTCTTGAAAGTGCTTTAGCTCTTATATGACTAGGGATTAATCCGTTTTGAATTAACTCTAGGTAGTAACCTTCAGCGTCATTTGCTAACGCAATTGACAATTGATGCGACATACTGTTTTCTAAAACACGATAAAGCAAATGATTCTCTTCTGGTTTTACATAAACACCTTTTAATCCATTTTTATTCAATTGTATTAAAAAATAACGGTCAGCATGACTTGCAATTTGTGGATTAAAAGAAATAGAATACTTGATTAAATCTGAAATTCGAAACATATAATTTGAAGGACAAGTGCTCACTGCAGGATCGTAAAATAAAATCTCTTCTGCAAGATTATTCCCTGCACCAGAGACCTGACCAAGCTTATCATTTCTATCCAATCCTTTAAATGATAAAACATCAGAGAAAGCGTAACAAATACTGCTATTCATTCTTAGTGCTTCCACTCTACTTTTTAAAAAGTTAGTAGTCATTAAATCATCAGCATCGAAAAAAACAACATACTCTCCCTGTGCCTGCTTCAATCCATTATTTCTAGCAATAGATACACCCGAATTAACTTGATCTATTAGTATGATTCTATTGTCATTAAATGAATCAATTATTGGAATCGTATTGTCAACAGAACCATCATTCACTAATACAACCTCAAAATCTTGTTCTGTCTGACTTAGAATGGACTCTAGAGTTTCTTTAATGAATAACTCTGCATTATAACAGGGAATTATGATACTAATGAGTGGCTTTTTCATACGTCCACTCTTAGAAAGAATGTTTTGCATTTCAGAATTTCTTCTGAATCCGTTACCATCTCATAATCAAGATCAGTTGGATACATTGAAGGTTGTCCGAAAGCACCCATAATCTTATCTTGAATTGTTATTGGAATCTTTCTTAATCCACGCTTATATAAGACATTTTCTACTTTTTCGCCAATACCACCATTTTTATACCTAGTGTACTTTTGCCCAAATAACTGATACTTCTCAAAGTGAGCATCTAACAATTCGACAAACTCTTTATAATACCACTCTTGAGTATGGTAAGGGTTAGTCACAACTCCTGAGGGGCTATTAATTAGTTTATTAGGCGTTGAGATAAACAGTTTTCCACCTTTCTTAGTGACACGTTTAAACTCAGTAATCATTTCATTAAAAGCAGTTGTATGCTCAATTGTCTCAAATGAAACTACTACATCAAAAGCGTTGTCTTCAAATTTCAATTGTGTTCCATCCATTACTTGAAAAGTTAGATTATTGGCATTCCATGAATTCTTGCAAAGCTCTATTGTTTCAGCGGACAAATCCCCTCCGATTATGTTCCCATCGATTTTTGAAGCTAATAAATTAGATCCAAAGCCAGTACCACAAGCAATATCCAAAACGTTTTCATTTCCTTTCAATTGCTTTATCACTTCATTGTATCGGTGAACATGCTCGCCCCACCATGGACTAATCTCATTTAATTCTTGACGCTCTGATGACATAACTCTTGATATAATTTTATATGATTCTGAACATATTTATCTGCTGAAAATTCTTGAACTGTTTTCAATCCGTTTTCTATTAACTTATCCCTTGTTTCTTTATTTACAGATAACTCAATTAACGCTTCAAAAATAGCATTTGAAGAACAAAAAGGAACTACAATCGCATTAAAATCGTCAGTTATAATTTGATTGGCTATACCCGACAAAGTAAAAATGGAAGGAACGCCCGCAGCTAAAGCCTCAATATATGTTTGACCAAAAGCCTCTACATTCTCATCGACAGGAACATGAATAAAAAAATCGAAGAGCCGGTAAAATGCATACAAATCATTTTCAAATACAACTTCTGTAAAATCAGATGAATCTAGTTGAGTCTTCAATAAATTTTTAACTTCATCACTATAATCTCCAATGGCATTTGCTAACACCAGATGCGCTCCGGGATTTATTTCTTTATACTTCTTAAATGCCGGAATAATGTACTGGATCCCTTTCAGTTCGATATACCTAGATATTACACCTACAACTGGCCCATTCACATTTTTTAGTTGATATTTCTCACGAAGAAGGTCGACTCTTTCTTTAGGGACATTCGTAAACTGTTCTAGATGTATTCCATGCGGAATGACTGTTATTTTATCCCTATGTACTTTTTCTTTTTTAACAAGCACATTCGATACTACATCTGAAATCGAAACAATTTGCGTTGACAGTGAATTGATTAGCTTGTCATATTTCACCCCATTTGGATAATAGTCATAGTTCAAAGTTGAGTGATGCCTTGTATGCAGGCGGATCGGCACCCGCATTACTTTAGCTGCTAATAATCCTAAAATACTTGCCATCCTGAGGTGAGTATGTAAAATTTCAGGTTTTAATCTACCTATGATTCTTACTATTTTAAAAAAAGCAAGTATCATACTTACTTTATTATTGAGTTTGACAAGTGTAAACTCAATTCCAATAGTTGATAAGTATCTTGAAAACTCTGACTCTTTTTCTTGGATAAGAATGTAATGGCAATCAATATTATTATGCCTAAATCCGTCAGCGATAATCTCAAAGGCTAAAGACTTATTAGTGTCGGAAATAATTTGAAGTACCATTGTTTTAATAACTTAAAATACTGAACTCGATTTCAAGAAAAAACGCATTACTCCGTGTCTAAACTCTTTTCTTAGGATTTCTAACTTCAGACCTTCAAAAATCTGCTCAATCTCCTCCCTATCAAACTCAGATACATGATCATCGTCTGTATATTGAAGTACAGCCCCTATATCTTTTCTAAAGACATTATGATATGATTTCTCATAATCAGGCACCTCTACATAAATATATTTTGCAAAGGGAATATAAGAACTTAAGAATGGTATAGGATTGTCTATATGCTCTAAGATATGGGAAAGAATAATCACATCATATTTTTCAGAAACACTCTTAACATGCTCTAATGCATCACCATTTATAAATTGAATATTTTTATTACCATAGTTCAGCTTTGCACTTTCTATTGCATTCTCATCATGATCAACTCCTGATATTTTAGATACTTGATCAGAAATCAGATTGGTTAAGTCTCCTTTGCTACAACCAATATCTAACACCTTATAATCTACCTTTAACTCCCTACTTAAGAATTTTATAGTATTTGTTCTAACTGGATTCTTTGAAATTTCATAAAAGCCCATCGCTTCCGAATGAGCAAATCGATCAAAAATCCACGTTAGTTCCAAATATAATTTCAATCTTTTCTTTCTTGAAAGAGGATTTAACTTAGCCAACCGATATAATATTGAAAGTAAAACAAAACGCTCTTTCTCTCTTTTAAACTTTAATCCCATTATCTTTTTACTTTAACGCTTCTTTAATTTGCCTTTCCATCCTTTTAGCTATCGAACTTCTTGAATATTCTTGAATTCTTTCTGATTTTCCAAAATGATTAACATTTCCAGTATTTTCCCATTCAGCAAACCAAGATAATAAACATTGACAAACCTCTTTTGCTGTATCTGCAATTTTACCTGAATTCGTATCTAAAACCAATCTTTCAATTACATCATTATCAGAAGGCGCTATTAAAATTGGTCGTTTAAATGCAAGATAATCAAAGATTTTACCTGAATACATTCCTTTGTAATTTTTCCAACCAGGATAAAAAAGAATAGTTGAATTTTTCCCAATTTCTAATGCTTTTTTACGATCAATTCTATCAGTGACATTTAATAATTCCTCAGGAATATTCTCTTTCCATTTCTGCGCCATTTCTGGAACATTATTTCCTCCAATAAAATTCACTTTAACTTTAGAAGCATCACATTTGGTAATAAAATCATTAAATCCATCTAAAAAAATACTCACATCCTGATTATTTAGAATTGTACCAATTATGGATATGCTAAACTTATCTGATTGTTTCAATTGAATTGAATTGAATAATTCTGATTCAAATCCATTGGTAAATTCAATGGATTTTGTTGTAATACCGTTCTTAGAAAAGTAATTTGCAAACTCTTTTGATGCAACAGAAACAAAACTAGCAGTTCTAAGCCATTTCTTTAAATAGAAGTTCTTTATCGATAGATTAATTCTATCTTGAATTGAAAGATTTGGACATTGATTCAAAACAAAATAATTCTCATAATCTCTAAAATCAACTACCAATTTCACATCAAACTCTTTAGCAATCTCATACCCAAGCTTTACTAAACCTAGAGGTGGAGTAGTAACTAAAATTAAATCCGATTTTTGGTTTTGAACTTCATCTCTAACACCTTGATAAAATTCTTTTAACTCAATTTCATAGTTAAAATCTCCATTTAATAATCGAAAAAATGAATTTAGCTTTCGCAAAATACCATTCCTTATATACTTATATGCATCATAAGGCAGGCTCAACACTTTAAATCCCGCTTCTATAGAAACCTTAATCTCTTTATCGGTAGATGATGCGATGAAACGATTCCAGTTATTATCAGATTCTTCCCAATTCCGAGTAATGACAGTTACTTCATGCCCTAAATTTGACCATTCTTTAGCCCAAGATACAGGCCTTAAGCTTGCTATACTATTACAAGGTGGATAGTAATATGAAATGATAAGTATTTTCAAATAGCTATTTTAAAGTTTTGATAATTTTTGCTGGAATACCACCTATTACAACATTATCAGGAAATTCCTTATTTACTACACTACCAGCAGCAACAGTCACATTATTCCCTAACACTGTGCCTCCCAAAATAACACTATTTGCTCCAATCCAACAATTTGATCCAATTGAAATATTCTTGACATGATGTTCATCTCTATTTTCAAGATCATGATTGGCATTATTGATTACTACGTTAGGAGCAATTATTGTACGCTCATCAATTTTTATTACTCCTCCATCAAAAGCAACAATGTAAAGTCCTCCAGAATTGGTAAAACTTGCAAAAACATCTTTACTAATTTGCATATTCTCATACCCTTTCACTCTGCTTGTATAGTTTACAAGAAATGGAACTTCTGAATTAATTCGAAGTATGCGTTGAAAGAACCAGTTTGCGACTAAAAGCCCGAATGGCAAATCCTTATAGTATGGTTGACCAAACCATTTGAAAAAAATAATTTTTATTCCCATTATACTTTTTTCCTGAACAAAAACTTTGGAAGTAATTGTTTAATTAAATCTATTGAAAAAAAGCCAAATCTAAGCAAGATTAGATAGATAATTGGGAAATAAATAGCTCCAAAAAATAAAAAACTAAGCTCTCCACTGTTGGTTAAACTCCACTTTAAAATGAATGCCAAGAAAACACAAAAAAACAACATCAAAAAAAGTTTACTGTAATTAACCAAATCAGAAAGCTTTTTCTTTATCAAACGCAATGAAATACCCAATTGAAGTGATGCTAATATAAACAAACTAATCACCGTGCTAATAGCTGGCCCAATAATACCTAGATAAGCTATAAAAATATAATTAAGTACAATGTTTACAACGAAAGTTAGTAAGTATATTTTTAATATCACTTTTGACTTATTGGCGGAAATTAAGATATCTGAATAGTTTGTTACTCTGATTAGTAGGGTTAAGTTAAAAACAGCAAAGATAATTGCACTATCCTCGTACATCTTACCTAGATACGTCACAATTATACTGTGGGCATTAAATAATAAAAAAATCAACACTGGGTATGTCAACATCATTGAATTCATGATTACTTTCTTCTTTAATTCTATAATTCTATCGAAGTTAGCCACTTGAAACAACTTCGCAACTTCCGGTAAAACTATTGCAGATATCGATGCATAAAGTGTTGAGATAAATGGGACTTCAATTGCTCCATTTCTATAAATAGCATAAGACTTTACTCCTTCAATACTACTTATCATTACGCTGTCAACGTATAAAATACCAGCCCCTAGTACTCCTGTCAAACCTAATGGAAAACCCTTTATCAAGAGCTCTTTAACTAATTGAAAGTCTATTTTTAGATTAATACTTTTCTTTGTAAAAATCAATCCAATCAACAATTGAATGAATTCACTTAACAGCACGCCTAAAACAGCAAGGTAAACTGAATCAAAAATATGAATTGCAGCTATTACAAGTGCTACTTTTATAAGATTAACAACAACTGCAATTATGGCACTTACCCTAACTCTATTTGTAAATATAAAGTATGAGTTTATGCATTGGAAAGGGAGAATAAATAAAAGGGAGAATGCATATAATTGTAAAAGCTCAGATAGTCCATCATTATCGAACCAAATGGAAAAATAAGAACTTAATAATACGAGCATTAATGCGCCAATCACCCCCACAACTATTGCAGCAAATAAGCTAGAATTAAAGACTGACCTACGTTTAGATTCATCTCCATTAGCCAAGTAAACATAGATAATTTGGGGCAAGCCAAATGACAACAACGCTGCTAAAAATGAGACTACAAGAAGCGCCTGCCCATAAGTGCCATACTCCTCATAATCCAATACTCTCGCCATGTAGGGTATGAATAGTAGATTAACAATAATGTTAAGTCCCTGTCCAAAAGCTAAGGTGAGCACTTTAGTTATTTTTTGCATAAACCGCTTTATTTCAAAGACTTCCCATTATTGTAAATTTTTTCAAAACTTAAAATCCATAATAAAAAGAATGGAAGGGATTGTATTTTAAACCTTGCTAACGCACCATAATTATATGAAGTAATGCCCACTAATACACCAAAGATTATTGAAAAAATAATTGCAAACTTTAATAAACTATTATTGACTTGAGCAAATAGTATTCTATATTTTCTATTTATAATTGCTTTAATAAAAAGATAAAAAAAGAAATAACTCTCTAATGCAGTAAACAACATGATGGGCGATTTAATTTGCCATGGAAAAGGACCAAAATAAGTCACTAAAAAAGCCAGAGGTGATTTACTTAAAATTCCAAAAGCTGTATAATCCGTAATACCAAGACTGTAGCTTGAGCCACCTAAAATCGTGTGCCATGAATGAAACCCCTGTATAGTTAATATAGCTTCTTCTTGAGCTTTGAGAATTTCATTTTGAAAAGATTGAAAACCTAAAAAAATCAATAAAATAACTACAATTATAAAGGTAATGTTTAAAATATTAGCTACTAATCTATTAGATTTAGAAATTGAAGAAATATTTATTAAATCTGTGTAAAAACCTAATAAAAAAGATATAAGTAATGTATAAAACACATACGCCTTTAATTCTAATATAAAATTAGAAAATAGAATAATAAGAATAGATGAAAAGAAAAATTTTAATGACCGTTTATTTCTTTTTTCTGAAAAGTACAATACCCCATAAATAAATACACAACTTGAAAATATAAACACAAAGGTATCTTTCAAAATTCCTGTTCCCCAAAATAATAAGGAAGGAATAAACAATATAAAGTATAATTTAGAACAACTATAACCCGATCTAAATAATGAAGAATTGATTACTTTAAATAAGTACCAATTGGCTAAAAAACTAAAAAATGAAAGCAAGATGCTTGAACACAAAAAACTATTTAGACCAAACAAGCTAAATACTGAAGCAAACTTCATTGTCAAGAAACTATCATTTGAATCTACACCATTGAACCAGTACGTTATATACCTCAAATTATCAGGAACACTGTTAATACTGTGGAAATATACTTTAACTGTATCTGAAGGAAATAAAAAAAACATTTCTACTAAGCTCTTTCCTCCACGAAAATAATAATAAGAATCTCCTCCTCCATAATAAAGTCCATAAACCAAACAGAAAACAATAACACCAAAGATGTGGGCTAATAATGAAGGAAAGTAATATTTATAGTTTGAATAACCTTTTGCTAATTGGTTATTTTTATGAATCCATCCAAGTCCTAATAGCAATATCGAATAAAATAGACCTAAAATTCCATCAAAAAGAGTTAACATAAAGTTTTATTTCTGATTAGCAAATGTGCAAAAATATAACTGAATAATTGAATTTAATTCTAGTTTATCATCAATACCCAGTTAATATCTAGTGGCTAAAAAGTATAAAAAAACCTTCTTATTTCTAAAAACTTGGATTACTTTTGTAGTGTTAAATATCTTTTATTTTTAAAGCAAAACAATTAACAGAAACTTAAACTTAGAAATATGTCTCTGTTATTCTTAGAAATCAAAACATAAATTTTATGACTGAATTTGGATTAAAAGCCAAAAATGCTTCCATTGCTTCTTTGGGATTAAAAAATGTATCAGCTGCATTTTGGAACCTGGAGCCTGCTCAATTAATTGAAGATACTATTATCAGAGGGGAAGGTGCTATGGCTTCTACTGGAGCTTTAGCTGTTGATACTGGTGAGTTTACAGGACGGTCTCCAAAAGATCGTTTTATCGTAATGGATGAGATCACAAAGGATGCAGTATGGTGGGGAGATATCAATATCAAATTTGATGCTGATAAATTCGATAAACTATACAACCGAGTTGCTGCTTATTTAGCTAATCGTGAAGTTTATGTTAGAGATGCATATGCTTGTGCAAGTGACAAATACAAAATGAACCTAAGAGTAGTGACCGAATTTCCTTGGGCTAACCTATTCGCTAGCAATATGTTCTTGAGACCAACTCAAGAAGAAATTATGGATTTTGATCCGGAATGGTCAATTGTTTGTGCACCAGGATTTATGGCTGATCCAGAAATTGATGGAACAAGACAACACAATTTTGCCATTATGAATTTTGGTAAAAAAATTCTTTTAATTGGTGGAACTGGTTATACTGGTGAGATCAAAAAAGGTATTTTCTCAGCATTGAACTTTATTTTACCTCACCAAAAGAATGTGCTTTCTATGCATTGTTCTGCTAATGTTGGTAAAGATGGCGATACTGCCGTTTTCTTTGGCCTTTCAGGAACAGGAAAAACTACTTTATCATCTGACCCAAATAGACGATTAATTGGTGATGATGAGCATGGCTGGGATGATGATTCAGTTTTCAACTTTGAAGGTGGATGTTATGCAAAATGCATCGACTTAAAAAGAGAAAATGAGCCTCAAATATTTGACGCTATCAAATTTGGAGCACTTTTAGAAAACATCAATTTTATTGATGGTACTTCTGAAGTTGACTTCATGGATTCAGAAAAAACGGAGAATACTAGAGTTTCATACCCTATCAACCACATTGATAATATTCAAGAGGGTTCAGCAGGTCCTGCTCCTAAGAATATTTTCTTTTTAACATGTGATGCTTACGGTGTTTTACCTCCGATCTCAAAATTAACTCCAGGTCAAGCAATGTATCACTTCATTTCTGGATACACTGCAAAAGTAGCTGGAACTGAAGCAGGTATTACTGAGCCAACTACAGCATTCTCTGCCTGTTTTGGAGCGCCATTTATGCCATTACATCCAACTAAGTATGCTGAGATGTTAGGTAATAAAATGCGTGAAAACAATGTAAAAGTTTGGTTGATTAACACCGGTTGGTCTGGTGGTGCTTATGGTACTGGAAAACGTTTAAGTTTGAAGTATACCAGAGCAATGATTACTGCTGCATTAGAAGGAGAGTTAAATAATGTAAATTACACCACTCACGAAGTTTTTGGCTTAGCTATGCCAACAGAGTGCCCTAATGTTCCAAGTGAAATCTTAAGCCCGAAAAACACTTGGGCTGATAAAGAAGCTTATGACAAAAAGGCAAATATCTTAGCAGATTCATTTGCAAAGAACTTTACTAAATATGAAGAATACGCTAACGAAGAGATTATGGCAGGATCGCCAAAATCTATTGTTACTCAATAAAATTAATTGAATCAAAAAAAGGATAAATAATTTTTTCAAATTGTTTATCCTTTTTTTATGTAAAAAATATAGATGTTTACAAATTTGCTGTGGTCATTTTTCTTTGGAATACTATTTTTAATTGTCATCTATATAATTGGCGAATTCTTATCTGTAATTTTTCATGGGAAACTTGATAATAAATTTAAAAAACTTAGTGTAGGCTTTATTACAATTACTTCAAGTTATGCTATTTTTAATTCAGGTTTCCACACAATATACTTCATTAATGCAATTATCATTGCATGCATAATATTTTATGGCTTTGTCTCTAAAAGTGAAAAAAAACACCCCAAAATAAATATAAATGAGTTACTTAAAATATTATTAACTTATTTATTATTTGCCATTCCATCTATCTTTTATTTTTTTGATATTTCAACATTAAATGAAATTGCTTTAAAGCCTGACTATTCTTATTACGCATACTTATCAGGATTCTTAAGAGATTATGGAATAGAAAACACTTATACAAATTCTTTTAATTTAATAGACGCTGTAACTCCTTATCACTACTTTGATGTCTGGTCTTCTGCGTTTGTTAGTGATATTTTTAACATTAATCCTAGAATTGTTCTTTTTAGTATTATCTATCCAATCTTATACACGATTTGTTATTTTGGAATAAGAGATTTGATTGAGTTTCTTTTGGAAACAAAAAACACTTTTGCAAAAATTATAATACCATTTTTACCATTTTTATTTTTCTTTTTCTCTTTAATTGGATTCCTATATCCCAATTCAATTGAGGTATTAGCCATGGATGTTTTTGAAATTAGATTAGTAGAACATCCCAAACTCTTAATAATTTCAGTCTATCTTATCTTTATATTAATGTCATTACTAAAAGATGAGCTATTCTCAATAGTTATACTCTCTTGCAGTTTGATTGCATCATATGTTAGTGTTGCCCCACCATTATTTATAAGCATTTCCGTATATTTTACCTACCTAATGATAATTAAGAAATTAAGTATTAAAAATTTCTTAAAACTAATCATACCACTAGTTGTAACAATGCTACTAGTTTTCTCTTTCTATCATTTTTTTGGGAGTCGAGAATCAAATAGTGTAATTAATATTGACTTTCAGGAGAAACTTGTGTCATTATCCTATTATCGCACCACGATTAATATAATAGTTAAGATGACTATTCAAGTTATTATTATTTCACTTCCATTCATAATACTCTTTGCTTTAAACTTCTCAAGGATAAAGCATTTAAGAAAAATGTTCATTTTTTTAATTATAATGTACATTTCTTCCTTACTAGTTTGGGCCATTTTATGGCCAATGCATGATTCCGTTCAACTCTATTCTAATATTTTCTATCCAACTTTGAATATTGTACTCTTCGTTAGTTTGATGATAATTATTTTAACGATAAAAAAACGAACGATATCAATAGGGATACTTACTTCGCTTATAGTTGTTACTGCCTTCTGCAGATCAATTAGAAATAATGATTTCTCAATGCCAATTGAGAACAAGGTATCTCTGAATAGTAAAATTTCAATTAGTAAACCAAGGTTTGTTTATTTGAAAGAAAGTGAGGATTACAAAAACACTTATTTTGAAAAACAAGAAAGAGTTTTTCTTGGTGGCCTTTATAGTTTGATAAACAGTTATGATCCAATCGTTTTAACTTGTATTAGTAATCATAAAATTCCAATTAGTAATGAGGCTGAAAGAATATTTGTAAATCGATCGCCTTTCTTGCTCTTTGTCAATGAATTGAAAAAAGATAACCAATTTAGTACATACGACAGAGCACAAATAGAATTCATAAAAGCTCATGATATAAACTATATTCTTTCAAATAAAAGCAGAAAACTACCTGAACATTTACAAAAAATTTGTTTTGATGATGCTATTGGTGTTATTGACAATTATAGTCTTTACCAATTAAGATAGGAACAAATTTAGCTTTCTCAGGAAGTAAGAAGTTCATAAATGTAATTTCATCTCGAGTTTGTTTCTTTGTGTAACTTCTTGTTCCTAAAATGAAGTAAGAAATCCCTTCTTCATTTTTAACTTCACTACAATCTTTCACAATTCTAATTTTTGAAGAATCTGCACCCGAAAGTTTCAAGTATTCTAACATTTTCGAATACTTTTCGTCAATAGAAACTTCATTAAATTGAAAACCCACTTTGTCAGAAATAGCTTTAGCTGGAGAACCTGAATAAATAGTATTGTATTCCATATCCTTAGTAACAACAGAACCTACTAATGCCATAGATTTATCGTGAGCAGTAATTGGAGAAACAATGCTATGCCCAACAAACCACACATCATTTCCTATAGTAAGTGGTTTATCTCCGAAAAAACGACATCCTTCTAACGTATCACCATATTTAATATGAGACCATAACTGAGAGTGCGCTCCAATTCCACAATTATTTCCAATTGTTACTCCTCCTACAGAGTCTAATATACAAAACTGTCCCATCCATAAGTTGTGCCCTATTTTACAAGGCTTGTATCCGTGAATATTTGAATCATGATGAATTTTTCCATAATCTCCTACCTCAAAGTCATCACAAATAATTTGTACATTATCTCCAATATATACATTATCCCCGATTACAATTCGTTTCGCATTACCATTTACTCCACGAATAACAGCTGTGGGTTCTATCTTGGTATTGATGCCTATCTCTATATGATCAGCAAATATATTATGTGACTCCATCTTAGTTTAACTTTTCTTTAATGATATAAGTTGGCCTATCCTTAGCCGCATCAAATATTTTTCCTAAATAAATACCTAAAACCCCTATAAATAAAATTATTAATCCAGATAGAAACCAAATAGATATAATCGTGCTAGCAAAACCAGAAATTAGAATTTGACCTGATAAATAAGAATAAAAATAATAACTACCAATTAGTATAGATAGAATGGATATACCAATTCCCATTTTAACCATTAACATTAATGGTTTATTTGAGAAGGAAATAATAATATCAATTGCTAAGGCAAATAATTTTTTATAATTATAGGATGACTCTCCAAGCTCCCTCTGATTGTGTTCAACATCAATACTTGTCTTATTAAAACCTACCCACTGGATTAAAATCGGGAATACTCGAATTTTATCTTTCATCTGTATTAAAGAATTAATGACTTTTCGATGATAAATCCCAAAATTTGCGACAGTATTATCGTACTCGGTGTCAGTCAAATAACCAAATAGCTTATAAAAAATCTTTGAAAATAGTTTTTTACTGAACGAATCTTTTCGAATTGCTCTTCTAGCTGTAACTAAATCAAATCCTTCTTGACATCTTTGGAATAAATTTAAAATCTCCTCAGGTTTATCCTGAAGATCACCATCCATAACTACAATCCATTCGCCAGTAGCATGTTCTAATCCTGCTGTAATTGCATAATGTTGTCCAAAATTCCGACTAAAATTAATTCCTTTAACACGTGAATCTCTTTTAGAAAGTTCTGTTATTAATTCCCAATCATTTTCCGGGCTACAATCATTCACTAAGATGATTTCAAAATCTCTCGAAATGGGTTCTAAAGTTTCAACGATGCGATTCTTGAGCTCTATTAAGGTTCTACTGCATTTATAGGAAGGTACTACGATTGAAAAATCCATTTTCTTAATTATCTGTTACTAATTTTATAATTGAGATAATTTTATCTTGATCCTTTTGGTCCAATTCATAAAACAGTGGTAATCGCAATAATGTGTCAGAATAATTATCACTATTACTTAGTACTCTTCCATCATGCTTGTCCTTGTAAAAAGGACTTTCATGCAATGATAAATAATGAAAAACAGCAAAGATATTTTCATCCTTGAGTGCTTGAATTAATTCTGTTCTTTTATTTAACGACTCACAATTGATATAATACATGTGGGCATTATTGGTAGCATAGATTGGCACAAAAGGTGAAGCATAATGATCTTCTAGCGCTTTTTCATATTTCACCCAGATCTCTTTCCGCTTATCCTGAATATTTTTTAAATTCTCTAATTGAGCCCATAAAAAAGCAGCAATTACTTCAGAGGGAAGAAACGATGAGCCAATATCAACCCAACCATACTTGTTCACTTCACCCCTAAAAAATGCTGAACGGTTAGTTCCTTTTTCCCAAATAATTTCTGCTCGTTCAATAAATTGAACGTCATTAATGGCCAATAATCCTCCTTCCCCAGAAATAATATTCTTAGTTTCATGAAATGAGAATGCAGCTAAATGACCTATACTCCCCAATGCTTTAATAGTTCCATCTGAAAAGGTAAAATAACTATCTATAGCCTGTGCTGCATCTTCTACCACAAATAATGCATGCTTTTCAGAAAGTTTCATAATCTTTTCCATGTCACAAGCCACACCTGCATAATGAACTGGCACAATAGCAACTGTTCTAGTCGTAATTAGTCCTTCTATTAATTCTTCATCCATACCAGGATGATCTTCTCTGCTATCACAAAAAACAATCTTAGCTCCTCTCAACACAAATGCATTTGCTGTTGATACAAACGTATAAGATGGCATAATAACTTCATCTCCTTCTTTTATATCAAGAAGAATAGCAGCCATCTCCAATGCATCAGTACATGAAGTAGTTAACAATGCTTTCTTGATACCAAAAATTTCTTCAAAGAAATGGTGACACTTTTTTGTAAATGAACCATTTCCAGATATATGCCCAGACTTTACCGCTTCCTCAATGTACTTTGTTTCATTTCCTGTAAAATAGGGTTTGTTAAATGGGATTCTTGAGGGCATCGATTCTATTTTTTATTGCTAGTCAAAGATATTTAAATTCAAAGTATTGTTGCTAAAAGATTAGCATTTCTTTATTTCAACTCATCACTTCCCCAGCACCATCTTAAAATGCTCAATTTCACATTCAGTAAACTGATCGCCCACTTTCTGAAAACCAATGCGCTCATAAAAAGGAATAGCTTTTAGCTGTGCATGAAGGTATATGGTGCTAGACTTGTTCTTCACATCATTAATGACTTCATTTAGCAAAACACTACCAAAACCCTGGTTTCTAAACTCTTCAAGCAAGGCAAATCGCTCGCATTTTATTTTATCTCCAATAAATCTCCATCGAGCTGTTGCAATTGGTTTCCCTTCCACTTTTAATAAATAATGGTGTGACTCTTCTTCGAACTCGTCAAATTCGTCAGCTTCACTTACTTCTTGCTCTTCTACAAATACTTTTTTACGAATTGCAAAAGCTGCGGATAGCTCCTCTTTATTTTCCTTTTGCAATCTTAAAATTTGCATTTTTTCACTCATTTGTGGTGTAACCATAATTTATGTTAAGCTGAACGAGGTGTTAACAATATTTAACAGCCCGTAGTCAGTGGTTTGTAGGGTCATTATATAATTTAGTCGTCATCAAAAATAAGTGGATAATATGGAAGAATCAAACACTACAGAAACAACTGCTACAACTTCTAATCAAGTTGCAGACATTAAGTCTATTAATGAGAAAATCCAAAAGGAAAGTGCATTTGTAGATTTATTAACCATGGAAATGAACAAGGTCATCGTTGGCCAAAAATACATGGTTGAGCGGCTTCTTGTTGGGTTACTTGCAGATGGTCACATCTTATTAGAAGGTGTTCCAGGGTTAGCAAAAACATTAGCTATTAATACATTGGCTACTTGTGTGGATGCACAATTTAGTCGTATTCAATTTACTCCTGACCTATTGCCAGCCGATTTAATTGGTACTATGATTTACAGTCAGAAGAAGGAAGAGTTCTCCATCAAGAAAGGGCCAATCTTCGCCAACTTCGTATTGGCTGATGAAATCAACCGAGCACCTGCAAAAGTTCAGAGTGCTTTATTAGAAGCAATGCAAGAAAGACAAGTTACAATTGGTGAAGAAACTTTTAAATTGCCAAAGCCATTCTTAGTATTGGCTACACAAAACCCGGTAGAACAAGACGGGACCTATCCTTTACCTGAAGCACAAGTCGATCGATTTATGCTTAAAGTCGTATTGGATTACCCAAAAAGAGAAGAAGAGAAATTGATCATAAGAAGTAATCTGGCGAAAGACGGAATGCCAAAAGCGAATAAAATAATTAGTCCTGATGACATAATCCGAGCTAGATCTGCTGTGAGAGAGGTATATATGGACGAAAAAATCGAGCAGTACATCATCGACATCGTATTCGCGACTAGATATCCAGAAGATTATGGATTGGAACGCTACAAAGATTTAATCAGCTTTGGTGGTTCACCAAGAGCCAGCATCAGTTTGGCCTTGGCAGCAAAAGCATACGCTTTTATCAAACGAAGAGGATATGTAATTCCTGAAGATGTACGTGCTATTTGTAAAGATGTATTGTGCCACAGAATTGGATTAACCTACGAAGCAGAAGCGGAAGAAATAAGCCGTGAAGACATCGTAAACGAAATATTAAATGCTGTAGAAGTACCATAGTAGTTAGTCAACTCTGATTATTAATTCATCAATTTACAGCATTAATGACCGATACAAAAACTCTTTTAAAACGAGTTAGAAAGATTGAGATAAAAACCAAAGGTCTTTCTAATCAGATATTTTCTGGCGAATACCATTCGGCCTTCAAAGGACGAGGTATGGCTTTTAGCGAAGTGAGGGAGTATCAACCAGGCGATGAAATTAGAACCATCGACTGGAATGTGACCGCTCGTTTCAACAAGCCTTACATTAAAGTTTTTGAAGAAGAACGAGAGATGACAGTGATGATGATTATCGATGTCAGTGGCTCAGGAGAATTCGGAACTCAAGAGAAAACCAAACAAGAACAAATCATAGAAATATGTGCAGTATTGGCTTTTTCAGCCATTCAGAACAACGATAAGGTTGGTGTCATTTTCTTCAGTGATCAAATTGAAAAATTCATTCCTCCTAAAAAAGGAAAGAGTCATATTTTAATGATTATTAGAGAATTATTAGAATTCAAACCAGTCAGTAAGGGAACAAGTATTAAAGAAGCGTTGGGTTATTTCAATCGAGTAATTAAGCGGAAATGCACGGCCTTTTTGATTTCAGATTTTATTGACAATCAGTTTGAAGATAGTTTGAAGATGGCCAACAATAAACACGATTTAATCGCATTAAATATTTTTGACATTCGTGAAGAAGAGTTACCTGATGTAGGCTTGATTCAATTAAGAGATGCAGAAACAGGTCAGCAAAAATGGGTAAACAGTAGTGATAAAGAAGTTCGATTAGATTTCAAAAAAGAAATCCTCCGACGTAAAAAACTATTGGAACAAACCTTTAGAAAAAGTGGTGTTGATGTTGCAAATATTTCAGCACACGAATCTTATGTTGGCCCTTTAATGAACCTATTTAAAAGAAGAGAATTCAGAAGATAATGAGAAAACACGTTTTAATATTCTTTTCCTTTTTGTTGTTGAGCGTTATCAGTTTTGCGCAATCGAGCATTAGCGACGTTTTAGCAACAATTGATACCAGTAAGATTCAAGTTGGAGAGCAAACAGACATCTATTTAGAAGCTACCTTTTTATCAGGCTCAGACATCATATTTCCTGCTTTAAAGGATACACTTTATGGCGGAATTGAAATTGTAGACATCAAAGAGATCGATACAGCTTATGAAGCTGATGTGAAGTACAAAAAACTTTCCCAACGATTAACAATCACTGCGTGGGATAGCGGCTTCTACCCTATTCCGCCATTTGAGTTTATCATCAATGGAGAAACGTTCAAAACAAAAGCATTGATGTTGGAAGTTTCAAATGTTACAATTGAAGCAGAGGCAGACATTAAGGATATTAAAAGCATTAATGAAACAGCATTCTCATTCAAGGAGTTTTTCAAAATCTATTGGCCGTATTTTGTTGGTGGATTAGTACTTATCGGTTTGATTGTATTCTTGATTTATTACTTCAAAAACAAGCCCAAGGTGGAGAAAATCAAGGAAATTATTAAGCCTAGTATTCCTCCTCACATTACCGCCATAGAAGCATTGAAGCAATTAGAGGTTAAAAAATTATGGCAACAGGACAAAACGAAAGAGTATTACTCAGAGTTGACTCATATCCTGCGTCAGTATCTAGAGCACCGTTTTGAGATTCATGCGTTAGAGCAAACGTCTGATGAAATTATAACCGCATTGCGATACACAGAAATTGACGAAGCAGAAAAGCGTAGATTAATTAAAGTATTGATGATCGCTGACATGGTGAAGTTTGCAAAAGAAAAACCGGTAGCTTCTGAAAATGAAATGGTGATTAAAGAAGCTCAAATTATCATTGAAAATACAAAATTGATTGAGGCTGAACCGAAGAAAGAAGAGGAGGATAAGTCATGACAGAGTGGATCAATAACATTCAGTTTGCCAATCCAAGTTTCTTCTTGTTGTTTGCTTTGTTACCAATGGTTTTATTGTGGTATTTCTTACAACTGAAACGAAAAAATGCGGATTTGAAATTCTCTAGCTTAAGCTGGATTAGTTCAGAAAAAAAATCTATGAAAGTGATGCTAAGACACACCCCTTTCATACTGGAAATCATTACACTTGCTGCCGTTATTTTTGTTTTAGCTCGTCCTCAATCTTCTTTGAGTTATCAAAATGTGGTGACAGAAGGAATTGACATTATGATTGCTTTTGACATTTCGGGCTCCATGTTGGCGGAAGATTTAAAACCAAATAGAATTGAAGCTTCCAAAGAAGTAGCCATTAACTTCATCAAAGAACGACCACAAGATCGTATTGGCTTGGTGGTTTATAGTGGCGAGAGTTTTACTCAATGTCCATTGACTACTGATCACTCGGTGGTGATTAATTTGTTTAAAGATGTAAAAAATGGAATGATTGAAGATGGAACTGCCATTGGTTTAGGTTTAGCCACAGCAGTTAATCGATTGAGAGAAAGTGATGCGAAAAGTAGGGTCATTATTTTATTGACTGATGGAAGTAATACCGCAGGAAGTATTCCTCCATTGACAGCTGCAGAAATTGCGAGGGAGTTCGGAGTTCGGGTATACACGATTGGTGTTGGAACTAATGGAAAAGCTCCATTTCCTGTGACCGATGCATTTGGCAGAAGCCGATATGAAATGGTGGATGTAAAAATCGATGAAAAGACATTGACAGATATTGCTAAAACAACTGGTGGAAAATACTTTAGAGCGACAAATAATCGCAAACTAGCTGAAATCTATTCTGAAATAGATCAATTGGAAAAGTCAAAAATTGAAGTCACTGAATACCGAAGAAAAAAAGAAGAGTACCTCCCATTTGCATGGATTGCTTCGGTGAGTTTATTATTGGCAATAGTGCTCAAAACAACTGTATTTAAATCCATTACTTAAGATGTTTAGATTTGAACATACCGATTTCCTTTGGGGATTGGCTTTGGTGCCTGTGATATTGTTGTTGTACTTTATGTATCGCAGATGGCAAAAGAAAGCGCGTCAGCGTTTTGGTGATGATCACAGAATGAATCAATTGATTCCGAACAAGTCTCAATTGAAAACGAATATAAAATTCTACTTGGTTCTATTTGCGTTCATTTTCATTGTCATCGGATTAGCCAATCCACAAATTGGAACGAAACAAGAAAATGTAAAAGCAGAAGGCTTAGAAATTATGGTGGCGATCGATGTTTCGAACTCCATGATGGCCGAAGATTTATCTCCTGATCGATTGACAGCAGCCAAATTGGCGATGGCTCGACTGATTGAAAAATTAAAAAGCGACCGAATTGGAATGATTGTGTTTGCAGGAGAAGCTTTTATTCAATTGCCGTTGACATCAGATTATTCTGCAGCAAAATTGTTTTTGCAAACCATCAATCCCGGCATTGTGCCTACACAAGGAACAGCAATTGGTGCGGCAATCGACCTAGCCGTTAACTCCTTCCCAAAAGAAGAAGCAAAAAATAGAGCATTAATCATTCTAACAGATGGTGAAAACCATGAAGATGATGCCATTGCAGCTGCTGAAAGCGCAAGAAAAGCAGGAATTCGAGTATTTACAGTTGGAATGGGAAGCCCATCAGGAGCGCCGATACCGGTCATTAAAAATGGACAGCAAAACGGATATAGACAAGATAATTCAGGCAATACTGTAGTGAGTAGTTTGAACGAAGAAATGCTACAAGAAATAGCAATGGCGGGAGATGGTCAGTATTTTCGTGCGACAAATTCTGGCGCTGGAATTCCACAAATCATGCAAGAATTAAGTGGAATTGAGAAAAAAGAATACGACAGTAAAATCTTCACTGATTTTGAAGATCGTTATCAGATTTTCTTTGGAATTGCGTTTTTCCTATTGTTTATCGAAGTGATCTTATCGGAACGCAAACCAAAATGGATAGAAAAAGTGAAATTATTTGAGGAGAAAGAATCATGAAAAAGCACCTCTACATATTAATCGTTGGAATAATTTCAAGCATAGGTTTATTTGCGCAAAGCGAATACACCAGTATGCGTAAAGGAGATGAATTATTCAAACAAAACAAATACACCGAAGCTGCGGAGCAATACAAAAAAGCATTGGAAATTAATCCATCGGCTGATAAAGCCATGTATAATTTAGGAGATGCATTGTATCGAGAGGGAAAATTTGAGGAAGCTGCCCAGTATTTTGATCGATCGGCTCAAGCGTCAAAAGATAAAAATGACAAAGCGAGAGCCTATCATAATTTAGGGAACACTTTCATGAAAACTGAAAAGTATAAAGAAGGTGTCGAAGCGTATAAAAGAGCATTAATTAATCAGCCAAAAGACGAAGAAACTCGTTATAACTACGCTTACGCAAAACAAAAACTACAAGAACAACAGCAGCAAGAAGAAGAGAAAAAAGACGACGAAAAGAAGGACGAGGATAAAAAAGAAGAAGAGAAACAAGACCAGCAACAAGATCAAAAGGATCAAGAAAAAGAAGAGCAAGAACAACAGGAACAAGAACAGAAAGAAGAGGAACAGCAACAGGAACAAGAGCAGCAGCAAAAAGAGAATGAAATGTCGAAGGAAGATGCTGAACGAATGCTAGAAAACTTGAACAATAGAGAGCAAGAAGTGCAGCAAGAGTTGCAAAAGAAGAAAAAGAAAGCGGTAAAAATTAATATAGAAAAGGATTGGTAATAAGATGAAAAAGAGTGCTATCTATTTATTTATTCTTCTAATTGGGGTCGCTTTTGACGCCACTGCTAGTTCAGTGAGTTTTAAAGCAACTGTGAGTAAGACTGCCATTTCTTTGGGAGAACGAATCCAAGTTACTTTTACGACCAACACTAATTTAAGAAGCTTTACTCCACCTGACTTTAAAGGTTTTCAGGTGATTCAAGGTCCTATGCAATCTTATCGGCAGCAGAATGTAAACGGTAGAATCAGCAATGTGAGTTCTATTTCCTATGTTGTTCAAGCCATTGAGGAAGGAGATTTAGAGATTGGATCTGCTCAGGGAGATAATGGCGGAGAAATGATTAGTACCGAACCGATACAAATAAATGTTTCTCAAAAGAATGCCGAGCAAGAGCGAAATGAGCGTGAAGCACAACAGAGAAAAGATGCCAACGCACTTTCTGAATCCATGTTTATCATGGTGGACGTAGATAAAAGATCGGCTTATGTGGGTGAAAAAATTACTGTAAAATATACTTTATACACTCGACAAACACTTGCCAACCTTGCGGTAAATAAAACACCAGACTTAAATGGGTTCTGGAGTAAAGACATTAAATCACTCTACGACAATCAGCTAAAGCAAGATGTAGCCACATTCAACGGAAAGCAATACACCACTCTTGAGCTTAAAAGTTCCATCCTTTACCCACAACGATCAGGAAGTTTACAGATTGATCCAATTGAAATTAACGCCATTTACCAAGTAAGAACAGGACAAGCAAGAAGCGTGTTCGAACAAATGTTTGGTGGAGCGATTGAAAACAAAGAAATATTACTAAAAAGCAAACCAATCAATATAACGGTTAAACCCTTAAAAGGAACACAACCGGAAGATTTTAATGGTGCTGTTGGTTCGTTTTCAGCAGAAATGACTGCTACCAAAACAGAAGTAAAAGCCAATGAGGCGATCAATTTAAAAATAACAATCAATGGAAAAGGGAATTTGCATTTATTGCCCTCTCCCACTCTTCCAGCTCAACCTGACATAGAAGTTTACGATCCTAAAGTGAATGATAAATTTGCCACAAATATGAGTGGTATTTCAGGAAGCAGAGAATTCGAATACTTGATTATTCCTCGTCATGAAGGTGATTTCACCATTCCAGCTTATACTTTCAGCTATTTTGACTTAGCGAGTAATTCATTCAAACAAGCTTCTACCCAACCGATACAATTAAAAGTGCTGAAAGGCGATGGGAAAGAAGTAGTTGCCTACACTCCTTCGAATAAGGAAGAGGTAGAGTTGTTAGACAATGACATCATCCACATTAAACGAACTACTGATGGATTAACCGATGAAAACGAACACTTCTTTGGGTCAGGATTATTCTATTTCTTGATGATTCTTCCTTTCTTGTTATTAGGCGGTGGGATTTGGTACAAATCTAAATTTGATGCGCTTAACAGCAATAAGACATTACTAAAGCGAAACAAAGCCAATAAAATGGCGACAAAACGTTTGGCTAGTGCCAAAAAGCACTTAACAAATAATGATTTAACTTCGTTCTATCAGGAAATAGGTGTTGCAGTGTTGAACTACTTTTCGGACAAATTGAGTATTCCAAAAGCCGAGTTGTCAAAAGAAAAAATCCTTGATAAGCTTAGTGGAACTCAAGTAATAGAAAATGACGTTCAGTCAGTAGCACAGCTAATAGACGATGCAGAAATGGCTCGATACGCGCCAAGTTCTGATTTGAAAGCGGAAGAAATGTACCAGCTTTCTATTGAATTGATCAGTAAAATTGAAAACCAAATCAAATGAGAAAACTACTATTCACTCTAACATTCTTGTTTTCTGTGAGCTTATTTGCAGGAAATCAATTTGAAGCACAATTTGAAAAAGCAAACGAGCTATACGAATCGGCGAACTACGAAGAAGCGCTGAATCAGTATTACGAATTGGAAAAAGCTGGCATCAATGGGTTTAATTTACAATTCAATATAGGGAATACGCACTATAAACTGGATGAAATCCCTTCTGCGATTTTGCATTACGAGAAGGCATTGAAAATTGATCCATCAAACGAAGATGTAAAACAAAACTTAAAGTTAGCTTATGCTAAAACCACCGACAAAATTGAGCCTGCTAGAGATTTGGTGATCAACCGGTGGTGGAAAGAAATCATCAATTTACACTCAGCTGATTCGTGGGGAATAATCGCCACTTTTCTTCTATTTTCTAGTTTAATGTTAGCACTGATCTATTTATTGGGGAATAAATCAATCATTCGAAGAATTGGATTCTTTGGAGCTTCCACTGTTTTGATCATTGCAATCATCTGTTATTTCTTCGGCTACCAGCAAAACAGCTATTCCAATGAAGCTAAAGCTGCCATTATTTTTACACCAACTGTTAGTATTAAGAGTGCTCCAGGAGAAAGTGGAACCATTCTATTTGTATTGCACAAAGGAACTAAAGTGCATTTACTAGAATCTACTGACGAATGGAGAAATGTAGCGCTTCCGAATGGTAATAAAGGGTGGATTAAAGTGGATGATATTCGGGAGATTTGATTGTTAATGGTTGATTGTTAATGGTTAATTGTTCACTTCGACTAACGCTCAGTGTGACAAATCATTAATATTATGCAAGAGTTGATCATATTACTGTCCTTGAGTATGCATAATGCGGCTTGCACGGTAGATTTTGGTTCTCTGTCTGCCGCAGGCAAGAAGCCAAAAGAACGTAAACTTGAAATTCTTTTTATTTCTTCAACATTCATTGGGAACTAACCTATCTTTGAGTTCAAACGACTATATCACACTTATGAAAACCATTCTTACTAGTATTTTCACGATCCTTCTTGTTCATGCATCTGTTGCACAGAAAATGGATGCTTACCAAATTTATACCGCCAAAGGCAAAAAGACTTCCTATAAAAAGTTGGTAAAAGCTGCCGACAAAAGCGACATTATCCTGTTTGGAGAGCTGCACAACAATGCCATTGCACATTGGTTGGAGTTGGAAGTATTGAAAAGTATTGCTGAAACAAAGGCAGTAACTGTTGGAGCAGAAATGTTTGAAGCCGACAATCAAGAGCCGCTGAACCGTTACCTCTCCGACTCTATTGATGCCAAAGGATTAGATAGCACCGCACGTTTGTGGAACAATTTCAGAACAGATTACCAACCGTTGGTTGACTTTGCCAAAAGTAAGCAGTTTCCATTTATTGCGACGAATGTGCCCCGACGTTATGCCTCTAAGGTTTACAAAGGTAGTTTTGGAAGTTTGGATTCTATTTCTGATTTAGAAAAAGCATGGATTGCTCCATTGCCGATTGCTTATGATTCTTCATTGAGTGGATACGTAGAAATGCTAAAAATGATGGGCGGACATGGCGGAGATAATCTTCCTAAAGCTCAAGCGCTAAAAGATGCCACCATGGCCCATTTTATCTTGGCCAACTACAACCCAAACAGCACTTTTATTCATTACAACGGCGCCTACCATTCTGATGATTTCCAAGGAATATTGTGGTATTTGAAATTGCAAAAACCAGAGTTAAACTACTTGACGATTACAACCGTAACGCAAGCTGGTATTTACAAGTTATCAGCCGAAGCCAAACAAAAGGCGGACTTTATCATTGTGGTGGATGAGGATGTGACGGTGACGTATTGATATAGTCTAATTAATATAAAATCAATATTTAATTTAGGTTGATACTTTTTCATATTTTTGTAACTCCTTAAATCATTACATCATATGAAATTATTCAACATTATTTTATCCGTTTTTATCTCTTTCCTTTTGCTTACTGACTTAAAAGCCCAAAATCCGGATTTCGAATGGGCTATTGGAGAAGGTGGGTCAGGTTTTGATCAAGCAGAATCTATTGTAACTGATTCTAGAGGCAATGTATATATCACTGGCTTTTTTCGAAATATAGTAGATTTTGACCCCAGCTCAGGTGTTTCTAATCTTGTTTCAAATGGTGCTTATGATATTTTCATCCAAAAAATTGACCCATTAGGAAATCTAGTATGGATTAAACAAATAGGTAGTAGTTCAAATGAAGAAGCATTAGCCATAACTGTCGATCAACACGACAATATTTATACTACAGGAGATTTTGAAGGAACTGCAGACTTTGATCCGGGCCCTGCAGTTTTTAACCTTTCTACTAGTGGGGGAAAAGATATTTTCATTCAAAAATTAGATTTAAATGGAAATTTTGTTTGGGCAAAAAAAATAGGAGGAACATCTGTTGAAATAGGACGATCGATTGATACCGACTCAGAAGGTAATTTAATCATTATAGGAAGTTTTAATGGAACCGCTGATTTCAATCCTGGAGTAGGTGTGGCCAACCTAACTTCTCTTGGAAGTAATGATCTATTTATTCTAAAACTAGACACTTTAGGCAATTTTGATTGGGTAAAACAAATTGGAGGGTCAAATGCTATTGTTGGAGAAAGCATTAAAACTAGTTTTCAAAACAATATTTATGTGACAGGGCATTTCAAGGATTCAGTAGATTTTGATCCTGGTGTTAGTAATTCAAATTTATATGCAAATGGTTCCGAAGATTCATTTGTGCTAAAATTAAATAAATTAGGAAACTTTGTTTGGGTAAGACATTTAGATGGAATTGGTCTTATTCACGGATTAGCGCTTAGTACTGACTTGTTTGGCAATGTTTATACTACAGGAAAATTTACTTCTACGGTTGATTTAGATCCAAGTCCTGCCACATCACTTTATACATCTAATGGTCAAAATGATATTTTTATTCAAAAGCTTGATTCATTGGGTAACTTCATTTGGTCAAAACAAATGGGGGGTATCTACTCAGATGAAGGAGTATCAATTTCAACTGATCGCGACGGGAATATTTATACTTCAGGCTATTTCTCAAATATAGTTGACTTTAACCCATCTGCCTCTGCATATAACCTAACTCCTAAAGGCAACGGTGATATTTTTATTCAGAAATTAGACTCCGCAGGAAATTTTAAGTGGGCAAAACAAATGGGTGGAAATACTAGTTTTGGTATTGGAAAAGCAATAACGGTTGATACTAATTATAATATCTATACTGCAGGACATTTTGATAAAACAGTTGACTTTAATCCAAATGGTGGAATAACAAACAAAACTTCAGCTGCATATTGGGATATATTTATTCAAAAGTTAAGTCAATGTAGTAACTCTTTTGCAATAGATAGTATAACTTCTTGCAATAGCTTCACTTGGATTAACGGTATCACGTATACGACCTCTAATAACATAGCAAAAGATACTTTGGTTAACTCAACAGGCTGTGATTCTATAATATCATTAGCGTTAACTATCTTAAATTCAAATACCGGTATAGATTCCGTGGTAACCTGTAATTCATTTCAATGGATTAATGGAATCAATTATACAGCAAATAATAACACAGCGACTTTTAATATATTAAATGGAGCAAAAAATGGTTGCGATTCATTAGTAACTCTAAATCTTACAATTATTAATTCATCTACAAGCATAGACAGTGATACAATTTCAGATTGTAATTCCTATACATGGATCGATGGTAAATCCTATACATCAAGTAACAATACAGCAACATTTAATATCGTAAATGGCGCTGCAAATGGCTGTGATTCAATTATAACATTAAATTTGACTGTTTTAAATCCACCTTCAGGGATAGATACTGTAGTTAAATGTGATGCATTTCGTTGGATAAATGGGGTCAATTATACTACTAGTAATAACACTGCAACATTCAACATAATTGGAGGAGCCCAAAATGGTTGTGATTCATTGGTTTCATTAGACTTAACAATTCTAAACTCAAGTGTTTCTTTTGCACATATTGTCGCATGTAATTCTTATACTTGGGTAGATGGGATAACATACACCACCTCAAACAATACTGCAAAAGACACTTTAATAAACACGATTGGATGCGATTCCATAATAACTTTGAATCTTACAATTAATAAAGTTTCGAATATCACTACATCTACTAACGGCCCTACAATTACTGCAAACAATGCAAATGGCACATACCAATGGTTAAATTGTGACAGCAATTATAGCATTATTCAAAATGAAATAAGTCGAAGTTTTTCTGCAAATGTGAATGGTAATTATGCAGTTGAAATCACTGAGAATGGATGCATTGATACTTCCAATTGTGTTAATATTAGCACAGTTGGATTATTTGAAAATATAAACTCACAACTAATTAACATATACCCAAACCCGACAACAGGTTATTTCACAATGGAGATGGGAATTGCATCGGACAACACAGAAATTTCAATATTCAATATTCACGGAAAATTAATTAGTAGACAAACCATTAACAATTCCAACATTACTCAATTAGATTTAACAAATCAACCTAGCGGCATATACTTCACTATGGTTAAGTTAGTTAATGAATCCTTTACAGTAAAAATTATCAAGGAGTAAAAGCTAATGTTTACAAGTTATCAGCCAAAGCCAAACAAAAAGCCGACTTTATCATTGTGGTGGATGAGGATGTGACTGAGACGTATTGATTCTACTTTTTTATTTCATAATCAATTAATTCCCATGAAGTATTATCTTCTCCATTAAAATACTTGGTTAATCCAGTATTCTTTGTAATCCATACCTCAGAATTGAGAGCACCATATTTTAGATGTACGGTATTGGAAAATGAGAAATTATTCGTTATCAAATTAAAGGTGTCTAACAATTTAGACCGACCATTACTTTTATAATATATTAATGATGAGTCAATTGGTATTGAAAAAAAGTCAGGCAAATAATTCAATAATATATTATTAGAACCCAGTGAAATCCGGTCAACTAATCCACTTCCATTTCCCATGCCGACACTTATATAAGGACTAACGCAATTAGAGCAGGAAGGATAATACGTGTGCTCTACTGCAGCTCCTACTTTTTGCCATGCTGTAGGAGCATAAATACGTTCATAGTAAACAAAATCCGTTTTTCTTACCAAAGTAGCTGTATCATATATTGCCACATTTGTATCTGTTCTTTTATAAATCCACCAACTCCCTTCTTCAAACAAGAAGTAGCTTTTTAGCTCCTCGCTCATGTATATCGTATCTTCCGCACGTGGGTATGAATGGTCTACAATAACGAAATTTTCTTCTATCACTTCTTTTTCACAATTAGTAAACAGCATAACAACAAACAGTGAGAATAGGATATGCTTCATAGTTCTACTTTTTTATTTTATAATCAACTAATTCCCATGAAGTATTGTCTACATAATTATAATACTTTATCAATCCAACATTCTTTGCCAACATTAACTCGTATATATACCCAGTAATTCCATGTTTCATATAAATTACTTGCTCATAATTTGATACACTGTCTTGTTTATTTAATAAAAAAGTTCTTCGACTACTTTTTTCTGACATTGAGATGGAATCTAATGGTGTGGAGAGAAAATATGATAAAGACGGAAATAAATCACCTTGAGAAGTCATCGAAATACGATCAACATACCCACTATTATTGGCCATGAAAATATTTAAATAAGGACTGGCTGCATTTCCTCTAGAAGGATAATGAGTGTGCTCAATATTAACTGAAACTCGTTCCCATGGTTCTGGTGAAAAACTATCAGTAACCACTTTACTTTCTGAACGAACTACAATAGCTGTGTCATAAATGGTGGCATTGGTATCAATCATTTTATACACCCACCAACTACCTAACGGAAAATAGTAATAACTTTTTAGGGTATCATTTACTCTTAAATAATCGGTTGGTTCGATTGGTGGTTCTTCAGGAGTGCAATGGGTAAAGAAAAGCACGGCAAAGAGTGAAAATAGGATTTGCTTCATAGTTCTATTTTTTAATTTCATAATCAACTAATTCCCACGAAGTATTATCTCTTGGGTTGAAATACTTTATAAATCCTATATTCTTTGCCAACATTAAATCATATAAATAGCCTGGCCCACCATAATTTAAATGAACAACTTTTTCATAAATAAGAAAAGTGTCAACAACACTAATTAGATTAGATACTCTATTACTTTTTTTTGAAATTGAAATGGAATCCAATGGTGTGGAGAGAAAATATGATAAAGACGGAAATAAATCTCCTTGTGAAGTCATCGAAATACGATCAACATATCCAGAATTATTATCTATCAATACATTCAAATAAGGACTCGCGGCATTTCCCCTAGAAGGATAATGAGTGTGCTCAATATTTACTGAAACTCGTTCCCACGGTTCAGGTGAAAAACTATCAGTAACCACTTTACTTTCTGAACGAACTACAATAGCAGAGTCGTAGATGATAGCATTCGTATCCGTCATTTTATAAACCCACCAACTACCTAACGGAAAATAGTAATAACTTTTTAGGGTATCGTTTACCCTTAAATAATCTGTTGGTTCGATTGGTGGTTCTTCAGGAGTACAATGGGTAAATAAAAGCAGCACTAGCAATGAGAAAAGGATTTTTTTCATAGGTTTAGCATTCTAACTACCAAACTTATAGATAAATTTCAGATAATTAATCATTCGGATTATTAATTGAATGTTACCTTTTAAATTGAAATGACGTAAAAAATTAGAAAATTCTAATCACCCATCACCGACTTCTTAAACTGCTGTGGCGTCATCAATTCCATCTTTTTGAACTGTCTGTTAAAGTAGCTCGCATTGTTGAACCCTGATTTGTAGGCCACCTCAGCTATTTGCAATTTCTTATTTCGTTTGATCATGCTTTTTGCAAACTTAATCTTCTCCGAGTTGATGTAATCGATTGGCGAGAAACCCAAAGTATTCTTGAACTTCTTATGAAAGTGAGAAGCACTCATGCATGCCTTTTCGGCCAATTGCTCCACTGATAGGTCCTTCTTGGTTAAATTCTCACGGATGTATTTAATCACCATTCCCATTCTGGTGTCGGTCAACATATTCTCGTGATCGTTCAAAATAATGGATTTCGCTTTGGTTTGTAATAATCGAACCACCAACTCTTGAATCATCAAATCCAACAACACATCCTTGGACTTATTGTTATTGGTAAACGTATAGACCAATCGTTCTATTAAATGGTTTACCGCTGTGTTATTGGTTAAATGAGAAGCAAAATTATCCAACTGCCAATTCCCATTCTCTTCCTCTATCGCTGTATAATGATTAAAGCTCTTTACGATATCATCAATTTTGTTGGTATCAATTCCCAATGCCAAACACTGAGTTGGATCAGACTTTGTTGCTATAGGAAAGTCAATCACCATCTCTTTGCGTGTCGGCATCACTACCGATTGACCAGGATAAAAATCAAAGCTTTCTAAACCGTCGATGTGCATCACCTTTTTGCCAGTTAGCATACTTGCAATTACTGGAAAATCGAAGGTCAGTGCCACTTTATCGGCTACCTCAAAGGTTTCGAAAATATTCAATTCGGCAAACTCAGCGCTATATATCGTCCTATTCTCTACTAGTTGATTCAACTTCCTTTTGTAATGACTTGGACTTAACAACTGACTCATAAGCGCTTAATTAAATATTATCAAATTATGATAGGTCTGTTCAATTTAATAATAAATATGTTCAATTGTCAAAAAGTAGGTTGATCTATTTTTATGGGGCGAATAATTCAAGCTTTAATACAGAATTTATTTGCGCTAATACTAACTATAAAAAATACCATATTATGAGTTATTCAAAACCCAAATTCAAAGACACCTACCACAACTTCATCAACGGAAAGTTCGTTGCGCCTTTGGATGGTCAATATTTTGACAATACGTCTCCAATCGACAATTCGTTCATTGCAAAATACCCTCGTTCGCAGAAAGAAGATGTAGAACTGGCATTAGATGCAGCCAATGCAGCTAAAGAAGCATGGGGAAATACTTCCGTAACTGAGCGTTCGGCCTTATTAAACAAAGTGGCTGACATTATTGAGGCAAATTTAGAAGAGTTCGCATTAGTAGAAACTTGTGATAACGGGAAACCAATTCGTGAAACGTTGAATGCCGATGTACCTTTGGCAGTTGACCATTGGCGCTACTTCGCATCTTGTATCCGCGCAGAAGAAGGTGGAGCAAGTGAATTGGATTCGAACACGCTTTCAATGAACATTAAAGAGCCTCTTGGTGTGATTGGTCAAATTATTCCATGGAACTTTCCTTTATTAATGTTGTCTTGGAAACTTCCACCGGCATTGGCAACAGGAAACTGTGTGGTCTTGAAACCAGCAGAACAAACTCCTTCTTCAGCGACATTATTAATGGAAAAAATTGCAGAAGTGTTCCCTCCTGGAGTATTAAACATCGTTCACGGTTTTGGACCAGAAGCAGGAAAGCCATTGGCTTCAAGCTCTAAAGTAGATAAAGTAGCATTTACAGGTGAAACCACTACTGGACAATTAATTATGCAGTATGCTTCTAAGAATCTAAATCCAGTAACAATGGAACTGGGTGGAAAATCACCAAACGTCTTCTTTAATTCAGTAATGGACGAAGACGATGCATTCTTAGACAAAGCCATTGAAGGTGCTGTATTGTTTGCATTCAATCAGGGTGAAGTTTGTACTTGTCCTTCTAGAATTCTAGTACAAGAAGACATCTATGACAAATTTATGGAGCGTGTAGTGGCAAGAACTAAAGCCATTATACAAGAAAATCCGTACGATGTAAATACACAAGTAGGAGCTCAAGCTTCACACGATCAGTACATGAAAATTCAATCCTACTTAAAGATTGGTGTAGAGGAAGGTGCTAAAGTACTAGTAGGTGGTTCCGCAAATAAATTAACTGGTGAGTTTGCCAATGGTTTTTACATTCAACCGACAATTTTAGAGGGACACAACAAAATGCGCGTTTTCCAAGAAGAGATTTTTGGTCCTGTAGCTTGTGTCACTAAATTTAAGGACGAAGCTGAAGCAATAGAAATTGCGAATGATACGATGTACGGATTGGGCGCCGGTGTTTGGACTAGAGATGCCCACCAATTGTATCAAATTCCTCGTGCTATTAAAGCAGGTAGAGTTTGGGTGAACTGTTACCACGCTTATCCTGCACATGCACCTTTCGGTGGATACAAAAAATCGGGTTTCGGAAGAGAAAATCACTTAATGATGATGGATCACTATCGTCAGACTAAGAACATGTTGATCTCTTACGATAAAAATAAATTAGGATTCTTTTAATCAATTTTCCATTAACTCGATGAAGGCTGAATAGATTATTATTCAGCCTTTATTTTAACTTCTTTACATTATGAAAAGAGTAGAAATAACAGAAGATGCACTTAAAATAGTACAGCAATTAAAGGAAAAACACGGTGAATTGATTTTCCACCAAAGTGGCGGTTGTTGTGATGGCTCTGCTCCTATGATTTTTGAAAAAGACGACATGTATCTCGACGAAAGCGACATCCTTTTGGGGGAAGTTGGCGGTGTTAATTTCTACATGAACAAAGACCAGTTTGAATATTGGAAACACACTCACCTTACTGTAGACATTACAGAAGGCAGAGGTGCTAGTTTCTCTTTGGAAATACCGCTTGGTTTACGATTTTTGATTCATTCTCGACTATTTACAGAAGAAGAGAATAAAGCTCTGGGGAATTAATTATTAAAGGAAGAGTTTACTCCTCCTTTTCAAAGTAGATCTTATAAAACTTACGACCATCTGCCTCTACACCTTTCTCGATTAAATCTTTGTCTCCATGAATGTATACATGGAAGTTTTTATCTAACTTCAAAATACTCTTGAACAATCGCTGTTGTTTTTTTACAGCTTGTCCCGAAATGTCAAATTCATCTTTGATTTCCATCTCATGCTCTGTGCGGTAATTGCTATCGAATGATCGGAATGAATTGATGACATTCTCATCTTGAAACACGGTTTCTTCAAATTCTTCTTTGTTAAAGGACTCTTTGGTTTTGAAGTACTCTACCGAACGATTCAAAATATCAATCTGATCGGTCTTGTCCACCGCAAAATCATCCGACATTTTATCGGTCACATAACTCTTAGCAATGTTCAAAAACTCCTTGGTGTTGTGGTAATCGTCGTTGCAGGTTTTAATGTTCAAGAATAAATCCTTCCAATAATGAGCCTCTTCCCCTCTATTCGCTTTATCAATAATACACACTCGGTATCCTTGATCTTTATCTCTATTAAAAATTAGGCACCCTTTGTCTAGCTTATCAATATTGATCCCACTTTCGTAATTGATGGCCAAGTTATCTTCCGTATCATTAATCTGAATAAAAGAATGCTTGTTCTCCGATTTAAAAATCCCAATCACATCAACCGCTTGATCATTCAAACGAATGCCATCCAATTTAGCAACAAACAAATCTCCTGGTTTAATATTCGGATGATTCGACACATCGTATAAGTACTGTGCTATTTTCTTGGTGTTGTCATGAAAGGAAATACCTCCTTCAAAAATAGAAGTAGCATAACTGTATAACGGATTCAACCCAAACTCTCCATTAGAAAAAGTAAAGTTGTAAAACTCCTCCGTGGTAAATGGCTTCATGAAATATTGGTGCAATAACCCTTGTAGCGTTTCATCTTCTATGTCTATCGACTCAAATGAAAAGTTCAACGATTCTTCATTGGCTTTGTTACCGACCTGGTGTACTGAAAGCTCTTTTATTTCTGTATTGGTGTGATTAATCATAGTTGAATAGGGCTTGATAATTTTTCGATTTCAAAAGTAAGGTTTGGAAAGGGGAATTGTGAACTTTGTAGTTAAAAAAAGAGGCAAGAAGCTAGATGTTAGAAGCTAGACATAAATCTTTGAATTTACTTTACGATTCCTTTTTGTCCTTTTTTGATGCAGGGATGGCTCTGTGCCTTTGTGGTTAATTTTTAATCAATGAGTTAATAAGTCAATGGAATAATCAATCTATTTAATAATGGTACGATTTATCAACAATAGCTTTACAATTCCCTTGTGAAAAAACACTCAATGTCCTTTGATTCCAAAACTCCAATTCATTGCAGAATATCAGCACCCTGAGTGATTTAAAGGGCAAAAAAGTAGTCCTAGATTATTTTCATTCAATTCCACCAAAGCGCATTTCGATACATTTTTCCCCAACAAGACCATTCAATATTACGAGTCAATCCAATTCCCTTGTGAAAAAACACTCAATGTCCTTTGATTACAAAACTCCAATTCATTACAGAATGTCAGCACCCTGAGTGATTTAAAGGGTAAAAAAATGTCCCTTATTAAAAAGAAAATGCCAACACCCTTTAAATTGTATCGAAGGGCGCTGTCCAAAACACTCAATGTCCTTTGATTACGACATTTCAATTCATTGCAGAATGTAAGCACCCTGAGTGATTTAAAGGGCAAAAAAGTAGTCCCCTATTAAAAAGAAAATGCCAACGCCCTTTAAATTGTATCGAAGGGCGCTGGATAATTCTCCTAAAACACCTCATTAAACTTAAATGACTCTTTAAATCGCACTCCTTTCTCCGTGTTCTGAACAGTTATGATTTCGTTGGTGGCATCGTGCTCCATGAACATGAAAATCTCTTCATCAGCACACCGTCCTAAAAACAACTTCTTCTCATCCATGGTCAACAAAGGACGAGTATCGTAACCCATTACATAAGGTAAAGGCACATGACCTGCAGAAGGCAATAGATCAGCCATAAAAGCTAACTTTTTCCCTTTGTAATCAATTAAAGGAATCATTTGCGCATCGGTATGTCCATTGGCATAAAAAATCTCAAAAGCATCGAATCCATCTTCCACAAACTTCAACTGCCCTAGCTCTTGCATCGGCATCAAATTCTCTTTTAAGAAAGAAGCCTTTTCCCGTGCATTCGGTTCTGTCGCCCATTTCCAATGTTTGCGGTTGGTCCAATAATTGGCATTTTTAAACGTCGCTTCAAATTTTGTTTTATCACGGTTCCATTTAATTCCACCACCACAATGATCAAAATGCAGGTGGGTTAAAAACACATCTGTAATTTCATCCAATCCGAAACCCAGTTTCGTAATTGAACTTTCCAAAGTAGCACTTCCATGCAAGTAGTAATGACTAAAAAATTTCTCCGATTGCTTTTCACCAATTCCGTTGTCGATTAGCATCAATCGATTGCCATCTTCGATCAACATACAACGCATGGCCCAATTGCATAAGTTGTTTTCATCGGCAGGGTTGGTACGCGACCACAAACTCTTAGGCACTACGCCAAACATAGCTCCACCGTCTAATTTAAAATTTCCTGTTTCTATTGGATATATCTTCATGCTAACTAATTTTTATTCCGTTTTTAACTGGTCGCTCTGTTTGCAAAACCACCACTTTACCATCTTCTTCTACTGCTCCCAACACCAAACATTCCGATTGCATATTGGCGATTTGTTTCGTTGGGAAATTTACTACAGCAATAACTTGTTTCCCTATTAAATCATCCGTAGAATAATGATCTGTAATCTGAGCAGAGGATTTTTTTATCCCTAATTCACCAAAATCTACATGTAGAATGTAGGCTGGCTTTCTCGCTTTTTCAAATACTTCAGCTGAGATTATGGTTCCAGTGCGAATATCTACTTTTTCAAAATCTGCCCAGCTAATCATAATACTTTTCTTCAATCACATTTAAATGATGAAATACATGCCCCATCATAATATAAGCTAGTCCACGAACCGTGAATTGAACATTGTTGGCAGTTCCTGTGCTTTCCCATTCTTTCTCTGTAAAATTTTTGAACATGGCCAAATTTGCTGCTCGTATTAACTCAAATTCTTCAACCAATCCGGAAACTGATTTATTCGATAAATCGGCATTTGCCACATATGCATCGTGATCAAAGCCTGGAATAGCATTTTTTTCTCCACGAACAAAAGCATGCACACGATTCATCATGACACGCTCCACATCTATCAAATGACTAACAATCTCCAAAATGCTCCATTTTCCATCAGCATAGGCATAATTTGAACCTTTGGTATTTTTATCCAAGGTTTCGCTCAATTGATTTACATTCTTTGTCATCAATTTACTAAAATCGCCATCAGGCACTAGGTTTACGTATTGATGATAATACTCTGGGATCTCATTTAAGTTGGGCTTTCTCATGGTTTCAATTTTTTGAATCTGAAAGTTAGTACAAACCATCTACAAAAGAAAATTCAACACCACTTTGTTAAAAATCTTAATACTAAATGCTTAAAATTTAACTTTAAACTAAACTATCACTTATTTGTGTTGTTAAGGAACTTTAACACAAAATTACTATGCATGCATATTTTTTGTGGTATATTTAAAAAATAATATTATATTACGTCAAATAAAAAAATAGACATGGCGAAGGGTAAAAAAGAAAAAGTATTACAGCCTAAAATAAAAGTAAAATTAGATCGCAATACCATCATATATGTGAAAGATGAAAAGGCCTTGGAAATTTGGCTCCCAAGGTATCCAGATTTAAAAATAGTACCGATGTAAAATAAAAAAGTCTCAATATTAACATATTGAGACTTTTTTTATGTATTACACTTTGTATTAGCTCTTGTATAATTTATCTACTTCTTTGCTAAATTTCTCTGAAGATTCGTTCAACTCTGCTTTAATTCCTGCATAGTATTTCTTCACTTCTGCTCTTTTACCACCTTTTGGGTAGTTGTTTACTTTCGCTACTAATTCAAACCACTTATCTGCTATCGTATCAATTAACTCATCTGCTTTCTGATCATTGTCACCCGGGTGATTCAATGAGTATGAAAAAGCATCTTCCATCAATAGGTTTGTTCTGTACTTGATCTCGTGTTTTAACTCTCTTTTGCTCGACATATATAAAGTTTTAATTGTTTAATCAATCAATTCATTCTTAAATGATAAATTTGCACAAAAATACAGATTGTTTGCCATAATTGACATAGAAACTACAGGAGGTAATGCTCGACAAGGAAAAATAACTGAAATTGCTATTTTTATTCATGACGGATTGAAAGTAATTCGGGAGTTTTCTACCTTAATCGATCCTCAAATTACCATACCCCCATTTATTCAAAAATTAACAGGAATCACTGATGATATGGTAGTTGGCGCTCCGAAGTTTTATGAAGTGGCCAAGGAAATCGTACAAATCACACAAGGCACTACCATTATCGCTCACAATTCTAAATTTGATTATTCCTATATCAAAGAGGAGTTTAAAAGTTTGGGCTACAAATACGAACGAAATCATTTGTGCACTGTCGTTTTGAGTCGTAAGTACATTCCTTTTCGCGCATCTTATAGTTTAGGAAAGCTCTGCAGAGATTTAGGTATAGAACTTAAAGGACGTCACCGCGCAAAAGGAGATGCTGCAGCTACAGTTCAGTTATTTGAAATGATACTGAAGGAAAATCCTACTGAAATTGCAAAACTCACCTCTAATGGATGATCAACCTTCGTCCTCCAAAAAAAAGTCATGGCTAAAACGAATTGGATTCGCAGGTTTCCTTTTTTTCCTAATTAAAGGATTGATTTGGATCGGGGTTTTCTTTGGATTAGGGGAGTTGTTAGGTTGTTAATTCAATTCTTCTGAACTTCTAGTTTTAAACCATTTGTATTTTCAATGGCCTTAAAAATAGCTCCTACTTCATTAATTTGATTCGCAACAATTTTCGTGGAATTGACTTCGTAAAAACTAGTCACTTTTATTGTTTTTGGATTAATCTGATCAATCGTAAAATTATAAACTCCATATTCATTCGTGATAGATACGTTATTGGAAGTTGATTTCAGGCTCACATCGCCAGCAAACTGAAAATAATAGACATAAGAGTCTTTCGCCTTAAAATCTGAATAAAAATCAAGATGACGCTCTTCCGTTTTCATGTTTTCATAAATCACATGCTGAAACCAATTTGCCATATCTATCGCATAATTATTCCCATTTTTTTGGATCAAATGACTCCCGGAAAACTCAGCGTTTATGTTGGCCTGATAAGGAAACTGCTTGTCTTTCATCACAAATTTTTGACTTTTCAACGTGATGGCATCGTCAAACGACCACAACTTTTCATTGTACAATTTATTCACCTTTGGACTCTTTACATCTTTTTGATAGATTCCTCTTGTAATGGTTGAAAACTGACCGGTTAAATCAATTTTTGCTTGAAAATCTAAACTAGACTTCGCTAAATCAACTTTAACCAACACATTGGTTCTTCTTATATTTTCGTCCTCAGTACTTGAAAATATTCTTATTTCTCTTGCCTCCTCAAGTAATTCATAATTAACCACATAATAATCAATAAGCTGAACTAAACGCGTTCTAGTATTTTCGAAATAAAATGGCAATTCATTGATGTATAAGCCAAAATTGGAATTCTTTGGATAAATGTATTGGAGATGACCATCTTTTAAAACCACAGCAATCATATAATCACTGTGAAGCATCGGTGTATAAAAATTTCCTTTTAACTCTCCATTTCTAATATCACACAGATAAGAAGTATAATATTTCAAATCTAACTGACGAGCAATTGCCACATAATTGGTATATCTGTTAATTTCCCTGATTATTCCATTTTCCAAGAATGTTCCTAGTCTATCTTTCCGATTATCTACGCCATAAATGTAATTTCGATCGTTATCATATGTAAAATGTTCGGTTATATCTGTATGGATTGATTTCAATGATTGATATCCGTTATCATCCTCAGGAAATTTGCTGGTATGGGTCTTTACATAACGATAAAATTTCTCTAAATCTGCTGTTCTTATACCTTGATCAGCCGATATTTTAGCAATCATGTGTCCTCTTTCTCTTCTACTTGCAAAAAAAACGTATGTAGGGATATATTTCTCGTTGAAAGAATCAGGGACTTTGTAATGCAAATCTAGAGGCAAAACAGCAAACACAAAATATGGTAACTGTGTATATGGCCTTGAACCAACTTCTTCCACGCAGCCCATTAAATTAGATCGCTCCCATTTGTAGGTGTACTGTCCATTATTATTATAGACACTGTCCGCAGTTGCTCCATTCAAGATTTCAACATTTACATTTAAACTTGGATTATGCGTCAACTTTAAGCTGTATTTTTCTTTGAATATATTGTCTTGAAAAAACACTCTACTGGACAAAAAATTATAGAAATTATTTCTGAAAGGAATGGAATATTTATATTCAATATACACTTCATCTCCAATATTTAATTTATCAGTTACATATTCCCAAGTGTCATAATTCCCACCTTGATCATCGCCTTTTTCCATTATTATACTTTTGTACTTTCCTTTATATTCGATAGGTATATCTTCACCTGAAGCATTATTTTTAAACGCATTAAATGAAATCATCTTTAAATCGGACATTGCAAACTGATAATTTCGAACTTTAGAAAAATGAGCGAAATAGGTTGGGTCAAAAGTTTCAGGTAATGTAATTTTAGAAAATCGCTCTAATCCTTCTTCATCCTTTATTTTAATTCTTACCTTCTTTGTAACTGTAATAGTAATCAAGTACATCTTTTTACCCATTATATCTATTCTACTTTCCTCATTCAGGATGTAGGTTTCATTCTTTGTGCTGCCATAAATGGCCATTGAAAAACACAGTGTACTAATAAGGGCTATTATTGAGAGGATACTTTTCATAAGTAGCTAGATGGTCAGAGATTAAAAAATTCGAAACTACTATATTTTTTTTATTGATTTTTAATCTTTTAAAAAAAAGATATTCTATAAAGTGATGTCGCGACCTCTCCAACAGAATTACTTGATAAAAATCCATGTTTAACACTTCTATTTTTTAGGCTTATTGAATTAAATGCCAGTGAATTTATAACATGCTAATTTTAAAGCACTCCACTACTATTTAATGTAGCATTTACATTATCTCCGGTTTTGGATATTGGATAAACTGAATGACCCGTTTTAGATACTAGCCATTACTTTAAAGTCACTTAAAATGGCTAGTACTTCTATTCCGTAAGGTTTGTGGGATAAAAGTTTCTTACTGAACACTACTTCTTTAATTATTAGGTAAATATTAACAGAACACTTTTTTTTATTAACTTGGAATTTCCTTCTTAAACCGCTGTAGATATGAAAAATGTAATCCTTTTGCCACTTCTTTTAATAAGTTCCTGCCTTTTTGCTCAAGATTGGGCACCGTTTAAGGTATCGGATACCTTAGTTCAGTATAAAGATGATAGTTCCTCTTTTAGCAGTCTAGGTCTAATGAACAGTCTTTTTTGGGATGCCCATGCAATTCAATCATTAAGTGTAAAAAGCAATACCACTCAGTCAAATCAAACCGTCATTGTTTTCGAAAAAGGATATAACCTTGCTGCAATGGGTGACTTTGCTCCGCAAATATATGGAGTCAATAAGCCATTAATCAAAGGCCGGCTGCTGGGTGATTCTCTTTTTGTTTCTTCTGATTCTTCCTTTTTTAAGACAATTGATTCAAGTGGCTTCAGTCTTTCTTTTCCGCACTCCTACGCTTTAAATCAATCATGGAAATTGGGCCAATCAGAAACGCACACCATTACTGCGACGACAGACTCTCTGTATAATTCTAGTATAGCAGGTTTAGGAACAGACTCTTTTGCTCAGGTGAGCTTAGCTGTTTTTAGTATTCTCAATCAGCGAGATACTTCTCACAAATTTGACCAAATCAAACTAGTGATTTCCAAAAGAAATGGACTGATTAAAACGGTAGATTTTTGTGATCTAGATACCTTCCGAACAGTCACATTTGAAAAATACCAACTTCCTAACCAAGCATTTACCAACAATGATTACCACACACTAACTACGAATGATGAATATCATTTTACCACAAGAAAAAGCCCGTGGAATGGAGTTTTTGAAGCGAGGCAACATATCTCGAAAATAATAAGAGATACCACAATCGGAAATTTTAGAACCATTACTACTGAACACCGCTGGAGGGACATATACCAGCCCAATGCTGTGGGAATCGACACCTCTCAAAAAACTTTTAATACGACCGCCGTTAGATACAACAAAAAATCAATGATTATCAACGATTCTATTGCGACACATAGTGGAGGCCTTTCTCAAACGTTGTTTCATACAGACAATCATAATTTATCATCACTTTTAGAATTCAACACCTGGTATTATGTTGGTCCTTATCTAAATAGTAATACATTAAACACGGTTGACTTTGTGCCATTTGAGTCTAGCTATGAATACTATGGACCAATAGGATTCCCCTTCTCTACTGAGGAATTTACAGGCTATACCGGAGGTCCTGAAACCAAGAGTACCATTCAAGGGTACATCAAAAAAGGAAATCAAACTTGGGGTACTCCTTTTACCTTTACGGTGGGAATAACTAAAAACATGGCCTTAGCCAACGAAGTCACTATTTACCCAAACCCTGCGAGTAGTTTTGTACAAATTGATACAGATTTAAAGGTAACGAACCTAAGGGTCTTCTCTTTAAATGGACAGCTAATATCTGAGACTACTAATACTAAAAAAATTAATGTAGAAAATCTTAAACCTGGTTTGTATGTGCTAAGAATAACTGCCGCTGAAGGCACAGTAACCAAACGATTAGTGATTAAATAACTTCAATAAATGGTGAGGTATTTTTCATGCGTTTGACTTTGAAAACCAGTAGACCCTGCCTATTAGCACAGAATTGGAATATTGATAATGATGGAAATGTTGGTGTATATACTCTATAGAATGAACAAAGAAAGGGCGATTGGTTTTAGTTGATATTTAATAAAGTCTAAGTGATAATTTTACAACTACTACATCCCACAAAACTAGCTAACAACAATTTTATTCTTAAGGTAACTGAATTTCTAAGATTGTTCAATAATGAAAATGGATATTTAATTTACCTAGGTTCGAATCATAAGGCAATTATTTCCTAAAATCTGACTATATTAGTTTGAACTTTTTCAAGAAAACCTAATAAACGATCTAATATGAATAAATGGAATGTCCTACTGCTTTGTTTTCTATTCTTATCGTCTATAGCATTTTCTCAGAACACCAAATTTGAGAAACCCAATTACGACAAAATAGAGAAAGAGATTTCAAAAGAGAATTCAGAATTTTATTACCCCAAATTGCTAAAAAGGTATTTAGATTCTGATACTACTCTAACAATTCAAGAAAAGAGATACTTGTATTATGGTTATTCATTTCAAGAAGCCTATTCGCCTTATGGCCATTCAAGTTTCTTCGATAGTATAAAAGTTATATTAAAGGAGGAAAATTATAGTGAGAATAACCTTACAAAGGTGCTAAAGTTTTCTGATTCAATACTCATAGAAAATCCATTTAATCTAAACGCCATAAACTATCAACTTTATGCATTAGATAAACTTGGAAATAAATTACAATTTGATAATAAAATTAATCAAATGAGAATAGTTATTGATGCCTTATTGAGTTCAGGTGATGGATTAAAAAAGAAGACTGCTTACTATGTGATTTTTACCGCAAACGAATATGATTTACTTAGTATTTTAGACTTCAAATTTGGCGGAGAACAAAGCCTTATTGAACACTATGATTACTTGACGGTAGCAAAGAATTCTCAAAAAATTAAGGGTTTGTATTTTGATGTGAGTCCTTGTTTGAACTCATTAAATAAAATGTTTAAGTAAACTTTTAAAATCAATGATCGTGTTCTCTCCCCTTAATCGTCTCCCCTTTATATTGCTCTTCTAGCTCTTTGGCTTCTTTTTCCATCTGAGCAATGTCTCTATCGGTTAATAGCAAGGCATCTAAATCCGGTTCACCAGCATTTACCCATGCTGTATACCACAAGCTTCCTACAGAAATAACCGCTTTACGCATTCTGCGTTCCACCATTCCATCCAACATTTGGTTGTACTCCATCGCATAATTGGTAGAATATTGCTTCATTACAGAGGCGCCTCTATTTTCATAGACATACTTTTGATCGGTTGGGTAGTCACTGTTCAAATCACGTTCAAACGACAATACAGAGTCCACCGCAGAATGACTGGCAATCACTGTTTCCCATGCTAAATCCAATGGGCTTTTGACAAAAACAGCTCGTCCAACAAAATAGTCGTATTCATCGGCTGTCAACTCCGGAATTCTTGATTCCCAAAAACCGTGAATTCCACGTTGACCAGTTTGTTGACCATTGTAATTCTCAGTAGTGTGCAATGGCACGTGGGAATCAGCGATATAATGTCCGAGATCTGCAGATAAGTATAAAATGCGTTCGGTGTTCTTTTCCTTGAAAGCATCCGTCAGGTTATATACCATGCGGCTGATGTGCCACGGTACTATACCGTATGCTTGTAAAGTATCTTCAGTGTATTTTTCAACCGCATCATTCCACCTTCTAGGCACCGCCTCAAAAGGATCGATTGAATCGTTTCCATAATGATCAATATCAATGTAATGACGAGGAGCTTCCCCTTTAGAAGCATACCGGCGTTTATCGGGATCTACCGCATGTTCAGAAATGTAATCGATGTATCGTTTATAAAACCCTATCATTTCCGGTGGTAGGGTAAATACAGCCATTTTATTGATCCGAATGTGACCAAAAAAGCCCCAGGAGTTCAGTGTATTGATTGGAAATACCAATACCACACCTAATAACACTCCCCAAATGGCTGCTTTTGATTTCATCTATTTTACAATTAATGCATTGCCTACTAATTCAGGCACATTGGTGCTGATGTCTGTTTGTAAACAATATACGATGTCTTTTTCTAAATCCAATCGAGCTAATCGTCTTCTATGTGAAGAATCTTTTAAATATTCGTTCAAGTCTCCTTTCGCACCTTGATACATGTGCATGCTTGCAATGGCACTATCTGCCAAATTACCGAATAAAGGATCGTTAATTAATCCTTCAACTACGGCACCAGCGAACAATGTATCTTCCATGTTGAAACGATCTCTCCAACCGGCACACAATAACAATACATCCTTTTTCTCAGCACGCAAATAATCAATGACGGCCGTTAAATTCAAAAACGCACCAACAATTACTTTATCGGCAGCTTTTGCCCTGTTTAAGGCTTTTGTACCGTTGGTAGTCGTTAATACAACAGTCTGACCTCTCAATTGCTCTTGCATGTAACTAAATGGAGAATTCCCGAAATCAAATCCTTCAATGATTTCTCCTTTTCGCTCTGCGCCTACGAAATACCCTTTCTCTTTGTATTCCTTTGCTTCTTCAATAGAACTCACTGGAATAATTTCCTTGATTCCATTATCGAAAGCGGTAACAATGGCAGAAGTAGCTCGAAATACATCGATTACTACTACTACACAATTTTTATTACTGTAATATACTGGAAAAAGTGCCGGTGATAAACACACTTCCACTTTTCTTAAATGTTCTGCATCAGGATTTTCCAATCGCTATTATTTTAAATTCTTATTTATTATTGTCAGACAAATTTTTAATTTGACATTTTCTTGTCTTTTATTTCACTTTTTGGTGAGCAAAAAGTAAAGCAAAAAGCTCAGCCCTTATCAAAAGGAAATTAAATCCTTGAATTCCCTAAGTTCAGCTGGATGATCTTCTCGGTCCACCTTCGAAGCTTTCCAGTTTCTCTAAGGAAATTCTTCTGATTTACTTACCTTTTGCTAAATGGCAGTCCAAAAATAAAACATCCAATATTAATTAAATAATTACAACCTATACTATTGATTTATATTAACTTAACTTAATTAGCAATAGCTTTAGATTTTAATAAAAGTTTTTATAGGATAATATATATTCTTATTTATAAAAATGGAGTTTTTGTTACCACTGCTTTTGCAGCTTTGTTTCTGATCTCAATAAAGATATCAGTATCCGCTTTAGCAAATTCAGTCTTTATATACGCCAATCCTAATCCTACCTTCAATGATGGTGAACTAGTACCTGAAGTTACTTCTCCAATTTCATTCCCATCAGCATCCATCACTTTGTAATGCTGACGCGGAATTCCTCTGTCTTCCATTTTAAAGCCTACTAATTTCTTGGTTACACCTTCTTCTTTTTGCTTCTTGAATTTTTCAGCATCGATGAAGTCTTTAGTAAACTTGGTTACCCAACCTAATCCAGCTTCAATCGGTGAGGTGGTATCGTCGATGTCGTTTCCGTATAAGCAAAATCCTTTTTCTAATCTAAGTGTATCTCTACAGCCTAATCCTGCAGGAACAATTCCTTCAGCAGCGCCTGCTTTAAAAATAGCGTCCCACACCTTGTCTGCATGCTCGTTGTCAAAATACAATTCAAAACCTCCAGAACCAGTATAACCAGTTGCTGAAACGATTACATTATCGCAACCAGCAAAAGTTCCTCTTTCGAAAGTATAGTATACCATTTCTTCCAAGTTTACCGCTGTCAATGATTGCAATGCTGCTGCGGCCCGGGGACCTTGCACTGCCAATAGAGTGGTCTTTTCTGAAATATCTAACATCTCCGCACCAAAAGAATTGTGTGAAGAAATCCATTGCCAATCTTTTTCAATATTTGACGCATTCACCACCAATAAGTAGCTGTCTTCGCCCATCATATAGATCAATAAATCGTCAACAATTCCACCTTTTCCATTCGGCATGCAAGAATATTGCACTTTCCCGGGCACTAATTTAGCCGCATCGTTGGTAGATACTTTTTGAATTAAATCCAAAGCACCACTTCCTCTTACGATGAACTCACCCATGTGAGAAACATCAAATACGCCGACACTATTTCTTACTGCTAAGTGCTCATCTGTCAAACCTGTGTATTGCAATGGCATATTATAACCTGCGAAAGGAACCATTTTCGCTCCTAATTCAATGTGTTTTTCTGTTAAAGCTGTTGTTTTCATTTCTCTATTTTTTGTTCTATAAGTTCGTTAAAATATTTCAAATAAATCGGCTGAAAAGCCCGCACAGAATAGCGTTCTTCAATTGTTTTTCTTGCTTCCTTACCAATTTGACTTCTCAGGGTTTCATTTTCGATGAGCAAAGATAATGTTCTCATCCAATCTTCTGCGGTTTCTGCTAAAAACCCGTTTTTTTCGTGTTCTATTATTTCTTTATTTACGCCAACTGGTGATAATATTGCAGCAGATTCCATCGCCATGTATTGCAACCCTTTAAAACCACATTTCCCTAGACTCCATGCATCTTCTGTCAATGGCATCACTCCTATATCTATGGAATTCAATTGCTCTATTTCTTTGGATTTATTCCACTTTTCGTTGATTAAGTCGATTCCTTCTAATTCCCAAGGTTGATCGCAAATCACTTTAAAGTAGATCTTATCGCCATATTTTTGCTGTAACTTAACAAATACCAGCTTTAATGGTTCCAAGTATTTTAAGGTCGTTTGAGTACCTGTCCAACCTATGCATATTCGTTCAGAAGAGTTTTTACTTGTTCTGATGTGATAGTCCGTATCGATGGTGGTGGGAATGATTTTTACATTTTCGCAAAAGGCGTTCGCAAAACTCGCTAAGTATTTATTTCCAGCAAAAACCATGTCAGCATATTCAATAATAGTATCCGTTTTAGACGGTTTTTTCAACACTTGCAAAGCTTTATTTCCTGCTGAGACATTGGGTAACCAAATGGCATCATCGAAATCAAAAATAACTTTCGCTTTAGATTGTCCTACCTTTTTTTCAAAAAAGGTACTGCCTGTCAACAATGCTTCCCGAAACACAAAGATGATGTCGAAGTCATTGGCTCTGTTCGCATCCTTCCAACGCTTCAACCATGATTTTAAGCCAATAACCGCCTTCTGAAAGAGCTTGCCTTTTTGGTACAGAATCTTATCGTCTTTCTCAGAAATGATGTTGGACAATTCCCAGTCATACCCATTGTCATTCAAGTAATCTAAATATTGCTCAAAGCGAAACCGCTGACCGGGAGACCGATCCAACCGATGATTGGCGATAAACAATACTTTCTTTCTCATGTTTTTGAATTACTTTTTCTGTGCCACTAAATGCCAGTATGGCTCTCCTTCAGAGAATACCAAATTATACATTCCTGCCTTCTGTAACATTTCTGTGATCTCTATTTTTGTAAACCGCTGCTCCAATGGTGTTCCAAATCGATCCAAAGCATCATTGCGAATGATATTCCAACTTTTATCGCGGTAATAAGCCAATGGAATTTTTAAATATAAATTACCAGGAATAATAGCTTTTACTATCTTGGATAAACCTACAAATGGCAAGTATATAAACACAGCCAAAAAATCGCAAACAACATGTTTTAAACCCTTTGGTAAGGCGGAAACAACTCTTCGTAATAAAGTACTCAGATTAAATATCAATCGGTACAAAAATCCTCGATTGTCCAGAGCGTAGTATAAGTAAATCAATGCAAATCCACCTGACTTTAATTTCTTCATCAGTGAATTCAACGCCTTCCCTGTGTCTGGAATGTGGTGCAATACTCCTAAAGAAATCACAAAATCAAAACTCTCATCAGTGAAAGGAATAGTATCAACACCAGCTTGAGAGAAACGCACATTTGGCAAATCGCCATAAACAGCAGCAGCGCTAAAAACAGCCTCACTTGGATCCACTGCTTCTATAAAACCAGCTTTATCAGCCATGTATTTCGTCCATCGGCCAGAGCCACAACCCAAATCCAACACTTTGGTTGAAGAATTTAGCATTTTATCTGTAACAATATCAAAATATTGGTCGCCTGCATTTTTAATCTCAGCAGCTGAAAAGGCATCAAATTTCAACCATTCATCGCCAAAAGATTCTACAGTTACTGCATCAATATTTTCCGTTCCAGCACCAAAACAAGCAATGGTTTTCCCATTAATTTCTCGCGTATATTCTTCCGAACGATTGTATTGAACCATAACTGCTAATTTGATGCAAAAAAACTAAAGATTTTGATATACTTGATGATACCTTTCGGTGGCTTTTTCTAATGAAAAATATGCCGCAGCAGCCGATTTTATTTCATCTGCAGTGGTTTGAAAATTCAACAATTCTTCTGCACTCTTTTTTAATGCTTCAGATGAATAATCAGCTGGAATAATTCCTGTGTTTGTATCCTTTAAAATGGTATCAGAATCCCCCAAATCAGCATTGCAAACAATGGGCAAGCCCATACTCATAATTTCTCCTTGTTTAGTAGGACTTACCGCCTTTCCCGAAAAGGAAGTCACGATAAAAAATATGGAAGCCTGACTAACAGCAATGTAATTTGGAATATCTTGATAAGTGCAACTGTCTGTAATGACTCTATTTGAATCGATGTTCAATTCAGAACAGTATTGATCGATCTGAGTGGTATCGCTCTTGGTGATGAACAAAAATTTGGATTCTGGTTGCAAAAATTGCAATTGCTTAAAGAACAGCAGCATTTCCTTTAACCGATATCTGGTTCCTAAAGAACCCACATAACTCAACACAAAATCACCCTCACCGATTCCCCATTTAACTTTTAAATCGGCAATTAAAGTTTGATTCAAATTATTGGTACTAAAATGACTTAAATCCACTGCACACGGCACCACTTGAAAATTCTTCTTGGTTTCGAAGTTCGCCAACACATGCTTCTTCGCATTTTCTGTTAAAGTGATCACTGCATCGGCAGTTCTAAAAAACTCCTTTTCTTTCTTTTTGAAGTAATTATAGATGGCTTTATAGAGCTTATTGTCTAAATTCCAAAGTCCTCCCTCAACTCGCTCGTCTGCCCAAAAGCCACGAATATCAAAAATGAGTTTACCTCCAAATTTCTTACGAACACTATCGCCCACCATGGTAGACAATATAGAACGACAATGGATAATATCAAAAGACTGTTTTTTAGCCAAATAATAAGCCAACTTTCGCATTCTCCGAACCCCAAATGCCGTAGAAACAACTGGTGGTTTATTGGAGTAAAAAGTAAATTTCCACTCGATATTGGCGGCTTTTAATTTCTCTTCAACCACCGCCCTATTTTCTGCATAATTTCCAGGCTTCTCATTGCTTAGAATGGTAATGTCGTATCCTTTTTTTGAAAGCCCTGACAAATAAGGAATTATCTGTGATTGCCCCAATGGATCTGTTAATCCATCGTATGAAATATATAAAACACGTTTTTTGGTCAATGAAAGAGGTTTTAAAGCCTACAAAGATAGAATTCTAGTAGGAATCTGAAAGAAATTTATTGATGGTTATAAATGAGATTTATAACTTTTTACAAAATCATGAAACCTAACAATTGCCTTTACTCCTACTAAATGTCTATTTTTTATAAACCAAAAGTATGTCATTAACTTATTCAAATAAAAAACCCCACAAGCATATTACTACTCATGGGGTTAAATGACGATTTTTTTATTGAATCAGCTTAGCTAAGCGGATTATATGAGGACATCACTGAATCCCACAACGGTTTACTTATCAGCTTATCAACATTATATGATTCTCCTCCACCAGGAACATAAGTTGAGGGTTGAATGGTTCCTGGAGTAGAACTACCAGAAAATTTATTCATTCCGAAAGTAGCTTGAGATCCTGATTTCATTGCAGTTTGATCTAGAAACTGAAAAACACAACGACCAACAAAATTTCCACTTGGTGAGGTATTGTTCAACTGATCCAACACAAAATCGGCCTGCTCTTTTTCTGAGGTCACAGATGATCCTGCCAAAATATCAATTCCCATTTCTGAAAAGAAGAAGTAAGTATCAGGAAAAGTTGCTGGAAATGTATTTGCAATGTAATTACTAATAAAAGACCCCTTATTGTTTGGATTAGTGGAAGCTACAAATCGAGTTTGCCAAAATGCAGTTCCCAAAATAGTACTTGCTTCTATTGCCGTTTTCAATGCTTGAATCCCTTCAATACCAGGGCCACTCTCACCCGGAAGCACTGCGAAAGAAACAGGAGAAGTTACAGGAAGTAAATGAGCAGATTTTATTCCTTGCGCTGATTCAGCATCAACCAAATACTCCATAGCTGTCACTACATCGGCAACGCCAAATTTAGTTGCAGGAGCTAAATCATATTCGTTTCCAACTCCCCACATAGCTGCGCCACCATATGGAGTCGTTCCTCCATTGTAGGCTTCATCCACCATTGCTGCTATTTGGGTTTTAACCGTTGCACCATTTCCACTGTAAATTTGCTCTAAAAAGTAGTTAGAAATAGGAACGAACACATTGATGCCTTCATCGCCACATTTCTTTAAAAAAGTAGTGTGAGATCGCTGATTACTTCCTGCCGCTGCGCCAGGTGCTGGTGGAACACTCCAATCATACAAGTGTATAAAATTCACCCCCATACTTGCTAAGTTCTTAATGTCTCCTCTTCCACCATTCGCATCGTCCCAAAGTAAAGGGAAGCAAGAATTGGTAAAGTCTGTATCGAAATATTTCTGTGGAGGAGCAGGCGCATCATCTGATGGTGCCGGTGAGTAACAGATTCCTTTAATGTTTTTAAGACCTGGAATGTTGTTTATCGCGTGTTTTGTTGACATAGCTTTACGTTTTATTGTTTGAATCAATTTTGTTCAAAGCTACGTGGTAAGCAGGCTGCAGCAAATAGTATAACTACCTGTTTTAGTAAAAAGGGTAAAAACACGTGATGGGGTTTGAGTAGAAGCTTATTTTAATATTGGCATATATTCATTCGTCTGATGTCTTTCTTTTATTATTTTCAATTTCCTGAATCTTTTACTAATTAACAACTTAAGTACATTAACATCTTTAGTCTTATTTACTTTAATCCATAGAGGAATTTCATTTGCATGTGTAGTCAAACTTTCACACACATCATCCAATTCCAACCTAATTCCAATCTTCTCAGGCAAACACCAATACTTCATAATATCGTCCGAATTAGTTTTCGATTCCTGTTTTTCTTCAGAATCATATTCAATGATGTATTTAAGCTGGTCCGTATTCTTCACAATTAAATTTCCAACTTCATTCTGAGACAAGAATTTAGATAATTGGGTTTTTAAAAAACTTGAGTTAGATTTTTGCATTAAGTTTTTAAATGGATTACAGCACACGATTGAAATGAAGAGTACGTTTACCTATCCTTACCCCCTTAGGATTAATTATTTTACCTTCCAAGATAAGAGAAATATAAAATAAAGTGGTTCTTTTAATTTAAAAAAGAGTCTCAATCAAAGCTTCTTGTCTGCAAGTTCTTATTATATGGCAAACGGACTGCAAGTCCGCTCCAACGGATTATTGGAATAATCAGTATGTTTTTAGTCCTTTTAGTTGGACTTTAGATAAAATAGGATAATTTTATAATATGGAAATGGATATTCAGAACGCTAAAATGGAACTTATCCAATGGTTAACAACTGTTGAAGATAGTTCTTTAATTCAAAAAATTTTAGAATTAAGAAAAAGTGAAACAAAAGACTGGTGGAACGAAATATCTGATTCTGAAAAAGAGTCAATTGAACTTGGTATTTCTGACGCAAATAGTGGAAAGTTAAATTCTAACGCTGAAGCTAAAAAGATTTATGGAAAGTGGCTATAAAATTCAATGGACTGATTTTGCATTAAAAGAGTTAGCTGATACTTATGAATATTTAGAATTAAACTTTAGTAATAAAGAGCTCAATAAATTATCAGTAGAAATTGAACGAGTGCTGCGTTTAATCTCTAAAAACCCAATTTTATTTCCTCAATCAGATACTAAAAGTGTTAGAAGAGTAGTAATTAAAAAGTTTAATACTATGTACTACAGAGAGTCAGGCACTACTGTAGAAATTTTATCGTTTTATTCAAATAGACAGAAGCCTAAAAAGTCCTGATTCCTATTCATTGTTCTCCATTCAATAACCTCGAGTCTAGATTTAAGTCAATGCTTTAAGTAACGTCTGAGCCAAATACCTACATTAAAGATCACTAACTACATTTAATGCACTGTATTGGCAGAGATTATTTTTCATTTTGTCTATTCCAATTTCGTATTGTATTCTCAATATTTTTTTCGGACATTTTTTGCATTCTAATTAGAGTCCGTATTCCTTGAATCATAATCATTGATGCTTTTCCTGTTTCGATAAAATATTTTAGTTCAGTTCCATTTTCAAGCTCCACAAGTCCGAGCGTTAAAGAATCGTCTTTATGCCCTTTAAAATCTCCATATCCCTTATCTTTAGAGTTAATCAAATTTCCACTACTTTCAGACCCATTCTCATTTGTAACTAGTTTTTGAGTAGTCAAAATACTAAAGTTGGCAGAATCAACAACAGTCGAACATATAATCAATTCGTTTTCATTTAAGTGAATTTTTAGTCTTAAATATGGGAAATCCGAATTCGATTCATAAAACTTTGTCCATTTGAAGTCATATGGTTTCATTGTACTTCGTTTAATAGAAGCAACAGAGATATTATGTTTTGATTTATCGGTTTTGTTCATTCTAATTACTGCTAACATACAAATAAAGCGAAAAAGTATGATTACTTACCTTACACCTATAGGTTAATTATTCCGCCAAGATAAGAGAAGTGAAAAATGAAGTGATTATTTTATTTAAAAGATGCTCATTCAGGACTCCTTGACTACAAATTCTTATTTAATTGGGAAACGGACTGCAAGTTCGCTCTAACAGGGTCATTATTAAATACTCTTTATTCTATTTTCGAATTCAACTTTCAATTTATTCACTTTTCTTTTATTTGCAAACCAATGAAATGGCGAAGGAATTGAATTTAATCCAAAGGAAATACAATTCACAAGAATATCATTTTCGTCATAAAGTATTGTAATTTGCTTTCCCCAATCAGTTCCCACATCTTGCCAAGAAAAATCAATTATTGTAATCTGTTGGTTTGATGATGAAATATTCCAATTGTTGCTTTCTGCTATTTTTTTAATCAAGATTGAATTCTTTCCTCTTGAAAGTCCATTTATTCGTTTTAAAGAATTTACTTTAACAATTGAATAAATTAGTAGTGCACTAATTGTTAAAGATAAAGTTAGTAATAGTAGCGATAAAACAATTGATTCATTTTTATCCAAATCAAAATAGAATTCTATAATTGCTATAACAGGGAAAACTATGACAAATACTGAGTAAACAAAATATTGAGTAATTTTTTCAAATAACCAAACCTTTATAACCAACCTTCCAGTTTCTTTTGATTTTAGTACGTCGATAGGAAATCTGCTCATAAAAATATTTTATTAAAAGTGTATATATCACTTTTAATCCTGCCCAAATTACTCAAATCACTCTAATTAATAACTTAGTCAATCTAATTTTCAAACATAGAATAACAACTTAAGTTATGCCTATTCTTTCGATTCATTTATTTAATCCAAGCATTAGCGAATATCTACTGAATTAACTAATTTTGCGCCCTTAAATAGAAATAGAAAAAAATAACAATAAAATGGCTACAAACAGAACATTTACAATGATCAAGCCTGATGCAGTTGAGAAGAACTACATCGGTGGAATTTTAGACAAAATTAATGCTGCAGGATTTAGAATCGTTGCAATGAAATACACAAAGCTTTCTAAAGAAGAAGCTGGTGCATTTTACGAAGTTCACAGTGAGCGTCCTTTCTACGGCGAATTAGTAGATTACATGAGTAATGGTCCTATCGTAGCTGCTATTCTTGAAAAAGAAAATGCTGTAGCTGATTTTAGAACTTTAATCGGTGCTACTAACCCTGCAGAAGCTGCTGAAGGAACTATCCGTAAACTATATGCTGAGTCTATCTCTGCTAACGCCGTTCACGGTTCTGATAGCGATGAGAACGCTGCAATTGAAGGTAACTTTTACTTTTCTAGCTTAGAGCGTTTCTAGTCATTGAAAATAATAATATTGAAAGCTCTTTCTCATTTGAGAAAGGGCTTTTTTTATATCTTTATCAGCTATGAAGACAATTTACTACACCCTATTCATTACACTAACATTTTTATACAGCAATATACTATCACAAGAAATAAAAGATTTTTGGGAGAATGACTCCATAAAAGTTCAAGGCTTTATAATAGATGGTGAACGAGATGGACAATGGAGTGAGTGGTATTCGAATGGTCAGCTAAAATTAAAAGGAAATTATAGCACAGGAATTTTAAACGGAGTTTGGAACTACTATTGCGAACATGGTTATAAAGAACGAACTGTATTTTGGAAAAACGATAGTTGCACTAAAATAATCACCTATTTCCCAATTGGTGAAGAACCTTATATAGTGATGGACTTTCCAAACCAGATATCTAACCTAGATTATATTGATTATTTAAAAGTGTTTAAGTGGGCTAGAAACAACCAACTAAGACTCCTAAAAGAAAACAATGTAGACCCAGATAGATTACATCAATATTTCATAAAATTTGAATTCCCAAGAAATTATAACCACTCATCTCTCAATAAAGATGAGTATATAGATAGTTTAACAATCTATGAATTCTTCCGAAATGAATATTTAATTCAATACTGTAAAAACTTAAATCAACCATTTACATTTCATCAACTTAATGACCAAAATCAATCAGGTAGAATGATAAAAAAAATCCCAAATGGTGATTTTTTGTCGTTAAAACAAGAGTATTACTCTACTCCTCCAAATGATTTATACGAAGAAATCGTTTTTATAAACGATACCCTCATTTATAAAGCCACTCAATTAATCAATGGAGGTAGCCATGAAACTTGTATAAACTATTTCCCAAACAAAAATATAGAGTCGGAAGGAAATTATAAAAACGGACAGATGGATGGTAAATGGCTGTATTACAACAAGAATAAAGTCATTATTCGCAAAGAAACCTATAAGAATGGAGTATTAGTCAAGTCAAAAGTTATAGATTAAAAGATATTTTCTGACCCAAATCAATTTTCATAATTCCATTTCAACCAACCCCCAATCCTATCGCTTTGGGTAAATTTGCATTTTATAAAATTTCAGACTATGGCCATTCCAATCATCACACTTAAGCAGAAAAAAGAAGCATCAATTATCCGTAAACACCCTTGGATTTTTTCTGGTGCCATCGAACGTATTCTAATCGATGAGGACAAAGAAGATTTAGCGGATGGTGAGATTGTTAAAGTGGTGGCCAATGATGGTACATTCCTGGCTTTAGGTCATTTCCACAATGGGTCTATTGCTGTTCGAATCTTTAGTTTTGAGGATGTTGCGCCAACTGCAAAATTCTGGGAAGATAAAGTTAAAAATGCCATTGAATACCGTAAAACCATCGGTTTATTCGATTCTGAAGAAACCACGACTTACCGTTTAATTCACGGTGAAGGTGATGGTTTTAGTGGATTAATTATAGATGTATACGGAGATGTGGCTGTTTATCAAGCGCACTCCATCGGAATGCACAAAGTGCGAAATGAAATCGCTGCAGCGATTGTAAAAGCTTCCAAAGGAAAGCTAAAAGCCATATACGACAAAAGTGCTGAAACATTGCCTGCAGATTATGCAGCGACCATTGAAAATGGATACTTAATCGGTGAGCACGAAGGCAAGCAATTGGTAAAAGAGAACGGAATGTCTTTTGAAATTGATTGGGTTAGCGGTCAAAAGACTGGTTTCTTTATCGATCAGCGAGAGAATAGAAAATTACTTCAGAAGTATGTTGGTGGCAAAAAACTGTTGAACACCTTCTGTTATTCAGGTGGTTTCTCGGTTTATGCGTTAGAAGTTGGAGCCAAAGAAGTACATTCGTTAGACAGTTCTGAGAAAGCAATTGTACTGACAGATAGAAATATAGAAATTAATTTTGATAAAAAAATCAAGCACGAAAGCATCGTTGCTGATACCATCACTTTCTTGAATCAATGCGAAGAAGATTACGATGTGATCATCCTAGATCCTCCTGCTTATGCGAAAAATAAAAAGTCGCTTCACAATGCGATTCAAGGATATAAACGACTAAATGCAAGAGCATTCAAAATGATGAAAAAGGGTGGCGTATTGTTCACTTTCTCTTGTTCTCAAGTGGTGGATCGGGCTACTTTTTACAGTACTATCATGGCAGCAGCCATAGAATCAGGTAGAAATGTGAGAGTTATGGAACATTTATCACAACCAGCAGATCACCCAGTTAGCATGTATCATCCGGAAGGCGCCTATTTAAAGGGCTTAGTAGTTTATGTCGATTAAAGCTTTAAAAACAGTATCATTCAAGAACATTTGGTTGGTTAGCTTTCCGATTATTTTGAGCAATGTGGCTCAGAATATTGTGAATGTAACCGATACTGCTTTCTTGGGGCATGTTGGTGAAGTAGAATTAGGTGCAGCAGGAAATGCAGGTATCTTCTATTTCGTAATGGTGATGTTGGGTTTTGGATTCTCTGTGGGATGTCAAATTCTTATTGGACGACGAAATGGAGAAGAGAATTTTACAGCCATTGGAAAGCTGTTCAACGTTAGTCTATTCGCTTCTGTGGGAATGGGAATTGTGATGTTCCTATTGCTCCGCTTTGGTTCTGGTGCTTTTTTGTCCAACTTCACTGCCTCTCCACGAATTCTTGAGAATGCTATCGCATATCTTGATTATCGATCTGTTGGGATTATTTTCGTGTACATCAACGTCTTATTTATGGCGTTTTTTACTGGAATCATCAAAACCAAGGTATTGATATTTGTCACACTAATTCAGTCAGCGGTAAATGTATTCTTGGATTATGGAATGATTTTCGGAAATTTTGGTTTCCCAGAAATGGGCATTGAAGGCGCTGCCATAGCATCTGTAATTTCAGAAGCTTCAGCGACTATCCTGTTCATTTTCTATACCTTAAAATTTGTAGACCTGCAGAAATATGGGTTATTTCAATTCAAACAATTGGAGTTTGCCGCACTGAAAAGAGCTTATAAAATTGCCAGCCCGATAATGCTGCAGAACACAATATCACTAAGTTCTTGGTTTATTTTCTTCCTAATTATTGAACAAATCGGAGAACGAGAATTAGCCGTTTCACATATTGTACGAAGCATTTACATGGTGATGATGATCCCGCTTTTTGGATTTAGTTCAGCCACCAGTTCCTTAGTTTCAAATGTAATTGGTGAAGGTGGCGTCAATCATGTTTTTAAGTTAGTCCGAAACATCATTATTCTAAGCGTCAGTTCAACTGTTATTATGATGATTGTCAACCTGTCATTTCCCATTCAAATTTTATCGGTCTATACCCAAGACATTGATTTAATCCAAGCGTGCTTACCTGTATTGCAGGTCATCACAGCTACCATGCTTTTGTTCAGCATCGCCTATATATTGTTTAGCGCAGTGACTGGAACTGGAAATACTATGCACTCTTTAGTGATAGAACTGATTACACTTGTTGCCTATTTATATGGCGCTTATTTAATTGGAGTTAAGTATGATTTCTCAATAGCCACAGTGTGGTGTTCAGAATTCATTTACTTCGGAGGAATGGGTATTTTCTCTTTCCTTTACCTGTGGAAATACAATTGGCAACAAAAAACAATTTGACAATGAAACAAGATTTGAGAATTATATACATGGGAACGCCTGATTTTGCGGTGGCTCCATTAAAAGCATTGATCGAAGCTGGATTTAATGTGGTTGGTGTGATTACATCTCCAGATAAGCCAGCCGGTAGAGGTCAAAAAATGATGCAATCTGCCGTGAAGCAATTCGCCGATCAACAAGGACTAAAAACCTTACAACCAACCAACCTTAAGAATCCTGAATTCATTGAGGAGTTAAAAGCGTTGAATGCTAATTTTCAAATCGTAGTAGCGTTTAGAATGCTTCCTGAAATGGTTTGGAATATGCCAGAGTACGGCACCATGAATTTGCATGCTTCTCTCCTACCGCAATACAGAGGTGCTGCGCCAATTAATTGGGCCATTATGAATGGAGAGAAAGAAACTGGAGTTTCTACCTTTTTATTGAAGCACGAAATTGATACCGGAGATTTATTGGAACAAGAAAGAGTAACGATTGATCCAAACATGACTGCTGGAGAGTTACACGACATTCTGATGGAAGTTGGAGCTCGATTAGTGGTACAATCTACCTCAGCGATTGCTAATGGAACCACGAACCCTAAACCACAAGAAGATTTAGAGTTAAAAGCTGCCCCAAAAATTTTCAAACCAGATTGCAAAATCGACTGGTCGCAACCCATAGATCAAATTCACAATTTTATCCGAGGATTAAGTCCTTACCCTGCGGCATGGAGTTTACTCCAAGCTAAAGAAGGTGGCAAAAAACTCACCTTTAAAATTCAGGAAGTCGATAAGGTAATGGATCCTCACAACCTTGCAACAGGAACAATTGTCACTGATGATAAAACAGAAATTAAAATAGCGGTAGATGGTGGCTTTATTCAACTGAATAAAATTCAGTTGGAAGGAAAAAAGGCGATGGAAATTACGGCCTTATTAAATGGATTTAAGTTTAGTGAATACGAAATAGCCTAAAAACAAAAAAGTCCCGATTGAAATTCAATCGGGACTTTTTTATATCTGTAAATCAGAAATTACATGATCACTACACCTGTAGCTTCAAAAGTAATTGCTTCTTCTGGTTCAGTAATTTTTGCGATTTCCTCAGGAGTTTGACCACCATCTTCTGCAAAATGCTTCAAATCTTCAACTGAGGTTACTTCTTTTCTAGCAAATCCTTCAAAAACAATTTGCTTTCCTGTGATATCTTTAGGAACAAAGAATCCGTAGTCTTTAAACGTAATTCTCATTTCTGAGCTATCCGCCATAGCTACTTTCATCCAACATCCTTTTTTTGCACAAACATCTGTTGCTGTTGCTTTAACAGTAGCCTGAACTGAATCAGCAGTTGCCATCATATTCTTTAATTCTGCAACCGAAATGGCAGCATCAACATTAATGCTTTCACCAAAAATATTGGTTTCAGCGCTTTGTTCAACAATTGTAGTATCTGCCATTGCCGCATCTTCAACAGCTTCTCCAGACTTTTCAGGTTGAGAGCAAGCCATCAAAGCCATAGCACCAACCAATACGAAATACATTTTTTTCATTTTTGTTTAATTTAATTTTTGCAAATATATGAATTTGATTATTTAGAACGTATCACAAATTCAGTACGTCTATTTTTAGCTCTACCATCTTCTGTTGCATTGCTTACCAATGGCTTAGATGCACCAAATCCTTTATAAGCCAATCGACCTGGATCGATTCCTTCTATAATCAAATAGTCATTTACTGCTTTTGCACGTCGTTCTGATAGTTCTAAGTTACGTTTTGCATCACCTTTGCTATCCGTATGTCCTTGGATGGATACTTTAACTGATGGATTGCTTTCCAAGAAATCAATAAACTCATCCAAGATGGTCATTACTTTCTGGCTCAACAAGTAAGAGTCAGTATTAAAGGTAATGTCATTGATTCGGTATGTTTGCCCTTCTTCAATGGGATTTACCTCCAGATCTGCCATTTTCATTGGTCGACCAATCACATCTTTATCTGAGTCAATATACTGAGAAGTAAAAGCATAACCATCTTTTTTCGCCATCATCATCACCGGCTCTTTATCTTTTGCAGCAATTACGGCCACATATTCCCCAGTGGATTCATCAACTACTCCTTCTGTAATTTGATTGGTCTTGGTGTTCTTCAATTCGATGGTCATTCCTTTAGCAGCGTCTGGAGATTTACTGCTGATTTTTCCTCTTAAGAAAATGATTTCTTCAGGACGAGCTTCTTCATACAATTCAAAAGTGTAGATGTCTAAGCTTTTTCCGCCCATATTCGACGAAAAGTAACCGTACTTCCCATCCGAACTTACAATAAATCCGTGCTCATCATTCTCTGTATTGATCGGATATCCAATATTTGTAGGTTTAAGAAAGTTTCCTTCTTTATCAATTTTAGCATAAAAAATATCAAAACCTCCTACTCCAACATGGCCGTCAGAAGCAAAGTATAAGGTATACGAATCCGAGTGCACAAAAGGGCTTTTATCGTTTCCTGAGGTATTGATGTTCTCTCCTAAATTAATCGGGTTAGACCAACTTCCATCTGGCTTTCGATCCACTTTATAAATGTCCATTCCACCAAAGTTATTTTCTCCTCTTGCACTAGCGAAGTACAACGTTTTATTATCTGCTGAAATACTCGGCTGACCTTCCCAAGTCGTTCGTCCATTGATATTGTCTCCAATACTTTTTAAATCCGTCCATCGACCTTCTTTCATTTCTGAAAAATAGATGTCGGCATTTGCAAAACCGCGACCTTGAATATTCTCCATCTGCACCACTGTCACAAACATCATTTTATTGTCAACCGACATGCAGTTTCCACCTTGGTATTCACCTTGGTTAAAAGGCTGTGGCATGGGGATTCCTCGGCTAAAAGAATCCAATTTCATTTGTGAGGCTTGCGTTAATTGTTCCTTGATTTTTGGTCCAAAAGCGCTATTCCTATCATTTACTTCGGATTTTCTGGTGAAAAACAAATAACGGTTATCAGGCGATAACATTGGTAAGTATTCATCATCATCTGTACCAGGCCCTTTCAGTTGAATTGGATTAAATGGTACAGGTTCTGCCATTAACTTTAAAAACGAATTGATCGACTCCAAACGTTCTTTCGCTTTTGGCAATTCATTGCGCTTAGCGGGATTGGCATTTTTTACATACGTTTCCAACAGCGGCTGAGCTTCCTTGTATTGCTTGCGAACAAAATAATGGTCGGCCAATAAATAACTTACCTCAAAGTTTCTAAAAGAAGGGCATGCTTGAATGGCACTAATCCAATACTTCAATGCCTTATTTCCTTCTCCTTCATATCGCAAAGGATCATTTTTAAACTTTTGCATGTTGATGTCAGCCAATACAAAAAAGGCATCTACATAATTCTCATCGATTTTTGTAGCTTCAACCAAGTCACCATAGGCTTGTGAACCTTTAAACCTAACCTGTGCAGCCTTTTCAAAAAGCTTTTGCGCCTTTTTATTCGGTTCTTCACAGCCTTCCGATTGTGCGGAAGCGGGTAAAGTAGCAATGAGCGTAAAAACTACGGAAAGCAGACTGAAGCTAATATTTTTAAATGTGATTCTTAAATCCATTAATGATTTGACTATAATTCTAAAAAAGCGATAAATTTAGGGTTTTAGCTGATTATTACTTGAATAATCCTTTCAACTTTTTAGCAGCGTCGTCTTTTAACTTATCCAATTCCTTTTTCCCTTTTTCTTCCAATTCTTTTTTGAGCTTGTCCGCTTCTTCTTTCGCCTTAGCTTCTGCCTCTTTCTTCAAACGGTCTGCTTCTTCTCTCGCCTTTCTTTCTAACTCCTCTTTTTGTTTGTCAATTTCTTTGTTGATTTCTTCTTTGATTTGCTTCTTCGCATCTTGAACAGCATTGCCTGCCATCTTTTTGAAGTCGGTGGTAATTTTAGGATCATCCATCGTTCCTACAACTTTCACATCAATGTTGATGGTTTCACTCATTCCAACGTTCAATCCGTTTTTGTTGGCTTGTGACAACAATCCATCAATTGCTTTATTGGCTTCTCCACCTAACTCAGCTCTCGGTATTGCAAATGCCATCGTATAATCAATTGTTTGATCCAATGAGCTGCTCCCTGCAATGGTTACTTTACTCTTATCTACTTTAATGTCGAATGGATCAGTAAAAACCTTTCCATTCACGACAGCAAATGAAATGTTGACATCTTGTAATTTCAATTTTCTTATTTTGTCGTACTTCAATGCATCTGCCACTTTATCAAGCACTTTTACATCTTTCACTTCGATGTTGTCAGTTGACATCTTACCTTTACCATTTACAGTACTATAAATCGGCTCCATCTTCGTATCCAAATCTCCTTTCAAGAACATTTGGGCAGAAAATTTACCAACAGTTTTTGTTGCAATAGGCATCAATTTTTCAACTGTATTAAACATCACAGCTGTTTTATTCAAGTCCAATTTATCCAATGCAAAATCTATCGCATATGTTGGTTTCAAAGAATCAGTTGTTTCATAATATCCATCCATAGAAACATGACCATCCAAAAGGTCTAATCCCACTTTATTGAAATCCAATTTCTGATCTTTCACTCCTAAGCTTCCTTTGAAGTTTCTCATATCGATGTCATCGTAAATCATTTGTTTTACATCCATTGTCATTACAAAATCAATGAACTTTGGAACCAAGGCTACTTCCATGGCTGCGGTATCAGCTGTCGCTGTGCCATCTGCAGGAGTCTCTGTGGTCGTTTCAGCAGTTGATGCTGACTCTTCCTCGCTACCCATCAACTCAGTGATGTCCAATTTTGTCGACTTCACATTAAGTGAACCTTTTAATGTTTGGTTATCTGATAAGGCATAACCAACAAAATTAGTCAGTTGACCATTCATAGAAATATCTGAACCACCCAAAATCATATCTAAGCTTTTCAAACTCGCTGATTTGGTATCGAAAGCCAAATCTCCTTTATTAATAGCAATTGCGTAATCAGTCGCAGTGGTATTGTATACAAACTGACTAATAAACAATTCTCCTTTGGCATCAAAGTTTTCATAATCTTCCTTTTCTAAAGTAGATACTCTACCGTTTAGTGAGATATCCATATCAATAGTACCTGCAATTTTCTCCCCTTCTTCCAAAGGAATCATATCCTTAATATTGTCTAAAATGATTTTTCCTTTTGCGCCTGCCTTAATAAAAGGATCTGTCATTGGGTTTTCTATGTGGGCTGTTAAATCAAATGGATTGTTAGCCATAGAAAAATGGAATCGATTTACATCAACAATCATATTATCTAAATCTCCTCCTTTACTCTCCACTTTAGTATCCACTTGAATATCCTGTATAGATTCAGGTAAGTCTGTATATGAAAAGCTACCATCTTGCATCAGCAAATTGATTCCAAATGCAGGATAGCTTTCGCCAATGTATTTTCCTTTAAAGAAACCGTCTAATTGAACTTTTCCAGTTGTTTTAATTCCTTCCATGTCTTTTGCAAACTCAGCAGGAATCAACGAAATGATTGATTTGATATCTGTTTTGGTCAATGCAAATTTCAAATCCATGTCCATGCTCTCATCTTCCAACATAGCTAACCAACCTTCCATTCCTAACTCTAGCTCATTTAAAGCCATATCACCTTTGCTGATGGTGTATTTGGAATTCACCATATCAGCTGCAATAGCCAACGCTGTTGTAAATTTGGCTTCTTTGATGTATTTCACCCCATCATAATCGATGGTTACTTTGGTAATTCCACCATCCATAGTAATGGTAGTCAAGTCTTCTGTTAAATCACCAGTCATTTCAAAATTGATGTCCGATAACTCTGTATACATCGGAAATGTAGCATCGTCATAAATTATCGTTGAATTAATCAATTGCAATTGCTCCAACGCCAATTGAAATCCACCTGATGAGTCTGTTTCAATTTCTTCAGGCAATTCTTCTACTGCTGCAGTATCAACTTTCGCAATGTCCCAGTTTGCTTTTCCATCCGCCAATACTTTAGCAGTTAGATTAGCTCTATCTATTTTAATCTTTTTTACCTTTATGGTTTCGCCATTGATGATGCTCATGACATCCACAGTCAATGCCACTTCACCGATATCTGCCAAAGCTAAGCCCTCAAATTCATCAACTCCAGTCACTTTAATGTCCTGAATTGAAAAATAGAAATTGGGGAAACTTTTTATCAAACTGAGGTCAAAATCGCCGAACTCTACTTTTGCGTTGACATTTTCATTGGCCAAATCTTTGACCATTTTCACAATGTCATCTTTAAAAATAATTGGAATTGCAATCAATGCAGCGACAATCAAAATGACGATTACTGCTAATACTTTCAATACTTTTTTCATATCTTAATTCAATTTATTTTTCAATTGGATTTGGATTCAATTCCCCTTCTGTATAAGCAACTATCGTAGCAACAGTTGCATCTCCAGTTACATTCACTACTGTACGACACATATCTAACGGTCGATCAACGGCAAATATTAAACTTATTCCTTCTAGTGGCACTCCTACTGCTCCCAACACTATCGCCAACATAATTATCCCTGCTCCTGGCACTGCGGCAGAACCGATAGAAGCCAGAGTAGCTGTCAGAACAATTGTCAACTGCGCCGACAGTCCCAATTCCATGCCATAAACTTGTGCAATAAATACAGCTGCAATCGCCTGATAACAGGAAGTTCCGTCCATATTGATAGTGGCACCCAAAGGTAAAACAAAGGAGGCAACTTTCTTAGATACTCCTAACTTTTCTTCACAACGCTCCATTGTTAATGGAAGTGTTGCTGCACTTGAACTCGTTGAAAAAGCCAAGAGCTGAGCAGGAGCTAATCCTTCGAAAAATTTACGATAGGAGAATTTTGCAAAAAACTTTAGAAATAATGGATAAACTAGAAATATCATCACAGCCAATCCAAGAATAACGGTAAATGCATAAACTGCTAATCCTTGCAATATTTCCATTGCTGCAGCAGGATTGTCACCTGCTAAGTCTACCATTATGTTTCCTAACAAGGCAAATACACCTATTGGAGCGTACAACATAATAACATCCACCATCTTAAGGATGACTTCATTCGCTCCATCAAAGAAATTTTTAATGCCCTCAACTTTAGATTGGTCAGGAACCATAATTAGTGCAATTCCAAACAGTAATGCAAAGAATATCACTTGCAGCATATTTCCATTATCACTCGCTGAACTAAAGATATTAGATGGAACCATATCCACTAAAAATTGCAACGGACTACTTTCTTTTTGTGCATTAGCACTTTGCTCCACCTGACTTGCCTTTTGCTGATTTTCAACCACCATTTGATCCCTCGTTTCCTGAGAGAATGTTTTACCTGGTTTAATTAAGTTCACTGCTACTAAACCAATCGTCACTGCAATTACGGTAGTAATCAAATAAATCCCAATGGTTTTTCCACCCATGGATGACAACTGAGAAATGTCCTTTAATCCCGACACTCCATTGATCAACGAAATCAAAACTAAAGGCACTGCAATCATCTTTAACATATTGATAAAGATGGTTCCAAAAGGAGAAATCCAATCGGAAGTAAAAGATTGCAACCCTGCATTAGAGGCTAACAATCCATAAATAATTCCCAAAAACATCCCGATTAATATCTGCCAGTGCAGTGCTAATTTCTTCATAGTTGAATTTAAATTTTTGCTGTTCTATTTCGTAATAAATGATCGACCAAGACCAATGCAGTCATCGCTTCTACAATAACTACCGCTCGAGGAACAACGCAAGGATCATGACGACCTTTGCCCTTAATTTCTGCGGATTCTCCTGCCTTATTAATTGTATTTTGAGATTGCATTATAGTAGCGACTGGCTTAAAAGCCACTCTAAAATGTATGGGCGAACCATTGCTAATTCCACCTTGAATTCCTCCTGAGTGATTGGTTTCAGTTGTAATTTCTTGATTTTCATTGATAAAAATATCATTGTGAGCAGAACCCCTCATCATCGCCGCATCGAATCCTGAACCTATTTCAAAACCTTTTACTGCATTTATGCTCAGCATTGCTTTGCCTATATCTGCGTGTAATTTATCAAATACTGGCTCTCCTATTCCTGTCGGAACACCTGTAATGTAGGCCGAAACAATTCCACCAACGGTATCTCCCTCTTTTTTGACTTCCTCAATACGGGATATCATTCTGTTGGCTGTTTCCAAATCAGGACAACGCACAATATTTTTTTCGCTTTCAGCAAAATCTAACTTTTCGACAGGAATTTCTAATCGAATATTCTCCACTTGAGAAACATATCCATTGATTTGAATGCCTTCCAATTTCAGGACTTGTTTCGCAATAGCTCCTGCCACTACCCGACAAGCCGTTTCTCTCGCCGAAGATCGTCCTCCACCTCTATAATCTCTATCACCAAACTTCTGATCATAAGTAAAGTCAGCGTGAGATGGACGATATACGTCTTTCAAGTGAGAATAATCCTTTGACTTCTGATCTTCGTTGGGGATAATAAATCCTATTGGGGTTCCAATGGTTTTTCCTTCAAAAATTCCTGAGAGAAATTGAACTTGGTCACTCTCTTTACGTTGGGTTGTAATTTTAGATTGCCCAGGCTTTCGTCGATCTAAGTCGATTTGAATGGCATCCATATCCAATAGCAAACCTGCAGGAACGCCATCAATAATACCACCAATAGCAGCACCATGACTTTCTCCGAACGTATGCAACTTGAATAATTGGCCAAAGGAATTTCCACGCATGTCAACAAAAATAATATTTCTAATTGGTGATTATTGGATTATTTACCAACATCAGTAATAAAAATCAGGATATTTGTAAACAAGCAATCCAAAACACAAAAGAAACGGACCAAAAATGGAAATACTGATTCAAAATATTAAAGAACTCATTCAAACAAATACTGCCAATTCTCAGCTATTAAAAGGGAAGGAAATGGGAACTCTTTCGAGTATCTCCAATGCTTGGATTAAAATAAAAGAGGGTAAAATTGAGGACTTTGGATCGATGAATACTCCGTATTCAGGAAACTTTGAAAATGTTCAGATGCTAGATGCCACCGGAAAAATGGTGTTCCCTTCTTGGTGTGATTCTCATACCCACATCGTTTATGCAGGCAGTCGGGAAACGGAGTTTGTTGACAAAATCAATGGGTTGGGTTACGAAGAAATTGCAGCCAATGGTGGTGGAATCTTAAACTCAGCCAAGCGATTGCAGCATGCTACGGAAGAAGAATTATTTGAGCAAGCGTCGGCCCGATTGGAAGAAATCATGCGAATGGGAACTGGTGCTGTTGAAATTAAAAGTGGATATGGACTGACTGTTGAAGCAGAATTAAAGATTTTGAGAGTCATTAAGAAATTAAAAGAAACCAGTCCTTTAAAGATAAAATCAACTTTTCTGGGAGCTCACACTTATCCTTTAAAGTACAAAGAAAATCACCAAGGATACATCGATGAGATTATCAATGAAATGTTGCCATTGATAGAAAAAGAAAAGCTAGCCGATTACATTGATGCCTTTTGTGAAAAAGTAGCCTTTTCTCCTGATGAAACAGATCAAATCGTTAAAGCTGGCGCCAAAATAGGCCTTAAAGCTAAAATTCACACCAATCAGTTTAACTGCATGGGTGGCATAGAAATGAGTGTGGCCAACAATGCAGTTTCAGTAGACCATTTGGAAGTGCTGACCGATGAAGAAATAGAATGTTTGAAAAATTCAACGACAATAGCAACACTATTGCCAAGTGCTCCATTTTTCTTGAGGGATCATTATCCTCCGGCGAGGAAATTAATCGAAGCTGGAGTTCCAGTGGCATTAGCTACTGATTACAATCCAGGCTCCACTCCTTCTGGGAAAATGTCATTTGTGCTTTCGTTGGCCTGTATTTACATGCGAATGACACCAGAGGAAGCGATCAATGCAGCGACTATTAACGGCGCTTTTGCCATGGAATTGGGTGAAGATTATGGAAGTATAGCCAAAGGGAAAGTAGCGAACTTATTCATTACTAAACCACTTTCATCTTACGCTTACATTCCTTATTCTTTTGGATCTGATCACGTAGAAACGGTGATTTTAAACGGAAAAGTTCAATAATATGAAAATTCAACTCATTACTTCCGAACAAATTAGTCAACTGACGGCAAAACGAAAAGGGGAAACTAAAATTGGAGAAACCGTCCAATCGTTAATCACTTTCGATGTACAAGCGTTGGCAGAAAGCTCTGCTCGCTTTGTATTCATAGGCATTAGAGAAGATATTGGCCCACGAGCCAATTTAGGCAGAGCTGGTGCTCATTCTGCTTGGGATTCCTTTTTGCCAAAGTTCTTAAACATGCAATCGAATCGATTTTTAAATGGATCAGATTGCTTGATTTTAGGAAGTATCGACTTAAATGGTTTGACTGATTCTAATGAGATTGAAGACTTAAGAACAGCGACTTCCAAAATGGACCAAATCGTAATTGATACCTTGGACCTCATTCATCAAGCTAAGAAAATACCAGTTATAATTGGCGGCGGCCACAACAACAGTTACAGCAATATAAAAGCTGCTGCGATCAACTCTGATTCAGGAAAAATCAATTGCATCAACATTGATCCACACGCTGATTTTAGACCTTTGGAAGGAAGACACAGCGGCAATGGATTTAGTTATGCATTTGAAGAAGGATATCTGAAACAGTACGCCATTGTTGGTTTACACGAAGGCTACAATTCTGAAAACATGCTAAATACATTGGACGACAAAAAAGTGTCCTACACTACTTTTGAGGCTATTTTCATTCGTGAAGAAATCAATTTTAATTCGGCGATAAGCAAAGAATTGAAGGCAGTAAATGATGAGCAATACGGTGTTGAAGTAGATATGGACGCTATTGAAAACGTAGCCTCAAGTGCGCAAACTCCAAGTGGAATAACTCCTACAAATGCTCGAAGATTTGTTCATCAAGCAGGTACATCCCAAAATGCATGCTACCTGCATTTATGCGAAGCTGCTCCGAGCCTTTCCAACCAGCCAGATCAAGTTGGAAAGTTATTAGCCTATTTAGCTACTGATTTTGTAAAATCAAGAAATCAATTCTAGAGATGGAACAAATCATAGAATGTGTTCCGAATTTTAGTGAAGGTCAAAACAATGAAACCATTAAGGCCATTGCGTCTTCTATTCGAAAAATAAAAGGAGTTGAATTATTGCACATCGATAGCGGATATGCAGCCAATCGAACGGTGTATACTTTCGTTGGCAAACCGCAGAATGTTTTAGAAGCGGCTTTTCAAGCGATAAAAGTAGCCTCTGAACTGATTGACATGAGCCAACATAAGGGAGAACATCCTAGAATGGGCGCATGTGATGTATGCCCTTTGATTCCAATAAGTGGCATTTCCATGGAAGCAGTGATCGATTTATCTCATCAATTGGGAAAACGAATTGGTGAAGAATTAGAAATCCCAGTATATCTTTACGAGAAAAGTGCTCAACATTCTGATCGTGTTCAATTGGCCAGTGTTCGAAATGGAGAGTATGAAGGTTTGCCGACTAAAATTACATTACCTAATTGGCAACCGGACTTCGGGCCAAAAATATTCAATGCTAAAAGTGGTGCCACTATTTTAGGTGCAAGAAATTTCTTGATTGCCTATAACTTCAACTTAAATACAGCTGATATCAAAATTGCAAGGGCGATAGCCGAACAAATTCGAGAAAGCGGAAAATACTTGGGAAAAGATACGGCAGGAAATAAACAATATGCCAAAGGAAAGTTTAAAGCATTAAAATCCATTGGATGGTTTATCCAAGACTTTGGAATTGCTCAAGTATCTTGTAATTTTTCAGATTATCAGTTGACGCCGATTCATTTAGTTCATGAAATGGTAAAATTATTTGCCGCGGAATTTGAGTGCAAAGTCACAGGTGCAGAATTGATTGGACTTGTTCCAAAAGAAGCGATTTTGAAGGCAGGTCGATTTTATGAACCCAATATTACTGATGAACATTTATTAATAAAGGCAGCCATTAAAGAATTGGGATTGTCCGATTTAAATGAATTTCATCCAAATGAAAGAATAATAGAGTTTTTGCTTTAATTTTTGATATTTTTAGGGAATTAAAGCGCCCTTATGGATCAGCCAAGCAATTTTCGAAAATGGTTCTCTAGAATCATTTATTTTTTCCCGCTGCAGCTGGTTTTCGTGCATTTAAAAAAATCTCAACAATTACTGATTTTTTGGATACTCTTGTTTTTGACCATTTCAGGAAATTTTGGTCAGAAATACGGCATCCCCTTTTTATTGCTTGATCCTGAATATTTGGGAAAAGTAAATTTCACCAGTTACCTTATTTTAGGATTCTCTTTCGGAGGATTTGTGATGGCGTTCAACATTGCGAGTTATGTGAACAATGGATTTCGATTTCCATTTTTAGCTACTCAGTCGCGTCCATTTTTAAAATACTGCATCAACAATTCGTTTATTCCATTGCTATTTTTGATCTATTATTGTTGGGTAGTGATTCAGTTTAAACTGAAAAATGTCACCCATTACGAAGCACAGATTATTTATGACATCTTAGGCTTTTTAGTAGGATATATAATTGTGATTCTGATCTCTATGTCTTATTTCATTAATACCAATAAAGACTTTTTAAAGTTGTTTGGTACCGTTGGTGACCAAGCTGAAGATGATGAAGGCATTTACCAGTTGGCATCTCATAAAAAGCACAAAACATGGTTCAACGATACGTTTAACAATAAGGCATGGCATGTTGAATCCTATCTTATTAAGCCATTAAAAATTAAGTTAGCAAGAGACTTTTCACATTACAATAAATCTCAACTGAATCAAGTATTTAAACAGAATAATTTCAATGCATCTATTTTTGAGATTGTCGTACTCATTTCCATATTTATTCTTGGGCTTTTCCGAGAAGTGGATGTATTTGTAATTCCTGCGGGTGCAAGCATTCTATTGTTGTTCACCATCCTGATTATGCTCACTTCTGCGATTCGTTCGTGGCTTTACGGATGGACATTTGTTGCCTTTATTGGACTATTTGTTCTTGTAAATTTTCTTTCTAAATATGAAGCCTTCACATACGCCAATAAAGCATACGGATTAGATTACGAAACTAAGGCGGTTAATTACAACCTTAATATTATTTCTCCTGATTCTATCGCACAAGATTCTTTATATCATATTCAAGTTTTGGATCAATGGGCTAAGAAGAATGTTCAACTCAAAGGAAAACCAAAGTTGGTCCTTTTCAATGTTAGCGGGGGTGGATCACGTGCTTCCATGTGGGCATTTAGAGTCATTCAATACTTGGATAGCATCAGTAATGGAGAAACAAGTAAGCACATCCATTTAATTACAGGCTCTTCCGGAGGAATGATTGGTGCAGCATACTTCAGAGAGTTGATGAATTTAAAGCAAGATGGAGAAAAACTAAACATTCATCACCCTAAATACATTTATGATTTAGGGAAAGACATTCTCAACCCAATCGTATTTAGTTTGGCTGTGAACGATTATTTTATTCGATTACAGAAGTTTGAATATGATGGTCAGCTGTATTGGAAGGACAGAGGTTATGCCTTTGAGCAGCGTTTAAATCGGAATACCCGATACTTTATGGACAAGCCACTGAGTGCATACCAATTAAAAGAATTCAACTCGAAATTGCCGATGATGATTCTTTCACCTTCTATTATCAACGACGGAAAAATTCTATTGACGGCTAATCATCCATTGGGATTTATGTGTCAAAATGAATTAGGAGTCGAAAACCAAAACATAGAATTGGGAGAAAACGTAGAATACAGTCGACTATTGAAAGGACATCAACCTTTGAACATTCGTTTTTTAAGTGCGTTAAGAATGAGCGCTACTTTCCCATACATAATGCCCACTATTGAGCTACCTACTCAACCTCGCATAGAGCTTATAGATGCCGGCTTACGCGATAATTACGGAGTAAAAACGAGCGTTAGGTACGCTTATAGTTTCAGAGATTGGATAGCGAAGAATACATCAGGTGTAGTCGTTATTCAAGTGCGATATGGAAAGCAGCAAGCAAAAGTCCAGACAAAAGGAAACAATACTTCTATTTTTCAAGACCTTACTGCTCCGTTTGGAAGTGTTTATGGAAATTTATTCAACATCCAAGATTATAACAATTCCTCCTTAATAGAATATGCCAATGGATGGACTAGAAATAAAGTACAATCAGTTGACTTTGTGTTAAATTCAGATGAAGAGAAAGGAATTTCATTGAGTTGGCATTTAACAGAAATCGAGCGAGAAAAAGTAATGAAGGCGATCTATTTAGATGAAAATAGAGCCGCCGCAAATAAAGTATTAGATTTGATAAAATAACCCAAAGCCATGAAGAAATTATTTATACCTATCGCTGCATTTTTTACAATCGCGCTTAGCAGCTGCGAAACAGAAAAAGACCCTACTGCTGAAGCTTTAAAACTTCAACTAACAGCAACAGAAGCTCAATTAATAAATGTAAGTGCCGAATTGGCAAAGTGCAAAGGTGTGGAAGAAGAAGCAGATACTACCAAGCAAATACTTGATAGTACCGCAACAAATTAATTTTTAGGCGTAAGTACAGAGAGTCCTTCTATTGCTTCAATCAGCTCTAGCGTCGATGTCATTTGACCAAGTTGCGTTTTGTTAAACACCACTTTTAACTGGTCGTCGTCTTCCATTACGACCACTGGATAATCATAAGAGGTGCGATACTGTTCCTCAAAATCACCGATGTGATGCAATGACAACTTGATATCGGTTTCATCAATAAATTTTTTCCATTCAGGCTTTTCCTTAAAACTGCCATGCGTCAAAGCACACAGTTCGCATTTATAAGTTTTTGGACTGACGATTTTATGAATAAAATCTATTGAGCTGCTAAAGAAATCTGAATTAGCATTATAAACAAGAATGAGTTTCATTACTTATTTATAAAAGTTTTCTTGTACAATTCAATACTTTCATGGATAATTTCGAATGCTTTTTCTTTACCTAAGAAATCATCTACTATAACCTCTTTATTCTCCAATTTTTTATAATCCTCAAAGAAACGTTTGATCTCTTTTAAATTATGTGGTGGCAATTCTGTAATATCATTTACATAATTAACACTCATATCATTGGCCGCTACAGCAATAATTTTATCGTCCGCTTCGCCATTGTCAATCATACGCATTACACCAACCACTTTGGCATTCAATAAACACAATGGCGGAACCTCAATTGACGTAATCACCAATATATCTAATGGGTCATTGTCCTCACAATAGGTCTGAGGAATAAAACCATAATTTGCAGGATAGTGTACTGAAGAAAACAACACTCTATCTAGCATAATCAAGCCACTTTCTTTGTGTAGCTCAAATTTTCCCTTACTTCCTTTTGATATTTCAATACATGCATTTACGACTCTAGGAATGTCGTCTCCAGGTATAATATCGTGCCATGGATTTTTCATATTCTCTTACTTAAAACTATTATTCTCTTTTTTGGGGACGCAAAAGTACGCATAAATAACACTTTGGAAAGTATCGTTTATGTAAAATCACTTTGATTTTTTTAACAATACATTATTAATTAATAAATCTCTACGAATCAAATATTGGATTACTTTTGTTGCGTTATGAAAAAAGAACATTTTTCTTTATTCTTAGGATTATTCGTATTCCTAGTTTCAATCTTTGCTTCACCCGCTCCGGTGGAACAAGACTTTCATGACCAACAGCATGCTTTTACGTTAAGCATCACTTCTCCCCAAATAGCTCCAGCTGAACAGAATTTTGAGGGGAACACTGTCTATCAATTGTTCCAACGAAATATTGAAGGAATTAAAGACAACACGCCGTTTGCCGGATTTTATGCCTATTCCAAGCAAGTAATACCTCGCTTATTGAATTCAAATCTTTTTAAACACATTTTGAATGGCAAAGTTTCCCTATCCGTTTGGGTGCAATGCTTCCGTAATTAGTAGAATTCTTTTTTTTATTCCTCTTGTTGTTTAGCATTCTACTAATCAACAGTTAATTAGTTCTATTAATTTAAATTTATTCAAAATGAATACTGAAGTAAAAAAACAAAGTGCTATAAAAAAAGGGTTTGGTCCTATTATCTTTTTCACCGGTTTAGTGATCGCATTAGTAGTAGTATTAAAAGTAGTTTTTCACATGTAATATGAGTTAGTAAATAATGGAATGGGCTGTTCGAAAGGACAGCCCATTTTTTTAGGTCTTTAAATTAAATATTTGATTGATTGAGTATTGATTGACTATTTAATTGATTCAACATTAAGAATTAACCACAAAGGCACAGAGACCACAAAGGTTTCGCAAAGTTGATTCATTAACAAATTGACATATTAACTGATTGACCATTAAAAAATAACCACAAAGCAGTTTCAATAATTTTAGTCTAACTTCTTGCCTCTCTTTTTAAAACACAAACGTATAGCAAAGAATATTCAATAATAAATTAACTGATTAACTTATTCAACATTAAGAATTAACCACAAAGGCACAGAGACCACAAAGGTTTCGCAAAGTAAATTCAATATTTTAAGTCTAGCTTCTTGCCTCTAACTTCTTGCCACTATTTTTTAAGCACAAAGGCACGGAGCCATAACTGCGGCAGGCAGGTCCACAAAGGTTTCGCAAAGAAATCATTGACCCATTGTTAAATTGATATAATATTTAATTGAATTCCATGAAGCCTTTTCTACCTTTGCAATCTCACTATAAAAAGACATTATGCTGTGTATCAAACACCACTCTACTGACCCCTATTTCAATATTGCAACAGACGAATATATCTTCAAGAACATCAAAGAAGACTGTTTTATGCTATGGCGGAACGACAATGCAATTATTGTTGGAAAACACCAAAACACATTAGCCGAAATCAATACTGACTACGTAGAAAAACAAGGAATAACAGTGGTTAGAAGGCTTTCAGGTGGTGGGGCAGTCTATCACGATTTAGGAAATCTAAACTTTTCGTTTACCCGAACGGGCGAAGAATCCAACTTGGTTGATTTTAAAAGATACACTTTACCAATTATAGAAGTGTTACAAAATTTGGGCGTTGATGCTAAATTTGAAGGCAGAAACGATTTGACAATCGACGGGAGAAAGTTTTCAGGTAATGCAGAGCATGTTTTCAAAAACAAAGTATTGCACCACGGCACTCTTTTATTTTCATCAGAAATGAAAAATGTAAGCGGTGGATTAAAAGTGAGTCCGCTGAAATATAAAGACAGAGCGATTAAATCTATTCCTAAAAGAGTGACTAACATCACAGAACATTTAAAGTCTCCACTTACTTTGGATGCTTTTACAGACAAGATAATGGAGCACATTTTAGCCACTTTTGACGATGCTAAATTGTATGCATTTACAACAGAAGATATTGCAGCGATTCAGAAATTAAGAGATGAAAAATACGCCACTTGGGAGTGGAACTTTGGTCATTCGCCGAACTACAACTTTAAGCAAGGTGTAAAAACAACTGGAGGCGTAATCGAAATGAATTTAGACGTTAAAAAAGGAATCATAGAAGCTGCAAAAATTGAAGGTGACTTCTTTCATATCAATGACATAGATACTGTAGAAAAAGCATTGGTGGGTTGTGCTCATGATAAAAAAGCCATTGAAGAAAAGTTAGGCACATTGGATTTAGAAGACTACTTCAGCAATATTTCTAAAGCAGACTTAATGGCTTCTATGTTTTAAGATTTTAGTAATTTCAAAGCAAACTAAAAACTATGAGCTGGAAAGAAGAGAACAATACACTGAAAAGAAGTTTTGAATTTAAAAACTTTATTGAGGCTTGGTCGTTTATGACTAAAGTAGCGATGATTGCTGAAAAAATGAACCATCATCCCGAGTGGAATAATGTGTACAATAAAGTAAATATTACTTTAACAACACATGATGAAGGAAATACCATTACTGAAAAAGACCGGGAATTGGCCAATAAAATTGACCAACTCCTGTGATTACTGAACTATGAAACCGACCAATGTAATTTATGCTGTTACTGATATTGAAACCACTGGTGGCAGTATTGCATACGGAAGAATTACAGAAATTGCAATCGTACTTACGGATGGTCATCAGATTCTTGATCGATTTTCTACGTTGGTGAATCCACAGCAACTGATTCCCCCTAACATTACCAACTTAACTGGCATCACCAACCAAATGGTAGTCAATGCTCCGTTGTTTCACGAAGTTATTCCGCAGATAGAGGCATTTACTAAGGATGCTATCTTTGTAGCTCACAATGTGAATTTCGACTATGGATTTATTAGAGAATCATACAACCGAGCTGGAGAACGCTTCCAACGCAAGAAGCTATGCACCTTGCGATTAAGTCGCAAAATTATTCCAGGATATCCAACCTACAGTTTAGGGAAAATTTGTCAGCAAGTGGGCATTCCACTAAAAGACCGCCACCGAGCTTTGGGCGATGCAGATGCTACTGCACTTTTATTGCATTTGCTGGTGCAGAAAGACAGCAATGGATTTATTCAAGAATCATTGAATCCACGTTCTAAAGAAGCCTTACTTCCACCCCATTTAGACAAAGAAAAATTTGAATCCATTCCGAATGAAATGGGAGTTTATTACTTTTTCAATCAAAAAGGAAAAGTGATCTATGTTGGTAAAGCCATTGACTTAAAGAAGCGAGTTCACACTCACTTTTCAGGAAATACCAATACTAAAAGTAAGAACAATTTCGCGGAGAATATCTATGACGTTTCTACAGAAGTGTGCAGCAACGAGTTAATTATGACCTTAACAGAAGCTCACGCCATTAAAAAGCATTGGCCGATTCATAACCGAGCCATGAAGAAAGTGACGCTCAATTTTGGACTTTACTCCTACATTGATCAAAATGGCTATGGCCGATTTACCATGGGAAGATCTGGCAAGCACGACCGTCCGTTGATTAGTTTTCGGTCGGCTCACGAATCACGAAAATACCTGGAAGATTTATGTGCTCATTTTGAACTTTGCCCGAAGTTATGCAGTTTACAAACACCTGTGAATACTAGTTGTTACGATTACGAACACGATGCCTGCAAAGGCGCTTGTGTGGAAGTAGAAAGTGCATTTGACTATAATGAACGATTTGAAGCAGCCATCTTAGAAACCGACAAAGAAAACAACTCCTTTATCATAAGAGGAAAAGGCAGAAACGATGAAGTCAATAGTATAGTTGTTTTGCAAAAAGGCCGCTATAAAGGATATGGAGAAGCACCAGTAGGAGCCAAAATAACTTCAGTAGACGAGGCATTGAATTACATCAAATATGGTTATGACGATCAGGACATTCAAATTTTGATTCATTCCTATATTCGAAAATGCGATGAAAGTGAACTTATCCCATTAACGCATTCCGAATCTCTAAATGCTAGTTTTTCTGGGTTGTTGTTTGATGCATAGCAGCTTTATCTTCATACTTTTTAGACAATCAAATCAATATTACGACAAACATCAATAGTAAATTATATTTTAGAGTGTTATAATAAACTACTAAATAACACGTTTCAAGGAAAATTATATAATTATGAAAGTAACTTATTCAATTGCGTTATGTGCAATCCTTTTATTTGGATGTAAAAAAGAGGAGGTTCAAGAAGATCAAGTCATCTATGTTGGACAATATCCATTGCTAAGTTCATCTGCTGAAAACTTTCCTTACAATGACTCTTTAACCGAATTTACTTTCACTGATAATTTAAACAACGATATAAAGGCGAGCACAACTGCAATTGATCATCATTTCACAAATACCTATCAATCTGCCAACGATTACAATTCTAACCCTTCCTTATTCATAGAATATATCAACGAATCATACAGAACAACACTAAGTATTCCGAGTTTAAACAAAGAAATAAAAATTGAAGCCTTCGTATCAGTAGATGTGACAGATTATGAATCAATAAAATATGCGGATATTTTAAAAGTTTATCATACAGATATTACATCTTCCAAGCAGCAAATGGTTATCGTTTTAGACGAGCGCACTCGACCAAATGGTTTTCCTGAGGCAAGTGTTCCAGATTCATCGCTAACCATTAATGGAAAAACGTTTACTAACGTTTATTCTAATAAAGTGGATAAAGCCTTTATCATATATTTTAATCTCGAGGAAGGAGTTGTTGGATTTAAAGATAATACAGCGGGATTAATTTACAACTTGAAATAATTTTAAGTTCAACCTTTTTATCTTTCGATCAAAAACTGTGAATTAAACTTCTATTTAGTTGCTATCTTATTATTTTTAAAGTTAAAAGTATTTTCTGAAACCAACTCGAAAATAAAGCTTTAGTAAAATAGATCGATTTGATTTCTGAAAATACTATCCTCAGCATTTGAAGTATGACCAATGCAATACTTATCATGAGAAACGGAATATAGAATATACTTACTAAACATATACTAATCTAAACAAAAAAAGCCCTGAAAATTCAGGGCTTTTGTGATCGAGATCCCGATCCAATCGGGATGACCGTTCCGTTCCAGAAAAGGAACGGAATGCTCTATCTTGCTATCAATTTCTCAATATATTTTCGTGACTTCCTCTTCTTTATTTCAATCTCTCGTTGATATGATTCTGATTTACTTTTAAATTCTTCAGAATAAACTAATTTCCATGGAATACCAAATTTAGTATACTTACTTCTTCCCGAATTATGTCTTAACAACCTATCTTGCAAATCAGATGTATGTCCTACATAGTATTTATCATGAGAAACAGAATATAGAATATACGTATTAAACATATACTAATCTAAACAAAAAAAGCCCTGAATTTTCAGGGCTTTTGTGATCGAGATCCCGATCCAATCGGGATGACCGTTCCGTTCCAGAAAAGGAACGGAATGCTCTATCTTGCTATCAATTTCTCAATATATTTTCGTGACTTCCTCTTCTTTATTTCAATCTCTCGTTGATATGATTCTGATTTACTTTTAAATTCTTCAGAATAAACTAATTTCCATGGAATACCAAATTTAGTATACTTACTTCTTCCCGAATTATGTCTTAACAACCTATCTTGCAAATCAGATGTATGTCCTACATAGTATTTATCATGAGAAACAGAATATAGAATATGGATCAAGACTAAATGTTGTGTTTAAGCAAAAACATTTGTCAATCTAAAAAGGAAAAATTCTACATTCTTTACTCCTCTGAATTGAGATCTAAATGCTTTTATTTTAGCATTAAATGATTCGGCTG